>Ga0207952_1000024_pt1 | contig 228103 bp, 205 predicted proteins | sample SubbioR12Aug_8Ca_FD_184831 | JGI IMG/M metagenome (GOLD analysis project Ga0207952, IMG submission 184831) | Serpentinite rock and fluid subsurface biosphere microbial communities from McLaughlin Reserve, California, USA - CR12Aug_8Ca (SPAdes) | ecosystem: Environmental > Terrestrial > Deep...
TTTGTTTTTCCATTTTTTACGAGACGAATGCTTTCGCATGCATGGCATTGATGTATCTTTGTTATCATAATATTAGGTGAACAAAGATACGAAATTTAATTTATGTCAACTCAATTTTGACACTACCAAAGAAATTACTGTAAGCATTAGCGACGATAAAAATTTTACACTCACACCATCGCCGCGGCTCGGAAGTGTTTCCGTTTTTGTCGAACCGACAGACGCAAGCAACGCAGAAATTTATGTTGATAATATTGCAAAAGGAAATGCGCCGCTGGTTCTTCCGCTTTTGATTGGCAACTACAATATCACGGCAAAGAAAAATAATTTTCTTGATAAAACGGAAACAATCACGCTTGCAGAAAACGAAAAGAAACAACTCAACTTTGAATTACTCACGTACGAAGGAACTCGCCAGCAATCCATTGATAGATGGGCAAATGTAAAGTGGTACAGCATTATCGGAACTGCTCTTTCTGTCGGCGCATCGTATTATTTTTCTACTGCTGCTGATAAAAATTTCGATAACTACCAACAGTCCAAAACTCAAACGGATGCTACAAACTTTCAAAAGAAAACTGACCAGCACAATTTGTATATGCAAATTTCCGTTGGTGCGGCGGGTGGATTTCTTGTTGGTACAATTTACTCGTGGGTGATGGAGAAAAGTTATTGAACATTTTCAATTTTACATTTTAGATTTTAGATTGAAAAAAACTCCGCGTTACTTTGCGTTAAAAAACTATGACGAAAATTATTCTCATTTTCATTTTTATTATTTCAACCATTTCTTTCTCCCAAGTCAAACCAAAAGTTTCTCTTGTTGGTGGAGATGAAGCGCCACAGTTGAAACCGCAAATACAGTCAACCTTGGAAACAGTGTTGCTGCAAATGAATCGCTTGCAAAAAGGAACGGGAGATATAACTTCATTGAAAAAATATTTTAGCGAAAACGCATTGCAAACGTTCGAGCAGTTTGTTGTGCAGAATAAAGCATACACGGCGAGAAAAGAATATTCTCCTTCGATGATACAACGGAAAATCCCCGCGCAAATCCCACTTAATCCCCCTTTGGGAAAGGGGGAATACTACTATGATGTACGAAGTATTACGGTGAAAGTGAATTTGGGAGAAACGGAGGCGAGCGATAATCAAAGTTTAGTGTTCACATTTTCTCAAAATGGAATTATCGTTTCTGTTCGCGCGATTCTTCCTAATTACGATTATCAAAATGTTTTGCAAAACGGTACAAGCGCAATTGATACTGCAATGCGTTTGAAAATTCTCGATTTCCTTGAACAATTCCGAATGGCATACAACACGAAGAACAACGAGTTTCTTGAAAAAGTGTATTCCGATGATGCGTTGATACTTGTCGGAACAGTATTGAAAGAAAAAGAAAATGGTGATTTTGCTTCGTACTCAAAACTCTCGCAAAGCAAATTGAAAATGGTGCAAAAAACTAAGCAAGATTATTTGAGTGACTTGAAAAACAAAGCGTTCAAAAATAATTCGTTCATCGCTGTTCGTTTCGATAGTATCAAAATCTTACAACATGAAAAAAATCCGGAACTCTATGGAATATCGTGTTGGCAGGAATGGAAATCTTCCAATTACACAGATAGAGGGTTTTTATTTTTGATGATGGATTTTCATAACATTGAAGAGCCGATTATTCACGTTCGTGCCTGGCAACCAAAAGCGTTTGAAGAAGATGACAGTTTTGTTTCAATATATGATTTCGATGTGGTTGGAATGAAATAGGTTTTAGGTTTTAGAGATTGGATTGCTCATACTGAATGCTCATTGCTAACTGCTATTTGCCAAAACTTTTGTTTTTCTCTCCACATTTCTTTTAATTAGTCCACAATTTTTTTATGCAACGAGTGAAAACGATTAAAGACCCGATAGCTGAATTTATGCAGGAACACGAAGATGCGGTAAAACATCTTCATACGTTAAGTGATGCGACGAAATCACTTGCGTTAAATGGTTTTTCAAAAGACGCATTCAAAAAAGTCATTGCCGGATTATCGTATATGAAGCGTGAAGTGGGCGACCACAACAAGAAAGAGGAGAATGCATTGTTTCCGATTCTCGAACGTTATGTCGAGGGTCCGACGAAAATAATGCGCGATGAACATAAAATTCTCTATAAACAATTTGTCAAATTTGAAGAAGCAGTCGGGACAGTGAAGAAAAATCCGAACGAAGATAAATCTCTTCAGCGATTGGTTTCCCTTTCCCGCAGCATTGTAAAAATTTTCGTCAATCACATTCATAAAGAAAATTACATTCTCTTTCCTCTCGTTCAGAAATTTCTCACCAAAGAAGAGTTGCGTGAAGTTGCAAAAAAAATGCATTGATGTTTTTATTCTTGTTTTTGAATATGCATTTCAATAGATTTTTCCTGCTTTTTTTACACAACACACAAACTGTTTGAACACCGAATCACCTCTTCCCCAACGATTATTTGATACCATCCGATGCGATGCGAAAGACCGCATTGCCATCATTACGCTTTCCCGTTCTGAAAAACGCAACGCATTGAACGACGCAATGATTCGCGAACTCACCGAAGCGTTTTTATTTTTCGGAAGAAACGGAACGTATCGCGCAATCATTTTAAAAGCGGAAGGAAATGTTTTTTGTTCCGGAGCGGACTTGGAATACCTGCAAAAACTTTCGCAGTACACACTCGAACAAAATCAAGACGATTCGCGCAACCTGATGAAACTGTTTCGAACAATGTACGAATTGAAGAAACCGATTATCGCTATGGTAAACGGTCCCGCGCTTGCCGGTGGCTGTGGACTCGCAACCGTGTGCGATTTTATTTTCGCGTCGAAAGAGAAAGCGCAATTCGGTTATACGGAAGTGAAGATTGGATTTATTCCGGCAATCGTTATGATTTTTCTTGTGCGAAGAATCGGTGAAGGAAGAGCGCGCGAATTGATATTGAGCGGCGAAATTATTTCCGCAAGAGATGCGTACGATATTGGTTTGATTACCGATGTAGTTGATGATGAAGAGTTGGAAAATTTCACGTTTGAGTTTACAGAAAAACTGATTAAGCAAAACAGCGGCTCATCCATTGCGCTATCCAAAGAAATGCTTGCCAATATCAACAATATGGACACAACCCAAGCGCTTGATTACGCCGCAATGATGAACGCACTCACACGAATGTCCGAAGATTGTAAAAAAGGAGTCGCCGCGTTTTTAAATAAAGAGAAAGTGAAATGGTAATTGTCGAAAACGATGTGATTTTTCTTATCGTTAAAAACGTCATTGGTAATTTGTCATTAGTCCTTTGTGAAAATAGTTTATGTTGCAGCAACCACGAATGACTAAGAACTAATGACATTTCGATTCGTATGAATATCGCTGAACTAAAAAACTCTATTCGCTCCGTTCCCGATTTTCCGAAAAAGGGAATTGTCTTTCTGGATATTACAACATTGCTGAAAAATGGAGAAGCATTTTCTTCTTCGGTAGAATTATTTTTTCAAAAGTATAAGGAGAAAAACATTTCAAAAGTAATCGGCATTGAATCGCGTGGGTTTATTTTCGGTGCGGCATTAGCGTATAAATTAAAATGCGGTTTTGTTCCGATTCGCAAACCAAAGAAACTTCCCGCAGAAAAAATTCAGCAAGAATATCAACTGGAATACGGAAGTGATGCAGTTGAAATTCATAAAGATGCAATCGAACGCGGAGAAAAAATTTTACTTGTTGACGATTTGCTTGCAACCGGTGGTACGATGTGTGCCGCAACGCAACTCGTGGAACAACTTGGCGGAGAAATTATCGGCATTGCATTTTTGATTGAACTGAATTTTTTGAATGGAAGAGAGAAATTGAAAAAATACGATGTACATTCGCTCATTCATTATGAGAAAGAATAATTCACTATCTATTTTCAGATTATTGAGATACAAACTTCTACATTCTACATTCAGTATTGAATATTCATCATTCAATAATACTGAATATCCAATGTTGAATGTTCAATGATGAAGTATCTCAAATTAAAAAGAACCAAAACCTATTTGTGAAAACAATCATTGAACCATTCAAAATAAAATCTGTTGAACCTATTAAGTTCACAACGGTTGAACAACGTGCACAAATTTTAAAGAAGGCATTTTATAATCCGTTCTTCATCCACGCGGAAGATGTGCTGATTGATTTGTTGACGGACAGTGGAACTTCGGCAATGAGCGCGCAACAATGGGCAGGAATAATGGAAGGCGATGAATCGTACGCCGGCGCGCGAAGTTTCTTTCGGTTTGAAAAAGTTGTGCGTGATTTAACCGGACTCAAACATATTATTCCGACTCATCAAGGTCGCGCGGCAGAAAAGATTTTATTTTCGATTGTTGGAAAAAAAGAAATTTTCATTCCGAACAATTCACACTTTGATACCACACGCGCGAATATCGAATTCAGCGGAGCAACAGCAACAGATTTACTTTGCGATGAAGGAAAAAATCCTGACTTGATTGCGCCGTTCAAAGGAAATATGAATGTTGCCACGTTGGAAAAATTTATCAAAGAGCACGGGCGGGAAAATATTCCAATGTGTTTTCTCACACTCACGAATAATTCCGGCGGCGGACAACCCGTTTCGATGAAAAACATTCGCGACGTAAAAAATGTTTGTAAGAAATACAACATTCCATTATTTCTTGACGCATGCAGATTTGCGGAGAATGCATACTTCATCAAACTGCGGGAAAAAGGTTACGCAAAAAAATCGGTCAAAAAAATTGCGCAAGAAATGTTTTCGTATGCCGATGGTGCAACGATGAGCGCAAAAAAAGATGCGCTCGTCAATATGGGTGGATTTCTTGCACTGAATAATGATGAACTTGCAATGAATGCAAGAAATCTTTTGGTTATCACCGAAGGATTTCCAACATACGGTGGACTTGCGGGAAGAGATTTGGAAGCAATCGCGCAAGGACTTGAAGAAGTTTTAGATGAACATTATTTGGAATATCGTTTGCGTTCGACGGCATATCTCGGTGAAAAAATTTCTTCCGTTGGCGTCCCTATTCTTCAACCGCCTGGAGGACATGCAATATATTTGAATGCAAAAAAATATGCGCCACACATTCCATCTCATCAATTTCCGGGACAAGCGATTGTCGGAGATTTATATGTTCGCGGAGGAATTCGTTCAGTGGAAATCGGAAGCGTGATGTTTGGAAAGTACGATGAAAAAGGAAAGCACATTGCGCCGACACTGGAACTTGTGCGTCTTGCGATTCCTCGAAGAGTTTATACACAAAGCCATATTGATTATGTGATTGAAGTGATTATTGAATCATATAAGAGCAGAAAAAAACTTCGCGGAATGAAAATCGTTTGGGAACCGCCGATGCTGCGACATTTTACGGCAAAGTTTGAAATAATATAATTATGGAAACAGAAACATCAACTGCATATAAATACATAACGAGGAAAACTTCCTCGCAAGAACCGATAATTCAAGGAACAAGAATTTTCGTCCGTGATATTGTTGAGAATTGGAAAATGGGAATGTCGCCCGAGGAAATTTTTGCAACCTACAATCATCTTTTGCTTTCGCAGGTATTCGAAGCGCTTGCGTATTATCAGGACAATAAAGAAGAAATAGAAAATTTCATCGAACAGAATAAAGTTCCGGAGCCGTTGCGTGGTACAACTTTATCTCGATGAGGATGTCAATATACTTCTTGCTTCGTTATTACGTTCGCGAAATATTTCAGTAACGACAACCCAAGAAAGTAAAAATCTTGGAAAGAGCGATTCGGAACAATTATATTTTGCTCGTCAACATTCTTTAACTTTGGTTACACACAATCGAGTGATTTTGAAATTTTGTATAAAGAATATGTTGAAGAACAAAAAGATATGAGTGGAATCATTATTCTGGTTCGAAGAGACGCGTATTCAATGTCTCGCTTACTTTCACGATTTGTTCTCTCGCACGAACATATTATCAACCAACTTTGGTATGTATAAGTCAAACACAAAATGACACGTGAACAATTTGAAGACATTGCACAACTCGCATACGACAATCTGCCGGGAATTTTCAAAGAGAAGATTGATAACGTTCGCATCATCGTGGAAGATTATCCGACGGAAAAAGAATTGCGCAGTGTCGGATTGAAATCGAAACATCATTTACTTGGGTTATATCAGGGAATCCCAGCATTACAGCGTGGCAGCTGGTATGGAATGACGCCAATGCTTCCCGATACAATTTTTCTTTTTCAAAACAATATTCAGGGAGTATGTAAAAAGGAAGAAGAAATTCCGAATAAAATACGCGAAGTATTGATTCATGAAATTGCGCATTATTTCGGAATGAATGAAGAAGAAGTTCGCGCGGCAGGTTTTTAACAATGAGGAATTATCAATGAAGAATTAGGAATACATAATCAATGTACCAGCGTATTCAGTTTCTCATAATCTCAATATCTTATAATCTCAACTACTCACAAACTTAACGACTCAACAATTCTATGGCAAAAGTCATTTTTACAATCTCATACGACATACATCCTGCGGCTCGTCCCGCTTACTTATCTCTGACCGAAGAGATGAAACTCTACTTTCAAAATGTTCAGCACAAAAATTATAATGTGTTTGAAAACACTGCAAAAAAAAATTCTTTCACTGAAGTTTTTTTGTGTGAAAGCGAGGAGGAATATGAAACTTTGGAAGATACAATGGATGAGGATTGGCAGTCCTTGCTCCGACGAGCGCAGGAGTACATCCTTGATGGAAAAACACAATACGCAGTTTTGGTCGAAGCAATATAAAAGAAGGAATTCGTTTGCACACTTGAATTTTTTTCATATTTTTTCGCCGCTTTTATTTCAAATACAACCTTATTTATCTCATTACTTAACTTTTTTCAGGTATGAACAAACTATTTTCGCTTTTCACCTTCACCCTCCTTTCAACTTCTTTAATTTTTGCAGGAAATATTTCCGGTAAAATCAATTTTAAGGGCGCTGCCCCAAAGCAAGTCGCAATCAAAATGAACGCCGATGCAAAGTGCGTAAAACTACACTCCGGCAAACCGGTTATGTCCGAGCAAGTAGTCGTCAACCCGAATAACACACTGCGATGGGCATTCGTTTATGTTAAAAATGGTCCGAAGAAACCAGCCCCAAAAACACCGGTTGTTCTCGACCAAAAAGGTTGTATGTATTCACCGCACGTTGCGGGAATTCAAGCCGGACAACCGCTGGAAATCACCAACAGCGACGCAACACTCCACAATGTCCACGCATTACCCAAAAACTCTTCCCAATTTAATATCGCACAGCCGAAACAAGGAATGAAAATGACGAAATCGTTCGAGAAACCGGAACAAATGGTGAAAATAAAATGTGAAGTCCATAATTGGATGGCATCGTATTTTGGTGTAATGGAAAATCCCTATTTCGCGGTTTCTGATGACACAGGAAAATTTGAAATTAAAGATGTTCCTGCCGGAGAATACGAAGTCGTTGCTTGGCACGAAAAATTCGGTGAACAAACAATGAAAGTGAAAGTAACTGACAAAGCTGCCGCTGCAGATTTCACTTTTGAAGCGAAGTAACCCTATCTTTTCTGTGGCGAAAGTTAGTCGTTCAGCACCCATACTTTCACTTTTTCACTTTAACGAAATTTAAACCTGCTTATGCAACCAAACACAAAATCTGTTGCTCAACATCACGACGTTCATCAAAGTGAACATCATGAACTGAGTTTTTGGAGAAAATACGTTTTCTCCACAGACCATAAGATAATTGGAATTCAGTACGGCATTACCGCGCTGATGTTTCTCTTACTTGGTTTTATGTTTATGATGATAATGCGCTGGCAATTAGCATATCCCGGCGCAGCTTTTCCGATGTATTTTTTTATTGCGCCCATCGCCTTGATGGGAGTGGTCGTTCTTTTTATAACCGGAATTAAACCTTCTGTTAATACGGTAGCCGGGTTATCTCTTGTTGCGATGGCTGCGTTAATTTGGTACTTAGGGTCAAGTGACGAAAATTTTCCTGACGGAATAATGCTTCCCGAGTTCTATAATCAAATGGGGGCAATGCACGGAACAATAATGGTTTTTCTCGGCGTCGTTCCTCTTGCAGTTGGCGCGTTCGGAAATTATGTGATGCCGTTACAAATTGGCGCCCCCGATATGGCTTTCCCTAAACTCAATATGATGAGTTATTGGGTGTATTTTATGGGCGGCGTAACTATGCTTATCAGTTTCTTCGTACCGGGTGGCGCGGCAAATTCCGGTTGGACTTCCTATCCTCCTCTTTCGAATATCGCGACTACAGGACAAACGATTTGGCTCCTCGGAATGGTGTTCCTTATTAGTTCGTCATTATTAGGGTCGGTAAATTTTATTGTTACGATTGTACAATTACGGGCTAAAGGACTTTCCTTTATGCGATTGCCGTTTTTTGTTTGGGCACAATTTGTTACCTCATTTCTTTTACTTCTTGCCTTTCCTCCTCTTGAAGCAGCCGGCGTTTTGCAATTAATGGATAGACTTGCCGGGACAAGTTTCTTTATGCCAAGCGGGTTGGTAGTGAGCGGGCAGATACTTCCCAATACCGGCGGCGGAACTCCCTTACTGTGGCAACATCTTTTTTGGTTTCTGGCGCATCCCGAGGTGTACGTATTGATTTTACCTGCAATGGGAATTATATCGGAAATAATTGCAAACAATACTCGGAAACCTCTTTGGGGTTATAAATCACTCGTGTATGCGGCAATTTTTCTCGGATTTATGTCCTTCATCGTTTGGGCGCACCATATGTTTATGACCGGAATGGGTTCCACCATCAGTGCATTTTTCCAAACCACGACAATGATAATTTCGATACCATCGGTTATCATTCTTTCTGCGCTCATTATATCACTGTGGGGCGGCTCAATTCGTTTCAATACACCGATGTTGTTTGCGTTAGCATTCCTTCCAATGTTTGGTATTGGCGGACTCACCGGTTTACCGCTTGGTCTTTCAAGTTCTGATATTCATTTGCACGATACATATTACGTTATCGGGCATTTCCATTACGTTGTTGCACCGGGAACAATCTTCGCATTGTTTGCAGGAATTTATTTTTGGTTTCCAAAAGCAACAGGGAGAAAAATGAATGAGACGCTCGGTAAAATCCATTTCTGGGGCTCATTTGTTTGTATGAATTTTATTTTCTTCCCAATGCTAATTCAGGGGCTCGCCGGTGTGTCCAGAAGATTGTATGACGGAGGAGAACAATATGCACACGCGCAAAGTGTTCTCTATCTTAATGAAGTAATGTCCGTTGCGGCATGGGTGATGGCGCTGTTTCAGATTTTCTTTATCGTTAATTTTTTCCGCAGCATTAAGAAAGGCGAAAAAGTCTCCGACAACGCATGGGAAGCAACAACACTTGATTGGTCTGCAACCACATCTCCCCCGCTTGCTCATGGAAATTTCGATACAGTGCCGGAAGTTCATCGCGGACCGTACGAATACAGCGTTCCCGGACAGAAGAATGATTTCACTCCTCAACATCAAAAAGCGTAAAAGTCAACAATGGAAATACCTTATACAATTGAAACCCGCGAAGACACGGGAGTAAACAATGCTAAGCTCGGAATCTGGTTATTCCTCGCTTCCGAAGTTATGCTTTTCGGAGCGTTATTTACGACCTATATACTTTTGAGAATCGGTTCAGCGGATGACTGGTCTCAACTCAATGATATCCTAAACGTACCTCTTGCAACGCTAAACACTGTTGTCCTCATCAGTTCAAGCGTAACAATGGTGATGTCCTGGGCGTCGTTGATGATGAAAGATTTCAAAAAGTATAAACTCTATATGGGTTTAACTATTCTATGCTCGTTCGGATTTCTCATCATCAAATACTTTGAATATTCGGCGAAGTTCGAACACCACCTTTACCCCAGCACAAACACATTTCTTGCCATCTATTTTACCATGACCGCATTACACGGGCTCCACGTTATCGGTGGAATTATTGTGAACACCTATTTTTGGGGTCCCGGAAGTAAAATGTGGAACACACAACCCGAGCGTTTTACCAACCGCATCGAAATTGCCGGTTTGTATTGGCACTTTGTTGATTTAGTTTGGATTTTCTTATTCCCCGTTCTTTATTTGTTATAGGAGAAAATATGAGTTCCCATTCCCCAGAAGAAATAAAAAAACACGTCAAAATTTACATCACCGTTTTTGCTGCGCTGATGGTCTTAACGTTCGTTACCGTAGCAGTATCCTATTTACACTTAAGCATCTTTTACACAGTTCTTGTCGCGCTCGTTATTGCTACGGTGAAGGGTTCGCTCGTCGCAAGTTATTTTATGCATCTGATTTCCGAGAAGAAAATGATTTACTGGGCGTTGTTACTTACAGTAGTATTTTTTATTTTCTTAATGTTCGTCCCAATTTTAACGAGCTCCGACCCCATTATCTATAGAAACTGATGTCACTGAAAACATTTCATATATTTTTTATTTCTCTCTCCGTACTGACGGCAATCGGTTTCGGTGTTTGGCTTTTGAATGAAAATGCTCCCGTGTTTGCAGTACTTTCGTTCCTCTCCGGAATTGGTCTCATCGTTTACGGAATCTCATTTCTTCGGAAATTAAAACACGTGAGTTTTATTTAAAGAGGAACAAGGGTTTTGTAAATGAAAAAAATTTTTTTCTATTCCACGTTGCTCATCATTACCATCCAAATAATGAATGAACCATTATTCGCTTGCCCCGTTTGTTATGGCGCACCCGATTCACCCATCACCGAAGGAATGAACAAAGCAATTATCGCAATGTTAGGAATCACCGGATTTGTACTTACAGGAATTACTTCTTTCTTTTTTATGGTCAGATATAAAATCAAATCATCAACACCTCATTCTTCGTTTGCAGAAGAGAAAGGAAATCAATAATGGAACAATTTTTAGGTTTACCACCGGAGGGCTCTGCCCACGCTCACGAAATAGACCAGCTTATCGTATTGCTCCATTGGCTCATGTTTGCATTATTCATTGGTTGGGGAATATTCTATACGTACGTGTTAATACGATTTCGGAAAGCAAAAAACCCGACTGCCGATTACACTGGCTCGAAAAGTCATATGTCGAGTTATCTGGAAATCGTCGTTGCCGTTGTAGAAATTGTACTGCTCATCGGATTTTCAATTCCGCTCTGGGCAAATCGCGTCAATCAATTCCCACCGGAAAAAGATGCGCTTGTTGTACATGTTGTTGCAGAACAATTTGCGTGGAACGTTCATTACCCGGGTAAAGATGGAAAATTCGGTAAACGGGATATTAACCTTGTTGATTCCGATAATCCCCTGGGAATAGATAGAAACGACCCTGACGCAGTTGATGATATTGCAACCATTAACCAACTGAACCTTCCTTTGAATAAACCTGCTATCATTTATATTTCGAGCAAGGATGTTATTCATAGTTTTAAACTTCCTGTTATGCGCATAAATCAGGACGCAATTCCCGGACAAGTTATTCCCGTTTGGTTCACCCCAACTCTTGCCGGTGATTCTGAAATTGCATGCGCTCAACTTTGCGGACTCGGTCATTACCGGATGCGCGGATATATGACGATTCAAACAATGGAAGAATTTACCGCATGGCTCGACGAACAGGCGGCATCTCTATGATTTTTTTTCTCAAGCGGATTTTTCTTGATTTATAATAAATCACTCAACATATTTGCTATCGTTACCGCCTGCTGTACATTTTTTTTACTCATAGCAGGCGGTTTCGTTACCAGCACGAACTCCGGGTTGGCAGTTCCCGATTGGCCCGATACGTACGGAGAAAATATGTTTCTCTTCCCGCTCGAGAAAATGGTTGGAGGAATTTTCTTCGAGCATGGACATCGGTTGCTCGCATCATTTGTCGGATTTCTTACCGTGATTCTTTGCATTTGGATATGGAAAAAAGAATCCCGCCCATGGATGAAAAAACTGGGATTCCTCGCACTTCTCGCAGTTATCGTTCAGGGAATTTTTGGCGGAATAACGGTGCTCTTCTATTTACCGCAATTTGTTTCAGCGACACACGCAACGCTCGCCCAAACATTTTTTTGTATTGTCGTCAGCATTGCTTTGTTCACATCAAAAGAATGGTCAACAGAAAACACTTCAATACTCCAACACTCCAATACTCCAACACTCCAATCTCTTACGAAGTACACAACATTTGCAATTTACGTACAACTAATTTTGGGCGCAATGCTTCGTCACGCAGACCATGTGATGAGTTTCTTTCTCCTCCTGCACATTATTGGCGCAATTGTTTCAGTTTATTTTGTCATTCACACGCACCAGTTTATTAAAAAACATATTTCGGATAATACCATTCTTCGCTTTTCCGGTATTCTGTACAGATTAGCAATCATTCAAATTTTTCTTGGTGTGGCTTCGTTATTCTTAAAACTCGGGTCGTACGACGCTATCAATACTGATTGGGCGATGGTACTCATCACGGTTCTTCATTTGGCAACCGGTGCATTGATGCTTGCTACAAGTTTAATCACGTCGCTGAACGCTCGAAAATCTCTTCAAACCGCTACCGAAACGAACGCGCATTATTCCATTCTTCCACAACAATAGTCTATAAAACCGTGATTGAACAAAACGAAGTCCCCGCTTCACCTGCAATTGCAGAAACACGAACTCCTTCCCGCATCGCCGATTTCTACGAACTCTCGAAACCGGGCATAATGTACCTCGCATTGGTAACAACATTTGTCGGATATATTCTCGCGCCTTCCGAATCGTTCAACATTTGGCTCTTGGTTCATACGTTTCTCGGAACTGCTTTTGTGGCAGCGGGCGGCGGCGCATTAAATATGGTGATGGAGTATGACGCAGACACATTGATGAACCGAACAAAAAACCGTCCCATCCCTGCCGGAAGAATATCGTATGCAGAAGGATTGTTATTCGGTATTACCAGTTCAAGCGTGGGAATTGTTTACCTCCTGCTCTTCGTCAATCCGCTTGCCAGCGTGCTCGGGGCTTTGACCATTGGAGGATACTTATTTGTGTACACTCCTTCAAAAAAATTCACATCGCTTTCCACGATTATCGGTAGTTTCCCCGGCGCTGTTCCCCCGCTTATCGGATGGGCGGCAGTACGGAATGAACTTTCGCTCGAAGCATGGATATTGTTTGCCATTCAATACTTCTGGCAAATACCGCATTTTCTAGCCATTGCATGGATGTACAGAAAAGATTACGAACGCGCCGGATTTCCAATGCTCCCGGTCATCGAGCCAACAGGAGCAACAACAAGCACATACGTTGTCGTGCATTGTTTGGCGCTTATTCCGGTGAGTGTCCTTCCTTTTTTCTTCCAACTTTCAGGCGTTATTTACTTTACGGGCGCTTTGGCTCTTGGTATTGTTTTTTTATTATTTGGAATTCTCTTAATGAAAGAAAAAACCAATGCCAACGCAAAACGCCTCCTCCTCGCCTCCATATTTTATTTTCCCCTCTTACTCGGTTTCCTTTTTATAGACAAAGGTCTTTCGCTGTTCTGATGTTCAAAGCGGTTTTGCAACGATAAGACCTGATACCATTCGCACTGTTGCAGGATTGCAAAAATGAGTTGCAAACTTGCAAAAAGTCATTGCAGAAGTGCAGTGAGTTGTTGCAGTTCTCCAAAAATGAAATGCGCTTCTGCAAAATGGTTTTGCGGGAAGGAAATCGCTTATTGCAGAACTCCGGACGCAAATTGGAGAACCGCAATTCCGAATTGCAGACCTCCAAAACGAAATTGCAGAGTCGCATTTCCAAATTGCAGAGCCCCAAAACGGGATTTTTCCCACAATTTGAAATTGGAGAACTACAATTTGATTTTGGGGAGTTACAATTCCCTTTTGCAGAACCCCAATCGTATTTTGGAGAGCCGAGATTTGCCTTTGGGACTCCCAACATTATATTTCCAAGCCACAAAAAGCATTTGTAGCGTTACAAAATGAAATTGGAGAGGTGCAATAGTAAATTAGAGAACTGCAAAGCGGTTTTGCGGAACCGCAATTACTCCCTAAACCTCGAAATTAACAAAATTTGAGTGAAATGGGGTTGTTGCAGGAATCTATAGTACTTTCGATGTTTGTAATTGTGCGGACATTGCTAATGTTGTTTTTTTGAAAAAAAATACTCATATACTTGACATTGACTTACTGAGGTTACGCAAGATTTTATTTTTAGTGAACTAAGGGATAAAACGATATAGCACTCCTACGGAGTTTAATCAACTTGCGAAATTTTTACTATAAACATTTCATCCCTACGGGATTGTATTTACCGTAACTCCGAAGGAGTGATATATTTGTAGAAAGAACAACACCGCACAATTGAACTCCATAGGAGTGAAATAGATTTTATCGGAAATTATGGTTTTGCTAACATCAGTGACTTAGAGTTTCCTTAACTTCTCACCGAAATTTTTTACAAAGGCAAATGAAAATTGGGTGATAAGAGCAGATACGGAGAAGTGAGCCGACCGACAATTCAAATTGATGAAATGAAAAAAGCGAAACTGCGACGGTTGGTTCAATTGTAAGACAACAAGGCTTGTTGTCTTACTTGCCCTCTTTGTTTGCTTGACGAGTGCGGCATTATTTACTATATTTGCCCGCACAAAAAACGTATGAAGTTATCAAAAAGCCAATTTAGTTTACTTACGGATGCTGGACGGGAACCAAGCACTGTCGTCTTTGGAGGTATTGTCGCAACGCTGGTATTTTCTAAAGAACCCCATCTTGTAAGTTCATTGTTTTGGGGTATGATTTTATACGCATTTTTATTAACCATAGCGCTATTTTTTAAGAAGAAAGGTAATAATGATGGAGAACGTTCTCATACTTAGTTCGGGAATTGCGTTTTTATACGGACTCGTCGCTTTGTGGGTTTGGTTACAAGACCGCAAGGGAAATAAAACAACGACAACAAAAATTTAACACACAACAAACCTCATAGGACACAAACGCCCGTGCCTACGGCTCGTAGAGAGGTTTTTTTATTTTTACCGCAGCGCAACGTCACTCTGAGCAAAGTCGAAGAGCGTTGCGTTACAACAAGTTTTTTACAAACCATTTTTGAAAGAAAATTTTATGCAACACCATATTTTATTTACAACTTGTAGCGCGAACTTTGGCGAAACCATCCATTCGCGCGGTTCGTGCATTATTGTAGAAGAGTAAATGCCAACCATATTAAGAATTGGCTCATTTCGGTTTCACTTTTACTCCGATGAACTCAATGAGCCGCCGCATATTCACGTAGTAAGCGCAGAAGGGGAATGTAAATTTTGGCTTGAACCTGTCCGGCTTGCAAGGAACAAGGGAGTAAAACCTCGCACCGTACGCGACATTGAAAAGTTAGTTTTTGAACATCAGCAATTTTTGAAAGAAAAATATTATGAATACCATTCTCGTTGAAAAAGAAACGTTGGTTGAGCCCAATGCAACAAATGTTTGGGTACAAGAACGGACTATTTTCCTTGAACTCACGGATGGACGTACTATCGGTTTTCCCGCAAATCGTTTCCGTATTCTTAAAAATGCTACCGATGAGCAACTCCAAGAAGTTCGTTTGCGATTAGATGGTTTTGCATTACGTTGGGAATCGCTTGATGAAGATATTACGGTGCCGGGAATAGTCGCAGGAAATTTTCAGTTACCATTTGAAGAATAAAACATTCTCAAAATCTTATTGAGGTATTTTTTACCGTAGCGCAACGTTACTCTGAGCAAAGTCGGAGAGCGTTGCGTTACAACAAGTTTTTTTTATGACCTAATCAACAATATTTACTCACGATACGGAATGGAGAAATAAAATGAAACAATTCAATTTGCTTTCAAATATAAATGCAGAAACATTTAAAGCAGCGAAATTTATAGCCACGATATTTGCGAATGCATCCCTTTGGGATAAATCGTGGATGATGAAACTCAAAACACTTTTTGACTTTAGTCAATTGTCATCCCGAGCGAAGTCGAGGGATAATGTGGTTGAAGCCAAAAGAATTGTAGTTGTTTCTTTCTCACGAACTTGGCAAGCCATCCCTTCGGGAGAAGTTCGTGGCTATTATAATTCCCCCTTAGTAAAGAGCCTGTCCCGAATTCATTTCGGGAGGGTTTGGGGGATATTATTTTTCTCATTCCTAATTCTTAATTCCACATTACTCATTGCTCAAAAGTACACCACCAATGCAAACACCGTTTTACTTTCAAAGTAAAGTTTTGTACTTTCTCCCGAAATTTATTGTCAATTATTGAAACATCGTTTAATACAAAGAAAGCGTACTACTATGAACATTAAAGTTATTCTTGAGCAAGGTGAAGATGGCTATATCGTTGCTCATTGTCCATCGCTCAAAAGTTGCTGGACACAAGGAAAAACAAAAGAAGAAGCGCTCACAAATATCAAAGAAGCGATTGAATTGTATTTAGAGCCGACACCACAACAATTGAACGAGAGTAAAAATCGCACAGTCTATGAACTTGCGATATGAAACTTCCCTTGCTTTCCGGCAAACAAGTTCTTTTCGCACTTCAGCGGCTTGGTTTTCAAGAAGTGCATCGAAGAGGAAGCCATGTGAAGATGGTTCATGCTGATGGAAGAGTTATTGTGTTTCCATTTCACGACGAAGTTGACAGATATACATTGAAGGGTTCACTCGCAGATGCGGATATTGCAATAGAAGATTTTTTAGAACAAGTTAGATAAGAGAAATAAGGTAAGTTTTTTTTCAATGACATAATTCACCATAATCTATTTTCGTTTTTAATAGAGGTAATTTTTTATGCAACACTTCACACTCATTACAAAAAATGCAGCCACGACTATTGGCACAACATTTATCGCCGCGACATTCATTGCCACGATTTTTAAATCGTGGATGATGAAACTCAAAACACTTTTTGACTTTAGTCAATTGTCATCCCGAGTGGAGTCGAGGGATTATGTGGCTGAAGCCACAAGAGGTGTGGGTTTCTCTTTCCCCCAAACTAAAGTTTGGGGTTACAAAAGAAACAATTTGTCTTACCGCGTGCCAAAGGCATCCCTTTGGGAAAAGCGGGTATCCATAACCCGAAATGTAAAATGGATTCCGTCTTTCGGCGGAATGACAAAGAGAACGGAAATGACAACGCGGTTTGTATTCCTTGTCCTCCTTGTTTGCTTGACGAGTGAGGCATTATTTACTATATTTGCCCCCGTAAAAAATATATGAAGTTGACGAAAAGTCAATACAACATTCTCGCTGAAATTGCAAAAGATTCTTCTGCGATTCTTTTTGGCGCATTAGTTGCAAGTATTATTTTTGCAAAAGAACCTATTGCACCGATTTCAATTTTTATTGGTTTAGCAATTTATTTGGTTTCGATAATTTTAACACTCACCTTTAAGAAGAAAGGAAATGACAATGGATAACGTTTTGATAGTAAGCGCAGGAATAGTTTTTATTCTTGGAATAATTGCGTTATGGTCTCATGTGCAGGAAAAGAAAGAAGCCAAACACACGACGAAAGCATAGCAACATTTTTAATGAACGAATGAACCAATAAACGTTCCTTAATTATGTTTCCATTATTCTTAAAAAAGAAAGGTAATTCCAATGGATAATGTTATTCTTATCAGCGCACCAATAGTTATTTTATTTGCACTTTTCGCTCTCTACGATTGGTGGCAGGATAAAAAACACAGCAAACAAGAAAATACAACGACGACAAAAGTATAACAACAACAAACCTCATAGGATATAAACGCCCATGAGGTTTTTTAATTTTACAAACACAACAAGTTTTTCAATGACCTAATCAACAATATTTACTCACGATACGGAATGGAGAAAAAAAATGAAACAATTCAATTTGATTTCAAACATAAATGCAGAAGCATTTAAAGCAGCGAAATTTATTGCCACGATTTTTAAATCGTGGGTGATGAAACTCAAAATATTTTTTGACTTTAGTCAATTGTCGTCCCTGGAATATTTGGCTGAAGCCAAAGGAAGTGTGGTTGCTTCTTTTCCCCGAACTTGGCAAGCCATCCCTTCGGGAGAAGTTCGTGGTTACAGAACAAACAATTTGTCTTACCGCGTGCCAAAGGCATCCCTTTGGGAAAAGCGGGTATCCACGAACCGATATATAAAATGGATTCCGTCTTTCGACGGAGTGACAAAGAGAACGGGAATGACAATTTGGGTTGTGTTCCTTGCCCTCTTTGTTTGCTTGACGAGTGCGGCGATGGGACAAGAATACACCACCGATGCAAACACCGTTTTGCTTTTGCATAATTATTTGTAACTTCATCCCACTTATTTTTAACGAAAGAAATTATATGACGGACGATATTCTCAAAGAAATACTCAACGAACTCAAAGGCGTACGCCAAGAAACCATTAACACAAACAAACGTATTGATGATACAAATGTTGAACTCAAAGGATTGCGCCAAGAATCCATCAACACTAACAAACGGCTTGACGAAACAAATAAGCGCATTGATGAAACCAATACTCGACTTGATAGTCTTGCGGCGGATATAAAAGTTTTGATTGTCAGTTCCAACGAAACACGTGATGGAATGAATACATTACGCAAAGTAGTTTTATCGAACGTAATCTGGCAAAACGATTCCATTACCATTGATACGACTGATGGCGCAACGATTAAAGGAACAATTCATAAAGTGTAAATTTTTAATTCACCATATTTTTTTTCAATCAATTTAACCCAACGGAGACAATTACAATGAAACACCTCATATTATTTTTCTCATTCCTAATTCTTAATTCCACATTACTCATTGCTCAAGAGTACACCACCAATGCAAACACCGTTTTACTTTCAAAGTAAAGTTTTGTACTTTCTTCCGAAATTTATTGTCAATTATTGAACCGTTATTGTCTATAAAGAAAGCGTACTACTATGAACATCAAAGTTATTCTTGAGCAAGGTGAAGATGGTTATATCGTTGCTCATTGTCCATCGCTGAAAAGTTGTTGGACACAAGGAAAAACAAAAGAAGAAGCCCTTGCAAATATCAAGGAAGCAATTGAATTGTATTTAGAGTCATCACCACTTCAATTGAATGAGAGTAAAAATCGCACAGTCTATGAACTTGCGATATGAAACTTCCCTTGCTTTCCGGCAAACAAGTTCTTTTCGCACTTCAGCGACTTGGTTTTCAAGAAGTGCATCGAAGAGGAAGCCATGTGAAGATGGTTCATGCTGAGGGAAGAGTTATTGTGTTTCCATTTCACGACGAAGTTGACAGATATACATTGAAGGGCTCACTCGCAGATGCGGATATTGCAATAGAAGATTTTTTAGAACAAGTTAGATAAGAGAAATAAGACAAGTTTTTCAATGACATAATTCACCATAATCTATTTACGTTTTTAAGAGAGGTAATTTTTATGCAACACTTCACACTCATAACAAAAAATGTAGCCACGACTATTGCCACGAGTTTTGCGAAAGCATCCCTTTGGGGTAACTCGTGGATGATGAAACTCAAAATATTTTTTGACTTTAGTCAATTGTCATCCAGGGCGGAGTCGAGGGAGTATTTGGCTGAAGCCAAAAAATGTTTTGTGTTTTCTTTTCCCCGAACAGAAGTTCGGGGCTATTACAGTAGAACAACGAGCCTCGTTGTTTTACTTTTTTGCTTGACGAGTACTGCGATGGGACAGGGCGCAGGTAATGCGGTTAAATTTGATTCAACGGGATTCATAGGAATATTACATGGTTCAATTCCACCGAGCGGGAATTTTTCAGTGGAGAGTTGGGTCTATGGAACATATATAACTGGACAAAGCCACCGTGAGTTTCTTTCTCAAAAAGATTCAACATTAGGAAATGGTAGAAATTTTTACATTGGCTATCAACTGGCGGATTCATCTATTCGTGCCGGAGATTATTGGCAAAATACAACAGTAAAATTTCCATTTAACACGTGGAATCATATTACTGTGGTTAAAGACACGCCATACACATATCTTTATATCAATGGTATTTTAAAGAATACAAGCAGTTTACCGTTCAAGAATCCACGCCAAAACGATTCGTTATTTTTTGGAAGACAGTGGGATGGCAATGAAAAATGGAAGGGAAACCTTGATGAAGTTCGCATCTGGAACACCGCTCTGTCGCAAACAACTATTCAACAATGGATAAACAAATCTGTTACTGCTTCTCATCCTAATTTTGCAAACCTCAAAGGATATTGGAAGTTTGATGAAGGAAGCGGAACAACAACTGCCGATGCAAGCGGAAACGGAAACACTGGAACATTAGTAAATGGACCCACGTGGATTACTTCTACTGCTCCCGTTAATTTACCTCAACTTGCTGGCGAATACACTCCCGATGCCAACACCGTTTTGCTAATGCACTTCAATGAGGACAGCACAAGTTTTGTAGGTGATGTAAGTGAAAATAGTAACCACGGTGTTGCAACGGGGACAACAACTGTTACGGGAAAATATGGAAAGGCGAGAAGTTTTAATGGAACCGGCGAACATCTTCTATTCGGAAGCAATCAGATTCCATTAGGAAATTCGTCAAGAACAGTCGAAGCGTGGATTAAGAATTCAACTCCTATTTCTACCATTGGACAAGTTATACTTGATTATGGTAGTGGCAATAATAACCAACGGTTTTGTATTATGATACTTTCAGGGAAGTTATTTTTTTCTGGTTATGCCAACGATTTAAGTGGAACCAGAAATATTATTGATGGTTTATGGCATCATGTTGCAGCGACTCATAATGGTTCAAGAGTAGAACTGTTCGTTGATGGAGTATTGGATGCATCCTTAAATACAACACTAAATACATCATCAGTAGCCTATAAAATTGGGCGACGAATGGATGACAATGCTACTGAGAATTTTAATGGACTAATTGATGAAGTTCGCATTTCCAACAAAGCGCGACAACCGTGGGAGTTTAATACGGCAGTTGTTTATTATCCTTTTAACGGAAACGCAAATGATGAAAGTGGAAATGGAAATAACGGCACAAACAATGGCGCAACCCCGACAACTGATAGATTTGGAAATGCGAATAGTGCATATAGTTTTAATGGAACAAGCGACTACATTGACCTTGGACAGAGAAATGATTTTACTTGGAAAACTAATAGTATTGGTACTTTTGAATGTTGGATTTTTCCAACTTCATTGTCAGCACTCCGTTTTATTTTTAGTGTTAGCCATAACACAAACCAAAATTGCGGAGGAAGATTCCATATAGGAATTGATAGCAACAGGTTTTTTTATGAGGTGGGGCAAGGAACAGGTGACTGCAATTTAGCCAATAGATATACTGTTGTATCTACATTAAGCACTGGTCAATGGTATCATCTCGCGGTATCCTACGATGGTACGAATCTCAAAATGTATATCAATAGCATCGTGCAATCATATAGCCAAAGCGGACCACCTCCAGGCACGCCTTGGTTTCATGCTTTAGACGATGGAATCACTCAAGTAGGAACAATTGCCGCCAAGACATACCAAGGAACAAGTCGAACGGATAATTTTTCTGGAATAGTTGATGACATTCGTATTTACGATCGTGCGCTTTCTTCAAATGAAGTTGATTCACTGTATCATCTCAATGGTTGGGAAACAAACACTGCCCCCGTTGCTCACGATACTACTGTTACAACAAATGAAGACACGCCAAAATCCATTACTCTCACTGCAACGGATGCAGAGGATGGAGGATTTTTTTCAAAGAGAGAGATTGTCATACCCGCGAAAGCGGGTAACCACAACTCGAAACCTGGAATGGATTCCCGCTTACGCGGGAAAGACAAAGAGCGAGGAAACGACAATAATGTGATGGTTTCAAGTCTTTCATTTTCTATCATTGATTCAACCAATTATGGAATCATAACGGGAACACCGCCAAACGTTACGTACACTCCCGCAACAAATTACAACGGCAACGATACATTACTTTTCCGAGTTAGCGATGGTTTGTTGAGCGATACAGGAACTGTTGCAATTTCCGTAACCCCTGTGAATGATGTGCCGATTGCGATTGATACTTCCATAACAACAAATGAAGATGTTGCAAAAACCGGAAACGTTCGCGCAACAGATGTAGATAATGCTTCGCTCACTTATTTTGTTGTTACGAATGGAACGAAAGGAAGCGTAGCAATTACGAACGCAAATACCGGAGCGTTCACTTATACCCCTTCATTAAATCAAAACGGAAGTGATGTATTTACCTTCCGCGCGTTTGATGGTTTTTTGAATGATACAGGAACAGTGAATGTTACAATAAATGCAGTGAATGATGCGCCAATCGCAAAGGATACGAGCATTTCTACCGATGAAGATGTTTCAAAAGCAATAGTAGTGCAAGGGAATGACTCGTTTGATACAAAAACATTAACCTTTGCGCTTGTTGCCTCACCGCTTCATGGCACACTCACGGGAGAAATGCCGAACCTCACATACTTTCCCGCACCAAATTATTTCGGCAACGACAATTTCAAATTCTCCGTCAACGATGGAGAATTACTCGATACAGGAACAGTTTCTATTACCGTCAATACTGTAAACGATAAACCTATTGCTCGTGATACGTCAATCACATTGAACGAAAACACCTCAAAGTCCATTATCCTTCCTGCAAGCGACGTGGATAATATAACGTTATCGTTTTCTATCATTACGAATCCATCACACGGAACGGTAACAAACGAGGAAGGGAATTTGTTTTTCTATCAAACGCAAAATTATTCCGGCGCAGATACGTTTGTTTTTCAATCGAGCGATGGCACGTTGAAAGATACCGGCAGGGTGTTCATTACTATCAATTCTGTGAATGACGCGCCAATCGCCACTTCTCTATCCGATTCCATCCAGAAAAATCGCTCGAAAACAATTACACTCACCGGACAAGACCCCGAAGGTGGAAGCGTAACATTTTTCCTCGATGACCAACCGCTCAACGGAACTATCAGAAACTTTAATTCCACAACGGGCGAAGTTCTCTATCGTCCCGATTATGCATTTGTCGGTTTGGATTCGTTTTCCTTCTATTGCAGAGACTCGCTTAATGCACTCAGCAACACTGCGTGGTGTATAATCACTGTCTATCAAAAAATAGATTCCACATCATTTCGCTCCTTCTCCCAATCGGATTTAACGACGCTCGCTGTTAAGAAACCGAAGAAAGGGGTGCGCCCGTTACCAACAACGGGAAACGTACTCGATACGCTTTTCATCAATGGTCTGTTTAAGAAACTGAAAGATAAAACCAATCCGAATTTCCCCGGCGGTATGGTGCTTGGTGTTTCTCAATCATCGAAAGATTCAACGAAAAAATACGGGTGGATTCGTCTCATTGGCAAATCGAAAGATGTGCAGAAAGGATTGACGCAAACGAGTTCACCGCGCGGGTTTGATGTTTTCAAAAACAATAAAGCATTCACCAAAGAATTGAAAAATCCCAAGACCGATAAATACAGCAATCAACTTGCGGGAGAGTTGCTTGCGCTGAAAGTGAACATTGCGGCAAGCGAACAGAAAATAACGAACGAGGGGTTTGGAAATTTGGTGTACGATAATCCGTTACAGCAAGATACCTTCGTAACACAGCGATTTATCATTCAGGGAAAAACACTTTCTCAAATTGCAAGAGATGTAGATACAATGCTCACCTATTACAAACGCTATTACACGGCAACAACGCCGAGTGAAGAATACAGTAAACTGACTACTGCCATCTTAAGCGTGAATGAAGCATTTCGTTCCGCGCTCGATACAATCAGTTGGAGTCCGTTGCAATTAACAAGCGATGTGCGTATTGACGGAATAGAGTTTCTGAAACGTGGAAGCGGGAAAGAAATGTTGTTTGTGGAGAGCGAATTTGCATCGAGCGTTCCGGAAGAAGTGATGTTGTTGCAGAATTATCCGAATCCGTTTAATCCCACAACAACAATACGGTTTGAGGTTGAAGGTTTGGGGTTGGTGTCGTTACAAGTGTTTGATGTGCTTGGAAGAGAGGTTGCAACATTACTGAACAACGAGGCAATGGAAGAAGGAGAACACGAAATTCAATTCGATGCAAGCGGATTGACGAGTGGTGTTTATTTTTACAGGATAAGTGTTGGACAAGATGGAATCTTGTCTTACACGGAAACGAAGAAATTATTACTAATGAAATAGTTTACTGTTCGTTCGTTCGTTCGTTCGTTGGTTGGTTTATTCGTTTTTTTGTTGGATTGCTTCGCAAAGACCAAACTTACCAATTTACCAAACCGGCTAACGAACAAACCGGTGAACAATAAATTGCCGAAAAAAGCAATATTTCGCCATTCCTGAATCCCACCAGACGTTTCGTGGACTCCCTTGGAAACCCCACGGGCTCCCTTGGAAACTCCACGGACTCCCTTGGAAACCCCACGGACTCCCACGCAAACTCCGTGGACTCCCACAAAATGTCCGTGAACTCTGCAGACTACCATGAAAATCCGCTATTTTTTTTTCAATGAGTATTCCTCTTTATACCTCCTCGGCGAACAAGCGCAAAGAAGTGCAATGCGTGTTCGTGAAAAGAGCGCTCAGGTTTTTTTTCGCCGTGAAATTGAATCTCACATTCTCTTTGCCCTTCTTTCAATTTCCCGTAAATTGAACCGCAAAAAATTGTATGCCTGTTTCGTTTCCCGATTTACTCACACTGCTACGTATCGTTCTTTCCCCGTTGTTTTTGGTGATGTTTCTCAGCGCCGATGCAACAACGAAACAACTTTCCCTCGTCGTTTTTCTCATTGCCGCGCTCACGGATTGGTACGATGGATGGGTTGCACGGCGTTACGGTTATTTTTCGCGGTGGGGAAAATTTCTCGACCCGCTTGCCGATAAAATTCTTGCCGCATCCGCGCTCTTCGCTTTCGTTCTTTTAAATCTTGTGGATGGATGGATGGTGTGGGTTATTGTTTTTCGCGACATCCTTATCACCGCCCTCCGTTCTTACGCAGAGTATAAAGGGAAACCGGTCATCACTTCGCTTTCTGCAAAAACAAAAACGTTCGGGCTGTACATTTCACTCTACTACATTCTTCTCTTACACGTCGCATCGTTTGTCCCTTCCATCTCCGCGCGGTATCAAAATGAAATCCATCAACTCCTCCACCCGCAAGTGTTGTTCGGAATGATGCTCGTTGTTACCATCGCGACAACGTGGACAGGATTTGTCTATCTCATTGAAAACCGGAAAACGCTCCGCGAATTATTTGAACCGCGCAATGTCCTCTGATTCGCAAACACCAACAATTCCTTTTTTCCCAAAACTCATTGCAACAGGTTTGTACTCCGGTTATGCGCCCATTGCGTCCGGTACCGTTGGTTCGTTGCTTGCGCTGCTGTTGTTTTATCTCTTCAACATCGAAAATCATTTCTACGAACTACTGCTTGTCGGATGTACATTCTTTGTCGGCGTGTACGTTTCCAACATTGTAGCAAAGTCGGTCCGAAATGATGACCCTTCGATTGTCGTCATAGATGAATTTGTTGGAATGTGGCTCACGTTAGTCTTTCTCCCAACGAGTATTGCTGCGTACGTGTGCGCGTTTCTCTTTTTTCGCCTGTTCGATATTTTCAAACCGTTCCCTGCACGTTCAATGGAATCGCTGCAAGGAGGATGGGGAATTATGCTCGACGATGTTGCTGCCGGCATCTACGCAAATTTGCTCGTACGCGCGGTGTTCTATTTTTTCTGATTCTAAAAAATGAATGCCATCATCATTACCGTCGGCGACGAACTTCTCATCGGGCAGGTCATCAATACCAATCAGGCATACATCGCACAGCAATTAAACGGTGTCGGCGTTGCCGTGAAATCAATGCTCACTGTTGGCGATAACGAAGAGATAATGCTCGATGCGTTCGCACAGGCATTGCAGGATGCAGAAATCGTGTTGGTAACGGGGGGGCTCGGACCAACGCACGATGATGTAACGAAAAAAGTTGTGTGCAAATTGTTCCATGCGCCGCTTGTTCAAAACGAGGAGGCGTTGAATAATGTTCGTGCGATTGTCGAAAAACGCAAAGTACGATGGAACGCATTGATGGAAGAACAAGCGATGGTGCCCGAAGGAGGGGTGGTCATTCAAAACTCCTGCGGCACTGCGCCGGGAATTTTGTTTACACACAACAATAAATATTTTTTCGTTTTCCCGGGCGTACCGAAAGAGATGGAAGAGATGATGCAACGTTTTGTTCTTTCTTTTTTGAAGACGAAAATTTCGGGAAGTGTTATCCTCCATCGAACGTTAAAAACCGTCGGCGTTGTGGAAGCGCATCTTGCAGAACAACTGGGGAACATTGATGAACTCTTTGAACAACACCCGGGAACAACGCTCGCGTTTCTTCCGCAAATTTTTTCCGTCCGGTTACGCATCAGCGTTCACGATGCAACAAACGAAAGCGCCCAACATCAATTAGCGCGAGTCGAAAAAAACATTCGCGCTAAAATCGGTAACGTCATTTACGGATGCGATGAAGAGGAATTGGAAGATGTTGTTATCAAACTATTACAAAAACACAATTACACGCTTGCTGTTGCAGAATCATGTACCGGAGGACATCTCGCAGATACACTCACGAATGTATCCGGGAGTTCTTTAGTATTTGAACGGGGCGTGATTACATACAGCAATCAATCGAAAGTCGAACTGCTTGATGTCCCTGCAGAATTGATTGAACGACACGGTGCGGTAAGTAAAGAAGTTGCAGAAACAATGGCGATGGGAATTCGGAAAATTTCCCAAACCACATTCGGACTTTCAATAACCGGAATTGCGGGACCAACAGGCGGCAGTGCAGAAAAACCGGTCGGACTTGTGTGGCTCGGATATTCTTCGGCAAAAGAAATATTTGCGCTCCAATATTATTTTGGCGATGGAAGAAAAGAAATCAAAGAACGGGCAACACTGGCAGCGCTCAATCTGCTTCGAAAAAAAATATTAGAAAAAGAGACTGACCAATGATTCGCACATTCATCGCCTTTGATACATCGCCATCCGTAAAGAACGAAATCATTCGTCTTCAGAATATTCTTCGCGAAGCAGATGCAGACGTTCGTTGGGAGCAAGAAGAAAAACTACACGTTACGCTAAAATTTTTAGGAGACATCGAAGAAAAATTTTTACCGCAACTGACCGCAACTCTTGAAACCGTAACAAACAAATTTTCCCCATTTGAAATTGAATATACAACCATCGGTTGCTTTCCCAATACAAAAGAACCACGCGTAATTTGGGTAGGTTGTCGCGATGTTCCACAATCAGTTATTCGTCTGCAACGGGAAATTGAAACGCAACTTGCACCGTTCGGTTATGAAATCGAGAAACGAAAATTTTCACCGCATATTACCTTCGGAAGAATCAAAGGAATAAAAAACATTTTTCATTTGCTTCAGTCAATAGAAAATCTTACTTTTAGCCCACAAAAAATGCAGTGCGCCGAAATTCTGTTAATGAAAAGCGTTCTGCATTCGTATGGTTCAATCTATTCACCATTAAAAGTTTTCCCTCTTCACTCAATTGTATGAATAAACGGAACGTAAAAACAATTCTTCTTGTGGACGACGAACCCGGCTGGCTCAGCGCGATGAAAGCGGTATTGCAGGAAAGTCAACTCAAAGTGGTAACCGCCGAAAGCGGTGAACAGGCAATTACACAACTGAAAAAAAAGCAACCCGATTTGATTCTTTGCGACGTGCGGATGCCGGTAATGAACGGCTACGATGTGTTCTTAAAAATCAAAGAAATTCCGAAAGCAAACAAAGTGCCGTTCGTCTTTATGTCGAACTTTGATGATTTCGATGCAAAGAATGTTGCGAAGCGTCTCGGCGCGGATGACTATGTTGCCAAACCTGTGGGGTACGACGAAGTTCATTTTGTCATCAACGATTTACTGCAACGGTTTTCAAAACAAAAAACTACAATAAAATAACACGTTACCATGAAAATGTAGAACAGGTAAAGAGAAAGTTTTTATTTCTACCACAAAGTTCACAGAGAAATTCCACAAAGTTCACAAAGAACGTTACACAAAATGAACGAAAACGAACTCGCACACACGATAATTGGAATTGCAATTGAAGTGCATTCTGCTCTGGGACCCGGCTTACTCGAAAGTGCGTATAAAGAATGTTTGTACTACAAAATTGCACAAAAGGGATTATTCATTGAAAAGGAAAAACCAATTCCACTAATCTTTGAAGAAGTGAAGTTAGATTGTGGTTATAGGATTGATTTACTTGTAGAAAAAAAATTGGTACTTGAAATAAAAAGCGTTGAAGCATTGAATGATATTCATTTGGCACAAACGCTTACATATCTGAAACTAGGTAATTTTAAGCTCGGACTACTGATTAACTTTAATGTTCTTCAGTTGAAAAACGGAATAAAGAGAGTCATTAATGGCAATTTGTAGATTCCTTTGTGTTCTTTGTGTAAACTTTGTGCCCTTTGTGGTTAAACAAAAAATGAACACACTATCAAAAAAATATTTATCGTACCATAACTAAGTTTTCTTTCAAATACTAATTTAATTTATCATAAAATCCTATGGCTGAACAAGTAAAAGACTCCCGCGGTCAGGCGTTACAACTCGCGATTGACCAAATCGAAAAACAACACGGTAAAGGTTCCATTATGAAAATCGGTTCGGGTCCGATTGCCAGAATAGAGTCAATCTCTACCGGTTCTATCTCTCTCGATATCGCTCTCGGTGTCGGAGGAATACCGCGTGGTCGCGTGGTGGAAATCTATGGTCCCGAATCATCGGGCAAAACGACAATCTGTTTACACATTATCGCAGAAGCGCAACGACAAGGCGGACTGGCGGCATTTATAGATACCGAACATGCGCTTGATATTTCGTACGCAAAAAAACTTGGCGTTGATATTAACAACTTGCTTCTCTCCCAGCCCGAATACGGTGAGCAAGCATTGGAAATTGTAGAAACGCTTGTACGAAGTGGCGCACTCGACGTGATTGTTATAGACTCCGTTGCCGCATTGACACCCCGTTCAGAAATTGAAGGAGAAATGGGAGACCCAACGATGGGAGTTCATGCGCGATTGATGTCGCAAGCGTTGAGAAAACTCACTTCTGCAATTTCAAAATCGAAAACACTGGTGATGTTTACCAATCAACTCCGGCAAAAAATCGGCGTGATGTTCGGTAATCCGGAAACCACGACCGGCGGTAATGCCTTGAAATTTTATGCTTCTGTGCGATTGGATGTGCGACGGATCGAATCCATAAAAGATGCGACGAATGTTATCGGCAACCGCGTAAAAGTTAAAGTGGTGAAGAACAAAGTCGCACCACCGTTCAGGGAAGCAGAATTTGAAATTCTCTACAACGAAGGAATTTCTAAACTCGGCGACTTGATTGACACCGCGACAAACCTCGAGGTCATTCAAAAATCCGGCTCATGGTACAGTTACAAAGAAAACCGAATCGGGCAGGGACGCGATGCCGTAAAAAAATATCTTTCGGAAAATGAATCAATCGCCAATGCTGTTTTAAAAGATGTGCGAATGAAAATAGGATTGACAACGAGCGAGGAAGAATCAAAACCGGCAACAAGCGGAACAAAAGGCGAAACATCCACTGCTACAAAAAAACCTTCGGGAAAGTAACAACTCACCGACTGTCTTCAATGGTAATTTCCTCCCTTGAAAAACAGAAGAAAAGTAACCGGCTGAATCTTTGCATTGACGGAGATTTTATTCTCGGAATTTCAGCGGAGGTTGCAGTACAATTCCAGCTGCACGTCGGGAAAATAATGACGGAGAAGGAACTTCTTCAAATTCGGGAGAGGGAAGAATTCCTGCAGGGATATACCAGCGCGCTGCGAATTCTATCGCGAAGTCTTCGGAGTGAAAAAGAATTACGCGAACGACTGCGAAAGAAAAAAATCCCTGCGAGTGTCCTCGATTCCATCATTCAGCGGTTGTACGAATCTCGCTTCCTCGATGATGAAAACTACGCGGCGGCTTTCGTTTCCGATTCTTTACGGAAGAAGAAAACCGGCAAACGACTTTTACAACAACAATTACGAGCGAAAGGAATAGCGAAAGAAGTGATAGTCAAAATGATTTCACCCATTTCTGTTTCCGAGGAAAGAAAACGTGCAGAACTTCTTGCGCAAAAAAAACTCGCTCAATATGTTACTTCCTCTCGGAAGCGAATGACGGAACAGAAAAAAAAATCGCTCAATGACTATCTTTTGCGCAGAGGGTTCTCTCCGGAGATCACCGTTTTTGTTCTCCGGAAAATTTTTGCAGACATTGCACCATCAGATTATACCGAATAGTTATTAACGACGCACTCTATGTTCGAATGGCTTTTTACAACAAGAAACGGGAATACAACGCTCGTTGTGCTCGGGCTTGCAATTCCTCTTTTCGGGTTAATGCTCATCCGCGAATTTTTCGCCCTCATCGTTGTTTCGTTTGCCCTTACGATGTTGCTCCTTCCCGCTGTGGACTACTTTGAAAATAAAGGTTTAAAACGTCCTCTGGCAATTGTGCTTGCCTTCCTCCTTTTCATTTCGAGTATCGGCGTAGCGCTGGGGGTTGCTTATCCGGTCGCGCTAAAACAATTCGGAAAGATGGGTGAAGCATTTGGCGTTGACCGCGCTGAACCCGGCGATAGTGTGTATGTTCAACTTCATACGAAACGAATTTATGAAGGAATGTTGCAACGTTACGATACTACGGTTTCTATTTTATCGTACGAAACAAAAGCCCCACTCGATTGGTCCTCGTTCGATGTTCAGCATGTGGTAAAAGTGGGCGATAGTGTTTCCATAAAAAATGTAAATGGTAAAACTGAAATCGGCATACTGCAATCACATTTTCTATTCCGTTCAAATAATGTTTCGCGAGCATTTTCCTCATCCGAAGAAATTATTTCACGATACAACCTTTTTAAGGAGCGGCTTCTCAGAGCGATAAAAAATTTAAAAAAACATCTTTCATTTTTGAACGAAGCAGACATTTCTTCGTTTGTTGACTCATTTTTGTTTTTCATTCTCGATAAAATTCAGCGTGTACTTCGAAGCATAAAAACTGTCGTCGGTTCGTTAGTTATCGTTCCGATGGTTACATTTTTTTTTCTGCGGGATTATCACAAAGCGTTGCGGTTTATTGTTCGTTCCGTTCCGAATAAATATTTTGAAATGTCGCTGAATCTTTTCAATCGCCTTGAAATGCAGGTCGGAAAATATATTCGCGGTATCGGTATCGAGTTTTTCCTCGTTTCACTTCTTACGTTTCTGGGATATTATGCTTTTGGAATTCATTATGCGGTAGTATTAGGCATTACTGTTGGTTTGTTTAATATCATCCCGCTCATTGGACCTCTTCTCGGCATTCTCCCCTCCCTGATTGTTTCGATAACACAAACGGGAGATATGAGTTTGATGATTCCTATTCTTATCGTGAATGGTATTATTCAATTTCTTGATTTTAAAGAAATTAAACCTCGCCTCTACGAAAGAAGTTTGGTTGTGCATCCGCTTATTATTTTGCTTCTCATTCTCCTTGGCGGCGCAGTAATGGGAGTAACAGGAACAATTTTATCGGTACCTTTGTACACCACACTTGCATTAACTGCAAGAGAAACGATGTGGGGATTATCGCGTTACCAAATTACGCAAGTATAAACGATAATACCCACAATGTCCACATCCACCGGAAAAAAATTTTCCGCACTCCGATACCCTGCCGTGAAAACAATACTTGTTGTTCTCACAATTGCCATTCCCCTGATGATACTTTCCCAGTTTATGGAAATATTTTTAGTGGTGGTTTTTTCTATCGCCTTCACTCTGGTTTTATACCCCGCAGTAGATTATTTTGAAAATAAAGGACTGAAACGATTGAATGCAACTCTCGCAGTCTATGGGTGCATCGCGACAGGATTTCTGCTCTTCTATCTGATTATCTTCCCTATTTTTCTAAGCCAAATTGAAGACTTAGTCGTGAAGGCGCAAAACATCTCACTCGAAGAAAAATTACAGGAAGTCGTAACACTGGTCCATTCGCTCGAAGAAAAATTACAGGAAGTCTTAGCGGTTGTACATCTTTATGTGCCGAAAACAGATATCAACGTTGAGGAACTTCGGATAAAAATTGTCGGTGGAATCACGAGTGCAACGATACAGTTTCGCCGACAACTCACCGATATACTCTCGACAATTTCCATCCTTACCATTATCCCGCTTTTCGTTTTTTTCGGGATAAAAGATTACCACTCGATTCAAAAGAAATTTGCGGCGGCGATGCCCAATAAATATTTCGAGATGACGCTGAGTTTCTTCCATCGTATCGAAAAACAACTTTCGAATTACATTCGGGGAATCGTCCTTGATTCTGCAGCGGTCGGTTTACTCACTTCAGTCGGCTTTCTCGCAATCGGACTTGATTACTCTCTCATTCTCGGATTACTCACCGGAATATTTAATATTGTTCCTCTCGTTGGTCCATTTATCGGCGGCGCGCTTCCCGTTCTCGTAGCGATAATACAATATGGCAGCGTGAAGCATGCAATCCTTCCCCTCGCAATTTTCGGGTTGATTCGCGTACTCGATGGTTATGTTATTCGACAAATCATTTATCGGACACTCTTAAAAATGCCGCCGTTGGTAGTTTTGTTGCTGATTGCGTTGGGGCAGGAATTGATGGGGGTGCTCGGCACAATCCTGTTTATTCCCATCTACACCGTCCTCTCTGCAACGGCGAAGGAAACGTATCACGAACTCACCAGTTACAAAATTGCACGGGAGTAATGTATGGCATCGCTTATTTTCGACATTGAAACACTCGCTCATCCGCTCACCTACTTCGATGAAAAACAACAGGAGTATCTTTTCAAATTTTGCAAAACAGAAGAGGAGCGCGTAACAAAAATTCAGGAACTGGCGCTCTCACCACTCACCGCATCCGTCATTGCTATTGGTATGGTAAATCCGGAAACTGAACGGGGAAAAGTTGTGTATCTTTCCGACGAAGTTTCCTCCGAGAAGAATGAAAACGAGAACATCGAATTCCTCGCCGTGAAAGAAGAACGGGAAATTCTCTCTACGTTCTGGAACGATGTAAAACATTTTGACCAGATTATTACCTTCAATGGAAGAGGTTTCGACTGTCCTTTTTTGATGGTGCGTTCTGCAGTACTTTCTGTGAAACCGACGCGCAATTTAATGCCCTATCGTTATGATACGAAATACCATTGCGATTTACTCGAACAATTAACTTTCTACAATGCCACGCGGCGATTCAGTCTCGATTTCTATTGTAAAAGTTTCGGAATTCAAAGTCCGAAAGAAAGCGGCATTACCGGACTTGAACTTCCTGCGCTTTATGAACAAAAACGATTCCGCGAGATTGCAGAGTATTGTATCGGCGATGTCTTAGCCACTTCACAACTTTATAAACGATGGAAGGAATTCATCGCCCTTGAAACATCATAGCGAAAGAGTTTCTCTCGACACCCCCTTCTCCGAAGCGGAATTTTTTATCGTTGATGTTGAAACAACGGGACTCTCACCGAAAAAAGGGGGACGGGTAATAGAAATCGGCGCGGTGAAAACGAGAGGAAACGCCGTGGTGGAAACATTTTCTTCATTCGTGAACGGCGATGTTCAGATTGAATATGGAGCATTCCGCGTAAATGGGATTACGCAAGCGATGTTAAATGGTGCGCCACCATTCTCCGGTATTGCCGAACGGCTCACCGAAATGTCCGAAGGGGCTATTCTCGGAGCATATAACGCAAATTTCGATGTCAGTTTTATCTCAAGTGAAATGGAACGGTGCGGAAAAAAAATATTATCCAAAACCATTCTCGATGTTCTTCCACTTGCGCGAAAATGTGTTCCGGGTCTTCCACGCTACAATCTCGATTCTGTAGCAATGGCATTGCAGATTCCGTTCCCCGTACAACACCGCGCATTGGAAGACGCAATTATTACTGCACAGATTCTCTTTCATTGCAACAAACGCATTATCGAAAAAGGGGGAACAACTGTCGCAGACCTCTTTCAACCGCAACGAATGGACAATGTTTCTCCACTTATACTGAAACAAATTGAAGACGCTGTCGCAAATGGGAATAAACTTACTTTCAAGTACTCCTCTGCTCAAACGGGAGTAATTACCAATCGCCTCGTAACACCAAAAAAGTTAGAAACGCCATATCTCGTTGGCTTTTGTCATAAAGCGAAAGCGGAACGAACATTTCGCGTGGAGAAGATTTCGGAGTTAAATGTGGTAGAGTGAGGTCAACTAAATTGTAAACTTTACTCAACTTGATTCCAGACCACCCTCGCTCTCTCCATCAGTTTGCGAATTCACTTTTTCTTCGTTAATTAAACCCGCAATTTTTTCCCGTGTCAAACGGAAACAATTTTTATAGAATCATTCATTTTTTTTTTCACTTACATAGAGGAACCTAACTATGAAACGCCTTTTTTCTCTTCTTCCGATTCTCCTTGTGTTTGTTTTCAGCACAACACTCTTTTCACAAATCCCCGCACCGACAAATCTTACCGTCGGTCCAAATCCGAACACCAACGGCGCATATCTCCACTGGGAATATGTTTCAGGGAGTCCGGCATATTTTAAAGTGTTTCGCGCCGTGAATAGCGATGACAGCGCAGCATTTCAAGAACGCGGCTCATCGCAAATGACTTCGTTCATTGATTTTGAAGTACCAACAGGACACACCTATTACTATTACGTCCGCGCTGTTACGAATGGCGCAATGAGTCAACGAAGCAACATTGCAGTGTACACTCCCGGACCTCCACCGCCTACAGTTGTTGGTACGATAACCGGAACCGTACTCAAAGAGGGAACAAACGAACCACTCGTTGGCGCGTGGTTACGATTTGTTCGTGGAAATAATACCATCGCAGTGCGCGAAGCATCGGTAAATGAACAGGGCGAATACACCGCTCAACTCGATACCGGCAGGTGGAAAATTCAGGCAAAGCGCGAAGGGTATCTTTCCGAATGGTTCGATAACAAACCGGAACAAAGTCAGGCGAATATTGTTATCGTCAACGAAGGACAAACCGTAACTTGCAATTTTCTCCTTGCACAAGCGCCTCCCCCTCCCCCGCTTCCTGCGCCAACAAATCTGACAGTCGGTATTAATCCCGGAACTGTTGGCGTATTTCTCCATTGGGAATATCCGAGTGGCGTTTTTGCAATGTTCAAAGTGTATCGTGCAGTAGATAGTGATGACAGCGCTGCATTTCAATTTCGCGGTTCATCGCAAATAACATCGTTTAACGATTGGGAAACTCCTCCCGGACATACATATTATTATTATGTTCGCGCGTATAGCAATAACAATATGAGTCCGCGCAGCAACATTGCAAGTTTCACTCCCACTGTTCCCGTGTTTGGAACAATTTCCGGAACAGTTGTAAAAGAAGGAACGAATCAACCGCTCGTTGGGGCGTGGTTACGATTTGTAAAACCGAACAATAATAATGCTTCACGGGAAATTTCCATCGGCGAACTTGGTGAATATTCCGTGCAACTCGATACGGGACGGTGGCAAATTCAAGCAAAACGCGAAGGATATATTTCCGAATGGTTCGATAATAAGCCAGAACGTAATCTTGCCGATATAGTCATTGTAACAGAAGGACAATCAACTATCTGCAATTTCGCTCTCGAACAACTCCCTCCCCCTATTATGGGTACGATTGGCGGAACCATCGTGGATGATTCAACAATGCTTCCGCTGGGCAATGTAAATGTTTGCTTTCTCTCGCTCAACAGTACACAGTGTATGCATTCGGTTCGCACCGATTCCTTTGGAATGTATTTGGCAGAAGTTCCGGTCGGTGGGTACAAAATAAAAGCGATGCGCGAGGGGTATGCAGCAGAATATTTCGATAACAAACATTCTATTCAGGAAGCGGATGTTGTGTCGGTTACCGATGGTGGTACTGCGACTGCAAATTTCGGACTAACCGCGATGATTCCTCTGCCGATGGTGCATATCAGCGGAACTGTTACCGATTCTTCGGGAAATCCGATTGCAGGTGCTCTCGTTGCTGTTATGCGGGGAATGAATCACGTCAATCGCGCTCATAGAATTTTAGGAGCGAATGCTCTGGCTCGTGAAAATATTTTTGTGAACGGGTATGGAAGAATGCGCGGTATTGTGTGGCGCGGCGAAACCGATGCCAACGGAAATTACAACGCTTCCGTGCGACAAGGCGGAACGTACATCGTCTTCTCCAACAAGATGGGGTACTTCCCGGAATATTACAACAACAAAAATTCCATTCACGAAGCGGATAGATTAACTGTTCACCACGACACCAGCGGAATAAATTTTTCTCTCGCACTCAACCCGAATGTACAGAATAGTATTTCGGGAATGGTGAAAGATTCTGCCGGTAATGGCGTTCAGGCGTATGTCGTTCTCGTCAAACTCCGTGATGGACGATGGCGCGGTGTTCGCCATATCGGAACGGATTCGCTCGGAAATTATTCGTTCAATTTTGTCATGCTCGGAAATTATTTTGTGAAAGCATTTCCCTCCGCACAATTTGCCCCTGCGTGGTACGATGCAGGAAATTGCGGCTCGAACGAATGGGTGAATGCTGATACGGTTAACGCAAACGGTAATGTTGCGGGAATAGATATTTGCGTTGTTCCTGCTTCCGGAAACGGATTTGCCCGTGTGAGTGGTACCATTCGCGATAATGCAAACAATACTATCACCGGACCGGTTGTTCTTGCAATTTCAACTACGACAAACAAACTCGTCGGTTTTGATGTTGCAGAACAAAACGGCTTTTTTTCCATTGAAAATCTCACACCGGGAACGTATCGCATCGTTGTTGATTACGAAGGAATGAGCACGGAAACTGAACCGCAAGTTACAACGAGTTCATCCAATTCTTTCCACGCCGGAAATGTGAATGTGAAACTCCTCCCTGCAACTCCGTTAGTTGTGGAAGAAGAAACAATCCCATCAAAAATTACACTTGAACAAAATTATCCGAATCCATTTAATCCTGCAACCATTATCCGTTATTCGTTATCTGTTAATAGTACTGTTACGTTGAAAGTCTATAACGTACTCGGTAAACCGATTACGACTTTATTGAATAATCAATTCCTCGCTGCTGGCTCACACCAAGTAGAATTCGATGCGAGCAATTTACCTTCGGGATTATATTATTACAAACTCACCACGAGCGATGGATTTTCAGCAACAAAGAAAATGACGTTGGCAAAATAACATATTAAAATAGATTCGTTCTAAAAGCAAAACCCGATTTCAGAGATGAAATCGGGTTTTTTTTGTTCAATAAATTTATTCGGTTCAGAACTATCGCTTATAATTGCTTAATGTCTCATTCGCAAGATTAATAACGCGCTCCTTCAACTCCTTCGGTTCAATCACTTTCACGCCGTTTCCTCTACTCACAATCCAACTCGCAATTTCTTCGAGCGAGTTCACGGTAATTTCTAAAATGATTGAACCATCGCTGTGTTCGGAAATAATTTGCGATTCCATCAGTTGTCGCGGTTTCAGAATTGTTGTCCACCATTCTGAGAGTTGAAGTTTCACGGTGTACTTTTCTGTTCCAATCCAACTGCGCCACGAAAAACGAAATAATTCTTCCATCTCATTAAGCGAAATTTTATTAAACTTCGTCTCTGTTTCTCTTACATTGCTCAATTTGTCGAGATGGTATTGTTTAATTTTTCCATGATTAAGTGCAAGCAATCGCCAATACCCTTCGCTTTGAAAAATGACAAGAGGAGAAATTTCCATATCGGTAAATTTTCCTCCTTCGGAAATGTAATCGGCGAGAATAGTGAAACTGCTATCAATACAGCGTTGAATGGTTACAATATTTTTGAGAGCACGTTCCTTTTGTTTTTTGAAAAGAAGTGAAGTCGCTTTATCAATAACGGATGTTGAGTTGGAAAGAGCGATGTATTGCGAAATAAATTCTTTGAGTTTTGCTTCATCAATCTTTCTTTCAACGGAAATCCCTTTCCCCTTTGTCGAATGAATATCCACACCGCTCGAGCGCAACTCGTGCAAATCGCGTTTAATCGTAAGTTCTTCGCAGTGAAAAAGTTCTGCCAAATCGAGAATGGAAAATTTCCTTTCGTTGTTCAGCGCAAGACCAACAATTTCAATTTGGCGTTTGAGTTTGGAAGAAGGTGTTTGCATTTCGGAAACCGATGAATCGGTTTTAAATTGTTGACATACTCAAAACCCACATCTTAAGATGTGGGTTAAAATGATTATCGTAATATTCAAGCCACTTCAGTGGCTTTTCGATTCAAAAAAAACCGTGAGCAAAATACACCTAACACAGAAAAGAAAAAAGTATCTCCCAATGATACGAACACAGCAAACAAACACAAGTATATTTTATCGCAAATTATGTTAGGAACGAACTTAAGAAACCACATCATGCTGAATTTATTTCAGCATCTATTGTCGTTTATGTAAAGATTCCGAAACAAGTTCGGAATGACGTTATTTGTTTTTTGGATTTTTAGAACAACACTTTAGAAACTATACAAAGACAACTATGAAATTCTTAGCCATTGATTTTGAAACTGCAAACTACTATCCCGATAGCGCATGCGCTCTTGGATTTGCGCGAGTGGAAAACAATACCATCGTGCAGAAAGATTGCTATCTCATTCGACCGCCGACTCGTTGGTTTGTATTTTCCGAACTGCACGGAATTACGTGGGATGATGTGAAAGATAAACCAACATTCGGTGAGTTATGGAATACAATGAAAACACATTTCCACGATGTGGATTTTGTTGTTGCGCACAATGCTTCGTTTGATAAAAGAGTGTTAGCGGGATGTTGCGCTACGTATCGTGTTGCAATGCCGAAAGTAAAGTTCAAATGCACGGTAGAATATTCGCGAAATATTCTCGGCATAAAACCCGCTAACTTGCCAAACGTTTGCAAAGAACTTGGCATACCGCTCAACCATCACGACGCGGCATCGGATACAGAAGCGTGCGCAAAGATTATGCTCGAAGTTTTTAAACGGTGGAGCAATTAGATTTTATTTTATTCTTACCAATCAATAAATATGAATACACAAGAAACAAAAAACGAACAACCCTGTAACTTTTTTGCAGAATCGTTCGTGGATTACCACTATTATGATTTTGGAAAAACATATCTCTATAATTTATTTACCGGAAATCTTCATCATCCGACAATCCAAGTTTTTCGGATGCTTGGAAATGGTTTAAACGAGTCATATCGTTTGAAGCATATCCTCTCTCTTGATAGAGACGGATTAGGAGGCGTTTTTGTATTCAATGATAGTATTGAAGCAACAGTGTATTGGAGCCACTTCCATTACGAAGTTGTTTTGACAAAATTTATCCAACACGGCATTACACGTTTTCTCTTTTCAGTTTACGGGATGAAAAATGGGGCAGATAAGCCAATGGCGTTAATCAATGAACTCTTACGTGAAGCAACACGTCATTCTTCGGTTGCAAATAAATTTCTAAAAGTAAAATTTGTAATTGACGATGATGACCATACTGACGTTGCTCTGGATATACAACTTGCAAACATAGTAGAAACTTCGTTGAATGAAATATTTTTACCGTTGGAAATAAAAGAGCCGTTGGAATTATACATTGATTGTATCAAAGAGTATCATCGTTTTCAAAAACCGCTGCGATATTTGTTAAGCGGAAAACCCGGAACGGCAAAGACAAAAATTATTCGCGCAATTGCAAACGAGGTAAAAGGCAAAGCAACGTTTATTTTTAAGAACGGTTCCGAAGGTGATGTCAATTCCGTGTTTAGCTTTGCAGAAAGTTTTTCTCCTGCTGTTATTTGTATTGATGATGTTGATTTGCTTGCCGGAGATAGACGTGATGGACGTTCACAAAAGTTAGCAGAATTTCTCCAGCATCTCGATGGATTTATCGGCAACAACGTTTTTGTTCTCGCAACAACAAACGATAAAACGTTAGTGGATATTGCCGCAAGCAGACCGGGACGATTCGATATGATTCTTGACGTAAGCCCGATAAAATCAAACCATTATTTGCAACTTGTCGAAAATAAATGTTCGCTCCCAGAAATAGTTTCCTTGTTTGATGATGAAGTATTAGAAGCATTAGAAAGAAAAAACGTAACGGGCGCGTTTTTGGTAAATCTCGTTAAACATTTGGAGTTAGTAATGAACATCGGCAAGAAAATTATTGATAGGGAATATGTACTGCACACATTAGGTAAATTGAACAGCGGGTTTTACAAAGAGCCGGAACCGACCAATGGAAAAGTTGGATTTGAAATGATGTAGAAAAAACTTGATAAACTGATTCAGTTATTAGATAAAAGAATGGAAAAAGAATGAAGTGTTTGATTGTAAAGAAACAAATTCGTAATTTCTTCCCGAAAATCTACCACTTACAACGTACCGGAGATAAAAGCAATGCAAACAATGAATGAGAGTGAAGAAAACATATCATGTTAAAATATGAAGAGAGGATTCAAGAATCCTTACTTGGAATAGAGAATGAACAAAGTGATGTACTAGCATTTATTCTAGAAAATGATCCTTTGTTATTACAAATGTTTCTAAAACTCTGGATGCCGGAAAAATTTGATTTTAATAATGTTGAATTAAAAAAGAAGTTTGAAATTAAACGAGAGGATTCAAAAACCGAAGGTCGATATGACATAGTTTTTGAAAGTGTCGATTTTATTTTCAAGTTAGAAGTAAAAAGAATGGGGAGAACCGATTTAGATGATAAAAGTGTTAAAAGTTTAAATCGTTATTTATCTGAAGCAGAAAAATCGAGTGTTAAAACTAAGATAGGTTTGCTGTTTGATAATTTGGAAATTAGTAAAAAAGAAATCATTGACCACCCAAATTTCACGAAAACTGTACCATGGAAAGATGTTGTAAATACTCTTTCTGAAAGAATAAACAAACCACCATTAAAATTGTTTCCGCCAGAAAATGTTCTTTTTATGGAAACATCTATTATTCAATATTTTAAAGAAAAGGATAAAACCCCCGTGGATACTTTCGAACCAATTAACCTAAATGATTTCTTTGCATTTTCTATGAGGAATGTAACGATGGAAAAATTCAAGAAAATGTTAGAGAAAACTGTTTCAATTAGAGCAAATCAGTTTCTAAATTTTAAAATAACTGCTCGACCTTTCCAAGACGCATACGGGAGATACGGTTTGAATCTTGAGCATAAGACTCATCCAGAGACAGTTAGGGTTTTTTTTGGCTTTTTATTTCCAGACATAACTAACGGAAGTGTGACCTTATATTCATTTATTGAATCTAATCCAATTAAGAATGAAGAAAGTTCTTCTAAATTAAAAGACTCAATTAGAGCGAGTTACGATGAAATAGCGCAAACTAAAAAACTGCGCGATGGTTGGTATAGGAATAGCTCTGATACTGATTGGCAAATAGTCCAAAGGGTCTCACCATTTACATTTATATTAAATGAGCCAAACCTAGATAAACAAATTGACCTGTTAAACAATTGGTTTGACGAATGTCAAGAGGTTTTTCAAAATATTTTTAAAAAAGTAAAAATTGACAAATAATTTCTTTCTATATAAACTTAAATGTTCTTTCACTAATACACACACCTCGTAATATCAATTCCTTTTTTATTCAATTCCGCTTTCTCCTTTCTTCCAATTGAGCATCACGTAATGTAATTTTGTGAGCTTTGTGTTTTTGTGTCTTGGTGGCGAGTAAATTACTTTGCCACTAAAGCACGAAGGCACAAAAGTTACACCAACAAAAAGTATCATTCATTGATACCATCCGTTCTTTCCATTCTCCATATTTTTCTTTCTCACCAATACCCATAAATAAAGTTCCTAACTTCAACCTCGGTTCTTTTTTCATTCCACTTTTTTGTTTTTGTCTCAACAACGTTTCCGTAATCGTCATAGCGGAAAAATATAATTACTTCACGCATTTTTTTGTTTTCTACAAAATGGATGAAACGTTTACTTATTTCTTTTCCCTGGTTGTTGTACGTGGAATAACATACGATGCGACGTTGCTTTGAAGTGGAAAAACCTATCTCCTTTGTTTCCTGATTTTTCTCATTGAACCTCGATTCCGCATGCAGTTCTCCATTTTCAAATCTTCTTATCTTATTCCCTCGAGCGTCGTACTCATAATCCCAACAAACTTTGAATGGATTTTTTTCATCAAAGTGTTGCCAAATTTCCTGTGTCAGTCTGTTTTTCTTATTGTATGTATAAGTCTGTTTTGCCCGTAATGTACATTCCTCGCCGCCATCATAAGCAAAATGAGCCATCTCAATCAATTTTCCCAACGCATCATAATGATAAATGTTACGGTATGTTGGAATATCGTTTTGCCAAAATCTCTCGAGAAACGGTCTTCCTTTTTCATCATATCTTGACTTCACGACATCGGTAATTTTTCCTTCGCGATTATACTTTTGTTCCAATCCACGAATGCCGGAAGCAGTTTTTGTGTACGAAGAAATTGAAAGTGATTCTATTTTTCCATTGTCGAAAAAGATATGGCGTAGCGTTCTTCCTTGTTCATCAAATTCTTCTATACTTTGCAGAACGTCAGAAGTGGTTTTTCCATTCTTCGTTTTCTGTTCTGTTTCAATACAGATTTTTATTTTTTTCGTTTCAGTTTTCATTTTCATATAATTTTTTTTCCATAAATCTACTTGATTAAACAAGGTTTTGCAGTATCATTCGGAGATACTTTTTTATGCAGCTTTGTGTTTTTGTGTCTTGGTGGCGAGAAATTGTTTTTTGCAGCTAAAGCACGGAGGCGCAAAAAATTACACCAACAAAAAGTATCATTCATTGATACCATCCAATGTTTCCTCTCTTCATATTTTTCTTTCCAATAATTCAATCCAAAAACCCGACAGGTTTTATCTAATAATTTCGCTGTTTATTTTTTGATTGAAAGAATTTTTGGGAATAAACCTGTCGGGCTTTAACAACATTTTAAGAAAGAAAACATTATGCCACTACTTAACAACGACAAAATCTACGGTAAATTTATTGATGGCGTTGCCGTCATTTACAAAAAAAGAGAAAACGGTTTTCAGAAAGGATTACTGTTTGAAGATGGAACAGAAAAATATTTCCCGAAATGCGATTTCGATAATTTCTCGTGCGGGCTTGCGGTATTCTGGAGTTGGGAAAAAACTGAAACCGAGCGAATGAGTTACATCAATCGCAAAGGTGAATTACTTTTTGAGCCAAAAAATATCGCTGCAAGCGAATTTTCCGAAGACCGCGCTTTCATTTATGACATTGATAAAAACATTACTGTTTTGATTAATACAACCGGAAATGTTGTGAAAGAGTTTGATGAAATTTACGATACCGGATTATTTTCGGATGGAGTTGCAAGCGTGCGTTTATTTGAAGACAAACGAGAAGCGATGGCGGAAATTGTGAAAGAGGGACACATAATTTCCAAAATTCACGAAGCATTTCCCAGGCACACTATCAAAGTCGGTTATGTCAATCGCAATGGAGAGTTTGTTGTTCCGCTCGGATATGAATACGCTCCGAGAGACGAAATGGATGCTTTCAATATAGATTCAGATTGTTACGAAGGAATGATTCTCGTCCGAAGCGGAGATAAATTCGGCTTCATCACAAAAGAAAATATTCTTGCTGTTCCGTGTGTGTACGATTTTGGCTATCATTTTCACAACGGAATGGCGGCAGTAGAAATAAATAAAAAAATCGGTTTCATAGATAAACACAATAATATCATTCTTCCGTTTGAGTATGAATCGTTTGGTTGGTCGAAAGATGGAATTATCGGACTGAAGAAAAATAACGTGTATGGATTTCTTGACGAACAGAGAAATGAAATGTTACCGTTTGAATATGAAGAAGTAAATTGTTTCAGCGAAGGAATTGCAGCGGTAAAGAAGAATGGAAAGTGGGGAGCAATTGATAGACGCGGAAATATCATTCTTCCGTTTGAATTTAATTATCTCACCGGATTTCACGACGGCTTGATTGAATTTCGCCGAAATGATAAATTGGGATTGATGAATCGCGAGGGGAAAGTGATTATTCCCGAAGGGTATTTACAGATAGATTATTTTGAAGAAGGAATTTGCAAGTTGTGGCAGCGGACATCGAAAAGCGACGCAGATATTGTTGCGCTTGCGGATAGAGAGGGAAATCTGTTGAGATTGGATTTATAATTTGATTTGCATCTTAATTTTCAATTTTTAATTCCTAATTCTAAAAAACTACATCATCCCCATCGGGTCAATATCAATAATCATTTTTACCTGTTTCGATTTTCCGTATTCCGTTTCTTTAAAAAGTTGAATCGTCTTACGTATCGAAGAATGTAAATGCGTTCCGCTCGTATCTTTTTCGCGAGGACTTTTGAGAAGAATGTGAATCCGATACATTCCATTCAATCGAAACAATAAAGGGGGAGCCGGTCCGAGAATGTGGAGAGTTCCATTTGAGTTTTTTAAGAGATGAGAAAAAACATTTGCGTGTTCGCTCACCTCATTTTCTTTCTTTCCGCGAAATTCTATCATTGCTATACGCGAAAACGGTGGATAGAGACGTTCCTTTCGATGAAAAAACTCGACACTAAGAAATTTTTCGACATCATTGTTTACCACATAATTCAAACAATAATGCTCCGGCTGGTATGTTTGAATCACGACTTCACCCGCGAGCGAACTTCTTCCCGCGCGACCTGCAACCTGCGTGAGAAGTTGAAACGTTCTTTCCGCCGCACGAAAATCGGGAAGAAGCATTTGCAAATCGGCAGAGATTACTCCCACCAATGTTACGTGAGGAAAATCCAATCCCTTTGCTACCATTTGTGTTCCGAGAAGAATATCATACTCCCGTTCACCGAACTTTCGCAAAATCGTTTCGTGCGAACCTTTCCCTTTCGTCGTATCCAAATCCATTCGCACGACTTTTGCAGCAGGAAAATGCCTCTTCAATTCTTCTTCCACTTTTTGCGTTCCGATTCCTTTATACAAAACGCGCGGACTCCCGCACTTCGGACACAACAACGGAAGTTTTTCCGAAAAGCCGCAGTAATGACACCGCAACAATTGTTTCGGTAAATGATACGTGAGCGAGACCGAACAGTTTTTACACACCTCCACATTTCCGCACGTCGTACATTCCACAAATGCCGAAAAGCCGCGTCGGTTTTGCAGAAGAATTATTCCCTCATTTTTCTTCAACCGGTCTTCGATATGTTCCCGCAGAAATGATGAGAGCGAACTTCGATATGGCTGTTTAATTTCCTTCGCTTGTTTTTCGCTTGTTGCTGACTGCTGATCGCTCCCTGCTCCTTGCTCCGTACTCCCTGCACCCTGCTCCTTGCTCAATCCTTTTCTCATATCCACAATTTTTATTTCAGGAAGTTTTGCATTATCCACACGTTCGGGAAGTTCGAGCAATGTATATTTTTTTTGTTGTGTGTTGAAAAAAGATTCTGCCGATGGAGTTGCAGAGCCGAGAAGAACGACTGCATTATTTTTCTTTCCTCGTACAAGGGCAACATCCCGGGCGTGATAATGCGGCACCATATCGTATTGTTTGTACGAAGATTCATGTTCTTCGTCCACCACAATTAAACCGAGATTTTTCAACGGAGCGAAAATAGCGGAGCGGGGACCAATCACCACTTTGTACGTTCCGTTCAATGTTAATCGCCACGAATCGAACCGCTCGCCATCAGACATTTGCGAATGAATCACCGTTACCAGTTCGCCGAAGTGTAATTGAAATCTCCGGACTGCTTGCGGCGTGAGAGAAATTTCCGGAACAAGTACGATTGCGGTTTTCCCCTGTTCAAGCGTTTTGCGAATCGCTTCGATGTACACTTGCGTTTTCCCGCTTCCGGTTATTCCGAATAATAAATACGTTTGAAATTGTTTTGAAGATATTCCCTCAGAAATTTTATTGAACGCAATTTGCTGATGTTGGTTGAGTGTAATATTCAGTGATTGCTTTTCGTGCTCGGAAGGAAACAATCTTTCGCGACGGATGATTTCCCGCGATGAAAATTTGATTATTCCTTTTCCTACCATTGTTTTCAGAACAGATATTGAAGCGGAAGAAAGCTCTGAAAGTTCATTGAGAGAAAGAAAATTTTTTGGAATGTTAAGAAGTGTATCGAGAACTTGTCGCTGTTTTACAGTTCTCGCGGGGTGGCCGAGTTGATGAAGTTGTTCCAACCAAAATAGTTTTGATTCTTCAGAAATCGAAATTCCTTGTTCAAGTTTTGGCTTTGGTTCTTGTTGTTTTAATCCTTGTGGAAGAGCGCAATTGAAAACTTCTCCAATTGGGGCAAGGTAATAATCGGAAATCCAAAGAAGCGTGGAAAGTAATTCTTCAGGAAAAATCGGTTCACGGTCAATAACAGAATAAAGGGACTTGAGATTTTTTGTTACGGAAGTGGAGTTGGAAAGACGAACAACGACACCGACAATCGTTCTTGTTCCGAAAGGAATTTTTACACGCGCGCCAATTTTTAGTTCAGAGGAAAGTTCAGAAGGAACGCGATAAGTAAACACAATTTCAACTGCAGCGGGAACAGCGATTTCGGCGAAGAGTGGCATTTATTAAGCCGCGAGCGTTAAGAAGAAATATTTTTGGAACGATTGATTATGATTCATTCACGATTATACAATTTCAATTCTCATATATTCACCTTGATTGCAATGAGCAATTCGTTCTAGGATGCCTCGGGCAGAATTCAAAATCCGTCTCAAATCATTCGTTGAAAGTTCTACGATTGCTATTTTTCTCGCATCAAGATTCTGTTGATAAGCGAGATTTTTATCTGCGGTAATAAAGATATCAAATTGTTCTTCTGCTCGTTCAAGCAAATCGCCGTTTTCAAAACCACCCCATTCCATCTCCTGCACTGTTACGCAATCGTGTCCGGGGAGAATGTTTTTTATTTGTCGAGGAACACATTCATCAATTAAGATGCGCATTGTACTGCCTCGTTATACTCTAACTGCCAAGCGTTTTCCAAAACAGCAATTGCATTCTGGCGTGAAACCGTAGGAAAACAATCAAGAAATTCATCGAGCGAATAATTATTTTCTAAATATTCAAACAATGTTTTTACGGGAACACGCGAACCGAGGAAAACGGGTGTCCCTTTGAGAATATTTGGATTAATCGAAATTGGTAAGTTTGATTGATTCATAAAATGCCTTTCACCTTCACATTCATAATTTAAGAATTATTTTGGAATCATTTCTCAATTCACTTTCGTTCTCGATGATTTTCCTTTTCGTTTACTTACTGTAACGCCAATCATCGCATCCAATCCCCATCGGTAGCCGCTGCGAGTGAGAAAAAGAACAAGAAGTGAAACGCACGTCATTATTCCCCACGCGCTTCCGATAAAATCTCGAAAAGAAAAAAGATTTCCGTTTGTCAAATGGAAAATGAGAACCATAATCAATCCCGTCATCGTAGAAAGGCGAGTGAACAAACCGATGAATAAGGAAATTCCAAGCGCAATCTCCCCTAACGCAATTAATGGCGACCAAACAGCGGAGAGTGGAATTGAAACTTTTTCGAGAAATGTTTTTTGTAATCCCCGCGCATTATCGTGGTAGCCGGAGAGCGATTTTTGCAAGTGCGTATCAGAGGTAAGCCAACCCTCTTCAATTTTACTGTAACCGATTTCTAGAAAGGTGAGCGCAACAGCGAGGCGAAGGAACAAAATAAAATAATCAGAATGTTTCATAGCATAAAAATAATTTCGTGCAGAAGATACGTAATCACGAAGGGTTGGAGAAACCTAATTGCGCACTAGATTTTAAAATTGATAAGAAAAACATACTTGCTTGTTGACCAGTTACGAGCAAATATTTTTTATGTTACCTTTGTCCGCTTTGAATCTTTTTTGGAGAATGTTCTCGTCCCCACAATTTCCTTTATTTGTTCCACCGCGAACAGAACTTCTTCATCTGAATTATAAAAGTGCGGCGCAATGCGTATCCCGACACCTTCACGAAAATCTACAATGATGTTTCGTTTCAAAAGTTCACGAGATACTTCATACGCAAATGGAACATTGAGTGTTACCGTTCCCGCGCGGTCGTTTGTTTTCAACGGGGAATTAATGTGAAAGCCGAATTCCTTTGCCTTTTCAATTATCAAAGAAGTTTGGCGAATGGATTTTTCCCGAATCTGTTTCATTCCAATCGAAGAAATAATTTTTACTCCTTCAACACTTGCATACAAGGCGGGAATAGAAGGCGTACTGTTCAAAAAACGAAACGGAGAATCGGTGTACCGCATCGTTGTCTCTAACGCAAACGGTTCCTGATGCGCAAACCATCCTGTAATTTTTGGCTGAAGTTTTTTTCGTAACGAAGGACGCATCCACAAAAATGCGCCACCGGGACCACCACACAACCATTTCAATACTCCACCGACAACGATATCCACATCAAGTTTTTTCACATCCACAGGAATTGTTCCAGCAGAATGATACGCATCAAGAATGACAATTGCTCCGACTCTCTTTGCTTTTTCGGTAATCGCTTTTACGTCTTGAATGTACGCGCTTTTAAACAATACGTGCGAAACCGGAACAAGCAACGTCTTCTCATCTATTGCATCAAGCAACTTCTGCGTCGAAACGCTAATTCCATCTTTCGATTTCACAACCTGAATTTTTGCTCCAAGCGATGTTGCAAATTGCTGATGCACGTACATTGTTGATGGAAATTCCATATCAGTGAAAACGATTTTGTATCTCTTTCCTTTAAAATCAAAACACGAAATCAAAATCGCCTGCATCAACGTCGTGTTTTGCAGCATCGCGATTTCATTTTCTTTCGCGCCGATGAGTGGAGCAATGCTATTTCCAACGGTGATAGATAAATCCCACCACGAATCATTCCACGCACGAACACCACGAGTAGCCCACGTCTGTGCGTACTCATTCATTTTTTCGTACACGCTTTTCGGCATTGCGCCAAGCGAATTGGAAATTAAGTACGTGCAGTTTTTAAGAATGGGAAATTCTTTACGATAACGAAGAAGTTTATCGTTTGAATGTTTCATTGTATTAATTTCTTTGTGTCTTTGTGCCTTGCCTACGGCTCGTAGAGGTGTTTAATTATTTTTACCACAAAGGCAAAAATGATTTTTTTACACTTCGCATCGGTTCAAAAGTTTTTGTAATTCCTGCTTTCCATTGTCAACAATCTTTTCTTCATCGAGCGTTGCAAACTCACGATTTCGCAATATCCATTTTCCGTCTATCATTACTGAATCAACATTCTCAGATGTTGCGGAATACACAATATTACTGTAGTAGGAGCTGAAGTTTGCGCTGCCATTCCACACGTTATTTAAATTGAGTAATACTAAATCTGCTTTCTTTCCAACTTCAAGTGACCCGATTTCTTTTTCCAACGATAATGCTTTTGCGCCGTTGATGGTTGCGAGTTCAAATACTTGCTCGGCGGGCATTGAGGTTGAACCGTGTAATGGTTTTTGAATCAACGCAGCAAGTTTCATTTCCTGAAATTGATTCAAATTATTATTGCACGGCGCTCCGTCTGCACCGAGAGAAACATTGATTCCGTTGTTCAAATATTTTGGAATGTTTGCAATTCCCGAAGCGAGTTTTAAGTTTGAAGATGGACAATGAGCAACATTTGCTTTTGTTTTTTTGAGAAGTGAGATTTCTTTTTCGTTTAAATGAATACAATGCGCGAGAACGGATTTCTCCGAAAGTAAACCGAGTGCATTTAACACCTCGATATTTTCCTTTCCGTACATTTGTCGTACCGTTGCAATTTCGTGTTTGTTTTCTGAAGCATGGGTGTGCATTAACATTCCATCGAAGGAAGCAACCAATTCACCAACATCGCGTAAAAGTTTTTCGGAACACGAAAGTACAAATCGCGGCGCGGCGGCATATTTCACTCGTTCGTTGAATGAATTATGAAATTCTTCTGCAAGTTTTCGCGTTGAATTCAGTGCATCACTTCTCGATTCTTTCAACTTCGGAAATAAATCATTTCTATCCATCATTGCTTTGCCAACATACGCTCGTAAACCGCTTTCACCAATTGCGCGAATAATTTCTTCTTCGTGACTGATACTTCCCATATCGAGAATCGTTGTTGTTCCTCCGCGAATGAGTTCTGCGATTCCTAACATTGCAGAAGCATGCATTGATTTTTCGTTATGCGCAAATTCGAACGGCATAATCTTTTTCAGAAGCCAATCGAGCAATTGCAAATCATCGGCAAGTCCACGAAACAACGTCTGACAGAGATGCAAGTGCGTTTGAATAAATCCCGGAATGGCAACGAGATGTTTTGCTTCTATAATTTTCCCGGAATAGTTTTTAAAATGCTTACGGAGAGAAATATTTTTGATGCGATTTTCTTCAATAAGAATAGCGCAGTCGGAGAGGACATCGCGGCGGGCGTTCATTGTTACAATCGTCCCGACCTGAAGGAGAATTTGGTTTCGATGCTGTTCTCGATTCATCAGAAATTCGATTCGTCACGCCACTGGACGATTTTCCACGGCTTCGTTTTATCGTCACGCTGCATTTTGATGTTTGCGTACCCATCAATACGAATAATATCGCTGGGGTTGAAGGTTATAGAAAGGGTGAATGCGCGAAGAATCGTTGCGTCCACCGTCGTAATGTTTTGAGAAACAAACGTATTCCAGATGAGCGTGAGTTGCTGCGCGTTCGCGAAAAGTCCGTACGTACTTCGCATTTCATCATCGCGTCCCCACGTTACATCTACACCGTTATCATAATCGCGGAAAAGAAACGTAAAATTATCTGCGAGCAATGAGGAATACATCGTCGTATCTTTGAAGGAATAGGCATTCCGAAAAGTACAAAACACTCCTTCAACTTCTGTGAGGGGCGGGCAGACACCTTGCGAAAGCTCTGTATTGAGTCCGGGCGCAAATGGGTTTTTACAATGAAGCGAAAAACAAGAGAGGAGAATGAACAGCGTAACAAAAAATTTCATAGAGGAAAGAACACATTACTTGCTGAAGAATGCTTTCCAATCGCTCCATGTTAACGACGTATCCCGTTCATACTTAAAATCACTCCAGCGATAGATGCTCCACGTTCCGCGAGATTGGTCTTTACCGAGCGTCATCTCAAAATACCCTCGCGCTTCATGCGGAAATTTTTTGCTGTGAACAAAGGTGAGTGTATAATCTGCCGCCACTATCACTGAATCATTGTAGTATGTGCGTCGTTCATTCCGGAGCAGCAATGCAGAGGGAGAATTTTTTACCGCCGAAAGACGCAATCGCTCGAAATAATTTTTTTCCGTGAGGAGACTCCATTCCCGAAAAATGCTTTCGTGTTGATTTTGCGCTTCCGGCGAAGGGGTAAAGATAAAATCAGTTCCGGTTTGTGATGAATCGGATAAACACTTCAAATAGTTTTCGGTGTTTTTTTCTTCAATGGCAAACTTTAAATTTTCAATGACTAAACTATCGGTTGTTGGGGTAATAAAATGAGACCGACTTTGGGAAGGTGGTTCAGGGTCGCGTGTTTCAAATATGTTACAGGAACAAATAAACAGAAGACTTATGACTGACAACCAATAACAAATAACTGTAATTGGTAAGTAGTAATTGGTAATTTGTTTTTTCACAATACAACCCTTCCGCTCAATGCGCTCGATAGAGTTGCCTCATCTAAAAATTCCATCTCCCCTCCTACCGGAATACCGCGTGCAATCCGCGAAACAGTTACCCCTAACGGTTTAACGCATTTCGTGAGATACAATATTGTCGTTTCACCTTCGATAGTAGGATTTAAAGCGAGAATAACCTCTTTTGTGTGTCCATTAATACGTGAAAGTAATTCTCTAATTTTCAAATCTTCCGGACCAATATCATCGAGCGGCGAAAGTACGCCCCCGAGTACGTGATAGACACCCCGAAAGGCATTCGTTTTCTCGAACAGAAGAACATCTCGCGGTTCTTCAACTACGCAAATCAGCGAGTTATCGCGCTTGATGTTGCTGCAAAGTTCACACAACTCGCTCTCGGTAAAATTCCAGCACTGCGAACAGAGTCGAACTTTCGTTTTTACATCTTCTAATGCCTGTGCAAAAGAGAATACATCTTCGCGAGGCATTTTTAAGATATATAACGTTAATCGCTGCGCTGTTTTTTTCCCAATGCCGGGCAGCTGGGAAAATTTACTGACGAGTTGTTCAAAAGCGGATGAAGTTGAAAGCACGTGAAATAATTAAGAATGAAGCATTATAAAAATAATCGTTGGTTCGAGATTCGTTTCTGAGAATACTTCAATATACGAACCACGATTCACAGGTTACATTCCGAGCATATCTAAGCCGGGAATATTTGGAACAAGTCCGGAGGTTGCTTTGCTCATTTCTTCCGATGCCATTTTGGATGCCTCTTCGTGCGCCTTATTCACTCCCGCGAGTACCAAATCTTCGAGCATTTCTTTGTCATCGGGATTGATAACGTCTTTTTCAATTTCGATTTTTAAAATTTGTTGTTTTCCATTTGCGGTAACTTTTACAGCGCCGCCGCCTACTTCCACCGTTAAGGTTTTCAGTTCGAGTTCAGATTGCACTTTTTCCATTTGCTTTTGCATCTTCTGAACTTGTTTCATCATTTGTTGCATATTCGGCATAGACATAGAGAGTATCGTAGAGTGTTCGTAAAATTGTGAATTAGTAAAATTTGTCGGCGAAAATATAGGAGTTTTGAGAAGCAAAAACTAAAATGTCGGAATGTTTGCTTCGCCCGAATATTTTTGAGAAATTTCCCCGCGATAATTTTCATACCAGCAATGAACCGATTAATTATTTTTTTCCTCTGCGCATTTTTCTTTCTCGAAAGAGTTTTCCCTCAAACGAAAAACCTTTCTTCAACGCTCAAATCAATGCTTGAGTCCACGCAACTTCGCTCATCATTGGTAGGAGCAAAAGTGGTGAATTCAAAAACAGGAAAAACAATTTTCGAATTGAACAGCGATAAACTCCTCCACCCCGCTTCCACGCTCAAGTTATTCACCACGGCGGCGGCACTTCATTATCTCGGAAAAGATTTTTCGGTAAAGACAGAAATTTTTCTTGATGAAAAAAGAAATCTCATCATCAAAGGAAACGGGAATTCTCTCCTGCGCACAGAACATTACGAAACAATCGCCCAAAAAATTATTCAGCAAGGAATTAAAAATATCCAACATATCATTATTGATGTTTCGTATTTTGACGATAACAGTTGGGGAAAGGGATGGATGTGGGACGATGAGCCCGGTGCGAGCGCAATGCATATTTCTCCGCTTTGCGTAAATGGAAACGTTGTCAATGTTATTGTCACGCCGAATAAGGTGAATGAAAAACCCTTTGTGGAACTCGACCCCCGAACATCTTATTTCACACTTCTGAACGAATCGAAAACGGTATCGGCAATTGATAACCGATTTCCCTTGTTTGAAGTTACCCGCAAATGGAAAGAGCGAGAAAATATTATTGTTGTAAAAGGACAACTCCCCGCAACATCGCTGAAAGATACTTTTTCTGTCAATGTTTGGAAACCTGAGTTTTATGCTGGAACACTTCTAAAAGAACGATTGAATGTAGGCGGCGTTCAAATAACAGGAGAAATAAAAAGAGGAACATCAGAAAACTCCAAGAAGATATTCTTGCTCTCGCACCCGCTTGATTCACTTATACATAAAGCGAATAAAGAAAGCGACAATCTCTCCGCTGAATGTTTATTGAAAATTCTTGCCGCAGAAAAAAACAGTATCCCCGGAATTGCCGATAGCGGAATACATCTTGAAAAAATATTTTACTCTCTTATCGGTATTGATACGTCGAATATGATTATTGCCGATGGTTCCGGTGCATCTGATTATAATTTAGTTTCCGTTAATCACGTCATATCACTTCTACAATATCAGTTCAAGCAATCAACGTTCAAATCGTTTAAAGAGTCGCTTCCGATTGCGGGAGTAGATGGAACGCTCAAAAACAGAATGAAAGGAACTCACGCAGAAGGAAAAGTTTTTGCAAAGACAGGAACCAAACGTGGGATAAACTCTTTAGCCGGTTACATTGAAAAAAGAAATGGCGAGGTAATTTCGTTCGCTATTATCATCAATCACTTCTCCGGCGAAATTAAAACGCTTCGGAAAATAATTGATGCATTTGTTTTGGAAATAACAAAGTAACGCAAAATATGAATGACCGTTTGTTGCAAGTTTTCTTTGACATCATTGAAGGGAAAACGGTAAAACGTTGCAAACACGAATTGGTGTACGAAGGAAAGGACGTTTCGCAACTCTTCATCGAATCACTGATGACGAATGACTATTTACCAATTACGGTGAGTGCAACACAAGTAATGCAAGGAGAACGCATTCCCGCTTTCTATATTGAAAACACTACTGCGTATTTCGGTTGGGTGTTTTGGGAGAAGTTCAACTCCCGCATTGCGCGAAAACTTTTTGGCTCAGTGGAACGTAATGAAAAAGGAGATTGGAAAATTCAAATTCCTCCGTCGCGCGATACAATTATTTACGCAAACGAGAATTTGAAATTAGAAATGGATATTGAACATCCGTTTGAATGGTGAAAAAGAATATGTCATTCTGAGCGAAGCGAAGAATCCTCTCAATCGAAAAGGAGATTCCTCACTTCGCTCCGCTTCGTTCGGAATGACAATGCTATTCTATTACAACACGTTTAATGGTGCATCCTTTTGCAGTCGTTTCCTTCACTGCAATTTCTTTCCCCGCAAGCAACGCATCCAAAGCATTTTCCAGATCTTTCGATGTTACTTCTTCAACTTTACGTTTATCATCAATACGACCGTGATAAAGAAGTTTTCCTTCTTTGTCGAGAACGTACACTTCAGGCGTAACAAGCGCACCGTATAAGTCTGCAATTTTATTTCCGTTATCTTTCAAAACCGGAAAAAGAAATTTATGTTCTTTGCTGTGTTCTTCAATGTCTGCGATTGTTTCTTCTTTGTTTGCGTTAATGCCAAAAATGGTAACATTTTTTTTACTGTACTTATCGTACAATTTCGCCATCCGCTCGTTGTAAGCGTTCGATACCGGACATTCCGTGGAGATGAACATCAGGACGGTAAATTTATTTTCTTTTTCTTTTCTCGTTTTATCGAGTGAGAATTCTTTTCCATCGTAATTTTTTAAGGAGAATGACGGAACAGCTTCACCAATTTTCAATTCCGGTAATTCACCGGCAGTTAAAAATGAAGTGAAGATAATGAAGAGTGCGAGTAGTTGTTTCATAGTTGTATTTGATTTGTAAGTGATCAGATTTGTGAATTGAAAAATTTTTAAAAATAATATGATATGCCAACTCTTACATTACTGAGAGTGATATTCCAATAGCGGTTATTTCCCTCGGATTTATATTTATTCGATAAAGAATTAGTAATGTTTTCATAGTCATAATTACTCTTACTCCAATTGTAACTTATTGTTGTACGGTATTCAGCGAATAAACCCATTGTATTTATAATCTTACACTCTGTCCCTACTAATCCTAGAAAACCTGTACCGATCGTTCGTGATTCACTACTACTATTATTTATTGATAAATTTGAATTAGTGTTTGTACTTGTGCTTGACGAACGAGAATTACTCCGTTGAAAACTTATTATCGGTCCCGCTCCAAAATAAATTGGAACTATACTTTGAGAATAATATATATACTGTAAATTGACCGATATGTATTGGCTATTGTCCTTATAATTCGAGTTGAATGAGGATGTATAACTAGAATTTTCATACTCGTTTTTGTGGTCGCCCTTATTATCACTCAAACTAAATGATAAATCAGAAGAATAACGAATTGCCGTTGAGGAAGATAACATCGTTTTATACGATACAGATGTTCCACCAACAATATTAAATTGAATTGATTTCTTCTTTTCTAAAATCATACTATTATCAATATTATTTTCTTGAGCGGACAATAACGAGTTGAAGACTAAAGTTATAGTTACAATAATATTTTTCATTGGATAGTTCCTTGTTAGATTATTTATAAATATTGTTAGTAAAAAAACATCGTGTCTTGTGCCAAAGGCATCCCTTCGGGAGTGTTTTAAATATTTTACCACAAAGGCACCAAGAGGATATCATTTCTTAAATTTTTTACTTACATTAGTAATTGTAATACCAACTATCTTTTTCCCGCGCAATCGAACAAATACTCCCTCCTCTAAAATATCTGTATCTGTTGCATATTGCGGGCGTTCCAGACTGACATACAGCACATCAGCATCTTCATCAAAATCGAACCGAAGATGTTTCGAGCCGACTTTTTTTAAGTGCGGCAGTGCATCAAATATTTCTTTTACTGCGGCTGGTGCCATAGAATATCCCTTCGTAAGAGTTTTTTTAGTTGTGTAGTAAAAAATGCTGTAATAACGAACCCATCTCCGGTTTTTATGAATTCACGATAGATAACAAGTAACACTTTCTTTTCTTTTCCATTCTTAATTGCCCACAATTCCCCTGCGTCTCCTTCAACTATCCAAGTAGGCTTCGAAATTGCTTCCAACACATCAAAATAATAACCAGCCATATCTTCGTGACTTTCAACAATGTGTATCCATCGTTCATCGGGAAGACGAATCGGAATATTATTCACTGAGTATGCAAAGTCACTCATAGTATTTCGCGATTCATTTCAAAAATTTGCGGCATAATCTAAAACAATTTGTTTAAGGAATCTAATGAAGCAAATATTTTAATATTTTGTGATTTCGTCGAATAACACATTTGAAAACTCTTTTATTTCGTATGTTAGAACATCTGCAACGGGCAAATTAGTTTCACTTTCCAATTTCTTTTTCGCTTCACGAATTTGTTTCGGCGACATATTCACTGTGTTCATTGCAATGCCAACAACTTTTGATTTCTTGAACGGAGAAAGAATTTGCTCGTGAAGTTTGATAATCTTTTTCACGTTCGTAATTGAGAACCCGTAATCATCTTTTTCCCGAATCGGATGATGAACAAGAATCATTGCATCCGGCATTACTCCGTGCAGCAATCCCAATGTTACGCTCGAATATCCCTGATGCGTCAGCGAACCTTGTCCTTCCACGTGAATATACTCCGCCCCTTCTGCAACACGATTATCAATTTCTTTTTCAATTGCTCCCGCAACAAAATCACTCACGACCGAATCAATCGCAATTCCTCTTCCTGAAAGTAAAATTCCCGTTTGTCCCGTTGCAACAAAATCCGATTTCAATTTTCGTTTCAGAAATTCACGATGCAGTTCAAGCGATGCAGTCATTTTCCCAACGTTGCAATCCGTTCCAACGGTGAGTATCGTTTTGGCTTTGCGTGTTTTCCTATAGGTCGTAGACCAACTTCCTTTTGCAACAACTTCATATTCGGAAGGAATTTTTCTCAAATCAGAAATCGTAACATTATACTTTTTCGCAAGCGAAGAAAATTCTTCATCATCAGCAAGAATTGTATGCAAACCGTTGATGATATTGAGTTTATGTTGAATCGCTTCTTTTAAAATCGCTCTCCATTCATCCGGCAGTCTTCCACCAACAGGAGCGATACCAATGAGGAGCGTATTCGGTTTTTTGGAGAATGATTTTTGAAGAGAAGAAAAAATGGGAATTGTTCCGCCGAAACCAAGAATGTCTTGCGCAGTTTTCCCCGCATTACGACTATCAATGACACCGACAACTTCATTTGGCAAATACCGTATCGCCTGATTCGCTGTTTTCGATTCGAGCGGAGAAAATTTTCCTTCAGCAAGAATTACGATTCGACGAATCACGATACTTCCGAATAACTTGCTTCTCGCTTTTCGGAAAACGAATGGCTGCGTTTGGTCTGTTTTTTTATTTTTGGCAAGCCAATTATTCTGAGAGTCGCATTAGCGTTTTCGAGTTTATCAGGAAACAATACCTTGTCTTTATATTCTTCGAGTGAATCATCTATTCGAACAATGGGAAGTTGAGATTTATTGAGTTCTTTGATATTCATTGTAGTAATCAATTATTTTTCCGTTTAACAAGAAAGGCTTCGTATTCAAAATTCTTTTCAAATATTTTCCATTCACCGTTTTGTAATCCGAACACTTCGAAATCTTTCAAGATTTCAGCAAGATTATTTGTGATTCCGATTCTATACAATCGCGTTCTCACTTTATTGCTTCCGGTGGCATAAATCCATGCCTCGGGATATTTATCAGTAAAAGCATATATCGTTGCCGCTACGGTCGCTAATATCTTTTGGCTGTCTTCATTGTTAGTAATAACGGTATCATCAATTTCACCGGTCTGAGTATTTTTATCTCCAAAACCGAGATTGTAAAACCCTTGCAAATTTGTTTCGGAATATTGAACCAGTTTCGCAATTTTTCCTTTTGGTCCTTCGCTGAGAAACTCGAATACCGTTAAGGTTTTTTCCGCTTTTAGTTCGTAACGAGGAAATTTCATTACATTTTTACGACGCTTCCGAATACGAATGTTCTCTCGCCGAAGAAAAATTTCCGCCAAACGAAAAACATTGTTCTACATCAATGCGGTATCCCTTTGCCGTGTATGCTCCTGTCCGCTGATTCAACTCATACTCTCCCGCGTATTCTTTACGAACAATTCTGTTCAGCGTTTCGACAAACGCATCAACATCTTCTTCGTTGCTGTAACAACCCAATGATGCGCGAACCATTCCCGGCATCGTGGATTTATTTCCTGCTGACATATCCCGAAGAAGTTGTTCTTCCTGTTCCGGCGTTACGTGCAGAAGTCGTTTTACGTACGGTTGCGCGCAAAAACATCCGTTGCGAACACCGATTCCCCCTTCCGTTCCTAAAATTGCGGCAACGAGCGAATGACTCATCCCTTCGACGTTAAAAGTAATTACGCCAACTCTGCTCATCAGGTTTTTCGTCGGTCCATAAAAAACAAGTTTCGGAATATTGAACAGTTTTTTGTACGCGTATTTCAGCAGTTCATACTCGTGGTGGGCGATGTTATCCATTCCGATTTCTTCAAGAACCGAAAGAGATTTTGCAAGCGCAATCACGCCAACTACGTTCGGAGTTCCTGCTTCTTCTTTGTGCGGCGCATCGTCCCAATATACTTCATCAAGTGAAACGGCAAGCACGGTTCCACCTCCGACAACATCCGGGTCTCCCTGTTCAAAAATTTCTTTCGGCGCAATGAGTACGCCGATACCAAACGGGGAATATACTTTATGCGCGGAGAAAGCAAGAAAATCAATATGCTCGGGCATATCGTTCGGGAGAATGTTTATCGTACGGTGCGGAGCGAGTTGTGCGGCATCAACAAAAATTTTTGCTCCAACCGAGTGAGACCATCGCGCAATATCGTGGATGGGATTACAAATTCCGGTAATGTTCGACGCGCCGCTCACACACACCAGTTTAACTTTTCCTTTGTGGGCATCGAGCGCGCGTTTCAATTCATCTATTTTCAAATATCCCTCATCATCAACGCCGATGTGAATGACGTTCTCATGCTTTCGCCACGGTAAATCGTTCGAATGATGCTCCATCTGCGTCGTGATGATAACGTCATCCGGCGCAAACGGAAACCGATTGCTCATTTTGTTCACCGCTTCGGTTGTGTTTTTCCCGAAGATGACGACGTTATCGGATACATCTGCGCCGACAAACTCTCCGATGATTTCCCGCGCTTTATCGAAGAGTTCCGTTGCCACCTGCGATTTATATCCGGTGCCGCGATGAACGCCCGAATACCACGGCATAAAATCTTCAATTGCTTGTAAGACCGATTTGAACGTGGGGGTGCTCGCGCCGTTATCGAGAAAGACGTATCGTTTCATCGTTCCGTCGAGAACAGGAATCATCGTGTCAATCCCGACCACTTCGTTGCGTAAGGAGGCAAAGTTATTTTCGCCGTTGGAAGAATATGAGTTCATAAATTTTTAAGTGCGATAGAGAAATGAAATGCGGGCAAAAGTTACAAGAAAATTGCAAGAGGACAAAGAAGAAAATTCTCCTTTCCTTCTTAATTCTTTCCCAACCGAACCACCTGCCCGCAAAACTCCTGCTCTTTCAGCACATTCGTTGCAACGATGAGAATACCACGCACCGATTGTTCTTTCATTATTTCAAAAACGGTCGCGGTTCCTTCATCGTCCAAATTAGCGGAAGGTTCATCGAGAATAAGAATGGAGGGATTATGGAGCAGGGCTATGACGTACTTTAAACGTTGTTTCATCCCGGAAGAAAACGTGCGCACGAAATCATTTTTACGATGTAGCAACTGGACACGTTCCAGTAAAGCGTCGGTTTCTGTTCCTGTACGTTCGATATTCCGTAACCGTTGGAAAAACGTAATGTGTTCCAGCGGAGAAAATTCATCGTAGAGTTGTAAATAAGGAGAAACAAATCCGATGTGGCGAAAGAGTTCTTCGTTCGGAATTTTTTTCCCGTCCAGAATAATTTCTATCGTTCCTTTGTGAGGGGAAAGAACGCCTGCGCAGATTTTTGCAAGCGTGGATTTTCCCGAACCATTACTTCCGGCAATGGCAAGACTCTCCCCTTCTCGTATTTCGAAAGAAATTTTTTCAAAGATGATGCGATGTCCAAACCGTTTTGCTATGTCCGTTGCGAGAAATTGCACTGCAGTTCACTTCCGAATGATGGCGAGTTTCCCGACATAATGTTTCTCGCCGCCAATGGTGAGAATAACAAAATAGACGCCGCTCGCCGTAACAGAATTATCATTTCTCCTCCCATCCCACTGGATAACGCTGCTATGATAACCGACTCCACCATTAAAATCTTCGAATGGTTCGAGATTATTTTCCGAATAGATATACGTGAGGTCGCTGGCTAAAATATAAAGCGAAATGGATTTTTTTTGCTGAAGCGGAGGCAACTGTATTTTCACGGTCTGCGTTCCGTCATTTTCAAACGGGTTGGGATAGATGAGTAATTCTTCCGATTGCGCGGCGCGGGTAATCACTTCCTGCGCGCTCCACGTAGAATCGGCAACGGTATATCCTCCTGCCGGTTTCTCCATTTCTAATTTTGCGCTGAATGATGCAGGGAGAGAGTAAAAATCCTTATCCGCTTCCTGTTTTCTCAACGTGTATCGAAACGAGGAAGGAGAACGATTAGGTGCGGCTGTATGAAATGCAAGTACGGTGAGCACAGTATCTTCTTCAAAAAGAATAGGAAAATATCTTGCGGAAACATTATGCAGTGAGTCCCGTAAAACTATTTTTGTTCCGCGGGCTTTTTGCAATTCCTCTCGCCGAATATTATCGCGACGAACGTATCTTCCCGATTCATTCCTTTCCACCCAGTAATAATTTTTCCCTTCGGTATAATAACGGACAGTATCAGCATTTTTTCCGATAAACAAACTCCAGTACGAAAAATCTTTGAAGGCATCAGCAAGTGAACTCCCCACCGTTTGAAGCGCGGAATCTATTGCAGGAAGTACGTCCATTCCGCTGCCGATGTTTTCCCACGTGCGACGCATTACGAGTCTTCCAATATTAACTGTTCCGGAATCGTTGAAAAATTTTTTTTCCAAAAACTTTCCCCAAATGCCTCGACTGTATTCAATTGCCCGATTTGCAGTAGTGAAAGAAATAGAGGGATTAGCAAAATGTCCACTTGGAGAACGCAAATAAAAATAATAATCGTTTACATCATCGTACACGACATCTTCCATCCAAACAGATGTGAGTTCCATAAAAGAACTTGGTGCACTTAAGCTATACTGAAACTGCAAAATGTGATGCAACTCATGGGCGGCTGTTACTTTTGCTGCGTTTAAACCTTTCGTTGAGTAATTAGAAAAATCATTGTCAATTCTTATGATTTTAGTGAAAGGGTCAGCATCTCCATAAACTCCTGATAAATTTTGGATTTGAATAGTAAGAGGTGTGAACGGCGGCGAACGATACCCAAGCGAATGAACTTCAATTTCCAAGGAATGATTAAAATAGGAAGCAACAGATTCCGCATACGCCATCGCTGTTCCGATAGAATCTCCGTTATCATTAACAATTTTTGCTGCATTTATTCCGCTTGTGTAATAATAAACATGGAAATAACCAATGACTGTATCTTCATCGAATGTTTGAAGTGAAGTTAGTTTTTCATATTGTTTTTGCTGTTCAAACGAAAATTCATTCCAATGTTCGCGAATATAGAGGTGTATCCACGTCCCGCATTTATCGGGGGGATTGTACTGGTCGTATGGCTTCTGTTCCTCCTCGCGCGAAAACATATTTTGAAATTGCGAAAACACCGATTGCGGTGAATCGTATTTCGTCTGCGCAATCAAACTCTGCGCGAGAAGAAAAAATGAAAAGAGGGAGAAGAATAATTTCATCTCATTTTCCGTAATAAATAGTAACCACGCCACGCTCGGTTTCTGTTATCGCAATGTCGGAGTTTCCGTCGCCATCAAAATCGCCGGCAACAAATCCGCCGATACGTTCTGTTCCGATAATTCTCCGCGGGTTTTGAAACGTGCCGTTGCCCCGCCCATAACAAATCCGCAGCGCTTGCCCGATTTCATTGAAAAAGATTATATCCGTATTTCCGTCGTGATTGTAATCGTAGAATTGCGCCAGCGACTTTTGAGAAATATGGATATTACTCAACCGTTGAGTCGGCGCTAAGAATGTTTGATTTTTCCCTGCAAGACTGACGAACAGATTATTCGCTGTCCCGTTGATATTGCCAACGATATCGGTTCTGCCATCGTTGTTCACATCAACATTCCATAAGAGAATATGAGCGGCAGAGGTATCCATCAACGTTAAAATTTTTGTTGGAAAATAAAAATGATTCGTCGAATCTGCAAAGTTCTGCAATCGGCGTTTTCCCTTTGCAAGAAATAAACCCACCCGATGAAAGTCCGCATCTTCTGCCGCAAAAAGAATATCTTCAATTCCATCGCGGGTGACATCGCTGATTGCGGTACCAAAAAAGGTACGATAATCAAATAAAGATACGCCGCTTTCGATAAATTGCCCTGAAGAAATTTCCCGAAAAAATGAGAGTGAATGATGGACACGGTTTACGCCGCCGATTCCATATTTTTTTTCACCGTACTCGATGATGCAACGAAGCGATTGAGACGTTGAATCAAAATACTTCCACTGAATGTCAGAATTTTCTGTACTGGCGATTTGGTCAGAGGAAACCATGAAGGGAATTTCTTTTTGCAGTGCCGAATGATAATTTGTTGTTACGTAGGTCAGCCGGTTATTTTTTTTATGCGTGATAATAAAAGAAGGTTCTCCACTATTTGCTACTTCCGATATGGTTGACGGCGAAGATTGCACTTCAAACCCGAATTGCCCATCGAAATTTTTCTTTCCCCTGTTCTTCAAAATGGAAATCGTATTTGAGCCCTCATTCGCAAGTGCGAGGTCCGGTAAATTACCATTCTCGGCAATCACGGAAGTAATACCAAGCGGATGTTTTCCTACGACGTAAGACCGGGGTTCTTCCTGCTGAGCAACGTTCCGCGTATTGACAAATTCAGTAATGATATTTTTATTTTTATCAAGTTGAAGAATATCGGCGGCAGCCCCTTCAACTGGGGCGGAAATAAATTCATCAGTGCCGTTGACTGTGGAGAAAGTCAAATTCTCTTGAAGGGGATTTTTTTCATCATTCCAAAAAAGAGAGAGCGAAGATTGATTTTTTTCGGTGAGTATTATATCCTTACGTTTATCGCCATTCACATCTGCGAGTGCAAATTGCGAAATTGTTACCGAGCCATTCCATTGCGCTTCAACAAAATTCCCATCCTCGCTTCCATAAAAAAACGAAAGCGATTTCTCGCCGGTATAATGTATCGCAACATCCATACTTCCGTCACCATTACAATCGCCGATGATAAAATTTTGAAGCGGTTCGCGCAACTCCCATTCGTAGCCGAGCGTAAATTTCAATCTTCCCCGTTGAAGATACAACTGCAATTTTTCATTTACCCAATCATAAAAAATAAGGTCGGAGAGTCCATCACCGTTGAAATCCCCGTGCCGGAGCGTGGCGATAGAAACATCGGGGAATATTTTTTTTGCAATCCGAAATGTATTTTCTTCTTTCTGAAGTACAACCGAAATTCCGGTGGTAAATTTTCCATAGAGGAGAAAATCCATCTTTGCATCGTTGTTGATATCGAGGGAGGTAATATTTTCAAAATCTTCGCCCGGTCGGGAAATGATGGTGGATACAAGTGAATCGCGAACTCCGCCCCAAAAAACTTCGACAGCGGAAAGCGGCGGCTCCAGTACGGCGATATCATCGTAATTGTCGTTATTGAAATCGGCAACTGTAACCGATTTTGAGGGAGCGCGAAACAACAGTTGTTTTCGTACCCAAAACCCCAGTGAATTTTTCCGGTACAGCGCTAAAATACTTCTGCTGCGAACGCCAAAATCCAATCGCGCATCGCCGTTAAAATCTCCGACGAATAATTCCTGTGGATTTTTCGGTGTGTGATGTTCAATGACGAGTCCGAATGCTGTTTGTAATTTTACCTGTGAGAACGATGAAACATAAAAAAGGTTCATCAATAAAAACGCAACGACGAATTGAAGACCGTCACAACACTGTTTCTGAAATTCAGTACCTGTGATATCGGATTCTTTTTCCGAAAAAAAAATATTATCTCACTCCCTTCTTTGGCGAGAGCGGCTTACGGTTTTGTAATCGTCGTTCGCGACGGAGTAATGCTTCCTTAAACCGCCTTTTTTCATCGTTTGTTTCCGGAAAAATCGGGAACACTTCTGACGGTCGCCCGTTACTATCCAAAGCGACAAACGTTAAATACGCCGTGTTGGAAGTTTTTTTCTCTCCGGTCAATAAATTTTCCGACGTAACCTGAACGCCGACTTCCATCGAGGTGTGAAACGCGCGGTTCACCGATGCCCGTAACGTTACTACTTCTCCCAATCGAATCGGATGATGAAAATTGATTTCATCAACTGAAGCGGTTACGCACACTTTTCCGCTATGGCGTTGCGCAGAGATAGCGGCGGCAATATCTATCCAGTGCATCAATTTTCCCCCGAGCAATGCGCCTAATTGATTCGTATCGTTCGGGAGGACAAGTTCTACCATCGTTACCTGTGAGTCCTGAACAACTTTCCGGTTTGCTTTTTTCGATACTACGAGTTTCGGTTTCATTCTTTCACCACTTGGTTTGGCTTCGGATTCTTATCGTCCATTGACTGTTTTTCTTTTTGAATACTTTCTATGTCTCGGCGCAAGGTATCCGCCTTCTCTCGTAACGTACTTGCGGGGTACTTTTCGTAGAACGATTCCATCATTGTTTTTGCTTCGGCATATTTCTTTCTTTCGAGTAACACTTCCGCCTTGCCGAGATAGGCATCATCGGCGTATTCCGTGTCGTGGTATCGTTCTAAAACTTTTTCGAAATAATGCTGCGCCGCCTGATATTCCTCAAGTGTGAGATACAATTTTGCTGTTTCGTACTCTTTTTTTGCAAGGCGGTTATTGAGCGTGCGGATATATTTTGCAGCAACGATTGCGCTATCGTGCTTCGGATAATACTCGAGAAATGCCTGAAACTCATCAATTGCCTTTGTGGTATTTTTCTGGTCGAGCGAAGATTTCGGGGAAAGGCGGTAATAACAAAGGGCGATTTTAAATTGCGCAACAGGAACAAGCGGGCTCGAAGCCATCCTTTTCTTGAGCATTTCAAACTCGTACGCTGCGAGCAAATATTCACTCCGTTCAAAATAGCACTCACCCAAATACAACTGAGCGTCGTCGGCAAAGTCGCTCCCGGAATATTGCAATCCAACGACTTTAAATTCTTCGATGGCTTCTAAAAAACTTTCGTCGTCGAAATATTCTTTCCCTTTTAGGAAGTGTTCTTCTGCAGAAATTTCTTTCACCAACTCACTCGAGCTACATCCGAAAAGAACGAGCGAAAAAAGAAACGCGGACAAATAAAAAACGGTTTTGTTTATGTTCATTTAACTTCGTATCGTAAAAAATAAAAAAATGACGACAGCGGCGGTGCTGATGATAACAATCGGTTCAAGGTAAGAATCATACCAATCTTGTGTTGTTGAAATTCCCCGGGAAAATTCTACCATCGGGGATTCGATGTGTTGAATGTCGCTCCATTTCACAGTATCAACATTTTCCCACGTTTGTTCGTTTGAGAACATTACTTCGCCGGTAAACTTCCGGTATATTTTTCCTGCAAGCGAAAGAGTTACCGTCCGACGGATCAATCGTTCACTCAAAAACGATTCCCGAAATGGCTCACCGTACAACACACGAAAGGCTAATGGAAAAAGTTCGAATACTATTCCTGAAGAATCGTTTACCACTCGAACTTTAACCGGAAATCCTTTCGATTGTAAATGGGAAAGCGCTTGTTGTTCAACGAAAGAAGAAACGGAAGATTGTCCCGCTGTTACTACAAGTGTTTCAGTTTGGGTTATTCCTGAACGCTCTATAAACGATGCAACGACGGAAGAAATTCCCTGTTGGAATAATCGGAGGTTGGTGGGGGGAGTTTCTATCTCCCGGACATTTTGTCCCCAAAGTGGAAATGGTATTCCCCAAAAAAATAAGAGAAAGAAAAAATTCCTCCCGATGCTTCGTAACGAAACAGAGTACTTATGCGTAAATTCCTCGAACTATCAATGCTTTTGCGACTTTATCAATCGAGAATGCGTATGCGCCTATACGCAAGGTAGTATTATGTTTTTTTGCAGTATCGTACACATTATTAAATGCATCCACCATCATTTCACCGAGTTTTTTATTCACTTCTTCCAAGGTCCAGAAATATCCCATTCTATCCTGCACCCATTCAAAATAGGAAACAGCAACGCCCCCTGCATTCGCAAGAATATCGGGGATTACTAAAATTCCTTTCTCGACTAAAATTTTATCTGCATTTGCAGCAGTTGGTCCGTTTGCCCCTTCCGAAATAATTTTTGCTTTTATTTTGCGTGCATTTTTTGCAGTAATCTGGTCTTCTTTTGCCGCAGGAACGAGAACATCACACTCCAGTTCGAGCAATTCTGCCATAGATATTTTTTCCGCTTTTTTATAACCTTCAAGCGTTGTATGTTTTGCGCAATAAGCAATCGCATCATCTACATCAATGCCGTTTTTGTTATAATATCCGCCGGAAACATCGCCTATTCCAATAACAGTACATCCTTGTTGTTGTAGAAGATGCGCCGAAACAGAGCCGACATTCCCGAACCCTTGAACAACAACACTCGATTGTTTCGGTTTTAGCCCGATTTTTTCCATCGCAGTCATAGTAACCAACATTACTCCTCTCCCCGTTGCTTCTCTTCGCCCTGCAGAACCTCCGAGGATGAGTGGTTTTCCGGTTACGACGGCACGTTCCGTTCGTTTCATATGCATACTGTATGTATCCATCATCCACGCCATTGTCTGCTCGTTCGTGTTCATATCAGGCGCGGGGATGTCGCGGTCAGGACCAAATACATCAAGCATATTTGCAGTGTAGCGGCGTGTCAACCGTTCTAATTCTCCCTTTGACATTTTCTGCGGATTGCATTTCACAGCCCCTTTTGCACCGCCGAAAGGAATATTTGCAACGGCGCATTTCCACGTCATCCATGCTGCTAATGCACGAACTTCATCAATCGTAACATCGGGTGCATACCGGATACCCCCTTTTGATGGTCCGATAATATCATTGTGAATAACGCGGTATCCTTCAAAAACTTCCAAGTGTCCGTCATCCATCACCACCGGGACAGAAACGATAACCTGTTTGATAGGAGTTTTCAAATAGTTATACAGCCCCTCATCCAAGCCGATGAGTTCTGCAGCGACATCAAATCGATGCATCATAGACTCAAGCGGATTTTCTTTATCGGTTATCGGCGTTGCTTCAATGTATGTTGGAGTTAAAAAGGGATTCTCTTTTTTCATAAGAAGAATTTATAATTGATAATTAGAGTAAATAATCTGTTAGTTAAAAAAGCGGGACAAATTTATCAAATAGCCCGTAATTATTCAAAAGAAAATGGTGTTGGATGGAGAATATGTCTGAATGTAAAATTCGGCGCTTTTCCTTTTACTCCATCAAAATTCGAAGTTTCTTTTTCGTGTTGAAAAAATGTAGGATTGCGAGGAATGAGATGGCTTATATGGCAAAAATTGTTAAATGAATACTGCTGAAAGCGTCAATACTTTTTTACACTTTTGTCAATTTTGTCGGACCATGCATAAATTCCACCGATAAGATTTTTTACGTTTTCAAAACCAACCGAGCGTAAAAAATTTGTTGCCCATCCGCTTCTTGCACCAGTTCTGCAGTAAAGGATAATCTCTTTTTCTTTATCAAGTTCGTTGTATCGTAATGGAAGAGTATTCACGGGAATCAGCGTTCCACCAATATCGGACATTTTTTTCTCGTTCGATTCGCGCACATCAACGAGCAGAAAATCTTCTTTATTATCCATTTTCTTTTTCAACTCTTCAACTGTAATTTCAGATTGATTCATAGTTTTATTTTACCCAAACAATGGTGATTCCCCGATTCGGCGAGCGTAAATCGGTATCCGCATTATGACCGCACTCTCGCAACATCTGCTGAATGTCCTCATTATAAATGTTCGCCTGTTCCCCATCTATCATACATCGAAATGAACTCCGGTTTTCAAAAAGCCAATTACGAATGGTAGTCTTCAACGTTCCCCCTCTCCCTCCGCTTCCGTATCCGTGAATGATTTTTAAAACGCGAAGGGAACTGGAGTTTCTGATTTTTCTCACTTCCACTTGCATAATGACTTCCGCTTCATCACTGGAAACGGGAGGATGAGCGATGTCGAGAGTATAAATATAGTTATGCACGCTTTATTTTAGCAACAACAATTTTTTTGTTGATGAAAAACTCCCTGCAGTTAAACAATAGAAATAAATTCCGCTTGAAAGTTTTGATGCATCGAACTTTGCTTGATATGCTCCAGATTCTTTTTCTTCATCAACAAGCTTTGCAACCTCTTGTCCAAGTATGTCGAATACAGTAAGCCTTACACGTGAAGATTTTGGAATATCATACATTATTGTTGTCGTTGGATTAAAGGGATTGGGATAAGAGTTGTGTAGTGCAAAAAAATGTGGAACACTGTTTTCTCCCTCACCATACCCTAATGAAGTTTGGGAATATTTAGTCAGATAATAGTCGGTCGTATGGGAAATGTTTGAAAATGCACTAGTCAACAAAAGTATTTTACCTTGTGCATCAATACTTCCTGTTGTAAAGTTTGAATAACTAGTCATTGTGTCGGTATGTAACCATTGAGAAATTCCAGAACTATTGTATTTAATTATATATACCAAATCCTGCGGGGAAAAATTACCTCCGATAATATATGGCTGGTTCATTGAATCAATAAGTAAGTGTGTCTGATTGATACTACGCCCATTCACATTAATAGATGTTGACCACATAAAATCTCCCATTGTACTGTATTTCACTAGACTTCTATTGCTTGAAGCTGTCATCCCAAAGAACAACTTTATTATTACATTACCCTGTTTATCAAGAACAAATTCATCACTTATTATTAAACTTGAACTTTGCCCACTGAATGGTAATACTTTTGACCAAAGAACTTGCCCCTGGAGTGTTAATTTTGTAAGAATTGGGTGTACAATCCATGAACTATCGAAACTGTCCCCAAGAACTATTATGTATTTGTTTGAGTCTATAAGAATTTGTTTTGCCGTTTCTCCAAATTGGGATTGACTGTTGAAATATGCCGACCATTCTATACTTCCGTTAATAGAATTCAATCGCATACAAACAAGTTTATTCACCCCTTCAACCTCAACCGTTGCTGATACATAAACATTTCCGCTATCATCAAGACAAACATCTTGTAAATCATCGATACCGTTCGGCGTATCATGAATTTTTTCCCAATTGGTATTCCCATTTTCGTCTAGTTTTATAATATGAAATGCTTGAAAATCGTTATAAGAGTTTCCAGGATTCCAACCAACGATAATATTGTTACTTTTATCTATTTTAATTTTGAAATCATAATCGGCAAGTATGCCTCGCAGGAACATTTTCCAAAGTTGAATACCTTCGCTACTATATTTAATTAACAAATATTATCAGAATCGCGGCGACTTCCAAGAAACATATTTGAAGCGCCAACTATACAATTATTTTGGTTATCAAGCACAATCTGGGGTTCAGAAAATTGGTTTAAGTAAATTTCACTATCTACCTCTGCTTCCCATAGTTTCATTCCATCTCTATTAAATTTTACGGGAGGAGTATAATGATAATTACCTGAACCTACAACATAAGCACTTCGCGAACCATCAATGGCAAAACCTGTAATATCATTACGCGCACTTGCATAAGAGTTATACGACTGTTTCCAAAATGATTGACCGTTCGAAGCAGCAGAAAGAGTATAAATATCTTGAGCGTTAAAAGCGAACTCCTTATCACCAGAAATATAAACTCTGCCTGTGGGAGAATAATCTACTTTTTGTACGCGAAATGTACCACTTAACGTATCTCCGATGAAATTTGTAAAAAGAAAATTTCCAGATGAATCAAACCGAGGAATAATAAAATTTTGGCTATTTGATATTGTGGCAATAATAGTTGAGTTACCGTTACTATTGGTAGAAAGTGAAATTGCGTTCTTCGCCCCATCATTTCTAAACTGAGTAAACCAGCGTTGTTCTCCTAGTCCGTTATACGAAGTAAGAAAAATACCATCACTGCTATCATTTACGAGTTCAATATTTCCTACAACGTAAACATTATTGTTTTCATCAATGGTATAATCTTTATACCGGTAACTACTGTCAATGGGAAAAAATTTTTCCCACCCTAAATTTCCATTTTCATCATATGTTAGCACTACGGAAGCGTATGTGTAATCATTCACTATAGTAGCGCTTAATGCGATTTTGTTTGATGGGAAAAGTAACATTTTTTCAAACTCCTCATCTCCTTCATCATTTTCTCCACCGTATTTCCTCGCCCATTGTAAAACTCCAGATGTATCGTATTTCATCAACATGCTATACGTAGAACCTATGAATCCGTAACAATGTCCGTCTCCCCAACCCGCGCAATAGATTGAACCATCTTTTGATGATAAAATGGCAACTGCACCACAAAGCCCGGTAGAGAAACGTGACCAAATTCTTTCTCCCGAAGAACGAATTTTCATTATTATTATCCCATTTAAATTTTCCGAGAAAAACGTTCGCCCAGTAGCATAAACATCTCCATTCTCGTCAAGAGTTATATTTGTAAAGCGATTTCTTCCCGAAAGTGAGTCAAAATATTGATGCTGCCAAATTATGTTACCTAAGGGACTAATTTTTGCGAGGAAGGCGTTTGTATCCAGTCTTCCGGCACAATAAACATTGAATTGAGAGTCAACAACAATAGTGGCGAGTGCTGCTTGAATAGCGTTAGTTTTCCATTGAATGTTTCCGGATGAATCGTATTTTATTATCACTCTCTTCTGCGACTCATGTCCATAAGAAACGCCAATGAGATAGTAATTTCCAAATTTATCTACTGCAGATGACTGGACAACATCTTCCGTAACTACCGAATCGTCATAAGTTACGCTCCATTCCCGTTGAAGTTGAGAAAATAATTCAGCGGAAAAGAGTAGAGTGAGTAGAATGATCTTTTTCATAAAAAATTTCCTTTCGTGATTTATAATGTTGTGAATCTGTTTATGTTATCATTTAGTTATCCATAAAATTAAAATCATATCCATACATTGTTGATGTTCAATAATTCGAGAAAAAGATAAAACATGTTTCTTTAAGTTATTTCAACACCACCATTTTTTTCATTGACGAATACAGTATTGCTCCATCTTTCGAAGCAACGAGACGGTAAAAGTATATGCCACTCTGTAAGACATTTGCATTAATGGTTACTCTGTATTTTCCTGCTGATAGTTGTTGGTCTATGGATTTTTCCATTTCCTGCCCTAAAAGATTATAGAGTTTCAGCGAAACGAAACTTTCTTTCGGGACATCAAATTGAATTGTCGTTGATGGATTGAAAGGATTGGGTACATTTTGATAAAGAATGAAATCCACCGGTACTTCCGACAATTGTATTACTCCGGTGGATAACCGGTTTCCAAATATTTTTTCTGCATTTGTTCCAGAAACGATTTCTACTGTATGTGTTCCCGGCGGAGGAGGAAATGTTTGTTCCCAGCCGTTTTGCATTTGTTCGCTGACTACATATTCACCGAACCTCAAACTTTCGAACGAATAACTTCCATCGTTTGCCGTTAATGCCGAGTCCGTACGAGCGCCGTTCAATCGAATTCGCCAGTTGGGGAGGGACGATTCGTTCATATCTTGAATACCGTTACCATTAATGTCGTGAAACTTCTTACCGAAAATTTTTCCGTACTTAAAATTTCCGAAATCAACTCCGCTATCAATGCCTGAACTTAATAACGCTATTGCATAAGTCCAGGGAGATGAAGGGAATGTTTGCAACCAGCCGGATTGAACATCTTCACGGATGGAATAATTTCCCGGAGGAAGATTAGCGATTTCATAAATTCCATTGGAGTTTGTTATCGCAGTACGTATCATTCTTCCGCTCAAACGAATGACCCATTGTCCCATACCGATATCTCCGGAATCGCGTTCACCGTTTTCGTTAACGTCGTTAAAAATTGAACCGGTAATTTTTCCCGGTTGAGCGTTTGCAAAGTTTTTACCGGTTATACTATCTCCACTACTTATGGTGATGACGTAAACTCCTGAAGGTGGATAAATAGCAATCCATCCACTTGATATTTCTGCTGAGATTGTTAGTTGCCCGGGTGCTAAACCACCTAAGAAATAATTTCCATCTGCATCGGTGAGTAATGAATCAGTTCGCGTACCAAACGAAATTCTAATTTTCCAATTCATCAACGACGGTTCGCTTTCATCCTTAACGCTATCACCATCAATATCGTGGAACACTTGTCCGCTCACTGAACCGAACCGAAAATTTCCAAAGTTTTTATTCACGGCATTCGTTCTACTTAAAACTTGGACGGAATAATTCCCGCTCATCGGAAATGATTGAATCCAGTTATCGTTCATTTCTTCTGTTACAATGTACGTTCCTGCATTTAAATGAGAAAACGAATACAACCCCGAAGAATCCGTAACGCTTGAATCCACGACAACGCTCTCTTTTTCAAGGTAAAATTTCCAGTTGGAAAGTGTCGGCTCTCCGGTATCAAAATTTCCATTAGCATTTTTATCATGAATTTTTCGCCCCGAAATTTTTCCGTAACCGTACATCCCAAATGTATTTCCAACAGAGTGTTGTCCTTCATTCAAAGAAATTTCGTACGAACCGTTTGCGGGATAGGTGTTTTGCCAACCCTCGGGAACAATTGGCGTAACATGATAATTTCCTGATGAAAGTCCGATAAACACATACCGCCCATCTGCTCGTGAAATTACCGTATCATCGTGTGTTCCGCTCAAAACAACACGAAACCCTTGTAAGTAGGTAACATCTAACGAATCAAAAACTCCGTTTTGATTTTTATCTTCGCGAATGAAACCGGAAATTGTTGCGAGTTGATAGTTTCCGAATAAAAAGTCTGAAGTATCAACCCCGCTCGTTACTGTTATTGTATGTGCACCGTTTCCGCCCGGGAAAGATTGAATCCATCCCGGTTGGAGAACTTCACGCACTGTATAGGTACCCGGAACCAATCCGGAAAAAGTAAATTCACCGTTAATATCGGTTTCAAGCGTGTCGGAAATTGGTCCGGAGATAATAATTTTCCAATCTTCAATCCCGCTTTCATTTGAATCCAATTCACCATTCCCGTTCAGGTCATTCCATTTCATTCCGGAAATTGAACTCGCTTCGATATTTCCGAAGAGCAGATTCTCACTGCTTTGTCCTGCGGTAAGAGTGAATGCATATCGAGAACTTTCGGGTACAGTCAATACCCATCCGTCTTCGATAATTTGTTCAACGCTATAAGTCCCTTCGGGAATATTTTCAAACAGAAAATTCCCTGCTGAATCAGTCATTGCAGTTTCGTTGATGTCTCCTCCAAGCGTGATTTCCCATCCCTCAAGCCCGGCTTCATTCGAATCTTTAACACCATCAGCATCGGCATCATAAAAAGAAACGCCGGATATTTTACCAAGGTGAACATTTCCGAAATTTTTTCCGACGAGAGAATCATTGCCATAAATACGGATTACGTGTACTCGTTCGTCATCTTCATTTGGCGGTGGAGACGTTTGCTGCCATCCATTCTGTTCTTCCTGAACAAGAAAAACGTTTCCGGGAAGAAGATTCTCAAACCGGTAATTCCCCAATGAATCCGTATAGGTTGAATCGAGAACGTATTCAATATTTTCTAATAATTCCGGTCCTACGCGATAAATTTTCCAATCTGGAATTCCCGTTTCACTTTGGTCAAATTCTCCGTTGGCGTTTATATCATTAAACATAGTACCCGAGATGCTCGAGCTAAACGTAACCCGAATATCATCAATCGCCCAGCCTTCTTCGTTAGCATCATCATCTGCTCCCAACCGAAATCGAAACCGAACATCACTTGCACCTTCTAATTCCGATAGTAAGATGGAAGAATGTATCCACCCGCTATCGTTATCATCATAGTCAGCAGACGAGCCGCCAAAATTGGGATGCTGGATATTGAAAAGAGAATCTTCGATGTCATACCAATGTACTGCAGACGGGTCGAATAATGTTCCGAGAGGTTGATAATTTGTACCATTGAGTGTGAATTCAACGATGCCGCCATCGAACCCCCCTTCGATTTGATAATTATGAAAAAAACTCAGAATGGGAGTAGAGGGAAGATTGCTGAAATCGAATAATGGAGAGAGGATGTACGAGTTTTCCAGATTGTTATAAAATAAAGAAGTATCCGTTACCCAGCATTTTATTCCACTGTGAGCAGAAGTAATTTGTTCTTTGTTCGGTGTTCCTCGTATCCACGAATTATTCCCTGAGACTGCCCCTGTACTCCACGTACTGACTGAACCTTCAAACGACTCATAATAAGGATAAGTGGTAATGCGTGTGGTAACGGTAAAATTTTTATATGCTACGTCATTATAAGAGGCGCTATCTCCTGCCAAAAATGAACGAACAAACATTTTTTTATCCCCCACTGTTGTTGGCGTATATGGCGTTGAAAAAGTTATGGTGGCGGAAACCGGGTTGCCTGACCATGCGGGGAAGAAAGTTTGGCTGATACCATCATTCTGGGTTTGAGGAGATACTCCCTCCTTGTAGGTAACTATAACGGATGTTGGAAGAGATGCAGTGCCTAACCAGAATAATTTTGCTTCGATGGCAATCGGAACATTTTGAAGAAATGGTTCATTAAATAACCGTACGGAATTCACCGCGATATCATAGGGCGGCTGTTTACCGATTCGAATATTATCCACGTATAAATTATTTCCGAAATCGTTATACCCGACAAAACACACGACGACGTTATTTCCTGCAACCGTTGATGGAAGTCCGATGCTTTCCGTTCGCCATTGAGCCGCCGTAGGAGTAAAATCGTCCTGAGAGTTCGTTGTTCGTAATGTTAATCCCCCTTTTCGATATACGCGGGAGAATGAACTGCCGCCATTCGTAGATACCGAAACAAAAAGACTATCGTAACTATCCTGATAATATCCATACGCTACGTTGAATTTTATCGAATCACCCGCCTGCAAGCCCGTTAATGTGGGGGTGAATATTGAATCGGTTTCTTCAGTAGTATTGTAATCAAAAAAATACATAAATGCAGACGCAGTTCCGGAGCCGAATCCACTCGCTCGTGTCGTTCTTTCCCACGTATAATCATCATCAGGATTCGCAACACGCCATCCGTCTGGAGGAAATTGTGTATCCTCAAAATCCATGACAAAATAAGATTGAACAGAAACATCAATTCGTTCATAGTGGTACCGCGGTGGATTTCTCTTTAAATGGAGCGCCCCCTTCACTTTTTTCTGTTTCATTTTCTTGATGGAAGTGGCGCGATTATTTTTTAAATGTCGCTCCACAGAAACAGATTGCGCTGAAATTGAAAGGAGAAACAGGAAGAGAAAGAATATTTTACAAGTATTTTTTTTCATAAAAGTAGGTAAAAGTAAAATGAAGTCCTGAATGGAAAAGAAAAACGTGTCCGAGAAAAATTGAAGAGAGAATGTAAATTATGTTGATATCATATTTTCAGTTGACCATTTTCGAACATACTGAACGATCGTGTCGGTAGATGCACCGGGGGTGAAAATTTCACCGCAACCGAGCACTTTCAGTTGTTCGATATCTTGTTGAGGAATGATACCGCCGCCAAAGAGTAATACGTCAAACATTCCACGCTCGTTCAACAATTTTTTAATTCTGGGAAATACCGTCATATGCGCTCCGCTGAGAATACTCACGCCGATTGCATCAACATCTTCCTGCAACGCGGCTTCAACAACCATTTCCGGAGTTTTTCTTAAACCGGAATAAATAACTTCCATTCCAGCATCGCGAAGTGCAGCGGCAACAACTTTCGCGCCGCGGTCGTGTCCATCCAATCCGACTTTTGCAATTAAAACACGAATTTTTTTATCCATAAGAAATCCTCAAATGTGAGATGTTGATTGAGTGTTGTTTGTAAATTGTTTGAGCATAAGATACAATTTGCAGAGCGGAAGACCAACTACATTATAAAAATCTCCGTTAATTTTTTCGATAAAGATTGCCCCGATATCATCCTGAATACCGTACGCCCCCGCTTTATCCATCGGTGAATTTGTCGCAACATAACTTTCGATTTCACTTTCCGACATTGTCCGAAATGTTACTTCGGTCGCTTCATACGCAATTTCACTTCTCCTTTGCGGCATTTCGAGTACAGTAAATCCCGTGTACACAATATGCGTCTTCCCGCTTAATTCAAGTAACATTCGCTTTGCGTCCGCTTGCGATTGCGGTTTTCCAAATATCTTCCCGTCGAGAACAACAATGGTATCTGCGCCAATAATGAGCGAGGAATTATATTGCTCTGTTACGGAGAGCGCTTTCTCAAATGATATACGTTTCACATTCTCGCCCGGAGAAACGGATAAATCCAAAATCTCATCAATCCCGCTTTGAGTAACGGTGAAGGAAATTCCAATCTGTTCTAAAAGTTGTTTCCGGCGTGGAGATGCCGATGCGAGTACGACCGGTTTAGAAAAATGAAGCACGATGATAATTCAATGGATAAAAAAAAAGCGACGCACGAATGCATCGCTTTCAAAAAAATAATTATGGTTCTACCGAAACATCGCTTTAATACTTCCCCATGTTTTTCGAACACCCGAAACAAAATGAGAAACCGTAATCACTTTTGAGTATGCAGGTTCACCGGTAGCAAAATTTATTTTTATGCGATATTGATAGACTGTCTCGCCTGAACTTTTCAAAGCGGAATAGTCAATGAATTCATACTGTGAAGGCGTATGATGCGGAGTAACAGCAGCGATGTAACCAAAATTTCCATTCGTGTTCGTCCTGCGTTCTACCTCAAACGAAGTTACGTTGGTTTCGTCTTCCGTAATCCACCGTAAAACGATTTGAGAGCCATCACTACTGCCACTAAAAGAATTTTCTTTGATAACCGTGGCAAAGAGTATAAGGGGAATGAGCATTACCATTCCAACGAGTATAATTCGATATTTATTCATTTTGATTGTCCTTTCCAAATGTGTATAAATGATTCGAGTTGTGCGCGAGGTGGGACTTGAACCCACACAGGTTTCCCTATACGCCCCTCAAACGTACGTGTATGCCAATTTCACCACTCGCGCTTATCCATTAAAAATTCAAAGTTAAAAATGAAAATTCATTGCAAACTCTTTTGAATTTTTCATTCTTCATTTTTCATTAGTAAATGTTTCGTGAGCCTGGGTGGGCTCGAACCACCGGCCCTCTGCTTAAAAGGCAGATGCTCTACCCCTGAGCTACAGGCTCATTGTTGAATTGTTCTGAAAAAATTATTATCTCCGCAGAACCGAGATATTGAGAATTTATCCTCCTTGTACTTATTAACGTAACGCTCACTTTCTGAGGTGGATGTTCTCCATTTGGCATCAAATGTTTGAAAATGAATTCAAATGCGGGGCAAATATACAAAACCAAGCGAGATTGGAAAATTCTTGAACGTTACTTTATCATTTTTTTTATCACCCTTACTGTTTGCAAAAAAAATGAAAGAACGAAGTCAAAGTTCATTCGTGCTCGTGTTTTGATGAGGGTGCCGAAGATAAAAAAAAACGGGTTACAGCATTTGCCATAACCCGTTTAATTTTTTACGCGACGTTCGTTACTTCATCAACACCATCTTGTTGATTTTTGTGAACGTTTTATTACTCGTTACAGAAGTGGCTTCGAGGCGATAAAAATAGACTCCACTGGAAACGCTTGCGGCATCCCATTGGAATTCATGGTATCCGGCGGATTGGACATTGTTGAGGAGTATTGCAACTTCCTGCCCGAGAACATTAAATACCCGCAATGTCGTATTCGATTCTTCCGGTAATCCGAATCGAATTGTGGTAACAGGATTGAACGGATTCGGATAGTTTTGCGATAACGAATATACTGTGGGTATCTCCCGCGCCGCACGCGCATCAACACCTACCGGTTCGTTGACAAAGTTCAACGCACCTGTAAGCAATCGAGTTACCGGTGAACCGGGAGGACTATCGAAAGCGCTTCGGAGTGAACGAATATCAACACCAAATGTTGCTGTTACGAAATTGTCTGTAATATGGCCGATTGCGTTTAGTGAATCATGCCTACGGAATCTGTACAAACCAACGGTAACTTCGCCATCGTAAGGAGACAAAACATCGGGCCAGGTACCGACAGTGCTATCAGCAATACCGTTATTTATGTAGTCACCAATAATTCCTTGGCTTGCACCCGTTCCAGGTCTATCAGCAACATAATTCCAACCGAGGTAATTATTACATAACTCCAAATCGAGATATGTTGAGCCGGAACGTCCGTGCTGATAGCCAAAGTCTTCAGCGAAAATAATGAGTTTTGAAGGTGACGATGGAACTCCGTTAATCAAGAACGATTTGATAGAGTCACGCTGCGAGAGAGAACTTGTACTTGTTCCTTCGCCTAACCAAATGACCGTATTGTAGTCGGACATACTGAATTCTATTGTAGAAGTGTTGCCACCACGATTCCTCACTTCATAGGGAAGGTTCATTGCTTCCAGATTTTGCGCAATAGAATCTTTACTGACTCTTCCATTAGTTAGGGTTGAATCGTAAACTACGAGAATAATATTGGAAAGTGTTTTTAAGTGAACATTCACCGTTAATGAACCACCGTTTGGAAGCGCCGTTAGTGTATCTTTTCGTGCATAACCACTCTTGGAAAACCGAAGCGAGATAGGACCAGGCGTAACATTGGAGAATTGGTAACTTCCATTCGTTTGCGTAGTTGCCGTTAAATTGTGATTGAGAATTTTAACTTCAACACCACTATGGTCATTCGTTCCTTCCAAAGTTACGGAACCACTCACTGCTCCGAGCACTAATTGCGCAAAGGAAAAATTCCGATTTGCTAAAGTTTCAGCCGTAACAACAACGGAAAGACTATCAATCGTTGGATAGTACCCTGTTTTCCAAGCATAAATTTTATGTAATCCTGCATTTAAATTGGAGAATTCATACATACCTGATTCCGGTGTAACCAATGTATCATTTGTCCCGCTCCCCTTTATGACAACATTTACTCCACTATTATTCGGAGTGCCTTGTAGTATTATCGTACCACTTACCGGACCTGTTGGCATAAAAGTAAAATTGTTATTGATAGAGGAATCGCTGCCGACATTAATGACTAAACTATCCATAGCAGGATAGTATCCATTCTTCCATGCATAAAGTTTATGTGTTCCGGCGTACAGATTTTCGAAACGATAATAACCGGACTCTGGCGTTTGAATTGTTTCGTCAATCGTCGGTCCTTTAATACGAACGTTTACCCCACTATTGTCTGATGTGTTTTGGAGTGTTACCATACCGCTTGCCGCTCCGGTGGGAGGAGGTTCGCTTCCGACTAACCAATCAGCAGCATTTTCGATGAGGTTTTTCACTTCTGTTGATTCGGCTTTCACCACATTATTAATGTTGAAACCAATATACACAACCCGACCCCGAAGAGGATTGGGCGTATCATCCCACGCCAAAACGGACATTGTGGTATCATTTCCCGACCATGAGAAAACGGTTGTAGCATTGAGTAACGGCTGATTTGCATCTCTGTCGTACACACCGGCTGTACCTTCGAGCGTGTATTGCGCAGGAAGCGTATTCGGGTTTGTTGCGAGCGGATGGGTTGGATCTTTCAATTTTGGATTTGCGAGGGTATTCGATTCCATAATGAAATCATTGCAATGTAAAACATTTGTCGCAAAATCCACATCGGTCGAACTCGACATATATTGCCAACCGATATCGCCTCCCTCAATGATAACGCTCATTCCTCGTTGGACGCGGGAACTTAATGCGCGTCGCCATTTCACCGAGTCTGCAGGAGAACTTGAACGACCGTGCGACCACACAACGATATCATAGTTATCCCATTCAGTTGTATCCACTTGCGGAACTTTCATTGTATCAACAATGTAACCGAGTTCCGTGAGTGTTCTTCTGAAAAGTCCGGCAGAGCCATTCATATCAATAGTATCCGCTTTAAATGAGGACCCACTCTTCGGCATTGCACGAAAACTACCTGTTGCATCATCATCAATGACGAGAACAATTCCCTTCGTTGCGATGATGGAAAATTTCCAATATCCTTCCTCAGGATAATAGGCAACGTTACCGGAGTTTGATGCATCCGTTGCTTTAATACGATAAAAAATAGAATCGCCAATCGCAATCATATTCGAATCGGAGTTGAAGATGCCGGCATAATTATCATTGTCATCAGATTCAAGTTCGAACGAAGAACTGTTCCCAACGTCATTTTTGTACCACTCAACCAGAACTTCTTCAATACCAAGTAAATCGGAAACCGTTGCTTTCACGGTCGAAGGCCAGCGAAGGCGCGGTTGGTTCCGGAGTGGATTGTGAACAATCGTCGGAAGTGTATTATCTGCAATGAAAGTAAAATTAAAATTTCCATTTTCCGGCAATCTCCCGAGTAAGTGACCAGAACCATTATCACGGGCATAAATTGCATAATGTATCGTATCACCCACGACTAACGTAGTTCCTTCTGTATCAAACTCGCCGGAGTATGAACCATCTTCATTTAAAGTTAGGAGAAAAGTGCCATTAGGATTTCCCGCTTTATCGCTATGCGTAACTTCCCATTCGCACCACACAGAATCTACACCGATGTTGTCCCATACTTCAGCGGAAATAGTTTGGGGCCAGAATTCGAGGTATTGATTCTCCAACGAACTATGTTCTATTGTTGGAGGAATTGTATCGGTTGCGGCAGAAAACTGATGATAATCATTTGGCGCACCAGCCGGATGTTTTGAAGTCCCGCCCAGTGAATCGCTCGCTTTAATATAGTAGCGGTAATCAGCAACCTGACCATTACCGGGAATCATTCCAACAAACTCGTCGTCAGTGGTTGGAGACATAAGCAATGAGTCTTCAAAAGAAGTTCCACGAGTCCAGAATAATTTCACGCTCATTTCATCAAGTGGTACACCCGATGATGTTACTGTTGCAGAAACTTCATAGGGACCGGTTAAATCTTCGGTATTTTCAAGCGCAGTATGTTCAATGGTAGGTCCGAAAATTGCTTTCGCGACAAAACATTGATGATGACCAACGCGATTATCATTCCATGCGGCATACACCATACCATTATTTGCAACTATGTTGATATAATCTCCGCTGTAACCTCCGGCTAAACCCGGAATCGAACGGGGAAGAAATGCTCGGTCGCTGATAAGAACATCTTCAAACGTATCTCCGCCATCTAAAGAACGGGAAATATAAACTTGCGCGGAATCATTTGCTGAAAAATTGCGGCTATCAAAATACACAACATACAATGCCCCTGTGGATGGGTCAACAGAGCACCAGGACATCCATTGGTCTTTGTTTGTTTCTTCCGAATTGACTTTCTTCGGCGCGCTCCATGTTGAACCACCGTCGGATGAACGAACGAAATAAATATCGGGAGCAGTGCCTGTTGTAGTTCGTGCGGGATAGGAAACATAAACCCATCCGCTCCGTGAACCTGCTGAACGGTCAACCGAAATCGAAGGAAAACTATTGCAACGAATGGAATTTCCGCCTTTGGTCAATGTTCCTCGAATATCATTTAAAACAGGTGTCGCATACGTTGAGGCAGGAAATGTCGCTCCGCCATCGGTGGATTTATTGATACCAACTCGACTCGTCGTTAAACCACTGGTCTGATAATTTGTCCATGCGGCGTACACTTCACCGTTTGGTCCAACAGCAAGACTTACGCCTTGGTCTAAATAATTACTCGAACCGCTAATGTTGGCAGTTGGATTTGGAACCCACGTCGCTCCACCATCCGTTGAACGCCCAAACCGTATGCGGCGATATCCCGGACCAGCGCTGTTAAAATCTGTGTATGCATTATAGAGATAACCACTATATGGGCTGCCCGAATTAACATCAACGGCAAACCAGTTTTTGTCTTCATCGGTGCCTGCATCTTGTAATGCGGTAAAATTACCCCACGTCGCGCCATTGTTCGTGGATTTTGTTGTAACAACATCGCCAGAAGAACCGCTGTAAAATAGAGTATTGAAATACATATTTCCATTTAAATCAATGGCGGTAACAGGATCCGAGGTATAATTCGAAAAGTTCGTGTTAAAATGCGGTGGAAGAGTATCGCTACCCGACCATGTTGTACCACCGTCGGTTGTGATGTACCACCCTTGACTTAACCAACTAATCGAAGATGTGTTGGAAGCGGCATTCGAACCAACAAGAACAATGTTCGCGTTGGTAGGATGAACGTTGACGGAAATTTCGCTTTGTGTTGCCGCTGTTGAAGGGTGCACACGAATATTAGGACCAACGACCGCATAACTTCCATCGCGTAAACGAATTCTTCGCGACTCGGTTGATTGAGGAATTGGTGTGTACGGAATGATGGACGAAGAACCTTCCGTGGAAGGAACAATGCGTGCCCGCATTCGTAAATCTTCATCTGTCCTCGTTTGTTGCGAATACGTTGTTGTAAAGGCAATAATAAACAAGAAGGACAATGATAAGATTAATCGTTGAAACGAGAGTTGTCTGTTGACCATTTGAGTTTGTCTTTCTGATATAAGGGTGAATACGTATGTTGTGAATTGTGAAAAGAAAAAATATTGCGTGCGCCAGAAGGGATTCGAACCCCTAACCCTCAGCTTCGTAGGCTGATGCTCTATCCAGTTGAGCTACTGGCGCAGACTCTTATCATTGAAAAGTGCGTAAAAAATACAAAAGCGAACTCTCCTAAACAAAAGAAATGGGAAAATATTTCAAAGAGTTTTTTTTCTAAAACCGCATTCCAAAATCTGCAAAAATTCTTCCACTCCTGTTTTCGCGTTCAAGTACGCCTTCATAACTTAACGAAAGCGAGTATGATGATGCTATTCTGAACGATATTTCTGAAGACAAAGTATGCTGAATTATTTTTTCGGACGATTGAATAAATTGGTAGGATGTGAAACGATAGCCAATTGCAGTTGTAGCCATACCATCAAAAAAAGATTTAGTGAAATGAACATTCCCATCGCTTCCGCGAATATATGTACTCCGCAGCGAGGTAAATGTTAGTACACTGCTGAGATGAACCAAAGGAAGCGAGGAAAAAGAAAGTGATGTTCCCGTATTTCGTGAAGGAGTCGCATCTCGTTTTTGGAAACGCAAACCATAATTTCCCCCAACAATAATATTATCATCTAAACGATAGGAAGCGGAAAACTTCATTCCCTGCCTCAACTCTCTGTCAAAAAGACTATCTGCAGTATTTTTAAATGTTTCGTAATAGACTACATTTCTCCTCGCATCTAACGAAGCATTGAGAGAAAGACGTTCCGAGAGAGAATATCTTCCAAGCAGATAAAAGTTCGTCAAAGATAACTTTTGCTGTGGTACTGAATTTTTGAGTTGCAACATATCTACTTCGGTTGAAAAAAATATGTTGGTTCTCGCAACGACACTATTACTATGTTGTAAGTAAAAAAATTGCCTATCGGTTTTAAAATTATTTGTTTGATGAAACAGTGCGAAGGTATTTTCCATAGCGCCGTTTCCCATCGAATCATTTCTGCCAACATATCCCCCCGTTTCAAACAGTTTTAAGTTTATGCCATAATCGTTTATGTTTGGACGCGCGCCGATAATCGCTCCGGCAAAATAGTTCGACCACCCTGTTTTTAACTGTACACCATCTATCGCGCTGATGTTTGACACTTTCTGATTGATATTTCTCCCCGCAACGATTTCCGTAAATGAATTGAGTTTATACTTGAGCGATGCATCGTACACGCGAACTGCGCCGCCTATATTTGATTTTGTTTTCGCCCATTCATTTGCCCGATAAGAAAATGTTGAATAGTGAGAAAAGGAAATTTTTCCTCCCGCAAGATGTTGTCCGTCGAATGCAACAACGTATCTCCATCGTTGATAGTTATGCCTTCGTTCTTCATTAGAAAGCGTTGAGTACGATTGAACAGAAAACCGCCCGGAAAAATGCGCTGGCTTATTTAACGGAGAAACCAATACGTTCGATTTCGATTCGGCAATATTTTCTTTCGGTATAATACTTTGTTGATTACTCAATGTATCGCTCGTTTGGTGTTCGGTCACCACGGGAACAAACACGAAAACTTCCTCACCTTCTTTCACCGTTTCTGTTGTAATTAACTCTCCTGCGCACGAACGTGACGAAAGAAATTGTACGCGAATTACCGGCAACAACGAATCATTTCTTTTGATGAAAATCGTGTCCCCTTGCTTTATGCCGGTAACGTCGTCAAATTTTACATAGTAATTTTGAGAGGAACGAAACGTGATTACACCTTTTCGTTCCTCTCGAGAAGTTGTTTGAGCGGAAGACACAGAAAAAAAAATGAAGAGTCCGATAAAAAGAACCATCGCTCGAGAAAAGTTCACCACAAAAAAATTACTCAATTCTGTTTTTCTTTATACGATGTTTCAGCCCGTCATTCCAATCGTCTGTATTGTGGCAACTCCAGCAATCGGTGCGAAATCCCTGCTCGTGCTCATCAAGAAAATCTTCGAGATGGCAACTCAAACATTGCTGCAGATAATTGGATTGCGAATGGCACTCATTGCAATTCACATTGTTGTGGCGACTTCCAATCGGATAAAAATTATGGTTGAATGTCGCCGGCGTCCACAATGTTTGCGATGATTGATGACACGTTAAACATTCGTGCGAAAAATTGAGTTGTTGATGAGGCGGGTCGGTGGTCTGCGTAAAATCCGTTTGATGACAACCATAACAGGTATTCGGTGTATTGTTGTAATCTCCATTATGACACGTAGCGCAATTATTTACCGATGTGTGTGCGCCGACAAGTTGAAAATAATTGTTATGAATAGCAAAACTCGCGGGTTGCCAATCATTGTTTGTGTTGTGGCAATCATTGCAAGTGGTTGGAATTGCAAGAGCAATATGATTTGGATTGACACTTGCCTGATAATCAGCATTATGACATTCGTTACAAAGGGTTGTCGTTCCAGCAAATCCACCTGAGTGACAGTTCGAACAACTTGTGTTAATATGCGCACCGGTGAGTGGAAAATTTGTTGCCGTATGATTGAACGTCACCTGTTCCCACTCCGTTGTGTTGTGACACGTTTCGCACGTTGTTGGATAACCTTGAGCAAGGTGGTCTTCCGCTCCGTTATAATCATCCTGATGGCAAGAGAAACATAATGGACTCGCGCCACTTGTTGTTCCGATGTGGCACGAAGAACACTGCCTATTGATGTGCGCTCCTGTTAATGAAAACCCGGTTGTTGTGTGATTAAAACTTGAAGGAATCCACGCATCGGGAATATGGCATGTTTGACATTCGTGAGAAATTCCAGCGGCGGAATGATTGGGATTTCCAGATTGTTGATATGCGAGTTGATGACAACTGTAACACTGTGTCGGCGTTCCCGTAAAACCGTTGATGTGGCAATTCCCGCATTGCGTAGTATTGTGTACACCTACGAGCGGAAAATTCGTGGTCGAATGATTGAAGGAGGTTTGATTCCACGCTGTCGAACTATGGCACATTGCACAATTCGTTGGATAACTTTGCGCAACGTGATTCACTGCAGTATTGTAATTCGATTGATGGCACGAGATACATTGCGATGACGTTCCGGGAAATCCTCCTGTGTGACAAGAAAAACATTGAACAGAAACGTGTGAACCAACGAGTGGAAAATTTGTATTGGAATGATTAAACGTTGTCTGGTTCCACGAAACGGAATTATGACACATTGTACAATTCTCCGGGAAATGCTGTGCAAGATGATTCGGAGCGGTATTATAATTCTCTTTATGGCACGCTGCACACTCTTGCGAAAATCCTTTCCCGCTTCCCGTATGGCACTGATTACATTGCAAATTTTTGTGAACTCCCTCGAGCATCATTGGCTTATGCCGAAAAAGTTCTGCGCTCCAGTTTTTCGAAGTCTGCGTATGACACTGACTACACTCAACCGAAAGATTCATCGCGGCATGGAGTGGATTGCTCGCCATTGCATAATCTGTTTTATGGCACGATGCACACTCAAGAGATGCGCCACTGAAAAGAAAATTCGTTGCGCTTGCGTGACAACTATTACAATCCTGAAGTTTATGCACACCCGCCAAGGCAAAACGAAACTGATTATGTTTTTGCATCATATCCAATACTTGCCACGTTGACGATGTATGGCATTGCGCGCATTCAACACCTAATGTTTGTTGATGCGGTTCGGTGTGGCAGGAGATACAATCATTCTTCGCAGATGAAAATACTAACGACTGATGACAACTTTTGCAATCAACGATTTTATGTTTTCCATCCAGAGGGAATCCTGTCGTGGAATGGTTAAATTTCATTGCCGGAGAAAGCGCACTCCACGATGTTGCAGAATGACAATCCGTACATTCTTTTTGGAATTCTCCGTGCGGATTCTTTTGAGAGAAAAGAAATAGAGGGAAATAAAGAAGAAGAAATATTTGTATGACAGCGATTCTCATGAGATTTTGATTTGCCTCTCTTCGCTTGACGTAAGGTGATTCGTATGAAGGGAAAAACTTTTCGGGGATAAAGATGAGATTTTTTTCGCCTAATTTCAAATTCAATTATGACAAGCAGAACAGCGATAATCTGCTATTTTATAATTTGTGTATGTCGCTCCATTCACTTCATTTTTCTTATGACACTCAAGGCACTGTACTTTTTGATGTGCGCCATCAAGCGAAAAATTCGTTTGGCTGTGATTGAATTTCGTCGGCTTCCAATTTTCAAACGCGTGGCATTGTTCACACTGAGTTCTCCCCTCTTTTTGAAATTGTCCGAAATGAATATCCCGATGACACGTTGCACATTCTTGTTTTACAGAATCAAAAACATATACTTTCGTTTTTCCTCTTTCCTCGTCCTTCTCTCCTCTCTCGTCTTTCGTTTTACTTAAATGGCAATCAACACATTGCGCCACAGAATGTTTTCCCAGCAATACAAAATCCGTTTTCGCATGGTCGAACGAAATTGTTTTCCAACTTTCTCCTGCGTGACATCGTTCACATTCGTTCTTGCCGAGAAATTTTTCCGCCAATTCTTTTCCGTGAACGTTCTCGTGGCATTGCGTGCATTTTGTTCCGTCAACTCTAAAATGCCAGTTCGTTTCTTTCTTATGACAACTTTGACAAGGAACCGCCAAATGACTTCCCGCTAATTTGAACTTTGTTTCGTAATGCTTTTCCAGCGTGAACATCGAAGGAGAAAATCCTCGCACCGTATGACACTCCGAACAATCACGTACTTTTGCATTTCCTCCCCGCTCCCCGCTCAACGCTCCACGCTCAACAAATTCACCTTTGTGATAATCCGAATGACAGTCAATACATTTTCCGAAAGTAAGTTTCACTTTCATTCCTTGTTTGTGGCAGTCTTTACATTCAATCAATTTGTGTTTTCCTGCGAGCGGATAATTGGTGTTATCGTGATTGAACATTCCGCTTTTTACTTCTTTGAACGTCGTTATCGAATGACACTTCTCGCACGCAAGACCGAATTTTCCTTTATGCACATCTTCATGACACGGCGTGCAGTTCTTGAAATTCAATCCGGTAAAATGTTGAAACGGTTTTCCATTTCTCTTCTCTTTGGAATGACATTTTTCGCACGTAACTTTAGTATGCGCGCCAACAAGTTTGAATTTCGCTTTCTCGTGTTCAAACATCAGCGCGGGACGAAACGCTGTGGTGTTATGACACGACGAACAATTTTCTCTCAGCGTTTTCCGATAAAAATCTTCGTGACACGTTACACATTGCTGCTGCAATCCGAGGTAAGTTGCTTTCCTCTTTTTCAATTCAGCATCAATGATATTTTTCCCTTGATGGCAATTTTTACATTCGGTAGTTAAATGTTTTCCCGTGAGTTTGAATCCCGTTTTCGCGTGGTCGAATTTCTTTTCATCGAATCGCACTATCTGAAATTCTCTCCCGTGATGTTCGCTGTGGCAGGTAGCGCAATCTTTTTTCTTTACTTCCAACAGGGAATGATAACCTTTACTCGCCGCGAGGAGATTTTTTATTTCCGAATGGCAATCCAAACATTTGCTATTCTCCACTTTATCGCCAAGCACGTGACACTTCGTGCAATTACTCATCCCTTCAAGTTTCTTATGCGCGTTGGTAAGTTCACCGGGGGAAATTTGGGAATACACAGACGCACAAAACAGAAGTGTCATTGCGAGGAGCGAAGCGACGAAGCAATCTTTCAGACATTTCCACGCATTAAGGAGATTGCTTCGTCCCGAATGAATTCGAAACTCGCAATGACGAAGTAATTTTATTCTTCGTGTTTTAATATCGCTTCTCCAAACTTCTTCGTAATCGTAATGCCAATCTTTTCCAAAAACGTCGTCGGCAATTCCCCGCCCGCAAAAATGTACACCAAATCGTTTTTCAGTTCAAGGATATCATTTCTTTCCTCAAGAGAAAGCAAAACTTTATCATCTAAAATCTCTTTCACGTTTGATTGGAAAAGCACATTCACCGTTTTGTTCACATTCGCTTCCTGAATCTTTTCCAAATTCTTCGGCTTCACCCTGCTGAACGAATCGCTCCGGTACGAAAGGGTAACGATATTCTGTTCCTCCGCAAGGGCAAGCGCAGATTCAATCGCAGAATCGCCGCCGCCGACAACAAGAACATTTTGGTGATGAATCAATTCCGGTTCCAGTAAGCGATACGCAACTTTTTCCTTCTCCTCCCCTTTCACACCGAGTTTTCGCGGTGAACCTCTTCTTCCAATCGCAAGCAGGATGGTGTTTGAAGTATATTTTCGCTTTGTGGTTTCGACTTCAAAATAATCTGCAACTTTTGTTACGTTCAACACCTTTTCCTGCTCTTGTATGACGATGGAATTTTTTTGCAGCACCTCTTTCCACAAATCGAGCAACTGCGATTTCGATGTTTCCGTCCATTTCACTTTTCCGTACAACGGCAATTCCATCGGCGATGTCATTACTAATTTTGCACGGGGGAAATTAAACACCGTTCCACCGAGCGAATCTTGTTCCACCGTTACAAATCGCAAGTTGTGCTTCTTTGCCGCAAGCGTTGCAGAAATTCCCGAAGGTCCCGCGCCGATAATCATCACGTCAAATTCAACATTCGGCGAACGTTGTATTTTCTTTGCAATGTTTTCTATCGCTTGTTTTCCCTGCTCCACGGCGTTCTTTATCAATCCCATCCCGCCAAGTTCACCCGCGATATACAATCCGGGAACATTCGTTTCAAATTCCGGGCTTACGTGCGGCAAATCCACTCCACGCTTTTCCGTTCCGATTACCAACGTAATTGCCTGCACGGGACAAGCATGAAAACACGCTCCGTGACCAACACAACGCGAAGCATTAATCGTCATCGCTTTTCCGTTTACTAATCCGAGAATGTCTTTTTCGGGACACGCTTCAATGCACGCACCACTGCCTATGCAAATATCGTGAGCAACAACAGGGTGAAGTGAAACCGGTTCGTGAAATCCTAACTCTTTTGCTTTGCGGATTTTTTCTTCTACGATTTCGGACTGTTTTTTGTGCCTGCGTAAATAAAAAAACATTATCCCGCCGACAAGCAGAAAGACAAAACCGTACGCAATGAGATTTTCGATGAGGACTTCCATATTATCTTTCAAAATTTCTTTCTCACCAATTAATATCCCGCACTAACCAAAAGAAAATTCCGACAAACCAAAGAATGTTTACAACAAACCATTAAAAAATTCCGGCAAACCAAAGAATGTTTTGCGAAAACCAATTGAAGTTTCGAGCAAACCAATCGAAGTTCTATGCAAACCAATAAAAGTTTTTGACAAACCAATTAAAAATTCCGGCAAACCAAAGAATGTTTTAGGCAAACCAATTAAAGTTTTGGGCAAACCAATCGAAGTTTTATGCAAACCAATAAAAGTTTTTGACAAACCAATAAAAATTCCTGACAAACTAGACGGAAATTTTGACTAACGTGATTGATTTTTTACAAAAAACCTATTTTTTTGCAAAAAAAGAACGTTCATTATCATTCAATCCCGTAGGGATGCACTGTTTGTAGAATTAATAATCAAAAACATTGTTAAGCCCCGTAGGGGCGAAATGGTTTTGTTTGGTTGCGATGAATTATTCCGCTCCTACGGAGCTGAAATTATTTCGCGTTTCAATTTCTACAAACAGTTCACGCCTACGGCGTTTTGTTTTCTCATAATTCTCCATTTGTAATTTATCATTCAATCCCGTAGCGATAAATTATTCCGCTCCTACGGAGCTGAAATTATTTTGTGTTTCATTTTCTACAAACAGTTCACGCCTACGGCGTTGGATTTATTTTATATTTTAGATTACTTCTTGGTGGCTTGGTGTTTAATTTCCTTTTACCCCTCCCAAAGGGATGCCTTCGGCACAAAGACACAAAGAATAATCTTTCAACTATCAACTATTTTTTCTTCCGTTTACTTTTTCTCATTTCGTTTTCTTCTTGCAGCATTTTTCTGTAACCGCTTTTCAATTCCTTATGAATCTCCGGGATTTTTTTCTCAATCGGTAATTGCTCCGGTGATTTCCCGGTATTTTTTTCAACCATTCTTCGCACTTCTCTTCCAACATCGTAATGTGTTTGCTCTAAATTTTGCTGCCCTGTAATGTTTTTGTTTTTAATGCGCTCCTCCGTTTGCGTAATGCGGAAGAGATTTGCGGCAAGTTCGGTTCTTCCCATATATTCAATGAGTTCATCAATCTGAATATCACGATGTCGTGCCAATTCCCAATTCATCATATTATACAATCCCCGATAACCGGCGTTTTGAAATTTTGCATAATCGGTAACTCCTGCTTTCTTTGCTACGCTCGAGAGTGATTTGTTTCCTTCCTTTACTTCATCGCGAATCAGTAACCGCTCAATATCTTCATTGTTTTGAAGATAGAGTTCAAATCGTCTCGTGAGTTCTATAAAATATATTTGTGCTTTTGCTACCTCGGATTTTTTAGGGTCACCATTCATCACTGTAAGATAACACGCAAAGCGGGAAAGTTTAAAATCCTGTATCTGCTCACCGTTGAGTTCACGCATTTCAGCCCGAAAGTTATCATAGTGATTAATCCCCAGGGTGATACATGCCTTTGTTGCTCTATCAAGAACTTTCTTGAATGATTTCATATCCGTATAGCCAACCATTTTCATCAAATCGGATGCCCACCAAAATGATGTACCGTTGTCATTTTTGAAGTCTTCAAAACTCATTTCACTCTCTTCGTATTTAGTAATGTCAGACATAATTATTTTGGATTTTAGTTGATAATTTTAACGGGGAAAAGATAGAAAAATCACAATGGGAAATCAAACATAAGGGTGCCTCTTAAAACTATTTTTACCCAAAGGTCTCTTGTGAAGAATATCCTCCGTAGGAGTCCTTCGGACAATATCCAACGCCCAATGTTCAATAATCAAGTGAAAACGTTATTTGTGTTTTACTTGAGCATTGAAAATTGAGCATTGAATATTCAACATTTGAGTTTTTAGAGGTTCCCATAAACAAATCGGTTTATGTTTAATCGTTAAAGAAAAAAATCATCTACTATTTTCCTTTTGCTCTTTACTTTTCCGCTCTCTTCTTAATTTTTTCGATACTGTTTTTTGCCGTTTCGCTTGCAACATCTTCGCTATCGTTGGCAATATGTTCGAGGAACGAAAGAATGTTTTCGTCCCCAATATCTCCGAGCGCGCGGATTGCGGTAAATCGTACGTCTCTGTTTTTATCGTTGAGCAGCGACGTGAAAATATCTTTAACGTCATCGCGTTTCTTTCCGTATTTACTTAAAATGTTGAGCGCAGTGCTTCGTTCCCATTTCGGTACACCGTAAGGAATTTTGGAGAATGCTATACTCAATGCCTTTGCGGAATCGAGCGTTGAAAGCAAAGAGAGCGCGGTAGTGGAAATTCTGCTCCGGTACGAAGGCGTATCAACGTAAGCAACGAGAAGCGGAATTACGTTTATGGAATCAATTTTTGCGAGGGAACGAAGCGCGTTTTCTTCCACAGAGTAACTTGAATCGTGTAACGCAGAGTGCAGCGCTGCCGAAACTTTCTCTCCTCTGAATTTTCCTAACTGCGAAATTGTATTTGCCCGAACGGTAGATTTTTCATCGGCATAAACGGAAATGAGCGCGTCGGATATCTGTTGTTTGATGATTACATTCTCCGATTTTACTTTCCCGAGTGATGTAACCGCTTCATTTCGCACGCTCCAAAATTTATCCTTTAATGCAATGGTAGAAAAAAGGGAAACATAATTTGTGTTGTTCGTGTCATTGCCGAGTTGCTGCAACGCTCGCATTCTGTCAATCGGGTTTGTTGCAAATTGCGCCTGTTCTTTCCATTCATCAACGGATTTATCGAACTTCAATTCTTTGAGAAGAAAATTTCCTTTATCGAAAATGACGAGTTTCGGTTTTTCGGTTGAGGAAATCGTGTAGGTCGAATCTTGAGAATTGATTTGTATTCTTGCCGTAGTTGAACCGGATGTAGTCGTTACTTCAACATCTACCGGCATACGAAAAACTCCGGTCAGCGAATCCATTGTTTGCGTTTGCCGTACGGAAAGATAAATCGCTTTTGCGGAATCGCTCCACGTGTACGATACGTTAAATATCGGATGTCCCGCTTTGTACACCCATTCATCGAAGAACCAATATAAATTTAAGCCCGTCGCTTCTTCGATAGCAAGTTTCAAATCGTTTGTTTCCACCGCAGTAAATTGATGTTTCGTGATGTAATGATTCAACGATTTCCAGAAAAGTTTATCGCCTAAAAAAAATCGAAGCATATGCAACACCGATGCGCCGCGCGGATACACATTCGTCGTATAAGAACCCACACTGACGATAGGTTTTCTCCCAACGCTCGTATCAATATTTATTCCTGCTTGCTGACTGTTGTACATTTGATAATCAAACTCATCGCGCCCTTTGGAATATTCGGTGTAGAGCGGACTAAAATAACTCGCAAAACTTTCGTTCAACCAGAGATGCCGCCAATCTTTGCACGTAACCACATCGCCCCACCATTGATGCGCAAGTTCGTGGGCGATTAATCCCGTTGGCAATCCATCAATACGAACGCGCGCGTCGTACACCAATCTATCATCAGCCATCGTCGTTGCCGAAGTATTCTCCATCCCGCCGAACATAAATTCGTGGATACATACCTGCGCGTATTTTTCCCAGGGATAGACAAAGCCGATTTTTTCGTTGAAGAATTTCATCATATCCGGCGTTTGATACAAACATTTCCACGCATCATCTGTTTGATTTTTATAGACATAATATTCTATCGAAGGACTTCCGACCTTCTCTTTCAGGATTGCATACTCACCAACGGCAAGCATAATCAGATAAGATGAATGCGGCTTGGCTTGACTCCAATGAAACGTTTTCGTTTTCTGCTTTTTATTCTCTTTCACACTGACTAATTTTCCATTGGAAAGAACTTCATACTTGCTTTGCACCGTTGCAAGTACTTCCGATGTCGCCTTGTCGTTTGGAAAATCATAACAGGGAAACCAGAAATGATTGTCCATATCTTCGCCTTGCGTCCAGATTTGGTGCGGCTTATTCGGGTACGCGGAATCGGGTTGAATGAAATACATTCCTTTTTTCGGTATCGCATCGTATTCCACGGAAACAACGAGCGTATCGTTGAACGAATACGATTTATCGAGATGAATCCGTATCGTTTTTGTCAACGAATCAAACAATAAACTCTTCATCCCCATTGTTACTTTTCGGATGTGCAATCTCTCCGCATCGAATTCAATTGTTGTAAAATTATCGAGAAACGGGACGAGCGTTGTGGTAACTTTTCCAATCACCTTTTTTTGGGGTTCATCGAACGAAACTTCAATTTTATAATGAAGAACATCGTACGTTCGGTCGCGTGTTTCACCTTTATCGCGAACGGGAAAAAGTGATTGAGAAAATAATGAAGAATGAAGAATGAGGAATGAGAAGAAAAGAGTGAGAAAAAAATATTTCATTGAGGCACTGGAGTTGGTGATTAAAATGCGGGAAATAATATGGAGAAAGTAATTATCTTTGTGCCTTGGTGTCTTGGTGTTTAATTTCTTTTTACCACCAAGTCACCAAGACACAAAGAAGATATTCGGAATGAGAACAACCGTTTCATCCGAACAAAATACTTTCTATTTCAATTGTTCAATGGATTGTTTCGTCATTGCGGACATTTCGCCGTGCGGTTGTTTCTTGAGCAAGTCTTCCCAAATCGCTTTTGCTTTTTTGTTGTCTCCTTGACTTGCGGCAATTGCTCCTAAATTATATAACGCCTGCGGGTTATCTTTTTCCATTGAAAGAATTTTGTTGGTTACTTCCAACGCCTTATCTAATTTTTGCTGCGCGTGAAAAATATACGCAAGCGCAAACAGCACATCCGTACGTTTTCCATCAATACTCAATATTTTCTCATAGTATTGAATTGCATCGGCTGTTTTATGCGCCGAAGCGAGAAAATCGGCAAACTGTTTCAACTTCGCGGTGTCGTTGGGATGCTCGTCAATTTCTTTCTTGAACTGTTCCATCGTGTGCTTGAAACTTTCCGACACATTTGCTCTGGAAGGCGCATCACCCGATGTTAATCCTTTGTGAATGTCATCATCGGGCATGTGTTCTGCCGGAGTTTCCTGATGCGGCGTTTCCTGCGTTGGTGTTATGGGCGGGTTATTGGTTTGCATCATTGTTGCCACGATGAAAATAATTCCTGCGAGAACGACGATGCCATAAATGTGAAGGGGTTTGAGTTTCATAAAGGTAATCCTAAAATATCCATTGGTATCCGAAAATAATTGTTACTGCAACGTGAATAATCATTATCACGAACATCGTAATCGCAAACGGTAAATGCACAATATGCCAGTAATTGAACAACTTGTGCATCGAACGGAGCAACCCGATATGCCGCGCTAATGCCAGTTTCGATTTTGCGACTTTCACAATTTCCGAAACGTGATGCGAAGAAACGCTCGTTGCTTTCATTTCTTTTCGCAACTCTGCAAGTACGCCGCGCACCGAAAAATATTCCGAGAGCGCAACGACTAAACTTTTTCCTAACGAGTAGGATTGATATTTGGTGATGGAGGCGAACGCTTCAACCTTTGCAAGAAGGCGCTCCGTAACGCCGAATTCCTCCTTCATTCTGCGGGAAAAATTCTCATTCAACGAATTGAGTTCCTGAACATTCAATTCTTTTCCTTCAATCGTTCGCGGAATCTGCACGTAAATATACCGCCCGATTACGCCGCTTAACACCACCGCCACCATACTCCAAAAACTCACCGACACGATTCCCCCGAACTTAAACGCCGTATGAAAAAGCACAAATATCGGTCCCACCGTGCAAAGAAAAATATGAAACTCCAACCAATATTTCAGAAGTCCCCATTGAGAAAATCTTCTCATCCGTTTCCGCACCATATAAATCGCAACGCCGAACATCATCATCAGCGAGCCAAGAATTCCGAGCCCATGCCCTAACAACCCGCTCGGCTTCAGTGATGAATGACGGGAATGAAACGGACGCTCGGTTAACGGACTTGCATAATATTCGTACCCATAAATGCACAGAAGAATTGTAGAAGCAATACCAACAACAAAAAATAACCCTACGTACAAACGGTGTTGGGTTTTAGTCATAGCGTGAAACGAGTGAACACATCCAAAAATTTCGGGCAGAAATATAGAGAAAAGTGAAAGAAGAAAATGATGCACGAAGAATAAACGAACGCTAATTCTTTCCTTCCTGTTTTCCGAGAATAAAATTGCGCGCAGTATTGTTTTTTTCTTCCGCGTTCCCTATATTTTCCCCGCAAATAATTAATAGCAAATTCAATTCATTAATACTTAGGAGAGTACCATGCCTTACCAAAATATCTCTGCAACACTTGATGCACCAAACATTGTGGACGTTCTTAAACGCATTGACGAAGCACGAGCAATGCTACCATTTCTGATTAACCTCACCCCCGAAGAGCGCGAAACGATTCCAAAGATGGGAGACAAAACCGTTGCCTTTGTCGAAAAAACAATAGACTACGGCAACGGCAATCCCCAAATCGTTCCCCCCTACACCGATTTAACCGAACTCGCACGCGACACGAATTTAAACAAAAGTCTCGCCCCAATCGAAAACGCCCTCGCACAACTTCACGAAGCCATTTCCGATACCCGCCTTGCTGTGGGAAGCGAAGCATACACTGCCTCGCTCTCCATTTACCACTCGGTACGAAACGCCGCCAAATCCAACGTGCCGGGAACTGACACGATTTATCAGGATTTGAAGCAGCGCTTTCCCGGAAGAAAGAAGCCCCCCGCAGACCCGACGTAAATAGTGAAGGCGATTTCGTTGTCGAAAATTCACGAAATTTGCAACATCAAAACTAATGATATAATTTCTGAAATTATGACAAACGGCGTTTTTGAGCCATTTACCTACCTTCGAGGTAGGGGTACACACCTAAAACCTTCGGCAACGACGGTGAAAGCCACATCACTGAACCTTTTTGCTCGAACGAGCGTGGTAAAAGGTACAACGTCGGACCTTTTTGCCGCAACGAAGAAGGTAAAAGGTAGAACGACAAACCAATTTGCTACGATGATGAGGGTGAAAGGTAGAACGCCACACCTTTTTACTTCGGTTTTGATGCTCGGAGGTAGAACATATATAATCAAACAAAGTTTTATGTAATTACACACACACTCTTTTTCAAACAATAATGAAAGGCAAACTAAAATGAAACACGCAATTATTCTCATTCAACTTATTTGTTTTTGTGTTGTAACAAACGCCACCGCGCAAAAACATCACCGCGATTTACTACGCACTTCTGAGGAGCGCAGCAAATTACACCATCCGAAATCGCCTTTCGGGTTTAATAGAAACAATGCTGAAGAAAACTTTCTTCCTTTACCATCTCACCGAAAGCCAACTGTCCATCAATTTTCTAATTCACAATTGTATGTTGTGGATACTGCCGTTGTCTTAAATACAACTGATACATCACGGCATATCTATTTGTTTAATACAAGAGGACAAATAACTATGGAATTGATTGAACCGTGGGAAAACGGGCAATGGGTGAATAATTTGCGCTATACCGCCACCTACAATGCAAACGGGAACAAGCTTACCGTGCAATATGAATATTGGGCGAACGGGCAATGGGTGAATATCTTCCGCTCTACTTTCACCTACAATGCAAACGGAAATATGATTTCTTCGTTGAATGAGAGGTGGATGAATGGGGTATGGGTGAATGCAGGGCGCCACACCTACACATACGAAACGAACGGGAATTTGCTTTCCGAGTTGGAAGAGAATTGGGTGAACGGGTTATGGGTGAATTTCTTCCTTGCTACCTACACATACGAAACAAACGGGAATCTGCTTTCCGCGTTATATGAGTCTTGGTCGAACGGACAATGGGTGGATGGCTCCCGCTACACATACATATACGATACATTCGGGAATATGCTCTCTCAAATGCTTGAGGAATGGTCGAACGGGCAATGGGTGAATTCCTCCCGCAATATATACACATACGATGTCAGTGGGAATATGCTTTCTCATTTGAATCAATATTGGTCCGAGGTATGGGTGAATTTCTTGCGCTACACCTATACCTACGATGGAAACAGGAATATGCTTACCGAGTTACATGAGGATTGGTCGAACGGGCAATGGGTAAATTACTACCGCAATACCTACTCATACGAAACAAACGGGAAGCTGATTTCCCTGTTGAATGAGGATTGGTACGGGCAATGGGTAAATGGCTCACGATACACCTATATCTACGATGCAAACGGAAATTTACTTTCCGAGTTGTATGAGATTTGGTATACAACAGTATGGGTAATTTCCGATCGTGACACCTACACCTACGAAACAAACGGGAATATGGTAAATTTTTCCAGCGAGCGATGGAACGGCAGCAGTTGGATGCCTTATGACGGTTCCTTAAGCATTACAGATAGTTCGGGTAATTACTCCGAGTACTTCGGATATAACATCACATTAAAATACAAATTCATCACCACCGGCATTGCAGGTAACGATAACAATCACGCTACTGCGTTTTCCTTACTGCAAAACTATCCCAATCCATTTAATCCGGTAACGGTAATTTCGTTTGTTGTAGAGACACATAGCAATGTGTCTCTACGGATTTATAATCTTCTCGGAGAAGAAGTAGCAACGTTGATTCACAGCAGATTAATGGATAGAGGAAAACACGAAATAACTTTTGATGCATCGAAGTTGCAAAGCGGAATGTATTTCTATCGTTTACAAGCGGGGAAATATATTGAAACGAAAAAAATGATTTTGTTGAGGTGACCAAAATTGTCATTCCCTCGTAAGAGGGAATCTATTCGCAAATGAATTATTGATTCCCGCTTTTCCCAAAGGGATTCCTTCGGAACGCGGGAAAGACAAATAGAGGAACCCGATGTGCAAACCGCATCGGGTTTTTGTTTTCTTCTCCCCATCTGACTATATTTTGCCCGCATTAAAAACAAATCACACTTTTTTAGAAAAATTACTACTTTTTATGGCATCTACTGCAGACTTTCGTCCGGGAATGGTTATCAAGTTCGATGGCGAACTCTATGAACTCATTGAATTTCAGCATGTCAATCCCGGCAACTGGCGAGCATTTGTGCGGGCAAAACTTCACGGAATTAAAAGCGGAAAAATATTCGAACATCGTTTCCGCGCTGGTGAATCCATTGAACCAGTGCGTGTTGATAGGAAAAAAATGCAATACCTTTACCACGATGGCGCGGGTTACGTTTGTATGGATTCGGAAAACTACGAGCAAATCTCCGTTCCCGAAGAAGCAATCGGCGAGCAATCAAAATTCCTGAAAGAAAACACCGATGTCGAGATTTTGTTCGATGGTTCCAACATTCTCGGATTTGATTTACCGATTACCGTTGACTTAAAAATAACCGAAACTGTCCCCGGCGTAAAAGGCGATACCGCAACCGGCGGAACAAAACAAGCAACCGTAGAAACCGGCGCAATCGTTTACGTTCCGCTCTTTGTCAGCGAAGGAACGGTTATTCGTATTGACACACGTACGGGGCAATATCTTGAACGAGTAAAAAATTAATTGATGTGAAAAACGAACACAAACAGAGTTCCACCATACCGTCAAAAAATATGTCCTCACAAAAACATTCGGATTCGTCCAACAAGTCGGAGAACACCATGGATTTAAACTATATTCGCGATTTAGTAACGCTTCTTTCCGAAAGCGGTGTTGATGAAATCGAAATAGAAGAACACGGAAAGAAAATCCGCATTGCAAAAGGGAAAAATACTGCCGTTGCACAACAGCAATATTTTGTCCCGCAGCAAATGCAGATGCCCACTCCGCAACAACAACAGGTTGCTGAAACAAAACCGGTTTCCGCGCCAACTCCTGCGACAACAAAAGAAATTCGCTCGCCGATTGTTGGCACATTTTACCGAACTCCCGCTCCCGATGCTGATGCATACGTCGAAGTCGGCTCGTCAGTAAAAGTCGGTTCCGTTCTTTGCATCATCGAAGCAATGAAATTGATGAACGAAATCGAATCCGACATTGAAGGAAAGATTGTAAAGATTTTAGTGGAGAACGGAAAACCGGTAGAGTTTAATCAACCGTTGTTTTTGGTGGAACCGGTGTAATTTATTTTAGATTTTAGATTTTAGATTTTAGATTTGAAAAATAAGGCTTTTCAAATAACTCTCATTTTGAAAAATTGTGATTAAATCAACTTTTGAATGGGATAAACAGAAAGACCTCCTCAACCAAGAAAAACATAATGTTTCTTTCTCCATCGCTCAATTAGCATTTTATGACACGAAAAGAATTATTGCTGTTGACAAAAAACATAGCAATAAAGAGAAACGGTTCTACTGTTTCGGAAAAGTGAACGATGAAATTATAACCGTTCGATTCACTTATCGTAATAACCAAATCAGAATTATCGGCGCTGGCTATTGGAGAAAGGGAAAAAAGATTTATGAAGAAGAAAATAAAATATACAGATGAACCAATTGGCGATGTAGAAATACTAAAAGATTTCTTACCACCACCTGAACAATTGGTGTTTAACGAAGAGAATATAATCGTAACGTTAAAACTCAAGAAATCCAGTGTTGAATTTTTTAAGAACATAGCAAAAAACAATGGAGTTCAATACCAGAAAGTCATGAGAAACTTGCTTGACCGTTACGCTTCGACATATTCACATTCTAATTAATGTTTAAAAAAATCCTCATAGCCAACCGCGGAGAAATTGCTCTTCGCACCATTCGTGTTTGCCGCGAACTCGGTGTAAAAACCGTTGCGGTCTATTCCGAAGCTGACCGTGATTCGCTTCACGTAAAATTTGCAGACGAAGCCGTTTGTATCGGACCTCCTTCAAGTCGTGAAAGTTATCTCAACATTCCCCGCATCATTGCCGCTGCAGAAATTACCGGCGCAGATGCAATTCATCCCGGTTACGGATTTCTTGCAGAGAAAGCAGACTTCGCAGAAATTTGCGCAACCTCGGGAATAAAATTTATCGGTCCTCCGATTGAAGCAATTGTTGCTATGGGTGATAAAGCCGTTGCAAAAGAGACTGCGCGTAAAGCAGGAGTTCCCGTGGTTCCCGGAAGCGATGGCATAGTTGCTACGGTCAACGATGCTTTGAAAGTTGCAAACGAAATCGGGTATCCGGTAATCTTAAAAGCGGTTGCAGGGGGCGGCGGAAAAGGAATGCGCATCGTTCGCAAAGCAGAGGAATTGGAAAAAGCATTTCAAATGGTTGGAATGGAAGCATCGGCAGCATTTAACAACGGCGATATGTACATAGAAAAGTATATCGTTAATCCACGACACATTGAAATACAAGTGTTCGGCGATAAGTTCGGAAATGTTGTTCATATGAACGAACGCGATTGCTCGATTCAACGACGACATCAAAAACTTGTGGAAGAATCACCTTCGCCGTTCGTCAATTCTGCGTTAAGAAAAAAAATGGGAGCCGCCGCAGTGAAAGCCGCAAAAGCAGTGAAGTACGAAGGCGCCGGAACAATTGAATGTCTCGTGGATATTGATGAAAATTTTTATTTTATGGAAATGAACACGCGCATTCAAGTAGAACACACGGTTACGGAAGAAGTAATTGACCACGATTTACTCAAAATGCAAATCAAAGTCGCGGCGGGAATGCGGATTCCGAAAAAAATATATCCTATTCGCGGACACGCAATTGAATGTAGAATAAACGCCGAAGACCCATATAAAGATTTTCGTCCCTCACCCGGAACAATTACCGGATTTCATCTTCCCGGTGGATTTGGCGTACGCGTTGATACACACGCATACAGCGGTTATCAAATTCCTCCCTACTACGATTCTCTCATTGCAAAACTGATTTGCTTTGCTCCCACTCGCGCCGGCGCAATTGATAAAATGGCGGCGGCATTGGAAGAATTTACGATTGAAGGAGTTGCAACGACAATTCCTTTCCACAAAAAAGTTATGCAGGATAAAAGGTTTCGCGAAGGAACATTTGATACAAGTTTTTTAGAAACATTTTCATTTCAAGAATAATAGAGGCAATTATTATGACTTTTCCCAATAACTTAAAATACACTAAAGACCACGAATGGATTCTTGTTGAAGGAAACATCGGAACAATCGGTATTACTGAATTCGCGCAAGGCGAACTCGGCGATATCGTGTTTGTTGAACTTCCCGCAAAAGGAAAAAAACTTAAAGCGCACGAAACATTCGGCACCATTGAAGCGGTGAAAACTGTTTCCGATTTATTCGCTCCCGTAAGCGGAGAAATTGTTGAAGTAAATTCCGCGCTTGAAAGCAACGCAGAAGTCATCAACAAAGACCCATACAACGGCGGATGGATTGTAAAAATGAAAATCGCTGATGCTAAAGAACTCAATGCGCTTCTCACTGCAAATCAATATCGTGAGTTAGTTGGAAAGTAATTGACATTGAGCATTTCTATGCTCCGCTTTGTTGTCATAGATATTTTCTTTGTTACCTTTTTGTAAAACCTTCGTGACTTTGTGCCTTGGTGTTTTTAAATCTTTTACCACAAAGACACCAAGTCACAAAGTATTTTCCTCCATTTATTTTTTCCAAACACATAACTACATAATGCCCATCAATTTTTCTCGTAACGGCAAAGTACTCACCGATTTCTCAAACTTTCTAAAAAATAATATCTTCTCAACGAAATAATATTTGAAAGCGTATGAATACTACAACAATCAAACCAAACTTTCACCAACTCATTGACAACATTGAAGATGAAAATTTGCTGGAACAATTTTACAATGCTCTCGTCTATTCTTCTGAAAGAGAAAACAAATTGTGGAATTCTCTTTCATCTGAACAGCAAGAAGAAGTGTTGCAAGCGTACGAAGAAAGTGAACACGAGGAAAACTTACTCAGTCACGCTATGGTGAAAGAACAACACAAGCAATGGCTTACAAAATAATTTGGACACCAAAAGCAAACGCAAAATTCATTTCTATTTGTGAATACATTGAACATGAATGGAGCGAACGAATTGCTCGCAACTTTGCTTCCAATGTTTACCGAATGTTAGACTTGCTCGAAATATTTCCCGAAATAGGAAGTATTGAAAAGAAAGAAAAAAATATTCGCGGACTTGTTATTATAAAACAAACAACACTATTTTACACCATCAAAGAAAACAAAGTTATTCTTTTGACTTTCTTTGATTCGAGACAATATCCCTCAAAAAAGTTTGAATAATTCTACATTTAATAATCAAATAATGCCCATCAACTTTTCTCGCAACGGCGAATTTATTCCCCGACACATCGGTCCCGACGAACACGAACTTGAACAAATGCTTGATGTAGTCGGTGCAGCTTCGCTTGATGAATTTATCGCAAGCGTAATTCCGCAAAAACTTCGTTCAACTTCACCGCTCAATCTTCCGCAAGCAACAAGCGAACAAGAAACGCTTTTGGAAATACAATCCATCGCATCGAAGAATAAAATTTTTCGCTCACTGCTCGGAATGGGATACAACGACACGATTACTCCGACAGTAATTTTGCGCAACGTAATGGAAAATCCCGCGTGGTACACTGCGTACACTCCGTATCAAGCGGAAATTGCGCAAGGGCGATTGGAAGCACTTCTCAATTTTCAAACAATGGTAATTGATTTGACGGGACTTCCCGTTGCCAACGCTTCGCTTCTCGATGAATCCACTGCGGCGGCGGAAGCGATGACAATGTTTTTGCGAATGAAACCCGCTCGACCATCGGGCGAGAATGAAATTACCAATCCTACATTTTTTGTTTCGGAACAGTGTCATCCGCAAACGATTGATGTTATTCACACGCGCGCAAAACCGTTGGGAATCAATGTCATCGTCGGCAATCATTACGAATTTCAATTTTCTGAAAATGTTTTTGGCGCGCTTCTGCAATATCCGACAACCGATGGCGCGGTGAATGATTATCGTTCGTTCTGTGAACTTGCGCATAAAAATAATTCGTACGTTGTTGTCGCGGCGGATTTGTTGAGTTTAGCGTTGCTTACTCCGCCGGGAGAATTTGGCGCGGATTGCTGCGTTGGAAACACTCAGCGATTCGGCGTTCCGATGGGATATGGCGGACCACATGCTGCATTCTTCGCAATCAAAGATGAATTTAAACGACAAATGCCGGGAAGAATTATCGGCGTTTCGATTGACTCGTGCGGAAAAACTGCATTGCGAATGGCATTGCAAACTCGCGAGCAGCATATTCGCAGAGAGAAAGCGACATCGAATATTTGCACTGCGCAAGTGCTTCTCGCAGTGATGGCAAGTATGTACGCAGTGTATCACGGTGAACACGGAATTAAAAAAATTGCTGAACGTATTCACAATCTTACAAAAGTTTTTGCAAGCGGATTGAAACAACACGGTTTCAAAATTCTTCACGAAGATTATTTCGATACGCTTCGTATTGTTGTTGAAAAAAATGCACGAACAAAAATTCTTTCTTTATTACGAGAAAATGAAATCAATCTTCGTCAGTTTGATGATGGTTCACTGGGGATTTCTTTCGATGAAACATGCGATGAAAATATTGTAAATACGTTGCTGAATATTTTCTCCCTCTCTCCTTCTTCAAAAATTTCAACAGAAGAAATTGCAAAGAAAGAAACGAATGGTTATCAAGGAAAAATGAAACGCACAAGTCGGTATCTCACGCATATTGTTTTCAATAAGTTTCATTCCGAAACAGAAATGCTTCGCTACATTCGCTCGCTCGAAGAAAAAGATTTATCGCTTGTGCATAGTATGATTTCGCTCGGTTCTTGCACGATGAAACTTAATGCAACTTCGGAAATGATTCCGGTAACGTGGAAAGAGTTTGGAAAAATGCATCCGTTCGCGCCGCTTGAACAAACGCAAGGGTATCAAGAATTATTTCTTCAACTCGAAATAATGCTGAAAGAAATTACCGGATTTTCTGCTTGCTCGCTTCAACCAAATTCCGGAGCGCAAGGAGAATACGCGGGACTTCTTGCAATTCGTTTGTATCACGAAAGTAAAAATGAACAGCATCGCAACGTGTGTTTAATTCCTTCATCGGCGCACGGAACAAATCCTGCAAGCGCAGTGATGGCGGGAATGAATGTTGTCGTTGTTCGCGCAAATGCCGATGGAACGATTGATGTGAACGATTTGGAAACGAAAGCAACGGAACATTCCAACGAACTCGCCGCGCTTATGGTTACGTATCCATCAACACACGGCGTGTTTGAAGAAAGCATAAAAGATATTTGCGACGTCATTCACCAACACGGCGGACTTGTATATATGGATGGCGCGAATTTAAATGCGCAAGTCGGATTGTGTCGTCCCGCAGAACTTGGCGCGGATGTGTGTCATATCAATTTGCACAAAACATTTTGTATTCCCCACGGCGGAGGCGGTCCAGGAATGGGACCAATTTGTGTGAATGAAAAACTTGCGGAGTTTCTTCCGTCGAATGTGAATTTATTTTCCGAAGACAGTAATTGCAATGCGGTTTCTTCTGCGATGTGGGGAAGTGCGAGTATTCTCGTTATTTCGTGGGCGTATGTGCGAATGATGGGAGGCGATGGATTAACACACGCAACGCAATTTGCAATTCTCAATGCGAATTATATGGCGAAACGTTTGGAAAAATTTTACCCGATTTTATATAAAGGAATAAACGCACGCAATGCGCATGAATTTATTTTGGATTGCAGAGAGTTTAAAACTTCTGCGGGAATTGAAGTGGAAGACATCGCAAAACGTTTGATGGATTACGGATTTCACGCGCCGACTGTTTCGTTTCCCGTTGTTGGAACGTTGATGATTGAACCAACGGAAAGCGAACCGAAAGATGAACTCGATAGATTTTGCGATGCGCTCATTTCCATCAGAAAAGAAATTGAAGAAATTGAAAACGGAATGTATCCGAAAGAAAATAACGTTCTCAAAAATGCCCCACACACTGCCGATGTTGTTACGAGCGACAATTGGAATTTTCCATACACACGCGAGAAAGCCGCATATCCAACTCCACATAATCGCGTGAGAAAATTCTGGCCTTCAGTTGGAAGGGTGAACAGCGCACACGGCGATAGAAATTTAGTGTGCAGTTGTGTGCCGATGGAGGATTATGTGTAGAACGAAATTCCATTTCGTTCGATAAACACAAAAGGCAACTTTGAACGAGTTGCCTTTTTTAGTTTTTCTCTTGTTTCTTTACTAATCATTTTCTACTTTTTCAGCGAATAATTTTAGGAAAAACATTTATGCCCTCACCTCAAAAATTTATGACGCTCGAACGGTACATCAACGAGCAAGAAGCAAAACATCCCGGCGCATCCGGAGAATTTTCTGCTATCCTTCACGATTTATCGCTCGCGGCAAAACTTGTATGGCGCGAAGTGAGCAAAGCGGGATTGGTGAATATTCTCGGCGCGGCGGGAACAACGAACACCAGCGGCGATGAAGTAAAAAAACTTGACGAGTATGCCGACGAAACAATTTACAAAGCGATGGACCACGGCGGACATCTCTGCGTAATGGCTTCGGAAGAAAACGAGGACATTCTGCAAATCCCCGAAAACTATAAAAAAGGAAAATATGTTTTGCTGTTTGACCCGCTCGATGGCTCTTCCAACATTGACGCAAACATAACGCTCGGTTCTATCTTCAGTATTTTCAAACGTGTTTCACCGGGAGGCAACGGAACGATTCAGGATTGTTTGCAAAAAGGAATTCATCAAGTTGCGGCGGGATATGTTATTTACGGAACAAGCACAATGTTTGTGTACACCACAGGCAACGGCGTTCACGGATTTACGCTCGACCCGACGGTCGGCGAGTTTTTACTTTCGCACGAAAACATTACGATTCCAAAGAAAGGAAAAATTTATAGTATCAACGAAGGCAATTACGCAAAGTGGGACGATGGGATGAAACGCTACATTGATTTTTTGAAACAGGAAGACAAAGCAACAAACCGTCCATACTCCTTGCGATACATCGGAACAATGGTTGGCGATTTTCACAGAACCTTATTGTATGGCGGTATTTTCTGTTACCCCGGCGACAAAAAAAATCCCGAAGGAAAATTGCGTTTGATGTACGAGGGAAATCCGATGTCAATGCTCGTTGAACACGCGGGGGGAAGCAGTAGTACAGGATTTCAACGAGTTTTAGAAGTACAACCGAAAGCGCTTCATCAACGGGTACCTCTTTTCATTGGTAGTGAAGAAGATGTAAAACTTGCAGAGGAATTTTTACAAGGGAAAAGATGAAGACAAATCCCAAATTTCAATCTAAAAATCTCTCCATCGCCATTCTCGCCGCGGGCAAAGGCAAACGAATGTTGAATCCCGACAAAGCGAAAGTGATGTTCGAACTCAACAACAAACCGTTGCTCGGCTACGTTGTGGAAACTGCATTGCACCTTTCTCCGCAAAAAATAATTCTCATCATCGGTTGGCAAAAAGATGCGGTGCGGGAATTTATTTCAACTACATATTTTTCTCAGAACAACATTGCGTTTGTTGAACAGAATGAACAACTTGGCACGGGACACGCTGTAATGCAAACAGAGAAATCGCTTGCGGATTTTGCCGGTACCGTACTTGTGCTTTCCGGCGATGTTCCAATGCTTTCGGAAAAAACGTTGCGCCAACTTCTCGATACCCACTATGCGACGAACGCCACAGCAACAATACTCACCGCAGAATTAGAAAATCCTTTCGGCTATGGCAGAATCATTCACCACCAAAACGGAAACGTGCAAAAAATAGTCGAGGAAAAAGATGCGACCGCAGAAGAAAAAAAAGTGAGCGAAATCAATTCCGGAATTTATGTTTTCGAAAAGAGAGAATTGTTCGAAGCGTTGAAACACATTACGCCGAATAATGCGCAACAGGAATACTATCTCACGGACGTCTTCAGATATTTTTGGAAAAACAATCTTCCTGTTGCATCGGTAAAAGTGAACGACGCAAATGAGGTTCTGGGCGTGAATACGGTGGACGATTTGCGGCAACTCGAACAACTCACCACAACCACCTGACAAATTACTAATTACAATTTACAAACTACACCTGATTGAACTGCTGCTCTTCTGAACATACACAGGCGAAAGACCATTTTTTTTCCCAACGCGCCAAACGGTACGCCAAACAGTTTCGGAAAAAAGGGTTAGATAATCCGCAACAATTACTCGTGGAAGGAATTACTAAAGCGTTGGACGGCAATGGTTCGCTTCCACCTAAAACATTTTTAGAAATCGGTTGCGGCGCGGCAGGCTTGCTTCTCACGTTTTTACAAAAGGGAGGAACGAGCGCCATCGGTGTTGATGCTTCGGAAGGAATGTTACACGTTGCAAAACAAATCGCGAAAGAAGCGGGAAAAGAAAACAACATTACATTTCATCATGGAGATTTTGCAACGCTCGAACGTTCGATTCCGCAAACCGACGTTACGATTTTGGATAAAGTGTTGTGCTGCGACGAAAACCCGAAAACGTTAATTGAGAAATCCACAGCAAAGGCGAAAGAAGTGTATGCAGTTTCTTTTCCAAAAAATTCCCTCCTCATTCGCTTTATTGTGAAATCAGGAATTCTTATGACAAAACTTTTCCGCATGAAATTTACGCCATTCTATCACGAGCCGAACGATTTGCAAACGTGGATTGCAGGACAACATTTTTCGCACGTGTATTCAAACTCGACGATGATGTGGCAAGTGCTCGTCTATAAAAGGAACAAACAATGAGTGCGGGAACAGTGCCGCAAACGTGGACAATTCTTTCACTCATCAATTGGGGAATGGAATATCTGAAAGAGCGAAACTTGGAGAATCCCCGTTTGAACGTTGAACTCCTTCTCGCCCACGCGCTTAATCTCACCCGCGTTCAACTCTACACCAATTTTGAACAGCCGTTAACGAGAGAAGAACTCGCACATTTCAAATATTTTTTTCAACGGCGAATACAAAATGAACCGCTGCAATATATTCTCGGGGAAACGGATTTTTACGGGCTGAAGTTTTTTGTTGATAGCCGCGTCCTCATTCCCCGCCCCGAAACGGAAATTCTTGTAGAAGAAGTTCTCAGTATTTGTACAACCATTTCCGAAAATAAAACCATAAATATTCTCGACATCGGAACGGGAAGCGGGAATATTGCAATTGCACTGGCAAAATTTTGTGCGAATGTGAAAGTTATAGCCATTGATGTAAGTAACGATACGCTGGACGTTGCAAAACAAAATGCAAAAAGAAATGACGTAGAAGATAAGATTCAATTTTTCCAGGAAAACATTCTTCTTTCTCCAACCACCAACCTCCAAACCCAAACCTTTGATGTCATCGTTTCCAACCCGCCGTACATTTCCCAACGTGAATTTGAAATGTTACAACCGGAAATAAAGAATTTTGAACCGCATATTGCAACTACCGATAATGCAGACGGATATTCTTTCTATCATAAAATTGCTGAAGTCGGGAAAAATCTATTGATAGAAAATGGAATAATCTTTGTCGAGGTTGCATACAATCAAAGCAACGAAGTAAAGAGAATATTTTCAATCGCCGGATATGGAAACGTTCGTAGTATAAAGGATTATAACGGGCACGAGCGGGTGGTAGTGATGCACAGCAGATTAAAGGATTAAACAGGTTCTTCAAAACTATCTTCAAATTACCAATAACGAATTACCAATTACCAGTATGCGCGCATTGATTCAACGGGTTACTTCAGCAAGCGTATCAGTGGAAAAGCAACTCATCAACGAAATCGGCAAGGGGATGCTGATTTTCCTCGGCGTAAAAAACGGGGACACAAAAGACGATGCCGAATATCTCGCTTATCGTTCTGCACATCTCCGTTTCTTCAACGATGAAAATGGAAAAATGAATTTATCGGTGAAAGATGTCAACGGAAGCGCGTTAGTTATTTCGCAATTTACGTTATACGGCGATACGCGGAAGGGACACCGGCCAAGTTATACAGATGCCGCATCGCCGGAGACTGCTAATGAACTCTATGAAAATTTCGTTGATAAACTTTCACTCGAAATAGGAAGTGATAAAGTGAAGAAAGGAATTTTTCGGGCAATGATGGAAATCCAACTCGTGAACGACGGACCGGTAACGTTGATTGTAGAAAGCAAAACGTAAGTTGTGAGTCGTTGCCCATCTTCGAAGAGTGAAATATGAATAAACCTGCGATAAAGTTTCTTCTGCCATTTCTGGCGGGAATTTTGATAGGATGGTATGTCCCACTTCCCCTCTGGTTTATTGGCAGCGTTACACTTCTTTTCCTTGCGCTCACATTCATTGTTTCTTTCCCGCACATTTCGCTCTCCCCTGTTTTTGTAACCCTTACATTTGTCTGTGCAATTATTTTTTTCGGCGTATTTAAAATTACGTATGATACGCGACCAACCGCTAAAAATGACGTCGCAAAATTTATTAATCCCAACAATGAAGTGCGTCTCGTCGGTACAATAGTTGACCCCGCAATCCGAAAGAAGAAATCGCTGCAACTTATGCTTGATGTTGATTCTTTGAAGATGAAGTCATTCTTTCAAAACGTTGAAGGGGAAATCCTCGTTGCAATCTCCAGCAAAGATAACCGTGTGAGTTTGCAGAAGGAACTCACGTACGGTAAACGCGTTTCCCTCATTGGATTTCTTGAACAACCATCCCCTGCGCGCAACCCCGGCGATTTCGATTATCAAAAATATTTACGATTGAAAAATATTCACGCGCTCTGTTTTGTCCGGAGTGTTGACAGCGTTCACATAATCGGCGAACAGGGAAATTGGTTTTACCGCGACATCGTGTTTCCCTCGCGGAAATGGATTTCCTCTCAGTTGGATACGTTTGTCGGCGGCGACGAAGCGAATTTTCTGAAAGGACTTATTGTCGGCGACCGGAGTGAAATTACGACCGAAGCAAAAAATGCTTTCATCAATGCGGGCGTAATGCATATCCTCGCGGTTTCCGGCTCGAACGTGCTGTTTCTCATCCTTATTTTTTCTTCTCTTTTTGCAGCGTTGCGGATTCCAAAAACGATTTCCTTTTATACGCAATGCGTGTTACTCGTTTTCTACATTTTTCTCACGGGAGAATCCGCATCGGTAACGCGGGCAGTGCTGATGGGGATAATTTTTCTCTCCGCACACCATTTCGAACTCCACCACGATAACTTCAATACGCTGGCATTCGCCGCACTCGTTATTTTGCTTTTCGACGCAAAACAATTATTCGATTCCGGTTTTCAACTTTCCTTCGCTGCTGTTTTTTCGCTCGCATATTTTTACCCGAAAATTTTCTCGCTTAATCAATTTTTTCCGGAACGGCTCCGAAAAAATTACCTCGGCAAAAATTTGTGGCTGGTGTTTGCCTCTACCTTTGCGGCAACGCTGGGAACGTTACCATTCATCACGACCTATTTCGAAAAAATTTCTCTTATCGGCATCATAACAAATTTATTTGTCATTCCCCTCTCGGGAGTGCTTCTTGCGTTAGGAGCAACGGTTTCATTCTTTTCCCTTTTCTCAAACTGGGTTGCAGGAATATATGCCGCAGCAACAAAACTCTGTACGGCAATTTTTCTCTGGTCAATAGATTTTTTGGGAAATATTCCTTACGCATCAATTGACGTGCAGATTTCTTTTCTCGATTCCCTGCTGTTTTATTCCGCGCTATTTTTACTCTTCAATTCCTTCAGCAAACAATTTCGACGGAGAATTATCATCTTTGGTTTTCTGCTCGTCAATCTTTTTCTGTATAGAAGTTTATATGCGGATTTTCAAATTACAACTGACAAATTACGAATTACGTTTCTCGATGTCGGTCAGGGGGATGCAATTCACATTCACTTTCCTACGGGAGAAAATATTCTTGTTGATGCAGGACCCCGTTCTCCTTCCTACGATGCTGGAGCGCGAGTTATTGTTCCGTACTTAAAGCGGCATAATATATCCCGGTTGGATGCGCTCATCGTCAGTCATCCCCACAGCGACCATCTCGGCGGCGTTCCCTCCATTCTTCGTTCCGTATCTGTGGATTCCGTGTTCGATTCAAAAGCAGAAGCAACGAGCGCACTCTATACGGAGTATCTTCACCTGCTTGATTCACTTGACATTCCAAGAAAAAATTTGTACGCCGGAATGCAATTCTTACAAATTGCAAATACCAGATTATTTGCACTGCACCCAACATTGGAATATGCCGATACGCACTTCATTTCAAATTTGAATAACAGTTCCGTTGTTTTCAAACTTGCGCATAAAAATATTTCCGTACTGTTTGTGGGCGATGCAGAAAAAGAAGCGGAAGAAGTACTCCAACATCGGTATGGAAATTTTCTCCGGAGTTCGTTATTAAAAGTAGGACATCACGGCAGTAAAACTTCCACCTCCGAACATTTTTTTACTGATGTCAATCCGGATATCGCCGTTGTATCAGTCGGAACACGGAATAAATTTCGTCATCCATCGAAATCAACGATGCTTCGTTTACGCGAACACAATGTACATTTTTTCCGAACCGACGAAGAGGGAGCAGTTATGTTTGAAAGCGATGGGAAAGATTGGAAAAAAATACAATGGAGAATGTGAATCCAGCGAAACAAAATTATCCTCGCGGTTACCTTCTCATTATCATCGCTGTTCTGTTTTGGGGAGGGTCGGCATCACTGGCAAAAATATTCTTTTCCGGAAATTTTGATACGCTTGTGCTTACACAAACTCGCGTTACATTTTCGCTTGTAATAATGGCGTTCTATTTTCTTCTGAAAGAAAGAGCAGTTTTCAGAATTCAAAAAAAAGATATACTCCTCTTTGTAATGACCGGGGTGTTGGGGCTTGCAGTAACGAATTATTCCTATTACTATACCGTAAAATATTCCACGGTTGCAACGGCGATATTAATCCAATACACCGCGCCGGTTATTGTGATGGTGTATATGGTGTTGGTCAGTAAAGAGGAAGGATGGAATCGAATAAAAATTTTTGCATTGCTGCTTTCTCTTATCGGGTGTTATTGCGCGGTCAGTGGAGATGGATTTGCTACTTTTCAACTTCAGGGCTGGACGATGATTAGCGGCATAGCATCAGCATTGGGGTTTGCTCTTCTGATTGTGATGACGAAACATTTTTCAAAATCCTATTCCGCGAAGACAACACTTATCTATTTACTTTTCTTTGCCTCGCTCTTTTGGTTGTTCATCAGTACACCTTCGGAAATTATTGCGAAAGATTTTTCGCTGATAACGTGGGGAAAATTTTTCTTCTTCGCAATTATTTCCCTGCTCATTCCCAATTTTTGCTTTACCGCAAGCGCAAAACATCTTGATGCTTCCACTGCGGGAATTGTAAGCACCCTTGAACCCGTTATCGCTGTCATCGTTGCATTTTTCGCTTTAGGAGAAACACTCACAACTATTCAAATGCTTGGCGGAGTCTTCGTGGTAGCGGCAGTACTTCTGCTTGAAATAAAGAAACAGTAGCGTTAAAAAATGCTCAACTATTTTGCCAACGTAGAGAAAAGGTGTATAATTAAGCCCTTTTATTTTACGAACATCACACATTACACCATAGAAAGACAGAACAATGAAATTCAACGGAACAAGTTTATTCATTTTTTTCACGCTCACAATTTTTGCCTGCCAGAGTAATACCCAACATAAAACGGAATTGAAAACCTTCAAAGATAGTTTGGGTTATACGGTCGGCGTAGATATTGGAAAAAGTTTAAAACAACAAGCGGTTAATGTAGATGTACAACACATTATGCAAGGAATCAAGGACGTCTTCGATAGCGCAACGACCGCGATACCGGAAGAACAAATGAAATCTGTTTTAGAGACGTTTCGAAAAACTAAGATGGAAGAACAGGCGCGCCAACTGAAAATTGACGGAGAAAAAGCCAAAGGGGAAGGAGAAAAATTTCTTGCAGAGAATGCGAAAAAGGAAGGTGTCGTCACACTTCCGAGCGGGTTACAGTATAAAGTGGTAACAGGAGGTACAGGGAAAAAGCCACTCGCAACACAAACCGTAACGGTGCATTATCGGGGTACGTTCATCAATGGAAAAGAATTTGACGATTCATACAAACGTGGCGAGCCGGCAACGTTTGCGGTCAATCAGGTAATTCCCGGTTGGACTGAAGCGTTGCAGTTAATGTCGGTTGGTTCCAAATGGCAACTGTTCATTCCCCCGAGTCTTGCGTATGGCGAGCAGGGAGCAGGTCACTCCATACCCCCGAATTCCGCTTTAATCTTTGATGTTGAGTTGCTGGAGATACAGTAGAACTATTTCATCGTATGATACACCGCTTGCACATCTTCATCTTCTTCAATTTTATCAATTAAGTCGGCGAGTTCTTCTTCTTGCGCTTCGGTGATTTCCTTTGTCGTTGTCGGAAAACGCTGCAACTCTGCGCTTGTAACGGCAATGGATTTTTCTTCTAACGCTTTTTGCATTTTACTGAAATCGGAAAATGTAGTGTAGAGCAAGAGTTCTTCTTCGTTCGCAACAATTTCTTCCAAACCGAAATCAATCATCTCCAATTCAAAATCTTCTTTGTTGGAAATTGCAGACGAAGGAAGTTTGAAAACACCTTTGCGCGTGAACATAAAATCAAGTGCGCCACTTGTGGAAAGTGAACCTCCGCTGTGCGTAAAATAACTACGGATGTTTGCAACAGTTCGCGTGGGATTATCTGTTGCGCACTCAACAACAATCGCAATACCGTGCGGTCCGTATCCTTCATACAACACTTCTTGAAAATCTTTTTCATCTTTCGACGATGCTTTTTTAATTGCGTTTTCAATTCTGTCCTTCGGCATATTTACGCCTTTGGCATTTTGAATTGCAATACGCAAGCGTGGATTGGTATTTGCATCCGGTCCCGCTTGTTTTACCGCGATTGCAATTTCTTTTCCAAATTTTGTGAATGCTTTTGCCATCGCATCCCATCGTTTCATTTTTCGGTTTTTCCGAAATTCAAATGCTCGTCCCATAGGGTTGATAAAAGTTTATTAAAGTAATATTGTAGATTTTATTTAAATAAATTTTCTTGCTGAGGATATTTGGTTTCCTTTGAAATGTTTTTTGGCTCAGCGAATACTAACTGCTTTTGTTCGATTTCTTCGTATTGAAAAGGAATTGAGTTTCCATCAAAGTCCACTGCAATTGCGCCTTTTTGTATTAAGATGTTGTTTGCATTTTTTTCAATTGCTTCCGGCTTTCGTACGAATATATTTCTTTTTTTTCGCAAACCATCAAGCACACCAGACCATGTTCCTCCTTCATTGCCGGATTCTGCAACGTAAATTTCTTTTGCCAAACCATAGATAATTGGATTTCGCGCCATTGCAAGTTGAACGCTCCAAGGACTTTTTGGGAAAAATGTACTCAGCACTAAAACATCACCTTCGATGATTTGAGAATAATATTTTGTAATTCCCGAACCGAATGTTGAAATGCCTTGCGGAAGAACAATAATGCTTTGACCTTTATATTTCAATGACGAATCCAATGCTTGTTTGTCAACTCCTTTCGCAAATCCGCTGACGACAACTTTATATTGTTTCGACGCTAATCGAGCAATCTTATCTGTGAACTGTAATGAAATTTCAGAAGCATCACGCGAGCCAACAATAGCAAGAGAACTTTCTTGAAGTATTTTTTTATTTCCTTTTATATACAGAAGCGGAGGAGCGTTGAGGGGATTTAAATTTTCTTTTAAAGTGGAAGAATAATCGGAAGAAGTGATAGGAATAATTTCAAATCCTTGTGAAAGCAAATCTTCTGCAATGAAAGAATAGTTCGGTAATTCATTTTTTGCAGCCGTAAAATTTTCGCAATCTACTTCCGATAAACCAAATTTCTCTTTCCATTCTTGTACTGAACGGGAGAAAAAATCTTCCAAACCGATTTTTTCTTTTTCAAATATCATTTGGAGGAGAGTATTGACTTTTACATTTCCCCAACGAGGAATTTGCGTGAGAGCAATCCAAAACGAAATTTCCGAAGAAAGAATCATTGTAAATCTCCACCTACTGTTTTTGCAATAACAAGTGGAGCAATTTTCTCCGCTCCAAATTGTGTAAGTACTTTTCCGATTTCTTTGATTGTTGCGCCGCTGTCGAAAATATCATCAATCAACAAAATGGATTTTCCGTTTCTTCATTTGGTTTCGTATAATTGAATGTCCCAGCAACGTTATCGTGTTTTAGATAAGAATTTTGAAAAATTTTCTGCGGTTGAGTTTGTTTTGTTTTCACAAGATTATGTGAAAGAGGTATTACTAAAGCAACGGATATTTTTTCAGCAAAATGTTTTACTAAGTTTCCCGATTCCGTTGGCGGTACATATAAAATCAAATCGAATGTTTCTTTGCTAAAATATTTTTTGAATGCACGTAATGTTTGTTTCACGAGCGAGTTGGGAAAATCACCGCCGTTTTCATACTTACACTTGTGAATTATCGAGCCGATATTTGTTGCGCCATAATACGACGCGGCAACACCATTGACTAAATTAGTCTTTGCATCTTCAATTTCTAAGGCTGGAAAATAGGAACTGTGAAATGCTTCTACTTTTTCTTTCCACTCATCCGTGTAATGAACTTTGATACTTTTCTGTACATCGTTATCGCATTTGCCGCACGATTCGGTATGAGCATCGCTTAAATAATTGCGAAGAAAACTCATTCGACAACTTTTGGTTTCAACGTATTCCAACATCTTATCCAATTCATTCAACTTTGCTTCACGAAGTTTTTCAAATGATGTCGTGCTAAGTTTCGGAGCGTTGAATTGAAATTCGTATTTCCTTTGTTTTCCGTACGATACTTCACGAATGATATTTTGGTCGAGCAAATCCGCTTTAATCACACGCACTTGCGTCGTTTTCAAATTTGTAACACGCATAAAATCTCGTTCACCAAGCGGTTCTTTTTTCAATGCAGCGATTACTCGTTCATATTTTTCAGCGGAAGGTCGCGCTGTGTTGATGAATGCTTTGGGAAGTTGAACGTCATCGGGAGTAAAAAACAAAATGAGATACGTTGGTTTTCCATCGCGTCCCGCTCTTCCAATTTCTTGATAGTAATGAATCGGCGAAGCGGGAATTTGTGTATGAACAATAAATCGAATGTCATGTTTGTCAATTCCCATTCCGAGCGCGTTCGTGGAAATAACACATTTCCAGCGATTATCCAGTAATCCGTTTTCAATTTCCTTTCGCAATTCTCCATCCAATCCGGCATTATATGCAATCGAAGAAATTCCGAGATGTTCAAACCACCGAGAATAAATTTCCGTATTCACTCGCGTTCCTGTGTAGATAATTCCGTTGCCGGGAATCTGATTGATTGTTGCGCCAAGCCACGCTAACTTTTCATCCTCTGAATCCACTTTCACCGTGCGAAGGTGAAAATTATCCCGAAGTAAATTCCCACGAATGCAAGTTATGTTCCCGCCAACTTGCTTGAGAATATCATCTTCAACACGTTTTGTCGCTGTCGCTGTTGTTGCAAGTACAGGAAAATTTGTTGGAAGTAATTTTACAAGATTGATGATTCTCCGAAATGCCGGACGAAAATCGTGTCCCCAAACGGAAATGCAATGCGCTTCATCCACAACTACCATCGAGAGATTCATTGCTCGCGTTGCTTCAATCCACTCGTTATTTTCTTGACGTTCGGGTGCAATGTAGAGGATTTTTATTTTTCCTTGTTTCGCTTGTTCGATGATAGATTGATTTTCTTCATCCGTTTGTTCGCTGTTGATACATTGAGCGGAAATGTTGAGCGTGTTGAGTTTTTTTATTTGGTCGCGCATCAACGCAATGAGCGGAGAAAATATAACCGTTATTCCTTTGAATTGCGTTGCGGGAAATTGATAACAAAGCGATTTACCAAAACCGGTTTTTTCAATAAGAAGAACGCGTTTGCCTTGAAAAATATTTTCAATAGCGTTCCATTGATTGTCGTGGAATTTTTCTAAACCGAAAAGTGTTTTCAGTTTCGCTTCCGCTTCGATTCGAGAGAGCATTTCCTTAGCGAAAAATAGTCAATCCCAAAAAATTATAGTTCTTATCGAAGTTAAACATCACGGGAAATTTTTTCAAATCGTTTCTTCTCAACTCCCAAACAAAATTTCCGTAAATATGTTTTCCGCGAATATTCTTTCTCGTGTTTGGAAATTCAATAGATATAAGATGGTCATCAAGAGAACATTCGACTTCGCTCTCTTTTAACTTGACGATTCGCTCACGAGCCATATTGATGTCGTGTTCTTTCAACAATTTCGATTTGTAAGAATTATGCACACCCACATTTAGAACTGCGCCATGAAAATTTATTGTATCGTCAATAATCGTCGCTTCTATTTTATTCTTGAAAGTCTTTTTGGAATTTGGTTTCGATTTTCTACCGATTATTTTTTGTCCTTTGGTTGGGAATAAATAATAACTTTCATCAGCACTTTTTATTTTTCCACAAATCTTACAGGCTTCTTTTTCGTCTCGCACTTTTTTATACCCATCCCAATGTTTGCAATGCAATCCTAAATATTCCCAAAGCAATCCAAGTTGTTGATAGATATTGAAATAAATGTCGAAATCTTTCTTGCGAGATTTCTTTTTTTCATTCAGAAAATTATCGCTGACAAAATCAAGACTCTTGAATAGTTTTTTGAGTTCTAATTGTAATTGTTCTTTGTTCATAATTTTATACAAGCGAAATGACTTGGGAATTTACGCCGCTTCTTATAGTAATGTTTTCAATCTTCGATGTGTAGTATTGCGTTGTTCCTTTGCCTCGACAATTGTTGTCTCCATTTCTTCCGCAAAGAATTTTGACATTTCTTGGTCGTAGAGTTTTTTACTATTGGGTCTTTGAAAATATTTCCCGATGTATATCATAGTTAGTTTTATTTTTTGCCATAATATTCAATATCCCACTCCATAAAATTCTCGCCAGAATAAAAACTCTAAACTTCAAACTCGTAACTCGTAACTAAAAAATTACTTCCATGCTCCCGCAAACGCATCACGTTTCACAAATTTTCCTCGTCCTTTTTTGCCAAACCAATTTCCATTTTCCACAACAACTTCGCCGCGCGAGAGAACGGTTTCCGTGTTGCCTTTCACTTTCCATCCTTCAAACATTGAATAATCAACTCGCATGTGATGTGATGAAGCGGAAATAATATGTTCGCTATTCGGATTCCATACAACAATATCAGCGTCGCTTCCAACGGTGATAGTTCCTTTGCGCGGATACATTCCAAATATTTTCGCGGGATTCGTTGAAACAATTTCCACCCAGCGATTGAGTGAAATTCTTTTTTCATTTACGCCGTGATGAAATAACAATTGCAAACGATTTTCAACTCCCGGTCCGCCGTTGGGAATTTTTGCAAAACTATCTCTTCCTAATTCTTTCTGCTCTTTAAAACAGAACGGGCAATGGTCAGTGGAAACAACTTGTAACGAATTGGTTCGTAATCCTTTCCACAATTTATCTTGATGCCATTTTTCGCGAAGCGGGGGAGTGAACACATATTTCGCGCCTTCAAAATTCGGTCGTTCCAATTCTTCAATAGAAAGTAAAAGATACTGCGGACACGTTTCTGCAAAGACGGGAATTCCTCTATCGCGCGCTTCCGCTACTTTTTCCAACGCATCGTTTGATGAAAGATGCACAATGTACACAGGCGCACCAGCCATTTGTGCAAGTGCAATTGCGCGATTCACTGCTTCTCCTTCCGCAGTTGTTGGTCGTGTGAGCGCGTGATAAATCGGCGCGGATTTTCCTTCGGCGATTGCTTTTTGCACAAGCAAATCAATGACGCCGCCGTTTTCCGCATGCATGCAAACGAGCGCGCCGTTCTCCGCTGTTTTTCTCATCGCGCGAAAAATTGTTGCGTCATCCACCATCAACACATTCGGATACGCCATAAATAATTTGAAACTCGTAACACCTTCTCGCACCATTTCATTCATATCTTCGAGATGTGCTTCGGGCAAATCGGTAACAATCATATGCAAACTGAAATCAACGGTGGAGATTTCCGCTTTCTTCATCCACGTATCCAACGCTTCACGAATTTTCGTTCCCTTCGATTGAATCGCAAAATCAACAAGCGATGTAGTTCCGCCAAATGCGGCAGCGCGCGTTCCCGTTTCAAAATCGTCGCTGGAAGTTGTTCCTCCAAAAGGCATATCCATGTGTGTGTGAACATCAATGCCGCCGGGAATGACATATTTTTCGCTTGCGTCAATTATTTTATCGGCGACAATTTTTAAATCGTTTCCAATCGTAGAAATTTTTTCTTTCTCGATATAAATATCAGCTGTATAATCTTGTTCAGCAGTGATGATGCGTGCGTTTTTGATGAGAGTGGACATAATAAATTTTAGATTTTAGATTGAAATATAATTCCAAATAAATAGTGTTAATTGTATCAAGAAAACAATTTATCGTAATCGTTGTGAGTTCCAATCCAGAACCACAATAATCCTTTTTCTATTTCGATTGCTACTGTACGATATTTTATTCCAATTCGTACAGACCAGTACTTTTCGACTTTCTTTAAGTGGAGCGAAGGGTGTTGTGGATTTGATTTAAGCAATGTAAAATTTTTATCAGCAAGTTCTTGAATTGAAAATGGAAGGGCATTATAACATTCCCAAAACGATGGACTTGCAAAGTGCTTCATAACTCTTTGAAGTTGCCTTTGCGAAAATCTGAAATGGCTTGATTAGAAATTGTGTCAAGTTTTCCCGAAGTAACGTCACTTTCAAATTGTTCATCCCAAACTTGTGCGTCGTAATCTTCAAACCATTCACGAAAATTTGCAAAATCATTTCGTAGTAAATGCGAAACCGCTTGTTCTATTTCTTGAATTGTACTCATAAATTTATTTTCTTTGAATTATTTATACAAGAGAATGAGATTTGCAATTTAAGTCTTAAACTCTCATCGCAAATCTCACATCTCAAATCGAATATTGAGAAATTACATTCCCCAATTTTCGTCAGCGGAAGGACCGTACATTGCAGGTACTTTTCCTCCGGCGAGGCGAATGTACACGGACATTTGTCCGCGATGATGAACTGCATCCATTATCGTAAGCCAAAATATATCGGCTTTCCGCATCGGTGCAACTTTGCCGGGTCCAACGGGGAATTCAATCATTGAATTGAAATTCTCTTCGGACATTGCTTTTACTTTTGCCATATTTGCTTTGGTTACTTGGTCAAGCGCGGCAATAATTTCATCCATAGTTTTCGGTGCCGGTGGTGTTGGTCCGAATTCCAATTTTCCTTTTAGCGCCATATCAATCATTGATTGTTCGCCGACAAAAATCCACGCGAGGTCACGCGCAGTTCTGTTTTTTTCGTGCGGTTTGTAATCCAAGCGGTCAGCGGGATACGCTTTGAGCACTTTAATTGTTATTGGAAGTTCCATTTCCCATGTTTTGAGAAACATATCTTTTTCTGTCATTTGCATAAGAGTTCCTATGTTAATTGTGATTAGTTATTTGTGAATTGTTATTGTGAAATTAGATTTGAGATTGTTGAATCTGTTATCTAAACTTGGTTATAAATTTCTATTGCACTTTTTCTGAAACTCACCAGAGATTCCTCCTATTACACTGAAGTCATTTCATCAACTTTTTATGTGTTCAAATTGATGATTCACTTTTAAATATCGTGTTGACGTTTTTGCTCTATGGGGAATATGTTCTTCTGCAATAGGCAAATCTTTTTGAACAAATTCGATAGTTGAACCATTCGGAATATCATCAATAATGCTTGGGTCATTAACGACTTGCCGAAGAAAATCGAATGTTAACGTAATGTTTCTCTCTATGGTTTCATTTTTTGTCATATTATTTTTTCAACTTTTTTGTGTAACGTTGTTTGTAAAAATTCCATCGGTCTTTAATATCTTGCTCTGCGTAAAGTAAAGCATTTTCCAAATCTCGTATTGCAATCGTTTGTTTTTCTTTTTCACCCGAAGGAGAAAGAACATCTCGGTGAAAAAATCCATGAGCGCAATCATATCGAATAATCGGAGTCCATTTGTTGTTGAGAAATGATTCATATTGAACGACAATATCAATTACTTTTCCACTATCAATCAAAATCTTCATCCGAATCCGTTCTGAAATTTCAGAATCAAGATACTTAAAAAACTCTTTCTCTCGTTTCATCTCAGTGTTACTTCAATGAATCTCAATCCCATACTTCTTCTGGAACTCACGTAGTGATTCCCACGTCATTGGTTGCGGAAGTTCTTTCACGAGTTGATTCCATGTTTTTGAATCGTGCTGCGGAAGTTTAATCATCGTAATACATCCTTCAACGGGACAAACGAGTGAACACAACGCGCATCCAACGCAATCTTTTTCACGCACTTCCGGTTGAAACATTGCAAACTCTGTGTTGAGTTCTTTCTTGTGTCCATTACCATCGAATGGTTTCAAATCAATACATTGATGCGCTGTATCTTCGCAAGCAACATAACATAAATTACAATGAATACATTTCGATGCATCAATTCGCGCAACGGAATGAAACAGCAAATCGAAATTTCCGAAATCATCAATGCGATGAAGTGATTTGCCGATGAAATCATTGCACGATGTAAATCCTTTTTCTTCCATCCAGTTGGAAAGTCCTTCCGTCAAATCGTTGATGATGCGAAAACCATAATGCATTACCGCAGTGCAAAGTTGAACGCTCGTTGCGCCGAGAAGCATAAACTCCACCGCATCTTTCCACGTTGAAATTCCACCAATGCCGGAAATCGGAAGTTGCACTTCTTTATCATTTGCAACTTGCGAAAGCATATTGAGCGCGATCGGTTTTACTGCTGCACCGGCAAATCCGCCGTGTCCGCCTTTGCCGCCAACATTCGGTTTCAATTCAAATGTATCGAGGTCAACTCCCATAATGCTGTTAATCGTGTTGATGAGTGAAACCCCGTTTGCCTTTGCGCGTTTTGCTGCTCGCGCCGGAAAACGAATATCGCCAACATTCGGCGTAAGTTTTACAAGCACGGGAATCGTCGAAACTTCCATCACCCATTCGGTAATCATTTGACAATATTCGGGAACTTGTCCAACAGCCGCGCCCATTCCACGTTCACTCATTCCGTGCGGACAACCGTAGTTGAGTTCAATTCCATCGCAGCCGGTATCGAGTGTGCGTTTTACAATGTCGTGCCACACTTCGCGCTTCGATTCCACCATCAGCGAAGTAATCACTGCTCTATCGGGAAAAAGTTTTTTTGTTTCCGCAATCTCGCGCAAATTTGTTTTGATGTCACGGTCGCTGATGAGTTCAACGTTGTTAATCGCGAGCAATTTTTGTCCGTTGATTTCCAATCCGCCGTAACGATTGCACACATTCATCACCGGTTCGCCGATGGTTTTCCACACGGTTCCGCCCCAGCCAGCGTCAAACGCTTTACAATTTTGGTAAGCGGAGTTTGATGGAGGCGCAGATGCGAGCCAAAATGGATTGGGAGATTTAATTCCCCCGCAGTTGATGGAGAGGTCGAGCATAAGATTATTTCCTTAAAAAATTCTATAATGGAATTTGTCCGATTTTATTTTTTGCATCGAATTGTGTCGCCGCAAGGATATCTTCTTTCGTAAGGCGTGGATAATTTTCTAAAATTTGTTCGTATGTCCAATTGTTTCCTAAAAGTTCGAGAATAAAATCCACGCTTAATCTCGTTCCTTTTATTGTTGGTTTTCCTACAAGAACTTTTGGGTCTATAATAATGTGTTCGTTTAATTGTGTCATAATTATTTCCTTGTAATTTCTTTTGAGCTAAATTCTAAAACCTTTCTTTTTGAAAACATTTCGAGCATACTAGTGCTGTAAGTATTAGTGATGATAACAACCGGACTATTTAGCTATAATTGCAATTATAAAAGTAACAATAAGAACTATTATTATTATAACTATGCGACCAATTTCACTATCTTCATTCCGTTTCTCAGGGGCAATATGTAGTTTTGTAATTTTTTTAAAGTGAATTTCATTTTGTTCATTTTTTTCTTCGACTATTCTGTTCTGGGTTTCTTCGGATAATTTTATCAATTTCAATATTTCTGCTTCATTGATTTTGGATAATTCAAACCCATTATGATAGATATCCCGAAGTGGATGGTATAAAACGTTGTAATACTTTATTAAGTTTTCTTCCTTAAAGAAGTTTAAAATATTATTCCATTTTCTAATTTCTTGTATAATTGAATCGCTTTGTCCAGCAATTTCAACAACATTAAATTTTTCCGTTGTTCCACTGTCTCTGTCTGAACCACCGAATCCGATATAATGCAGTTTCCTTAAATTATTTCTTAGGCATATTGAAATGGGGTATCGAGGATTTACGTTTATCTCAACCGATAGAACCTTATATATTTTATTTGTAGAGAATAATTCTTGATTACGCCCCTGTGAGTAAAAGTTAATTGGACAAGATGGAGTAAGGTAAGAGTCTTTTTTAAATCCAATTTCTATATCCCGTATTGTTAGTGGGTGAGTAGAAAAAACATTTTCAAAAAGTAATATTTCATCACTAAATGTTCCTCTTTGAGTACTAGATTTTGATAAATTATCGTGAAAATTTGTAATAAATTCAGAGAGCTCTTTTTCAACACTTTTTTGATAGATCGGATCGGTTACTATACTTTTCATTAAAGTAAAAAGAGAATTCTGAATTTCCGATGTTTTTAGTTTTATATCTCCATCCGTAATGCCTGGATAAATTTGATGGAAAAGTAGTACTCCAGAACCTGCCGCAATCAATGCATCTAAGTATTTTTCCTCAACAATAGCTCCCTTTGCATTAACAATAAAATCAACCAATTGAGAGTATAAATTATTATCGTATTGTTTCTGTTGTTCAATAGCGAGTAGTTGAGCATTCATTTGCTCTTGAGCCATTGCAATATACCGGTTAGACCTTGCAATTTCCTCATTGGTTCTTGCAATTTGCTCAGTGTTATTTTTCGTTTCCCAATTAGAATAAGTATTTACTAAATCAAGCAAATTGGGACTGGAATTTCTTGATGAATTACTCATATATATTTTTGTTTAAATTAGGGCTTTGATTTTTAAAAATTATCAATTTCTGTTTTATTGAAAAAGATCATTCACTAAATTTAGTTCCTTCAAGCCATATATCAATAAGTTTTTGCGTACTATCAATACCTATCGAGGAATCAAGATTTATCGTGTCCTCTGGCTCAGTACCACCTACTTTTATTGCATTGTGTTCTATCCAACAAATGATATTGTTTTCGTTTAAATATATTTTTAGGTTTTCACTAACGCTTCTTGGAGTTATTATATAAGGTCCGGCAGTTCCATCTGTAAGAATTTTGTATAACATAATATTTAATATTTGAAAAAGTTTATTTGTTTAAAAAGATGTTTGAGTAAATTACTCTCATCCCGAGTTTTCCTTTTACTGCTGCAAGTTATGATGCTTACTTCGTAATTTCGCACATAAATGTGTTCAGTTGTGTTGTATGTTTCGTTGCATCTAATACTTCAAAGCCAATAATATTTCCGTCAATGCCATAATCAACAATTACGCCATCTTTTACTTCATCGCTTTCTTTAATTTGTTCTTCACGGAAAATAACGTTCATTGTGTCTGTTTGAGTGTCGTAAATTATTTTCATTTTCTTACTTCACAATTACAGTTCCGTTCTTTGTTGAAATTGAAATATCAAAACTGCTCATAAAATCCATTCCAAGTAAACCATCTACAAAGCTTTCACGGGGAAGGTCATACGCAACAATTTCAAAATTATCAATTCTTTTACCAAAACAAAAGAATGAATCAATTGTAAACATTGGAGCATCTACAATTCCGCTTGCAGTAACTAATCGTTGAATTTTGCTTGAGGAAACGATGTTACAACTCATTGATTCGAGTTCAAAACGGGAAATCAAAGTCCGCGATGAACCCGTATCAACAATAAGTGTTAATCTTCCGAAATCCGTTCGATAACGAACAGACGCTTTTGTAATGAAGATATTACCTTTTCGAATGAGGCTATATTGTTTCACATTATTAATACGATATCTTCCGGTATTTCTCCAAGATATTCAATAGCGATGAGAGAGGAAGTTTTTCCACTAATTTTTCTTCGAGGTTCATATAATTCCTCTTTTTGTTTGGCAGATGCAAGAACATTTGCGTCTAATATTTTAAAATCTTCAGTTGTTTTCGTGCATTCCAAAAGAACCCATTTGTTTTTGTATTTCTTTTCTATTGTTGAGTATTTCATAATTAGTTTAAATTTAAAAAACGAAGATAAAATTACCGATTAAAAATCATTTTCTCAATCCCTCTCGCCGCGCGCTTTCCTTCTGCCGCGGCGTTCACAACTTCTCTCCCTCCGCTTGTGCAATCTCCTCCGGCAAAATATTTCGGATTGGATGTTTGCATTGTTTCGCTATTCACAGAAATATTTCCTTTCGTCAATTTCAAGTTTTGAATTTGTGAAATGAAATGGTCGTTCACTTCGTAACCAACGGATTTAATCACCATATCAACGGGAATGGTAAATTCGGAATTGGGAATCGGTTCCGGTTTTCTTCGTCCGCTTTCATCGGGTTCACTGAGTTTCATTTTCAAACATTCCATTGATTCCACAAATCCATTATTCCCGATTATTTTCGTCGGCGCAGTTTGAAATAGAAAAACAACGCCATCTTTTTTTGCAAGTTCAAATTCAAAATCGTACGCGGGCATTTCATTTTCACTTCTTCTGTAAATAATTGCAACCTCATTTGCTCCGAGACGTTTTGCTTCGGTTGCGGCATCAATTGCTGTGTTTCCCGCTCCGATTACTGCAACGTGTTTTCCCAAATCAACCGAACTCCATTTTCGCGTTGTAACTTTTTCTATAAATTCCAAAGCGTGCACAACTCCTTTCAATTCTTCCCCGGGAATTTTTAAATCAACATTTTTTGAAAGCCCAACACCGATAAAAATTGCATCGTGTTTTTTTTCAAGTTCAGTAATCGAAATATCTTTTCCGATTTGTGTGTTCGTTTTTATTTTCACACCAAAACTTTCCACAAGTTTTACTTCGTTCAAAGCATCCTCGCGCGTAACTTTATACGGAGCGATTCCCCACAAATCCAAACCTCCGGCATTTTCTTTCGCTTCATAAATCGTAACATCGAAACCAAGCAACGCACATTCAGCAGCGCAAGAAAGTCCAGCGGGTCCGCCGCCAATGATTCCAACAGATTTTCCATTCTTCGGCGCGGGAGTAAAAAGTTTTGGCATTCCGTGTTCAAAATACCAATCAATTGCATAACGCTGCAAACGTCCAATCTCAATCGGCTTTTCACCGCGCTCGTTATACACACACGCTCCTTCGCACAACACATCAACGGGACACGCTTTTGCACATGTGAGCGCAATCCAATTCGATTCTAAAATTGTTTTCGCCGAACCTTTTACATTTTCCGTGGCGATTTTTTTTATGAAGGTGGAAATATCAATATGCGTCGGACATACCTTCATACACGGCGAATCGAAGCAATACAAACAACGATTTGCTTCTACCGTCGCTTGATTTTTTGTGAACGCGGGTTTGAGTTCCGCGAAGTTATTTTCGTATTGTTCGTGAGTTAGTTTGGGAGCGAGGTTTGTCATAAAATGGTTTGTTGGTTAGTTCGTTACTTACAAATCCCCAGCGGAAAATCATTTTGCGGAAGAAAATTTTTCGGTAATTGCTGCGTGCCGCGATATTTCTGCGTTAATTCCGGCACTTGGTCATCAAGGTAGTTTGCAAGACCGTACACCGTTACTCGTCCATCTTTTTTCCCGGCTTCACTTGCGCACGATAACGCTTGCAGTAACGCATACGTGTACACTCCGTGACCTAATTGACTAAACTCCGTTGCAAATTGTTCATTGCCCGTTGATGCCAATACGCCAATGCCAGTGCTTCGCCGTAACTGCCAAATCGCTTTTTCTTCCGCCGCGCCTCTCGCTAATGCAAATGTTTCTACCGCTTTTCCCGATTGACAAGCATCAATCACGATAAGTTTTTTTAACGCTTTTACTTTGCCGCATAATGTTCTCATTTCCTGCGCTGATATTGCTTTCTCGTTCAGCATATCATCGCGACCATACATTTGCGTAACGTCGTGCAAAACAAAATAGAAATCGCTTGGCTTTGTATCGCTGCCTTCACTCATTACTCCGTGCCCGGAATAATAAAACACAAACACATCCTGCAATTGCGCTTTGGATGCAAGTTCGGAAAATTTCGCTTGTATGTTTTGTTTCGTTGCGTCATTATCGAAGAGAACAACTTTTGCGCTTTGCTTAAATATATTTTTTCCTTTCTTCTCTACTTCGTTTGCAAACGCATCTGCATCGGCGCGGCAGTAGTTGAGTTTGTATTGCTGATTTTTGTATTCGTTTATTCCGACTGCAAACACATATAGATTTGCTTCCGCTTGAGCGCGTTGTAACGTAACAACGATAACATCGGGATTGGATTCAGTTCGCTCCGTATTAAAAGCAGTTGCGCGAAACTCATTTTCTCCTGCGAGCAATGTTACCGTGTATTTCTTCGTGAGTTTTTCTCCAATCTTTGCAATCTTTTTCATTCCGCGTTGTTCTTCGGAAACGCTTGCGCCATTTTGAAATAATCGTATTTCATCTATGCCGCCGCCTTGGTCAGTTGCTTCTACTTCTACGGTAAGAGATTCATTCTTCAATACCTCACTGTTTTTTGGTTTTGTTATTTTAACGAGCGGAGGTAATGTAAATCCCTTTCGTATGTCTTCTTTTGTCTCTAATTTTTTTCCACTTAATACCGTTGCTACATTTTCAGCGTTAAAATACTTATCAAAAAACTGGTCTATTCCGTACACATTATTACCTTTGCGCACATTGATATTTTGTGAACCATTTGCAGAAGAGTTGAAATATCCCTCTGATGTCATTACAACCCACTCACTATCTTTGAAACTAACAAATTGAGCAAGTTCTTTTCCGTCAGATATTTTCCATTTACGCACTGTTCCATCATCACTCCCTGAAATTGCATAGTTTCCATCAGGAGAGAATGCAACGCAGTTAACAGGTGCTTTATGTCCCGAAAACGTTCTGATTTCTCTTCCACCTTGTATATCCCAAAGTTTCAGTGTTTTATCATCACTTCCAGAGAGGGCATAGTTTCTATTCGGTGAAAAGGCGACAGAGTTAACACTCCAAGTATGTCCCGAAAACGTTCTGACTTCTCTTCCGCTTTGTATATCCCAGAGTTTCAGTGTGTGATCACTACTTCCTGAGAGTGCATAGTTTCCATCTGGAGAAAAGGCAACGGAGTTAACAAAATCTGTATGTCCTGAAAACGTTCTAACTTCTCTTCCGTTTTGTATATCCCAAAGTTTTATGTTTGCATCATAACTTCCTACAGAGAGGGCGTAGTTTCCATCTCGTGAAAAGGCAACTGAGAAAACATCGTGGGTATGTCCCGAAAACGTTCTGACTTCTCTTCCGCTTTTTATATCCCAGAGTTTGAGAGTCTTATCCTCACTTCCCGAGAGTGCATAGTTTCCATCAGGAGAAAAGGCGACGGAACTAACATAGTCTTTATGTCCCGAAAACGTTCTGACTTCATTTCCATTTTCTATATCCCAGAGTTTGAGAGTCTTATCCTCACTTCCCGAGAGTGCATAGTTTCCATCAGGAGAAAAGGCGACGGAACTAACATAGTCTTTATGTCCCGAAAACGTTCTGACTTCTCTTCCGCTTTTTATATCCCAGAGTTTGAGAGTCTTATCCTCACTTCCGGAGAGTGCAAAGTTTCCGTCAGGAGAAAAGGCAACGGAAGAAACACCTTTTGTAGGTCCCGAAAACGTTCTGATTTTTTTTCCGCTTTTTATATCCCAGAGTTTGAGTGTCTTATCCCAACTTCCCGAGAGGGCGTAATTTCCATTCGGGGAAAAGGCAACTGAGCGAACCCAACCTGTATGTCCCGAAAACGTTCTGACTTCTCTTCCGCTTTTTATATCCCAGAGTTTGAGAGTCTTATCCTCACTTCCCGAGAGTGCATAGTTTCCATCAGGAGAAATGGCAACGGAAAAAACATCACCTGTATGTCCCGAAAAGGTTCTTATTTCTCTTCCGTTTTTTAAATCCCAGAGTTTGAGAGTCTTATCCCCACTTCCGGAGAGTGCAAAGTTTCCGTCAGGAGAAATGGCAACGGAAAAAACATCATCTGTATGTCCCGAAAAGGTTCTTATTTCTCTTCCGTTTTTTATATCCCAGAGTTTCAGTGTATTGTCTCCACCTCCCGACAGCACATAGTTTCCATTCGGGGAAAAGGCAACTGAGCGAACCCAACCTGTATGTCCCGAAAACGTTCTGACTTCTCTTCCGCTTTTTATATCCCAGAGTTTGAGAGTCTTATCCTCACTTCCCGAGAGGGCGTAGTTTCCATCGGGAGAAAAGGCGACGGAAGTAACTAATTCTGAATGTCCCGAAAACGTTCTCATTTCTTTTCCGCTTTTTATATCCCAGAGTTTCAGGGCATAAGCACTTCCAGAGAGGGCGTAGTTTCCATCAGGAGAAAAGGCAACGGAAATAACATTTGAATGTTCTGAAAAGGTTCTGATTTCTTTTCCGCTTTTTATATCCCAGAGTTTGAGTGTCTTATCCCAACTTCCCGAGAGGGCGTAGTTTCCATCTGGTGAAAAGGCAACGGAAGTAACACCTTCTGTATGCTCAAGTTGCACAAAAATTTCGGGTTTGTCTTGTGCGTTGGCGGTATGGTAAATAAAAAATAAAATTGTAAAGAGGAGGAGGTGTTTCATAATCGTTAGTTCGTTAGTTTGTTCTTCCAAAGGGTTAAAACCCATAAAGAGAAAGATGGAATTCGTTTCACCCCCAAACTAAAGTTTGGGGTTATGGTAAAATCTGCTATCGCACAAATTTGTTTCATAATAATCGTGCATACTTGATACTTAACCCCACGATTTATCGTGGGGGTTACGGTGCAACATAAGATGGCTTTAGCCATGATGTTGAAACCCGAACTTTCTAATAAATTCCTCATACTCGCTCTTGAATGTACTTCTCTTATGATGCTCTTCTTGATTTCTTATGTACTCCCGAACTTTATTGAGCATAGATTCACTCACCGATACTGCAAAGTATTCATCCGCCCATTCTAATTTCTGTTTCAATAACGAGTTTTTATTTGCCCAATGTGCGGCTTCGCCTTTTATCAGTTGCATTACTTTTGCAATTGTCATATCGGCATTTAATGCAATCAAACAATGTATGTGGTCAACATCTCCATTTATGGAATCAATATAAATCTGCTTCTCTTTTGCGTTCTCTCGGATATGTTGAAAAAGCCGTTGCCGAATTTCCTTCGAGAGAATTCGCTCTCGGTTCTTCGTACCCCAAACTGCGTGAACCCATATTTTGACGTGCGACATAATTCTTGTTACTCAGCGCTAAAGCCCGATGGAGTCTTTGTGTTCTTCTCCCCACGCTGAAGCGTGGGGTTTATTTCCTTTACTCGTAATTTCATAAATCATCGTACACAAAATTCTTCCCTCTTTCCAACAATCCAATTCTTCAAACCGAACAATTGTCATACAACTAACTAACGAGCAAACCAACTAACGAACTAACAAATCAATAAATATTCGTTTCTCGTTTCTTTCCCGTAAAATCTATATACACAGTTTTTATTTCCGTGTAGAAATCAAAAACTTCGTTTCCTTGTTCGCGGGGACCGATGCCGGTTGATTTGCTTCCACCGAATGGCGCTTGTGCTTCGCCGCCAATGGTTGCGGAGTTGATGTGAACTTTTCCCACTTCACTCATTTCAGAAAATCGCATAATCTTTGCAATGTCGTGCGAATAGAGCGAAGCGGATAAACCGAACTTCACGCCGTTTGCAATTTCTACTGCATCATCAAAATTCTTTGCGCGAATAATGGAGACAACGGGACCAAAAATTTCTTCTTGAGCAATCCGCATATTCGGAGTTACGTTATCGAACAACGTTGGCTCAACAAAAAATCCGTTTGCAAATGAATCATTCGTCAAACGTTTTCCACCTTTGAGTAAACGCGCGCCATCTTGTTTTCCGATATCAATGTAACTCAAAACTGTATTCATTTGTCCTTCATCAACACTTGGACCCATATCGGTTGCGGAGTTTATTCCATCACCGACTTTCATTGTTTCGATGCGCTGCAACATCAATTCAGTAAATTGAGCCGCGACACTTTCTTCAATAATCAACCGACTTGCCGCCGTGCATCGTTGTCCCGTTGAACCGAAACCGCCGAGAATTGCTCCTTCAACTGCAAGATTTAAATCTGCATCAGCAAGAATGACGAGTGGATTTTTTCCTCCCATCTCGCATTGAACACGAATTCCACGGCGCGATGCTTGTTCGTTCAATGCGTTTCCAACATCGTTTGAACCGGTGAAAGAAATTCCGTGAACATCTTTGTTGTTGACAATCTCATCGCCGACAACACTTCCATTTCCGAAAACCAAATTTAAAACTCCCGGAGGAAATCCCGCTTCTTCAAATATCTCTGCAATCTTTACGGCAGAAAGCGGAGTGATGGTCGCCGGTTTGAACACAACGGTATTTCCCGCAACGAGCGCGGGAGCAATTTTCCATAACGGAATTGCGTTCGGAAAATTCCACGGAGTGATGAGTCCCATTACGCCAAGCGGTTGACGAATGGTGTAAATGAATGTGTTTGGAAGTTCGGAAGGAATTGTTTTTCCGTTCATTCGCCGACCTTCGCCGGCGGTAAATTCCATTATGTTTATTGCGCGTTGAATTTCTCCGCGCGATTCACGAAGAATTTTTCCTTCTTCTTTTGTGAGGGCGATGGCAACATCTTCAACTCGCTCTTGCAATAATCGCATGGCTTGAAACATCATTTTGCCGCGAACCGGTGCGGGAGTTGATTTCCATTTGTGAAACGACTCTTTCGCATACGCAATTGCTTCTTTCGTTTCTTCGCGTGTGGAAAGTGGAGTGTAGCATAAAATTTCATTCGTGTTTGCGGGATTGATGTTCGGTGTAGTTTTTCCACTTGAAGAAGAAATCCAATTTCCATTGATGAAATTTTTCAGCGTTGGAATTTCGGTTTTTTGTTGTGTTGGTTTTTCTTTGAGAGTTGTTTGCATAATTATTTGTCGTTGTAATGATATTCAATTCCAAAACTGATGAAAGTAAAATTGCGGTTTTCAAATTTTAAGTTCGTATTTACTTCTATTCTTGGTTGTAATTTCTTCCCTGGATATGTTATTCCTGAAATGAGATTATACGAGCGAATATTCTCATTATGAAAAGAAGAAAAAAAATAAATACCTGCTCCAAAGTACACATATTCATTACCAACAAGTAAAAGTGGGTGAATAGAATAAATATGTATGAAATCAAACGCACTAAACTCACCGTGAGTATTTGTTTGAATAGTGTAATAAGAAGATTCAATATCAAATGACATAAAAACAGGATTTTCTGTTAATTGGAATTTAATATCGCCGGATATTCCTCCTTTCCAAAAATACGGTACTCCTGAAAATTTTACTCCTCCATCAATATTCTTCATTATTCCTGTCCTTCCGTACAAAGAGTGTTCGTTATTCAGAATTGATCCGAATTTTTTTATCTCTTTTATTCTGTTTGAAGGAACTACACTGATTCCAAACAATACTTCATTAACTTTGAGAACTTTTGGTGACTGCATACTTGAAAGTGAAAAACAACCACAAAGGATAGAAGAAATGAAAATATTCAGAACGAATAACGTTTTCATAGTTCATTTTTTAAAATATGTAGAGACGTAGCATGCTACGTCTCTACAAAAAATATATTATTCTATTTCATCAAAATCATTTTCTTCGTTTCAGAAAACGTTCCCGATGTTAAACGATAGAAATACATTCCGCTGGGAAGATTGGTAGCATCCCACTTAGCAGTATAATTTCCAATCTTCATTTCTTCGTTGACAAGAGTTTCTATTTCTTTTCCTAAGAGGTCATAGATTTTCAAGGACACAAATTCTCTTTCTGGAATTAGGAAATTTATTGCAGTCGTTGGATTGAAAGGATTAGGATAATTCTGAAAAAGAGAAAGCAAAGTTGGGTCATTTCCATTTAGAGTATTTTCTACTGAAGTGACACCACCATTAGTAGTTTTATAAAAAACTCCCACGGAACTTATTGCCCACGCGTGCAGTGAATCACTACAATGAACTTCTGACAAATAGTGGTATGGTCCCCACTGTTGAGCACCCCAAGAAACTCCACCGTTAGTAGTTTTTAGTATTTTGCTTGAGCCGACAGCCCATCCAATTTCACTATTTGCAAAAGAAACTGAATTGAGTTGGTCGCCCGATTGAACCCAAACAATGTCCCACGATTCGCCAGCATTAGTTGTTCTTGCAATTTTTCCACCCCCAACGGCAACTGCTATAGAAGGAGAAAGATATTGGATTCCATACCAACTGCGGTCGCTCGACGGAAAACTTGTTGGAATCCATGAACTTCCACCATCAGTTGTTTTTATATGTTTCCCATAGAGTCCTACACACCATCCTGAGGTAAGAGAACCAAAAGAAATATCCGTAATAGCAATAACAGTACTATCTGTAGTCAACAAAGTCCAATTTTCACCTTGGTCAGTTGTTTTGATGATAGTTTGTGTTCCACAAGCCCATCCATTTTGATTATCTAAAAAGAAAACTGAACCTATGCCGCTTGACGTTGGTGAATTTTTCTTTATCCAGTCGGTTCCGCCATTCGTAGTTTTAAGAATAAGACCGTTCCCTCCTACAGCAAATCCAGTTGAGGAGTTGAGAAATTTTATCTTGAATATAGAATTTGAATCGGGAAACATTTGTTGAGTCCACGAAAATCCTCCATCAGTGGTTTTCCGAATAACTCCATTATTACCAGGGAGGTTCGTATAACCACCAATCCAACCTGTTAATGAATCGGTAAAAAATATTGTATTGACGTTATCGGACATAGTTCCAATTTGATTCCAACCGGATTGTGCAAAAAGCACATTTGAATAGAAAGCAATAATAATAAGTGATTTACGCATAGGAATTTACCTTTCAATAAATTAAAGTGAATAAAAGAGATGAATTATTTTAAGAAAATCATTTTTTTCGTTTCAGAAAACGTTCCCGATGTTAAACGATAGAAATACATTCCGCTCGGAGCATTCGTTGCATTCCATTCGATAGAATGTTTTCCCGCTTTCATTTGTTTGTTGACGAGCGTTGCAATTTCCTTTCCGAGTATATTGAAAACTTTAAGGGTAACAAAATTATCTGACGGAATGCCAAAAGTGAATTGCGTTGTCGGATTGAACGGGTTGGGATAATTTTGCTCGAGGAAGTACGACTGTGGAATTTCCTTTCTCTGTTCGTCATTAACAGAAACGAGAAATGAATCCGCTCGTGTCGCCATTGCAAGTAATCCTGAAACACCTGTCGAGCCAATCACACTACTGCTTGCAGTAATTGTATCAATCGTTATGAGTGTATTGGTATTTGTTCCACTTCCTTTCAACCCATAAAGTTTTCCTGCGCCATCAAACGCGAGCGACGGGGTAATTTGGTTATCGCCCGTATTCCCGACGAGTGTAACTTGCCCGGTCATTGTGTTCACCGTATAAATTTTATCTCTGCCGGAAATCGGAGGTCGCACCGATGCCCACAGTTTGCTTGTCATTGGTTGAAAAGAAAAACCGGAGTAAAAAATACTCGCAGTATTTCCGATATATAATTCTTCTCCGCTCATTTCGTTAATGGCAAAGAGTTCGCCGGATGTCGTTCCCGCGAAAAGAGTTCCATCGTTCCGAAAAGCAATCGCCCGAAGATTGGGAATGTTGATGTTCGTTCGGAATAATACTTCTCCGTATAAACTGCTGACGCGATACAACGTACTGCCCGAAGATGTTGTGCGAATTCCATACAGTACTTTTGTTGTTGGATGAATCGAAAGTCCGTGCAGTTCGGTAATTAACAACGCACCGATGGTTGTCGCTGTACCTGTTGAGGTGTTGAGCGAATACAGTTGCCCCGTATTCGATGCGGCGTAGAGTGTTCCAACCTCCGCTTGTCCGAGTTCCACGGCATTCCCCGACAGATATATTTTAGAAACGGGGGATGACGCATCGTTACTCGTTATCAAAATCGTATCGCGCTCAATACCGTGATGCGTCGGAGAAAAAATAATTGTGAATTTTAAACTGTCATTCGCTCCAAGGTTTGCAGGAAGTGGCGGAACATCGGCAAGAATGAATGTACTCGAACTGTGTGTAATTGTTGAAATGGTGAGTTGCTCCTCGCCAACATTTACCACCGATGTTGTGATGGTATCACGGGCGCCCACCTCCATCTTTGTAAATTGATAGTTTGATGGCGAAAGTAAAATGGTTGCAACAGAATCATTTTCCAACCGGGTTTCGAATGAAGAACGTCCGTGCGTACCAACCCGAAGCAACCGTTCGCTGCCGCTGTAGTAATCAAAATCCATCGCGGGGACTACCGGCATTCCATTTCCCTGCCGCGTCCAATTCAAACCGGCATTTGTAGAGAGATACACCCCAAGGTCGTTGGCAACAAAAAAATGTTGGGGATGGCGCGGGTCAATAAACATATCGGAGTGCGGAACATCCGGTAAATCGTTGGTAAGATTCTCCCACGATTCTCCGAAGTTGGTAGAGCGATAAACTTTTCCCGAACCAAACCCTGAGCGAACTGCAAATATTGTAGTTTCATCTGTGGGATGAGGAATAACACGGGAAATATACCGTGCAGGTTGTGGAAGCGCCGTCGCGCTTGTCCACGAAAACCCGCCGTCAGCAGAAACTTTGATTTCTGTATTTGCCGCGAGCATCATTCGTTCAGTATTGCTGCGGCTTATTTCCAACGAGTTGATAACTGCTCCCGAAACATTTGAACCAATAGATTCCCAAGAACTCCCGCCATCTATCGAACGCCACACGCTTCGCGAACCGGCGTAAATCCAATCGTGTTGTTGCGGATGAATAATAAATGGCGTTGTCCAATCGGGTGTTGTTTCCCACGGCGGTGTGATATCAAAAAATGTTCCCGGCGCGCCCGCGTTGACACTTTTCAGAAGCGCTCCGTTTTGGTAAGAAACATAGTAGGCATTGGTGTTTTCGTAATCAATAAAACATTCCATCCCGTCTGCTCCAAAAATAACATCCCACGGCGTTGCCCCCTTGTCCGATGTTTTTGATGTTCCATTATCTTGGGCTCCGGCAATAACGATATTGGGATCCGATGGATGCGATGCAATGCGATAAAATTGAAGGGTGGAAAGTCCGCTGTTTCTGTGTACCCACGTTGAGCCGCTATTGGTGGAAGCGTACACGCCGCCATCACAACCGAGGTAGCGTATGGATGGGTCGGAAGGGGCGAATCGCATTATATGGTAATCCACGTGTGTTTGACTAACGGTTGTGAAATTTTGCCCTCCATTTGTGGAACGACGTAATTGCTGGTCGCCGATGTACACTTCGTTCGGGTTTTGCGGATTGACTCCCAATAACAAATCGTACCATCCTTGTCCGCTCGAAAACGATTGAGATACTGCACCCCAATTTACTCCATCGTTTGTAGATTTATAGAGTTGCATCGTCGCATCGGTTTTATAAATGAGCGCATAGATAGTTGAAGGAACAGAAGTGGGAATCGAAAGTTGAATACGCGCAATTTCATTTGCAACGGGTAAACCGCTTATCGAACGAGTCCACGTAATTCCCATATCCGTCGAAATATAAAATCCCGCCGTCGAAGAACCGCCGCATCCTGCATATACTCTGTTTTCGTTTAAAGGGTGAAACACGACATCGAAACCATTTTCCGCATCAATAACTTTCGACCACGTAGTTCCGGAATCTGCGCTTCGCCATATTCCCTCATTTGTTAGATTTCCCAAGTAAGAATACCCGCTTCCTAATCCCGCGATAATAACATTCGATTGAAACGGACTGACAGCAAGCGCGCCGAAGTGTGTTCGTTCACCGAAACCATCCGTGATATTTACCCACGATGAACCTGCATCTGTAGATTTGAATAATCCTCTGCCATTGTACACAACGTGATTAAAATTATACATCGCCTCGCCCGCGCCCGCATAGACATTATTCGGGTTCGAGGGGTCAATCGCAATTGCTCCAAATGTGTTGGAAGCAAACTCATCACTTTGACTAATCCATCCATTTCCTCCATCGGTCGTTTTCCAGAGTCCGCCCCCTGCTGCGCCAAGATAAAGTGTGTTCGGGTCCGTAGGATGAATGGCAAGAGCGCGCACTCGACCACTGCACGTTCCCCATTGCGCCGGCGAAGTATAAATGATTCCCTTCGGACCAATTTGCGTCCATTCGACAATTTGCGTTGATTGAGCAACCCGGGATTTTTCCCGAGCAATTAATTTATCTTTTTCGGCATTAAATGTCGTCAGTGAAATCGTATCGTTCGGAAATGCGCGCTGGCGATAAAACCACTCGAAGCGCTTATACGTGTTGCTTTGCTTTATGTTGTCAGGAATTTGTTCCCAAAGCGACTGCTGCTGCGAGAAACCATTCGACCAAAAAAGGAAAAAGAAAAAAATGAAGAGCGCTTCAATTTTGTGTTTTGGATGAGAAAAAAAGTTTGTGTGATTCATAAGGATGTTCCAATAAAGTTAAGTGAAAAAAACTGCGAAGAATATAGGAAAGGAAACAGAGAAACGGAAAAGAAAAACCCGCTTATTACTAAACGGGCTTTTGAAAATAACGGAAAGAGAAACAATGAATAATGAGGATGAACATTATTCACTGTGCATTATTCATTACTCATTTTAAGACTTGCATTTTCTTCACTTGAGAAAAATTGTTGGCGGTGAGTTTGTAGAAATACATTCCGCTCGGTAAATTACTCGCATCAAATTCCACCTCGTGTTTCCCTTCATCCATTACTCTGCTGTGAATCAACGTAGCAACTTCCTTTCCAAGTATATCATACACTTTCAACGTTACATTGCTAACAGCCAACAGCGAAAAGCCAATAGCCGTTGTTGGATTAAACGGATTGGGATAGTTTTGGGAGAGAACGTATTCTGTTGCAAGATTTTGCTCAATGTGCCCAATATTTGTGGTCGTGGATTTATATTTTAACGTACCATTATAACAATAGTATGAGAATTTATTTCCTAAGACATCGGTCACCCAGAAATCGCTATTAACGGGTATCCAACCGCCGTTACTCCATTCATCACTGGAAAAGATCACTGGATTCCAATTAACATCGTATGTATATGAAAAGCGAGACTGATTTACCCAATGTCCAGACCAAATCTCTTTTAGTTCAGAAGATAGGCTCCCATTGACATTGTATGTATAAGAATAGCGAGACTCATCTACCCATTGTCCATTTGACCAAACCTCTTTTAGTCTAGAAAATAGGCTCCCATTGATATTGTATGTATAAGAAGCCCGATCTCTATTTATCCATTGCCCGCCCGACCAAATCTCAAAAAGTACAGAAAGTATTTTCCCGTTAATATTGTATGTGTTAGTATAACGGTTCGAATTCTCCCACTGCCCCCCGGACCATAATTCCGACAAAATAGATAAAGTGTTGTTATTTAGATCGTATGTATAGGTCAAAAGAGATTGATTCATCCATTGCCCATTCGACCAAGGCTGCGCCAATTCGGAAAGTTTATTACCAATTGAATCGTATGTAGATGTAATCCGTTTGGAATTTACCCATTGCCCGTTAAACCATTTTCGATACAACCAAGAAAGTCGATTTCCATTTATATCGTATGCGTAAGTAAACTGCTCATAATTCACCCATAGTCCGTTTGACAAATATTCAGTCGATTCAGAAATCGTATTCCCGTTTGAATCGTATGTGGAAGTATAGCGCCAATTACCCAACCATTGTCCGCTTGACCAAGTCTCTTGCAACTTGGAAATCCAGTTCCCGTTTACGTCATATGTATAGGAGTCACGCCAAGAATTAACCCATTGTCCATTTGTCCAACTCTGACCAACATCGTGTGCTACCTGCCATCTTACAGTGTATGAGTAAATACGTCTTGAAATATTGGAAGATGATTGAAATAGAGTTCTAACAACAGCAGTATCCACAACATCAAATTGAGAAGATGAAGGAAGATGAACAACGTCAGAAAGTTGGCGCCTATCTTCACCTCCTTTAAGTTTCCTGTGAGAAGGAGGAAAATTTATGTCGGGATTGCTTTTGTCAATTTCAAAAGGAGAGTTCGGAGAGAGATGTCCCTTTTGTAAAATGTAGTGAGGAGTTCTCGGCTCGCGGTGGTGTTTTTGCGCATCTGCTTTTGTTCCGCCGGAAATACAAAAGAGAAGAATAAGAATGATTAAGTGTTTCATAATATTTTGCCTTTCAATTTATAAAATGTGGGTAAGATATACGAAACATCTTCTGCAATTCCAATAGTTCACAAAATAAATTTTGGGAATTGGAGAATTTGACACCGAGCGTGTGAACATTCTTTTTTTCTATTCGATATACAGATGGCAAGAGGCAGTTACCGCATTTTTCTTTCTCTCAATTCATTCACAAAAGAGAAAGTTCATCCTTGCCAATAAAAAACACCGTCATAATAATACAGGAGAGTTTTTTATAACGGCACTACCTGCTTTTTTCTCAAAAAACGTGTTTCTAACGTTTGAGGGATATTTCCTGCTTCTTTCAGGGGAGTTCCCGAAGTCATCGGGGTACCCCCTGAAACAATCGGGGGAGTTCACGGAGTTATCGGGGTACCCCCTGAAACAGTCGGGGGAGTTCCAGAGTCATCAGGGTACCCCCTGAAACAATCGGGGGAGTTCACGGAGTTATCGGGGTACCCCCTGAAACAGTCGGGGGAGTTCCGGAGTCATCAGGGTACCCCCTGAAGCAATCAGGGGAGTTCCCGGAGTTACCGGGGTACCTCCTGAAACAATCGGGGGAGTTCCCAGAGTTATCGGGGTACCCCCTGAAACAATCGGGGGAGTTCACGGAGTTATCGGGGTACCTCTTGAAACAATCGGGGGAGTTCACGGAGTTATCGGGAGACTTCCAGAAATAACCGGGGGAGTTCCCGGAGTTATCGGGGTACCCCCTGAAGCAATCGGTGGAGTTCCCTGATTTATTGGGAGACCTCCTGAAACAATCAGCGGAGTTCATGTAGTTATCGGGAGACTTCCTGAAATAACCGGGGGAGTTCCCGGAGTTATCGGGAGACTTCCTGAAACAATCGGGGGAGTTCCTGTTGATACCGAAGAACAATTCGGAATGAACGAAGAGAGGGACGAAATGGCAATCGCATTTTTCGCTATTTAAAAATATGATGCCTTTTGTTAGCCGGAACAGAATATGATATTCATCGCGGCACGGCGTAGTTCGGAAATGTATCTGCAAACAAAAAATCCTACGCACGTTTTCGGTGCGGGGGATTTTCTATGGAATAGGGCTTGTTTACCCGCTTAATTTTCGTATTTTGTGCGCGAAATTTTCCTTACGAGTGTGGCGTATTATATGCAAAACATCTTTGGTCTAACTCAATCTGAATTACGGCAGTTTGTCGTTGAGATGGGTGAAGAACCTTATCGTGGAAACCAACTTTTTCATTGGTTGTACCATCAGGGGGTTTCATCGTACGATGAAATGGTGAATATTGGAAAATCACTCCGCGAAAAACTGGAGGCAACCGTTGGTCTCCGGCATTGTAAAATCGTTTCGTCGCAGTATTCATCTTCCGATGGAACAACAAAATTTCTTTTTCAACTACACGACAGCGCTTGTATTGAATCTGTCCTTATCCCCTCTCAATCATTCGAGAGTGAAGATGAATCGCCGGTAACGCAACGGAAACGACTCACGCTGTGTATTTCCACGCAAGTCGGTTGCGCATTGGATTGCCAATTCTGCGCAACGGGGACGATGGGTTTTAAGCGGAACCTTACCACCGGAGAAATCGTTGACCAGGTGTTAATGATAAATCAATTCATCCGTGAACAACACAACGCCACCGGAACATCCTCAACTTCCCGAATCACCAACGTCGTTTTTATGGGAATGGGAGAACCGCTCTTGAATTTCGATAACGTTTTAAAATCGGTGGAAATATTTACGACAGGAATTGAAGTCGCGGCACGACACATTACCATCTCGACTGCGGGAATCGCAGAAAATATTATACGATTTGCAGATTCCGGCTGTCGCGCAAAACTTGCAATATCACTCCATTCACTGAATAATTCCATACGGGAACGGTTGATGCCGATTACGAAAAAATATTCTGTCGAAAAATTACTCGAAAGCGCGGCATATTATTATTCCAAAACCAAGGAACGCATTACGTTTGAATACATACTTTTTGACGGCGTGAACGATACGGAAAACGATATTCGCCAACTCACGCAACTTGCACGCCGACTACCCTGCAAAGTGAATATCATCCCGTTCCACTCCATAACGTTTACCGGAATCACCGGATATGGCGCTTCGCTTCGCCCCACACCAGCGCCACGAATGGAAACTTTTATCGAGCGGCTCCGCGAAGCATACGTTTCGGTTTTCGTTCGCAGCAGCGCAGGCGATGACATACAGGCGGCATGCGGGCAACTTGCATTCGGGGAACGCTTATCGCGTCAACATCGCTTACCACCACGACAACTTTTGTTTCAAGAAAAAACTCCAACGCTTTTATGAACTCATTTCGTTTTTTCCTCCTCATCGTTTTCACTTTTGTGGCAACACAAATTTCCTTTGCGCAACAAATGATGTTTAAAAACGCCAAACTTTCGCGCGAACGAACGATGGATGTCCTCCATTACCGGTTGGAGATTTCCGTCAACGAAAAAGAACAATCAATTACGGGGACAATGACCGCGCGTTTTGTTCCGCTCCACAACGATTTTAAGATTGCAGAGTTTGACCAGGAAGGGTTACAGTTCTCCTCCGCATCAGTAAGCGGAAAACCATTGCGTTATTTTACGGAAGGGAAAAAAGTAAAGATTGCGTTGGATAAATCGTACAGTTTCAAGGATACTGTTACGCTCTCACTCTCCTATTCTGCAAAACCGAAAAAGGGATTATACTTTGTTGCGCCCGATGCTTCGGAAAAAAGAAACGAGTGGCAAGTATGGTCGCAGGGACAGTCGGAAGAAAATCATTGGTGGTTTCCCTGCTATGATTCGCCCAACGACAAAGCGACAAGCGAAATGCTCATCACAGTGAATGATAAATTAACCGCCATCTCCAACGGCAAACTTCTTTCGGAAAAAAATAATAGCGATGGAACCAAAACATTCCATTATAAAATTTCCGAGCCCCATTCTTCGTATCTCATCTCGCTTATTGTCGGAGAGTTCGCTGTGCAAAGAGAATCGTATAACGGGATTCCCCTTGAATATTTCACTTCTCCCGCACAACAACGTCTTGCACAAAATTCATTTTCAAAAACTGCGGCGATGTTTAAATTTTATACCGAGAAGATTGGGTTCTCTTATCCTTGGGAAAAATACGCTCAGGTTACCGTTGCAGATTATCTTTATGGCGGAATGGAAAACACCAGCGTTTCAACGCTCACGGATAACACACTCCACGACACACGAGCAGAAATGGATTTCACCAGCGATGGACTTGTCTCCCATGAAATTGTTCATCAATGGTGGGGAAATACTGTTACCTGCCGCGATTGGTCGCACGCATGGTTGAACGAGGGTTTTGCCGCTTATTTTGAACAACTGTGGTACGAACATGAACGTGGGGTTGACGATTTGACGTGGGGCGTGCTCGGGTTACAGCGGATTGCTTTGCAGGCAGACGATGCGGAAAAACATCCCGTAGTGTGGAACGGATATACTGACCCGGAAGAAGTGTTTGGAAATCACATCTATGCAAAGGGTGGAGCAGTTCTCCACATCATAAGAAAAACTCTCGGAGACGATTTGTGGTGGAAAGCGTTAAAACATTTCATCCACAAACATCAGTTTGAAAACATTGAAACAAATGATTTGAAAATAGCAATTGAAGAAGCAACAGGGTACAACTTACAACCACTTTTCAATCAATGGTTGTACCGTGCCGGTTATCCGGATTTTTATCTGGAATCTTCCTACGACGACGATACGAAAAAATTTAAACTTCTCGTCAAGCAAACGCAACTGGCAGATTCACTCACCGGTATATTTTCTCTCCCTGTTGAAATTGAGTTTTTTACTTCGAGCGGCAGTGTTATCGAGAAAGTGTTCATTGACAGAAAGTATAAAGAGTTTACATTTCCCCTCGGAGAAAAACCGCGCGCCTATGTTTTCGATAAGGGTTCAACGCTCATTAAACGAGTGAACATCGAACGAACGGCTGATGAGTTGATTTACCTTCTCCGGAATGGCGACCTTGCAGCCCGCGTTGATGCAATTGATGAGTTGAAACGTTTTCTTTCAACAGAAGAAAGCGCGAAAAGTACCGAAGCGCTTCTTCTCGGATTGGCGACCGATTCGTTTTGGGGCATTCGGGTAAATGCTGCTGAAGCGCTCGGCACGGTCATCCAAAACAACGACGTTCAACAACAACTTCTTGCCGCCTTGAATGATGGCAACAGCAAAGTACGCGCAGCGGCAATTCATTCCCTTGAGAAAATTCAAACACCGAATCCTTCTGTTATCTCCTCACTGCAAAATATGTTCCGGAACGATTCGAGTTATGTTGTTTGCGCCGCCGCGCTTATCGCCTTAACCACACTCGACGAAGATAACGCAGAATCCTACTGCGAAGATGGATTAACGAGAGACTCTCATCAGGAAATCATCCGCACGACAGCGTTAGATGGCCTCGTCCAAATAGGAGGAAGTGAAAACATCAAAATAGTTTTGGAACACACCTCACCGCCACACTCTACAAAGGTGCGAGCGGAAGCGATTGGTTTATTAATAAATGCAGACTCCGATGAAAATGCCGTTGTAAAACAGTTATCGAAATTATTGAATGACCCTGTTGCAGAAATACGACGCGCGGCAATCTCCGCACTGGAAAATTTTGCGCGAAATGACGTTGTCGCCGCATTGAAATCCCGGAAGAATATCGAAACAGATAACCGTGTGCTCCGTTCGCTCGAACAAGTTATCGAAGCGCTTCAAGAACAACTCGAACCGCAAACAAAAGGTTAACGAACTGACTTCATTATGCGACTCATTCTTCTCGGTCCTCCCGGTGTTGGGAAAGGAACACAAGCAAAATTGTTAGCGGAATATTTTCACATCCCGCATTTTTCCACCGGTGATATGCTCCGTGCTGAAATTGCACAAGCAACTTCCCTCGGGAAAAAAGTGCAGGCGATAATGCACACGGGACAACTTGTTTCCGACGACATTATGATTGACGTGATTCGGCATGTACTGACAAATGGGGACGCAAACACCGGATTTATTCTCGACGGTTATCCACGAACAATCCCACAGGCGGAAGCATTGAGAAAATTATTTACTGAATTACGCGTCGCTCTTGACCACGTTATCAGTTTCGATGTGAACGATGAAGAAATAATCCGCAGACTGCAGGACCGATTAAGTTGCAAACAGTGCGGTTCTTCATTCAACTCTTCCAATAATGAATTGTCTGTCGGTTCTGCCTGTCCGAAATGCAACGCACCACTCATTCATCGTGCAGATGATGAGCCGGAAACCGTCCGAAAACGGCTGGCTATATATAGTGAATCCACCGCCCCGCTCCGAAAATACTATCTCGAAGCGGGCGAACTTCTCTCCATAAACGGAATTGGAGAGGTGAACGATATCCAAAAAGAACTGTTGAGCCGTCTCTCAAAAAATTAGTTTTTAGTTTTCAATACAATGTTCCAACTTAAAAATCGTCCGCTTGTTGTCGCTCATCGCGGCTGTTCAAGTTCCTTCCCGGAAAATACTCTCCCCGCATTTCGCCGCGCTATCGAGGTTGGCGCGGATATGATTGAAATGGATATCCAATGTTCCAGCGACGGAAAGGTATTGGTCTTTCACGACCATCGCGTTAATCGTGTAACTGATGGACGCGGAAAAGTAAGCACCTTTACGTTAAAAGAATTGCAGGGACTCGATGCGGGCTCGTGGTTCGATAAACGTTTTGCCGGCGAACAGATTCCTCTCCTTCGCGATGTCTTTAAGATGACACAGGGACAAATTCAGTTGAATATTGAAGTAAAATCGTACGGTAATGATGCGAAATATAATTTTATCGTCGAAAAAAGTATTAAACTTGCGAAAGAATTCGGGATGGAAAACGATATTCTCTTCACGTCGTTCGACCATAATTTATTGCGGGAATTTTTTGAATACGACCCGAATATTCACCGCGGGGTGCTGTATGATGCGCGGCGACACGCTAAAAAATCACCAACACTGCTGTGTAAACTTGCGTTTTCGGAAACATTCGTGTGCGATATCAAAGTGCTCAAGAAATCACTCTTGAATGATGCGCGGAAAAGCAATTTGCTTGTGGCAGTCTATTCCGTGGAATCGGAAGATGATTTTGAACGGGCAATGAAAGCCGACGTTGATTTCATCATTTCCGACCGTCCCGAACAAGTGCTCCGTTGGTTAGGGCGTTCAGTTTAATCGAACATCATCTTCATTTTTTTTTCTTCTGTTGAAAAAAAATAACCGTTTCCCGCAATCAACGTCCGGTCAAACGCCACTTCCTCCCCTTCTTCGCTCGTTCAGGAATTTTCTTTCTCTCGAAAAAAATCTCTCCCACAATTCCCTCGTGGCATATACTTCCGACCTTGAGTTCTTTTTCAATTTTCTCGCGGTAAATAATTCAACTCCCGAAACTGCAAGTCCAAACATTCTCACACAATTTATCCAATCATTGCACGCGAACGGTCTTACGGCAAAAAGCATTTCCCGTAAAATATCTTCACTGAAAGGATTCTATAAATTTCTCATTCGGGAAAATATTATCAACGCCGACCCTGCGGTAATTCTCGAACGTCCAAAAATAGCAAGCATTCTTCCCGATGTTCTCCATCAACACGAAATTGAGAAAATTCTCGAAGCGGCAAACGGAGAAGAATTTTCGAATCGGAATAACCTTCTCGCCAAAAAAATGTGGATCCGCGACCGCGCAATTCTTGAAACATTGTATGCTACGGGAATGCGCGTTTCCGAACTTCTGGATTTGAAAACTACATCTCTTTTTTTCGACGAAGGATTTGTCCGTGTATTCGGTAAAGGGGCGAAAGAACGTTTCATTCCCATCGGAAAACACGCGCAACATTGGATTCGTCAGTACGAGAGTGATGTTCGAATTCTCCTTGCAGCGAAATTCACTTTGGACGATAAGGTGTTTTTAAATGCACGCGGCAAACGGCTTTCCCGAATGGCAATCTGGAATATCGTTCATCAATACAGCGTAAAAGCGCTCGGCAAAAAAATTCATCCCCATACATTCCGACATTCATTCGCAACTCATTTACTCGAGGGTGGCGCGGATATCCGCATCGTTCAGGAATTATTAGGTCATTCCGATATTTCCACGACAGAAATTTACACCCATATTGATAGAGAATTTTTGAAAGAAGTGCATCGAACATTCCATCCACGGGGATAAATTTTTTCAGAACTTATTTATCCAAAACTCCATTTCTCCAACACCCCGCTCAATTCCTCTCATCAGTTATCAACGTGAATCAACCCGAAACCCTAAACTCTACACTCGACACTATAATCATTGGCGGCGGCGCAGCGGGATTAATGTGCGCAATTGAAGCGGGAAAACGCGGGCGAAATGTTTTGCTCATCGAACACAATGAACAAATCGGAAAAAAGATTTTGATTTCGGGCGGCGGGCGATGTAACTTTACCAATCTCAATGTTTCTTCGGAAAATTTTATTTCTGCAAATCCGCATTTTTGCAAATCCGCTCTCTCACGTTATACGCCGAATGATTTTATTCGACTCATCGAAAAACATACCATCGCGTTTCACGAAAAGAAACTCGGACAACTTTTTTGCGCTGGAAGCGCAAAGCAAATTGTGGAAATGTTGTTGAAGGAATGTAATGCTGTCAGTGTGAATATTTTGTTGAACTGCGAAGTACAACGTATTTCAAAATCAATTTCATTTTCTGTGGAAACAAATCTCGGAACGTATGAAAGTGAAACAGTGGTGATTGCAAGCGGCGGTTTATCCATTCCGAAAATCGGCGCGAGCAATTTTGGATTTGATATTGCAAAACAATTTGATTTAAATATTATCGAACCGCTACCCGCGCTCGTTCCGTTATTATTATCAAAAGAGCAAATGAAAACCTATAATCATCTCAGCGGAATTTCTCTTGAAGCAATAGTAACGTGCAACGAACTATCGTTTGAAGAAAATATTTTGTTCACGCATCGCGGATTAAGCGGACCGGCGATTTTACAAATTTCTTCGTACAGGAAAGAAGGCGATTCGCTTTCCTTCAATCTTTTTCCAAAAGAGAATGTTGAAAATATTCTTTGGATTGGCCAACAAAGCAAAACTTCATTGGGAACGTTACTCGCGCAATATCTTCCAAAACGATTTGTAGAAATTTGGTGCGAACAATTTCCGCTTGCAAAACCAATGAACCAATGGAATCAAAATGAATTGAAAACTCTTGCAACATTTCTTTCTTCGTGGAATATTACACCAATTGAAACGGAAGGATTTGAAAAGGCAGAAGTTACGCGCGGAGGAATTGACACGAACGAACTTTCTTCGAAAACAATGGAAGCAAAAAAAGCGCGCGGATTATTTTTTATCGGCGAAGTCGTTGATGTAACCGGTTGGCTTGGCGGTTATAATTTTCAATGGGCTTGGAGTTCGGGATTTGCGGCGGGAAATTATGTATGATTATTTTAGTTGACAACTTTAAAACAATTTCTTTATAAGAAGTTGTCAACGAATCGTCAACTCTTTGCAACATGATTTATCATAAACCGGATATTTTCATTTTCATTATTCGTTATAATTTTTATACCCGGATGAATCTTTTGCCACACACGAAATACTTCATCTGCAAATCCCTGTCCAATCGTTATAACATTTTTAAAATCCAACACTATTTCTTTGAATTTATCTAACCCACTCAATATTCTTCGCGCTTGCGAACGAGAAATATTACCCCCATCTATTTTATACAATTCAACCCGCACGACGCTTTTTCCGAATTCAAATTCTTCACCAACATATTGTTGAAATATGCTTTGCAATTCTTTTCTTGTTTTTTTTCTTATCCAAAATTCTATGCGTGTACCGAGTATTTTCTTTCCTTCCTCAATAAAAATATCATTTTTCCAATTATCATAAGTCAGCTTCTTACTTGAACTTCTTATCACAAATGTATCGGCGATTTTAGAAGTAAAAAATATTCCTTCGCCGCTATGTCGTTCGGGATCGGTTGTTTGTTTTCCTTTTAATAAATCCTGAATCGCCTCTAATTCGCTATTAAGATTTTTATTTTTCATAATGTGTTGAAAAATACCAATGCCTTCGTCCACAATGCTAAAATAAATCTCTCCGTTGCGTTTTATTCGCAGTCGAACTAAGGGCGATTGAGAATGTTCAATTGCATTATTCATCATCTCCAAGAAAGCATATTCAAGAATATGAGCGACATTATTCGGAAGATTATGAAAAATTCCTGACTTTGTTTTTACTTCTTCCAGCACTTTATCTTCCATCAAAGCATTATTTCTTAAAATGCGATGTACATCTTTTACTTCTTTTCTTGCTGCGTTGAGCGAACGCTTCGTCGCGAGAATATACTTTGCCTGATTTGCTTTTCCTACTAAATCAATTTTATTTTCTTTCCGTAATTCCTGAAAGAAGCGATTAATGTACGCTCGAGAGAATCCTGTTGCTTGTATTATTTCTGAAACGGAAACTATTTTGTTTCTTTTCAAGCGAGCAAGAATAAGTAATTTTATATCTATTGTTTTTCTCATGACAGTTTCGGTTTTTGTTGACAACTTTAATATAAAATAAAAATCTGAAGTTGTCAACAAGTCGTCAACTCAATTTAAAAATAATCTTTCCTTTTCAGACAAACGCATCCACTTTCAATTTTTCTTCGCTTCATTTTCTTTGTAACTTTTGCCCGATTTTTTAGCCACGAATTTCACGAATCAACACTAATTATTTATGAACGAAGTCGTAATCATCAGCGCAGTACGAACTCCTATCGGCGCATTTCAAGGAAGTTTATCTTCCATTCCCGCAACAAAACTTGGCGCAATTGCAATTAAAGAAGCAATCACTCGCACACATATTTCTCCGAATGAAATCAGCGAAGTAATTATGGGAAATGTTTTAACGGCGGGAGAAGGACAAGCACCTGCACGACAAGCGGCATTGTTTGCTGGACTTCCCGAAACTATCGAAACAATGACCATCAATAAAGTATGCGGAAGCGGATTGAAAGCAGTGATGCTCGGAGCGCAAGCAATTCTCTGCGGCGATGCGGAAATTGTTGTCGCCGGTGGAATGGAAAGTATGAGCAACGTTCCCTACATTTTGGAAAACGCGCGAAATGGTTTGCGAATGGGACACGGACAACTCACCGACGCAATGATTAAAGATGGTTTGTGGGATGTGTATAACAATTATCATATGGGAAATGCGGCGGAGCTGTGCGCGAAAGAATGTGCAGTTCCGAGAGAAGCGCAAGATGAGTTCGCAATTCGCAGTTACAAACTTGCAATCGAAGCGCAAACGAAAGGATATTTCAACGATGAAATTGTGAATGTTTCCATTGAACAAAAAGGTCAACGACTCGTAGAGAAAAGTGCTTTGATTATTTCCGAAGATGAAGAACCGAAGAAAGCGCGCTTCGATAAAATTCCTACCTTGAAACCAGCATTTCAAAAAGATGGAACAGTAACTGCGGCGAACGCTTCAAAAATTAATGATGGTGCAGCAGCAGTTCTCATAATGTCAAAAGCAAAAGCGGAAAAGTTAGGACTCAAACCGCTTGCAAAAATTATTTCTTATGGTTCTGCGGCAAAAAAACCGGAATGGTTCACGACTGCTCCCGCGGATGCAATTCAAAAAGTGTTAGCGAAAGCAAATCTCACAAAAAATGATATTGATTTATTTGAAATCAACGAAGCGTTTGCGGTTGTGAATCTTGCAGTAAATAAAATGCTCGGAATTGATGTAGAGAAAACAAATGTTCACGGCGGAGCAGTTGCACTTGGTCATCCGATTGGCGCGAGCGGTTGCAGAATTTTGGTTACACTTCTCCACGCAATGAAACAACGTAACGCAAAACGTGGATTGGCGGGAATTTGTATCGGCGGCGGTGAAGCGAGCGCGATGATTGTGGAAGCGATTTAGATTCGGGAAACTATTGAAAACTAAAAAAGTTTATTCATTTGAATCTTATTTCTTACAACAAAACTAAATTAAAAATAACGAAAGGATAAAAATATGACTTGTCCCAAATGTAGTAATAAAACAATTTTCGATTTTTCGAGATGTCCTTCTTGTGGTCTTGACATATCAAAAGGGTTCGACATTAAGACTGGACAAACGCCTACAATCTCAAAAGACAATGAAATAACTCCATCACCACTAGTACTTTCCACAAATGAACCCGGATCAGGGGCTATATCGGTTCTTCGATTTTTCGCATGGTTGAATTTAGTCGCTGGTATTATTGGTGCAATTTACATTTGGAGTAACTTTGCAACCGAGAAAATTTTGAAGGGAACGTATTATTCTTATGCAGAAAGTGTGACGAACCCTCTCGGCGTTGCCATAGGTGTAGCCGTTTTTCTTGAAGGCATTTTCGCTTGTGCTCTCTTTTTGGTAATTGCAAATATTGCTGAAAATTTAATTGCAATTCGTTTAAATACTACACCCAGTGAATAAAAAATTACAAGTAATTTATGAACACCAAACAACAAGCAATAGAAGTAATTCAATCGCTTTCAGATGATTGCACAATGGAAGATATACAGTATCATCTCTACGTTCGAGAAAAAGTAGAACGTGGAATCCGTGCAATTGACGAAGGTCTTTATATTTCTCAACAACAAGCAGAAAAGAAAGTTCACGAATGGCTCGCGTCGTATGGACAGAACCAGCGTTAAATGACCTTCACGATATTCTCGATTACATCGCAAAAGATTCTTTCGTGTATGCGGAACGATTCGGAATTCGAGTTGTAACTGCACCGTGCATCTTGGAGCAATTCCCACAATGTGGAAGAATTGTTCCGGAATTTGACGATGAGAATATTCGAGAAATATTTTACGGTTCATATCGCATCATCTACGTTGTCCGTGAAGAACATTGTTACATTACTGCGGTGATCCACGGAAGTAGAGATATTCTACGTCATATTGATCCGGGTACGTGGGATTTAACATAATTTTTGCACTTAAATTTTTACCAAACTATGAACGAAATAAAAAACATTACAATTCTCGGTGGTGGGACAATGGGAAACGGCATTGCTCACACATTTGCGCAATATGGATTTTCCGTTTCGCTGTACGATGTGAAACAAGAATTTCTTGATAAAGCAATAAAAACTGTTTCAGGAAATCTTGATAGGCAAGTAAAAAAAGGAACGCTTTCTGAAGAGCAAAAAAAATCTACGCTGGCAAACATCAAAACGTTTCTTTCCATTGAAGAAGCCGCGGCGAATGCGGATTTAGTGATTGAAGCAGTTCCGGAAAATGCTGAACTTAAAAAAGATATTTTCAGAAAACTCGATGCAAGTTGCAAACCATCAGCAATTCTTGCATCGAACACTTCTTCGATTTCGATTACGGAAATTGCCGCAGTTACAAAACGTCCGCAGCAAGTAATCGGAATGCACTTTATGAATCCCGTTCCGCTGATGAAACTTGTAGAAGTTATTCGCGGACTTGCAACTTCGGATGAAACTTTTCAAGCGGTAAAAAACGCAGCGGAGAAATTAGAAAAAACTCCCGTCGAAGTAAATGATTATCCCGGATTTGTTTCTAATCGTGTGTTGCTGCCGATGATAAACGAAGCGATTTACTGTGTGTTTGAAGGCGTTGCAAAACCGGAAGCAATTGATACGGTGATGAAACTCGGAATGAATCATCCGATGGGACCGCTTCAACTTGCTGATTTTATTGGTCTGGATGTGTGTCTTTCGATTATGAATGTTTTGCACGAAGGACTTGGCGATTCAAAATATCGTCCGTGTCCGCTGCTGAAACAAATGGTTGCGGCAGGACATTTGGGAAAGAAAACGGGAAAAGGATTTTATTCGTACTGAAGATTTTAGATTTTATATTTTAGATTGAAGATTGGAAATAGAACACAGATGACACTGATGAAACTGATTTACACAGAAAATAAAATCAGTGAATATCCGTACCAATCCGTGTCATCCGTGTTCTATTTTTTTTTACTAACGAGAAAACGAACTAACAAGCCAACCAACTAACGAATAAACGAACTTGAAATACATTGCTTTTCTCCGCGGCATAAATGTGAGCGGACAAAAAATTATCAAGATGGAAAACTTGCGTGAAATGTTTTCTTCTTTCGGATTGAAGAATGTAACAACATACATCCAAAGCGGTAATGTATTGTTTGAAACTGCGAAAACAAACGCGCAAACTCTCACGAAAAAAATTGAAAGCGGATTACAAAAAGCGTTTGGTTACGATGTTACGGTTATACTGCGAACGGTTGACGAAGTTGCAGAGATTGTAAAACTCAATCCGTTTAAGAACATACAACCCGATGCAGATGTAGGATTGTATGTTACGTTTATTGCAGAAGAACTCAACCCAAAACCGAAACTCCCGTTGTTCTCCAAACAAAAAGATGTTGAAATTATTGGAATGAACAATTGCGATGCGTTTTGTTTAGCGCTTCCTGTCAAAAACGGGCGATACGGTTTTCCCAATGTTTTTATTGAGAAAGAATTTCGTGTATTGGCAACGACAAGAAATTGGACGACGGTGAGGAAGGTGGTGGAGTGAGAAAATTTCTACTCAATAAAAAAAGAACAAACAACAATTAGTTATCATTCGAATAAAAAAGATGAACTACACCGATAGATTAAGACCGGATAATAAGGGACTTACAACTTACCTTGATGAGTTGCTTGGAAAAAATTACCAAATCCCAACTTTTCAAAGAGATGTGGTTTGGGAAGAAGAAAATGTAAAAAAACTGTGGGATAGTATTTACAAGTTTTATCCGCTTGGAAGCATTCTGATTTGGAAAACTGACTTACAACTCCAAAACCACAGACAAGTGGGCGGACACATAATTACTGACACAAACTTTAGTAGGACAGAATATCAATACATCTTAGATGGACAACAAAGAACAACTTCATTGCTGACTTCACTTTATGGCGGAAGCATAGAAGGTCGTGATGGTTTTAATCCAACACTTTTTGTTGACCTAACTATTCCTATTGATGGAGATACTGATGATGAGAGTTACAAAAACAGATTTCTGTTTTGGAATGAAATAGAAGACAGAGGCGGTGAAATTCGGCAGAACATCGGAAAGAAAAAAAGGTTTGATGAAGGACTAATAGTAAAGTTGATTGATATTAAAAATAATTTTGGAACAGTTGAAAGGAGTTTAGTTGAACATTCAAATGAAGAATACAAGAATTACGACCATCAAGTTCGTGTTGAGTTAAGGCGTTTGAAAGCGATACTTGACAACTATCGAGTTTCGTTTATTGAGGTTAAAGGAATTCAAGTTTCAGAAGTTTGTCAAATTTTTGAACGAATCAACCAAGCGGGAAAACCTCTAAATATTTTTGATATTGTTGTAGCAAAAACTTTTAGACCTATAACCAAAACAGACAAAGGTTTTTATTTAAGAGAAATCATTGATAATTTCCGAACAACAAACAAAAGTCAATTTTTACAGATAAGCGATTTTGATTACTTACAAATACTTGCTGTTTTAATTAACAGAAATATTTCTGGCAATGGAGTTAGAAATATAACAGACCGTTATCTAAATGAAATTAAGACGGAACAAATTCTCACTGTTTGGGAGGACGCAAGGACTGCAATTCTAAAAGCATTTGATTTCTTTGAAAATCACTTGCACCTTAAAACACCATACTTAATTCCTTACAGATATTTTTACTTTACAATTATTGCTTACTTTTTCAGAAACGAAAATCCCAATTATGATTTTATTAAAAAATATTTTTGGTTCAACACTTTTCACAATGATGATTTATTGAGCAACACAACACAACTTTTCCAAGACATTAATTTTTTTGATATGGAAAAACAAAAGCAACCATATCAATTCAATCGCTTCTTAATAGATAGGGAAAAACTTCGTTCTGCTTCGTATAGCTCAAAAGGAAGGATGAGCCGAGCTGTTCTTTCTCTTTATGCGAGCCAACAACCAAAAGATTGGGAACATTGCGATAGAGAAGTTTTAGTTCAAAACTTTTTCTTCTCAACGGACAAACCTAATCTACATCATATTTTCCCGACTAATTCCGACTATGTTTTAAATAATCGTCATCACAACCAAATTGACAGTGACAGTTTAATGAATATTGCTTACTTAACTCAAATCACAAACCTTGACATCACAAACAGAAATCCGTTAGAATATATCAAGGACTATGATAAGCCAGAGTTTGAAGCAATAATGGCAACACATTTATTACCAAAAGAAATTTTGGATTGGGCAAGAGCGGACAGTATGCCAGACAACGCATTAGATATTTTCATAGATAAAAGAGTTGACATGATTATAGAAAACTTAAAACAGAAACTACAAATTTCAAATTTTGACGTTATAGATTCAAAAGAACAGCTGTAATTTTCTGCATTGTAAAAAATAAACAGTGAACTTTACTTTTGACGAAACACATTATGAATAACACACTCTTAACACAACCAATCTCAAACTTAACTGTTCAAGATTTAAAAACACTCATCGAAGAAATCATTGAACAAAAACTTTCTCAATTTTCTTACGACCCGGATGCCGGTTTAGAGTTACGGCCGGAAATTGAACAATATCTCCAACGCTCGTTGCAAGAAACATCAAGCGGTGTTCGAGGAATTGATGTATCCGAAGTTGGTAAGCGACTAAACTATTTCTAATTTTACATTTTACATTGAACGTATGAGCAACATAAAATTATTTGAGAGCAAAAAAATACGCAGTCAGTGGGATTCAGAAAATGAAAAGTGGTATTTTTCAATCACCGATGTCGTGGCTGTACTTACGGAAAGTATTGATGCACAAGCATATTGGAGAAAGTTGAAGGAGCGGTTAAAAAAAGAAGGAAATGAAACCGTGACAAACTGTCACGCTTTGAAAATGGAAGCCGCTGATGGTAAAATGCGATTGTCCGATGTTGCTGACACAGAACAACTGCTGCGTTTAATCCAATCTATTCCATCACCGAAAGCGGAACCGTTTAAACAATGGCTTGCAAAAGTTGGCTATGAACGTATGCAGGAAATAGCAAACCCGGAACAAAGTTTAGACCGCGCAAGAGAGAACTGGCAGCGATTGGGAAGAAGCGAGAAATGGATTCAGCAGCGAATGACGGGACAGGAAACGCGCAACAAATTAACGGACTACTGGAAACAAAGCGGAATAGAAAAATCGGATGAGTTTGCTTTTCTGACGAACATCATACACGAGGAGTGGACAGGATTAACCGTAAAAAAACATAAAGACTTGAAAGGTTTGAAAACGCAAAACCTTCGAGACCATATGACGGAAGCAGAGTTGATATTTACCGCGCTTGCAGAACTTTCGACACGGCAAATAGCGGAAACAGAACAGGCGAAAGGAATACAACCAAATGCAATTGCCGGTAAAAAAGGTGGACGCATTGCAAAAAACGCGCGATTAGCATTGGAAGAAAAAACTGGAAAAAGCGTAGTAACAAATGAAAATTTTTTACCTCCGGCAAAAGAGAAAAAGAAAATAGAAAAAGAGTAGTAACAAAAAAGTATTTATCTTTTCAACAAAGCAAACTAACGAACAAACAAGCAAACCAACAAACGAAACTATGAACTTCACCTTTGACGAGACACATTTAATGATACAACAAACCGCGCGGGATTTTGCAGAAACGGAATTACGACCAAATGTTTCCGAGCGCGATGAGAAAGAAGAATTTCCGTACGATGCCGTAAAAAAAATGGGCGAACTCGGATTTATGGGAATGAAAGTCGCGGAAAAATATGGCGGCGCGGGACTCGATACAATCAGTTACGTTCTCGCGATGGAAGAAATTTCCAAAGTAGATGCATCAGCGGGAGTAATTATGTCGGTGAATAATTCGCTCGTCTGTTACGGTTTGGAAAAGTGGGGAAACGAAGAACAAAAACAAAAATATCTCGTCCCGCTTGCGCAAGGAAAAATGCTCGGAGCGTTTGCTCTTTCGGAACCGGAAGCAGGAAGCGATGCAACGAATCAACATACAACTGCCGTGCGTGATGGAAATTTTTACATTCTCAACGGAACAAAAAATTTTATCACGAATGGAAAAAATGCCGATGTTGTTTTGGTAATGGCGCAAACAGATAAAACAAAAGGACCGAAAGGAATCAGCACGTTTATCGTTGAGAAAAATTATCCCGGATTTTCTGTTGCGAAGAAAGAAAGGAAATTAGGAATACGAAGTTCAGATACAGTTTCGCTCTCGTTTACAGCTTGCAAAGTTCCAATGGAAAATAGAATAGGCGAAGAAGGATTTGGATTTAAGTTTGCCATGAAAACACTTGACGGAGGAAGAATAGGAATTGCTTCGCAAGCAATGGGAATCGCAATGGCGGCGTTGGAAGAATCAATCAAATACGCAAAGCAGAGAAAAACATTTGGAAAATATTTAGCGGAACATCAAGCGATTCAATTTAAAATTGCAGATATGCAAACGAAAATTGATGCGGCACAAATGCTTCTTTTACGCGCTGCAGCCACCGATGCTGAAAATCCTAACTATGGAACATATTCAGCAGAAGCAAAACTCCTCGCTTCAAAAATTGCAGTTGAGTGTGCGTTGGAAGCGATTCAAATCCATGGCGGTTACGGTTATTGCAAGGATTATCCTGTAGAACGATTGCTGCGCGATTCAAAAATTACGGAGATTTATGAAGGAACCTCAGAAGTACAACGAATTGTTATTTCCCGTGCGCTCTTAAAATAGATTAAAGTTCTTCCCATCGCTTTGTAAGTTCAACAATATTGCATATTTTTTTCCACGAAAAAATTACTTTATACCTAACTCAAGAGAATTCCGAGGTCATTATTAACTGTTGATATATCCTTACACTTCGCTGTAACATTCTTCTCGCTTCCTTATGAGAAGAGGACCACAATGAAACGCACTCTTTCCCTACATAGTTTATTTTTCGGAGCCCTCCTTACACTTTGTTTTTCTCAAAGTTTCAGTCAAGCCACTTTTACATCCAGAGTTACAACAGGATTTTGGAATACTTCTTCCACTTGGATTTTTTCCGGAGAAGATGAAGATAGCATTCCCGATGCAAATGATTCAGTTTTCATTTCCATCTCGATCGAAAATCATAACATTTCTATACCAGAAAATTTCACAGCGCAATGCTTCGCACTCGTTATTGGCAGTAGCGGAAAAGGGAAAACAAGCGGGCTCTCTCTTCAATCGTCTTCTTCACTTTTTGTCTTGACGTCTGTAAAAATTCTTCAACCTGAATCGGGGACACGATTTCTTGAGATTGGAAATGGGTCAGTCAACATCAATGGAAACGCAACAATATCATCCTACGCTCTTTCCCCTTCGTCAATTTCACGCATCTCCCTTTTGAACGGTTCATTACGTATCAACGGTGACCTCTCCTTAATGGCTATCGTCGCCGGAAATGCAATCATAGATGGAACAAATGGCGCTTCTCAAATAGAATTAGGCGGTCAAGTTTACCTGAATCCAAAGGGAATGTTTTCTCTCAGCAGCGAAAGTACTGTTAAATTTTACAGTAACCAACCGCAACAGATTCTTTCTCAACCATATGGAAGCATCATTTTTTCAGGCGGAGAAAAAATACTTCACGGCGATATTTCGGCTCAATCATTCACTATCGTAAACGATGTACAGGTAAACGGGCAACAACACTCCATAAGAATTTTCGGCGATTGGAATAACTACGGAACGTTTACCTCGACCGGAACTGTGCATTTTACGGGTGATAACCAATTGATAACTCCAACCTCATTCTACTCAACTGTTTTCGAAGGGAATGGTGTAAAGACATTACTCGGTGATGTTTCGGTATTGGGAAACCTTGCTATTAAAGAACATTCCATTCTCGACGGTGGAAATAATACTCTCACCATCGGTGGTAGTTGGAAAAATGAAAACTTGTTTTACTCAAGCGGCACTGTGAAATTTATTGGTAATGAACAGGAAATTTTCTCGAGTACATTTAATAACGTCGTATTTGCAAGTTCGGGAGCAAAACTTCTCCTTGGAGAACTTACTATCGGCGGGTCTGTTATTGTAGAGAATGGCACAACTCTTTACGCCGGAAACTATAATCATAATATCGCAGGAAATTGGACGAACAACGGCACAGTTCTCTCGGAAGGGACTTTTAACTTCAACGGAAGTGACCAAACAATCAACGCAAGTACATTCTACAATCTTCATCTTTCAGGAACAGGAACAAAAACTGCAACCGGCAACATTGTTGTGAACAATAAGTGGCTGGTTGATAATAATGTTACGTTTCATGCCGGAAATAGTAACCATACAATTCACGGAACATTTTTATTGAACGGCACGCTCTCGGCAGGAACGAGCACTTTTATTTTTCAAGGTTCCTCGAAACAAGAAATAGCACCGGCAACCTATTTCAATATCATCCTGAATAATTCATCAGGCGTATTTCTTAAAGAGAATATTTCAGTTTTGAATACCATTACGCTCCAAAGCGGAGAATTATTTACCGGACTAAATAAAGTATCTCTTGAAGAAAATGCTTCTCTCGTTGAAACATCGGGAAATACTATTGTTGGCACAGTTACTACACTTCGCAACGTCATCAGCGGGGAAATCCAGCAATTTGGAAACATTGGACTGGAATTACTTGCGCTCAATAATTCTCCCGGTCCAACCCTAGTAACTCGCACAACCGGATTCACAATTCCGGCAAGTCCGACATTTTCTGAAAATAGTTCTATCCGGCGATACTTCACCATTGTTCCCACAGACAATAATAATCTGAACGCAACCATTGTTTTCCATTATGATGAATCTGAAATTGGAAATCAAAATGAGGAAACCTTTAATGTGTGGAATTCGCTTGATGAGAATGAACCAATGACTCGATCGCGCAATGGAACACAACGTAATACGTCTGCAAATACCGTCGCAATTTCCGGAGCGCCATCAGTTTTCAAATTCACTGTTGCAGACGAAAACAATCATTTATTCGGTGGTATCCTTACGGTCAAAAAATTCAGTGACCGCGATGGAGATACCGGAACCAATAGTGATAGAGAAATACAGTCTTCCCACTTCGAGATTCGACGTGATTCTCCATCCGGTCAACTTTTCGCGTATGTTGAAAACGATACGCTTCTCTTTGTTTCCGATGTTCCTCCGGGAAATTATTCAATTGTTCAACGAGATGACTTTGGATGGAATAATTTAGGTTACAATGTTAATGGTCAATTCACCTCCGGCAATGACACACACGTCGAAATTTCCGCATCTGCCGGACTTCAAACAAATATTGAGTTCGTTTCATACAGCCAGAACACCATTATCATTAAACCAACGTGGGATATGGACGGAAATGTGTACACGCTGCGAGACCGAAAAGCAAGGAAGTGGAATGTAGAACTTCATAAAGACTCGCCCACGGGACCTTTGGTTGAATTAACGGTTTCCGATTCTAATTATTTTGCTACTCAACTGGAAGATGGCATTTATTATATCGTTGGTGAAGATTCCGTTCGGTGGAAATATCTCGGTTATTCCATTGATAAAAATGCCGTTATTACTTCGCAGGGAAATTTCTCAGTTCCGGTTGCAGTCAACAACAGAAAAATTCATACTGCACGACTTTTCTTTTTTCATCCCAATACCATCACCGTACGAACATACCGTGACCCTGATGGAAATGTGGAAACCCTCGAAGGTCGTGAACTCATTTCATGGCATCTTTCACTTTTTCAAAATAATAGAGACCAGGAAAACCGAGTCTATTCTGCCAGTACGAATGAGGTTACAATAAACAATCTCGGCAATGGAATATATTTCCTCGAGCAACAAAAACAAAGAGGTTGGCTTCCACGTGGCTACATTGTCAATGGTGTTTTGTTCAACAGTTCTTCCAACGTTACCACATTTCATTTAACCGGCGGCGATTCATTCGATATTACCCTCCTTCAATTTCATCCCAACACACTCTCGATGGAATTTATCGGCGATGGAGATGGTATTCTTTCCACAACCGATGACCGACAAATTCTTCCGTGGTCCTACACGCTTTTCTCCGATTCCGTCAATTCCTTGCAGAAAATTTCCATTGAAAATGTGCAATCGGTTACGCTTGATACATTAGGAGATGGCGCTTATTTCCTCGTTCCAAATGATAGTGTTGGATTTGAACAACTTGGTTATTATTTTAATAATGAACTCATCCTCAACGCGAACACTTCCCCCATCTCCCTTTCACTCATGGGTGGAGGTATTCATTCAAACATCCAGTACGTCTATTTTACCACAACGGCAAAAAAGTTCATTACATTTCTACAAGATAGTTTAGGAAAAAAATCATACTCATTACAGAAAAAGCAAACGAAACGCGACTCTTCGACCACCCGCAAACCGTTCATTGCAAACGTTCGCGATTCTGCATTTAAAAATTATATTACACCAAAACTCGGACAATTGTATCTCGGAGTTCCTCAGAATGAGAAAAGTACAATATCACAATTTGGCTGGGTAAAACTTTCAAAAGCGCAGAGAAAATTTGCGCCGCATAATCAACCATCGAATAAATTTTCGCATACTAAGGAGGCAAAGAATCCTGTCATTTCGCGTGTAAATAATAAACTTGCCGGAGAGTTATACGCTCTTAAACTTGCTATCGCAGCAAGTGATGCAAACATTACTCCTACTGGGCTGGGAGAACTCATATTCAATGATGAAACCAATGCCACTCATCCATTCAACGGAAAATCACTTCGCGAAATTGCGCCAATAGAACTCAATGGAGCAATTGACTCAATTCTTACGTACGGCGATGAAACATCAGAATACGCGTATGAACAATTCCATCTTTGGCTGAGAACTATTAACGAAGCATTCAGCGGCACGATGGAAACACTGAACACAAACCCGCTGAGAGTACGGGGGAAAACACCGCTTGCATCCATCGTGTTCCTTAGACCAAGTTTGAAAAAAAAGCCGTCAATTTCAGAAGAACCGGTTGATGTTGATATCCCGAGAAAATTTTCTTTCCTGCAAAATCACCCTAACCCGTTTAATCCGTCAACTTCAATCGGTTTTCAACTGGCAAAAGAATCTGAAGTATCTGTGAAAATTTACAATCTGCTCGGGCAGGAGATTGCAACCGTAATAGAAAGTGAAGAATACCCAGAAGGAAGCTACACGTTCGATTTCGATGCATCACTCCTTTCTTCCGGTATTTATTTTTGTCGCCTTACCGCAATTCCATTAGATGGCGAAGGATTACCGACTCATCTCATTAAAAAAATGATGCTGATGAAATAGTTTTGCGACAATTATTCAACCGGCAATAAAAAATGGCGATTCCAAATTTTGAAATCGCCATTTCCTATTATAAAATTCACCTTACTTCAACAGCAACAACTTTCTCACTTTCACGAATTCGTTGTCGTTAATCATCAAGCGCGAGAAATAGACTCCCGTTGCCAATCTACTCGCATCGAACACGATTTCATATTGTCCTTCCTCGTATTCTTGTTTGTTCAAAAGCGTCGAAACCTCTTGTCCGATAATGTTGTATATCTTCAACGATACGACCGAGAACTTCGGTAAATCAAAGCGTATAGTTGTCGTAGGATTAAACGGATTCGGATAGTTTTGGTACAAGTTGAATTCTGTCGGTAATTCTGTTGCAAGAAGATTAGTAAATCTCGTTGAACGTTTTCCCGGAACAAGTTTCACCAATCCCACATCACTTGCCCGCTTCACTCCTTTGAGTGTAACTGCATACGGATTTTTCTTAATAATTGTTTCGCTCGCAAGTTCGTGATTTGTTGCGCTAATCGGAGCAGCAAATCCTTCATTGATTTGTTCGAGAACGTCAATAACGCTCTTTAATTCTGCATACGCTGTATCATCGTCAATACCTTTCGCTTGCCAATACGTCATTATCGTATCGAAATACATTCCTACTTCGGAGAGAGTGAGTCCGCGTAGTTCTTTTCCTGCGAGTGTGAGTGATGTATCGAGTGTTAATGCTCCAAAGTTAGGAGGTGTAATACTGTCTTCGCTTGCAATCAAATTCAACTTGAACGCTACGCCTTGTTCAAACGCTTTATTATCGAATTTCTTTTTGTCGGCTTTCACTATTCCAAAAAGGGCTTTCGTTTTTGTTCCTCGCAAACTATCGAGCGGATAATACAACTCGCTGTGGGAACCCGTGTAGAGTTTTCCTAACTCTGCGGCTTTTTTGTATGCAATCCATCCGTATTTTTTCTTATCCGCTTTTACTGTTTGCGGAATACCAAGAAACGTGGCTCCGTTCTTTCCGATTTTCTTGAATGTTGCTTCAACTGCGGTTGCAATGTTCGGAGGAGCAACAAGACTTCCTTTCTTATAGGCAAGTTTTGTTGCTTTCTTGGATAAGTCAACATCCGCAGCAAATGTTCTGAACAATACATTATCATCGAAAACAAATTCTGCAGAAATTGTGTGTGGTTCTGTTACGTCTTCAAATGTATAGGTATCATTTGTTCCAACATCTTGTCCGTCAACGAAAACATGCTCAATGCGGTAACCGAAATCGGGCGTAATATAATACGTGATTGTTCCGTTCAACGGGACTTCGGTTACTTCGTTTGGTGTAATTGTTCCATTCTCCGTTGAATCGGCAAAGATTGTTACAACATTGACAAATGAAAATGAAACGGTATCGCTTCTGCCTTCGTGGAGTGAAAGAACAATCTGCGCTCCGAGTGTATCAAAAACTCCGTTGTTGTTTATTGTTCTATCAACAACGCGAGTAAGTTCATTCATGGTCGGAACAAGAATAAAATTCCCGCTTCCAACATCATCGAGAAATATATCGCTGCCCGCATGTGTGGAAATAAGATTCGCTGATGTGGTATCATTCTTGTACAACTTCACTTCTGTTTCATGCATTGTTCTATCATCCTTCGTATCGTTATTACCATCGGCATCAACAAAATTTTGTATGCGAAGTGATGAACCGATTTTCGCCAACGTGAGTGAACTTTCATCGAGTCCGTTGAGTTGCGCAACGTCATAACCGAGTGAAATATTTGCAGAAATATTTTGTGAACCTTCCGCACGGATTGCATACACAAGATTTCCCGTCACATCGCCTTGCGTAAAGTTCGGCGAAACCAATCTCCATACGGAAACGGGATTGACATTATATACTGTTACGTTCTTTGCATTAATATCTACTGTTCCGTTTTTTACAACAAGATGTTCGTTGGAAGTTGGAACATCTAATAATTTCGTCATTGTAATTGTTGATGGTAAATTATTTGCAGATGTTATCTGGATTGTTGTATTCGCATCGTAGAAGCGATACGTTCCTGGTTCGCTTTGGTCAATGGAACGTTTCACGATTCCACTGGTAATTTTTCCATTGCCGACAAATGCGTTCGATGAAGAATTCGCGATAAACATCGTATCGCTTGTTGCATTGAATACCGCCGGAAGAATAACCGTATTTCCGTTACTGTCCGCTTCTGTTGGAATAACAACATCACCGATAGCAAGATTTGCGTTAAGCGTAAGTTGATCTGTAATTATGGTATTGTTGGATATAATTGCGTTGTCATTATTCACGACGAGTTTGTGTAATGATATATTTGCAGTGATTCCTTCAACACTTGATATCACTTGTTGCGTTTCTCCGTTCAAAATAACAGTAGAATTACCGGCATCAAATGTTCCGCTTATCGTCATGTTTCCATTGACAATCATTGTTGGATTCTTTCCCGATGGCACTGTAAAATTTCCGTCGATGAGTAAATTGCCAACAATCAATGTTGCAGTAGAATCCGCATCGAACGTTACGTTGCCGTGAATGGTCAATTGTTCAGCAACTGTAAATTCTCCGCTTCCGGCAATGCTAAACTCAGCACTATCGGCAACGATGAGTGATTTAACTTTTGTTACTTCTGTTCCAAGAGAATTTAATTCTGTTAAATCCATTTCAACATTGTATTGGTCATACAAACCCGGATAGGCAATAATAATTTCACTCGTATCGGTTGGCAAACTTCCTCCCCACAAACTTACATCGGTATAGGCAAGCGTTGATGTTTTGTACTTAAATCCAGGAGGTAATTGCATTCCGGTTGCTAACATTACAGCAAGATTTGCCGGTGGACGCAATTGTTTTGTTTTCTTCGATGTATCAGAAACTATTTGTTGTATTTGCTGCAGTAATTGCAAGTCAACGTTTTTCGGACCCGTATTAGAGACAAATTTACCGTTTCCAATGGATTGATTCATATTCAATAACTCAACTTTGGCTTTGGTAAAATCTACATTCTGCATATTGAGACTTCCGCTTGTTATCAATGTATCGCGAACAGGTGGCTTCCTTCTTCCGTTAATACTATCAAGCGGTGTAATTCGCACACGTAATGTATCCTTAAATTTTCCACTATCAGCCACTTGTTGATTGAGCCCATTCCACGTATTAGATTTTCCTACATTTAAATCAAGATTGACGGGCAATGTTCGTCCTTCCGTCTTTGCAATATTTTGTGTTTGTGTTTTTATGCTTTCCGGCGGAGCGCCGTTTGTCGGTCGTGTTTTAAATGAGATATCAATATTTTTCTTTTCAGAAGTCGTCCGTTGTCCCGAATTATTTTGACTATCCTTCTGAACTATCATCGGATTGAATTGCAAGTTAATTTGTCCGGGATTATCTTTTCGAGCAACAATTTTTATTTTTTTATTCCCATTGCTACTCGAATCAGATTTATTGCGCAGTGCAAAATTAGAAAGTGAATCTGGTAGCTGACCTCCACTGGTAATTGTAGTATCACGTTTTAATTCCGCTGTAACAACACGTGGTCGTCCACCTTTATTAACAACTTGGATTTTATTAATAATACTTGAATCACCGCGGTAGATGTCTCCAAATTTGATATTGGGCTGTGGTGCTCCATTACTTTTTCCCGGTTCACCAGTATTCTCTGACATGTCTGGTGGAGAAATATCAAGTGTTGATGGAACCATCCACGTACTGCCGCTTGTTGCATAATAAAATAAATGATTTTTATTTCCCGAGAAATCGTTTATCGTGTTTCCTTCACCTTCATTAAAATTATAGTAGGCAAGCAACCCCTGAACAGAAGAGGTTCCTTCTGAAAGTTCGAGTGCTACATCATCTTCAGTTTTTGCATAATTCCAGAATATAAGTTCATCTATTAGTATTGTACCGCTTTTGTTCGTATATGAACTGCCGAGAAACAGGGGGAATGATCCATTGACTTTTGAATAACCTGCTGTACTTGCCGATGAAACGAGAATGCCATCAATAAACATTTTGAGTGAATCTCCCGATTTCCACGTAATAGTAACTTGCTTCCAAGGACCCCCGAAAATACCAGACCGTACACCAAACGAAAGAGGAGTACTCGAACCGGTGGGAAGAAGATTTACATCGAACTTAATATCATCTCCTTCGCCATAGAGTTTATACGAGTACGCAGTTGGATATTTAGAATTTCCCGATAATAAAATGGTCTTGTTCATCGGCTGTAACGCGATTCTTTTTAACCATACGTTTATGGAGAAAGCTGAATCTAACACAAAATATTTATCAGATTTGTTATTAGCCGTTGTATATTTTTCAGGACCGGATAGCGTTATAGCATTCCCTGATTCAGTGACGAGCTTTAACCGCGGCGATGCTGTGAATGTAACAGAAGAATCCCACACCGTTTGCGTACCACCGCCGGGAGCAGCAGCAAGATGTGAAATATAGATCTTTCCGCTAAACACGGTTTCTTTTATTGCGGTGTACGTAATATAAATTTTCCTTGTTCCTCCAGCTGGGATTGTCCAATCGAATGGTTTCACTTTTATCGGTCTTTCAAATGAGTAGGGTTGGAAACTCGTTTGCATGTATGTATTAACAGCGCCAATTTCAACACTGCCATTACCCGGATTAGATATAATTATGCTATCCAATCGTTCCGTAAAGAGTGGAATATCTTCAAAATGTAATGTCGGTGTTTGTACATTGAACTGACCACCATAAACACCCGTTCCCGATATTGGAATCGTGTATGTTCCTGCATTCTCTGTAGTAACCACTAATTTATAATATGTTGATGAATACTCTTTTAATTCAGGAAGAAAATCTATCTGTATCGAATCAGTTGAATTTCCCGCAATAACTTTCCTTCCCGGATTGGAAACACGAAAGACTGCATAGTTCGCATACGTTTCATCTACGCGAGTTATAAACGCATCTGCAGAGGTATTATTTTTGATAACTAAGTATTTTGAATTTGTTATACCAGCAGTTACATTTCCAAATTTCAGTGATGTAGGAACAGTAAGAGTTGTAGCTCCTCTTGTTTTACCAAAAAAATAAAATGAAGAAGGTGAATGTGGCGCATTGCTTTTCATTTCTATCTTTCCTGTAAAATCATCATAGCGTGCAGACTTAAATGTTACCGTAAAATCCCTGCTTTGTCCGCTCGGGATTGAGGACGTATCATTCATCGTAACTTTGAAAGCGGAATCACTAGAAGTAATGGAGGAAATGCGTAGAGGTGATTTTCCTGGATTAACAATTGATGCAGTAATCGTAGATGCAATATTGATATTCATTGTAGGGAAAGAATAGCTACGTGCAATACCATTTCCTATTTTTAAGAATGGGTCGCCGATGATTGGACCCGGCGACAATCGGACTAAATTCGTTGTACCGTTTGCGTGATGATTATTGCCACTGGCATCCAGTACCGGTAAAGTACCGCCCTCTTCAAAATTGTAATACGCGAGTAAATTTGCTTGTTGATTCGGTAAGTACTTTGCAGAGCCGCTTTGATACAAGGCAAAAATTTCCTCTGGAGTTAAAACAGTTTTCCATAATGATACTTCATCTAAGAGTCCACTTGCACCCAAGAATTTTTTACCTGTCGTCGGTAATGTATTACCTTCAATAAACGACTGATCAATAATTCTTCCATCCTGATAAATGATTATATCCGAATAAGTAGCCCATTGGTTGAATGTTACAGCAAAATGATACCACGTGTTTGGCCTATACGTGTTATCGTAATACTTTGCACTGTAACTACCGGATAAATATACTGAACCTCTATTGTCTATTCGGATTTCTGATTGATTATAACGATATTTCTCATTATACCAACAATAAAAAGAAAACACATAACTCTCAAACGCTGAAAAACCAGCGCCTGAATTGGTCCAAAATGCGATAGTGAATTTTTGGGGCGGAACCATACGGAGCGCTGTATCACAACTCATCGATACACTTCCTGCATATCTATTAAAATGGCTCAGCCCAAGTGCATCGTATGCAATCTCATGCACCTTCACCGTATCCGTCATCGTACCGCCATTGATTGATAAGGCGATAAAAGAATTTCTTTCAATGCCATCAACAACACCGGTTGTGGGTTGATATGAAATTTTTACAGTCGCAGGCATTCCCTCCCGAACGAAAAGCGGCGAAGGAGTAAATGTGTACCCGGGATTGCTTGGTAGAAAGGTTACAATGCCACTTTTAAACGGGTAGTTAAATGTTATACTATCAACAGAGGTTGTACCTGTTATTACATTTCTCCAATCCAGCAAAGATTTATTTTTAAGAATTGCCGGTTTATCAACGCCTGCGCCAGATGGAACAAACGCAGCTCCGTTTCTGAGAAAACCGTTATTATTTCCTTTTGAATCGTGTATAAGAGTATCAGAGAGTTCATTGAATTTATAATAGGAAACGAGATTCGTATAGTTTGGATGAGCCGGGGTTATTGTTTTACCCATCGTGGATAAAATTGTTGCTTTACTTAATTGTTTATTCCACACCGTAACCTCATCAATCATTCCGTGAAACTGTTTATAATTGGTAGGATTAGGTCTCGCTGGTGAATAACCTCCCGTCATCCCAATTTGCATGTTAATGTTACGCGCATAACCTGGAATGGTACTTGCGAGAGCACTGCTCTGCCGGAGAAATCCATCTATATATAATTCCAAAGATCCTCCTTGTTTTTCAGTGATGGCTATATGATGCCAAGTTCCAATAGCTGGCGCCGGGGAAGAAAGATAAGTACCTGAAGTCACTCCCCCGCCACTATTCAAATAGGAAGTACTATATCCTAAATTTCGATTTTTATCCACCGATAAACTAGAATTGCCAATTTCTAAAATTCCCGTGGTAGCATCGCGGTTCCAGTAATTTGCATAAATCCACATTGTAATTGTCATTTCATTTGTTGTAATGGGAAGAATACCTGCATTGTAAGGAATGCTAACATATTTACCATCACTAATAAACGAAACAGCATTACCGGGACTGACAAAACCACTGCCGGATACACCCATCGTATTTGGCGAACTGTTTGCATTATGGGTAAATGAGATTGTTCCGCTGTCAAGAGTATTATCAGTAGGAGAAAATGTGATAAAGAATGTTGTACTCTTATTTGCTTTTATCGTTGCAGTAGTTGGGGTTACAGAAAATTTACTATTACTTGAAACAACATTCGTTATTTTCAAATCGGCGGTGCCGTTGCTATTGGAAATAACCACACTATCCAACTTTGGATATGCCGTTATTACTTCTCCGAAATTTCGCGGCGTTGATGGTTGCATAGCAAAATTCGGAAATCCGGAAAAACCGTTTAACGCAATTTGTTGCGTGTTATTTGCATTATTGGTAAACGTAATATTTCCGTTGATTGCTCCTAATGCAGACGGAATAAACGTAACGTAATATTTCCTCGAAGAATTTTCTCCTAAAGAATCCTGTGTTGTTGAAGAAAGAACGAATTGCTCGTTCGATGATTGCGGTGTATAGAGCAATGGTAAGTTTCCGGTATTCGATACCGTAAAACTATCTCTTGCAGTTTCACCAACGACAATCGAAGGATACGCAATACTCGGCTTTGAAACTAACATTTGCAGTACTGCTCCGCGACCGTTTACGATAACATTGGAAGGCGAACCGGAAGCGTTATGCTTGAATTTTATCGTTGCATTCTTTGAGCCCTGGGACGCAGGAGTAAATGTTACATAAAACTTTGCATTCGCGTTTGCATTTATCGTCGCAGTTAGTGGTGTAACAGCAAAATCCGTACTCGATGAGGTAACAGATGAAACGGTGAGCGGCGCATTTCCAAAATTTGTTATAAGGATGCTGTCTCTCTTACTTATCGTAGGTTTTGAATCTCCAAAGGTGATACTACTCGGCGTAACAGAAATGATAGAACCATATCCAAGTCCGGTTACAGTGAGTAGTGTCGGAGTGCCGAGTGCATTGTAATTGAAGGTGATTCTCGAAGTATCATATGTCGTAGAGTTTGGAGAGTAACTAATGGTGAACACTGCTGATGCATTTTGGTTCAGAGTGATAAATTGCGGAGAAATATTAAATCTCCCATTACTTGAACTAACGGAAATAATAGTGAGCGGCGCTGTTCCACTGTTAGTAACTTTAACCGTATCAGTCTTCGTTGTGTACGTTGCAACATTTCCAAACGATTTTGTTGTTGAAGAAAGTGAAAATAGCGGACCGATTCCCGTTCCACTCAACGAAATTTTTGATGGCGAACCGCTTGCATTGTGGGTAAATTTGATGGTATCATTTTTTACACCGTTTGATGTTGGTGCAAATGTGATATAAAATTTTTGCGATGAGGAAGCAATAATTGTTGCTGTTGCTGGTGTAATGGCGTATTGATTTCCATTGAAAGTTATGCCCGAAATAATCAACGTTGCATTTCCGGTATTGGAAATCGTAACGCTATCTTTTTTCGTTTGCCCTGCAACAACATTGCCGAAGGAAAATGTGCTTGCCGAAGCTGAATAGATTGGCGAGATGCCATTTCCACTTACTGCAACACTATGCGGAGAACCGCTTGCATTATCGGTAAATGAAATTGTTCCGCTTTGATTTCCATTTGCCGTTGGTGCAAACGTTACGTAAAATTTTTGCACCACGCTCGGTGCAAGTGCTACGCTCGTTGGCGTTACCGTAAACTTCGCGTTGTTCGACGTTACGTTGGTAATATTCAGTGTCGCTGTTCCTGTGTTCGTTACTGCAATACTGTCTCTTTTAGTAATTGTGGTATTCACATTGCCAAAAGCAATCGAAGCCGGCGCAACCGAAAACGCGGGCGCAACTCCTGTTCCATTCACAGAAACACTATGCGGCGAACCATTTGCATTATCCGTAAATGAAATTGTGCCGCCTTGATTTCCTACTGCTGTTGGCGCAAACGTGATATAATATTTTTTGGTTGCGCTTGGTGCAATTGTTCCTGTTGTTGGTGTAACGGTGAATTTCGCATTATCGGAAGTTACATTTGTTATCGCAAGTGTCGCCGTTCCTGTATTTGTAATTGTTACGCTGTCTTGTTTCGTAGTTCCCGTGAGAACATTTCCAAGCGCAACTGAATTTGCCGAAGACGAAAACACCGGCGCTGTTCCAGTTCCGCTGAGTGATACACTATGCGGAGAACCGCTTGCATCATCATTAAAAGTAATCGTTGCCGTTTTTGCTCCGGTGCTGGCTGGAATGAACGTGACATAAAATTTTTGTGATGCGTTCGGAGCAAGTGAAATTGTTTGCTTCGATGTTGGTGAAACTGTGAACTCTGCATTATCCGATGAAACATTTGAAATGTTCAGCGATGCAGTCCCTGTGTTTGTTACCGCTACGCTATCGAGTTTTAAAGTTCCTAAAACAACATTGCCAAACGAAACAGAGGATGGAGAAACGGAAAATACCGGCGTAATTCCCGTTCCTGTAACTGATACAGTATTTGGAGAAGTTGCTCCGCTGTGTGTAAATGTAATTGTTGCAGATTGCGCGCTTGCTGTTGTCGGACTGTACGTAACATAAAACATTTTACTCTGCGATGCTGCAACAACAACGGAAGTCGGCGTAACAGAAAATTGCGCATTATTCGAAGTAACATTGGAAATCGTAAGGTCAACCAAGCCAACATTGGTAACAGTGAGACTATCTGTTTTTGTTGTACCAAGTAATACACTTCCCAACGAAAGTGATGTTGGTGAATATGTTAATTCATTCACGGCAAAAACTATTCTGATAGTACGGTTTGCAGTGATATTGGTGAACGTGTAATGTGTTGTTGAATCCGTTTTTACGCCATCCACAATAATACTATCTGCGCGGTAACCGGAATTTGGTGTAATAGTAAACGTCTGACTCGCGCCGTGATTGACATTCACCGTTCCCGACGGAGAGATTGTTCCGTTACTTCCTGCGGTTGCTGTAATGGTAAGTTGTACTCCTGTTCCGCTTACGCTAACTGTTTGCGGAGAACCCGGTGCATTATCGGTAAATGAAATCATACCGTTTTGCAATCCCGTTGCTGTTGGCGTAAACGTGATGTAAAATTTTTGTGTTCCACCGGCAGAAACGTTTGCGCTCGTTGGTGTAACAGTGAACCTCGCATTGTTCGATGATACGGACGTTATTGAAAGAGAGGCACTTCCGACATTCGTAACAGTAACGCTGTCTTGTTTTGCATTTCCAATATTCACATTTCCGTACGCAATGCTCGATGTTGATGCAGAAAATCCGGGACCAACAACAAATGTTGATTGTGTGGAGAATGCTGAACCTGCAAATGTATTATCTACTGCTTGAACTCCCCAATAGTACGTTCCGTTTGCAAGACCTTTAACAACCCAACTTGTATCGTGAAATGTATTGCCTAAACGAGCAACTCTTCGATAGCCGGTGCTTACATTGGACATTGGTGGTTGTGTATTCACTCCGTTAGATGACGTTCCAACGCGAAGATTATACGTTAATCCATTCTTCGGTGTTTGTGTGTCCGTTGTTTTATTCCATCGCAGTGTTGCATTAGAGCCGGAGATCGTAGTAGTTAATCCCGATGGAGTGTTCGGTACTGTATTAAATGTTGTACCGTTATTTCTGTACAGTTTGGTAAAATATGCGCTGGTAACAAGTAGGTCCAAATCACCATCATTATCATAATCGCCCCACGCGCATGAAGCCCACTCGCTTGCTGCCGAAATACTTCCCGCAAAAACTTCTGTAAATCCAGTTCCTGTATTTTGATAAATCTTGGAAAAGCGACTCGTATTGTCAGTTCCACAATTGAAAATATCCAAATCGCCATCGTTATCATAATCGCCCCACGCGATTGTACCATAATAAAGTCCGTATAAACTTCCCGCATAGACTTCGGTAAATCCGCTTCCAGTATTTTGATAAATTTTAGAAACGCCAAGCCCATTAGTAGCATGTCGTTGTGATATGAGTAAATCCAAATCACCGTCTTTATCGTAATCACCCCACGCGATGGAACTATAGTAACCCCCCGATAAACTTCCTGCATAGACTTCTGTAAATCCACTTCCTGTATTTTGATAAATTTTAGAAACGGCGGTTGTACCATTATGTCCCGATAAGGCAATATCTAAATCGCCGTCGTTATCATAATCGCCCCAGGCAACACCACTATAACCAAGTCCCATTAAACTTCCTGCATAGACTTCGGTAAACCCGCTCCCTGTGTTTTGATAAATTTTGGAAATATAAGTAGAGCCAGTACCGAACCCAGAGAGAACAATATCCAAATCGCCATCATTATCATAATCGCCCCAAGCAGCACAACCCTGATAAACTCCCGTTAAACTTCCCGCATAGACTTCTGTAAATCCGCTTCCTGTATTTTGATAAATTTTGGAAGAGTACACGTTACTATTATCTGAGCCCGCTATAAGAATATCTAAATCGCCATCTCTATCATAATCACCCCACATTGCAGAGCCGCGATGTACTCCAGTTAAACTTCCCGCATACACTTCCGTAAATCCGCTTCCGGTATTTTGATAAATTCTGGAAATATAGGTTCCGGTAGTGCCGCTTAATCCTGTTAAGAGAATATCTAAATCTCCGTCGTTATCATAATCCCCCCATGCAACCCCGCTATACCCTACAGCAGAGGTTGATAAAGCCCCTCCCGCATAGACTTCGGTAAATCCTTGCGCGTAGAGCGGTGAAGAAAATAAAGTGAATGAAAAAGCAAATGCGAAAAAGAATTTCGTAAATGGATTGCGGTGAGAAAGTAATATTGTAAGCATAGAGTTATTTGTGAATAAACGATAAATGAATAAATAGTATAAAGACAAAATTAGTCTTGAAATAGTCCGTACTATTTTAACACCGAAATGCTCTGCAATCGAGGAACGAAAGGTGGGACAGAATTTACGTTAAGTGTAAATATAATCTCACGGTTTTATAAATCGGCTACAAAATTATAGGTGTGAAAAAAACGTGGAGCAATATAAAAAAGGGGTTAGACAAAGTCAAGGAAAATTTTATTGAATTTCTATAAATCTGGATTCTATCACAATGCACTTTCTTCAAATCATTTAATTTGAAACTTTTGAATAAGTAAGAATTCAAAAGTATATTTACGCCACAAATTTGTATGATTCCATCGCAACTTCTTACTTCCATCCGCGCAAAAGCGAAACAATTGCACCGAACAATTGTATTTCCCGATGCTACCGATATTCGTACGCTCAAAGCAGTCCGTATTATTGCCGATGAAGGTATTGCGAATCCGATTTTGATAGGAAACGAAATTGAAATTCGGAAGAAAGCGGAACTCGAAAATATTCCTTTGAACGGAATAAGAATAATCGAACCAAGCAAATCTGAAAAACTCTCCGACTTCTCGCACATTTATTACAATTTGCGAAAAGCGAAAGGGATGCAATTCACAGAAGCGCAAACGCAAATGCAACATTCGTTATTTTTTGGCGCAATGATGGTGAAAGAAGGTTTTGCTGATGGAAGTGTTGCCGGCTCACTTTCAACAACGGGAGATGTATTGCGAGCGGCAATTCAAATCATCGGGGTAGCGGAGGGAGTTTCTATTGTATCAAGTTTTTTCCTGATGGTATTTCCTCATCAGGTTTTTTCGTTTGCCGATTGCGCCGTTGTTCCCGAACCGGATGCTTCTCAACTTGCCGATATTGCAATTACCACGGCATCGAATCATCAAAAACTCACGGGCGAAGAACCAAAAGTTGCGATGCTCTCTTTCTCAACAAAAGGAAGCGCAACCCATCCCCTTGTGGAAAAAGTTCAGCAAGCGACACAAATTGCAAAACAAAAAGCGCCGCAACTTTTACTCGACGGAGAATTACAACTCGATGCGGCAATTATTTCTGAAATCGGAAAACGAAAAGCGCCGAACAGCGAAGTCTCGGGAAAAGCAAACGTATTAGTTTTCCCGGATTTAAATGCGGGAAACATTGGCTATAAACTTGTTGAACGACTTGGCGGCGCGCAAGCAATTGGTCCACTCGTTCAAGGATTACAAAAACCTGCTTTTGATTTGTCGCGCGGTTGTTCGGCAGAAGATATTGTCAATGTTGCGGCGATTTGCGCAGTAATGAAATGAAGAATAATTTTAGATTGACAACAAAGCACCATTTCTAAAACACTTTTTCTCAACTACTTTTTTAATTTTTAACTTTTCATTTTTAACTTTTCATTGACTTCCCTCAAGCAACAAAGCGGACGTTTCCTCTTTCTCGATATCTTTCGAGCAGTATCAATTATTTTGATGTTGCAGGGACATGTGTTTCGCGCGGTACTCGATAATGCAATTCGTGAGCAATGGTGGTTCGACATTCACGAATTTATCCATGGCTTAACAGCACCGGCATTTCTCGTTTCCGCCGGATTGACGTTTGGTATTTCTACGCTCCGAAAACACGAAGAATACATCCAACTCTCTCCCGCTTTTTTCAAACGGATTGGCAGGTTTGTTGTCGTCTTGTTTATAGGTTACGCGCTCCACCTTCCGACGCTTTCTTTCAAACAACTCACGACTGCCGCAACGTATTTCGATTATCTGACGCTCACGCAAGTTGACGTTTTACAATGCATCGGGATTACACTCTTGTTTTCGCAAATCGTATTATTTTTTGTCAAAGAAGAACGGAAATTATTACTCATCATCTCACTGCTCTCCTTTTTAATACTCCTCGTTACACCATTGATGCAAAATCAGGAGTTTTTGAAATCGCTCCCGCTTTCCGTATCGCAATATCTCGATATTTACAACGGCTCAAACTTTCCGTTACTTCCCAATGCAGTATTTATTTTTGCGGGAATCTTGCTTGCAACCCGGTTTTTAAAATTAGCAAACGATGAACATCTCGAAAAATTCTTTAAAAAACTTTCCCGCTTCGGTTTACTCATCGCTGTGTTAGCGCCGATTGTATTTTTTCTTCCGTTTGATTTTTACCCGGTTAATGATTTCTGGAAAACAAGTCCGAATTTTGTGTTCACGCGATTTGGTTGCGTACTCTTACTGCTCTCCGGCGTTTGGTATTTCACAACGAAAGTGAAAACCATTCCATCGCTTATTCCCCTCCTTGGAAAAGAATCGCTCTTCATTTACGTTTTCCACTTGCCGCTTATTTACGGAAGTCCTATTAATTATCATAGTTTGTATGTGTTCTTTGGAGGAAAATTAAATGTACTCGAGGCGTTCGGGATATTTGTTTTGCTTAGTCTTGTAGTGATTGCTGTTGCAAAACAATGGCACTCTCTCAAAGCAAACAAACTCAAAACGCTTCGGTATATTCAGGTGGGAATGGCAACGACTTATCTTCTCCTTTTCTTTCTTCTTTAATTGGATATTGTCTCTTCTTCTCGCTTCTGGCTTCTGGCTTCTCACTTCTTATTTCTCACTGCTTACTTCTCACTTCTTACTTCTCACTTGCCGACGTATGGTCGTGAACAATTTTCCACTCGTCGTTAAACTTTTTCATTACCAATGTAAAAATTCCATGCGGTTCATCGGTTGCGCGTTTCAGTTTCCACTTTCCTAAAACCCACGCAACGTTTTCTTCGAGAATGGAAATTTCCAAATCGGAAAATTCGAGCGTTCCCATTTTTTCTTTCGAATCATATTTGCGTTTGTATTTCGCTTTCGTCGAATCGAATCCGCGCGTAACATTTCCTCCGCTCGTAAAAACCAAACTATCGGATTGCCAGTAACCGTTCATATAACCGTCAATATCGGCGTGGTTCCATGCGGTGGATTGAGTTGTGAGAATGATTTGAATAGCAGATTTTTCTTTTTCTGTTGTTTGGGAAAGAGAAAGTGAAGTGGTAAGAAGTAAAATTACAATTAAAATATTATTTTTGAATTTTATTTGAAATTTTGATTTTGTCATTTGAATTTTAAATCGTGGTACAAATTATTTTTCAAGATAAATTTTCCAACTTTCTCGGAAACTAAATATCGAACTGATTTTCCCATTGCAATTCTCTTCCGAATTTCACTCGAAGAAATTTCAATGTTCGGAACATTTACAAACTTAACGAGATGGGTGAAATCGTTTTCTTGCAAAGCAACTCCTCCCCTATTCATCACCACAACTTGCGCGAGTGAAAAAATTTCTTTTGTTGATTTCCACGTGTTGAGTTCTAAGAAATTATCAGCGCCAATAATTAAATACAATTCTGATTGCGGATAGGTTTGTTGAAACAATTTGAGCGTATCAACTGTGTACGAAAAATCTTTTCGTAAAAATTCTACATCGCTCACGTCAAAAAATTTATTGCCTTTGATTGCGAGTTGCACCATTTGTAATCGCAGTTGTCCATCGAGGAGTTGCTCGTGCGGTTTGTGCGGAGGATTTCCTGTGGGGACAAAAACTACTTTTCCCAATTGCAATTTTTCCCGTACGTGTTCAACGGTAATTAAATGTCCAACGTGTGGTGGATTGAATGCGCCACCGAAGATTCCTAAACGGGTTATTGATAGTTTTCCCATTACAATAATTCTATAAACTCTTCAACACTCAACCCCGCTTGACGAATAATTGCTCGCAATGTTCCTTTGTCTAATTCATCATGTTCAGGAACTGTAACTTGAGAGAACGGATTATCTCTACGAATAATAATATGACTCCCGTGCTATCGCTTAAAATAAAATCCAACTTTGCCTAACGCTTTAACACAATCGCGACCGGAAACACCCGCCAATTTACTCATACCGCAACGAGCATTGACTCAAAATGTTCATCGGGAATTGGAAGGTTATCTTCTCGTAATGCAAGAATATACCCATCAATTGCTTCTCGAATATTTTGAATCGCTTCTTCTTTGGTTTTTCCTTGACTTATACAACCGGGTAAACTAGGACATTCAACAACCCAATATCCATCCTCGCCGTGTGTTAATAGTACTTGTCTCATAAGTTTTCCTAAAAATATTTGAATTTTATCTCTAACAATTGAAACACTAAACATTGATATCCGGACTTGCTACTTTCTTTGCTTGCACCTGCCGTATTCGTCTTTGACTTTTCTTCACCACAGAAAACGTCCATCCATCGTAGCGAATTTCTTCTTTCAGTTCGGGAATTTTGCCGGACAGTTTTTGGATAAACCCGCTGAGTGTGTCGTATTCCGCATCTTCAGGAATTGCGCTTCCGAATCGCTCGTTAAAATTGCTAATCGAAATTTTTGCATTCACTAAAAACGAACCGTCGCTTGCCGTTTCAATTTCTTTCAACTCCTCATCGTACTCATCATGAATTTCTCCGACGATTTCTTCGATAATTTCTTCCATCGTAATTATCCCCGCAGTGCCGCCATATTCATCATTCACAATTGCGATATGAATTTTTTGCCGTTGCATTTCCCGAAGCAAAACGCTGATTTTTTTCGTCTGCGGAATAAAATATGCTGAACGAATAATATCGTGTAAAATAATCGCTTCGTGTTCAATGAGCGGGATTAAGTCTTTCGAATATACGATGCCGAGAATGTTATCCACATTTTCCTGATAGACTGGCATTCGCGAATATCCTTCTTCCGCTACGATGCTCATTATTTTTTCTTTGGACGCGTTGATTTCCACTGCCACAACATCTGTTCGCGGCACCATAATTTCTTTTACGGTGGTTTCTGTAAACTCAAAAATGTTGGAAATGAGTTCGTGTTCCGTTTTATCAATGACGCCGGTTTTCGAGCCCTCGTCAATCATAATACGAAATTCTTCTTCGGAAATTTTCGACTCGGAAAATGTTGTGTGGTCGTGAAATGGTTTGAGAAGAAGGTTACTCGTTCCCACCAATATTTTTACCGCCGGCGAAAATAATTTGGAAAGGAGTAAAATAAACGGGGCGATGAACAACGAAAACTTTTCCGAATACCGAAGCGCAAGCGACTTGGGAATTAACTCGCCTATTGTTAATGAGAGATAGGTTATCAGCGCAACCACCAGAAGAAGCGCGGCAAACTCGCTCTGTTCGGAAATGAAGGGAATGTTGAGTTGTTGAATGGGTTCTTTCAAATACTGAATTGCCGCAGTACCGCCGAGCGCAGATGCAAATGAGCCAACAACCGTAATACCAATCTGCACTGTGGCTAAAAATGTATCGGGGTCGCTCTGGAGTTTTTCAACAATCTTTGCGCGGGTTTTTCCTTTCTCAATCAAATCTTTGATGCGGGTTCGCCGCGTTGAGACGATAGCGATTTCGCTTGCAGAAAATAACCCATTCAGCAGGACTAATACGAATATGATGATTAACTCAAACCAAAAACTCATCGGTGTTTGCTTTCCTGCGGAAGTAGTGAAAATGAAATGATTGCGCGCCCAACGTAAACTTCATTGCGCTTCTTTGAAGCAAATGGGGAAACGTAAGATTTATGTAATCGCCGTGTATTAAGACTCATATTTGCGGGGAAAAAGTACGGGTTTCAAACAAGATTTTCAAACTTTCCCGTATTCCGTGAAATCAATTAATTGTTCTATTCTCATCTTTTTTCTACTTTGTTCAAAATTTTTTCAAATTTATTCTCTCAATTCTATGAAACACATTTTTCGAACTCTCATCGTTGCTTTCATCCTTTTCTCCTCATCTCAAACATTCGCCCAAATTGATTCAACGTTTGATGATGATTGGGAAAATGAAAGCAGTTTTTCCAACACAAAATTTGGCGGCGCGGGCGGATTTACCCCCTATTATTTATTTCTCGATATGAAAGAACTTAATTTTTTCCTTTCCAGAGGAAATGTAAAACCATTCAGCACGAATGAATTGGTAATGTATGGTGGTGAAGGATATGGGTATATTATGTTTTTGAAAAACGTCCGTGTTGGTGGTCTTGGAGCATCTGGTAATCTGGCTTCTGAATATTACGATGCTTTGAGTGGCATTAAACGTGAAGTTTCTCTAGAAATAAATTTTAGTGGGGTAACAATGGGGTACGTTTTCCCTTTTTCACGTCGATTGGATGTAGCGTTGGACATAATGTTAGGAGGGGGGAATGTGGATATTGTCTTGACGCGTTCGAACAAACAGAATTTCGTATGGCATGAGATATGGTCTAATTACGGCGACCCGACCTATAGTGAAAATAATTACACGCAAAAAATAAGTGGAAATTTTTTCACTTATCGCTACTCATTTAATATAGAATATGCACTTCTTGATTGGTTTGGCTTGCGGTGTGGACTCGGTTATACAGCAATGGTTTCACCGGAATGGAAACTTGACAACAAATATGACCTCAACAACGTGCCAAATAACATTTCCGGTAAAGGTATGACTCTCAACTTTGGAATTTTCGCGGGAGCATTTGGGAATTGAAGGAGACGAGAAAAAATAATAGCGATTTAATAAAACAAACGATTATCATTCGCGAATCTTTCCGATATATACCCTGTACTTGTTTCCTTTATTGTCTCGGGCAATTCCATCACCGTATTCATACCTAAAATCAATAGCGAAAAAAACAATCTCAACTACTGTCCCCAATTTTCCTACAAGAGTTGCAGTCCCCACGGGAGAAACTTTCGCATTCGAACTATAACCGTATTCAGTGGACCAATCAAACGGGGCACTATTTTTCTTTATACTATCAACCATTCCAAGTCTATCATCGTTTTGGAAAGGTCGGTAAGGTGGTAACGGAAACCTATCGCTAAAATTATTGAGAGAATACACTCCCTCAAGTAATTCGCCATTTGACATCGCGGCAGAAATTTTTCCATACCCACGATAAAAATCGTTAATTGTTGCAATGATTGTTTCTCCATTTGTGAGATTATAAAAGCGTACCGGAGATTGTTGTAGTGTGGCACACCCCGTGAAGGCAATTAAAATTATTACAACAGAAATCCGCATTTCACATTGGGAAATTAATTTTCTTCTTTTTCTTTCTCTCTCGCTTCGTCTAAACGCCGCAACACGGTGATGGCAAAACCGATGACCATCATCACCGTTCCCATCCATACGAGATTGATGTACGGTTTTACGGTTGCTTCGATAACAAAGGTATCTTTCGTGGCAATGGGTTTGGCACCGGGGTTAGAGATAGTAATTTCTACCGTCGAGTTCTCTTTATTTTCTTTATCCGGTTTCATCGTACTGATGGTGAATGTGTAACCGGAAGAATGTTTTGCGGGAATAAAACTTTGCTGCCCGCCTTCCATTCGGAAAAGTGGTTTCACCGTTTCTGTTACCCCCTCTTTTTCAACTTCTATATCAACGCCCATCTGCACGGTTGCTTCGCCCGTTACCATTTTCCCTTTTTCTTCATCGTTAAAATCGTAATCAATAAACTTGACTTTAAATCCGTCAATTTCTTTCACTTCCCCTTTTTTGAAAAGGAGGGTTTCGCCCTTATTTTTTTCATCGGGAGTTTCGAGGGAAATCGGGGCGATGTAAAAATCGTGCGTGAGTTGATTCCAAATATCAGGAATGCGCATTAACCCATTCGTGAAATTACTGAAATACATCACCGGCGCAACTATTTCTACTTTCCCCTCGTTTTCCACACGGACTTGAAATGCAAATTGCTCTCTATCAATCGGTTGATAACCGAGAAACGTCAGTTTGTATTTTTCCAGCACTTCGACGGTTTTTCCTTCTTCAAGAGAAACAGTTTGTTTATCATCGTAGCGCGCAGAGGAGACAAAACCGATAAACATCAATGCAATACCGATGTGCGCAATTGCCCCTCCCGCATATTTCGGATTCCCTTTCATTATTCTATAGCCGACAAGAATATTGACACTCAAGGCAAATGCCGCGGCAAATAAAAATAAGGCAATTTGTACTTCGCGAACACCAAGAAGAAGCATAACAACGGTAAACAGTACTGCAAGAATGATAGGAATACGCAAACTTTTCAAAAGCGTACCCGCCTGCGAACTTCGCCACCAGAGCATTTGTCCAATCCCCATCAACAAAGCGATGATAATACCGAATGGCAAGGTCGTTTTTACGTAGTACGAAATATCAATCGCCGACTTCTTATCCGACATTATGCTTGTTATTATCGGCGAAGACGTTCCGACTGCGATGAATAACGCCGTAAAACAAATGGACATTGCGCCGAGATAAATTGCGAACTCCCGCGATAACATTGAATGTTCGATGGCAACTTTTGGTATTTCGTTTCTCCGCAGGAAGAGCAACCCGAAACCGACGCTTGTAAACATCAACATCGCTCCCAGCAATAACCAGTATGCCCACATTCCGGGGTCAACAAAAGAATGTACTGACGTATCGCCAAGAACTCCGCTCCGTGTAAGAAAAGTGGAATACAGCACAAGGACAAAACATAAAATACTTAGTGAGATATTTGTCCGAACGAACGAACCCATTTTTCGTTGGGACATAATCGTATGTAACGATGCGACGCCAACTAACCAGGGAACGAGTGAAGAATTTTCGACCGGGTCCCATCCCCAAAATCCTCCCCAGCCGAGTGTTTCATAAGCCCAATAACCGCCAAGAATAATTCCTAACCCCAGAATACCTGTACCAAAAACTATCCACGGTTTTGCTACGGTTATCCACGATTGATATTCTTTTCTCAAGAGGGAAGCAACAGCAAATATATACGGAACTGACATAGCAGAAAATCCTACAAACAAGATTTGCGGATGAATTGCCATCCAATAATTTTGTAACAGCGGGTTCAGCCCTTTCCCTTCATCAGGAAATTGCGCCCACACCCCTTTCGCTTCATCGAGCCAAAGAAAATTACCCGCCGATGCAGGCATTGGTCCTGTGTGAATTAAATCTTTGGGAAAAGTATCCCAGATGTACGCAAAAGGATTTTTTACGACAAGCATTGTTACTAAAAATCCCAACACGAGATTAAACACGAACATCACTTCCGCTTCCCATCCTTTTCGAGAAGAGTACCCGATTAGAACTATGCCAATGATAATCGTGTATAAAGTCCAGAGCATAAAACTTCCCTCCTGCCCCGCATAAAACGTGGAGATGAGAAGATGGAGCGGTAAATCGGTAGAACTGTAATTCCACACATACGAATATTGAAACTGATGTGTAAGAATCAGATAGAGGAGATAGAAAGAACTGACGATGATGGAAATTGCCGTTCCGTGAAAACTGACACGGGCGAGTTGAAGATATTCGTTCGTCTTTTTTTTGTGGGTCAGGAGATATGCTATTCCTGAAACGATGACTGAAACAAATGCGAAGAAGATAAGGTAGCGACCAATCATAAAGGTTTTGAATGTAGTGTATGGAATTTCCGGTTCATTAATTTTGAAGTTGGTTGCCTGACCATTACTTCCAAGTTTTTTTACAAAGTCTTCTTCATTTGTTCCGATGTCCCTTCATATTTCGACGGGCATTTGGTCAGAATATCCGAAGCGTGAAAGAAACCATCTATATAACGGCCTTTCACCACTACGGCTTCAGCAACTTCGAAATTGTTCGGTTTTGCTCCGGAGAAAACGACTTGACACGTCGCTCCGTCGTCATCTTTCATAAAAAATACAAATTCATTTTTGTCGGAGTCGTATTTCGTCCCTTTATCAACAACCACGGCTCCCTTCACCTGAATTTTTCGCTGTGTTTTCATCGCATCGGTTATCGTGCCGTATTCAACTTTGTTTTCCATAAAACTGAACGAAAGGAAAACAAGAAGTCCGAGAATAATAACGCTGCCTAAAATTACTTTCAATTTCATAATATATCTTTCTTTAAATATGATTGGATTGTTCTGCTTCTGATACGCGTTTATCTAACTTTACCAAATAACTATAAATTCCTACCCAACAGATAAGAACGATTGTCATAACGATATAAAGTTGATGTTGTGAAAAAAAGTCGTACATAGTATGTTTTAAGATATACAAAAGATGTGCCGAAACACGCTGTTGAAAATAACAGCAATTTCTGAATTTCGTTCACTTTTTGTTTTCATTTGTAAGAAATAGGGATTGAATATTTTCAAGAATGAGAGGTTTTAGTTACGCAAGTTCCTGCTTTTTCCAAAGGAGTGTTTCAACCCGAACTCGTAGATTCCACATCCAGAAAAAGAGTGCGGCAAAACAGAGACCGGAAAGATAAAACAGTACGCGCATATTCGGTGCAATACCTTTCGATTCAAAAAGCGGACCTTTTCCTTGAGCGTCGCCGGCAGAACCGGGATGTAGCCCCGACATCATTCTTGGCATAACGAAGATGAAAAAGGGAACGGTGATTCCGGCAATAATCGAATATGCGGCTGAAAGTTGGGCGCGTTTTTCTTCGTTATCAATAGCGGAGCGTAAAGCAAAATATGCGCCGTAGATGAGCAGTAAAATGAAAATGGATGTTTGCCGCGGGTCCCAGTTCCAGAATGCGCCCCAATTAAATTTCGCCCATATCGCGCCTGTTACTGTTGCTAACACACAAAAAACAAACCCTAATCCAGCCGCTGAAACAGATTTGATATCATTCTGATAATCCCTCGTTCGCAAGTACTGTACGGAAAACACGAGCGAGGTAAGAAATGCGATAACACTTACCCACGCCATTGGTACGTGAAAAAAAATGTTCCGCGCTTTTTCTTCCAACCCGGGAATAATCGGAAACTCGTACCAATGTTGGGGATTTGCCACCATAGGAAATGAAAACCCGACGATGATAACAAAAGTGAGAATTACTCCGAGGAGATATTTAAATATTTTACTCATAGATTACCAAATTCACGACGGATTACCAAATTGTAAGAAATTATGAAGATGCTCTCCAAAATTCATTTCTTCTTTACCCAATGTTAGTCTTTCCAAATTACATCAAATAATAATGATGAGGCAATAAAAGTGGCGATAAGATACGAAATAAGCATTTGAAAATTTCCCAGAGTTTCAGAAAACGGTGCGCCTTCCACCGCAAGTTTCGTAGCATCAATCACGGTAATGAACATTGGAAGCAACACCGGAAACGAAAGAACGGGATACAGAGTTCCTTTTGTATTCGCCTTCGCGACAATTGCGGCTAACATTGTTGAAGTTACCGCAAGAGCAAGGGTGCCGAAAATGATGACGAGAAAAAAAATATCTGGCCGCCGAAGCGTAAATTCGGGAACAAAAAGAAAAAAAAGAATCGTGGTAAAAAGATTTAACCCAAGGAGGAGAACGATATTGAAAGCCATTTTTCCGTACAGCACGGTTGATGGCTTTGCGGAGAGTTGGAGAAGTAACGTTGTTCCCCGTTCCTCTTCACTCACAAACGTTCGTGATAACCCTGACATACTCGCAAAAAAAATTATAATCCATAAAATTCCTGCGTAGATGAGTGAACCCGGGCTTTCTGCCTGTATAGCAAAAATAACAATCGAGATAGTCGTAATAACGAACATCACCAACGAATTCAGTGCATACCGTGTACGGAGTTCCGAACGGATGTCTTTCAGAAATATCGCAATGGTAGAATTCATACAAACGCCAAGAGGAATGGAGAGAAAAAAATTACCTTTGTCGTTCCTGAAAGATTCAGTTCAGACAAAGGTAATGGGAAAATAAATATTGGCTAAATTACAAAATGTAAATAAATCCCGTTGTGAATCCGATACCGCCGATGTTGACATCCTGCGATTTCTGGGTGGAGTAACTGGATTCATCAAATCTGAATTTTTGAATTGAAGCAAGCGAAATTTCACCATTGACAAAAAACGCAAGCCCTTCGTCCGCAAGCACATAACGAATCCCGCCTTCAAAGGCAAGTCCAAAAAATGTTTTATATGTTTTATGCCGCGGGGCAATGGTGTAGGAATATCCTAACGAGGGGTCTGTTGCCTCTTTTGAATAATCCAGCGTCGCGCCGAAATAACCAAACCCGACACTTAAGTAGGGATAAACATTTGCATTCGGTTTAAAGAAATACTTTGGTCCGATGGTAACCCAATTTTGTTCCCATGAAATTTTCTCGTTGACAGAAGTCGTTTCTGCCGGACTTCCATCTATACTCTCGTAATTCTGCTTATATGCTTTAGAAAATGTATGATATTTTATCTCGATGTTCATACTATTGAAGAGGTTAAAATCGGCGTTTAATCCATACACAGCACCGCTGCTTGAACCCAGAACTGAATCGAACTGAGGTACGGAACTCGAAAAAATTCCAAGTCGAAAACCAATCGAAGCGTGGATATGCTCCTTGATGGAATTTTTCGTCACATGCTTCGAACCTATCGCCTGCTCTTTAAACAGCGAGGTACTTTCGAATGATGGTGGAGTGATTGGCTTAAATTGTGCGGCAGCAAATGACGTACAAAGGATAAAGAATAAAATTTTGGTCATAAAAGTGTTCATACAATTCCCTTTCTCAATGGGTATGGTAAAATTTTTCTGTCAAATGTTACGAAAATAAACGCGAAATTTCAAAAATTCGGGAGGATTTTTTTAAGGATGAAATGCAAGACTCGAGCCCACCCATGTTTTATTTTTATTATAATCCACTCCCATCATTTTCCCTTTACTCATCCGAACGAGGTTATTTACTAACAGCGGTTTCTCTTTCCAGATAAACATCATTCTAATTTCTACTTTTGCAAATTCATCCGGTGTTTGAATGCACGGAGCGTATTCTACTTTTCGCTGAAGAATATAATTTTGTTTTTCCGTAATACTCTCAAGCATATCTTTTGTTACTTCAACGGATACGCCTGTTCCAGCGAATGAAAACAGTGGCTTCAGAACATAGTTATTCAAATCGGACGGATATTCCTTCAACTCATTCAGGAAATATGTTTTCGGTGCATAGTTGCTTTCGATAAATGAAAGCGAGTATTTGCTGATTTTAAAAAACCAGTTGGGATGCCCTGCCCACGTTACGTCAAGTTCATCGGTAAAATGAAAATCGAGGTGAAGATTTTTTTTGGTGAGTTCATCAAAAATCACTCTATTATAAATTCGTTCGATGGGAATTTCTTTTCCATTTTCTTTATAAAAAAGTTTCTTTCCCCGTTTCACAATTTTGGTTACACAAACGCTTTTTACTCCGAGCATTGATTCCGTGCAGGCAAAATCAATTCGCGTTTTTTGCTTCTCAGGTTCAATTTCAAGAAGGACGACATTTTCCGGCGCGCTATCGCCAATGATAATTTCCTTTAATAGCGAAATGTATGTTCGTTCATTCAACCCATTGAAATACGTTGTATAATTTTCCGGAATAGGAAAGTGCTTTCTTGCAACTCTCTCCATCAACGCTTGATAACAGTAGAGCGAAGGAAATCCCTGCAACTCGATTAACTGTGGAATGAATTTGCCGGATTCATCTTTGCAAATTCCAAAATCAATCTGTAAAAACGTTGGATGTTGCGATTCGTTCGGGACATTGAAACCTTCGGGAATTGCTTGACGCGATTTTTCGAGATACTGTTTTGAGGTAACACTTAACAGAATTTCTTCAGCGGCTGTTACGAGAACTTTCGTAAATTCTTCAGAAAGAAAAACAGGAGTTTCAGAAACACGGAAATCGGCGGGATACTTTACGGTTGTGTTGAGTTCAGCAAGAAATGCTTCGTATTTTTTTTGAGAAAACGAATCGTTGAACTGTTTTCGAAGTTGGGAAATCATTCGTTCAGTTTTTAAGGAGAGATATAAAAATCTTTACTCTACTTTTCACCTAAATTAAAAACTGTCCCTGCTCCATTATTTTTTCCCCGGCTACCTCAATATCGAATTCGCGACCAACACAATCAATATGCGTTGTGGAAACCCAATTTGCGCCCGTGTGTTCGCCGTACGGATTTCCAAAAGCAAGATGGACTCCCGGAAGTTTTTCGTCCTGTAAGATATTGCCGCAGATTTCTTTTAAGGCAGTGTTAATACCAATCGCGAATTCCCCGACGCGATTACTGTTTTCATCGGTATGAATGTAATCAGTAAATTCATTAAGCAGAGTAGCGTAAGAGCAATGAAGCGACTTGATTCGGCTATCTTTTATCTCAATGGTAATTGGCGTTTCTTTTAAATCGCCATACTTTGCGCAAAGATAATCACCCACAACTCCATCTACAATGAATGTGCCATTGACATTCATCGGCGTTGTTAAAATTTCTCCCCCGGGAAGATTTCCCCATTTATCAACCGAAATAATTCCACTCGTTTTCAACCAGTGTAATTTAGGAGAAAACTCTGCAACGATATTCGTCCCTCCTTTCGAACGAACACGAATGATTTCCGCTTTCTGCACTTTCTGCAATAATTTTGTTCCCAGTTTATCTACTTCAAGGAAATCAGCGCGCATCCCTTCCAGCATAATCTGCTTATTAATGTTCACCATATGCGCGTGACGAATTTTGTGTTTATTCACAACTTTCGTCATTTGAATCCGCGAGCCAAGTTCTCCTTCCTGCGCTACACAAGCGAAAATACTAACTTGCGATGTAGCCAAATCGTCGAGAATATTTTGCGGCATATCTTCCATCGGGCGTTGGGAAAAATCTTCGAGTACAAACACATTGTAATCAGAACCGATTTTTTCAATTTCATACACGAGCGATGCAGCGATTTCTTCGGACGTATTATCCGTAATAACGGTAATTCTCTCCGTCGGTTTCAAACACAAACAAACATTCAGCGCATTCGTGGCGCCAATACTTAACGCTTTATCAAAAGCAATTTCTTTTATACGGACACTCATAGGTATTTTACTTTATCCATCTAATCCGACGTGCGTTTCCTGCACAATATAATCCACGACCTTCCGCACATCGTTTGTTTGACGATACACTTCTAACTGCCTATCTGCTCCTGTTCCCATCTCAGCAATTTTTAAGATACCATTTACTTCGTTGCGACTGCCAAGTTCATCAACAACATCATCAACGAATTGAATCAACTCAACAATCAAAGATTTTGCATCAACTTCTTCCTGTTTACCGAAATCAATCAACTTTCCTTCCAGTCCGTATCGAGCGGCGCGCCATTTATTCTCGTTTAATAACAAACGACGATACAACCGAAATCCTAAATTCGATTTTACTAACTTATATAACTTTGCCGTTATTGCTTGAATAATTGCAGCAAGCGCAATCGTTTCATCCACGCGCATCGGAATATCGCACACACGAAATTCAATCGTCTCGAAAACCGGATGCAAGCGGATATCCCACCAGATTTTTTTTGCATTATCAATGGAATTGAGTTTGATGAGAAGTTTCACGTAATCATCGAACTCGGAAACACTCATAAAGTAATCGGGAATTCCTGTGCGGGGAAATCGTTCAAACACTTTCGTGCGAAACGATTTGAATCCGGTATTGCGACCAAGCCAAAACGGAGAGTTGGTGGAAAGCGCGAGTAAATGCGGAAGAAAATATCGCGCGGCATTCATTACTTGCAACGCAGTCGAACGGTCATCCATACCGACGTGAACGTGCAAGCCGAAGATAAGATTTGCCCGCGCAACGTCCTGCATATCTTCCACGATAACTTTATAGCGTGGATGGTCGGTAATTTTTTGGTCTGCCCAATGAGAAAACGGATGAGTTCCTGCTGCGGCGATTCTCATTCCATTTTGCTTTGCAAGTTTCGCAAGTGTGCTGCGTAATTGCAGTACTTCTCGTCGCGCCTCGTGAATATCGCGGCAAACATTTGTTCCCACCTCCACCACCGATTGATGCATTTCGGGCTTGATGTTTTCGAGAAGAATCATTTTCCCCTGCTCGTAAATTTCATTGATGTGCGAGTGGAGTTCCCGCGTTTCAGGGTCAATGATTTGAAACTCTTCTTCGATACCGAGCGTGAATAAGTTTTTTTGTGACATTAAAATAGAGATTCGTTATCGAATAAAAATTATCAAAAAATAAATATTGGAAGTTTTAATGGAGCCGCTCCGAAAGGCGACAAAAAATGGACAAGTAAAGAAAATTATTTTCATAGAAACTATGGAAAATTATAGTCACTCAATTTCCAAATAACCGTTGCGATAATCAATAACGGTGCGAAAATACCTGAGAAAATTTAATCCGAGTAAACCACGCGCGCTTGAAAATTCCGTTATGTCGAGAGCAAGAATTTCGATGTTCGATACTTCAATTTCGGCAATACGTATTTTTTCAATAAACATTTTCGGCACCTGAATCACGCCATTTGCCGTAACAATTTCTTGTCGTGTTTGAACAAAAGTAGGGTCATAACCGATTGCTTGTAATGTTTTCCATGAAACACAGGTAAACGCCGCGCCGGTATCAAGCACAAGGTCAATTTCTACAGTTCCCTTTTTCCCGGTGAGTTCGACTTTGTTGATGATGAGTGGAAACCCAAGGTGAAAACGCATTACGGAATTTTTTTAAAAGATAATCGCATACCCTTCAGGAACAACCGGACCGTTATAGGTAAGATAGACGTTCACGATTTCTTTTTTCAAGACTTCATTATCAAATTCACGCCGATTTTTGTTGTGAAGAATAACTTCGCCATCAGGGTTGTCGCCCTTTTCAATCGAACGAAACGCCATCCATTCGTTTTCAAACTGTTTGCGTGCATCTTCAAGTTTCATAGTTTTTACCTTTCAAAAGAAATTAAACTCGTTCAAAAATACAGAGTAGAAAGGAAAGCGACAATTTACTTCTTCACTTTCGCTTTTGTTGTTCGCGCCGGTGATTTTTTTGGTTTTGGTGTTGCCGCGTACGTTCTTACAAATTCACCCCACGTCAAATTGTTTTCTCCCGGCTTATATTCTTTTGCTTTTCGGATGGTCATCTTTGCAACAGAATCCACAATCCATTCAAAATTTTCTTCACCAACGGAATTGACATCGGCATCGGGAGCGGGATTACAAAAATCAATTGCATACGGAATTCCATCGCGGACGGCAAGTTCCACCGTGTTCAAATCGTAACCAAGCCATTGGTTAAGTTTCAATACATATTCTTCCAGTGTGGCGAGAAGTTTTTTCTCAATCGGTTGAGGATTACGAACATAGCGGAGATGGTGCGGTTCTTTCGGTGCGTACTGCATAATATGAACGTCGCGCCCGTCTACACAGTAACAGCGGAAATACTCGGTGAAATCAATTTCTTCTTGCAGCATCATCACGAGTTCGCCCGTTTGATTATACGCATCGAAAAATTCACCGGCATTATTTAATCTGTAAACATGCTTCCACCCTCCTCCTGCAAATGGTTTGAAAAAAGCGGGAAATCCGACGTACTGAAATATTCCTTCCCAATCGAGGGGAAAAGCAAGATTGCGAAACGAATTTTCATTCGTATCCGGCGGATGATGATGCGAAGGAAGAATGACTGTTCGGGGAACGGGAACGTCGATTTTTGTTGCAAGACAGTTATTGAAAAACTTTTCGTCCGCGCTCCACCAAAAGGGATTGTTTAAAACTGCCGTCCCGTTCAGCGCGGCATTTTTTAAGTACGCGCGGTAGAACGGAACATCCTGAGAAATTCTATCGAGAATTACGGCGTAGTCCGTTGCGTCGCCTTGCACCACTTTATCAATCCGCACAAACTCTGCGACAATATCATTTTCTTTTTGCGCGTTTATTCGTTCTACTAATGCCGGGGGAAACGTATTTTCCTGCCCGAAAAGAATGCCAATCTTTTTCATACTATAATTTATTTTTTACTTCGTTAATGGTTACTAAATACTGAGGAAACAATTCGCGCCACCAATTCCAATCATGGCCAAAACCTTGTCTGTCATCAAGCCAATGATTAATTCCTTTATCATTCAACACGGTTGACATTTTCACGTTGTCTTCGCGGCAATTATCCGTTTCTCCCGTCGAAAGAATGATGTTCATTTCTTTTAATTTCCGGAGATACCACTCATCATTTAAGTTCGGCATATAATCGGGAGGATTGTTGTAATAACAATTATCATCGTAGTAACCGAAGATAAATTGTTTAATATCGAACGCGCCGCATAACGAAATTAAATTCCCCACTTTTTCGGGATGACGGAATGCAACATTCAGACAATGATAACCGCCAAAACTTGCGCCTGCAACGGCAACAGTAGAAAATCCTGTCTCTTTTTTTGCCATTTCGATGACTTCGTTCAGAATAAGATTTTCATAACTTAAATGGTTGTTCACTCGCTCGGAGGGATGAATATCGTAATTGTACCAACTGAATTTATCGTTGCTATCTGGAGTGTAAATTTTTACCAGTCCCGCATCTACGAGATGAGCGGCAGATTCCACTAATCCGAAATCTTTGTTTTGGTGATAACTCCCTTGCGATGTCGGAAAAAGAATGACGGGATAACCGCCCGTGCCAAAGACGAGCATATCAAACTCGCGTTGCAAATTCGGCGTGAACCATCGGCGATGTTCTTCGTGCATAGAATTTTTTATTTTAAATCGAAAGGAAATATCCCCGGGCGAAAGGGTGTTTAAGTTGGGCAAAATATAGGTAAATCTTTTGAAAGAGTACAAACGAGTGTATAACACAAAAGGCAACTTTGAACGAGTTGCCTTTTATTATTTTTACGCTTCTTCCGGCGCCATTGTTTTTTTCTTATCGAATCTGCTCCGCTCGTTGTGGTCGAGATACCGCTTGCGAAGGCGAATGGATTTCGGTGTTACTTCAACATATTCGTTATCGCCAATCCACTCAATGGCTTGTTCGAGTGTGAAGATACGCGGGGGTTCGAGCCGCACCGCTTCGTCGGAACCGCTTGCACGCATATTCGTAAGTTGCTTCGTTTTGCACACATTCACCACCATATCTTGTTCGCGCGAATTTTCTCCGACAATCATACCGGAATAAACGCGCGTTCCCGGGTCAAGAAAAAACGTTGAGCGTTCTTGCAATTTCCACATTCCATACGCAACTGCTTCACCGTTTTCCAATGCAACGAGCGCGCCTTTTGTTCGATGAGCGATTTCTCCTTTGAACGGTTCGTATCCGTGAAAGTTATGATGCAAAATTCCCGTTCCTTTTGTCTGCGTCATAAATTCATTTCGAAAACCAATGAGTCCGCGCGCGGGAACAAAAAATTCTAACCGCGTATTTCCTCCCGATGTGAGCATATTTTTCATTTCCCCTTTCCTTCTTCCCAAATTTTCAATCACGACTCCGATAAATTCGTCGGGAACGTCAATAATAACGTGCTCAATCGGTTCGCATAAAACGTCATCAATGCGTTTGTAAATTACTTCCGGTCGCGAAACTTGCAACTCATATCCTTCGCGGCGCATTGTTTCGATGAGAATTCCGAGATGGAGTTCTCCCCTGCCACTCACGCGAAACATATCGGGAGAATCGGTGAGTTCAACGCGCAGAGAAACGTTCGAGCGAAGTTCTTTTGTGAGTCGTTCAAAAAGATTTCTTGTCGTAACATATTTTCCTTCTGTTCCGGCAAACGGTGAATTGTTAACAACAAAGTTCATCGAAATTGTCGGCTCTTCAATGGCGACAAACGGAAGCGGTGTCGGGTCAGCAGAATCTGCAATTGTTTCGCCGATATCAACGTCTTCCATTCCGGAAATTGCAATAATATCGCCGGCGTGGGCTTCTGCTGTTTCCGTGCGTTTCAATCCATCAAACGTATAAATTTTTGTAACACGCGCATCTTCCACTTTTCCATCGCGATGAATAATTTCCATCGGCAAACCAAGTCGAATTGTTCCGCGCGAAATTCTTCCAATGCCGAGACGACCGAGATAATCATTGTAATCAATCGAAGTAACAAGCATTTGAAACGGCTCATCGGGATTTCCTTCCGGCGGCGGAACTTTGTTGATGATTGCTTCAAACAGCGGTTCAAGATTGATCCCTTCTTCCTCTAAATTTGTCTTGGCAATTCCTTGCTTTGCAATAGCATAAATTGTTGGGAAGTCGAGTTGCTTATCGTTTGCGCCGAGGGAAAGGAATAACTCAAAGACCATATCAAGAACCTCGTGTGAGCGGGCATCTTTTCTATCAATTTTGTTGATGACAACGATGGGCTGTAAATTCAAATCGAGGGATTTTTTCAAAACGAATTTTGTTCCCGGAAGTGGACCTTCTGCTGCGTCAACAAGAAGCAACACGCCATCAACCATTTTGAGTGTTCGTTCCACTTCGCCGCTGAAATCCGAGTGACCCGGTGTATCTACAATGTTGATTTTTATTTTCGATTTTTCATTTTTCGATTGATAAAAAATTGAAGTGTTTTTTGCGAGAATGGTAATGCCGCGTTCTTTTTCCAAATCGTTGGAATCCATAACGCGCGTAACGACTGCTTGGTTTTCGCGGAATGTTCCGGTTTGGCGCAACATATGGTCAACGAGTGTGGTTTTGCCGTGGTCAACGTGTGCAACAATGGCGATGTTTCGTATATCTGTTCGTTTTGTCATTAAATGTGTGAAGTGTGTAAAGAAATAAAAACGCCTCGCGAAGTTATCGGCGAGGCGTTATGTAGTAAAAACGCGGGACTAAAATAAGAAAAAGGAAGGAGAGGAAAAACTAAAACGTGAATGTCATTCCAAACTTAAAAGAATCGTACACAAGCGGCGCTGATGAGGTAAATGGCCAATTCATTTTTTCTGCTCGAAGCTGGTAGAGCGCATAAGAATAACCGCCTTTCAAAATTACATTCATCAGAGGTCCGGCAGCAGGTGAAGATTTCATTATCTCACGGACAAATCCATAAATGATTTCCATACCCATCGCTTCTACACCGTAACTGCCAAGATGTTTCCAGAAAAGGTAGCGGGGAAAAACGATTTCTCGTTGATACGCAGTGCGAAGAGTAAGCATTGGATATAATTGTAATCTGATGCCGGTTTCTGTATATGTTCCGAAACGAAGAGCGTTATCAAAGTCGTTAATCCGCTCTTGTTCCTGTACAGAAAGTGGAACAGGAATATTATTTTTTACATCAATTCGCGACCAAACAAAGCCATTTGAAACATAAGGCATAATGCCACCACTCCCTAATCTATTTCCCCAACCGCTTGTCCTTCCGAAACCAAATTTCCAAGATTCAGCATCTATATTCGTTAAAACGGATGAACTGGTACGAAAATCTGAATTGGTGTTACTCAGAAAGACATATTTGTCACGAAACCGAAAAACATCATCTCTGTACGCACTATTTCGTTGTGTTGCGTAGCCAAGCCGGAGTTCTAACAATCCGCTTTGAGAAAAATTCTGTGATAATGATTTCAACTTTGGTTGCGAAAACCCGTATGAGGCTTCAACACGAGGTTTTCCCGTAAATTCAAAGTCAAGTAATTCGCTTTCTTTTATGGTAAAATTAAAACTGGAATCATTGTTTTCCTGCGTGTACGAATTTTGTGAAACCAACACGAACAGAAATAAAGAAATAAAAAATATTTTTCTCATAGTACTTTCCTTCAAAAAAAATGTAAAAATCTAACGAGTTAGACTGACACAGTAGAGAAAAAGTTTCAAAAAAAAATCCCTCATCCGCGAGAATGAGGGATAATTTTTATACTTAAAGAACTTGGTTAGACCGCGCCTGATAAGAGCATTGCGTTAGCAATTTTTTCGGTCACATCTCGACGAAAGTACCAATCTTCATTAATACGCACCTGAATTCGTTCGATATTTATTTTACGGTTGGTGTGATAATGCGATTGAGCTTCCCGTGAAATCATCGCAACATCTTGCTTTTTCGTTTGTCCGAAACGTAACGATGAATCTATTGGTTCTTGGGTATGTATTCTATTGTTTGTTTCTACATTATGGATATTCATGTGTTTGTCTCTCCTGTTGTAAATATTGTGTTGCTAATTTTCGATGCTGGCTGTTTTGAAGTTGTTGGAAGAGTTCATCATTCCACTGCATCAAGGCATTGGTCAACTGATACTCTTTCTCTTCAAACATTGAAATTAAATTACCTGCTTTATCACGTGCGTGTTGTGCAGTTTTTATCAATGTATCTTTCTGCGCCATTGCGAGGTCAATCAATGATTCTCGCTGTGTAATAAGATTTTCTAACTTATCTAAATCTTTATCATTCACGCTCACCAACATTTCATTGGTTACAAAAAGTAACCGTTCCAGAAATATTACTGCGTGTTTTCCATATTCTTTTGAAATGGTGTTCGTCATAACTACGCGCGTTTATCAAATACAATGCCGCGCCGTTCTAAAATATTTTCGCTTGCTTTACTTACTTCCGAAAACTCAATGTCTCGCGATTTTTTTGTTTTGCCATCTTCAACGGAGGCAACGGTTTCTCCGGTTTCTTTGTTAACGGAAAATGTCAGTTTTAATTTATCAACTATTTCAACAATTTCATTTTCGTCGAGTACTCCCTCGTCAATCTTTTTCTTCTTCTTTTTTATAACAGGGGACGAATGTTTTTGTTCCTGTTGTCTGTTTTTTGATTGGTCATTAATAGTTGGTACAGCGTACGAGTGGTCTATTGTCTCCACAACGTTTGGCATAAATTACCAATACTTTCTCAAAATTACTTTAGTAAATTTTGGTTAAAGGATGATAAGAACTGTGATTGTTGTGTGAGTTTCTGTAATGCCTGTTGCGATTTAATAAAACTATCCCGATACCGCTGAACTTGCCTATCTACTTTTGTTTCGAAAGATTGTATTCTTCTGTCAAGATCTTTGATATTTGACTTTGAAATATTTATTTGTGATTGTAACGGTCCAGCGAGTCCGTTAATACTTTCGATGAACGATCTCAATTGATAGGCTAATCCATCCTGTGCTTCAAAAATGAATCCCGATTCTTCCGTACTGACAAAAATATCTGAAACATACTTTACGTTTTGCGAGAGGTAATCGTCAAAAACATCTTTGTTTTTCAGAGAAAGTAAACCGTACTCGGAAATTTCTGCTCCAATTTCAGGTAATCGTTCCGGTCCATCTGTTGTACTTATAGAATCAATGGTGGAAGAAATGATAGAAATTAATTTGTTCTTTATCACCTCAACTCCCGGGTCGCGTTCTAACTTTCCACCGTTTTTTGTTAAATCACTAAAGGAAGAAATCGTATCATTATAGGATTTGAAAAAGTCTTCTACTTTCTTTCTTACTGCAGCTTTATCAACTGCAAAATCAACCGTTACCGGTGTATCGGTTACCAACTGTGCTTTTTTCAGCGTTAAAGTTACTCCGCTAATTAAATCGGAAACTGTGTTTGAACTTCGAGTAATATCAATTCCATTAAAAAGAAAAGAAGCATCAAGGTTTGCCGAAGTTGTTACACTAAATCCAGCTGTGGTATTCGTATAAGCAGTTCTTGCAGTATTTACAGGGTCAGTGAGTCCGAGTTCTGCAAATAATCCGCCGCTTGTATCTGCGTACGTGAAAACACTTGCGCTTCCGGTATTTGTTCCGGTAATCATTAATCGAACTTTATCCGTTGTTGGAGTAATTTTTTGGGCTTTCAATGCAAGACCAGCACTGTTAAGTCCTGAAACGACTGCATCAATTACCTCTTCGTTTGTTTCCGCGCCGGTTAAGGTAACGGAAACCGAAGCGCCTTCACCTCCAACTGAAAATGTAAATGTTTTCGTTCCTCCACCCAGCAGTCCACTGATAGTGACATCGCTTGCATCGAAAGAATTTGAAAGAATCGTGTCGTATGTTGCAAGACGATTGACCAGTACCGAATATGTTCCGGCAGTAGCGCTTGAGGTGGCAGTTGCGGAAACAATATCTGTCGCGGAAGACGTTACTGACTTGTCTTCAAAATTATCACTGCCAGAAGGCGTAAGCAGGTTTGAACTTACTAACTTTGCAGCAGCGTCCTTCAGAGAGGTAAGTTTTGTTTTTACTTCTCCATACAATTTTATTTTGTCATTTGCTACAGTTTTTTGTGTTTCAATTTTTTTTATCGGGGCGCGTTTTTGCGCTCGGTATTGCTCAACCAATTGGTTGATTTGTTCGGCGTATGAAGAACCTTGTGTACTTTGAACTGTTGCCATAAAATTTAGATAATTTAAAAAGTGAAAAAATACTTACTCGCTAACCCACTGGGCATCAACTCTGTTTACATGTTCGGTTTTCCGATTTCGAAAAGAAACTTCCCATGCGTCGCGTAATTCCTGTAATGCTTTAACTGCATCGTCGTACTTTCCACGGAAAATACAACTTTGACAATACTTGTAAATTTGATAAAAACCCTGCGCTACCTCTTTGACATTCGCTGGAGTTTTGGGGTGAAAATTTAACGCTAATGTTAGTTCGGTGAGCGCTTTACGGGCGGCTTGAGCATCCTGTTTTTTCAAACTGTCAATCGCAACATCGTATGTGCGTATTAAAACTTCTATCGGATGCAAACTCGTCTCAACATTTTGACGATACTGCCCGAGCACTTTTTTTGAGGGATATGCAATCCCTCGTTTTTTTTCTTCAAAATCCATTGACTATAAATCTAATTATAATAAATCAATGGATGGTTTCCTTCTGCAGGAAACCATCCATTATTGTAAGGAATATAATCCTTGACTTTTCGTTTAGAACAAGCCAAGAACTTGGGATGCTGCCGTATTGGCTGCTGCAAGTTCTGCAGTGGCAATCTGTTGTAAGATTGTCAACCGTGTGTTCGAGACGGATGCTGATGCGATATCCACATCTTCATTGAACGCACGACGTGCTTCTGCAGCATCACCTGACGCTGTGTTCAACGCCTGTGCTTGCTGGATCTGACGCTGCCAACTTTCCATATTCGCAACATAGAATGTCAAATCTGTAACAACCGCTAAGATGTTACCAAGATCTTCACCGATGATGTCGAATGTGTCTGTTGGGGAACCGAGACCTGATGCAGAGAGATCGGAATCACGGGCAAGTCCCATTTGATCCCAATAATCACCCAATGCTGCAAGTGCTGGATTTGCGCTACCGACGAATACCACTTGTGCGGCACCGCCTGCAACTGATGCGCCTTCATTGACGATCAATGCGCTGAAATCCAAACTGGCATCACCCAAAATGTTTCCATTGTAGGTGTACTGTGCAAGGTTGTCATCACTCCACTTGGTTGCGATACCAATCGCTGCAAGTGCGAGTGCGTTGACTTCGTCTGCACTCATGACAGTGTTACCCGCTTGCGCTTGGAACGTGAGTTCATACACACGTTGAGCATCTGCGCGCATTTCACTTAACATATCAATGTGTGCCTGCAACATAGCAATGAAATCATCCAATGTTTGATTGAGGGCAGTATTGATACGGGTGGTTGATTCGGAACGGCGAGCAATAGCCCATGACGAAATATCATCATTTGGCTTGTTAATCGTCTTTCCGGTGGAAAGTTGAAATTGGCTTGTGTTTAATGCTGCATTAGCGCCAGCTAATGCGTTTAATACGTTATTTACCATGGCTTATTATCTCCAAAAATAAATGAATAAATATTTATGTTAATTGTTTTCCCGTCTAGACGGGGGTTAATTGAAAATGAGTTATTAGACCTACACGGTCTCGTATGTGATTATCGGCACAATATTTCCACTTTTTAGTCTTTTTTAAAAATAAATTTTGAAAATTAAAAAAAAAGCAAAAAATCATCGAATTTAGAATAATTTCAACATTTTTTTTCTAAAAATATTTTCAGAAATTCTACAATAAATTGCAAAAGCATTTGCAAAACCCAAAAAAAGAACGTCACTACGATTCTCCTGAAGCGAAGAAGCAGCCCTCTATTTTTATAGTGATTTTAGGGTAATTACTTCGCCGTTTCGCTTTTCAGGTAACTATTAAATGTTTCTACTATTTTTATTTTTTGTCAAAAAATAGGAAAAAATGGCAATGCACCCACTTCCGAAGGGGGTATACCCACTTAATAACTAAACGGATTCACTTCTGAACAGAACGCAGTGAGTTAAAAACTAAACGAATTCACTCCTGAACAGAACGCAGTGAGTTAAAAACTAAACGAATTCACTTCTGAACAGAACGCAGTGAGTTAAAAACTAAACGAATTCACTCCTGAACAGAACGCATTGAGTTCAAAACTAAACGGATTCAATTTTGAACAAGGTGCGTTTAGTTAAAAACAGAACGCAGTACTAAAAAATCTTTGCAAAGATTTCTATGCCTCAAACTGCGGGTTAAGTTCGGTCGAAAACTTTTGCATTTTTCTTGCCATCCAAGCATGTTTCAAGGAAAGAAACGACGTAAATCCAAATCCCATTCCAAATAAAATTTGAAAAGGAAGTGCGGCAAGTTCCACGAAATAGAGTGAAGCAAAAATTCCAAATACAAAGTAGAGAGCAAGCAATGCTTCGATAATTACTACAAATGAAAGTTTTGCCGGAGCATATTTTTTTGCAAGCCAAGCGAAATTATTTTTTGATTCGCTTTGAATTGCAAATTTTGGTGTTCGCACAAATTCCGATTTCTTTTTGAAAAGTCCTTCGATGACTGCTTTCGTGTTATTCACTGCAAAGCCCATACTTCCCGACATAAAAAGTGGAAAGAGTAAAATGCGTTTGCGCCAATCGGAATAAATTTCTTTTTGCGCATAGAAATAAAAAAGAAACGAGCCGACAAACGACAGAACAAACACGGACATAATCGCAAAGTACGTTTCAAATCCCCCTTGATGTTTGATGAAGACAATCGGCACGTTGAACAATCCCGCGAGAAAAATAAACGGGAAAACAATGTTGTTCGTCAAATGAAACGTGGAATGAACTTTTATGTGAAATGGAATTTCCGATTTCCAAACTTTCCACAACATTTTGCGAGCGACTTCCACTGCGCCTTTGGTCCAGCGAAATTGTTGCGCTTTGAGTGCGTTTATTTCCGAAGGAAGTTCCGCCGGCGAAGTTACGTACGGAAGGAATTTAAATTTCCATCCGCGAAGTTGCGCGCGATAACTCAAATCCAAATCTTCGGTAATCGTATCGGCTTCCCAATTTCCCGCGTCAATGATACACGATTTTCTCCACACGCCGCCTGTTCCGTTGAAGTTGATAAAGTATCCCGCTTTGTTGCGAACGTTTTGTTCCATTATGAAATGTCCATCAAGCGCGAGCGATTGTATTTTCGTGATGAGGGAATTGTCGCCGTTCAAATGTTCCCAGCGCGTTTGCACCATTCCGATTTTTTCATTTTCAAAATACGGAATTGTTTGTTCGAGGAAATCAGTATAAGGAACAAAATCCGCATCGAAAATTGCAATGTATTCTCCGCGCGCAGTTTCCATCCCGAATTTTAGCGCGCCGGCTTTGTATCCATCACGCGAGCCACGGCGAATATGTTTTACATCGAATCCCATTCGTTGATAACGCGATACAACTTCGGAAATAACCTGCGTCGTTTCATCCGTTGAATCATCGAGAACTTGAATTTCCAATTTCTCTTTCGGATATGTAATTGCGCAACACGATTCAATCACGCGCGAGGCAACATACAACTCGTTGTAAATCGGAAGTTGAATTGTTACAACGGGAAAATTATTTTCCTCGCCGAATAATGTCGGTAAATCTTTGATAGGCGTTTCCTCATCGTTGCGATGTTTGAGATGATGATACACCATCGTAAATGAACTGATGCCAAAGCCAAAAAGTACACAGAGTGAAATAAAATATCCCACGAGAATTATGTTTTCTATTGTTGCTATTTCCATTGAACTAATTTTAGATTTTAGAAGTAAATTTTAGATTTTTGGATTCAACGTCACTTGACCACTTGAATCCTTGACCACTTTTAATTTTTAACTTTTCATTTTTAATTGACACTCACCATCCCGAAACTGTCTCGAGCAAAATATCTTCGGTAATTTTTTCCATTGCTTCATCAATTCCTTTTGTGCGTTCAGCAATGCCGCTTCCCGTTTCATAATTTCCCCAATTGGAAAAACTTTTCTCCCACATTTTTTTCTTCAACACTTTGTCGTAGAATGAAGCAGAAATCGTTATGGTAACTTTTCGTTTTGAAACTGTTTCGCCGGGATTAACAACTGCCGGAGCGTCGTTTACACTCGTTATGTTTCCTTGCAATTCTGCATCGGAAGTTGCTTTCTCTCCAATTTGCAAACTGTTATCGCTTTGAATTTTTTCAATCAATTTGTTCGTGAACTTTTCTCGCAAATTTGGTTCACCGAATCCGCTTTGGTCATCGAAGAGTGGAACCGCAACCGTTTTCAAATGCGGAGGAACAGAACTTCCGGTGAATGAATACGAGCACCCGGCATAGAGCGTAGAGCAGAGAACAAAGAGCAAAATTGTTATTCGTGAATCGTGAATCGTGAATCGTAATTTGAAATTCACAATTCGCAATTCTAAACTCGTAACTCTAAACTTCTTCACTCCAAACCCAATTCTCTTACTTTTCGATACAATGACCGCTCGCTCACACCAAGGACTTCTGCCATTTTACTTTTCTTTCCGTTAAATTTTGTATACGCATCGCGAATCATTTTCTTTTCCATTTCTGCTAAAGACATTTCATCATTGATATTGGCTGAAATTGTTTGAGTTTGATTCAAGGGCGAAAGTAGTTTCCCTTCTCCGTCATAAACTTTTGCAGAAACTCCAAGCCGGTCTTCAAGAAAACTTTTCAAATCAATTATTCCCGATTTCAAATCGAGTAATGCACGATACAATAATTCTCGTTCTGCTTGTTCGACTGTTTTCGCTGTGTACACCGGAAGATTTTTACTTCTTCCATTTTTGAAAATAAAATCGTGAACATATTTTCTCGCATCATCTATTTCAATGCGTTTTCCTTTTTCTACGACGAGCATACTTTGAATAATGTTTTTCAATTCACGAACATTGCCATTCCACTGCGCGTTTCTGAAAATCTCAATCGCATCATCGGAAAATCCTTCAAACAAAATTTTATTCTGTTCGGAAAATTCTTTTGCAAAAAATTCCATCAACATCGGAATATCATCTCGTCGTTCTCGTAGCGACGGAATGTGAATATTCACCGAACGCAAGCGATAAAATAAATCCGCGCGAAAATGTTTTTGTTCAACTTCCCATTCCAAATCTTTATTCGTTGCTGCGATAACACGCACATTTGTTTTTCTAGGAACAGCAGAACCCACGCGCGTAAACTCACCCGATTCCAACACACGCAAAAATTTTACTTGTGTTGCGAGCGGCATTTCTCCGATTTCATCAAGGAAAATTGTTCCACCATCGGCTTGTTCAAAATATCCTTTGCGTGTTTCGCTCGCTCCGGTAAATGCGCCTTTCTCGTGTCCGAAAAGTTCGCTCTCAATAATGCCTTCAGGAATTGCGCCGGCATTGACGGAAACGAGTGTTTTATTTTTTCGCAAACTCGAATTATGAATCGCTTTTGCAACGACTTCTTTTCCCGTTCCGCTTTCACCGGTAATCAGCACAGCAAGTTCCGTCGGCGCGACTTGTTGAATCACATCAACGAGTTCTTGTATCTCTGTTGATTCGCCGATGATGCCGTGTTGTTGTTGAAATTCTTCTCTGTTCATTTTCAATTGCCGATTTCCAATTTTCAATTTAGAAAATCAGAACTTGAAACTTTTCAATTTCTATCTTAGTATTATTTCGCTTCGTTATTTTTGTCTAACTAATTTTACTTTGGAATAGACTTCAAAATCTTTGTTGGGTTCTGCTAATTCGAATGTTTCCTCAATTTCGTTTTCACTGATAATACGATACGTTTCCTTTGCTTTCCAACCTTTCGGAATATTTTCAATAGCAACGGTTTGAAAAACTATCGTTCTGTTATCGTCGGAAATACTATCAAGAACAAATTCGTTAACAAAACCTTCTGCGTGAAACTGGCGAAGTTTAAATTTCTTCAAACCTTTGTCGTAACTAAAATATCCGATGTCTTCGTGAAGTTCTCCTTCCGGATGTTTATCAGTCGGTTTATACTTTGTTTGACTTTTTATTTCAATGAAGTTCTTGTTCAAGATAAATTGATAACTTCTGTTATACTTCCCAATTCCGGGTTCACCGCCACCATCACCAATCCACTCTCCAACGAATGGTTTTAATGGAAGCCAAATGCTATCGTGTTTTGTCGATTGCGCAAAAAGAATTGTTGGAACAATAATTGCGAGTAAAAAAAATAATTTTCTCATTTTCGTTTCATTCAAATTTATTTGAAATACTAATGACCAAATGAATAATTACCAATAACTCTTCCAAACAATGTCGCAGAATTCACTCTCTCAATTTTTACTTGTACATAATCGCCCACTTTCAAATTTTCTTTCGGAAAAATTACTGTTTTATTTGTATCCGTTCTTCCACAGAATTCTTCCGATGATTTTTTACTTTCGCTTTCAACGAGAATTGTTTCTATTGTCCCGATAAGTTTTTGATTGAGTTTGAAAGAAATTTCGCGCTGCATTTCATTCATTTCATACAAGCGGCGAGTTTTTATTTCTTGTGAAACATCATCGTCCCAATTAAATGCTTTTGTGTTTTCACGCGGCGAGTAATGAAACATAAACGCGCCATCGTAACCGATTTCTTTCATCATCGCCATTGTTTGCTGATGGTCTTCTTCCGTTTCTGTAGGAAATCCGACAATAATATCCGTTGATAAACTTGCATTCGGAATGTGTTTGCGAATTTTATCCACGAGCGAACGATAATGTTTGCTGTCGTACGTGCGATTCATCAATTCCAAAATTCTATCGGAACCACTTTGAACCGGCAAATGAATAAACTTGCAAATATTTTCGTTTCCCGCAATTGTGCGAATGAGTTTTTCGCTCATATCTTGCGGATGCGAAGTGGTGAAGCGAACGCGCATTGTTCTATCAACATTCGCAATTTCAGAAAGCAAATCCGAAAAATCTTTTTCCGTTTCCAAATCGAGAAATGAATTTACATTTTGTCCGAGAAGATACACTTCCTTAAAACCGCGCGACGAAAGTTCTCTCACTTCATTCACAACGCTTGCAACGGTTCTGCTTCGCTCTCGTCCGCGTGTGAATGGAACAACGCAAAACGTGCAAAACTTATCGCAGCCGCGCATCACGGAAATCCAAGCAGAAATTCCATCCGCGCGAAACGGAATAATATCGTCGTAATTTTCTACGCGCGAAAGACGTACAGCAATACCTTTTTCACCATCAAACGCTTCATCAATAAGTTGCGGAAGTTTTCGGTATTCGTCGGGACCAACAACAATATCAACAACCGAATTGATAGTTTGCACATTTTCATCCATCATCTTTGAACGCAAACGCTCCGCCATACAACCAAGAACTCCGATGACAACATTCGGATTTTGTTTTTTGTAATGTTTGAAATCGCCAAGTCGCGCGATAATTCTTTGCTCCGCATTATCGCGAACGGAACACGTATTCACCAAAATAACATCTGCGTTTTCCATCGTCGAAGTCATCGCAAATCCGTTTTTACTCATAACAGATTGCACAACTTCCGTATCGGCGACATTCATCTGGCAGCCGTATGTTTCAACGTAGAGTTTTTTTGGGGTTTCGGGGTTCACGGAGTTCTAAATTTTGGTGAAAAAGATACTCAAATTGGGAAAGTCAAAAAAACGAGGAGTTGAGTTTAATTTCTTTTAATTGCGAAAACAAAAAGGCGACTTCTTTACTGAAATCGCCTTGTATATTTCTTTACTTCTGCTTATTCAAATTCTCAAAATTTAATATCAATCTTCCTCTCCTCCTTCTTCGGCTTTCGCTTTGGATAATATGAAAAACGGGTTTTTGATGACAATTTTTACATCGGAGGAAATTGCTTCTACAGGTGCAACTTCAACATAACCCAAATCGGAAATGCCGGTAACTACTTCCATCATCGTAAAATGATACCCGTCTTCGCTTTCTTTTTTCAGAACAAAAATCCATTCTTTGCCATCAGATTTTACAATGGCATCAACAGGAAGGGTTGAAGCGGTTTGTTCTCCAACCTCAATAATTCCGTTCACATAAATGCCGGGAATGAGTTCATGATTTTCGTTTTTCACGGTAGCGTGAACAATAAGCGCTTTGGTATCGTTCTCAAAAGATTTATTGATGCCGTAAATTTCTCCTTCGATGGTTTTAGTGCCGTGTTCATCCTGATGTTCGGGTTGATTGGCAAGAATGAAATGTACCTTTTGCCCGACTTTTACTTTGAACAAATCTTTTTCATACACTAATAAATCGCAATGAATTTTTGTGTTGTCGGTGATTTCAAAAAGCGTTTTGTTCGGTTCGGCATACGCTCCAATATTTGCGCTGATTTGTCCAACATATCCATCAATCGGTGAAGTCAGAACGATGGAAGGGGCAATGTTGCCTTTTGAAACTTCATCCAGATTAACGGAAAGTATTTTCAGTTGACTTTCGAGCGAGGAAAGTTTTGCCTTTGCCGTAAAGTAATCCGATTCGGATTTCTGAAATATTTTTCCCGAAGATACATTCTGTTCAAACAATTCTTTCTGTCGTGCATAGTCTTTTTCCGCGAAAGTGAAATTGTTTTTTTCCGTAAGATATTCTTCCTGCAATTTCACAAAATCGGGATGTTCCAAGACAGCAAGCGTTTGTCCCTGCTTTACAAAGTTGCCTTCGAGAACGGAAATAGATTTTATCACTGCGCCGATGAACGTGGAAACGCTGGCTTTATTTTGCGGCGGAACTTCGAGATAACCGCTTGCTTTTACTACGCTGCGAAGATTTTTTTGTTCGAGCGTTCCCAATTCAATACCGACTGTTTTAAATTGTTCTGCTGTGAGTTCAATAGTTGCAGATTTTTTTTCTTCATTATGTACTGCTTCTACGTTTTCCGGTTTGTTGTTGCAAGCCGTGATGATGAAACCACAAAGCATTGCGAAGATGAGTTTAGTTTTCATTGTTTTATTTTTTATGTTGTTGTGAAAAATCCAGTAATTCTTTTCCTGAATTAACTGCGAGTTCTATTGACCATTTGGTAATAATTATTGAACTGATAATGCCACTGAAGGAATCTAAAGAATAATTATTCCAATACATTCCGGCTGTCAACGCGATGATTGCTGTTACGCTGGTCAACGTATCGGCAAGTACATGGAGGTAAGCTGATTTAATATTATGGTCGCTGTGTTCTTTTTTGTGGTGTAGTATGAATGCGCTGATAATATTGACCATTAACCCAAGTACTGCCACAAAAATTGCTTCGGAGAATTTTATAGGAATCGGGCTTATCAAACGCTGAACACATTCATACGCCATAATACCTGCAATAAAAAAAAGAATAATTGCGCTGGTATACCCTGAAAGAGCAAGTATTTTTCCTGTTCCGCTTTTGAATTTACTATTATCTGCGTTCTTTCGGGCAAAATAATATGCAACCCAACTTAATCCGAGCGCAAAAACATGAGATGCCATGTGAAAGCCATCGGAAAGCAGAGCCATTGAGTTTGTATAATAGCCAAAGATGATTTCGACTATCATCGTTACTGCTGTGATAACAACAACCCATCCCGTTTTTTTCTCGTGCTCGTGTTGGTGTGAATGAAGTTCATCCATATTATTTCTCCCCGATTAAATAGTTTATGGCAATGACTGTTTGATTGAACTCATTGACGTTTTTTAGATATTCTGATTTGATGGTAATTGCCTGCGCGAGGTTTTGAATGTATTCCACATAGCCGATTTCTCCATTTGAATATGCCAACTGCGATACCTTCAAAATTTCATCGGATTGTTTTAATCCTGTGCTTTCGTAATAACTTACCACATCGGAAAATTTCTGATACGCTTGCAATTGCTGATTGAAAATTGTTTTCAGATTGTTCTGTTCGTTTTCAAAATCGCTTTGCGCAATTTGTGTTTGAAGTTTTGCGGATTCCACTTTTCCCTGTTGCCCCCAAAAGAAAATCGGAATTCCGATTCCGAATTGGAAACCCTGAAATCCTTTTACGTTATCGAGCGACTGATTGAAATATCCCACCGAAAAATCGGGAAGGAATTTATTTTTTTCCAAACTTAACTGCGAATTGGCAAGGAAAATTTTTTGTTCGTAATAATCAAGCAGTGGATTTTGTTTAATTGCAGATGAGTTGGAATTTTCTTTGAGTGTGATTTTCTGCAATTTGTTTTCAACAAGAGATATTTTGTATTCAACATTCATTAGTTTTTGTAATTCCTGCTGAAATATTTTTACATCCGCTTCGGCTTGATTCTTCTGCAACTGCACTTCTTGATATTTATTTTTTGCAGAAAGCAATTCAAGGTAAGAACTCTCGCCTGTTTTGTATTTGAGTTCCGCTTTCGTGGAAAAATTTCTGTAAATGCTGTCCTGATAAAATTGTAATTTCAGAAATTCGCTTGCGTACATTAATTGATAGTATGCTGACGTTACATTTTTTATGAGTTCATTTTGCGTAACGGCGAGATTTTTTTCACTCAAGGTAACGCTTTGATTTTGCACTTCGTTTTGCTGAATATAAACAGTGGGAAAATAAATATCCTGCGTTATACCAATGTATATATCTCTTGCTTTACTGCTGTATTGACCATTGAGAACGGAAATATTAGTCTTGGGTAAATCAAAAGATGTTTTCTTCAAAACATTCTGTTGTTCCACTTCAAGTGTTGCGGATTTTATTTGCGGATTGTTTTGACGCGCGATTTTTATTGCATCATTGAGGGTTAAAGATTTGTTGTCCTGTGCGAATGTTTTTTGCGAAATCATAGAACAGGCAAAAAGCAAAATGATAATTGTTGACGTAGTACTCATCGGTTTTATTTTTCCTTTCTCTGAAAACAAAACATACAGCACAGGCAAAACAATAAGCGTTAAAAATGTTGCGGAAATCAATCCTCCGATGACAACAGTTGCCAATGGTTTTTGCACTTCTGCTCCAGCGCTTGAAGAAATTGCCATCGGCAAAAATCCAAGTGAAGCAACTGCGCCAGTCAATATTATCGGTCGCAATCGTATTTTTGTTCCTTTGCGAACACGCTCGTAAATATCTTCAATGCCTTCATCTTTCAATCTGTTAAATTCGGCTATTAATACGATTCCATTCAAGACTGCCACACCAAATAATGCGATAAAACCAACTCCTGCTGAAATACTGAAAGGCATATCGCGCAACCACAAAGCAAACACACCGCCAATTGCTGAAAGCGGAATTGCCGTGTAAATCATTAAACTTTGTTTTAACGATTTGAATGTGAAAAATAAAAGGATGAAAATCAGAAGCAATGCAACGGGAACGACAAGGAACAAACGCTCTTTTGCTTCAATGAGATTTTGAAATTGTCCCCCATACGTTGTGAAATATCCCGCAGGAAGTTTCAACTCGATATCTAATTTTTTCTGGATTTCTTCTACTACGGATTGCACATCTCTTTCTCTTACGTTAAATCCAACGCTGATTCTCCGTTTGCCTTCTTCACGGGAAATTTGCGTTGGTCCCAATTTAAATTGAACATCTGCAATTTGTCCGATAGGAACTTGATTACCTGATGGAAGCGGAACATAAAGGTCTTTCACATCGTCAATACTTTGCCGGAATTTATGTTCGAGACGCACAACCAAATCGAATCTTTTTTCTCCTTCAAAAATAACACCCGCAACTTTTCCGGCAAAAGCCGTTTCTAAAACATTATTCACATCGTTCACCGTTAAGCCGTATTGAGCAATTTTATCACGGTCGTATTTCACCTGCACTTGCGGAAGTCCGGTAATTTTTTCTACAAAAATATCCTGCACTCCTGCGATGTTCTGAATAAGTTTAGAAACTTTGTCGGCATTTTCGGAAAGCAAATCCAAATCTTCGCCGAATATTTTTATGGCGACGTCTTGTCTTGCTCCCGTCATCATTTCATTAAAACGCATTTGGATTGGCTGTTGAAACCCGAATTCTACGCCGGGAATTACCGATAACGCTTCACTCATTTTTTCCGAAAGTTCTTCCCGGTTATCTGCGCTTGTCCACTCGCTGATATCTTTGAGTATTATCATCATATCCCCGCTTTCGATGGGCATTGGGTCGGTGGGAATTTCTGAAGAGCCGAGTTTGCCGATGACTTCTTTTACTTCGGGAAATTTAGTCTTGATAATTTCTGCCGCTTGCTGCATTGTTTCAATCGTTTGCGAAAGCGACGTTCCCGACATCAACCGTGTTTCCACTGCAAAATCTCCTTCTTCCAATGTCGGAATAAATTCGCCGCCCATTCGCACAAAAACAATCAAACTAACAGCAAACAGCAACATAGAAATACTTGTAACAAGCATTTTTCTTTTCAGGGAAAATTCAAGTGGCGGTATGTAAATTCGATGAAAGAAATCCATCAACCTATTGGAGATATTTTTTTTGTGTTCTGTTTTTTTGCTGAGAAATAATGCAGACATCATCGGAACATACGTGAGCGAAAGAAGCAACGCGCCAATGATTGCAAACAAAACGGTCTGCGCCATCGGACGAAACATTTTTCCTTCAATCCCGACTAATGCAAGAATGGGAAAATAGACAATGAGAATAATGATTTGCCCGAATGACGCGGAGTTCATCATTCGTTTTGCGCTCTCATACACTTCGCTGTCCATTTGAACAGATGATAATTTTGTTATTCCTGCGTGATGGTGCTTGCTCATAGTAATACGATGAATGATGCTTTCAACAATAATGACAGCGCCATCCACAATTAAACCGAAATCTATTGCGCCGAGCGACATTAAATTTCCTGACACGCCGAATAAATTCATCATTGCAATTGCGAATAACATTGCAAGCGGAATAACAGATGCGACTACTAATCCAGCCCGTAAATTTCCGAGAAACAATACAAGAATGAATACGACAATTAACCCGCCTTCAATTAAGTTTTTGCTTACTGTTCCTATTGCATTGTTCACAAGTTTGGTTCTATCTATATACGGGTCAATTTCCAAACCTTCGGGTAATGTTTTTTTGATTTGTTCAATGCGCACTTTTACATCTTCAATTACTTGTCCGGAATTTGCTCCTTTCAACATCAACACTAATGCGCCGACAACTTCACCTTCATTATTACGTGTCATTGCTCCGTAGCGAACTGCGCTTCCGTATTGTACTTTTGCAACATCGCGAATAAGCAACGGGATTCCTGCGGCATTAGAACGCACCACAATTTTTTCAATATCATCAAGAGAAGTTACCAAACCGATTCCGCGGATAAAGTAGGCATTGGGTTTTTTCTCGATGTATGCGCCGCCGGTATTTTGGTTATTATTTTCAAGCGCAGAAAAAATTTCAGCAAGCGAAACATTCATACTCCGAAGCTTGTGGGGATTTACCGCCACTTCATATTGTTTTAAGTATCCACCGAAACTACTGACATCGGCAACTCCGACAGTTCCTAATAGTTGCCGTCGCACAATCCAATCTTGAATCGTCCGCAAATCGGTTGTAGAATATTTTTTCTCGTATCCTTTTTTCGGACGCAAAACATACTGATAAATTTCTCCGAGACCGGTTGTAACAGGCGCAAGTTCCGGTCTTCCAAAACCTTCGGGGATTTGTGCTTCTGCACCTTTCAATCGTTCGGTAACTAATTGCCGTGCTTTGTAAATTTCAATTTCATCCTTAAATACAACTGTTATCACTGATAATCCGAAACGTGAGACGGAGCGCAACTCAATCACATCGGGAATCGTGGTAAGATTATATTCAATCGGTGAAGTGATGAATTGCTCCACTTCCTGCGCGGAAAGCGTGGAAGCAACCGTAATCACCTGCACCTGATTATTGGTGATGTCGGGAACTGCATCAATGGGAAGTTGTGTCATGGAATACGCTCCCCACACAATTAAGGCAATCGTGAACAACCCGATAACCATTTTGTTCCTTATGGAAAAGGAAATGAGTCTGTCTATCATAATTTTAATTTAAAGTCAATGGAATCCCGACATTCATCGGGAATGAAATACAACAATTCTATTCCACTCGTGGCGGAAAAGAATGAACGAAAAAAAGAAATTGCCTGACTTAGGCTTTAGGCGGCTGCCAAATATTGGCGAGGTATTCGGAAAGAGGAACGGAATGATTGAATAAAATTTTGTCTAACGAACCGGTAGGCAGAATTAAATTAATATCAAAATTGCTATGAGCATAAAATTGCATCAGTTGAGTATGCGAGTGTTCTCCCTGAAAAGGCAAACTACTCTTGTCTTGATGGTCGTCACCCTGCGGATTATTCTGGTCGGGGGAGTAATGAATGTGAATGAACTCAACAAGTCCCATGTTCTTTTGCTCATCTCCGTGACTGAAATAATGAAAAATGAGATGAGGAAATTTAAACAACTCGTGCAACTCGGTCGTGGAGCCGAGGAAAGCGATTAATAAGGTTATAGAAATGAAGCGTTTCACTGTTGCAAAGAGAGTTGTTGTAATTTTTCGGGGAAAAAGGTACACATTATTTTTTTGTAGAGCAAATGGTTGGTCGTTTCCCATTGTCGCAACGGTGAAGAAGTATAAACAAAAAGGCGGTTTCATTTCTGAAATCGCCTTGTATTGTAGGACAAGAATCATTCTTGTCCTACTTCATCAAAATCATCTTCTGCATCTCGACAAAATTCTTTTCGCTATTTGTAGCAATGAGCCGATAAAAATACACACCGCTCGGCAATCCATTTGCATCGAACTCCGCGTTATGTTCGCCTTCCTCCATAGTTTCGTTATTCAATAACGTAGCGACCTCTCTTCCAAGAACATCATAAACTTTCAACGATACCAATCCCGAACCTCTAATCACAAACCGTATTGTCGTTATTGGATTAAACGGATTGGGATAATGAGATGTTTTTTCTGAAATGAATGTCGTTCTTTGTGTCTGTGATTCTTGACGAAACATGGGAAGATTATCAACATCCATATCAAAATAACGTGGATTGACATCCCGTAATCGAACGGTTGTTTTAATCCGTACATACTTTTTCCCTTTATCGGTTCCAAACGATGAGATACCCGGAAACGTATCGTTAAGTGTTAATTTATTGCTATCATGGAATGCATAGTTTGCGTATCGGAGTATATTATATATCTCTTCATACGCTGAAAGAGGAAATCGTTTTCGATACGTCATCATTGAATCAGCGAAATCTACAATTTTACGCAATCGCATTCCTTTGTACTGAGAATTTGGTTCACGATATAAGAGGTCGCCAAGAGGAAATCCCATTGTAAACGGGTCGCGAACAATTCCGCTATCACTCGCAATAATATTAAGTTTTACTGCAACCAAGTGAGCGAACAACACATTATTTAGATTCGTTCTGCGTGGGTCCCTTAATGGTGGTTTCCTAATTAACGAGTCAAACGGAAGAGGCGGTCCGGTATGTTCTTTAATAAACAATTTAGCAAATGATGCCGCCTTTGTTAATTGAACCCAAGAATAAAATTTTATACTGTCTAAACGTACTCTCCCGATAATTAAAGGTCTATCCTTGTTTGCAAATCTATCAAATGCGTGAAAAACTACATTCGCAATATTTGGTATTGGGTACACCCCCTTCTTGGGTTTTAATTTTGCTGGCTTTGCTGTCCCCATTTCAGTAGGGGTTGGTAAAAAGGTTCTGAAACGTACAGTATCGGGAACGAACCTTTTCGTATTCACCCAGATAATTTCCCGCGATTCTCCATCTTCAATGGTAATCGTATCTGTGCTTCTGGAACTTTTTTCTGCCACACTATCACGAAGGATGCCGAGATGATGCCATCCGATACTATCTGCTTGCGCTACAACGTACATTCCGCTTGCGAGATTTTGAACACTCAATCGCGATTGGTTTGTTACAACAGTATCAAAGCCCCCCGCAAGAGCAAACACCCGCATTGACCACTCTTTGTCCGTTCTATCATTTTGCGTAAAAAAGAAAGAGCCATCAGCATCTTCAACACTGCGAACGATGAGCGTGGATAATGTTTGTAACCGTAACGATTGCGTAAACGTCTGTGTAGAAAAAAACACCAGCGTTATGAGGAGTGCGAAGTAGAGGGGTTTCATTTTAATTTGCCTTTCTTTAGTTGATGGAAAAAATATCTATCAGTAAATTCCTCAGATTGAAAAGTGAATGTTCTGTCGGCAATAAGATACGTTTCTTTTTCCAAAAAAGAAATTTCCTTGTGAAATTTTAAACTGCGGAATGCCGAGGGCTATTTCATTGCAATGCGATTGCATTAAAATTGCGGAACAAATTTCAAACTTATTTTACTTCATCAGCATCAACTTCTTCACTTCAACAAAAGTTTTGTTTTCGTTTGAAGATGTGAGACGATAAAAATACACACCGCTTGATAAATTACTCGCATCAAATTGTATTTCGTGCATTCCTGCATTCATTAATCTGCTGTGAATTAACGTTGCTACTTCCTGTCCAATTACATTGTATATTTTCAACGACACCAATGACGAACGACTAATGACAAATGACAATGTTGTTGTCGGATTAAATGGATTGGGGTAATTTTGCGATAATCCGAATTCAATAGGAACACGACCATTTTCACTAACTTCAAGCGGACCAACAAAGTTTTCTATTACCTTTCTCAATGTGAGCAGGCGGAGCGAATCCGAAGTTATTGCTTCAAATCCAAAGCCGAACAAAACAACTTTACTATTATTTTGCCCGATGTTATTTACACGAATGCCCGCAATACCTTTGTTTCGTGTTGCAAAATAGTTTAATATGATAGTTGCATTTGTGTTTTGAACAACAAGCGTATCGCGAGATGTCTGATTGTTTGCACCACCAAAAGCCCCAGTATTAAAGAGTAAATTCGTCATAATATCAGCACCACGGACTTGAGTCAAGGTAGCATTTGCTCCAAACGACACACCAATGGTGTTCGCAAACAAGTTGGTACTACTGTTATATTCTGCAATGTTCTGTCCGGTTAAAAATAGATTGCCGCCATTGGTTATGTACGTGGATAAATTCTGTATCTCTTCTTCTGCAAAAGGTGTCTGTTTCGTGCCGGAAAAGTATATCACAATATTTTTCCGAAAAATATTTCCTTCGTAAAAAGGTGCGGCTCCTCGCGTTACCGTATTCCAACCGTAATACGTCATCCCTAATTTATCAAGCGCAGATTCATAATATTGGATAAAATCAGAACTGTCTTCCCCGACAAGAAATACATCAGCATTGTTAAGCGAAAATACTTGGGAATAACCTGATGGAGTTAAGTTTATGGAAGAAATTGTTGTATAAGGATATGGATATTCCGGTTCTACTTCTAAACGATATTGCGAAGTTATTGGAGAGTGTGAAACCCAGAGACTGTCAAAATGAAAATATCCGTTGATGTCAGTGCTATCATCAAATATATATTGCCCCGATGTGTTAGAAAATGTCAAACGTAATTTTGTATTGCGTGGTTGCTGGGTGAGAGAATCTCTTATAAAACCGGCAATGGAACTTTTGTCAAGTTTTTGTATATAAATTTCCTGATGTACCGAACTGCCGGGAATAAAGGTGAATTGCTTTTGTTTGATGTAATAGGGAAACGCTACAATACGAAAAGTTTTTGTGAGAACGGAATCGCTCGGTAACAATCGAAGTTGAAATTTTCCACCCGTTGCTTGAAGGTCAACAAAATAATTCAATGAATCATCTTTCAGAAAACCGGTTTTAATAGTATCGTGAGTTGCGCTATCAAGAACTACTCCCTCAATCCACGCAGAGGGTTGCAACCCATTTGCACTTCCCGAAAGCCCCATACTTGTTACGTCATCAATATACCACCCACGTGCGACTGTGCTGCTATCTGCACCGAATTGAAGTAAAAAAGAAACTTCATCTCCAACACTCGTAATACCGGAAAGATTAAATGTTACATATTGCCAACCACCGGATGTTCCTGTAAATGCTGGTTCCCCTCCAAGCGGGTTTTGCCGGGAAGCAGGAAGAACAACATTGTAATTCTGTACTGGAGTTATCAAAGTGAATGAACCACCATTGACAGAGATTTTTACATTCCCTCCATCATATCCGTTTTCAAAATCGTACCATTGCCAGAAAGAAAATGTTGCTTCATCTTCGTAAACTTCAAACGATGGTGTTTTTAGGGATGAAAGCAAAGGACCATTATTGTAATTACCATCAAGTACTGTTCCCCAAACATTAGGAGAACTATGGGGAGAAGGTAATTGTGAGTTTCCCCACTCCCAATCGTTTGTTGGAATGAAATCCTCGCTTGATGAATCAAAGTCGGTCGAAAAATTAGTTGGAAGTTGGTAAGCATTTTGATAAATACTTTTAGCACGGCTTGCATTGACCTGCATATCGGTAATATCATTTCCCGAAACAATTGCAAAAGCGACAGTAGCAGACTCCTGCGGTTGTAAAGTGAATGGACCAAATGCAAACACAAAACGTGTATCGGATAAACTTGAGTCGTCAGACGATTGATTTGGTGCAATAGTATCGAGCGAAAGCAGGTTATCATACCGTTGCTCATCATTGTTGTCAGGAATATTATTCGTCGTAAAGTCAAACCAACGGTAGGTAAAAGAAGATGAGTCTGTGAAATGTGAAGAATGAAGAAATGCAAGTCCAATCGGCGTCATTCCATTTAATACCGGGTTTTGAGTATATGCTAAATGGAGTAATGAACTGTAACCGGAGTAATTAAGACTCCAATAATCTGTAGGATATCCTCTGCCGGTAGTATAATAATACGGACCAACATCAGTATCAATATGATAACCCACGTACACATCTTTTATTATCCGGGAACCGCGATTGTAGATAGTCAATTCAATCGGAATTATTGCGCCGGCGTATTGGTTATTCCACGAAAAAGATTTTTGAATCACTTCAATATTCATCGGATTATGATTGGCGATGTTTATGCCCAAGTTAAAATCGCGATACTTACAATTAAAATCTTCATCGGAAATTTTTCTAAATGGCAGAGAACCTCCCCAATAGGTATCCCAATCAGGCGGCTTTATTGTATCACGCACAATCCACAACTTATCAAGTGGACTTGAACCCGGAAAGAATTCCCTTGTTGCGCCGTTTGATTCATAACCGGTGCTCACTACTTTTATGTAATTTCCTGTTCCCGCAACCGTAGTATCAATTTTTCCTCCAACCCAGATACCTCCTCCGTAAATGTGTTCAAGAGTTGAGCCATTCGGATAATTCATCCCTAACGTTTCTGCAGGACTAACTGAACTTGGTGACCAAGCCGCCCTTCCAACACAACCATAATTACTCATAATCATTTTCATTGGAGCGTTTGCCCCGTGATAGGCGTGCTGATAGTTTGGGATTGGATTTAAAGATTCCCCTTGTTTGTGTACTGACGTATTTTTCGAACTCTTTCTTTTCTCCTGATTTGAAAATAGAACTGTAGTCGTAATAATAATAACCGTCAGATAAATAATAATGTTTTTCATTTCGTTGTCCTTGGTTTATTTTTGAAATATTTTTTATCTTGAAACGTAACCGAAATACGTTTCATCATCCGAGTAAACTTGCGGGAAAAAGATAAGATACTTTCCGTGAGATTACAAATGGGTAAGAGAAAAACTCTGATAAATTCTTCTACTTGATGGAACAGATATTCCTGTCTGTTGTTTTTACATGAATTTTATTCCCCTGACGGACAAAAATGTCTGTCCTACTTTTTTTTCAGAGACTTCATTTCTATAAGTTGAAGTGACTCAAAATTGTCGTGTGTAGTTCACATCTTTAATTTTACTTTTTTCTTCACTCATTTTGCATATCGAATTCACTTTTCGTATATACTGCACCAAAATTTTTATTCACCATAAAATCTCCTGTTACCTATGAAACGATTTTCCCTTTTCCTTACCGCATTTTTCCTTTTCACTTCGCTTACGTACTCGCAAAAGTTCGCGTATCCGCAACCGAAAAAAATTGACCAGAACGATTCCTATTTCGGAACTACTGTTGCCGACCCGTACCGCTGGATGGAAGATTTGGATTCCAAAGAGGTTGCCGAATGGGTGGAAGCGGAAAACAAAGTTACCTTTTCGTATTTAGAAAAAATTCCCTTTCGTACAAAACTGAAAGAGCGACTCACCAAAATATGGAATTACCCGAAGTACGGTTTGCCGTACAAAGAGGGGGAACAGTGGTTCTTCTCCAAAAATAACGGCTTGCAAAATCAAAGTGTTTTGTACGTGCAAAAAAGTTTGGATGCACAACCCGAAGTACTGCTCGACCCGAATACGTTTTCGAGCGACGGAACCATTGCGTTAAGCGGCTCATCCTTTACCAACGATGGAAAGTATCTTGCATATTCCATCACCCGCAGCGGCTCGGACTGGCGGGAAATTTTTGTGATGGATGTGAATGCAAAGAAAAAACTGAGTGACTCGGTCAACTGGGCAAAGTTTTCCGGCATTACGTGGCACAGCGACGGATTTTATTACAGCGCGTACGACCCGCCGAAAGTAGAAGGAACAACGTACTCCGCAAAAAACGAATACCACAAAGTGTATTATCATACACTCGGCACATCGCAAACGGAAGATAAACTTATTCACGAAGACAAGGAAAACGCGTACCGTAACTTCGGCATTGGAATTACTGAAGATGAACGTTTTCTGATTCTCTCCGCTTCGCAAAAAGGTTCCAACGGAAATGCGTTTTCCGTGCGGGATTTGCAAAAGGGTGAAACCGAATGGAATCCCATCGTTACAAGTTTCGACGATGATTTCAGCGTCATTGATAATGTTGATGCTCAACTGCTCTGCATCACAAACAAAAACGCGCCGAATCAGCGTGTGGTATTAATTGACCCGAACCATCCCGAAGAGAAAAACTGGAAAGAAATTATTCCCGAAAAGAAAGAAGTGTTAAGTTATGTGCAGACTGCCGGCGGAAAGTTAATTGCGGTGTATATGCAGGATGCAAGCAACCGCGTGTATCAGTACGATTATAACGGGAAATTGGAAAATGAAATTACACTTCCCACGCTTTGCACCGTCGGAGGATTTGGCGGAAAGAAAGAAGATACCTTCGTTTTTTATTCCGTAACATCGTTTGTGTATCCAAGTACGATTTTCAAATACGATTTGAAGACGAAAGAATCAACACTATTCCGCTCGCCGGAAATTGATTTTTCTTTCACCGAGTATGAAACAAAGCAGGTGTTTTACAAAAGCAACGATGGAACAAAGATTCCGATGTTCATTACGATGAAAAAAGGAACGAAGATGAATGGGAATAATCCGACATTTCTCTACGGTTACGGCGGATTCAATATTTCGCTCACGCCATCGTTTAGTATCGCGCGATTAGTGTGGTTGGAAAACGGAGGCATTTATGCACAAGCGAATATGCGGGGCGGCGGCGAGTACGGTGAAGATTGGCATCAGGCAGGAACAAAACTGAAAAAGCAAAACGTGTTTGATGATTTTATTTCCGCCGCAGAATATTTGATAGAGGAAAAATATACTTCCTCTTCAAAACTTGCAATTCAAGGGGGCTCGAACGGAGGATTACTTGTTGGCGCAACAATTAATCAACGTCCGGAACTTTTCAAAGTCGCGTTGCCCGCAGTTGGGGTAATGGATATGCTTCGGTTTCATAAATTTACAATCGGTTGGGCGTGGGTTTCCGATTATGGTTCCAGCGATGACTCCGCGCAATTTCAGGCGTTGTATAAATATTCCCCTCTGCATAACATCGGAAATAAAAACTATCCGGCAACACTCGTAACCACTGCCGACCACGATGACCGCGTCGTTCCTTCTCATTCGTTTAAATACATTTCGACCTTACAGGAAAAATACTCCGGCGATAACCCGGTAATGATTCGCGTGCAAACCAAAGCGGGACACGGCGCAGGAAAACCGACTTCGATACAGATTGAAGAAGCGGCAGATATATTTGCTTTCACGTTTTACAACTTGAACATCGTGCCGGTTAAATAAATGGAAGCCTCACAAAAAGTATATTTAAACACAAAGAACACAGAGGAAGCACAAAGATCACTAAGTAGTTACGCTATAATCCTTTGCGTGCTTTGTGAAATTACTTTGTGCGCTTTGTGGTAAAAAAAATTTACTGATGAGAGATACGCTCTTCATTTTCAAATTAACTTTTAACAAACACTACACATAATTTTCTATGTCCTCTTCCATCGCTGTAAAATTTGTTCTTGTATTTATGTTCATCGCGCCAGTACTCCAATCTCAAAATGAATCCGCACAACATCAAAAAGAAATCAAAGTGTGGCACGATACGAGAATGACATCGCTCAAAAAAGATTATGGCTGGCTTACACTTGTTGCACTCGATTGGTTGCAGGAAGGAAAGAACGACATAAAAGAGATTGGCACAATTTCACTTTCCAAAGAAACAATCACGCTCATTATCAATAACAACGTGCGCGCAACTTTAAACGGAAAACCATTTTCTTCCGGACCAATAAAAACGAATGACGACACGATAAAAATCGGCTCGAAAGCATTTGTCATTATCAAACGCGGAGAGAAGTATGCCGTGCGGATGTGGGATAAAGAATCGGCGACGCGGAAAAACTTCAACGGAATTGCAGGATATCCCGTTTCGTCGAAATGGAAAATAGAAGCGACGTGGAAAGAATACCAACCGGCAAAGAAAGAAATCATTCCGACCATTATTCCCGGCTATGAAGAAGAATATCCCGTTCCCGGCGTTGCAATTTTTTCGATAAACGGAAAGGAATACAAACTTGAACCGGTGCTGGAAGAAGAAGGAGGCGATTACTTTTTTATCTTTGCTGATGCGACGAACGGGAAAGAAACGTACGGCGCAGGAAGATTTCTGTACGCAACTCCTGCAAAAAATGGAAAAGTAGTTCTTGATTTTAACAAAGCATACAATCCACCGTGCGCATTCACACCGTTCGCAACCTGCCCTCTTCCATCGAAAGCAAACCGGCTTTCACTTCGTGTAGAAGCGGGAGAAAAAAAGTTTGGAAAGCATTAAACATCAACTTTCTTACGAATGAAATTTCACCTCAACAAATCAATTGAAATTCTTGAACAAACACCGAAGGTTCTGGAACAAATGTTACGCGGACTTTCGCAAGAATGGAGAGACGCAACCGAAGGGGAAAATACGTGGAACGCATTTGATATTGTCGGTCATTTAATTCATGGAGAAAAAACCGATTGGATTCCGCGAATGGAAATAATTCTCTCGGAAAAAACAGACAAGCGATTTACACCATTTGATAGATTTGCCCAAATGGAAATCAGCAAAAGTAAAACACTCGAAGAATTGCTCGAAGAATTTTCCCGGTTGCGGAGTATAAACATAGAAAAACTCCGTACAGCAAAAATTACTGATGAAATGCTTTCGCGAACGGGAATCCATCCGGAATTTGGCGAAGTGAATTTACGGCAACTCCTTTCCACGTGGGTTGTTCATGATTTAGACCATCTCTCACAAGTCGTCCGTGTGTTTGCAAAACAATATGCGGAAGAAGTAGGACCGTGGAAAGAATACTTGAAGATTGTACGATAAAAAAACCCGGAAGAACATCTATGGAAAACGAATTACCATTTCAACCGATATTAACAGTTGACAAAGGCGAACAAGTAGCAGGAATGTGGATTACACCGTTTGTTCCCGGCGTTGGCTATTTCAAACTTCTTGCCAAGAAAAAAGAAAACGGGAAATGCGAATGGGTGCATTTCATCCAACGTGTGGATGGAACAAAAGATTCTTTTCATCGCGGCGAGGTGGAAACGGAAAACGATTTAGAGAAAGTTACGGAGACAATCAATAAAGTTCTTGCTCAGATTTTCGGAGAAAATATCAAATTAGAGAATGGCGAACCGGAAATATATTCGTTGGATGGTGAAAAATTGGGTAATTCGACGGTCCATTAGTTGCTAATCCGCAAAAAAATCCAGCCACGAATATTTCAGTACTGTTTCACCATTCTCTTTGCCGTTTTCAAAACTCTTTGTATCTTTTCGCCCCAAAAATTTTATTTTAGCATACAAACTCAAAAATTATGTTCGCAGTTGTAGAAATTGCCGGAATGCAGTACAAAGTAAGCCCGGAAGAAAAATTATTCGTTCAACGGTTACCCAATGCAAAAGGGGAATCGGTAAAATTTGACAAAGTTTTACTCACCAGCGATGGTACGAAAGTGAAAGTCGGCGCACCGTTGCTCTCCAAAGCAACAGTAGATGCCACTATTCTTGACCACGTAAAAGACGATAAACTCATCGTCTTCAAAAAGAAAAAGAGAAAAGGTTACCGTGTAAAACGAGGACACCGACAACAGTTATCCCAAATTCAAATTAATTCAATTACAATGTAAGACAAGCAGCCTGCTTGTCCTACTAAACTAAATTATTAGGAAATTATTATGGCACACAAGAAAGGCGGCGGAAGTACAGAAAACGGCCGCGATAGTAATGCGCAACGACTCGGAGTAAAGATTTTCGGCGGAGAACGTATCACCGCAGGAAGTATCATCATCCGTCAGCGTGGAACCAAGTTTCATCCGGGCACGAATGTCGGCAAGGGAAGCGATGATACGCTCTTCGCACTCACTGCCGGAAAAGTTCAGTTTAATCGTGTCGGGAAATCAAAAAAATCGGTAAGCGTTATTCCGATTGCTACAAATTAATTCATTCATTTTTTTTCGGAGGCAAACAATATGAAAATTACTGTTGTTGGTGCAGGAAATGTGGGCGCAACTGCGGCTCAACGTATTGCGGAAAAAGAACTCGCAAACGAAGTCGTGCTTGTTGATATTATTGATGGAGTTCCTCAGGGAAAGGGACTCGATATGTACGAATCTGCTCCTATTGAAGGATTTGATTCATTGGTGCGTGGTTCAAACGGTTATGACGAATCGGCAAATTCTTCCATCGTCGTTATTACAGCAGGAATTGCACGTAAACCCGGAATGAGCCGCGATGATTTGCAAAACACGAATGCTGGAATTGTCAAATCCGTTACCGAACAGATTGTCGCAAAATCACCGCAAGCAATTCTCATCGTTGTTTCCAATCCGTTGGATGTAATGACGTACGTTGCAATGAAGGTCAGCGGATTTGAACGCCATCGCGTCATCGGAATGGCTGGCATATTAGACACTGCGCGCTATCGTTCATTCATCGCAATGGAACTCGGCGTTTCGGTAGAAGATATTCAAGCGTTGGTTCTTGGCGGACACGGTGATTCGATGGTTCCGCTCGTGAGTTATACTTCGGTCAGTGGAATTCCTCTCACCCATTTCTGCAATCAGGAAACAATTGACCGGCTTGTTAAACGTACAGCGAACGGTGGAATTGAAATTGTGAACTTCCTGAAAACGGGAAGCGCATATTACGCACCTTCCGCCGCCGCAGTGCAAATGGTGGAAGCAATTGTAAAAGATAAAAAACGTATTCTCCCCTGCTCCGTGTGGTGCAACGGCGAATATGGTTTGAACGGAACATTTACAGGACTTCCGGTAATGCTTGGTAAAAAAGGCGTGGAAAAAATTATTGAAGTTCCTTTGAATGAAAACGAAAAAGCCGCGCTGAAAAAATCCGCCGAAGAAGTAAAAGCGAACATCGCAAAGTTGAATTTGTAGAAAATAATTTCTTACAAAACAAAAACCCATTCTGATTTTTTTCGGGATGGGTTTTGTATTATTTCACGAGAATTAACAATATGTACTGGTAGAACAATAATCATCCAGTTTTTTTCTTCAAAACGAAACTAATTTCCGTTTTTCCAAGTCAAAACGACATCTATCACTCTCATCTTTGAATATTCACAATTAATCCGGAAGGACTTTACCTATGAAACTTCTCATTGCATTACTCGTTTCTTTTTTTCTTTTTCACGCTCTCACATATTCTCAAAATGTGCCGGGGATAAATAATAATATAACACTGTTATCGCAAAAACACGATTACAATGTGTACTCTAACATTTGGGGATGGACTTCTCCCGATAACAGAGAGTATGTGTTACTCGGACATAACGCAGGAACATCCATCATCGAAATCACCGACCCGCAAAATCCTGTTGAACGGGATATGGTTCCCGGACCAACAGGCGGTGGAACAATTTGGCGTGAGTTGAAAACGTATTCGCATTATGTGTACGTCGTAAGCGAACACACACAACCAAATTCTCTTTCCGGGGTTCAGATTATTGATTTATCATACCTGCCGGATTCTGTTCATCTTGTGCAGAATTACCGTTGGCCCGGTGTAACTGCGGCATCAGCAAAAGCACATTCCATCAGTGTAGATGATTCTCTTCCCTACCTCTACATTCAGGGAGGAAATTCAACTTCGAATGTTATTGGCGCAGACCCGGGGGGAATTCGTGTTTTAAGTTTAGCCGACCCGGAAAATCCAACTTCGGTTTCTACGATGGCTCACCTGTATGTGCATGATTCTTATATGCGGAACGGGATTTTATTCGCCAGTAATATTTATCTCGGCGGGTATGTTGATATCTGGAATATTTCCAACCGCGCACAACCGAGATTGATTCACTCCCTGCAATATCCGAATGGATTTTCCCACAATTCCGCAGTTTCGGAAAATAATAATTTCTTGTACACCACTGATGAAGTTTCGGGTTTCACGATGAAGACGTGGGACATCAGCAACCTTTGGGATAATGATACTTCGAACAATGACGATATTCCACTCACCTCGGAGTATATCGGTAACCCTGAAGAAATTGCACATAATATTCACGTCAATGGAAGTTACGGGTATCTTTCCCATTACGTGGAAGGAGTGAAAGTCCTCGACCTTTCTAATCCGGCTGAACCGATTGAAGTCGGATATTATGATACCTATCAGGTACCCGGAAGTGGTTTTTCCGGTGATTGGGGTGTCTATCCGCATTTCCCCTCAGGAAATTTTGTTGTTTCTGATATCGAATCGGGATTATATGTATTTCGTTTCGATACGGTTGCGTGGGGAGGAGTTCACGGCGTTGTTCGTAACGGTCAAACAGGCGCACCTGTGAGTGATGCACATCTCTATTTCGTTGAAGCGAATAAATTCACAACCTCAAATGATACCGGAGGTTTTGTATTAAAATCGAACGCGGGCTCGCATCAGGTTATTGTTTCGCGGCTTGGTTTTTTCAATGATACCGTTGAAGTGGAATTACCGGCGCACGCTGTAACCGATTTCGACATTCATCTGGAATCGGAAAATGCGTTTATCTCTGTCAATCCCGATAGCATCGGTGTGTATATGAACATTAATGATACGACGACAGCACAATTTCAGATTGCGAATGTCGGTACAGGAACACTTTATTTCTCCATTGATGATATCAATGGTCCAAGAAAAAATAAACGGGTGGGAAATTTTGATACAAGAATTATGGGAAAATCTCTCGGCGAAAAATTACACGCGCGCTCTTTCACCGGTACGGAAAATTCTGTTTCTCCCCCTGACATCACCAAAGCGGATTTAGAAATTCTTTCCGAAGACCCTGCGGGCGACGTAATAGGTGTTTCTGCCGAACCGGATATCCGCGCCATCTTCGGAGAAAAGACTGCAACCACAATTCGTTTCAAAACACAATTTTATCACGCAGTAAACGTGGATAGTATGACGATTGGCTACGCATTAGATACCGACCAAAACCCCGAAACCGGCGGAACGAGCATCGGCATTTATTCCGGGGATGTCGGCGCAGAATACGATATCTTCGTTACCATTCCTCCGATTACTCAATTTGGAATTCCTGCGCGAAGCGTTCTTGTCTTCAATAATATCAATGGTGGCAATCCGGCTGTGTTTCCAAATGCCGCTCAAGTCGGAGTGGATAGTTCGGTTACTTTTTCCATAAACCTCTCTTCGCTTGCAAATGATGATGGAAACATAAACCTTGTCGGGAGCGCATATCATTGGGCGGACAGCATCGGAACCAACCCGCCCACCTCGCTCGATTTTGTCCCCGATGAAGGACACGTTGCGCTTGGTTATGACCCGTACGGCGATATTACGTGGCTCTCACTCGATGTCGAATCGGATACGATTGTAGGGCAAGGGACGAGAAACGTAACGCTCACGTTTGATGCAACAGGATTAAACGACGGAGAAACATACCGGGGAATTCTCGTCATCGCATCGAATGATGCAATGACACCAACGCTCCATATTCCTGTTGTGTTGGAAACAAAAGATATTGTTGGTGTTTCGGAGCGTGAACAAAACCGTTTGTCATTTTCGCTTGAACAGAATTACCCGAATCCGTTTAATCCGCAAACCGCTATTGGCTTTTCGCTGTTGGCTGTTGGGAATGTTACGTTGAAGGTGTACAATGTTCTCGGAGAGGAAGTCGCAACGTTGATGCAAAACAAATTAATGAATGAAGGGAAACATAATGTTGAGTTTGACGCAAGCGGATTAACGAGCGGGGTGTACTTGTACCGGTTGAGTGTTTCGCATCCCAATGAATCAGCAATACGTTACACACAGACAAAAAAACTTTTACTGATGAAGTAAACCGGCTTACTGTTGTAAAAACACAAAATCCCACGCACCGTGATGATGCGTGGGATTTTTTAATTAAATGGAGGACACTTCTAATGTGTCCTCCATTTTTTTTAAGCGTTCCATTACGTTCTCGCATCAATAGTGCAGACGACTCGTTTCATTCCATTATTCCAAATTACATTTTACTCTATTAGGCGTACGGTACCGCGTTTGTGGGAGAAAATCTTCCTCGTCAAGCAATGCATATTTCATATTCAGCGAGGACAAT
>Ga0207952_1000025_pt1 | contig 207178 bp, 190 predicted proteins | sample SubbioR12Aug_8Ca_FD_184831 | JGI IMG/M metagenome (GOLD analysis project Ga0207952, IMG submission 184831) | Serpentinite rock and fluid subsurface biosphere microbial communities from McLaughlin Reserve, California, USA - CR12Aug_8Ca (SPAdes) | ecosystem: Environmental > Terrestrial > Deep...
AATCCCTTCGGGATTCTGTTAGGACATTTGTAATTTCATTGAAATCGAATCCTTTTGAAACGAGCTAATATCGGATGACGACAAATCCCTGTGCAAATCACGAACAATGTGATTGACATCAACGGCCTATCTGCCGGGGTTTACGTGGGAATTGTTTTGGATGCCGATGGACACAAAATTCTGCAACAGATTTTGATACACCATTAATTTATTTCATATTTTGTTTATGGGTTGTCACATTTTTTGCCTGCCTCCGGCGCAAAAAATCCGCCAAACCCTTCCAACATTTCATTATCGCTGCGCTACGGAAGTTGAATCCCTTCGGGATTCTGTTAGGACATTTGTAATTTCATTGAAATCGAATCCTTTTGAAACGAGCTAATATCGGATGACAACAAATCCCTGTGCAAATCACGAACAATGTGATTGACATCAACGGCTTATCTGCCGGGGTTTACGTGGGAATTGTTTTGGATGCCGATGGACACAAAATTCTGCAACAGATTTTGATGCACCATTAATTTATTTCATATTTTGTTTATGGGTTTGTCACATTTTTTGCCTGCCTCCGGCGCAAAAAATCCGCCAAACCCCTTCAAATCATTATCGCTGCGCTATGGAAGTTGAATCCCTTCGGGATTCTGGTTTTACAATTGAATTTCGTTACAATGGATGAGAATTTTAAACCCAATACCAAGGAATCACAATAAATTCCTGAGCAAAACACGAACAATGTGATTGACATCAACGGCTTATCTGACGGGGTTTACGTGGGAATTGTATTGGATGCCAATGGACACAATATTCTGCAACAGATTTTGATGCACCATTAATTAATTTCAATTTTCGTTTATGGGTTTGTCACATTTTTTGCCTGCCTCCGGCGCAAAAATTCCGCCAAACCCCTTCAAATCATTATCGCTGCGCTATGGAAGTTGAATCCCTTCGGGATTCTGGTTTTAAATGACATGCACAATCTGAATATATTTTCAAACCACACCGGATATTTACCTGAGTTTATTCAGAATCCCGAAGGGATTCAACCTCAATAGCCGAAGGCGTTACGGCATACCAACCCTGAAGGGGTTGAATAAGGTATTTTTTTTAATTTAATGGATGAAGTGCAAATCGAATTTCAGGATTCTCAAAATAAATCTCGCCTCCTGCGTGAATTTAACCTTTTGTCTTTTCACACCATTGCATCTCTAATTACAACCGGATTTGGGGTAGTTGAGGAATAAATTCCAAACAGCCTAATCTCCTTTGAATTGCCTTTTATGGCAATGGGCAAATACCTAAATTTGAAAAATGAACCGGTGGGTGTTTTTGCTGTTTGGTGTGGTTTTCTGTCTGTACGCTTGCTCCCACATACAGGCCCGAAGAAATGCCAAAGAATTCACCAGACGACAACAAGACACCATGCAAACAGCATATTGGAAAACCATGATGGCGGATACCCTGGTTCCATTCGCTGCTACTGTTTCTGCCTTTGAATTGTATTGGAAGGGAAAACAACGCCCCATCCGCGATGAAGATAATGAAGGTGAAAATATCTTTGAACGCGAAAAAAAAGAAGAAAATTCCGGCAATTTGAATGAGGTTTACGATTACAAAAAATTTTTAAATTGGAAACAAAAAAACCAATATCGCATAAAAGAAAATGGAATGGTGATGACCGAATACGATATCATTCAACAGTGGAAAAAGGATCACTCGGACACCACTTCCAGATGAAAAATATTTTATTCATTTTATGTTTTATTCTCACCACATCATTGCTGTCGCAAAACGACCAGTGGAGCCAATTGGGAATGGTGAAATTTCCCGAAAATCCGAGTGTGCAAACCACTGGAATGGGGCGTGTGAGCCACCTTGTTTTTCACCCGACAGACAGTAATATTCTATTTGCGGTTTCTGCCTCCGGCGGGTTATGGAAAAGCAGCAATGAAGGCCAAACCTGGAAAGCCCTAACAGATGGTTTGCCGAATACAGCTTGTGCTTCAGGACTCATCAATTATAAAAATCCAAATACCATTTATCTGGGTACGGGTGATGCCAATTATTATGGTGGCGGAATGGGTGTTTGGAAAAGTATGGATGGCGGAAAAACCTGGACGCAGAAAAATAGCGGAATGGGAAATGTGCTGGTAGTGCAGATGGCCATGCATCCAACAGATACCAATATTATTGTAGCAACCACCAACGGCGGTATTTATAAAACAACGAATGGCGGAAATACCTGGACCAAAAAAAGCACTGTTTCTGATGAATTCAACGATCTTGTAATCAAGCCGGGAAGCGGATTTAGCCTTTATGCAACATCGCATAAATATTTTTATTACAGTAAAAATTTCGGGGAGAGTTGGATGCAAATAAATGTAAGTCCTGCAGATACTTTTTATGGAGTTTATATTGGAGTAACACCGGCTGATACCAATTTGGTTTATACCGTTGCATGGCGGGGAAACAGCTGGGGAAATAAAACTTATTTTGGTGGTGTTTTTAAAAGCACAAATGCAGGTTTAAACTGGAAATTACAGAGCAACCAACCACAAATCCTTGGTTATAGCAGCGATGGCAGCAGCAACAATGGCCAGGGCTCATATAACCTAACAGTTACTGTGGATCCCAAAGATCCTGCTTCGGTTTATGTAGGCGCCATTTGTATCTGGAAATCGCGCGATTCCGGTGTAACCTGGCGATTAAAATCTCCATGGGCTTATGGTGTGCATGCCGATAAACACCATTTTATTTTTTCTCCAAATAATTCAAAGAAATTATATATCGCACACGATGGTGGAATAGACCGAAGTACAGATACCGGAAATACCTGGAAAACCATTTCTGACGGCCTGTCTGCCTCCGAATTTTATCGCATGGGACAAAGCTCCCTGAACCGGGAAAAGGCGCTGGGAGGCTTGCAGGATAACGGTTTAAATTATTACAAAGACGGAACGTTTTATACCATTCGAGGTGGTGATTACGGTGGTGATTTTTTATTTGATTATCAGGACAGCAATTACCAATATTATCAGGGTGGTGGAAATCAATACAACCTGCAGACTTTTGGAAGCCGTGGTATAAACGGACAAAACAATTCTGTGTATGAATTACACCGAAAAGATACCAATATCATGTATATGGGTTATCACAATTTATATCGCACGAATAACCTTAGAGCCACCTCTCCCACCTGGAACCAACTGAGCGATTCTTTGATCCATTACGGCACAGCAACTACTACGGCAATGGCCCAAAGCAAGTCCAATATGAATATACTGTATTGGGCGAGAAATAATGGAATATTATATCGAGTGGATTTTGTAAATAGCAGCAAACCCGTATTTAATTCTTTAACAAAACCTGCCGGAAATATCCAACAAATCATTACACATTCGAGAGACAGCAATGTCGTTTATATTACCATTGGCTCTAAGATTTACAAGAGCAGCGACAAAGGTAAAACCTGGTGGAATTTCAGCAAAAATTTACCTGCAAATTATATCGTAGGTTTTGCCGTGGATGATCGTGCATTCGACAGCAGCATTTATGTGGCCACCAATTTTGGGGTATATTATAAAAACAGGAATCTGGCAAACTGGACCAGTATTTCAAAAAATTTACCTGCAATCGCAAGAATAACAGACATGGATATTTTTAACGATGGTACACCTAAAAGTTGCATTCGAATCAGCACTTACGGACGTGGCATCTGGCAAACCAGTTTGTACCAATACCAAACCAAGGCTCCTGTTGCAGATTTCAGCATTTGCCCTTCCACCATAAAATGCCCCAAAAATTATATTCTCAACGATATTTCGAGCGGTGGTAAATACACCAGAGTTTGGAATATTTTACCTTATGATTCCTATAAATATATCAACGGAACAGACTCTTTGAGCAGGCAACCGGAAATTATGCTTACCAAATCCGGTTCATTAATAATTACGTTAAATATTAATAATAATTTTGGCACTTCCAGCAGCACAAAAACGGTGCAATATTCCGAATTAGGAATAGCTGCAACCTGCACTGTAAATACGGGAACGTTTGGTAATTACCTGATAGGAATTCACCGTTTTGAAATGGGAAATATCGACAAAAGCAGCAATTTTTCGCTCTGGCAAAATCCAAATCTGGAAGATTTTAGTTGCTCTGAAGGCATGCAGGTAAAGGCGGGAAACACTTACACCGCCTGGGTTACAAACGGCACATTAAACAATGAATATGCTGCCATTTTTATTGACTACAACAACGATGGCGATTTTGCCGACGCCAACGAACTTGCAGCGACTTTTGCACAGGGAAAAGGCAGAAGAAATACCAGCGTCAAAATTCTCACTTCCCCACCGGTTGTAAATACCTGGTTGCGAATGCGTGTAGTGAGCGATTTCAGCCCCATTACTTCAGCATGTGGGACCTTGAGCTACGGACAGGCAGAAGATTACGCGATTTATATCGACAATAAAAAACCTTCTATTTTGTGGACCATGCCCAAACCTAAGGTTTACGGACATTTTACGGGCATATTAAAATTGAGCGAATATTGTCCGGCATTTGATACTGGGAAACTCAAATTCACCAATGGCAGAATTACCGGATTGGTAAAACGAAATCCACTTTGGTATGAATTGGAAATTACACCAAATAAACCTGGAAAAATATTTGTAAATCTGGCGGGTGGTGCATTTACAGATCCTGTTGGAAATTCCTGTTTTTCTTTTGTGGATTCCACCTTACTGGAAATGGCTATTACTTCATTCACATTTCCTGGTCATAGCAAATACGATTCTCTGGTACAAAACGACAGCGGTGGAACTATCACCTGTTACGTGTACCACGGAACGAACAAAGACAGTCTGGTAGCGCAATTTGGCGTTACGGACAGCACCGGAACATTTGTCGGAAATATTGCCCAGCAAAGCGGAATTACCGTGAATAATTTTAGCAATAATGTTTATTATATCATTAAAAATCCCGATGGTTTGTATCGGAAAAAATATCTGGTGCGTGTAGTAGAATTACCGGATACATCTTGCGAATTGTTCAGTTTTGCATTTAAAAATCCGGATGTTACCGGTATAATAAAATCAGGTTTGGTGGAAGTTACAGTGCCTTATGGAACTTCCATTCAAAATCGCTCTTCGTGGACCACCATTAGCCCCAATGCACGTCTTCAGGTATATTACCAACCAGATACAAACGGAATCAGCAAATACGATTTCAGATATCCTGTACCATATAAAGTTATTGCAGAAGACAGCAATTATTTTAAAGATTATATGGTAAAAGTGCTTACAGCAAAAAACACTGCTTGTGATTTACTCAGTTGGAATTTAGTAAATCCGGTAATTCCAGGAAATGTAATTTCTATTGACAGTTTACATGGAAGTGTAACGGCATCGATACCATTTGGCAGCAACAATACAGCGTTGGTGGCTGCTTTTACACTCAGTGACAGCGCAACTTTTGAAATTTCCGGAAATAAACAAAACAGTGGAATTACAGCAAATAATTATTCCGATACATTAATTGGTATTGTTACTTCACAGGATGGGAATCACAAAAAAACATATAAAATATTTGTAAATATTTTGCCTAATACCGCTGCAGAAATGCTCACATTTCAATTCAAATCTCCCAATGCAATTGGAATTTTTAACAGAGATACCAGTGGTGGAACGATTAAGGTAGATGTTCCCGAAAACGCTGACCTGACCAGTCTTGTTGCCAGTTTTACCATCTCGGATTCCGCAATTACAACAGTAGTTGGAGTGAAACAATTCAGCGATGTTTCTGTACAAAATTTCAGTACACCACTTTCCTATAAGGTTACATCACAAAGTGGAACTGCCATTAAAAATTATGTAGTTACTGTAAATAAGATATTGGGATTATACGATCCGAATTTGGAATTATTTTCCATGTATCCAAACCCTGCCAAAGACTATGTGAGCCTTCAGATAGCAGCACAATACAGCCATTATGAAGTGCGCGTTTCCGATGTTGTTGGTAGAATAATATTTACCGGAAAAGATTTAATAACTTTGAATTGCACTCATTTTGTTCCTGGCGTCTATGAGGTGGAAGTGCGTGCCGGCAGAGCCGTACAAACGAAGATGCTGGTGAAAGAATAAGGGAATCGGGTTATTTTCCGATACAAAACTTACTAAATATCTCGCCTAAAATATCTTCGGTATCGATAACACCGGTAATTTTTCCCAGCTCTGTCATGGCCTGTCTCAGGTCAAAGGCCAGTAAATCGGAAGTATCTTTTTGATGAATGGCCTTTACCACTTTTTGCAGTTCTGTTTTTGCATTTTTCAACACTTCATAGTGCCGCAAATTGCTGATGGTGGTATCAGAAGCTTCGGCCAAAATGCTTTTTCCATAGGTACTTAAGTGTTCAAATAAATTTCCGAGTTCATTATTTTTGGCAGAAATATAAATGGTTTTTTCGGTAAAATTATTTTGGTTTTTATTGGTAGTTAAATCGGATTTGTTTGCCAGCAACCAAATTTCAGCTTCACCATTCTGCCTAAGCTTCACAAGGGTTTCCTGAATTTCAGATGCATCATCCTGCACATCAAAAACCAACCAAATCAAAGCTGCTTTTTCAGCGCTTTTAAATGTTCTTTCTATTCCAATTGCCTCTACCTTATCTGTTGCATCCCTTATTCCTGCTGTGTCAATCAGGCGGTATCTCAATCCTTCATGTACAAAATATTCCTCAATGGTATCCCGTGTAGTTCCGGGAATATCTGTTACTATGGCTCTCTCCTCATTTAATATTACATTTAACAGTGTGCTTTTCCCTGCATTGGGTCTGCCAACAATTGCCACCGGAATACCATCGCGAATGGCATTGCCGGATTTAAAACTGGCCAACAGCATTTCCACTTCATTTAAAAGATGCATTAGCATTTCAAGCAATTTTTCGCGGTTGGCAAATTCCACATCTTCTTCACCAAAATCCAATTCCAGTTCTATTAATGCTGCAAACTCCAATAAGGAGGAGCGCATTTCAGAAATTTTGGCACTGATTCCACCTTTGAGTTGGTTCATTGCCAGTTTGTGAGAACCTTCAGACTGCGCTGCAATCAAATCAGCTACTGCTTCTGCCTGCGCCAGATCCAGTTTGCCATTCAGATAAGCGCGCATGGTAAATTCACCCGGGTCTGCAAGGCGTACTCCCAAACTAATCAATTCCTGCATAATCTGATTTGTAATGAATTCTGAACCGTGCAGGTACAACTCAGCTGCATCCTCACCTGTAAAGCTCTCAGGGGCTTTAAAAACTGCCACTAAAGCCTCATCAATCAATTTATTTCCAGCATACAGTTTTCGCAGCTTCAAGGTATGGGTTTGAGAGATCTCTGCTTTACCCGGCATCAGTGCTGCCAATACCTGCGCAGTATCCGGACCGGAAATGCGTACAATATGAATAGCTCCTGTTCCGGGAGGGGTGGCTCGCGCTGCAATTGTTTGCTGCCTGTAAAGCATGGGGCAAAAATAAACCCCGCAAGTGTTTGCGGGGTTTAATATTATGATTAAAACTAATTTTTACTGTGTATCGCGGATCAAATTGATAGAACCGGAGATCACTTCTACCTTTTCTTTTCCTTTGAAGCGGTACTTCAACTGATAGAAATAAGTACCGGCAGGACATTCAGCGCCTTTGTTGTTCACAGAGCCATCCCACTGCTTGCGCGGATCTTCGCTCTGGAATACTCTTTCACCCCAACGGTTGAATATCTTCAGCTCAAATACATCCTGTCCCTGAATTGGCACACGATAAGTATCGTTTTTACCATCCAAAGAACCTGGAGTAAATACGTTTGCAAGGAAGATAAACAAGTTCACTTCCACAGGTTTGCAAATGGTGTCTTCACAACCGGTGCTGTTTTTAGCAATCAGACAAACCCAATACACACCGGAGCTATCGAAGGAAGTACAAACTTTCTTATCCGGAGACTTGCTCTCTTCCAGGAAGTCTTTCAAAGGACCCTGAGTGATATCGTTTCTGTGGTTAAAGCCCCAGCGGAACTGCACCCCGTTAATGTCTGTTCTGGTGAAACAGAATTCAGGAACATTACTGCTGTCTATGTCAAAATCTGCTATTACGCTATCCACCAGGAAAGTCAACGGAACCGGATCACTTGGACACCATGGCCTTGCGTGGTTTGGATTGTAGTCAGCGGTATGGAATACCTGATAGGTGCCGGGCACACTAAAGGCCTTCGTGAATTGCTTGGTAGCAACAGTAATACTGTCTTCAAATCCACCGCTCAGGTTTTTATAACTCCATTTATAGGAAGTCAGACTATCATCACTATTATCTGTAAATGTGATGGAATCACCCGGGCAAATAGCCAGTTTATCTACAGAACCCCGAACCGTATCCCGTTTCAACACAGTCACAATAAATGCGCGCTGGGTTGGGGTATCTGGGAAGGTAGCGGGGCAATATCTGTAAATATTCGGTGGAACGATTAAGCTGTCATATTCCTGTAGGGTAACATGGAACACACCAGGTTTTTCGTATGTATGCCAAAGGAAAGTATCTTTTACGTTTTTGATTTTGGTATCTCCAAAGAACCAGGTCCAGTCTGCGCTTGTTGATGCAGAATCAGACAGGTTGGTAAATCTCAGAGAATCGCCTTCGCAAATGGTAACATCGTACCCGGCTTTGTCAGTGTATTCAAATTTCGGTCTTGGGCCCGGAATCTTAATCCAGCGCTCCATAGTATCATAACAACCCTGATCGGTTTTTTGAATGTACTGTACCAGGAACCAGCCGTTGCGGGTATACGTATGACCAACGCGGCTTGGAATTCCTTCTTCACTTGCAGCATTGCGTTTGTACAAGTTGTCTTTGCCATCACCCCAGTTGATATACCATTCACGAACGAAATCGCAGGTCATGGGTTTATTGCCCTGGCAGTTCCTCATAGCCCAATTGCATGGATCGTAGAGATAACTGGAGTCAAAGAACTCAATGGTAGAATTACATGCAGGAGTGTTTACATTCAATCGGAACCCAACATCCAGACGGGTGATGAACAAACGTTTGGTCGTGGTATCCATACAACCTGTGCTGTCGCCGGTATACATTCTCATGGTATATACCCCTGAGTCATTCTCATAATAGATGCCACCATTTATTTTAGATGGTCCGCCGAGGTCTTTCCATGGAGTGCCTACACCGGAGGCACCATAAATGCCACCTCCAAAAATAGTTTGGGGCTTGGTTATATCGTCATCGCGTTTGTCCCAATCCCATTTGGTGAATCTCTCACTATTTGTATCTCCGAAAGTGGTTTTTTGCTGACGAACAGGATCTCTCCAATAATCATATGGATCCCAGGTTCCGAAGTTGATTGGATCCGGATGGAAGTAGCGGAAATCGGTAAGTGCTTTCAGAGAAGTTCCCTGATCGGCACAAACAATCGAATCAGGAACTTCCAGGAAGGCCGCAAAGCCTACGATTACAGGATAAGCTGCAAATTCATCACACTTGCCATTGGCCGAGGTCATGGAAATACTTACCAGATGGTAGCCATTCCACTGCGGGGTAAAGGTATAAGACCTTACATATTTGCCTTTCAAGAAGAATGAATCCAAAGGCACAATATTGGTATCTCTTTCGTGGATGATTTTGGTGAAATTAGGATCAGGGCGCAGGTAGAATCGAATAAACTTACCGAAACCGGTAGTATCAATACAACCTTTTGCTCCTGAAGGTATGTTGCCAATAATACCCACATTGTTCCAAATCATTTGGGCAATTTGAGTTGGGCTCAAGGCAAATGGATCAAATCCTCTTGCTTCCAGTTTTACTTTAATATTATCCCAAACCAGTGAAACATCTGCTGCAGTATCCCATTTGGAAATAATGGCAGTAACGATAGTATCTCTTATACCGGTGGTATAGGTTTTACCGTCATTCCATATATCGGTACATGGAACCTGATACACATTTTCACCGCCACGGGTTTGCACCATATAGTTATAAATCTTAGTGGTACCTGAATCTTTCAGATATTGACCACTGAAATAATCTTCCTGAATCCAGCGGCTCCAGTTTCTGGAGAAATACGGGCTGGCGTTTCCGGTTGCAAGTTCCCAACGCAGGGATTTCAAATCGCGGGTATTGGTATTATTAGACAATATGGGTCTTACCACAATAGGCTCACCTTTACACATTTTGCGGTTTTGGTAAGCATTTGGTAATGGGGTAAGCACTTCAAAGCTTGGGTCGATCAATGGGAAACAAGCGAACTTATCATAGTACTGGGTATCTGCACAAAGCGGCTTGGTGCCGGATTTGCTAACACCATTGCCCACTATAATACCTACGGTTACGCAGCCATTTGGTCCGCAAACCTGAGATGCAGTATACTGGGTTGAAAAACGATTTGGTGGGTTACCCTGTAATTGGTATCCCAGATAGGGCAAGCCCAAAGGCCTTCCGCCCGGGATTATACCACCAACCAATGGAACCCATGCTTTTGGATCACAGAATGTATCATAATTAATCTGAACGTCAGAAAAGGTACATCCTGGTTTTAAATCACTCAAAATAAAGGTTACACCATATTGTGGGTTTTTGGCTCCCAAACATTCTATCGCATCTTTAATCAGACCACTTCCAACGCCACCTGCATTTGCATGCATCATGGTAAGTTGTTTGATTGCCTCATGCTCACAATAAGGGGCATGGCATGTATCCCAATGTTTCAATCTCACATTTTGGCAACGTGGAATTCTTGCATAATACAACTCTCTGAAACGCTGGTAGTTGATGATGTAATCATAATTGACAATACCAGGAGGTATTTTCTGGAACCTGCTTAAAATCTTTGGTCTTTCTCCTTTATTAAAGCGAATATCATAGAAAGGGACAGGCAAAGTATCTTTCCGCATATGAATGGTGAACAGGATACGCATGGTATCAGTTGCACTTTTCAGTTTTACAATTTGTTTTGGCGAAACAGATAGGGTCTGTGGGCCTGTTTTCAAAACGTATGGGCCGCCTTCAGGGCCAACATAGAGTGAATCACCTGCCAAAAGTTCCAGATCCAGCCAATCTTCTATATATCTTTCACCAGGTCCGTAAACATATTTTTCCTTGAGATAAAACTTGGTGGTTACGTTCGGATAATTCAATGCATTGGCACTATCTGCAGATGATCTTGGAATGTAAATCAAAGAATCTTCTACTATATAAAAGGAATCAGAAGGCCATACATTTAGCTTTTTACATAATTTGGTGCTGTTAATAAAGATTGCATCATCCATGGATGCGCTCTTGAAATCTGACAGCATTACCAGATCCCATGATTTATAATAATGCACCGGCAAACTGTCATGTGAATAATTGCAATTCACATTCACATTTACATTTTCTTTTCTGTCTGTGGTACATTGTGAAGAATAAGAATCTCCAAAATCCCAAAGACGAACTGCGCACTCGCGTTCTCTGAAGAGCGGATCTATAAAACCAGACGGCTTCACAGAAGTTTGTCCGGCAAATACATGTATCCATACGTCATTGGTATCATAATACGAACTATCATCATTGATCATGTAATTATCATTGTGATAAAACGTACTAAAATTCTTGAAATGCACCGAATCCATTACATCTTTAGGACACTGGAACACCTCAAATTCAGCAAGGCGGTTCAGTGGCTTTTCGATGGTAGACAATGGGCCAAGAATTAAAATGGTATCCGAGATAGACTTGTTACCGCATATAGGATGGGAATAAGTCAGCACAATTCTGTAAGGACCGAGGCCGGAGAAATTGTGGGTAGGAGACCATGTTCTGTTATTGAAGTTCTGAGGACCTGTCGGGGGATCTCCGAAATTCCAGAGAAACCCTGTGGCTCCGACAGGTATCGTATCCACGGTAAAATCAATCTTAGGATTGGATATACAAGTAGAATCCGGGTCTGCTAAAATTTTAGCAGTGGATTTAAATACGGTTGCAACAGCGGCAAATGAGAAGGAGTCTTTACATCCGTCAACAGTTTCAATAACCATTTTGGAATTGAACACCCCGCCATTTTTAGCCCAGGTAGGAGCTGAAGAATAAAATACTTTTTTCAGATTCGGTCCCCAATCGGTAGTAACTGAACCATCGCCCCAATACCACCAAATACTCTTTACCTGACTTTGACTGATACGGCTTACGTTGGTAACCAATACAGTTACTGAGTCACAATCCGGGTTTTTAGGGCTGGTTCGGTTAAATCTGGCTCCTATTTTTTCCCTTACTTTTACTATGGAAGTGAAATTCTGTTTGGAAATACATCCATTTTCATCTTCTATTTCGTAATACACATCAAATGCACCACCGCGTTCATCTTTAATACTGAAACAAATGGTGCGGGGCGCTGTTTTGGGATTGATATATTCAAAAAGTTGTCCATCACTTACGTTTATGGTAACCTTTGCAATCTTTGCACCGATTGGACTTACACTGCTATCGGTAAAGCAGAACAGGTTATTTTCAAAACACTGTTCATATGCACTTACCAGTTTCAAACTGATTTTTGGGCTTTCTTTCACCACCAGATTCAATGTAGATGTACATTTACTTCCGCTTGGAAGAGTGGTTACATAGGTAATAACCTTGTTACCGGCAGTGTTAAATGCATATGCTACAATTTTTTGACCAGTGCTTGTGTTTTCCCCGTTGAAATCATAATCGTGGGTACTTCCGGAATTCTCACCTGTAAACGTGATAGGAATCCCCACGCACAATGAGCCGGAGTATGTCACCTGGCATTGTGAGAGGGCATTCTGCACAGGCAAAATGCCGAGGAGGAAAACGGCGAAAAAGCTTCGCAGCAATACTTTATATTTTTTCATGTTCCTTTTTTTCAATGGAGAGGTTTCAAATTTATTCGATTCGGAGCTAAATCCCTTATGCATGTTCATTCTTTTTTCTTGTTCTTTTATTTTAATACAATACCACCGTTTGCATAGCAGACGATAGCCTCATCGCTGCAGTTGCCTCTATTTACATTCCAATTCCTACCGTTCGTCATTTTTATCAATCTTTTTTATCGCGGGTAAGCAATAATTTTTCTTTCACAATCTGGGTATTTGAATCTCCCGGATATTTATAGGCTAAAGTTACCTGGTACCATCCTTCCGGACAAGGGATATTGGTGTAGGTTCCATCCCAGGCAATAGTCTGGTTGTTGCTTACAAATACCTGGCGATTTTGAAAATCGGATATGATCAGGTTGTAATAGATCAGATTTTTTGCCTCTACATAATATACATCATTTAGCCCATCGCCGTTGGGAGTAAATACATTTTTCAATTCGGGTTTTGGGCCGCTTATTGTAATTTTTACTACAGCGGAATCTCTGCATCCCAGTGGGCTCCGGCTAAAAGCTTTTACCAAATACACACCGGGGGTTGGAGAATATTCATGACTGGTAATGGCGCCATTTTCTAAATTTCCATCACCAAAATTCCAGTCAACAAGTCCATTTTGGCGCATTGCAGTAAAGGAATACGCGGTATTGGATATTTTTTGTACTGAAATTTCTATGCTGTGCACGCAATTTGCAACTTCATTATTACTTGCATTTCCGGGTTTTACAGCTTGTTTTTTCGGACGCAAATCTGCCAGAGGTGGAGCGCTGTTGCCCATATTCGGATCTTCTACTTCCAAAGGCTGGTGAGGGTTATTTATTTCTAACTGAATTGGATTTTCTTCATTTGCAGTTGCTCTTTCATTTTGACCAGATCTATGAGATAGAGGACCATTTACATCCGCTTTGTCGCTATCCTGGTTTATACCGGTGGTGTTAGTATTTACATTGGTTTCTGCTGGTGCATTTTGTTGTTGGGTAGCCTTATCTTTATTTTCAGCCTGGGTATTTTCCTTATTCAAGCTGGTATAAGCTACAACAGCAATACCTCCGGCAAGCACAATACCAGCAACCCATTTAACGGCAACCAGCCAAATTGAAGTTTGGGCAGCAGCAGTTGCAGCAGGAATAGAAGAGGCAATACCCTCCCAAACTCCGGCCGGAGGATTCACCTTCGCATTTCCGAGGGTATCCTTAAACAGGCTGTCCAGATCTTTAAAATCTTCCATTTTTATGTATCTTCAGTTCTTGCAAGCATGGCTTGCAACATTTTTCTCGCTTTAAACAATTGCGTTTTGCTGGTACTCTCGGTTATTCCGAGGGCCGTTGCAATTTCCTGGTGGCTGTACCCTTCAATTGCATAGAGGTTGAAAACCGTTCTGTATCCGGCTGGCAATTTCTGTAGCAACTTAAAAAGGTCTCCGGCATGCAGGGTAGCGGTAATACTCTCCCCCTGCCCTACTTGTAGATATTCCTCCAGTTCTTCATTGTAAGGTTCTCCCTTGAGTTTTTTGTTGAAATCCAGGCAGGTATTCACCGCAACCCTTTTCATCCAACCCTCAAAGGAGCCTTCAAATCGAAAATATTTCAACCCATCGAACACTTTAATAAAAGATTCCTGAAGCAGGTCTCTCGCATTTTCACTGTTCCTGGAATAACGCATGCATATTGCGAAGATTACAGAGGAATATTTGTCGTAAAGTTCCCGCTGACTCTTGGTTTCGCCAGCCAGACAACGCCTGACTAAATTCTGTTCTGTGATATCCGCTTTTATAGCCATGCAGCTTTTCCATGGGTAACGCTGTGATTAGTAGAAGATTTTTACTTCCCAGCGGTTGCCTGTGTGATGAATTTATTTTAACAATCGGGCCAGTTTGAAGGAAAGGTCGGTAAGAATGATTTTGGCATTCCCGTTCCTTTCCACTTCATATGCAGCTTCATTAAACCAATTATACATCTTTTCGCCTTTGTTGTGGTGGTTTACGATTTTGCTGAAATTAGCAACAAAGTCGCCTTCTTCTTTGCTCAATCCGCTTTTCTCCGGCATATACGGAAACACCATTACTGCCCTGACTATTTCAAGACAGTAAAGGAAAAACCCTTTAAGCTGTTCCCTGCCTACTCCGGCATAATCATCGGCCCAATTCACTGCCTTATCCAGTTTTTTCTGAAAACAAAAGCCCATCCAGTTGCGAAATGGCTCCAAATATGCATTTTCCTCATTGCCTGCCAATTCCAGTGCTCTCAGGTAATTTCCGGCCGACATCATTGCAATGCGTGTCGCATCCTCCGCACCGGTTTTCCCAAACCCCATCAGTCTTTCAGCAATTGCCGTATTCTGTATGGGTGGAATTCTTGTAAGTTGTACCCTGGATAAAATGGTGGTGAGAATTTTATCCTGGTTCTGCGCTACAAGCAGGAACAGAGTGTTTTCAGGTGGTTCTTCGATTAACTTCAACAACACATTTCCTTCGTTTCCAAGAAATTCAGGCAACCACATCAACAATATCTTGTATTCCGATTCAAATGGTTTTAACGATAGATTTTTGAGTATGGCATGGCACTCTTTTATTGGAATATTTCCCTGTTTATTTTCGGAATTCAATGCCTGCATCCACATCTCATAATTCAGATATGGCTGTGCGGGTATTTCTTTTCTCCATTCCGGGTACAGTTCGGTTGCTACATCTGCTTTATTGGAAGGAAAAGGAAATGAATAATGCATATCCGGATGCACCATTCCCAAATGTTTTCTACAAGAGGGACATTCCCCGCAACTGTCATGTTCCAGACGGTTGGTACACTGAATATATGCGCAATAAGCAAGTGCCAGCGCCAAATTTCCGGATCCTTCTTCTCCTAAAAAAAGCTGCCCGTGCGGAATTCTTCCCTCTCTAACGCCTTTTCTCAATCGGGCTGCCAATTCCTGTTGGCCTATAACATCAGAAAATTTCATTCTCTATGCTCCATTTTCTTCGCTGATTTCCACCTCCAAAAATAGATAATTGCACAGGAAACAAATACCAATATTGCGATGAACTGGCTATGAGAAAGTGCGCCATTAAAAAGATAGCCCCTTTCTTCGTCTCCTCTGTAATTTTCGGTAATAAATCTGCCTAAAGCATACCACAATCCGTAAATCAAAAATAATTGTCCGGAAAAATGCTTGCGCTTCTTTAAATATAACATGCAGATAATTGCCAGGAAAATAATGGCAGAATCCCAGAGTTGAACAGGATACAATGCGGTATTTAATGGCTCGGCATGGGATTTTGGATCTGAAAAAATAACTCCCCAACTATTGTGGCACACCTTGCCATGGCAACAGCCTGCCATAAAACAACCAATTTTTCCGAATGCGTGCACAAAGGCTCCACCAATGCCTACCAGGTCAAACATATCCCAAACCGGTAATTTATTTTTTCGGAACCACCAGATTAAAATTGGAATGGTAGTTAAAAAACTACCGTAGAATACGAATCCGGATCCAAGGTCTGTAAGGAATTCTGAAAAATGTGAAGCGTAATATCCGGGTTTTTCGAAAAAGAAAAACAATTTTCCGCCTCCGAACACTCCTGCAATACACCACAAGAACAACTCACTAACTTTTTCTGAATTTAATTGGTATACACCCGCATTTTTTTTAACAAAAAAATAGGCAACAATTACACCTATTAAAATAAAAAAACCGTAGCTGTAAATGGTTAAACTGCCGATGTGAAATAATTCGGGGTACAATGCTTATAGTTTTAGCAAATTCGATTTTAGCGAAAAAAGCGCGAATTAATAAATAAAATGTGCCCGAATTTCTGCCGCAATTTGTTCCAGTTCTGCCGCATCTGGTTTTAGTTTGGGTTTGGCGAAGTTCATATCATCCACATGGTCGATAGGTATCAGATGAACATGTGCATGCGGCACTTCCAGTCCGATTACCGTAATACCAATTTTGCGGCATGGAATAGCCTTCTTCATTGCTGTTGCAACGGTTTTAGAGAATTTCATTAACCCGCTGAGTTCTTCTTCATCCAAATCAAAAAAATAATCGGTTTCCTTTTTGGGAATTACCAATACATGCCCTCTTTTTAAAGGCATAATATCCAAAAAAGCCAGAAAATGTTCGGTTTCAGCAACCTTATGGCTGGGTATTTCACCGCTGATTATCTTGCTGAAAATGCCGGACATTTAAATGCTAATATCGAGAATTTCCAGCTTTACCACGCCTGCGGGAACAGCAATTTCAACCACAGCCCCTTTGGCTTTACCCAAAAGTCCTGCGCCAATAGCGCTTTTAATGGAAATTTTATTCTCTTTCAGATTGGCTTCTTTTTCGCTAACCAGCATATATTCTGCATTTTTTCCGGTGTTGTGGTTCTTCACTTTCACCTTGCATAATATAGATGCCTTACTGGTATCTATCTGGCTGCTGTCAATAATTCTTGCGGTAGCCAACAAAGATTCCATCTGGGCAATCTTTGCTTCCAGGTGTCCCTGTGCCTCCTTCGCAGCATCATATTCAGCATTTTCGCTTAAGTCGCCTTTATCTCTGGCTTCGGCAATTGCCTGTGTAATTCTGGGGCGCTCTTCGCCTTTCAGAAACTGGAGTTCAGCTTTTATTTTTTCTAGTCCTTCTCGGGTAAAGTATTGTACTTCGGTCATGGTAGTCAAGCTCTTTTTTGAAAAAAAAGTTGCACCAATGTTTCCATTGATGCAACCATGCAAATGTAATATTTTTTTAGTTGAGATTATTCCATACTTCCAATTCCGATTCTCAGACCAAATGAATGGGTGCCTGAAAATGGGTTACTGGCCCTGTATGAATAGTCCAAACTAATGGTATTTCCGTCCTTCGCGTGCCAGTCGTAACTGAGTCCGGCCATAGGTCCGGTGTAGGCCGACGTTCTGGTTGACTCATCAAATATTCCTGCGGAATAAACAAATCCAGCTCTCAGGCTGAAATAATCCTTATATCCATATTCCAGGGAATAAGTAGTTTGATTGGCATAAAAAGAATGGTTGGTAAATGCAAACCCAAGTGTTAGTCTGTTATTATACAACTCATCACCCTTATCCAGTTTTAGATCATAGGAACAAGCAATGTTCAGCAACGCAGGCAATTTAACAGCCTGGGTTTTCGCTTCCATGGTTTTGGTGAGATTGTCCAACTGCACTTTATAGGACAAGCCATCCCCTTTAAATCGCATATCTGGGCCTATGTTCTTTACACTGATACCAAATTTCAAATCGTTTTTCTTCAATCCACTGGCAGTAGGGCGAATGGTAGTTGCATACTGTACACCTGCATCCAGACTTACTCCCAATGCCTTGGCATCCGGAATACCTTCAGATACTGCACGCATCATTATACCTGCCGAAATATTTCTGGAAAAGCTTTTGGAATAACCCATACCAATATTGGTCATACTTACGCGGTAAGTACCAATGCCTCCGTCCGGATTCTGCTCAGTGGTAATCATTATAGGCTTAATACCAAATTGCATTACTGAAACGCCAAGGGTTCCGCCTTCTCCATCATCCCCAAGCTTCTGTGTAAAGCCAAATGTGTTAATTCCTATTCCTGAGCCAACAAGCCATTGTGTGCGGCTAAATGCAAGTTCTGTTTTTTGTTTGTTTCTGTCCATTCCGGCAGGGTTCAAAAAGGATGCTTCCACCCCGGTAACTCCCCCGCCATAAGTCCAACCCAAACCACTGCTTCTTGCATATCCGTTAAGAGTAAGCTGGGATGCTCCCGCCTGCCCTTGCCTTTCAGGATTGCCTGCAAAAGCCGGAATACTTATTCCAATAATGGAAATGGCCAACGCTAATTTATTGTTCTTCACTTTTTTCTCTTTTTCTATTTTACATCAATAAGTGTCCAGGTCAATGCTGTGCATAATGCCATACCAGCGAATTATTTTCTCACCCAGGTCTTTGGATTTGACGTGTATGAGATACAGGCCACTCGAAATTGGAACGTTGTTGTTGTTTTTCAAATCCCAATCCACAAAAGTATTTTCATCTGCCTTGTTAATGCGACGGATGAGGTTACCACCCATATCGAAAATGCTAACGGTGCACTCCGGTGGCAGGTTGGTAATTTTTACCCTGCTGTCAATCGGACTTGTTTCATACTGGCTGTATGCGCGGTATGGGTTTGGAACAACATTCACCAGATCCAGACTTTTCTTGCCGTTTTCGTTGCTTACAGATGGAGCAATTTCATTGGTGCTAAAAGTGTAGAAAGGGCGGTCATTATTCCTTGCGGATCCGGTTGAATAGGTGGTATAAGCCTTTTTCACGTTGATATTGAATTTTACCCAAGTCGGTGGTACTCCATCATTCATGTTATAGCCTGCTACCATATAGGTAGGAATAACCCACATGCATTGTGAAAACAGTCTTCTTTTCTCAAATAAATTTGCAATTCCTCCAGCTGCACCTGGCAAACAAGCATCTCTAAATCTCTGGAAATTGGCATCATCTTCGCCCAAATATCTTTCACCTTTCACAGCACGGGTTACCATGCTGTAGCCGGTTCCAAAAATGTAAATGAAGTGTTTGCCGCCAATTACAGGGTAATTTCCATTGTCGTTGTAGACGGTACTGGTTGGGTTCCAAAGCATATCACGTCCATTTTCACCCTCCAGATAAGAATCCTCACTAAATGCAATTACCAAACGCTCACCTGTTTCCTTATTGATGGCATATCCAGGGAAATAACCTAAGCCTTGTCCTCCTTGATCGGCGCCATTTTTATCCTTAGACTTGCCCCATCGCATATTTAACTTATCCATACCCCCTTCTGTAAGCCCTTTTACCTCATGATCCGCTGCTTCAAAAATTGGGCATCTGGACCATTTGCTCTTGTCCGGAGTAATTACAAGTTCAATGCTGGCTAACTCACTGAGCGGATTGTCCTGTAATCCACTGGTTACCCACGCCGGACCATAAGTATTATTCCCAGTGGCGGCACTATATTCTGCTCTTGCAGCAAGTGCATATGGCCCAATTCTTCCATTCCAAATCCCTTCATAGGCACCGGTTGGATCGAAGGCGGTATCATTTGGTGAAACTTTAAAAAAGCTATGTATATATGGATCAAATGTCGAATTTCTTCCATTTTGACCCGAACGAATCCAGTTTGGCCATTTTTGTGGTGCGGTTGCTGTTGCAACGGAATTGTTATCCGCAATAGCCGTTAACCATTGTTTGCCATTGTCTTCCCACTCTACGGACCAACTAACCAAACCATTGGTTGGCTCACCAAGCGTATTTTCTCCCGGATTGGTTACCTGGGTCCATTCAATGCTCAAGCCCCAATCTGCCAAAGTTTGCTTGGTCGGATTGGATGCAGCTCTTACACCCTGAACCGATTCAAATTGGTTGCGAATGATGGCATCAGAGAATATAGAATCTCCGGTAGTTTTATTTACCAGAACCCAATTCGCGTTTCCGGTCATGGAATCTTTTAATCCTTTTACAACTGAGGCTTTATTTTCACGCACATATAGCTCAAATTCAGCTTTTGGAACTTTTAGTGGATCCACTACTTTAACCTTAACCGGACCTTGTCCACCCAGATATACCGGATTGGCAGACCAATTGTTGGCTAAAATCTCTTTAATTGTTTCATCAGAAAACTCGAGCACATTACCACCATTTCCGCGTCCTTCAATACGTTTCAGCATTGGACCGCTGCCATATCCTGAATTCAGAATGGTACCATTTTGCTCGGGCTCTGTTTTATGTGGGATGCCTTTATAAACTTTTATATTTCTGCGTCCTGCCAGAAACTGGTTCGGATCTGTTTGTTGTGGATCATCAGAAATTATGGAATAAGACAACACCATATAGTAATAGGTTTTGAAGTTTACCAGATCTGTATTTCCGGTAGTTGCAAAAAGGTCTCTGGTAATATTCAGACTATGTTGTAATCCTTTATTTGCCCCATCTACTTTTTCTACCGGAATCAACGCATTTAATTTTGGATCAAATACTCTGTTGATGATCTGGTCACGGTTATTATATAAATCACACTGATACAGCAAACGCGCTTTATCTACATTTTCCAAATCACCTGTATTTACGGTACCATCTTTCAATTGGTACACCAGATATCCTTCAAATTTGTAGGTCTTAATTTCGTTATTGGCATTCTTATATTGTTCGGTATAATTCTCAACTTTATCGCTTTGGGTATTCAGCATTTTCAATACCAGCTGTTGCTCGAGTTCCTGAATTTCAACATCTGGTGCATTTGGTCCATCCAGAATTTTAAATTTATTGTTAAACAAGGTTTGTGCCTTATCGCTGGCCAACTGTAAAAGACCGAGTGAGCCGGTTCCCAAACAAGGGGCACCTGCACCACCACTGGTGGTTCTGGCCCAAACAACACCTATAGTAATTTTCTGAACAGTACCCGGTAACAATTTGAATGGTCCTGTAGATTGCAAAAACCTTCTGTCGGCCGCAGGATTGCCTGCACTTTTTTCATCCCAGCACTCATTGGGGAATTCCGGGTCAGTGTTGGCAGGAAACATATATTTACAAGGTCTGCTACCACCAAAACCATTGCCACCATAAGTTACATTTTGTCCACGAAGCCATTTGCCCTGTAACAGGTTATAAAATTCATTCGCTACTTCCGGGTTACCTCTGTCCGGGTCATTGTCATTGTTGTAATACATGAAGTGACTGAGGCCCATTTGGTTTCCACTGTCATTGGTAGGTCCTTCAAAATAGTCCACACCAACAGATGGTGGATTCAGGCCATATCCTAGTACCCCTTCATCATTATCATCACCGTTGTAGCAATAGCCTAAACTTCTACCTACATCGCAACCAACATAATCATCCGCGTAGTTACCCAAATCGGCATCTACCCATTCTCCCATGTAACAATCACTTAAGGTTGTAAATCCACGGTTGATGATTTTGGTAGTATAAAAGGTCATGTTATTCACCTCATCATTCGTAGAATAAGCAAAAGCAGTAGTTTGACATTCCACACCAATGGGCTGGCCCTGTGTTTCAGAGTGGATATTTCCTTTATCATTATATACCCACCAGATAAACATATCCGGCTGTTTGTCTACTCCATTTTCGCTCGCCGGTCTGCTATCATCCAAAACCGGGTGTTCCCCTATATTTGGGTTGTAAGTAGTTGGATCTGAAATTTCTTTATATGGAGCCATGGCATCGGCTTCTGAACCGCTTTTGATTGTGCGGTCCGGGCCCGGCCAATCGCGGATACCTGCAGATATATTGGAATAATTGCTATTTTCGAAATCCTCCAATTCATCGCGGGTAATCTTCCACATTTTATCGTAAGCTTTACAACGTGTTGGATCGGTTGCGGAAGTTGTGGTTTCCAGTGGACCGGGCCAGAAATCTGAACCCCTCTGGCGGTAAGTCATTGCCGCAAGTTTCAGGTTTCCTCCATTGTCTTTGCCACCAATCCAAATTGCACCGGAAAACAGAGAATGTTTTCGCACTGCATTAGGGTCGGTTACTTTGGGAATTTCATACTTGGGATTGTTCAAATCCCACCACATGTCTCCACCGTTTAGGATCTTGGTTCTGACGTTGTTTATATCCAAATCGGCGCTTTGTGTTGCGGGTTCACAAGTGTTTGCAAACATCACAGCCCGGTTGTCGTATACCTTTCCCGCTTTGCTGTTGATGTTTACAATTGGTCTGGCCATTGCCAATCCCGTTGTACCCGCCATGGATAATATTAAAATAAGCCGTTTCATTTCTGTTTTCCTTTTTCTGTTAGTTAAAATTTACCCTTAAACCTGCGCGTATCTGCCTTGGAGAGCCATAATTGCCAGTTTGGGAGTTGAGTAATACGCGATACAAATCAGTATAGCTCTGTGCGTTAACCTGCGACTGGATTACCTGTTGTCCGTTAGGAGAGGTTAAGAATCCATCGTCTTGTGGCTGACCTGTATAAGGGAATACACTGATAATATTTTTGGTGTTGAGAACGTTTTGAACCCACACAAATGCATAGAATACCAATGGGTTTTCCTTGCCTTCGCGGCGAAGGGAGAATCCTTTGGTCAGGTTCAAATCCAGGGTATACTGCCATGGCAAACGTGCGCCATATGGAACACCTTTAATTTGTGCCCTTTGTACTGCTCCGATCTGCACTGGTTGTGTAGTTGGGGTGTACGGTGTGCCACTATATCCATTTCCAATAATAGACAAACTGGTGAATTTCAAAATCTCCTTACCACCTACAATAGGTCCTGTATAAAGATTTTTGCGGGTTTTGGGATCTCTTCCACCAGCCCACTGCCAGGTTGCAGATGCTTTGATGTTGTGTCTGATATCCAGTTCGCCCAATGGAATTACATTGCGCAGGTTAGGCTGGTTGCTGGCAATAAGAGTTGCCTGTGAGTTGATATTAGATCCGGTTCCATCTGCAAATTGCAGCATATAGCTCGCCTGGATGGAAAGAGGTCCGTTATCGTTTTTGCCGATATTTTCAAAAATCATGTTGGCACGGAAGCCGGTGATGGTTGAAAAATCAATGTTTCTGTAGGTAATATAAGTAACCGGATAACCCTGATTGATCTGATACAAGCCAAAGTCTTTGCGGATTTCGCTGTAAGATGCAGCCAATTCCAGACCTCTGTTGCGTCTGCGACCAAAAATCTGTTTGTAACCCACTTCGTAATCAGTTTTTACTCTGGACTGTAAAGAACCATTGGAAATGGTCGCTCCCTGTCTGTTTTTCAGATAATAAAGTTCGTCGATAGTGAGGAAAGATGCACCGCTGTTTGGTCTTTGTGCCAGCACATCATAACTTACATAAAAGGTCTTTTTACCCGGATCTAATGGGAAAGAAAACCATATACGAGGTAACAGATTAATTGCCGGAGTGTAATCGGTAAGCGCATCCTTGGTAAGAGTTTGGTTTGTAGGATCTACCAAATAAGGTGCGATTCGGCCGTTACTGGTTTGGTTGGCTAAAAATTCAGGGCTCTTTTGTTCACTTCCATCTGAATTGTACCAACGGTCACCATCTCTGTATCCTACAATTTTAGTAGGAGAGGTTATATCATTTACATATACTTTAAAGTCTTCACCAATATTCGATGGATGCAGAACTTCCAAACCATTAATGGTTTTTACTTCAGCAGCAGTTTTAATTGCATATAAAGAATAAGGATCTTTCAGCACGCTCTGGTTCGCATCATAACGTTCCATACGCAAGCCCAAACGGAAAACTAAATCTTTAAACTGAAACTGATCCTGCAACCAGGCAGCAATATAAACCGGCTGGAACGCGCCAATGGTGCGTTTGTCCTTATCATTCAAAAAGCTCTCTATGGAAGGTTTGCCTCTAACGGTGCGACCCAAATGATCATAGCCGAAATAGCTCACAAATCCGTTACCATTGTTCAAAAGTTCATCTGCATTAAACATGTCCAGACTGAAATCGCCGGGTTTGTAGGAGTTGATATCTACAAAAGTTCTTTCATCTACTTTTTTACCGTAAACATCTGTGGAACCCTGTTCCATCAGTTTGTTTCTGAATGCTCTGTCGAAATGGCTCTGTTCGCTCCAGTTTATCAAGCGATTGTAGCGTACAGTATCTGTAAACACCCCATTTGCATCATAACTCAATATCGGATGTGCCATATCCAGTTCGGAAATGTGTTTGTTCATCAATTGGTTCATCAGGATCCACAATCCATTGGCACCAATAGAATATCCGCGGGAAATTTGCTGTTCGTAAAAGAATCCTGCCTGCAAATCATGCGGTGTTCTTTCACGGCCATTGATGGTTTTGGGTTTCACCTGCATTTGACCCATTGCAAATAATGCTACCCTTTCAGTTTGTGATTTGCTCCAGTTTGCAGTTACTGTTCCGGGGGTGCTCCAAAGAGAATATACCACGCCCGGGTTATATCCATTTAACAAGCCCTGGTTTGCTAAAACTGTATTTTGGTTGGTTACCTTAAATCCACGGCTTTTGTAGTAATCGTATACGTTTTGGGTATAATTGGCGCGCAATTTATTTAATTCACTGCGGTCAAAAGTCATCAGTGTATCCGCATATCCAACCTGCTCCCAGTAATCGCGCAAGGTTACGGTATTGCCATATTGGTCCACCATGGTTTTAGGAAGGCGATTGGGATTTTGCTGTTGGTCGTAATAAGAATATTGGAAAACAGGCATCGGGTATCTGGTAAAAGTTCCGATGTATCCGTAATCAAATATATTATCCAGGTGTTTGGCATCGCGGGTTTCAGAATATGAATTCTGATAATCTGCGCGAATAGTATAAAAAGCACTTTTAATATTGCTTTCTTTATTCACCTTAAAGTTTTGTGTGAATTGCAAATAAGAACGCAAGGTTGTTGCATCCGTTCTTGGATTTGCATTAAAGTTCAGAATATTATTGCTTACCGCTTTTCCCTGGCTATAAAAATAGTTGGCAAAACCTGTTACAGTAATGTATTTGGTTGGTCTGAATTCCAATTTACCCCAGAAGTTACCTGTTGCTAAAGGAGAATTCGGTCTTGCTTTTAAATGTTTGAAATCTTTCTCTGTGAGATAACTCGCTGAACTCACAAATCCATTTGGTGTGAATACAAGTGGGTTGCGTTCAACTTCACTCAGTTTATTGTCATCCACTACATATATACCGGTGCGGGTTGGACTTGGATCTTTGTAATAGGCAACCGTACCATCCATTACAAAACCGAGTTTCACCAATTTGCGGGTTTGCCCATCTTCTTTATATTTTTTAATCCATAGCGGACCGGAGAACATTCCTTCTAAAGTATTATAAGAATAAGGATCCAGACCGGAACTGGTAATTCCTTCAACAGCAGTAACATATTTTTCTGTTGCACTTCTGGTAGTACTGGAAAATGCACCACCGGTAAGGTCACCATATTGTGCGGGTATACCGCCGATAAATGCGGATACGGATTCCGTACCCAAACTTCCAACACCACCGCCGCCGATTACGCGTTGTCCGTCAATAAAAGTTCCGTTACCATCTGCCCTTGTACCTCTTACCGAGATTCCTTGCGGTGTCTGTAAAATAGCCGAGTTTCTGGCGATCAATCCATCTACTCCCCGCCTGCCGGAACCAAGTAATGACGCACCGGAAACCGAAGAGGTTGAACCGACAAGGCTGATTGGATCAGGCCTTTTAGCGACTTTAATGGTGGCAGTTTTTATCAGACTATACTGTGCTTTCCATTCATCATTTAATCCAATATTCAATGGCCAGTTTTCCAAGGTATCCGCCCAGGGACCTTTAGTTGCGACAACCTGATATGTACCAGGTTGCAATGTGGCCCATTGTGCACGACCATCCGTATCAGTGGTATCAGAATCTACAAGAATACCTTCCTTGTACAAACTAATTAAAACACCGCTGACCGGTCTTCCGTCCTTTACATCCTTTACCAAAACTCTGAAATCCGCAAATCCGGATTGCGCTTTAACGGCTTGTAAGCCGCCAAACAACAAGAGGGAGCAGAGGATCAGTTTATGTATTTTTTTGCTCATAAATGATTTTTTCTTTCGTCGGTTAAAACCCAAATTTCGTCGGGCGTTTTCGTTGGCAAGTTTACCCAAATTTCCACCATTATCCAAGAGGTGAAAAATCACGTCACGGTCATGCTTCCGGTACCCCGGAATTTTATGACCAAATAATTGAAATACTAGCATATAGTTCCCTTTCTATAAAAATTAGGTGCCTTTCAACACCCCGAAGCAATTCATCACTTACAACCGCGGCCATTCTGCACAAATTTTTTGCGCCAAAACCGCAGATATTTTTTCATAACTTTCTTTCGTCCAACCGGCAACATGTGGCGTCAGTAAAACGTCATCACGGGCAATCAATTCTTCAAACCATGCACGCTCTGTATCTCCCATCCCACGCGGATTTTCGTGTTCCAAGACATCGGCCGCAAAACCCAAAATTTTGCCGGTTTTCATCGCATCCAATACATCTTTCGTTTTTACAATTCCTCCTCTGGATAAATTCAGTAAAAAAATATTTCTGACAAATGAATGAATGAATTCTGAATTTACCATGAGTTTTGTATGACTGTCTAATGGTATGTGAATTGTCAGAATATCAGCACTTTCAAAAATGTTCGCCAGATTTGTCTCCCTTACATATGCATTTCCAAAACCGGATTTAAATTTATCGTATGCGAGAATATTCACTTCAAAACCGCTGAGTTTTTTTGCAACAGCGCTGCCGGTATTTCCAAATCCGATTATTCCAACTGTTTTCCCCTTGAGCTCCAGCCCGCGATTTCCCTCTCTGTCCCAAATTTTATTTCTTACTTCAGCATCGCCTTTTCTGATTTTATGAAACAACCCGAGTAACATGCCAATGGCATGCTCACCTACAGCATCGCTATTTGCCTCACCTGCATTCACACAAATAATATTTTTTGATTTTGCAAATTCTTCATCCACATTATCCATTCCGGCGCCACCTCGTGCAATCAATCTTAAGGATGCTCCGAGTTCTATGCGTCTTTGATCCATGTGCATTTTGCTGCGAATGACAATTCCGCCAATTCCATTTTCCAAATAATTCTCAATCTGTTCAACACTTATCTCCGGTTCATAAACAAAAGGAATTCCTGCCCTATCCAATTCCTGCATCAACAGGGGATGGAAGTCATCAGCAATAAGAATTTTGGAATGTGCCAATGCTGGTATATTCAGGTTAATTTATAAAGGTAAACTGCAAATATGCAAATATGACATTTTGTGACATTTGCTCTTTAATTGAAATATTTTTTCCTGTTTTTAATCCAACTGTTTTCAGATTCAGATACAGGTTTAGAGGGAGTTTTCGCCTGATTGTTCTTAAAAAAATAAACTGCAGAACTTGCAATAGCTTCCAATTCGGTGTCATCCAACTCAGCCGGCTGCATGGTATCCGGTTTAAAATTTTTAGCAATAAAGTGGGTGTCAAAATTGCCTTGAATAAAATCCGAATGGCTCAGAACAAATTCACCAAACGCCAAGGTAGTTTCAATTCCAGTGATTTTAAATTCAGCAATTGCCCTTCTCAAACGCTGAATGGCTAACTCCCGGTTTTCTCCCCATGCAATTAATTTGGCGAGCATGTTGTCATAATATATAGGTATTTCAGCTCCCGGTTCCATACAATCATCTACGCGAATTCCCGGACCCTGAGGCCTTTCATAATGTGTTAAAATTCCCGTGCTCGGCAAAAAATTATTCCAGGGATCTTCTGCACAAATTCGCAGTTCCACAGAGTGGCCATGCATTTTTATTTCTTCCTGTTTCCATTCTAATTTTCCACCTTGTGCCACCAGAATTTGTTCTTTTACCAAATCCAATCCGGTTATACATTCTGTAACAGGGTGTTCCACCTGTAACCTGGTATTCATTTCCAGAAAATAAAACTCGCCACTGCTGCTTACCAAAAATTCTACTGTTCCGGCACCGTGATAATTGCAGGCTCTGGCCACATTTACAGCGGCAGTTCCCATTTTCTCCCGCAGTTCGGGGGTTAAAATGGAACTTGGCGCTTCTTCCACCAGCTTTTGGTGTCGCCTTTGAATGCTGCATTCCCTTTCAAACAAATGAAAGATATTGCCATGTTTGTCGGCCAAAATCTGAAATTCGATATGCCTTGGTCCATCCACATATTTTTCTATGAAAACACTGTCATCTCCAAATGCACTTTTTGCTTCGCTTTTGGCTGTTTTCAGCGCCGATAAAAATTCGGATGCTTCGTTTACAATCCGCATTCCCTTTCCACCACCGCCGGCACTTGCTTTTACCAATACCGGAAATCCAATGTCTTTGGCTATCTGCAATGCTTCATTTTCGTCGCGGATAGCTTCATTAATTCCGGGAACCAGCGGAACACCGAATTTCTCCACTGCTTGTTTACTGGCAATTTTGTCGCCCATCATTTCCATAGAAGCGGCAGATGGACCAATCAATTCAATATTATTGGCGGCTAACAATTTTGCAAATGCAGCATTTTCGCTCAAAAATCCATAGCCCGGATGCACCGCATCTGCACCGGTTTTTTTACAAACTTCCAGAATTCGGTCCATGCGCAAATAACTGTCGGAACTGGAAGGGGCGCCGATACAATATGCCTCATCCGCAAATCGGATGTGCATTGCCTTTTGATCTGCTTCACTAAAAACAGCAACCGTTTGAATTCCCATTTCGCGGCAGGTGCGCATTACCCTAATGGCAATTTCTCCGCGGTTGGCAATAAGAACTTTTTTAAATGCCCCCATCCACTTTATTCTTCGGAATCTTCTTCCGGATCATGAATCATGGGGAGTTTTAAATACTCCTGTTCGGCATGTTTTACTGCTCCTACACTCCAAAAGCCACCTTCTGCGTGTGCAATGTAATGCGCAAATTGTCGGAGGCTTTTATACAGTTGAACCTGAAATCTGTGTTCCAATTTTGGGAAAATATGATTGAGCCTGGATAGTTTTTGAATTAAAAATTCGTTTCGCTCTGATTTCTCCTGGGGTAAAACTGAGATTAATTCACGCAATTCATGGGCAGCATCATGGTCCAATGTTTTATACAAATCACGCAACTCGTATTTCTCTGAAAACGTTTTGGTATGGATCAATTCCAAAATTCGCTTTTTCTCTGTATCATTTACTTCTCCGTCGGCCCCGGCAATCAGCAGCGAAACGTACAGTGGAGAGTGAATGATAATGTCTTTTTCTTCGTCCTTTAGGTTGTTTATATGTTCCAGCATGGTTATAAATGGCTTGGTTTACCTTCGCGAAAGTAAAACAAAAATGGCGATCCATTTGGCGAAGCAAACAATGTCAGTTTTGCGTTTTGAAATTGCAGGCGACATTAAAAGACCCGCAGTGCCCGCAGCAGCGGCACTTCAGGTGTTTTCACTTGCCTTGCTTTGTTATTTGGGAAATCCACTTCTTACTGCAAAAACCTGGAACAGTTTATTTTGGCTCACCGTAGTTTTCTGTACGCTGCAGGCAGTTAGTAAAACTTTTATTTCTGTGAGCCGCTCCCGCTGGATATATCTCAATCAACTCGCAAGCCCTGCGGCTATCATTCTGGCTAAAATATTTTATTCCTGGATGATTATGGTGGTTTTGTGTTTTCTGGATCTTGGTGTATTTACCTTTTTTATGTCTAACCCTGTGCAGCACACCGGTGCTTATTTGTTATTTGTTTTGCTGGTTTCCGGCGGACTCGGAACGGTATACACCCTGATTTCAGCTATTGCAAGTAAAACCACGCAACCCGGGTTTTTGGTACCTGTTCTCAGCCTTCCGGTAATTTTACCGCTTTTGCTTATTGGGGTGCAGGGTTCCGTAAAATGTTTAAATCCGGTTCTTGTACCTTCCACTTATAACGACCTGATGTTATTAGGTGCAATTAATTTTTTGCTCTTTGTTCTTGCTGCCATTTTATTCAATCCATTGTGGAGAGAATAATTAGCGTAACAGCTCTACTGTTCCATAATAATTATTAATTACTTTTTTCTTGTTCAAAAAACCGGTTGCTCTTACTTTCCACACATAGGCGCCCTCTGCAGCCTTATTTCCCAAATAATTGCCGTCCCAGCCATCCTGTATATTATAGGAATGAAAAACTTCCTCCCCCCAGCGATTAAAAATCAAAACTTCAATTCCTGTAATATTTTCTCCATTGCCCGCAAATACATCATTCAATCCATCCCCATTTGGGGTAAACGATGAAGGAAACCAAACTTTCATATTGCATAGCGTTTTCACCATAGTTCCAGCTTCGTCTTTACACCCTCTGCTATCCTCCACAAATACAAAATATTCCCCTGTTTTATCCACTATTATCCATTGCGTAGTATCATTGGTAGGTTGCCATTTATATCGTTTATATCCTTCACCTGCATCCAACAATACCAGATCATCTTCATCTTCACATATGAAATATTCTTCACCCAAAATCATTTGCAAAGTTGGGAACTGAGAAATGGAAATGGTATCCATTTTTTTGCATTTGCCTCTCACCGCGATAACCCAATAGGTGCCGGCATTTTGTGTTTGCAAAACAGAATCGCGGGAACCATTATTCCATAACCACAAATCTGCATCCGCATTTGCAGGAACAAGTGTTACTGTTTCTCCCTTACAGAAACCCCTGTCATTTCCCAGGTCAGGTTTTGTAACATCATCTACTTCTAATTTGAAATGCAAAGTATCCCGAATGCCACATTGCCAAATAATTAATACTGGAAAATAAATTCCCGGCTTGGAATAAATATGTATAGAATTTTTAAGATAGGAAACAACTCCCGGTGTATTTGGATCTTTAAAATCCCAGAGCAAACTGTCCGGCATTTCATCTGAAATAATATCGAATTCGATTGGACTACCGGCACAATGATTTTCACCTATTTTAACTTCAAAATCCCCTTTAATCCTGCATTCCCCATTCCATGATGAGATAAATTTCGGCATATGAAAATTCGTTACCCCTACAGTTCGAATTATATCTCCTTTATAACTGCATCCTTTTCCTATGTTATTGGGTTTTTCAATTACATCCAATTTATTGGAAGGAATTCCGGAAATATGCGTGCTGATATAAATTTTCCCATCCGGGGCCAATGCCATTTGGTTAAAATTTTCCGGTGATTCCGCAATTAAAAAATAATTTGAAATATTTTCAATTTCATATTGAACCAATTGACTTTCCTGATAACCATAAGTAATATACAATAACTTGTTATTTGGCGAAAAAGCCACACCATGTGCCCTTGTCCAGTTTTTTTCCGCGTGCAGTTCTTGCGCAAAATTGGCGTCAAATGTTCCGCATCTTGTATTAAACTTAAATAAATAAGGGGCATTTTCTGGCAGGTCAGAATATGGGGTAAAACAAAGCCATTTCCCATCGGGAGACGCACCCATTTGTCCGGCATAATTTACCGGAAACAATTGGTTATGTGCTGTAATTACAGGGTCAGAAATATGACCCGAACCATTTATATAAAAGGCTTTAAAAACCCCGGAGTTGGCTATGGTTTGTATCCAGTATCCATTCAAATAACAATGCTTTACCGCAGAGAATCTATTCATCAGGTTATCAGGTGATTTGGAACCAACTGAATTCTCCCCTGTCAATTTTCCTTTACCATCGTTCGCCTGCATGTCAATTTCAAAAGCTCGCATTCTTTGATTGCCAACACCTATTTGCTCCAGTAAAACAAGCGTATATATTCTATCTTTTTCTGCATCTGGAATTACAACCAAGTCGGTTACTTTGGCAAACGGAATACCGGTGCTTCCAATGATTTCATGTTTGAAATTATATATTTCCTCTCCAAAAGTGTAGAACTCCAAATCGCCTGTTATCTTTTCTGCAATGCAGGCCGACGCTGTAGAATATCCTCTATACGGATGACTTTTAATCTGGGCATTTCCCGAATTAAAATCCAATGCGGATTTCTCCGCCCAATACCATTGATTCATATACTTTTCCTGTGCTGAAATCTGGCTTCCGCCATATAACATCAGCAGGAAAAACAATAAAAAACGCGACATAATAATTCGATTCGAATTTACTTTGCTCCAAGAAGTTATTTGTCCGGCATTTTTCATTTTGTCATCAAACAGACCAATTTATTGTGCATCCGGTTGCTTTTAATTCCTCATTTGTGCATAAAGCAAAGACACAAGCAAAAAAGAAAGCACCTTAATTTGAGATTGTGAAAGACGTGAGATACCTGACCCGCGGCGGATTTGGTTTTTTTATGCTGCTGGTGCTCTCTCTGCATTTTATAAAACCATGGATAAATCCGCTACAACACGGGATCGGGGAATATTCGGCCGGGAATTTCGGGGTTCTCATGATCCTGGCTTTTTTTGTTCTTGGTTTGGGTTTTCTTGGATTGTCTGTTCAATCCGTGCAGCATTTTGAAAGCAAAGTTGCCGGATATATCTGTTCCATTCTATTTTTAATCAGTTCTTTCGCAAGTTTAATGCTCGGAGCATTTCCAACCATTCCGGCCGGTGCACCATCCGTTACCAGTGCATTAATTCACAACCAAACTGCACCGATTCTTATGGTTTGCTCTTTGTTGGGTATGACCATGTATAGTTTACAACTTCGCAATAAAAGACTCACCAAACTTTATTTTAAAAGAGCCATTTTTTTGGTTGCCATCAGTTGGGTTGCATTTCTTATTTTGGTTTTTACCAAATCAGATTTTGAATATGTGGGATTATTGCAACGAATTTGCGTATTGAGTACCTGGCTGTGGCTGGCATTGTACTCCTTTAAATTTACCTGAAATTAATTTTTAGAAACTCATTTAAAATGGATTTTTCTAAATCCATTTATTTTCAATACTAATATAGTTTTGCCTATTAAAAAACGCAGATAGTTTTGCTACCTGCGTTATCAAAATATTTGCAATACCGATTTAGGAAATCGGATTTATCGGGGTTACAGCATCTTAGCTTGCGCCATCAGCAAGGTCTTTTAATATAAATATGGATTGTTCCAATCCGGCGTCTTTTCTATATGCTTTTAGCCAATCCGTTCTCTGTGCTTTTCTGGCCTCATCATTACCTACTTCATCCAAATCGGCCTTTAAAGCCTGAATAGAAGTAAATCCTGCTTTGTAGGAAGTATCTATGTATTTCCGTTCTTCTGCTTTTAAGTTCTCCTGTTGTTTGGAGTAGGATTCTAAATTTAGGGAGTACACATATTCATCCCTGATTTTTTTCAAATCTTTAGCGCGCTTTTGCACGTTCTGATAATAGGTATTGGATTTTACCCTTTTTTGAGCCTCTGTAATTGCCTTTTTAGAATTCGCCACAGTGTTGCCAGTAAACATTTTATAGGACGCTACCGGTATTTTGTCGTATTGCAAATGAAATTCCATCTCCGCCTCGCCTTGTGGAATTCCATCATACAGATCGGGAAGAATAACATCCGGTATTACACCTCGCAATTGGGTAGTTCCTCCATTAATCCGGTAAAATTTCTGAACCGTAACTTTTATTTGTCCGAAACCAAGGGGAAAATCTTCACTTCTTCCACCCTGAATGGGCAAAAAGGTTTGTACTGTTCCTTTACCAAAAGTACTCTTTGTACCAACAATTACTGCGCGTTTATAATCCTGCATGGCAGCAGCCAGAATTTCACTCGCAGAAGCGCTATAGGTATTGGTTAACAAAACCAGAGGTCCGTCCCAACTCAAACCTTCCTTCGCATCAGAACCTTCCCTCACCTTACCATCCGGGTCGCGAACCTGGACAATCGGCCCCTGATCAATAAACAAACCGCCCATGTCAATGGCATCCAGCAAACTGCCGCCACCATTGTTTCTGAGGTCCATTACAATTCCGGTAACACCTTCTTTTTTCAGTTTTTCCAGTTCATATTGTATGTCTTCAGAAGCATGTCTGCCGCGTCCTTTTTCATTAAAATCTGCGTAAAAACTCGGCAGGTGAATCAATCCGTATTTTTTTCCATCCATCTCTACAATTCCACTTCTGGCATAGCTTTCCTCTATTACTACAACATCCCGAATTATAGGAATAACCTTAATGGAACCATCTGGTTTTTTAACAGTTAAACGAACTTCCGTTCCTTTTTTTCCTCGAATCAGTTGGATAGCATCATCCAATTTCATATCCACCACATCTTCCGGGGTTCCTGCACCCTGGGCTACTTTAATAATTAAGTCTCCCGCCTTCAAATCCCCTTGCTTATAACTTGCACTTCCGGGTACAATTCTTTCTACTTTAATATATCCGTCGCGTTCGCTTAATGTCGCACCAATTCCTTCCAATTTCCCGGTCATGGAAATATCGAAATTCGCTTTGTCTTCCGGCGGAAAATAATTGGTATGCGGATCATAAACTTCCGTAATACAGTTTACATAAAAAGATACCTGATCCCTTCTATCCATCTTGCGCCAGCGTTTAAACCAGTCGCCTACAAATTTTTTGGTTTCACTTCTTGCCTTAAATTCCATGGAATCCATGGGCTGTTCTTTAAATGTTTTTTTCAAACTGTCCGGCAAAGAATTCTTATTTTTTTGCGCTTCAATTTTTCTATATAACCTTTCCAATGATTGAAGTTTCAACCAAAGTTTCCAATCCTTTTTCAGCGCTTCATCATTCTCTTTGTATTTTTCAACCTTGTCTTTAATGGTGTACGTTTCATTACCGGTATAATCGTACTTTGCCTCCAGTTCCGCATTTGCAAAACTTTCAATAGTATTCAGGCGTTTCATTAAAATGGCCCAGGCAGTATCAAAAAAATCAAATCTACCGGCCTTTATCTGATCGTCCAAAGAGGTTTCATACTTACGCAATATTTCTATTTCAGGTGCTGTAAAAAATCGTTTATCATTATCCAATTTATCAACTACATTTTGAAACACTTTTTTCGAAAATTCATCATCTATTTTTGGTGCACTGTAATGCTCCTGTCTTAGAATATTCGTAATTTTTACAAGCAGACTGTCGCCGGATGCACCTTTTTTATTGCTGCAAAATACCAATACAGTAACCAATACACTCATGGTCCCTATTGGCAACCAAAATTTCGCTTTCGTCATTTTTTCTAATTTTATTTTATTCCAATCCCAATACAGATTTACCCTGTTCAAAAATCAAATCCACAGGAATTCCGCTTTTATTTATTTTATCCAAATCTTTACCGAGTGCAGAAGGTACAATAGCCTTGGTAGCCAGATATTCCGTTACCGCATCATTATTTCCATTACCTTGTAAAACCAACAATTCACCTGCAAGTTTTTGTATGGTTTTTTTCATCACATCCACATTTACTTTATAGGTTCCGTTGCTTTGTCTAACAATAGCACCAGCATTTAAAAGTGTATTAAACGTAATCATATTGGCCCTGCCATGTGCACTGCTTGCGCCAAATCTAACCGAACGAAAAATACTTGCAGTAAACGTTACATAATACTCTTCCAGCTTTCCACTCAACTCACCTTTATCTACCAACTGTGTTACCATATATAAACCCAGAACATCTGCCTTACATTCTTCAATTGCAGAATAATTTGCACCCAGTGCTTCCCGAACTGTAGTTTTTCCATCAATGGTATTTTTAATTCCAAGACCATGTGCCACTTCATGAAACATAACATTGTTAAAAAATGCATCGAAGTTCACACTGGCTCTCTGTGCGGGATCAATTACCATTTGAGAAATTGGAACCACCATATTGTCAAATTTAGCACGCATTACATTTTTTAATTGTGATCTGCGTGTGCCGTGTTCTTTCTGAATTTGTTCATCATTCGGAAGGTTTACGGCAATAGTTTTTGAGCCCGCATTGCAGTCACCTGCATAATACACGGCATCAAAAACTGCCAGTTGGCTTCCGGAATTGTTTACTTTTTCGCTTTTATAAATAGAATCCACGGGAAGATTTGCCTGTAATTCCGGTAAAAAAGAAATGTATTTATCCAGTTTGGAACCCCAGTCTTTATCTCGGATCAAAACATATGCTTCAAATGCATTGCGAACACCATTTAATTTATCTTCATAATTCTCAATTGGACCAATAATGATATCTAAATTGGATTTTTTCAATTTCAACCATTCAATATCACTGGGTTGATATCCGTTCATCATAATTGCTTCTGCGCGCATTCGCAAAAATTGTGAAAGCTCCATATCAGCGTCTTTGCCACTTTGCGGCCCAACAGCTTCAGATGCACGCATCAAATTCATCGACAATTCTGTTATTTCCTGTTGGTACACCATAAAATAAGGACGTTGTTCCAATCTGCCTTCGGGATTTCGAAGAACGATGGTATTTGCATCCACCGGAGACTGCCCATAAATAGAATCGTATTCCATTTTGGTCATATCCTTTGGATAAAATCCGGCACCCGCTGGTTTTTCACCAATGCCTTTTACAAATGAAGCATCGTCATTCAGGCGATCCCAGGGTCCGTAATTCAACAACATAAATTGCTTCAGGTTTTCATCTTTTACCCTGCTCATTACAGAGTCTTTATTTCCATAACTCTGCATCCAAAAAATATTGTCGGCGTGTTTTGCCGCTTCTATCATAAATCCAAGCGCCTTCTTTTCACCTTCATTTAATTTGCTGAGGTCCGATTCCAGCTTTATCCTTTTATAGGATGCGAGTTTCTCCGCAATTGGATAACCAGCCTTGGGTTCAAAACTGGAAGGATAATCGACTTTAAGTGCATCATCAGTAGGCAGCGACATCACCTGAGCCTTCACCGCAATTACGGAGAAGCAGGTTATGCCAAATATTATTTTACGAATCATATGGAATTCTAGTCTTTGGGTTATTTCAACAATCATGCAAATTTAATTGCTCACCTTTACGGCTGCATCATTTTCTACCATTTTAACTGATTTACGACAAAATCAATGATTTGGCCGACAGGCAATCTACTGTATCCTCAACCATTTCTATTTTTACCAAGGATTCAGTTAGTTAAACGAATCCCAACGATTTCGCAGCTCATTGCATTTCATTTTTAAAATATATTCGCGGTCAATATGAGAATCGCTTTATTTGTCATAGTTGGTATCAGTTCTCTTCTTGTAAACGCACAAGATACACTTACCAACAGACCTGGCAGCAATTACAAGTTCAAACCTGTTTACAATGTAAATGCCACGGAGGTAAAAGACCAATGCCGCACCGGCACTTGCTGGAGCTTTAGCTCGCTTTCATTTTTGGAATCCGAACTGATTCGCAAAGGCAAAGGTTACCACAATCTGAGTGAAATGTACATTGTTCGCTGCGCCTATATTGAAAGAGCCATCACCTATATTCGAATGAACGGCAAACACCAGTTTGATCAGGGTGGAGAGTCGCATGATATTCCATACATCGTAAGAAAATATGGCATTGTTCCGGATGAAGTTTATCGCGGTTTGGAATATGGAGAAACCAGGCACAACCACGATGAAATGGTGTCGATGTTGCAGGGAATGCTGGAAAAATTAAAAAACAACCCCCAGGGAAGTTACACCACTGCATGGATAAATGCCGTTGCCGGTGTTGTAGACGCTTATTTGGGTAAAGTTCCCGAAAAATTTACATACCAGGGCAAAGAATATACTCCAATGAGTTTTGCCCAATCTCTGGAGTTGAATATGGATGATTATGTAATTTTAACATCGTTTACCCACCAACCCATGCACAAACCATTTGTAATTGAAGTTGCAGACAACTGGAGCATGCAAACTGCTTATAATGTGGAATTGAATGAACTAACCAATACAATGGAAAATTCTTTGAAACAAGGTTATTCCATTGCCTGGGCAGCCGATGTAAGTGAAAAAGGATTTTCATTTATGGATGGCCTTGGGATAGTACCTGAAAACGATACCATGGTAAAACAAAAAAGTCGCGATAATAAATATTTCAATGATGCCGGTGGTGCAAGAGCAGGTTATGGATTTTCTCATCCGGTTGCAGAAAAGAGCATCACTCCTAAAATACGTCAGGATGCTTTTGATAAGCAAACTACTACGGATGACCATGGCATGCATATCACAGGAATGGTAACCGATCAAAATGGCAAAAAATATTACACCACCAAAAACTCCTGGGGCTCAGAGAATTATTTGAAAGGATATCTCTATATCAGCCAGAATTATGTGGAATTTAAAACCATCAGTATCATGGTACACAAGGATTCTCTGGAAAAAAGTTTAAAAAAGAAACTCCACATAGAATAAAATTTCAAATTATACGTTTTGCTAATTATGAGGAGACCTGTTTTACCGCTTAGCATGATCTTACTGTTCACATTGGTTACTGCCAGCTGCGGCGTACAAAAGAGCCATTGTAATACCAAGAAAAAAACCCGCGTGGAAATGGGTTGGATGTAAAAGAACAAAAAACAAATCGAATAATAACCGGCTTCAGCGCCGGTTTTTTTAGTTTCATATTCCCAACTTTGCCCACTTGAAAAAAACACGTGTACTTTTTGTTTGTCTCGGTAATATTTGCAGATCACCATTGGCCGAGGCTTTGCTTCAGGATAAAATCAGAAAGCATAATTTAGAACACTTGCTGGAAGCAGATAGCGCCGGAACTGCCGACTACCATATTGGTGAAGGACCCGACCGCAGAACATTAACAAATGCTGCAAAACATCAAATCCGAATTTCACACCAAGGGCGCCAATTACAAACGGAGGATTTTGAATCATTTGACATGCTTTTGGTAATGGACCATTCGAATCTGAAAAACAGTTTGCAACTAGCCATGACTGAAACACACAGGAATAAAATTCAATTGTTGCGCAATTTTGATTTGGAAGAAAACGGAGAGGAAGTGCCAGACCCATGGTTTGGAGGAGAAGAGGGATTTGAAGAAGTTTTTAATATTCTGGACCGGTGCACAGATTCTCTTTTACATTATTTGAAAAATAACTTGTAACACAATAGGAATGGTGAGGGACAAATCCGGTTAATAATTTGGATTTCCATATGTAGTTTTACTTAACATGATTTTCATTTTTCCTTGATATTCAGGAAGCACTCTGTTTATATCCCCGTGCTTCTTTTGCCTCATGGAAAAACGTAAAATCCAGATCGCCGTTATCAGCGATTTGCATCTCGGCACTTTTGGATGTCAGGCCAAATCCATCGTGGATTACCTGCGCTCCATTGAACCGAAAATCCTGATACTTAACGGGGATATTGTAGATATCTGGCAATTCAGCAAACACTATTTTCCGGCTTCACATATGGAAGTCATTCGCGAAATTTTCGCCATGCTTTCCAAAGGAATAACCGTATATTATATCACCGGAAATCACGACGAGAAATTGCGCAGGTTCAGCGATTTGGCATTGGGTCATTTCATTCTCACAGATAAATTGGTATTGGAAATTGAAGGCAAAAAAACCTGGATTTTTCATGGTGATGTTTTTGATGCGACAACCAAGGGATGGGCAAAATACCTTGCCAAAATGGGTGGAATAGGCTATGATATCCTGATTTTACTCAACCAAATTATCAATAAATCTCTGGAATTTTTTGGAAAAGAAAAAATGAGCTTTAGCAAAAAAATGAAACATGCGGTTAAAAAGGCAGTAACTTATATCGAGAATTTTGAAGAGACCGCCATAGAACTTGCCATTCAAAACCAATACGATCAGGTGATATGCGGACATATACACCAGCCACAGATCAAAACCATTTTCAAAAATGGAAAATCCGTTACCTATCTGAATTCAGGAGATTGGGTTGAAAACTGTTCCTCACTGGAATATTACCAACACCAATGGCATTTGTATCACCATCCGATGGTTACAAAAAATCCAGAAATACACAAAAATAAAAATCTCGCACCCAATGTAATCGTGGACCCTATTCAATTATTTATATCCAACGCATCATGAAAATTTTATACGCCGTTCAGGCTACCGGAAATGGCCACATCAGCCGGGCAAAAGACATTGTACCCATTCTGGAAAAACACGGAGAGGTAGACATTTTCCTAAGTGGAAGTAATGCTAAAATGGATATCCCATTGCAGGTGAAATACAGGAGCAAGGGTTTAAGTTTGATTTATAATTCTAAAGGAGGGCTGAATTATTCTGCAATGGTTTCCCATTTAAATGTTCTTCGAATTTGGAAAGAAGCCAAGCAATTACCGATAGAAAAATACGACATTATTTTAAATGATTTTGAATGTATTACTTCCTTGTCTTGCAAGCTAAAACATATCCCAAGCGTACACTTTGGCCATCAGGCCAGCTATGCTTCCAGCCAGGTTCCCAGGCCGGAATACAACGACAAATTTGGCGAATTTGTTTTGCGAAATTATGCGGTGGGAAGCACAAATATCGGTTTGCATTTCTGGCCATATGACAAAAATATTTTTACACCAGTAATTCGGGAAAAAATTCGCCAATCAAAACCAGTTAAAAATGGGAAAATACTGGTATATTTAAATCAATTCCCGGCAAATACTTTATATCATATTTTCAAGAAAATAAGACCATTTCAATTCGTCATATTTACCGGTGGAATTACACAACCGCAAGGATTGGGGAATGTTCAGATGATGCCTCTGGACAGCGATTCATTTGCTGAAGAGCTCATTCAATGTTCCGGCATCATTACTGGAGCCGGATTTGAAACTCCTTCCGAAGCATTATTTCTGGAAAAGCGATTGATGGTGATGCCCATTTATGGACAATACGAACAAATCTGCAATGCAATTGCACTAAAGGAATGGGACGTACCTGTAATCAAAAATCTAACAGAAATAAATACAGAAAAAATTGGTGAATGGATAGGGGCAAAAACCGGTAAACCATTTCAATTGCTTTTTCGCAATGAGGAAATAGTGGAAAAAGCAATAGAATCAGCGCTTCTTTTTCGCCATTGATTTTTCATTGGTACCGGTCCGTATTTGCAACCATCCGATAAAAACCGGAAGTGCCATCACCACCAACATTCCGGCTAATTCATATTTCCCGAATCTAAAATGTGCGAATATCAGGGCAACGAGGAATCCCATGGTAATAAGCAATAAAATTCCGGGTTTCTGGAATACCGTTTTCTTCAAATAAAATGTCATTCCGGTATAGACCAGAATTGCGATACCATAAAGCAACATTGCGCCACCAAGCAGCCCCCATAGTTTCTTTTCAAAAAGGGAAGAGCCTCCTAAAATAAGAAGGAACCAACTCATGTGAAAGGCATATTTCACCATTTGCTTTTGAACCATGCCACAAATATCAGAAAAACCGCTGTATTCAGATGATAAAAACAGCGGGAATACCTATCTTTGCCAGCCATTTTTCAACCATGATAATCGGAGTACCAAGCGAAATTAAAAACAACGAAAACCGCGTGGCTGTAACGCCTGCCGGAGTTAGTGAACTTGTAAAAAACGGGCATACCGTATATGTACAAAAAAGTGCCGGTGAGGGCAGTGGATTTTCAGACGAGGAGTATATAGGCGCCGGAGCGAAAATGTTGCCTGCTATTCAAGACATTTATGCCATCGCCGAAATGATCATAAAAGTAAAAGAGCCGATTGAAGTGGAATATCCATTGATCAAAAAGGACCAACTGCTGTTTACTTATTTCCATTTTGCAAGCCACGAACCGCTAACACATGCCATGATCAATAGTGGCGCAGTTTGTCTGGCTTATGAAACTGTAGAAAAATCAGACCGCAGTCTTCCTCTTTTGGTTCCAATGAGTGAGGTTGCAGGAAGAATGAGTGTACAGGAAGGAGCCAAATACCTGGAAAAACCAATGGGAGGCCATGGCATTCTGTTAGGTGGTGTACCAGGTGTAAAACCAGCAGAAGTAGTGGTATTAGGTGGCGGTATTGTTGGAACCCAGGCTGCGAAAATGGCTGCCGGAATGGGTGCACATGTAACCATCATGGATATAAGCCTGCCCCGTCTTCGCCAATTGGACGACATCATGCCTGCCAATGTTGCTACCGAATACAGCAATGAATATAACGTTCGCGCTGCGGTTAAAACTGCAGATTTGGTAATTGGTGGCGTTTTAATACCAGGTGCAAAAGCACCAAAACTCATCACCCGCGACATGCTCCCGACCATGAAAAAGGGCGCCGTAATCGTAGATGTCGCCATCGATCAGGGCGGCTGCTTTGAAACCAGCAAACCCACTACTCATGCGGAGCCCACTTATGTTGTGGACGGGGTAATTCACTATTGTGTTGCCAATATGCCAGGAGCAGTTCCATATACTTCTACCCTCGCGCTTACCAATGCGACTCTGCCTTACGCCATTCAACTGGCTAACAAAGGATGGAAAAAAGCATGCAGTGACAACAACGAATTAAAACTCGGCTTGAATGTGGTGGACGGCAAAGTGGTTTACAAAGGAGTATCCGATGCCTTCAACCTGCCTTATGTGCCGGTAGAAAACGTTTTGGGACAAGGCGCTGCGCAATAATTAGCGCGCCTTTACAGATTACATTTCTTGCAATATTTTCTTTCGCATTATTTTAAAATTGGATGAATTCGGTGCTCGATTATAGAATTTATGGCAATGCACCTGAAGTGGTTTATATCCTTCATGGCATTTTTGGAATGAAAGACAATTGGCACCAGATTGCCAATGCACTTGCCCCGGATTATACAGTTGTTACAGCCGATGCAAGGAATCACGGCCGCAGTTTCCACAGCCATGAAATGACTTACAAAATCATGGCAGAAGATGTGGCTGGATTGATGGAGCATTTGGGTCATACCCAAATTCATCTCGTTGGCCATAGTATGGGTGGAAAAACCGCAATGAAATTTGCTACACTTTTTCCGGAATTGTTGCTTTCCCTTACCGTTGTGGATATTGCATTGCGGGCCTACCCACCGGGGCATTTGCCATATTTTAAAGCATTCGAAGAAATAGATTTCCTGAGCATGCAATCCAGGTCTGAAGCGGAACAAGCATTGTTGCCTTATGCTCCGGATTTGCAGGTAAGACAGTTTCTTTTAAAGAATCTGGAAGCCTTACCAGGTGGCGGTTATGGTCCTAAATTTAATTTGCCGGCAATCAAGGAATTCTATTTGGAGAGCATTGGCAAACTCAATTTACCTACACCTGCTTATACTAGAAAAACCGCGATTATTTATGGGGAAAACAGTAGTTATGTAAATGAACAGGATAGGCTGGAATTCAAGGAGCATTTCCCACAGGCTTTCTTCATTGAAATTCCCGCGGCCGGTCATTGGGTACATGCAGATAACCCAACTGCATTCCTGACGGAATTAAAGCAATTTTTCATACAATAATTTGTTACATTCGCAATGCAGATGAAATACGCGCTGGTATTTATATTTTTTTTCTGTCATTTTGCCACAGCTCAAACCCCTGAAAAAAAAGTTAGCCATTCCATTATTATGAAAACTGGTGCCGGATACAATCTGGGGATTGTGGATCTGGGCAAAAGATTTCCGGCATATTCCACACTCCCTGCCGAACTATATTATACCAACGACAATTATTCTTTTGGTATTTCTTATAACCATTTTTTAGGGAACCGGGTTAAAGTGGATAGCTTATATGGCGGCATTGTTGGCGACAGTCGGCTGATGTTCGACCGGGAAGGATTTCCCGGAATTATCCGATATTATATGCGCGGTTTTACCTTGCAATTTACAGCAGGTAAATTATACCCGATAAAGCCGGAATGGAAGCACAGCCGCATTGAAGTGCGCCTTGGTGCAGGTATTATGCAACACAAAATAACTGCGAAATTCGATCGTGGTAAATTACCTCAAATTGAAGGTGAATATGCCAAGGGATACGATAAGCTGAGCAATGGCCCGCTCTTCACTCAAGCCGTTAATTTTCATTATTTAAATACAGAAACGGTGAGTTTTTTTGCAGGAATAAATTTCGGCCAGGCATTCACCAAAAATCGCCGCAGCTGGGATTATGGTTTAATGCGCCAGGATGTAACGCTACGTAAAGATTTTTTCATTGGTGCATCTGCGGGAGTATTAATTCCCATCGTTTTAAAAGACAATAAATCACCGGATTATTTCAATTGATTTTGTATTTTTTTTACAATATCGCCATCCATTTGTTTGCATTCGCACTTTGGTTTGCTTCCTTTTGGAATTCCAAAGCAAAATCCATGGTACGTGGAAGGATGCACTGGAAAAGAAAAATGCGAGAAAATCTTCCTGCCAAAAACAATGTGCGCTATTGGTTCCACTGCGCATCCCTCGGCGAGTTCGAAATGGCAAGACCTGTAATTGAACAGTTACAGATTGAATTTCCGGAATGTGAAATCATCGTTACATTTTTTTCTCCCAGCGGATACGAACAAAGACAACATTTCCTTTGCACCGGTGTATATTATTTACCCTATGATACCGCCAAAAATACACGCAAGTGGTTTGAAATAGTTCAACCGGATGTTGCGGTTTTTGTAAAATATGAATTCTGGTTAAATTTTATGAAAGCCGGGTTGGAAGCTGGTTGCCAGATGACAGCTATAAGCGTTTTGTTGCGCGAGGGACAGTTCTTTTTTGAACCTTGGGCAGCGGAATGGAAAACACAATTGCTACAATTCAAAAGAATTTTCGTGCAAAACACATCCTCGGATCTGGTTGGAAAAGAAGAAGGTTTGCAGAACATTGTAGTTGCAGGAGATATTCGCTATGACCGGGTTCTGGATACGGTGGAACATGCCGAAGACCTTCCGGTTATTGAGGCCTTTAAGGGTGAAAATAATTTATTAATTGGCGGCAGTACCTGGAAAGAAGAAGAGGAGTTTTTATTTGAATATTTATCCATTAAAAGCTGGCCTCTGGGCTGGAAATGGGTAATTGCGCCACATGATATAGGTCAAAACCACATTCAGTTTATTCAGGATTTGTTTTCGGATTATTATCCGGTAACCTATTCCAATTGGAATGCAAGTGAAACCAAGAACAAACACAAAATTTTGATTATTGACAATATTGGATTGCTTGCCAGGATTTATAAATACGGAGCTGCGGCATTAATTGGTGGTGGTTGGGGTAAAGGTTTGCATAATATATTGGAGCCAGCAGCATTTGGATTGCCGGTTTTATTTGGACCTAAACACCAAAAATTTCCCGAGGCACAGGAGGCAATTGATGCCGGCTTTGCATCTTCTGCCAAGGATTATAACGAATTTGAGCGCCATTTAAACCGTATGATTGGTAACACGGAATGGCGCCTGGAGGCATCGCAAAAAGCGAAGGATTTTGTAAAGAAAAATTCGGGCAGTGCAGATGTGGTATTGGAATATTTCAGGCAAAATCACAAAGCCGAAATGCCCCCAAAACCCAAAGAGCAAGAGCCATTTAAAGAGACGTTGTTTTAAACAGAATTGTCGAAAATTCGAAACCGTATTGCAGGGTTTTTATTTTATAAAAAAAATGGTAAAATTGAAATGTCATCGTCGGGATTTAATTCATCCATAATTTTAAAAAACAACGCGGAATTATGGTTGAGGTTATAATATAACGCATCAAAACCAAATCAATATTCAACCCCTTCGGGGTTGGTTTAATCATATGGAACGTTCTACAAAAGTTGAATCCCTTCGGGATTCCTCAGCGGTGCAAAGGAAACCCAAAGAATCCCGAAGGGATTCAACTTCCGTAGCCCCAAGCGTTATGAAATACCAACCCTGAAGGGGTTGAATATTATTGTGTGTTTAATAAAGTCGAACAGAATCCCGAAGGGATTCAATTCCACTAACCATTGACATTATCACACACCAACTCTGATAGTCGAATTTTGTTTTTTGCATTCAAAATCCCGAAGGGATTCAATTTCCGTAGCCCCCGGCGTTACGAAATACCAACCCCGAAGGGGTTGAATATTATTGTGTGTTTAATAAAGTCGAACAGAATCCCGAAGGGATTCAATTCCCCTAACCATTGACATTATCACACACCAACTCTGATAGTCGAATTTTGTTTTTTGCATTCAAAATCCCGAAGGGATTCAATTTCCATAGCCCCCGGCGTTACGAAATACCAACCCCGAAGGGGTTGAATATTATTGTGTGTTTAATAAAGTCGAACAGAATCCCGAAGGGATTCAATTCCCCTAACCATTGACATTATCACACACCAACTCTGATAGTCGAATTTTGTTTTTTGCATTCAAAATCCCGAAGGGATTCAATTTCCGTAGCCCCCGGCGTTACGAAATACCAACCCTGAAGGGGTTGAATATTATTGTGTGTTTAACAAAGTCGAACAGAATCCCGAAGGGATTCAATTCCCCTAACCATTGACATTATCACACACCAACTCTGATAGTCGAATTTTGTTTTTTGCATTCAAAATCCCGAAGGGATTCAATTCCCCTAACCATTGACATCATCACACACCAACTCTGATAGTCGAATTTTGTTTTTTGCATTCAAAATCCCGAAGGGATTCAATTTCCGTAGCCCCCGGCGTTACGAAATACCAACCCCGAAGGGGTTGAATATTCTCCCGTTTATGAACAAAACAATCTAGATTATTTACAAATATTTTTCATCAAATTTAATTTTTGCCTCATTCAATAAATCGATTTGTTCCTGTTTAGAATCCATATTCATATGCCGTTGTTCCTGATTTTCGATGTATTCAATTACCCTTTCTTTTGATTGAGAACTAACGGTAAACGCACCAAAACCTTCCTGCCAACCTCTAAAATTCGGAAATAATTTCTCTTGCTTAATAAAAACGGTACTCGCCATCTTAATATCCTTGATTAATGAGGAAAGCGTAATATCCGGATGAAGGTCAAACAGGATGTGAATATGATCTTCAACCCCATTGATAATATATAAATAACACTTCTTTTTCTGCAAAATTCCAATCATATATGCAAATAATTTTATACGACCCTCCTTTGTCAATGTTCTTTCCCGCCGCCTGGTAGCAAAAACCACATGATATATAATTCTTGTATATGTTCCCATACCTGCAAAATTCAAAACCCCTGTTGCAACACCACCATGTAAACGGAAATAAACGGTTATATCCGGTTATAATCGGTTATCTCCACACCTTCAGCAATCTTAAATCTCCCTCAATTCAATAATAATTTTTTTTGTCATAAACCATATTCCCCCTCAAAATCAGGTCTTTTCGTATTGGAAAATACATTTCCTGTAATAAACCACAACTACACAGGTTAACCCTATATGGTGAAATGGATTTTATTCTCTCTGTTGATGGTAAGTATACTTTTCCATATCAACACATGCCAAAATCAAAAAAAGGAAGAATCAAAAAGAAATTTATCAAAGACAAAAATATCTGGCTACAACTATCGCGCAGTGCTTGATATCCAGAACCATTCACGAAGGTCATCCTTTAAAGATTCACAGAATTAGAGATAAACTCCTTTTGAATCTATCCAAACATAAAGTTTTCATGTCCCTGGATGACACCATTGTTCAGCAAATCATTAACGAAAATGGTTACGGAATAAAGGAACGCAATGAATTCATAGAGCATTTGGCCAAAGGTTATGTTGAAAATAATAAGCCTTATGATACAATTACCGGTATTCTTCAATTAGCCAATATCTTTTACTCAGCTTATTATTCTAACTCATATTCCTGCAGCAGACAATTCACTGCCGTTCTGGCCCGAAGCAGCAAAGTTCATTATGGAGAAGATTTTGAAGCCGATATTATCCCCGATTTAATATATTACTATTGTCGGAAAGATTTTCGTTTGAAACTGGAAAATAAAAATGTTAAAATGAAAGATGGAATTGGAAAAATCCACTTAATAAAACCATCCCTTGGAATTCACAATTATCAATTAAAAGTATATGAATTCAACGGAAATCTGATCGATACCAAAGACGTTTATTTTAGAGTTGTTCCCTAATTTGTGATTTTGTTATTGCGGTTTGCTTTTAGCTTCTCTAATTCTCCACGTTGCCAGTTATCGGTTGCAAACCATCGGGTAAGCCAACTTGTGGCTTTTGCTCTCCTTCCTCTTCTCGCATCTGCTTGCTGGTAAGCCTGCTACCATCATGGCTCCAGCCTGGAGGACCAAATATGTACATCAGTTTATTTTTAATTCCCGGAGCAGTTTTAACATCACGAAACATTTCTATCCATTCCTTAAAAATAACCGTTCCGGGATTGTAGGTTTCCAGATTTTTGGTTAATCCAAATTTAACCTTATCGTAGTGATCGTCTTCTGGTTCAAAAGTGCCAAATAATTTATCCCAAATAATAAAAATCATTCCCATGTTTTTATCCAAATACCTGGGATTACTAGCGTGGTGAACCCTGTGGTGCGAAGGAGTTACAAACACCCATTCCCAAACCGGAATCTTTTTAATTAATTCGGTATGCACCAAACTACCATACAATTGCTGAATGGCAAATGCGAGCATCACATCCTCAGCACGAAAACCCAAGAATGCAAGTGGAAGAAAAAAGAAACCCCTGTATAACGGTTCAAAAACGGAGCTTCGAAAACCCACAGAAATATTGTATTTCTGACTGCTGTGGTGTACCACATGCACAGCCCAAAACAAACGCACCATATGGCCCGCCCAATGCACCACCCAGTATGCCAGATCGGTTAATATCATGGCCAAAACCCAGTATACAATTCCTCTTTCCCAGGTATAAATTCGCACCGAATAAACAGTACTCATCATCACCACAAAGCTCCCCGCAACCAGCACTGTAAACAATGTGTTTAAAGCGGTCATCAGAAAATTGTTGAGCGTGTCTTTTACATCGTAAAGTTTGCGATGCAGAATATTTGAAATAATAATTTCGCCGAGTATAACTACCGCATAAAGCGGTACCGACACAATCGTCATTATTTCTTCCCAGCCATAAAGCATGCCGCGAATTTAGTAGATAGTGACCGAGTTACCGAGGGCTCAGTCGTCATCCATCAGTTGTTAGTCTGGCTATATGTAGCGACAAGTCATGACTTGTCGCATCTTCCATTACCAATTTAATTTGGTTTGATTAATGAATCATCCGTAATCAACCCTGAGAATTTTAATCATGAATCCCGTAGCATCAGACCTTTAGCTTGGGGCTTGGGGCTTGCAGCTTGAAGCTTCTTTAAAGTTCCTACTTCACCTTACCCTTATCCTCCGCTTCCTTCATGATTTTATCTGCTCTTTCCTTTGCTTCTTTCATTATCAAATCCGCCTTGTTGTTGGCTTCAGATTCCACAGCATCTGCTCTTTTCATTCCGGCTTCTTCGGTTTGTTGTGCCTTTAGGTATAACTGATCTTTGCTCTGTTGCGCCTTTTTCTGTCCTTCCCTGCGTACCTTATCTCCTGCTGCTTTTTTCAAAGCAGGAATCGTAACCTGATCTTCGGCTTTTTTAGCTGCTACTTCGGTTTCATTCATCACCTTGGCGTAAGCGTCATCTCCCTGTTTGCGAATAGCATCCCCTGCAGTTTTGCTTTCTCTTCTAATTTTCTCTGCGGCATTATGACCTTCTTCACGCAACTGATCCGAACGTCTTTGCGCTTCAGCGATAATTTTTTCAGATTCTGCTTTCGCTTTTTTCAAAGCCTCATCCAACTTTTTATTGGCTTCATCTTTTGCAATTCCTGTTGCCTGGTCCTTAATTCCTGCTGCAGTAGATTTTGCAAATCCTTTTAACGATACATTTACAACCGGTTTTAAAAAGGTTCCAGCTATACTTAAATCCACGGGAATCATGGGATCCACATTCAGATTCCAGCCCTTACCTGCTGCCTGTTTCACCCAACCGTTTAATACCTGATTTCCGGCTCCCATGGCCTCTCTCGGAACTTTGATCCAGCCACCATATTTAATTGTTTTATCCAATTTAGTTGCGCCGCTCAGTTTCATGGTAGCACCTTTTGGCAACGGAACCACCAAACTATCCAGCAATTGAAAAACCCCTTCTTTAATGCTGAATTTTATTTTCTGATTTTTCAAAGTCAAATTCTCCAGCCAGTTCACATTTAATTGTTTTGCTATTTGTTGTAAAATTTCTGAATTTTTAATTGCCGCATCATTAAAACTCACCATTCCATTTACGTTCATGCTTTCATAATTAGGTTGCATCTTTTCATTCAAAATGCTATTCATATCAATAGATGCATTAAACAACCCATCTACATATTTTGCAATTGGAGCGTATTTGGAAAGAATCGGGAAATACTCAAAACTTTGAGCAAAATTTAATTGTTCCAGTTTCGTATCCAATTTCGTAAACGGGTTTTTTACGTTTTTGCTGTCATAAGTTCCATCCAGTGCAATGGTGCCTCCCAGCAGGTTTGCGCGCAAGCCCTCCATATCCAGCACCGCATCATGAAGGTGTGCAGTACCACTTACATTACTCAACGTATAATTATCGTAAATTATTTTTCCTACTTCCGCATTCAAAATAAAATCCAGATTTGCCGGCAATTCCACAATGGCTACATTGCCGGTGTCAGTTGCTTTCGGCTCATCGGGTGATTCTTCATCACTCATAAATTGGTTCAAATTGAAATATTTACTTTTAAATGCCACTTTTCCTTTGAGCACTTCATTAGAAAATAAATATCCGAATATATTATCCACTGTACCTTTTACATCAAAATCGCTTTTACCCAAAACACCTTTGCATTCTGTTAAATCCACCTTTTGTGGGGTAAAATTCAGCGCTAGTGCATCTACCGTATATGGCGATTTATCTGTAACCGATTGGTATAATAAGTTCTGCATTTTAAAGCGACCATCCGCTTTGAAATTCTGGTATTTTGATTTTTGTACAGAACTGTAATTGCCGGCAACTTTTAAATCTGCATCAATTATTCCCGCCAGTTTGGTCCCTTTTTCCATTGGAATTAATCCAAGAATTTTAGACAAATCCAGCCTGCCTTTCATTCCGCCATCTACATAAGGATCGCTTACCGGAGTTTTTAATAATGCATTCATGGTAAAGGATTCTCCGGCAATTCGCATCAAAAATCTCTTGATATCAATTACAGAATTATCCGGCATTCCATCCGGGTTGGTATATTTTGCATCTAAAAAAATCTGATCTGCTGCATATGGCAAAGATGGATATTGAAAGGATCCGTTTTGGATATTCAATGCAAGGTATGTTGCAGGCATTTTATCATCGGTCATTTTGCCTTTTAAAGACCCCATAAGGCCCATACTGCCCGAAGCTTTCACGTCTTTAAACGATTCGCTGTAAACGCCCGGAACCAGACTTAAGAAACTTTTAAAATCATTTTGCAAGGCTTTAAAGGCAATGTCCATATCGATGTCGTTATCGTTGAGGTCCACAAATCCATTGCTTTCAATTTCCAGATTATTGAGTTTTGCACTGGCCTTTTCATATGAAAACTTATACGACTTCATGTCCATTTGGATCTTCGCAATCACATCGGTTTTAATTTTATAAAGCCAGTTTATACCACCATATCCCAGAATGAGTGATGGGGTATGTGTTTCCGTTTCCATGGTAAAATTATCGGCAGTAAAATCTCCTGTACTGCTATGGTCGAAATTGCGCAGTTCGGTATAAAAATCCAGACTCCTGTCGTTATAAATCAGATTTCCTTTTTCAATATTGAACTCCTTTAAAGCCAATTTGAAAGTCGAAGGTGCGGTATCCGGTTTCTGCGTGGTATCTGTTTTTACAATATCCCAGTTCGCACGACCGCTGGGAAGTGTCTCAATGCGAATATCCGGATTTTGTAAAAACACTTTTTTAACCTGAATTTCTTCTCCCTTAAAAACACTCATTACATCCAGGGTGAGCCGGGTAGAAGGGAAATATAACAAGGTATCTCCGGCAAAACTGTCTTTGCCCACAATACTGAGTTTTTCCAGCTTCAAGGAAACATTTGGAAAGCTTCTGAGAAAACTAATACTGATGTCATCATCAAAATTCAACGTGGCGTTTAACTCCGAATTCGCAGTATTTTTAATGGCTTTTACAATCTTTGATTTAAATAAAAAAGGAGCAAGAACCAGCAACAACAAGAACGCGAGTAATGTAATACCGGTTATTTTAAGAATCCTGGAAAGGCGTTTCATATTTGGAATGGTTATATCAAAAATAACACCAAATCCTCGTGTTCAGAAGAGGCATGGTTGAATCACCTGGTTTAAGCTATGAATCCCGCTACCTGCTTCTCAAACTTCTAACTTCCCACTTCTCACTTCCCACATCTAACTTCCCACTTCCTCCTCTCCTTCCTGACCAAAACTTTACATTTCCTCTGTTTACTATTTCCAGCATAAAGGAATTAGTGATTGAAAGGGAACATATTTATGAAAATTATCATTACTGTCTGGGGCCTGCTTAGCAGTCTGCTCTTGCATGCACAAATTTTTCGTCCGATTCCGGAAACTACAGAACCCAATAAAATTTACATGTTCATGGATAAACCCATGTATGCCAATTCGGAATCTATGTACCTCACATTTTTTGTCCTCACTGAAAACGACCATTATTTCACTCCGGGCAGAAGCGCGCTGGTATATTTTGATGTGCTCGACGGTCGCGATGAAATAGTATACAAAAACAAAGCTGTAATTTATGAAGGTACAGCCACACATACATTTCCATTGAATTTGCTTAAAGGTGGATCCTATAAAATTAAAGCTACAACATCCTGGAATTCCAGCAGTATGCCGGAACCCGTATATGCAACCAAAAACTTTTTCATTCAGAGCGCAGACTTTGCTGATATTTACATGCAATACCAGCTTAACAACGATTTGTATTTCCCGGGCGATACCATTCGGTTTCGCTTTTCAGTCAAGAATGCGAATAACCAGTCATTAATGGATTTGTTTCCCGAATTTCAGGTTGTAGCAAATGGTGAAATAATAAACTTTTTGGATGCCACTGTGATTCAGGTAAAAGGTGAGGAATATGAAGTTTCCTTGAAACTCAAAGATTCCTTCCTTGCTGAATCCGGATATATTACTGCCGCATTTAAATATGGAAATCAGGCATACAGTAAGGTATATCCGCTGTTGTTTAATTCTGCAATTGGCGATTTAAGTTTTCTCCCTGAAGGCGGAAATTTTCTGGCAGATGTAACTGCTAATCTAGCCTTTAAATGTATAGATAAATCCGGAATTGGTATTCAGGTAAAAGGCATCATCGTGGATGATAGTAACCGAATGGTTACGGAATTTTCCAGCACACACCGTGGAATGGGGCAGGTAAGATTGACCCCCGGTAAAGGAATGCATTATTTTGCCAAAATTATTCAACCGGTTTATAATAAAACTATATCATTGCCGGAAGTAGATACTGTTGCTGAATTTAATCTGGAAATACAGAGAATAAAAGACAAATATGTTGCTGTAATTAATTCCAAAAGAAACACCATTGCTCAACTGGAAATTTCCAGGGATAATACCAAACAAACACAACAAACAATTACTCTTAAAAAAGGGCTGAACCGCATTCCCATCGCAATGAACCATTACATTCCCGGCATTGCAAAAATCCGATTGTTGCATTGGAGCGCTGCACAAGGTGAAAGGCTTGTATTTCTGTTCCCTGAAAAAAAAATAAAGGTGCAATTTTTGAACCATTCCAGATACCTCCGACCGGGTGAAAAAAACAGTCTGGAGTTTCGGGTTACCGATGAAAAAGGGAATCCGGTATTTTGCAAATTTGCCGCTGCTGTGGTCAATGAAAAAGACCTGAACCTGGTGAACGACAAGCAGCCAAACCTCTTTGCATCTATGATGTTCACAGACGAGTTAAAAGGAAATGTGGAGGATCCAAACTGGTATTTTAACGATATGGATTCATCCAAATTCGCAGCATTGGATCTGGTCATGTTAACACATGGCTGGCGCAGAATTTCAAATTCAAAAATCCCTCTTGCAAGAAAGGAAAGAATAATACTGGCACATTACAATGTTGGTCTGCCTTGCTTCCCCAATGCAATAAACCCGTTAATTCTTCAAACTTATTATAAGATAAAACATCCGGCACCACTCATTACCTACGATATCAATTTTATTCCTGAAGACGCAATACCGGAATATTATTATCACCGGAACAGGAATATTTATATATGTGAAGATGTTGCCCTGCGAAAAAAATATGCTATAACAGGTTATCAGAATATGGAGTCCGTGGCTGATAACCGATTTGCCAACAATAACCTGATGAAGGCGAAAAAAGTAGTCGCTGAAAATGAAAAACCAAAAATTGCGGATGTAGATTTTGCAGATGGACAAAGTGTAGAATCTGCCGAAACCAAAAATATAGGTGTGGCTTGTATTAAAATAAACAGAAAAGCAGATCTTATAAATTTGGTTGGTAATTCCAATACAGCAAGTGGAACGGGTTTGTTACAATCCGCGCGACGGGGAGTCGATGGATTAATAGTCAGAAATTCGGCTGTTATTGCTACACCATTTGGAATTTCTGTTCGCGGTACCCGGGTGGATGGAAACGGAACATTTATAGATGGCATGCGCGTTTATGATGAAACGGAATTACCTGCATTTATTTCCATTCAATTCAACACTTTCACTTCTGCCGGATGGTCCAGCTTTCCCTCCGGTGGTGCCACTTATTTAAAATCTCCAATCATAGGTGAAAACACCATCAATATTGGAAATTCCAGCATCCCGGTTTCCAATTCTGTACCCGCTTTTGGAACCAATTATGGTTACTCTAATCACTACTACTATCAACGCTCCTATTATCAAAGTTTGTACTATTATTCTGAAAATATTCTGACCATGCTTCCCAGAGGAGACAGAGAAAATATTTGGACCACTACCTATTATGAACCTGCTTATTCCAAATATGTGGAACCCTTTGACAGAAATCCGGTTTCAACCATGTGGGTGATTCCTGCTGCCAAAACCAATACAAAAGGCCTGTTTAAAATTGAATTTCAAAACAATTATAATGAAGCTGTATATCGCGTCACCCTGGAAGGTTTTGGTGCCGGAATGTTGCTCAGTGATACCCTATATCTGATATCAAAACCCGAGATTACACTGGCATGGGAAATGCCGGAATATGTACATTCCGGTGATAAAATATTTCACAAATTTATCCTGAAAAACCACTCTGAAAATAGTATTGGAATTTCCTTCCGGTTGTCTGGTGCAGATACTACGGTTTCTCAAACAATCACTTTGGCTGCGCAGGAGAACAGAAATATTTTTATTCCCTCAACTCCCAAAAATACATCCTGGTTTTCCTGGATAATCTCATACAACTCCATTCAGGAAAATTTCACGAAAATGATAAAAGTAATTCCGTTTCAAACCCACAACGAAATTGAAATTGCAAATCAGGCACAATCAGGTATGTATGAATTTGAATTGCCTTCTGATAATATAGATTTGGTATTGGTAAAATCTGGCAATAACACGGAATCACTGGTGCAGGAAGCTCAGTCGATGATTCGCCAGCCATATGGTTGCTTTGAACAGGTATCTTCCAGCAATTATCCAAACCTGATTGTTTATGAATTCCTGAAAAACATGCACATGCTGGAATCTTCGAAAGAATCTCTCACCCACAATATTCAACTCGGATTAAACGCCTTGCAAAAATACAAAACAAGCGAGGGCGGTTACGAATGGTTTGGCCATACTCCACCGCACCAGGCTTTAACGGCATATGGACTCATACAATTTCACACTGCAAGTAAACTTGGATTGTTAAATGTTGCGGTTGTTCATGAAACCCAAAACTGGCTGATCACACAACAAAATTCCGATGGTAGTTTTAAAAACAACACCGGCAAATATGATCATTTTGCCAATATCCCCGACAATGTATCGAATGCCTACATCACCTATGCACTTGCAATTTCCGGTTATCCTAATTTGCAGAAAAACATTCAGCATTTACAACAAAGAATTCAATCTGATTTCGATCCTTATATTGCCGCACTTTTATATCGCGTTTATTTATATCAGTCTGACACTATTGCTGCAGAAAAAATACATGCTAAATTGGAAATGTACATCAGCAACAATCCGGATAAAAGCAAGTACCAAATGCACACCATTACTAACAGCACCGGTTATTCTGCTGCCATGGAAATGTTGTGTATTTATGGAATGGGATTGTTGCAATCCGGACGAAATGCAGAAGAAGCCGATTTGATTTTGGAGGAAGCCAGAAAATTAAAAAAATATATTTCCACTTATCAAACCCAAGCAAATGCCTTGTTTTTTGAATTTATGGCCATGCACCTGGAAAAAAACAGAAATGTGATATCCAAAAACGAAAAAGAAAATCTGGTTTATGTGAATGGAATCCGGGTTATGGCATTAAATAATACATCCATGGTACAGGTTATTCAGATTCCCGAAAATTATTTACATTCCGGTAAAAACCAAATCCACATAGCAGGCTGTGAAGGATCCACGTTTTTTAAAGCTAATGCCAACTTCGAATACCCGGGTTTTTATTATAAAGATACCGGTTATTTCAGCATCAAAAACAATTGGCAAAAATCCAGTTTACATTCCGGAGAAAGCAACATTTTTCATCTTGAAATTTCCAATCAACTACAAAGAGAAAGAGGACAAACCGTTGCCTGTGTTTACTTCCCCGATGGCATGCAACCTGGTCCGGAGGTGTTAAACAATTTGATGAAACAAAAGAAATTCAATTATTATGAAATCCAGGGAAATTGTTTAACGCTTTATTTTTTGAAATTCCTTCCGGGTGAAATAAAGGCTATCGATTTTGGTATGAGTTGTCTGTTTGCCGGAGAATTTCAAATTCTGCCACCCAAAGTGTTTGCTTTTTACGAAGATAAGAACCTGAATACAGGTAAAAAGTGTAAAATTTCAATCTTACCTTAAGTCTATATAATTTCTGAGTATCGCATAAACATGAGATTGTGCAAAATTTGTGCTTTACACTATGTTCATTAATTCTTGATGCTTTGATAATTTATTATCAAATTTGAATACCCATCCAATACTATGAGAACTTTCGGATTATATCTGATTATTTTTAGTTTGATTTCAATTGTACTGGCCTTGATTGGATTTGATTTGCCCATAATCAACAAACTGGATTCCTGGGGTCTGCCTAAGGGTTTATTGATACGGATAGCATTATTAATGATTGGATTTTTCCTCATGGCCAACCACAAGGAAAAACTTCCTGAAGAACAATTTCCGGAGCTGAAGGAAATTAATAACATGTCAAAAGCGGATAATTCCGAAGGCGACCTGGATGCCACTGAGGGCTAAAAGACAGGTAAAACGACCATTCTGCAGATTCACTGAAAATTTGTCATGTTATGCCATCTGGCATGATAGTGGACGATAACAAGCAAACCTATCAAATAAATTTGAATGGATATGTCAGTAAATGTAAAACCATTGGCAGACAGGGTTCTGGTAGAACCCCTGCCCGCAGAGACGAAAACAGCTTCCGGCATTATCATTCCGGATACAGCAAAAGAAAAACCGATGAAAGGCACAGTAGTTGCAGCCGGCCCGGGCAAAACAGATGAGCCTGTTACCGTAAAAGTAGGTGACGTTGTACTATACGGAAAATATGCAGGAACAGAACTTACCGTGGATGGTAAAGACTATCTGATTATGCGTGAGAGTGACATTTTTGCGGTAATCTAATCCCCAAACAAGAACAATATGGCAAAGAAAATAGAATTTAACGTACCTGCCCGTGAAGGATTGAAACGCGGTGTGGATGCTTTGGCAAATGCAGTAAAAGTAACCCTCGGACCAAAAGGTCGCAACGTAGTTATTGATAAAAAATTCGGTGCTCCTCAAATCACCAAAGACGGTGTTACAGTAGCTAAAGAAATAGAATTGCAGGATCCCGTAGAAAATATGGGTGCTCAAATGTTAAAAGAAGTAGCGAGCAAAACCGCCGATATCGCTGGTGATGGAACTACTACTGCAACAGTGTTGGCTCAAGCCATTGTTACTGCAGGTTTGAAAAACGTAGCTGCCGGTGCAAATCCAATGGACCTAAAACGTGGAATTGACAAAGCAGTGAAAGTTGTGGTGGAATCCCTGGACAAAATGACCCAGGAAGTAGGCGACGACTATAATAAAATTCAACAGGTTGCTGCAATTTCCGCAAACAACGATGCAAACATCGGAACGCTCATCGCGGAAGCAATGAAAAAAGTAGGTAAAGATGGCGTAATTACCGTGGAAGAAGCTAAAGGAACCGACACCACAGTGGATGTGGTTGAAGGCATGCAATTCGACCGTGGTTACCTCAGTGCATACTTTGTTACCAATACAGAGAAAATGGAAGCGGAACTGGACAATCCCTATATTCTGATTTATGACAAAAAAATCAGCACGATGAAGGACCTTCTTCCAATTTTGGAAAAAGTTGTTCAAACCGGCAAACCTTTGGTCATTATCTCTGAAGATGTAGACGGTGAAGCACTTGCAACCCTGGTTGTAAATAAAATTCGCGGAGCCCTCAAAATTGCTGCGGTTAAAGCTCCCGGCTTTGGCGATCGCAGAAAAGAGATGTTGCAAGACATCGCTATCCTTACCGGTGGCAATGTAATCAGTGAAGAACAAGGTCGCCGTTTGGAAGACGCAGATCTTGCAGACCTCGGAAAAGCAGAAAAAATCAGTATTGATAAAGACAATACCATTATCGTAAATGGCAATGGTACCAAAGAAGATATCGTTTCCAGAATTAACCAGATCAAAGCGCAGGTAGAAAATACTACCAGCGATTATGACAGGGAAAAATTGCAGGAGAGACTTGCCAAACTCAGCGGTGGCGTTGCAGTATTATACATCGGAGCCGCAACTGAGGTGGAAATGAAAGAAAAGAAAGATCGCGTGGATGATGCACTGCATGCAACAAGAGCAGCAGTGGAAGAAGGTATCGTACCAGGTGGTGGCGTGAGCTTTATCCGCACCATTGAATCCCTGAGCGCTTTGCTAGGCGAAAATGAAGATGAAAACACCGGTATTCAGATTGTGCGTCGCGCTCTGGAAGAACCTCTTCGTCAAATTGTAGCCAACGCAGGCGGAGAAGGCAGTATCGTGGTTCAAAAGGTAACAGAAGGTAAAGGTGACTATGGTTACAATGCCCGCACTGAAACCTATGAAAACCTCATTGCAGCAGGAGTAATCGACCCTAAGAAAGTAGCTCGTGTGGCATTGGAAAATGCAGCATCTATCGGCGGAATGATTCTTACTACAGACTGCGTTCTCTCTGAAATCAAAGAAGAGGAAAAAGGTCATTCTCATGGCCCCGATATGGGCGGCATGGGTGGAATGATGTAATCCGATTCATAAGAAATTGAAAAAGGCCGGTGAATACCGGCCTTTTTTTATACGTGTACTTATAGGTTGTAAGCTTTAAACAAGTGGCTCCAGTATAGATCTTCGACCTGAATCTGACGAAATACTATAGGTTTTACTTTATCAGAGCATATTCAGACTTTTTCATGCAACGAAAATTTATTAAACTTGTCTATTGCTTAATCCCCCACCTTGAAATCTTCGCTGTTTCATATAGCCTTTCTTTTTGTTTCTCTATGTTTACAAGCACAGGCGAATTTCACAGCAGATGTTAAAGTAGGTTGCGGTCCGCTTACCGTGCAATTTCGCGACCTTTCCATCAACGCAAAATCCTGGCAATGGGATTTGGGAAATGGCAACCAAAGCACATTAAAAAACCCATCCGCTATTTATAACATTGCCGGATATTATGATATTGAACTAAAAATTACAGACAGTTTTGGGAATACCTATCAGAAATCCATCAAAAATTTCATTCAGGTTTTTTTCGAACCCAAACCATATTTTGTAGCCAGTAAAAAGAAACTTTGCCCAAACGATACCCTCACTTTTTATAACCAGAGTACAGCCGGTGATGCTGCAATTGTTTCATACAAATGGGATTTTGGAGATGGAAATAATTCCGCATTGCAAAATCCCGTTCATCAATATACAGGCGCAGGGTTTAAAAATGTTTCCTTAATAGCGACGGATGCAAATGGTTGCTCGGCTCAAAAAAAATTCACCAGTTTTATTCAGGTATGGAATCCACCTACCGCCGATTTTTCATTGGATACCTCCCTCTCCTGCCGCATTCCCGTAAAGGTAAATTTTACCAGCAATGTATTTCCCGGAGGTTTAAAACACAGTTGGGATTTTGGAAATGGAAATACATCTACAACAACAAACCCATCAGAAATTTATAAAAAATACGGCAAATACAATGTTAAATTAACCGTCACGGATAACAACGGTTGCATAGGCACTAAAACCAAAACCGACGCTGTGGTTATTGATAATATTTCACTTGCTTTTTCTGCTAAAAACACAACATTATGTGATACTTCAGATAATGCTATTTTTACCAATAGCTCCAATATTTATAGCGGGTATAATTGGAAATGGGATTTTGGGGATGGCAACTATAGTTTTGTATTTGCGCCTGAATACAAGTACCATACTTATGGCAATTTCTCCGTAATACTCTCTGTTACAGGTCCCAATTGTGCATTGGCGGTAAAACGAAATGCATATATTAAAGTCACTAAAAATCCATCACTTAAAATACGTGGAAATGATACAGGTGCCTGTAATTTACCTTTTGACATTTATTTTCATGCAAATACCTCTCCTACTGCAACGGTTTATTGGGAATTTGGAGACAATAAGAATGCCTATGGAAAAGACATTCTACACACTTATAACAAAGACGATACATTCTTTGTACTTGCCACAGCAACCGAAATAAATGGCTGCAGGTCTTTCGATTCGGCATATGTGCACATGAATTTTTTAAGCACTTTGGTAAAAGGAACCATAGAAGGATGTGTTCCATTTGACATGAAAGTATATGGTGAAATTTATGAAACCAGCGACGCGCTTACCAGCGAAAAATGGTATTTAAACAGGCAATACATTTCTTCCGGCAATAGCTTCAGCCACTACTTTAAGGACACTGGAACTTATGCACTTAAATACGTGGCGACAAACGGAAAAGGATGCGTGGATACTCCAACTTATTTCGTAAAAGTAGGTTATAAAGTGAAAGCCGGATTTTATGTTTTGAAAAAAGAAGTTTGTATATCACAGGATGTAACCTGTATCAATACAACCGATGAAAAATACAAAGGCATTCAATATTTTTGGGCAAGCGGTGAAGGAATAACTGCAACCACCAAAGATTTTACAACCAGATTTAAATATACACAGGCAAATGCACCCATCACTTTAATTGCAAATCACATGGGTTGCAGGGATACATTTAAAACCAAAGACAGCGTATTTATTTTGGCACCACGGGTTGGAATGGATGTTCCTTATCTCACTTGTAAACTGCCGGATTCCATACGTCTAACCAATAGTACCAGTGCATATAACAAATTGATCTGGACATCAAAACCGGCGTACATGCACCGCAACGACCAGGAAATGTGGATTAGCAAAAACAACAGCAATTATGAGATATTCATGTATGCCAGAAACGATACAACCGGTTGTGAAGATAGTTTTAAATACAATATCAATTTAAATGTAAACCAACCGGATTCCAGAGCTTATATGACAATTCTGGATACCTGTTTACCTGCTAAAATATATCTCAAAGACAACAACTCCTCCGGAGAAAAAATATATTGGGTTTCAACAGAGGACACCAATAAAATCGAAAATCCGGAATTGTGGTACACCCATAATAATTTTGGTGAATTTGATTATTTCCGTATTGCTGAAAACAAGAGCATTTTTCAGGTTTGTGCGGATACAACAAGGTTGCATTTGGTATTACCGAAACCGGATACGCGAAGCTCCGCAAGTCCCGTTAGTGGTTGTACTCCGCATACAGTTACACTGGTGGATTCCGGGTATTTTACAGGCAAAAAAGCATTTTGGACAATTGGAGATAGTGTGATTTGGTCTAAAAATTTTAAAACCAATTATACCATCAAAACGCCTCCGGACTCAGGTAAACTTCTAATCACTTTTACTGCCTTTGACAGCTTGCAGAGATGTTCTGCTACCAAAGATTTTTATTTGGACATTACCGGACCAACAGCTGAAATACAATACCTGTTTAATTACAATTGCAAAACCACCCGTGTGGACTTTAGCTGGAAGAAGAATCCGTCCGTAATTATAGTTTCCAATCGTTGGATCATTGACGATACATTTCGATCGTCACTTCCTTCATTTTCCTATTCCGTTCCCAACGTAAAATTGTTGCGCGTTGTATTGGAAATTACGGACAACAACGGTTGTAAAAGTGAGATTGTACAATATGTGTATACGAGAGTTTTCAAACCCCAAATTCATTTCAACAGCGATGTCAAGGGTGCACTCTGTCCACCCGTAACCGTTCAGTTTCAGGATTCCAGTTTTAGCTTCAATAACCCCATTGAACAATGGTGGTGGGACTTTGGAGATGGAGCAACCAGTACCATTAAGAATCCGGTACATACTTATTTAGGCACCGGTAAATATACGGTTACACTTCGGGTGAAAAATTTTGTTGGTTGTTTTGCAACTGATAGCTTTCCTGCCTTTATTGATGTAAAGGGACCAAAAGGCAAAATTACCACAGGTAGTGATTCCGGCTGTTCACCTTGGAAAGTACAATTCAAAACAACTGCAAAATATTTGAAGGATGTTGTTTGGGACTATGGCGATGGTACCATTGGAAATGGTGTAATTTCCAATCATGTATTCGCAACATCAGGTTCTTACAGGCCTTCGGCGATTTTAGAAGATAGTGCGGGCTGTAAAATCGGAATTATTTCAGATACCATTTTATATGGACTTAAATCTGCAAAGGCAGCAATTTTACAGAGTGGTTTTTGCGAAAATTCCAGAATATATTTCGATGATAAAAGTACGTACCCCGGTGTGAAAGCAAAGAACTCCTGGCAGTTGGACAATACGGTTTTCAGCGGCCCAAGCTTCTTTTATGATCCGGTAGCCGGTAAAAAAGATACCATTAAATTTATTGCCTACGGCCCTATTGGCTGCAATGACACCCTGAATTACATTCCGAAAAAGAGTTTTATTGATGTAAAAGAAACACACAATAAAGATACACTTTGTCCCGGAGATTTACTCCGGTTTGCGGATGTAAGCGTGTCAGATACCAATTTCATTTATAGGAAATGGGTGTACAACTGGGAGGAATCTCTGGATTCTGTTGCTACATATACAGCAAAAATACCCGGTACTTCTGACCTGACATTGATGCTGCGGAATGCCTGGAATTGTTTGGAAATCAAAACCTGGAAAGGAGTTACCATAACCGGGGATACTATTGCCCCCAATTCCACGGAAATCATTACCAGTTCTGTGTTACCGGACAATAAACTTCAATTGCATTTTCACAAAACCAATAATTTTGATTTCAGGAATTATGTGGTATATGATGCCACGAACTGGCCTGAAAAAATTCAAAGAAAAATTTACAATTCGGAGGATACCTTAATTTCAATTTCCGGTCTGGATGTTTTACACAACAGCTATTGTTATAAAGTAACTTCCGTGAATTTCTGCAAAATGGAAAGCAATCCGGCAACCGCCATTGCGCATTGCCAGGTAAATTTACAAGCCACTCCGGATCAAAATTCTGTACAGCTCAACTGGAACAATTATACCGGTAACAATACGGTTACATATGCCTTGTATCGGAGAACACTGCCCACCGGATCAGAAAATTTCATCACTAACATTCCGGCAAATACGAATGCATATACCGATAGCAATGTGAATTGTAAAACACCTTATTCCTATCGCCTGGAATCCATGTTTTCCAATGTGTCGGAATTCAGCTCCAGCGACACGTCCAATGCTACTCCAATTTATGTAACCAGATTAAATCCACCATACATCAAATATGCAACGGTATTGGATGAAAAATCTGTTGCCCTGAATTTGGACACCGGATTTGTATATCAAAAAACTGCAACTTTATATTTTATACAACGCAAAACCAATGACGCTTCTTTTACAGACTGGAAGCAATTGCCGGTGAGAAGCTCCTATATTTTGCTGGATAATAATCTGCATACCGATCGCGATCGTTTTTATTATCGCGTGGCATCCGGGGATGGATGTTCCGGTACCAGCATATGGTCAGAAATAACGTCTCCCATGTTGCTCTCCGCACAATACGATGTCGGTGGTAAACTTCAATTAAATTGGAATCATTATCATTTTTGGCCCGGAAATATTGCCAGGTATGAAGTGGAAATCAAATCTGCGGATGGGACCTTCGAAACTGTACACCAAACCTCTAACACCACCTTTGAAATGGCAGATGCAGGAAACACCTGCGGTGCAACACCCGTATTCAGAATCAAGGCGATTTCGAATATCAATGCACCTTTTGCAGATGCAAATACCAATCAGATTTCATGGAGTAATGAACTCGCTATTCACACAGAAGTATCTGCTTTTGTGCCCAACGTGTTTACCCCAAACCACAACCAGTTGAATGAAATTTTCAAACCGGTGGTAACCTGGGCTAAAGATTACGAAATGTATATCTACGATCGATGGGGAGGAAAAATCGGGGAGTTCCATGGCTGTGGAAGTGGCTGGGATGGAACCATAAACGGCAGTATGGCTCCTGCCGGAACTTATGCATATAGATTGAAAGTAACTGCCGCCAATGGCCTGTATCGCTATTTCACGGGTAGCTTGCTACTGCTGAGATGATTTTTTTAATTTATTTTTAAATAAACGAACGTTCATTTATCTTTGCAGCCCAAATGCGGCCCAAAGACCCAAAAAAAGATATTCTGCTGCGTATCAAAGCTATGGAACTCATTGTGCGCGATGGCTTTGATGGCTTCAGTATGCATAAATTGGCAAAGGTCAGCAAAATTGCTACTGCCACCATTTACATTTATTTTAAGGATCGCGAAGATCTCATTCACCAGCTTTGCGCGGATGCCGCTAATTCCCTTTCTGAAGCTACACTTGCCGATTTCAATCCGGATGTTTCCTTTAAAACCGGTTTGAAAAAGCAATGGCAAAACCGGATAACCTTTTATCTTGAAAATCCACAGACCGTGCAATTTCTGGAAATGGTAAAACATTCTCCATATTATGAAAAAGTTTCAGAATTAAAGAGCAAATTAATTTCCGAAACCATGCATCGTTTTGTTAAAAATGCCATAGAAAATAAGCAACTAGTTCCGCTTCCTCTTGAAGTATACTGGTCCGTTGCATTTTCTCCCATGTATCAACTTGTAAAATTCCATTTGGATGGACACAGTCTGGGCAAAAGACCTTTTAAACTCTCGGAAGAAACTCTGGACCAATGTCTGCAACTCGTAATTAAAGCTCTTAAACCTCCAAAATAAACTCGTGAAAAACCAAAATAATCTAACCAAATACGTATTTACCAAATACGAAATTTTTCTCATTGCTATATTAGCTATAGTTCAGTTTACCGTGGTGCTGGACTTCATGGTGCTTTCCCCATTGGGAGCTATTCTCATGCGCATACTTTCAATTAGTCCGGGCAAGTTCAGCACCGTGGTTGCAGCATACGCCCTGAGTGCCGGAGCCGCCGGATTTATTGCCAGTGGTTTCGCCGATAAATTTGACAGAAAAAAACTGCTTGTTTTCTTTTATTCCGGCTTCGTATTGGGAACCTTGTTCTGCGGAATTGCACCCAATTATGAATTTCTACTTTTTGCCAGAATTTTTACCGGGATTTTTGCGGGAGTAATGTCTTCCGTAAGTTTTGCAATCATTACCGATTTATTTCCGATGCAAGCACGCGGACGTGTGATGGGCTTTGTACAAATGTCCTTTGCAGTAAGCCAGGTATTGGGAATTCCCGTAGGTATTTTTCTGGCAACCAAAATGGGTTGGCATGCTCCATTTTTAATGATTGTTGCCTTCAGTATTATTGTCCTTGCCGTTGTAATTATCAAGATGAAGCCGGTTGACAAACATTTGGAAATTATTTCAGATAAAAATCCATTTTTACATTTGGTCCACACCCTTATTAACAAGCGCTACCTGCAAGGCTTTGCCGCCATGGCTTTTTTAGCAATCGGTGGATTTATGCTGATGCCTTTTACTTCAGCTTTTTTAGTAAATAATATCGGTATTTCAGAATCTCAATTGCCATTAATATTTATGATTACCGGCATGTTCAGCATGGTAACCGGGCCATTGGTAGGAAGGCTTAGCGACAAAATGGGCAAATACAGATTATTTATTTGGGGCACTATCCTCACGATGATAATGATGGTAATTTACACCAATTTATCACCAACCGCTATTTGGATTGTAGTCATTATCAACGTGATTATGTTTGTTGGAATTACTGCGCGAATGATCTCGGCGGGTTCGCTTATTACAGGGGTACCTGAGCCATCCGACCGCGGTGCGTTTATGAGTATTAATTCTTCCATTCAACAATTGGCAGGCGGTGTTTCCAGCATCATTGGCGGCATGATTATCTCTTCATCATCCACAGGTAAATTAAACCATTTTGATACTGTCGGATATATTGCAGTGGGCGTTATGATGCTCTCCATTTATCTGATGTATTATATCCACCGGATGATAAAAGAACCGGGTATACAATATGCAGATGAAACCACCAATCCGGAAGTTTTGGATGACACGCTTGCAACCAGCCGGGAAGCAATTTAAGATCAAATTCTTGGCATGTCAGGCATGCACCGCTATCTTTGAATGATGGGCAGAATACTCGCTTTCGATTATGGAATGAAACGAACGGGCGTGGCTGCTACTGATCCTTTGCAAATGATTGCCTCTCCCCTGCAAACCGTGGATACTGCCGTATTGCACCTCTGGCTCGCAGATTACCTGCAAAAAGAAGTTGTGGATGCTTTGATTGTGGGAATGCCCAGCAGGCTCTCCGGAGAAGCCACACATGCCACGCAACCGGTGATTGAATTTATTGAAAAACTAAAAGCTGTTTATCCGCATATTCCTGTATACACCATCGATGAAAGACTTACCAGCCGCGAGGCAAAGAACTCTCTGATACTGGGAGGACAGAGAAAAAGTAAAAGACAGGATAAGAAATTGCTGGACTCTGTAAGTGCTACATTAATTTTGCAAACTTACCTGCAACAGATTTCATGATTCTTCCAATTTATGCATATGGCAGCGCAGTACTGCGAAAAAAGGCTACGGAAATTTCTCCGGATTACCCCGATTTAAATGGGCTGATTGCGAACATGTATGAAACCATGTACGACAGCAACGGAATTGGCCTGGCCGCACCCCAGATCGGATTGTCGATCAGGTTATTTATTACCGATGGAACCGAAATTGAAGATGAATCCACAAAGGATTTCAAAAAGGTTTTTATCAACCCACAAATCATAGAAGAGTTTGAAACCAAATGGGATTATGAAGAGGGCTGCCTGAGTATTCCAACCATCCGCGCTGATGTAAACAGACATAGCCATGTGCGCCTGCGCTATCAGGATGAAAATTTTGTGGAATATGAAGAAGTTTTCCATGGCATGGCCGCTCGTATTATTCAGCATGAATATGACCATATTGAAGGGATTTTGTTTACGGACAGAATTAGTCCTTTGAAGCGCACCATGCTAAAATCCAAATTGCAAAACATTTCAATAGGGAAAGTGAATGTGGGATATAAAATGAAATTCCCGAAGAAATAATTCACCTCCCTTGCCAATGAAAATACACCTTCCTTTTTATTTGCTGCTCACCAGGCCATTGAATCTGGCTATTATTGCATGCACCCAACTTATTTTTATTTTCCATTCTGCGGGATATGAAATGGATAATATACGTTGGGCCGAAAGCCTTTTTGTAATTCTTGCAACCATTCTCACTGCCGCTGCAGGAAACGTAATCAACGATATTTTTGACATAGAGGAAGACATGATCAACAATCCGGAAAAACGCATTATATCCAGAAAAATTAGTGTGCGAAACGGGAAAATTTTTTATGGTTTCTTAATAGCTGCTTCCCTCATCTTCGGATTTATTTCCGGCATTACCATGGGGTTTTTATGTGTTGCAATCGGGATTATGTTATATTTTTATTCTTCCGATTTAAAAGGGGAAACTTTATGGGGAAATCTGCTCATTGCATTTATGACGGGAGCAGTGGTATTTACGGCAGATTTAGGTGTTTATACCAGAATTGACGGGTATTTTGCAGAGTATTCCCTTTTTGCTTTTCTCATTACCCTGGCACGTGAAATCATAAAAGATATCGAAGATATGGAAGGCGATAAACAACAGGAATATGCAACATTTCCTATCGTTTATGGCGTTCGGAAATCCGCAGTACTTGTTTCTGTAATCTTACTGGTAATGGTTTCTTTGGTAGTATATATTGCTATCCGACACGGCAATTTGCCTTACAATATTTTTATTTCTTTATTTATCATTCTCCCGGTTATAGTGTTTCTGTTTCTCTTGAAAAAAGCAGAATCCAAAAAGGATTTTCATCGCCTTTCGGTATTTTTGAAAAGCCTGATGGTTACAGGGATTCTGAGCGTATTGGGACTATAAGCTTTCGATTGTAGACAAATTCTCTCTATTTGTCGATTACCACTAAAATTGTGAGTTACTTACTCCAAATTTACATCGGTACTTGTGTATGTTATACCAAATCAAAAAACGCTGTGTTACCAAAATATTCTAGGTAAATATGAAAATCACCAGATTAAAAATATTTTTATTTTCCCTCCTTACCGGCTTTGTTTGGATATATGGCCAGAATTATTATGATTATAGAAAACACCATCATCCACCTGCACAAAAGCTGATTCATGCGCTTGGCAATGATGTATTTCTTGCACCGCATTATATCAGGCCAGAAGAATACAGAGAGTACAAAACCATCATTGATTTTCAACCCGATGAGGAGGTGAAAGACCCATTCAAGGTAAAAAATATGGAAGAAGCTATCCTGCAAACCAACCAATCCTTTTATTATATCCCAGTACCAAAAGATTCCTTTCCGGAAACCGCAATTTCAAAATTATCAACCGTTTTAGACACTTGCGAAAAACCGGTTTTATTGTATTGCAAATCAGGGAAACGAGCCATAAAAACATACGCTTTATCTATGGCCTCCAATCCTTCCGGCCCGGATATGGATGTATTATTGGCCATGCTGGTGGATGCGGGTTTTGACCCGGCAGACATCAAATCCCAATTAAAATTTCGAACTGCAAAAAGAATTAACAATTAATAACAGGAATATGAAAATATTTGAATTTATTATAAGAGTTATTTTGGGAATTACCGGACTGGTCATTGGCGGCATTTTGGCCTATATTCTGGCATTTGCTACAGGCCTTATCCAAATTGGCTGCTAATTTTGTATGATGGCTCCCGTACACTGAAATATCGCGGTATTCACAACTGCCATCCTTATATTTACGAGCAGGTTTGACGATTCTTAAATCATATAAATGGGCGCTCTGGGCATTATTGCTAACGTATATTTTATCCGCTTTATATGTCAATTTTCGTGTTACAAAATTTCAAAATGTAATCCACGCTGATGCGGCAGGTTATTATATTTGGCTCCCGGCTATTTTCATTTATCAGGATTCAGAATTTGAATTTACCGACAGTGTTTTTTCACAATCCGAAAATCATCCCCGTGGTTCATTTAAAGGCACTATAGTTCCTGTTCAAGGCGATAAAGCCATGAACAAATACAGCATTGGACCAGCAATTTGTGAATTGCCTTTTTTTGCTGTTGCTCATATTTATGGAACGCTGATTCACCAAAACAAAGGCTTCGAAATTCATTATCAGATTTCCTGGCTCTTAGGCGCAGTGGCTTTTGTAATGCTCGGATGTTTTTTTCAATTCAGATTGGCCTATCATTTAAAATTGCCCGTCTGGTTGCCGGTTATTTTAACTGCAAGCCTGTTGTTTGGAACTAATTTGTTTCACTATACCTCGTTTGACGCCGGATATTCGCATGCATTCACCTTTGGTTTATTTTCAGGGTTACTCTTTTATTCGAACAGAATTTTCAGATTAAATAAACCAAACGATTTTATATGGCTCGCCATCTGCGGTGGCATGATGGTTTTGGCCCGTCCCTTTAATATTGTATTGCTTTTTCCATCGCTGCTTTATATAGCCAATCCAATGCAGTGGTGGCAAATTTTCCGGGCAAATTTTCGAACAGCATTCATCGCATTACTCCTGTTTTTTGCTTTCGTTTTTATAAACTTTCTCGGAAATTATTGGCAGACCGGGTCATTTTTTATTTACAGTTATGGGGAAGAAAAATTCAACTTTCATCAGCCTCATTGGATGGATTTCTTATTTGGATTTCAAATCGGCGCATTTATTTACAGCCCGCTTTTATTGGTATCCCTTTTATTGGCTGTTGTTTTTCTCGCTTTACGAAAAAAATGGTATAGAATTCTCGTGTTTGTCTCTTCTTTTTGTCTGATATCCTGGGTTCTGAGTTGCTGGGGAACCTGGACTTTTGGCTGTACCCTCGGCAACAGGCCTTTAACGGATTTTTCGGCATGGATCCTGTTTGTCCTCATCAGCGAACTTTCGGTTTTTAATACATTCTTTATAGTGGCTTTGACAATCATTTCAGGAGCCGGTATAACCTATAACCAAATTCTCCATTATCAATTCAGAAATTTTATTTTGGATTGGTGTAACATGAACAAACAAAAATTCATGGATGTATTTATGAAGACCAAAAGCAGGTACGCATATTTTACCGCCGATGATTGGAGTTTTGATAATGCGCGGAATTCCAGGGTGCTTAAAACATTTGTTAAAAAAGAGGAAATTCCAATGCTACCAAACGAAATCAATGATTTTTTTACATTGGACAGTCTTAAATTGGATTCCACAAAACAATACCGAATTCTCTTTCGCTGTGATGCCAGATTCTCAAAAGAAGTTACCGAAGAAACCCTTGTAATTCACATCTCACAAAACAATAACTACCATGATTATTTGAGTAAGATGTTTAAAAAAATGGTACGGAAACCTGATAATTGGAAACCTTTCCGTTTTGAATTCTACCTAAAGCCAGCAAAAGGGCAGTTAAAAGTTGTTTTCGGGGTACAGGAGGTCGAAAACCAGTCCTTATGGATACGAAATATAACTGCGGATGTCATTGAATATGACTCCCCTTAGAGTGAATACTTTGCAGGCATTTAATTATTCCACTTCTGCCATGGAAAATTGCACTTTCTTACTGCTCAATGTATGAATCATAAATAGTTTATCTTTATGGGTAATTACCTCTGTATGATTTAAAAATCTCACTTTTTGATCCGAGTCTGTTAATTTCAAATTAAAAAATTGCCCGGTCAGTGGATTACAGGCCAGGAGCTCACCGTTTACCATGTAATATATATTTCCTTTTTCTGACTGTACCGTTGACAGCAATGAAATAAAAGTTACTTTGCTGTCATGGGATTCTGAAATCAAATTCTGATTGGATTGTATTGCCGCAGGATTTGTGATAAACGAGGCCAAATATGGTCCGGTTACATAATGCCATTCCGTTTGGGTGGTCCAGGTAGAATGGGAATACCTTTGGTTGTGCTTGGAATCAACAGTATAATGCTTGGTTTCAACCTGTTTTGCAACAGTATATATTTTTCTGAATTCATGAAAAATCACAATACAGTTATTGACATAATCATAATATACACTATTAAACACCATGTATTGTTTTGCGTTTCTGTACGCTTTTGTTCCAGGATCTGAATTGTAACCTAGTGTTAACGAAACCCTATTTCCATCTTCCATTCTTAAATGTCCGTATTGGGATTTTGACATCAACATAAATGAATCCTCTGTAACCAAAACCTTTACCACAACTGCCGAATCCAGGTCCATTTCATTTTTCATTTTAATGAAAAAATAATACTGTATTTTTTGATCAGGGGTACTTTGGACAGATTTTAGAACGAATTTTTTCGCAACAAACCCAAAATCCAATGACTCTGTTTTCGCTCCAATACTTTTTATTAATGTCACATTTTTCCCTCCCGAACCATCACCGTTATAAAGCGAAAGATCCAAATTCCATTTTGGGATTATGGATTTATACATCAGTTCTCCATTTCCCTGTCCAATACCTTCTGATAATGTAAAATTCAGTTCTTTATCCAATACACAATACTCGCCGGATCCAACCGGATGGGAAGAAGAATCATTCGACGCTCTTTTCAGGTAGTGATAAATATATATTCGCCCATTTTCCTCTATAAATTTGAACCGGTCTGAGGCTGATTCAACATCATCCGACGAAGCAGCAAGTCGCAAGAATTTTTTGGACTGATCGACAACATTGTACGCACATACCATGAGTTGTCTTTTCCCCCTGTGTTTCGTAGGCAAATAAAAGAAAGTGAGAATCTGCTCATCCATCATAAATATATCGGCAATGCCTACCGTTACTTTCTGTTCCCCCGGGGCAAGATTTATAGCAACAGAGTATCCTTTATTCAAGTTAGCATCCAATTGAACCACCTGCACAAAATCGTTAACTATTTTTTCACCTGGATATTCACCACTACTGCCATTGCCCTTTTTTATATGACAGGCAACCGCAAAATATTTTTCTCCAAATGCAAATACCTTCTCATATTTCATTCGGTAATTTTTGATCTCAATAACCTCGCCATGCACAATTCTTTTTATGGAATTCTGTGCATTTAACCTACTGTTAATGACAAAAAATGTAAATAGTAAATAAAATATAAGTGACTTAGAATATTGCATACTGTAGTTTAAGATTAACCATAAAAACACTTTGACCACTAACGGATAAGTCCACAAATTTTTCCAAATTCTCCTGCGCACTTATTTTACTAAATCCTGCTCCTACAGATAAGTTCACCTGTAATTTTCCAGTTAATGTACCCATTGCACCCGCAAACCAATACATGTCGTTTCCGTAAGAATAAAATAGATTATCCTGCGATCTTCCACTATATGTACTTACAAAATTTCTCCTTCTGATACCCATACCCGCATACGCTGTTTTACTCAGACCGAGTGTTCCACCTTTATAAAATGCACTTATTCCATATTGATTCATAAAACTTGTTGTGAAAGAATTGTGGTAGGTATTATCTGAAAAGTGGGTTTCATCCAGTGTATTCTCCTTCCATGGAAATCCATATGAAGCTTCCACACCAAGATTTTTCATTATTGAATAAACAAGGCCAAGGTCACATTGTCCTTTGAATGCCAGACTTACGAAGTCCACATTCACTGCAAGTTTTGTCGGTTTGATAAGAATTCCTTTGTAATATCCATCCACATTCCGGTTCGGTTCAAAAACCTTTCCGGATTGGGCAAATACCAATGTATGAATTAAAATAAAAAATGATAAAAATCCAGATTTCATAACGATATAAAAATTGCAATTTACTAATTTGAATATTAAAATTTATATCCCGGGCAAATTTCTTCTTTTGCCTGTCACAGTTCAGGCTACCAACTTAAGATATTATTTATCTTTTTTCCCAGGCCTGGGCCACTTCAACCAATTCCCGATACCAGGAAGGTCCGAATTTTCTTACAAGCGCATCGTGTAAAAAAGTATAAACCGGAACTTTCATTTCTTCACCGGCTTTACAGGCAGCAGAACAAATATCCCAGTGGTGGTAATTCAGCGCTATATAATCACCATATTGCCTGGCGCGAATTGGATATAAATGACAACTAATAGGTTTTTTGAACCAGGTTTCTTTCGCATAATATGCTTTTTCAATGGCACAAATTGCAATACCATTTTCCATATTTACAAAAACACATTCTCCCGAAGGTCTGCATACGGTGCCCAAATCCCCTTCGGAATCCGTTTCATAAAAACCCTTTTCTTCTAATAATTCTATACCTTCTTTGGACATAAAAGGTTTGATTTTCGGAAGTTCATCCCGGATTATTTCCAACTCTTCTTCCAACAGCGGGGCACCGGAATCTCCCTGCACACAACAGGCCCCCTTACAGGAGTCCAATTGGCATGCAAACTTTCGCTCCAATATCGGCTCAGCCACAATTACCTTGCCCACAATAATCATAATGGTTGTTTTTTTTGCTTAGAGCAAATCGGTTTTATTCAAATATTCTTCATATCCCACACGCTCCAGTTTTTTCGCCTTTTCCTCTACTTCATTTTTTAATCGTTCTTTATAATCCTGAACTTTCTGAGCGAGTTTTTCATCAAAAGTGGCTAGAATTTGAACAGCGTAAATACCGGCATTTTTTGCACCGTTAATTGCCATGGTACCCACGGGTACCCCCGGAGGCATCTGCACAATACTATAAAGGCTGTCGACCCCACTTAAATTGCTGGATTTTACAGGAACACCAATTACCGGAATAGCAGTAATACTGGCAACCATGCCCGGTAAATGCGCCGCTCCACCTGCTCCTGCAATAATTACGCGAATTCCCTTTTCAGCAGCTTTGGAAGCATAATCAAAAAGTCTTTGGGGGGTGCGGTGTGCAGACACAATTGTCAGTTCATAACTGATTTCAAAATATTCCAGCATGCGCGCCGCTTCCTGCATAATTTCCAGATCGCTGTCGCTGCCCATGATGATTCCTACTTTGGCCATATTAATTTTTCTTTATTGCAAAGTTCGCTAAAACCGACATCAAAACATACACCAGCAATATAACCGGTCCCGAATCCCTCAAAAACACTGCGAATATTGCGGCACACATCAACAAAAAAGCAATTTTCCAGCGATTTAACAGGTCATTTTTCTTGAATTTTAACGATATCATTCGCAAATCGGATACCATTAGCGAAGCAGCAATTACAGGGGCAATGGTTAGAAAATAAAAATTGCTGTAAACGCTGTGAAGCATCCCTTCAGGCAAAAAAGAAATATTCTCAAAACTCAACACAAAAGATGCAAAAACAATTCCTGTAATTGGAATAGGTACTCCTGTAAATTCGGTATCCCCAACGTTGGTGGTATTAAACCTTGCAAGACGCCAGGCTCCGGCGGCTGGCAATACTATCCATGCATACCTGCTGGTACAAAAACCATTTGGCCAGCAATACCCAAATTGCATTAAATAATGGTATAAAATCATCCCGGGTAACACACCAAAAGTCACCAAATCCGCAAGGGAATCCAGTTGTTTTCCAAATTCACCATCTACTCCTATCCAACGAGCCGTAAATCCATCAAAAAAATCGAGAATTGCTGCGAGAATTACCAAAATAAAGGCAGTGAACATATCGCCCTGAAATACCCGTTCAATACCAATGGCACCGCACAGTAAATTTCCCAGCGTAATATAATTCGGCAGATTTTTTAATTGCTCTTTCATTCCATATCTCCGCTGATATCATCCAAAGCATCCAATGAATATCCTATGCTGAATAATGCATAATAACCACCAAAACCGCTTGTCACTTCGCCACTTTTACCAAATGTTTTAATACTTTTTGAATAATACCATTGCATGGTTGAACCATCCGCAATGATGCTTCCCTGCAAACCAATAAAAACTCCACTTTTAAATCTGTATTGCATTTTCCCTTGTACCCCGCCAATCAAAGCCTGATGCGAAAACTCCTTATCCCCCTTTGGTTGTAAAAAATTACTGGTTTGATTTTGAACATAAATTTTTTCTATTGCATAGCCTCCAACCAACCCAAGTGATGCTGTTAACTTTGGTCTTTTCAACACCTGATATCCGACATTGATCAGAAATTCTCGGGACCCATATTCAACCAATCCACTATCTCCACCATGCAATTTAATTCTTGGCATAAAAGAAAATTGCATGGATGCATCCAACTTGTCACCGGAATATCCGTACAAAATATTGTGAAATGCAAGATTTCCCAAACTGGTTGAATATCCGTTTGACGCTATGAAATCTCCGAGGGGACTAAGTGAGGTACTGGTTAAGGTATATCCATATCCCATATAATTATGTCTGGTGAAACTCTTTTTCAATGTGGTATTCCCGGAAATAACTTCGTTTTCAATGGTATCCTCAAATTCAAGGTCGATGCTTCGGTTTACTATAGCAAATGAGAATTTTTTCGACAACAGGGGCATATCTGCAACCTCATCATTCAAACTGAACAAAGTGATTTTTTTTACTTCGGCTTTCTCCTGTAATACATCAATTTCTTCCTGAATATCCTTGTGTTCATCTTTGTCGGAATAATACCGGCTATTGTCAATTCCCCCATGATAAAATAAACCAATGGTTAGTACAGAATCATAATTGTGAAAATAACGCGTCCGCATTTTGTTCATAACACTGTGGTATCCATACCACCCGCATTCTCCGTTTTGTTCGTCATAAGCCACATGACAGCGTCCAAATTGGCCGTAAAATCTTTCACCATTGGTTTTGCGCATCAATGCTGCCAAATGCTGGTAAATATTTTCTTCCCTCCATATATACTGAAAGGTGGTATTCTCGTATTTGTTCCATTGGTCGTATTCTTTCAACCAACTTACAGATTGATTTACTTCATCAAATTTTTCGCCCAGCCAGCTGCGAAATATTGGATTTAAACTATCGTAATACCGAATGAATTCCGTAATAGTCGGATTGATATAAAATGGTGCAGTCTGATATCCCTCGTAATGATAGGTGCTGCTTTCGTCTCTTGCTTTTTCATATTCATCCAGACCCACTTTTACCATGTAAGCAGCCGCCCCTTTTACAGATTCCACACCCACTCTGATTGCAGAAGGAATATTCTCAACGGGAAGCAATTCCGCCAACCGCATCAACGGCAAATCATTAAACCTCTCTACGTCAATTCCATAAACATGGATTTTAAGTGAATCAGGTAAAGACATATTGTAACTGCGCAACCTGTTGAATAAATCCATATATCTGGGCGATGTGGTAGCCCTTAAATAATTGGTTGCTGCAGTATCTTTAGGATTTAAAATATACCGATTTAAGAAATGCGCTCTGGCTTCTCCGAGCTCAATAATAAAATTACGAAGCCCGAGTTTTTTATTTAAATAGCGCAACATTTTCAATTCCATTTTGGAATTGAATTTTACATACATATGGTTTTCACCTGTCATGATCAAGCGCGCATTTTTAACAGATGCATCAATCATATCAAAGCCTTCAAAATCATCGTTGTTCCGAATATCTATTTCTGTGCTCGCACCGGGAACCTGGGCAGAAATGTATCCGAAAAATATGTATGCGAAAAAAAATAATAATTTTTTCATTAATAATTCCTCCAAAAAATTGGTGCACAAAAACCAAATCCAAGACTCCAGGTTAGCGCATTATTGGAAAGTCCTCCTGCGCTGCCGGTATATACCCCATCCAGTTTCCAGGAACTGCGGCTCAGATCCCATTGTTGCCCTACCATTGCAACAATGTAAAATGGCATTAAATCCAAATAGGCCTGTGTTGAAATTCCAAATACCAGTGCAGGATTTATATACACTTTTGGCGCTGAATACGCATATACATAAAGCCCTGAATCCAATCCCGGATTTTGGGTAATGGAATGTCTGTAATAAGCCAGATCTGTTGAAACACCCCATTTTAAATTCTTTCTAAATATTAAAGATTCCGATCCGGAAATAACCAAAACCGAAGAATTAAAATTGCTCGCGCTGGAATATCCGCTTCCGTAATAGGCGCGAAAAAAGGACTTATCTGCGGCGCTTACCGAAAATTCGGCTCCTAAATATTCAATATATCCGAGACGCTCCATCCCTGCATCGTTTAATTGCTTGTCTACACGGTCTAAATCTATATTATTGTGCATCCTGGCACCACCAATTCGGATTCGGGCTGCTTTCGCATTCTCACTGTTGAAATAGGGAGAATATTTTGAACCAGCGGTGGTTGTGTCATATTCCCACTCATCATCATCATACACACCAACTCCATCATTGAGCAAAATAAATTGAAATTCGTCTTTAAGTTTTAAATCCTCTTTTAGTTTTTTCAGATCCACAATTACAGCCGTATTGGTTTTGGTTCGTTTAAAAAGCGTTTCCAATTCTTCTTCATATTGCTTGTGTAATTTGCTCGCGATGCCTTCCGATTTTCCCAATTCCCGCGAATAATAAATTCCCATATTCACCACGTTCTTTTCATTGCTTTCTTCGCTGTGTTTTAGCTTGTATACCAAAGTACTGAAATCGTAGGGTCCACAGCCTCTTGGTACACGATTTCCCGCAGCATGGCACATGCTGAACTGGCCAAAAAATTTCTCATTGGGATATTGTTGTAATAACGCATTCAATCTTCGAAATAATTCTTCTTCGCGCCAGGTATATTCAAATGCCGTTTGTCTGTATTTGGTATAAGTTTTATACTCCTTAAGCCACCCCACTGCCTGATCAAATTCACCAAACCGCCTGCCCAGCCAACTTTCAAAACGTGGCTTCAGGCTATCGTACATCTTCATAAATTCCTCTACACTCATACGAACTGAAAACGCAGAAGGATTATAAAAATAATTGTCGGATTCGGTCATGTTTCCATCTCTTTGCCTTTCGTATTCTTCCAAACCACGGGAAATAATATATTTCGCAGTTCCGCGTATAGCTTCTGCCGGAATTCGCAAATCATCCGGCACACTGTCTTCTGAAAAGCACTGTGACATTTGCACCAATGGCAGAGCATTGCTTCTCTCTACATCAATTCCAAATACACGAATTTTTACCGAATCAGCGAGTTTGGAATTTAATTTTTTGAGGTTTTTATATAACCTCATGTATTTTACCGTAGATACCGATTGCAACAATTTCTCAACTGTAGAATCTCCCTCGCTGATATACTGGTTTACCAATGCAGCTTTGGCTGCACTGCTTTCCATCAGGTAATTGCGCATTCCCACTTTATAATTCATATATCGCAGGGTTTTAAATTCCACCTTGGCATTAAATGGTGTGTAATTAAAATTTTCGCCTGTAAGAAAAAGTCGGTGCGTGTTTAACATAGAATCCAAAACTGAAAAACCGGAATAATCCGCATTGTTTCCAATGTCGATAGGCACCATAGTGCTATCCTCATCGACATCCTTTTGTGCAGAAATAACTCCTGTTTGCAGGACAATTAAAAAGAGAAAAAAATATTTCAACATGTTATTTAATATTTTGTACTTCCATGTGCCGGAAGCATTCCGTAACATGATCATTAACCATACCCGTGGCCTGCATGTGGGCATAGCATACCGTGCTGCCCACAAATGCAAATCCCGCTTTTTTTAATTCTTTACTCATGATATCACTTTGTTCCGTAGTTGCCGGAACATTTCCTGTGGATTTTACTTTTTTATTAATGGTTTTGTGGTCGGTAAATTTCCAGAGATAATCACAAAATGTATCCCCGGATTCCACCACCTTTAAGAATTGTTTGGCATTGGTGATTGCACCGCGAATCTTTGCCTGGTTGCGAATAATACCTTCATTAGCCATTAATTTCAAATAATATTTCTCATCTATTTTCGCCATTTTTTCCGGGTCAAATTGAAAAAATGCCTGGCGAAAATTCTCCCGTTTTTTTAAAATGGTATACCAGCTTAATCCGGCCTGAAATGTTTCCAGAATTAAAAATTCAAACATTTTCAAATCGTCGTACACCGGCACCCCCCACTCTTCATCGTGGTACCGGATGTACAAATCATCTTTCAAACACCAATTACAGCGATTCGGTTCTTTCATCATCAAACCAAATTCATCACCTGTTCCTTAATCTGTTCCAGCTTTTCCTTCATCAAAACCACTGCCTGCTGCATTCCGAAATGGTTGCTTTTTACTCCGAGAGTATTCATTTCCCTTCCCATTTCCTGTGCAATGAAATTCAGTTTTCTACCCAATGGTTCCGCTGTTAAACAACTGTCGAAATAATCCATGTGCTGCAACAGTCGCTGTTTCTCTTCCACTATATCCCATTTTTCCAAATACAATAACAATTCCTGTTCAAATCGACTTTGGTCTGAAATATTTTCTTTTACATGTTCCTGTAAATTGCCATAAATTCTTTCACGCAATCCCTGTCTTCTGCTTTCCTCATTGCTTTCCACCACATGCAGTTGTTCCCGTATAAAAGTGGTGGCATCTTTTAATTTGTTTCCGGTGTTTGCTCCTTCCTGTTTTCGAAATTCCACCAAATGGTTCGCCGCAGTTGCAGTGAGCTGAACTATTAGTTTTTTATGTTCATCGGAAAGCGTTTTTTCAGGAGTACTAATCACATCCTGCATGCGAATTATTTCGCGAAATGGATCTCGGAATTCTAAACCCAGTTTATCTCCTAATCCTTTCAATTTTTGATAATATGCCGCTGCAAGGGATTCGTTGAGTTTTACATCAGATGGATCAATAAACTGGTCGCCATATTCAATGTTGTACATGATGGTAACAGTACCGCGCTCCAGTTTTTCAGTCAGCATTCTGCGTATTTCGGGATCAATTTCCATTAAAAAACGGGGAAGACGGAGATCCAGATCCAGGTACCTCCCATTAAGCGAGCGCATTTCACAGCTTACCCTCAATCCTTCACTTTCACCTTCGGCGCGGCCGTAGCCGGTCATGCTTTGAATTTGTATTGTATTGGCCAATGCAGCGAAAATAAGGAATTTTCAGATGATTTGCAGGACACAGATGCTTGCCCGTGCCGATACGGACGGGTGGGATGTCAGATGTGAGAAGTGGGATATCATATGTTCGAAGTACGATGTTCGAAGTGGGAAGTTTTTTACGATGGTGCTTGTATAATCGGTCTCGTTGTCGGTAAACGATTTCAGCGCTCTGGTAATCCGCGAATCTGTTATTTGGCTGAAAGCTACCGACAACGCAAAGCCTAACACAAATTTTGGAGGTTCGAAGTGGGATGTTTTTGCGATCGGGCTTTGCTGTATGGTTCTGTTGCCGGTAAATGATTTCAGCACTCTGGTTATCCGCGATTTTGTTATTCAGCTGAAAGCTACCGACAACGCACAAGATATACCTAAAAAATTCATTCCCCGAATTCTCCTAAATTTGCCGTAATGAAGAAAATCAGCAGTATTCTTCTCGCTGTATGTTGTTTTTGCACATTGCCTTTTGGTACTTCATGCACAGGCAAAGTGGAAAATGAGGATTCCACACTAACAGAAGAAAAAAAAGTTCAAAATAAATTTCCGGAAATGTCTGGCGACCTTGCATATACCTATATCGAAAAACAATTGCAATTTGGGCCAAGAGTACCGGGAACCGCAACCCATAAAGCCTGTGCCGGGTGGCTTCGCAGCGAATTGCAAAAATTCTGCGATACCGTATTAATCCAGGAAGCTATGGTGAAAACATTCGATGGAAAATCTGTACCTATTATCAATATAATTGGCCAGTTCAAACCCGATACTTCCCAGAGAATTTTACTGGCATCGCACTGGGATAGTCGCCCCTGGGCAGATGAAGATCTAAAAGACCACGACAAACCCATTCCTGCCGCAAATGATGGTGCAAGTGGTGTTGGCATTTTATTGGAACTCGCATCCAAACTAAAAAACACCCCTCCGGGAATTGGTGTGGATATTGTTTTTTTTGATGCTGAGGATATGGGTAAACCGGAGGCGATGAATTCTTATTGTCTGGGCAGTGAATATTGGGCTAAAAACCCGTTACCGAATGGTTACAAAGCCAACTGCGGCGTACTTTTAGACATGGTTGGAGGAAAGGATGCCCAATTCTTTTACGAAGGTTACAGCTACCAAAATGCATTTAAAATATTGTCGCATACCTGGGGCATAGCAGCAGAACTCGGGTTTGCTGCACGTTTTGTACCGGAGGCAATCGGAAATATTACGGATGATCACCAACAGGTAACTTTGCATACCCAAATTCCAATGATGGATATTATCCAATACGACAAACAAACCAAAAACTTCGCATACTTTTGGCACACACATAACGACAATATGGAAGCCATTGATAAAAACACCCTGAAAATGGTAGGAACAGTAATTTCAGCATTGGTATTTAATCCCCCATTTTGATGACAGATATACTTGCCATTGGCGCACATCCGGATGATGTTGAACTCGGAGCCGGCGGCACCGTGCTGCGGCATATACAACTCGGGAAAAAAGTGGTGATTGTGGATCTCACTGCAGGGGAACTTGGCACCAGAGGAAATGCACAACTCCGCGAACAGGAAGCCGCTGCGAGCGCCCGAATTTTGGGGGTAGAGGAAAGGGTAAATCTGGGTTTAAAAGATGGTTTTTTTGAAAATGATGAGCCCAGTTTGCTGGAATTGGTAAAAGTAATTCGCCATTACCGTCCTTTGATAGTGCTTGCAAATGCAGTAAATGACAGACACCCCGACCACGGCAATGGTGCAAGCTTCGCATCGCGGGCTTGTTTCCTTGCAGGACTGAGAAAAATTGAAACGGAATATTTTGGAAGTGCTCAGGAACCTCACAGACCAAATGCCGTGTATCACTATATACAAGACCGTTTTATTCATCCGGATCTGGTAATAGATATTACAGATTTTTACGACAAAAAAATGGAGGCCATTCTCGCATTTTCCAGCCAGTTTTACAAGGATGGAGAAGACAAAGAACCCGGAACACCCATATCCGGGGAGGATTACCTGCGTTTTTTGGAAGGTCGCGCAAGGGAAATGGGAAGAATTATCGGTAGCATTTTTGGGGAAGGATATACCACAGAAAGAGCTCCGGGAATAAATAGTTTCTCTGATTTGTTATAACTGCCATTTACCAACGTTAAATAAATAGTATTCATTTAACGTTAATACATATATCCCTTGCACCTGTTTTTTAAATATGGACTGTTCTCTATTTTTTTATTTCAATCGCTGCACGCACAGTATTGGAAAACGGATGATTTGATGAAGCTGAAACCGATTGGAATTGGTACACAAAAGGTGGATACTACCATCGCTGTTTTTCTCCCCATGCCATTTTCACAATCGAATTTTTTGGATATTTCCCAATTAAAAAAAATCCCAGGGAACGAATGGATTTACGGGGTTCATTTGGTGTATACCCGCTTTAGGGAAGTGGATACTTTCAACCAGCCAAAATTAAATTACCATCGCTTTGAAGAATTAAAAAAAACATATCCCGTTTTATTCGATTTAAAAGACATTGAATGGAAAGTGTTGGAGCAAAGAGAAGCCACCACCAGAGAAAGGGCGACAACCTGCTTTCACGGATTCGTAATTTATTTAAAGAATTTACCCCCACCCGATTTGTTAAAAAAAGAACTCAGTTTTATTTCTAAAATTGTGGATTCTTACAGCGACACCTTAATCTGGGTGCCCGAAAAAATTGATTATAAAATCAAAAAAAGAAAAGTTGAAACCGGATTTTATATTCCAAAAAGCGATAAAAAGAAAAAGGCCGGAGAAAAATTTTCATCCTCCGGAATCTGGCAACGGGAGCCTGAATACAAAGTGCAATGGGATTCCACAATTAAGAAAAAAACGAATGGTTATTGGATGCGAATTGGGAAATTTGACACATCGGCTTTTATTGGAACCGATGAATTCAACACATTAACCAAACGCAAATGGAGCACGAAGATGGCCGTAGTTACTGACGTTACTGGAAGTATGGGTCCATTTTCCACCCAAATTATGTTGTGGTTGAAATACAGTCCAGAAGTTTTGAAACAAGGCCGATTTGCATTTTTTAATGATGGCGATGGCACTCCGGATATGCTGAAGAAAACAGGAAGTACAGGTGGAATTTATTTCGCATCCGGAGGAAATTTTGATTCCGTTTTTTCCAGGATGAAATTCACCATGAACAAAGGTTTGGGTGGCGATATTCCGGAAAATGATCTCGAAGCGGTATTAAAAACTATCGCCAACTGGCCGGATACAGATACCATTTTATTGGTTGCAGATAATCAGGCACCAATCAAGGATATTGCATTAATAGACAGAATTAAAATACCGGTTTCCGTGATGGTTTGCGGGGTATATGACCGGGTAAATCCGGATTATATTGAACTGGTGAAAAAAACAGGAGGAAGATTATTTGTCCTGGACAAAGAAATTTCTAATATAAAAAATATCAAATCCGGTCAAAGGGAACTCATCGGTGGCAAATGGTATGAATGGCGAAAAGGAACCTTTGTGCAGGTGATGTAGATTTCGCATTTAATTCAACCAAACCTTTCCATAGGTGAAATGGTTTTAAATGAAACATGACATTTATTACACTCACCCTCTTTTACTTTGGTAAATTCGCGGCCGGAAAATGATAGAAACGGATATCATCATTATTGGCGCAGGTCCGGTTGGGCTTTTTACAGTTTTTGAAGCCGGTCTGCTCAAATTGCATTGTCACCTCATTGATGTTTTGGCCAAGCCAGGCGGGCAACTTACGGAAATTTACCCCAAAAAACCCATTTACGATATTCCCGGTTTTTGGGAAGTTACCGCAGAGGAACTCGTGCATAACCTGATCAAACAGGGTTCTCCGTTCAAGCCTGGTTTTACTTTGGGAGAAAGGGCCGAAACCATAGAACAGACCGAAGACGGAAAGTTCATCGTTACTACCAACAAAGGCACCTTGCATAAGGCGCCAAACGTTGCAATAGCAGGTGGTTTGGGTTGTTTTGAACCGCGAAAACCTCCTATATCCAATATTGCAGAATTTGAAGACAAGGGCGTGGACTATATCATCCGCGATCCGGAGAAGTTTCGGAATAAAAGTGTGATCATAGCCGGTGGTGGAGATTCCGCGCTGGATTGGAGTATTTTTCTATCGGACATCGCAAGCTCAGTAACACTGGTACACAGAAGAACTGAATTCCGCGGGCATCCGGATAGTGTTCAAAAAGTAATCGATCTTTCCAATACAGGTAAAATACATTTAAAAACCAATTCAGAAGTTATTGGCTTAATGGGAAACGGGCAACTGGACAGCGTTTTGATGGAAGAAACAGGTAAAACGAATTACGCGATGGAAACCAATTATTTCCTTCCTCTGTTTGGTTTATCACCCAAACTGGGACCAATAGCAGACTGGGGTTTGAACGTGGATAAGATTGCAATTGAAGTAAACACCGTGGATTACAGCACCAACATCCCCGGAATTTATGCAATTGGTGATATCAATACATACCCGGGTAAACTCAAACTCATTCTCTGTGGTTTTCATGAAGCCACTTTAATGGTTCAATCTGCATTTAAACGCATTTATCCAAATAAAAATCTCGTGCTGAAATACACCACCGTAAATGGCGTGCAGGGTTTTGAATAATTCTATCAGGCCTTGTTAAAACCAGGCAAAATCAGAATTTCTAATACATTCCACTTTCTCTCCACCACACCCTACTAGTATATCTAACCTTACTATCTTCGCTATTCTTGCTATCCTTGCTAATTGCTATCCTTGCCATCCTTGCTATTCTACTATCCTTGCTAACTGCCATCCTTGCTAACTGCTATCCTTGCTAACTGCCATCCTTGCTATCCTTGCTATTCTACTATCCTTGCTAACTGCCATCCTTGCTAATCAGCTATTCTCGCTATCCTTGCTAACTGCCATCCTTGCCATCCTTGCTAATCAACTATTCTCGCTATCCTTGCTAACTACCATCCTCGCCATCCTTGCTTCCCTTGCCATCCTCGCTATCCTTCCTTCCCCCGTTACAACAAAAGTTACATTGCGTGTGTCAAATCTATGCCACATTCGTGTCAGCGACATCCATTTTTCGTTAAATTGCACTAATATCGAATATGACAAACCCCTAAGTCATCATGCCTATGAAGCACATTTTGCCTTTAATCGCTATGACTACCCTGATATTGGGAACCGTTGCCTGCAAAAAAGAAAGGCCACCGGTGACGAAGGAAACTGCCATTATTGGATCGGAATGGTACCATCCGGTTACCGATTCAGAAAATCATTGGACAAGGTATTTTGGGGATCAAACCGGAAAAGATCCATACTATCGCACAGACATGTTTGCTCCTGATATTACTACAGATGTGATGAACAACTCTGTGGTTTTGATTTATGCAAAACTTCGGGGATATGATGAATTGGTTTGGCCGATAGATTATGTAGGATTATTGCCAACGGCGGTTTATCTCTCCTCCTTCCAAAATTCAGAAGATCAGTGGTCCATTGGACTTTCATCAGGAAATATTTCCATACGTCTTAAAAATAGTTTGAATAATTACCCTGTAAATGGGCCGGATGCACGACATGAATTCCGATATATAATCGTACCTAAAAATTCAAATGTCACGGGCCAGAAACCTGTTACAAGCAATCCATTGGGACAATACAGCGAAGACGAATTGCGCAGCCTGCCATACGATGAAGTATGCCGCATGGCGGGGTTGGATGAATAAATTCCAATAAAACATCTCCCTTTTTAGCATTTGCATTTCGTTGCTTCGAATAGGAATCCGCTAAAAATCTAGAAGTCGTAAATTCATTTTTTCATTCCCTTCATTTTTTCATTTCTTCATTTTTTTACTTCACAGCCTAATCGAGCCAGAGGCCTTCAGCCGGCAGCTAGCAGCCTGAAGCTTGTGGCTTGCAGCTTGTGGCTACATTCCCGATATTGCGCCCCCATGCCCGCCCTCTCATTCCTAAAAAAACCCTGGTTCCGCTTTCTACGCAAATGGATAATTCGCATTGTTTTGGGTTATCTGGCATTATCCATTTTACTGGTAATACTTTTCAAATGGGTAAATCCAAAATGGAATTGGACCATGATTTCTCAAAAAATGCGGGTAGAAAAAAAGGGAATGGTATTTCAAAAAAAATGGGTGGATATCGAACAAATTTCTACCCAAATGCAGCTTGCCGCAATTTGTGGGGAAGACCAGCATTTTACCGAACATTTTGGATTTGATTTTCATGCCATTAGCGCAGCTGCTTCTCACAATGCCCGTGGTAAAAAAGTGCGTGGTGCCAGCACTATTACCCAACAAACAGCCAAGAATGTTTTCCTTTGGAATGGTGGCGGGTATTTCCGAAAGGCAATTGAAGCGTGGTACACCCTGTTAATTGAAATTATCTGGGGTAAAAAAAGAATTATGGAAGTGTATTTAAACGTGGCGGAAACCGGTGAAGGTGTATTTGGAGTAGAAGCAGCTGCGAATAAATATTTTCACATTTCCGCATCCAAATTAAATACCTGGCATGCGGTACAAATTGCAAGTATTTTGCCTAGTCCCAGAAAGTGGAATATGAACAAATATCCTGCGTATGGAAGGCGACATGTAATTCTCACAGCAATGAATAAATACAACATCCAACTCACGTATTTAAAATAAAAAAAGGCTCCCGGAAAATCCGGAAGCCTTTGTAAAATACCCCACCGAAAGCTCAGTCTTTTTTTCCCAGAAGCAGCACGTTATTCACTTCAATCTCCGTCACATTGCGCTTCTCGCCATTCTTGTCCTCGTAGCTGCGGTTTGTCAACTTCCCCTCCACAGCAATCTCACGCCCCTTGGCGACATACTGACTGATATATTTCGCTGTTGTTCCCCAGGCAACAAAGTTGTGCCAGGTAGTATTTTCCACTTTTTCGCCGGCGGCATTTTTGTAGAATTCATGGGTGGCTACACTAAAACGTGCCATCATTTTTCCGCCATTTAATTCGCGCACTTCAGGTGCATTTCCAACATAACCGATGATTTGAACAGAATTTCTCAGATTTTTCATAATAATTTTTAATGATTTAATTTAACTGATTGTATATTTTTTTTGAACTTATTTATTGTGTTGCCTCCACAGTGCGTTTGTTTTTGTTTCCGGTGAACATCAGCTCCGCCGCCACAATTTCTGTAACTGTGTGTTTTTTGCCATCGGTATCCTGATAGGATCTGCTGGAGAGCTTGCCTTCCAAAGCAATGCTGCTGCCTTTGGTCACGTGTTTTTGAATAAAGCCCGCCATGCTGCCCCAGGCCACTACTTGATGCCACTGGGTGTTTTGTACTTTTTCTCCTTTTGAATTTTTAAAACTCTCGTGGGTGGCAACGCTAAAACGCGCTGCAATTTTACCGCCCTGGAACTCACGTACTTCTGGAGTGTTACCTACGTTTCCGATGATCTGAACTGAATTTCTCATGTTTTTCATAATACTTGTAATTAAAATTTAAAAAATGTTTTTGTCGTTTGTTGATGCAAAGTTGTGGGCCCTCCAAAAACCAACCCGTATTTCTTCCGTTTACTTACGGATTTATCCGATTATAAACGTTTATAAACGGCTGGCAAAATGATTTAAACCCTTTGTGTACAAGGTTTTTTGTGGATTTTGCTGAGGAAGGTAAAAACTCGTGGATTTGTGAAATTTTATTTTGTTCCTTTATGAGAATCTGCATTAATCTACCCATTTAGGGCCCAATAAGTTGGCTTGGAAATAATGGGGATTCTTTTATTTTTGTGGGAATAGAAGTCATCCTTATAGTACGCAAAATGGGTGCATTGGGATGGTTTTTTCATCCATATAAGGACGTTAGCGGTCATACTATGACGAAAACTCAACACATTAAACACCAAACGATAAAGTGACGACAAATTGGTATCATATAACGACTGGACAATTTGGGTATCCCCAACCAGAAAATGATTTTGGCTACATAAATAAAACCTATGACAGTTCAAATGCTTGTTTGACTTGTAATATTGGACTTAGACAAAAAGACGAATTCAGATTTCGGAGTGAACCGAAAGCACAGCACAGCCAGTTCTTAGGACTAAATTGGGTCTTTGACCAGGTTTTTGTTAGACAAAGCGTTAAAGATGTTTTTGAACAAGAAGGAATTACAGGAATTGAATTTTCGCAACCAGTAATTAATAAAACTGGACTTCCTATAGGCGGACTGTATCAATTACGAGTTGACAGTTTGCTTTCCAATGGACTTTTAACCGATAATTTGAAATCTGAAGTTTGCGAACGTCCTAAAGACAAAAGCATGTTTAAATTTTTACAAGCCAATAAAAGCAAACTTGCAGAAGGACCATTTTGCGGACAAACAAAGTTCAACTTTCCGCAAGTCGACAATTGCATAAAATTAAAGGGAGAGGCTCTTGACAATAAAACCGACATTGTAAGATTGGATTATTATTTTGGGAGTGGTGGCAGTGCTAATAGACCAATAATCATTTCAGACAGAGTTAAACAAATAATTGACAGAGAAAAATGGAGAGGAGCATTTTTACAACAAATAGAACTTGTATGACAGAAGCACGAACCGCTAACAGCACATTTGCAATAGGCGGGGTTTTGTGCTGATCGGAAGTTCAGTGCTCCGAATGAACATTTGTTCTAAAAAGCCCGCCCATCGCAAATCTGCAAACCGTTATAGCCGATTGTGAAAAGACAGTAAAATTCATTAACCTCACATTGAGAACAAAAAACAAAATACATATGAGAAAAATATTTAAATCACTTTATTCACTTCTTTTGGTTATTGCCATTAGTGGATGTGAAAAACCTTGCAATGAAAGCCTGAGAATCGGTGAAATTGTGCAAATTCCTATTCAATTCAATGGTTTTAGTATTTCGGAAATTGACAACATTTTAGTGTACAGAATAGACAATTCTAATACAAGTGTAGGTGACACTTTCCTTTTGAGAGACATTCTCTGGGCAAATTATGCTCGTTCGACAAATGAAATTATTACTGACAGGGAATCCAGCAAAGCTCAAAGTCAGTTTGGTCGTTATGACAGCTATTTTGACAATTGCACTCTCATATTTGATTGGTATACTGGAAAAGACACCCTTTTGAATATTGAAATAAAAAAGTCACAGGAGAAAATTAAAGGTTGTCACGAAAATGACCCGAATGTAAAAATAGACAAATTATCCTTTATTCATAAAGGAAAGACTATTACTAAAGATGAATCAATCCAAATAGACAAGTAATTCCTGACATAAATGAGAATTTATTCACTGACAAATAAGACAAGAAACAGAACAACCGGCTATAACAGCACCTACCCAAAAGGCGGAGTTTCGTGTTCCAAAGACAGTTTTGTGGTTATTGAAAGTATAGCCTTTCGACACCGCTCAAGGCTCATTATCCGAAAGATAGAAGATATTAGAATTGAAAACTCCAACCATTGCAAGCCTACAAACCGATACAGATAATGCACACGAAAAAGAAAACTACTACAATACTATTTGGACTTCTTGTCATTGTAGCCTGTTCTTCCACACAGAAAACTAATGATAAAGAATATTTTGAAGGAAAAATAATGTATAAAAACGAGTTCGTTATTAAAACTAACAAAGTGGACTCAGCATACCTTGACAAAGCATTTGGAAAGGCTGCAAACCTATATTTTAAAGAGGGAAATTATTTGGAATTGTATGACGGTGGTACAATGTTGGAGCAGCTTTACCTTAAGCAAGACAATAAAACATATGTAAGGAAAAATCAAAGTGACACATTATATTGGTATGACTGCGGAAGGCCAGGGCAAAAAATGTTAAAATTTGAAATTAATCCTAAAAAAGAAAAGATACTTGGCATTGACTGTGATGAACTTGTGACTTACTACCCCAACAAAACCGTTAGTTTTTATTTTAACTCAGACACTTTGAGAATAAATCCTGAGTGGCACAGGAACTTTACAGCATTCAATAAAAATTTAAATACTCAAAATATGAAAGCAGTCTATTTGAAATATAAAATTGAGTACCCAGACTTTATAGCAACCGTTACAGCAACCACAATATCAAGACAACAAATTGATAATAAATTATTTTCTGTTCCAAAAAACAAAATACTCATTGAAGACAAATAGCATTAACACATTCAGCACCTACAAAATATATAGGGTTTCGCGCTTCGTAGCATGTCAAGTGCTGGCTGAAAGTTCAGCCCTTCGACTTCGCTCAGGGCTCGCTCTTCGAAAGATATTAGTGTTAAAATACACGCACCAAGAAATTCATCTCATTGGAAGTTCCCAAGAAATTATGCCCCGTTTTAATCATTAATAAAAAAAATAATTCATACGTTAAATGAAATACGTATTGATAATCATACTATTTTCTGGATTTACTTGCACCAAACCATTTCCACGGCAAAGCAATTCCACAAAAACCAATACGTCACCAATTGCAATATACCGAAAAGTGATTTCAGATTCCTCGAATACCTTGGAGAATGTAGAGAAAATTCTAAAACTGCAATATACGCTTTGGGGATGCGCCTGTGCCAATTGGATATCCTTTGAGGATGTCAGGAAATATAAGGACTCCGGCTTTTCAAAGCACCATATCTTTATTGAACCTGCATCACCTGAATTGTACAATCCCGCAAGCGACACCACATTTGATGTTTTTAAGGAACAAATTACAGTAACAGGTAAATTCTATGTGAAGGATGATTATCCACACCCAACATTTCAAATGGAAGAACAAATAGAAAAAGCAAGGGTATTTCAATACACAAAAATTAAAAGAATAAAAGAAAATGCTACTAAGTAATAGTACTAAGTATAAATTAAAATGTACATTGAAATTCTGGTTACATTTTTTAAGTTGAAAAAAGTTATCCATAAAAAAGTCAAGCAATAAACCATGCGTCACCGGACGGCCCATTGGATGAAAAGCGCAAACAAACAAGATGTAGGATTTGTGAGTGGGGAGGCCCTTGCCATAGAAAGGGCGCAGCTAAGCCGGTTCAGTTTTTGCCAATAAAAAAGGAATTAAGTGTTGCGTCCCCTTGGCAAAAACCTTAGCGGCGGGGTAAATCCAAATCGTAGTTTGTAAGCTTTTCATCCGAAGGGCCTAGCCCGCCCGTACCGTTCGGGCGGGCTTTTTGGCTCCACCTTTTTTGCAATGAAAAAAGGTGGTAAACAACTGATTTTACCCAACACTATTTTTATTGCTCACTATTATATATTTAAGACATTAAATACTTTCAATATCTTTGAATATTCCTTTCCCATGAATCCCCAAAATTCATTTGCATTCATCCTCTCCAATCTGGAAACCAACATAGTCACTTTTCAATCCCTGCTGCAGGTTTCTTCTCCAGAAATGGTTCAATTCAAACCCGTATCGGACAAATGGAATTTACTTGAAGTTGTTTGTCATTTATACGACGAAGAACGCGAGGATTTCCGCCCAAGGATCGCGCATATAATAGAGCAGAAAGAGGGTGAATTTACATCCATCAATCCTCCACAATGGGTTACTGAAAGAAAATATGCTGAACGAAATTTTGAAGAAATGAAAGTAAAATTTTTTGATGAGCGCAGACTGTCTATACTTTGGCTTCAAAATAAAATAGATGCAGATTGGAATTTGGTATATCAGCATCCCACCCTGGGAACCTTATCCGCATCTATGTTGCTTGCCAACTGGCTCGCACATGATTATTTGCACATGCGTCAAATCCTGGGTTTGCGCCATGCATACCTGCAACAATACTCCGGTGAAGATCTCGGATATGCCGGCAATTGGTAAACTGCATCAACCAACTGATCTTTTTTTTGTAATATCGGACAATGAATCAGGAAACCTTCAAAGCCATTCAAGGCCCTTTAAAAGATACATACAGAGAAAACCCTGAACAGGCTATAGTTACCCTTCGCGCCAGCGGAATCATGGGAGAGAATGTTTCCTGTAAAGTGGAAACCGGAAAAGCACTGGTACAGGCAGGTTTACACCCCGCCACAGGTGGCGATGGAACATTTATCTGCAGTGGAGATATGCTGCTGGAAGCCTTGGTGGCATGTGCAGGAGTAACACTGGGTGCAGTTTCTACATCGCTCGGAATTCCAATAAAAAATGGAAATGTAAGGGCAGAAGGCGATATCGATTTTCGCGGTACTTTGGGGGTAAGCAAAGAAGCCCCGGTTGGGTTTAAAAATATCCGGCTTTATTTTGATTTGGATACCGATGCCGATGAAGAACAACTAGCTGCATTATTAAAACTCACTGAAAGGTATTGTGTGGTATTGCAAACCTTAAAACACAGCTGCGAAATCAGTTCTCAATATTCCTGAAAATGAAAATTCCGAAATATATTTTCCTGGTTACTTTGCCCTTCCAATGGATATTATTGTCCGGAAATTCGAATTCTACCAGGGGGGACGAGAGAATTTTACAAGCAGATTCTTTCCATCTGGGCAACGGGAAAAAAGTTTTTACGGCACAATGCAGTGGTTGTCATGGTGTCGCCGGACAAGGAAGTTACGGCCCAAATCTCTGCGATAAGTATTGGATTCACGGGGCACATTATCACAATATTGTGCATATTATTAAACACGGCACTTCCAATGGAATGACTTCGTTTAAACACAAATTAAAACATCACGATGTGCGCGATGTAGCGCATTATGTGCTGAGCCTGCAGGGCAGCAAACCCGCAAATGCAAAAGCTGCAGAAGGAAAATTGCATTAATATTTTTTTTATTAAATGCAATTCCTTTTATCGGTTTTCTATTGTACGTTCATTTTAAATATCGAACATTTTTCATTTATTAAAACTCAATGAATTTCTTATATATCTTCCCCCATCCCGACGATGAATCTTTTGGTCCCTCCCCAGCTATGTTTCAACAATTGCAGCAAGGGCATCAGGTGCACTTGCTCACCCTCACCCGCGGAGGGGCTACCAAACAGCGCTTCCGACTGAATTTTTCTGTGGAAGAAATGGGAAATGTGCGTGTGCAGGAAATGCAAAAGGTAAATGCAATTTTAAAACTTACTTCCATGAATATTCTAGATTTGGAAGACGGCGGACTCACCAAAATAAATCCGATAGAATTGGGAAATATTGTTAAAGAATATATTCAGAAAACACAGGCAAATATTGTTGTCACTTATCCGCAACACGGCATCAGCGGGCATTTCGACCATCTTACCATCCATTCCGTAACCAAACAGGTTTTTTGCGAATTACAAGGCAACAAAGAATTTTCATTTTTAAAAAGACTGGCATTTTTTACCTTGACAAAACCGGAAACCGGGGTGGGAAATCCCAATGCAAAATTCTCAGCAGAATCTGAGATAGATTGTATCATCAAATTGGAATTACCGGAAATAAATATTTTAAAAGAAACCTTGCATTGTTATGAAACTTATAAGGATGTCATTCAACAATTGGATGTAATCAATGAAATTGGGAATAAAGTGCATTTTGAAATCTGGAATGAGAATTACAAACCCGTAATTCACGATTTAACGGAGCATCTTATTCTTTAACAAACCTTCTAATGCTGCTGGGATGAAAGGTTCTCCAGCTATGCCAGAACTCCTGATAAACCGGGGCGTTTTCTGCCTGATATTGTAAAACCATAGCAGGATTCACAGAAGCAACTTTGCCTGTCGAAAAATATAAAATGCCATCCTTCGCTTCGACATGTTCATTCCCCTCAAAATAATATGAATTTTTGAATTGACCTATAGATTCCTTTACAAAATATGCGGAATAACTCATGTTATCTTTATGCATAAAAATCAACAGCGTTTTGCCATCTAAAGTATCAACAATCCAACGGGATTTTTTCAACTTATTCCAGTCGTAAACATATGCTTTATTTTTGCCCTGAATTCCCAACACCCAACTCTTCTCTTTCCAGCTTCCGGTATCGCTTCCGGTGAGTTTGCTGCCGGAATTTCCCTTGTCGAATTTGGACATTCTTTTATATTTATCTGTGAAATTCGAATCCCACTGCAATACTTTTCCATCGGGATGTAATTGCAACCATTCGCGCAAGGTCATTTGCACAGATGGAAATTCTGGCAATTTCTGACCTTTCAGCCTTCCTGCACAAGCCTCCCCATTTTCCTGACGCCACCAGGTACCTGTTGTTTTATCTTCAAACATGGCATTAAAATGATCCATTCCTACAAGCTGAAATTCTTCCTGTTTTCCGTTCACCACGGGTTCAAAAACCCTTCCGGTGCGACATACCGTGCAATAGGTAACAAATACGGATTTCCCTGAAATGGTATCCAAAACCCGATGGTGGTACCCAATCATTTCTATAGGATAGGCGCGGCTTTCATTGCCATAAGTTACCCCAATTACCAATTTTTCCGGAAGTATTTTATTATCTTTCACCGAAGCAAATTTTTTCACTTTTATAGGCCGGAACATATTGCTTGCAGTCATTGGAAAATTAAAGAAATAAGTTACTGCTGCAACAACCAAAAGGCAAATGGAAGTGAGGATTTTATACCTGCGAAATGTCGGCATAACAGACATAATTGTAAGCAGGTACAACACCATACGAATGGGCCATTTCCATGCGTTCAGAAAATGGGCAAATCCAACCACATTCCAACGCTGGCTTCCGGGCATGGGCATAATGAAATATACATTGGCAATCTCAAACAAAATCAAGACGATAACTATAGGAAAGAAGACTTTTCTCACTGCAAAATTTTGCGCAATTTACACATCGATAGGCCGTGAAACGACCATTTTTCGGTAAATCACACATAATATTTCTTATTTTTGCAGCCCTAAATATGGCAACCACACAAGATATTTCTAACGGCATGTTTATCCGGTACAATGGGGAATTATGCCACATCATTGAATGGCAACACCGCACCCCGGGCAACCTTCGTGCATTTTACCAGGCAAAAATGCGCAGGGTAAAAGATGGTAAACTTGCTGAAAACCGCTTTCGCAGTGGCGAAACCGTAGAAATAGTTCGCGTGGATGTGAAAGAATTGCAGTATTTATACGAAGAAGGCGAGGCTTTTGTATGCATGGACAATGAAACCTATGACCAGATAAACATCAATAAAATCATGTTTGGCGAGGGTGCAAAATTCATGAAAGAAGGCGATACCGTTATGGTTTCGTTTGAAGGAGAGCAACCCATTGGTGCCCAGCCTCCCCCGCATGCCATCCTGGAAATTACCTATACAGAACCAGGAATTAAAGGCGATACTGCTACCAACACCCTGAAGGCAGCAACTGTGGAAACCGGCGCTACTGTTATGGTTCCATTGTTTGTAGACAGTGGTGAAAAAATCAAAATTGATACCCGTACCGGCGAATACGTGGAACGCGTAAAAGGATAATCCCAAATGAAACCTGTACTTATTGCGGAAGAAGGCTTTTTGGCCGTTCCGGAAACGGAATTTGCGGATTGGAATAATTCCCGCGTGGTTATTCAGCAAATTCCATACGAACATACCAGCAGTTATATTTCCGGTTCTGACAAAGGACCCGCTGCCATTGTAGAAGCCAGCCATTATGTAGAATTTTACGACGAGGAACTGGACCAGGAAACCTATAAAAAAACCGGCATTGCTACTCTGGATGCCATGGATTTTAAAGGTCTGGCCAATGAAACTGCCATAGCAGCTATTGAACAACAAACTACGGAATTGCTGGATGCAGGAAAATACGTAGTATCATTAGGTGCAGAGCATACCGTAACTCTTGGTTTTGTTCAGGCTTTTCACAAAAAATACCCGGATCTCTCTGTCATCCAAATTGATGCTCACAGCGACCTAAGGGATTCCTATCAGGGTAATAAATATTCCCATGCCAGTGTAATGGCAAGAGTGCATGACCTTGGTATACCATTGGTGCAGGTTGGTATTCGCGCACAGTGTGCCGAAGAAAGCGCACTCATCAAGGCTTCGGACAATATCCATACTTGGTATGCACACAACCTTTGGGACAATGATGTGTGGATCAATTCATGTATTGATAAACTCAGCGACCATGTTTATCTCACTATCGATGCAGATGGTTTTGACCCCTCAGTAACACCTGCAGTAGGTACCGCTGAACCCGGTGGATTAACCTGGACACAGGGTTGTAAGTTCTTGCGCCGTTTGGCCGAGCGCAAAAAAGTGGTGGGTTTCGATATTGTGGAAATCGCACCCAGAGAAATAGATATTATTACCGAATTTAGCATGGCCAAACTCTGTTATAAGATTCTTGGCTACCTCGAAATAAACAATCGTATTTAAATGGATAATCGCATTTATCTGGACAATGCCGCAACCTCGCCCATTCATCCTGAAGTTCTGGATGTAATGTTCACGGCAATGAAAGAGGTTTATGGAAATCCCAGCAGTGCCCATGCACATGGAAGAAAAGCAAAAAATTTGCTGGAAGAATCCAGAGGTACCATTGCAAAACTTTTGCATTGCCAGCCCGGAGAAATAATTTTTACCAGCGGTGGAACAGAGGCAGATAACATGATCCTGCGCGGATCCGTGAAAAATCTCGGTGTAAAAAATATTATTACTTCACCCATAGAACACCATGCAGTATTTCATACTGTGGAAGAGCTTGCCAAAGAAGGTGTGGTAAAAACCCATCTGGTGGAACTGGATGAACTGGGGCATATAAAACTGGACCATCTGGAGAAATTGCTTTCTGAAAATCCGCATGCTTTGGTGAGTTTGATGCATGGAAACAATGAAATCGGAAATTTACTCAGCCTGAAAAAAGCAGGTGAACTTGCGCACAAATACGGTGCATTATTTCATAGCGATACCGTACAAACCATGGGGCAATTTGCCATTGACCTTTCCCAGGGATATGTGGATTTTGCCGTTGGGGCTGCGCATAAATTTAACGGTCCGAAGGGAATTGGATTTATGTTTTGTTCCCGAAAAAACCGCCCTGCACCATTAATTACCGGAGGGGCGCAGGAAAGAGAATTGCGCAGCGGTACCGAGAATGTTCATGCAGCTGCGGGGATGGCTAAAGCATTGGAAATCAGCTTCAGGGATATGGAGAAAAAAAGAGAACATGTACAAAATCTCAAAAACCATATGATGGAAATTCTGAGAGAAGAAATACCAGGAGTTACTTTTAATGGAGATGCCGAAGGCCACAGCCTTCCAAATGTTCTCAGTGTTTCTTTTCCGGAATCTGAAACCGGTGAAATGTTGTTATTCAATCTGGATATTGCCGGAATTTCTGCTTCGGGAGGAAGTGCGTGCAGTGCCGGCGCTAATGTGGGAAGCCATGTCATCCACGCATTGCATCCGGGTAGCAAGAGAACCACAGTTCGATTCAGCTTTGGCAAACAAAACACGGTAGAAGAAATCGACCAGACGGTTGCAAAATTAAAAACCTGGTATCCCGTTCCTGCCAGCGTTTAAAGCTATGTCAGGCAGAATCATTTACATTCTAAGCATTCTAATTTTTTCTGTAATGTTTTCATCTTGCGCCACGATACTAAACGGCAAATATCAGAAAGTACCAGTTGTCACAAGTGTGGTTGGAGCCAGGGTGTTTTTGAATGACCAACTTACAGATACAACACCATGTGAAATCCAGGTCCGACGTTCTTATAAAATATCACAGGAAATTCGGGTAGAAAAAAAAGGATATAAAACGGAAACCGTTGTTTTAAAAAAGAAATTAAATGAAAACACCTTACTGGGTATTCCTTATTTCTTTATTCCCGTTGCCATTGACGCGGGAACAGGCGCTATTATCCGTTATCAAAAACCGGATACCATTCAACTGGTAAGCATCAAAAAAACACACTAAATTTGCATCCCCGAATGGCAATTTTACATCTCACCAGAAAAGAACATTTCAATGCAGCACACAGGTTGTGGAATTCCGGCTGGTCTGAAGAAAAGAACTTTGAAGTTTTTGGTATTTGTGCCAATCCGCATTTTCATGGACATAACTTTGATTTGTATGTAACGGTAAAGGGCACTCCCAATCCCGATACCGGTTGTGTTATTGACTTAAAGGAATTAAAGAAAATAATCCGCATACACGTGATCGAAGAGCTCGACCACAAAAATCTGAATTTAGATGTTCCCTGGTTGCAACATTGCATTCCCAGCATTGAAAATATAGTAGTTGAAGTTTGGAAACGCATTTCCGCCCAGTTGCCTAAAGACGTGTTGTTGCACAAATTAACCCTCTGGGAAACCATCAATAACTTCGTAGAATATTACGGAGAATAAGGTTTTGGCCGCAAGGCTCACGTTAGAATACAATTTATTTACAATAGTATTATAAAAGGTAAATTTTCCTCGGGATCTAACCGGAAAAACACTTCACATTCAATCAAATAATCCCTGAGGTCGGATGCTCTTTATCCAGAAAAATAACAGCACAAGAACGGCACAATAAAAGAACTCAAACAGCGCAAGGGCAATGCGCCTTTCGGACAAATGTATAATTGAAAAAACGGCGATGAATATTATCGAAATCCAGAAAAAAATACCAGACAACAAACCGGGTAAAATCTCATAAACATCCCTACTTTCAAAAACATATATTCCCAAAAATATGATGGGTATCCAATATAAAAAAGACCCTCTGGCAACTTCATTTAACTTTACCATTCTTACTATCCTTGCCATCCTGCTTTTCTGCCATCCTTGCTATCCTTGCTATCCTGCCATCCTTGCTATTCTTGCTATCCTTGCTATCCTTGCTAACGCCCTAACGCTCTACTCTCGCTAACGCCCTAACGCTCTACTCCCACTAACGCTCTCCCCCCCTCAATCCATCCTATACACCGGCACCCTGTTATACACCGGCTCAAAAAATTCCGAATGCAAATAAATCCAGTTTAGCTGTGCCCAGGGAGAGGAAGCAAAGGTGGAATCCGATTTTTGTTTTTCCTCAAATCGCAATTTTAATTCCGGGTTTTTATTCAATATTTCCATGGCCTGTTCTTCAAAAACATAATCGCTAAAGCCTTCCTTTTGTTGCAATATTCCATCAAAGAAATTCCAGTTAAAATATGAATCTGGGCTACGGGCTTCCAAAACTGCAACCAAAAAACTCCTGTTTGTATTGGTAACCTGAATCAAATAATCTCCGGCATGCAAATCCACGCCCATCAAGGTATCCCAGCTGGTAGTATTGTAATGCATATAATGACTTTCATAGGGATTTTTTACCGTTTCATAACTCTGAATATAACTTGCGCGCAACATTAAATTGGTATCTCTGGGAATCTGTTTCATTTTAATTCCATTCCATAAAAGTCTGTCAATAATTTCGCCCCATTGTTGCGGAACAATATAAGCCCTTGGCACCAAAACACTGTCTGCAGGTTTGTAATAATGATAATAGGGAATGTTTCGTTCCCAGGGTTTATTCTTGTCGTAATACAACCTTTTAGACCCACTGATGGCGCTGGTTTTATATCCGAATTCATAACCCAAAAATGGAATTTCATCGTGTCGGCTTTTATCTAAAACCCAACGATTGGGAACCATCAGGGTTGTTCTCAATTTATCTTCACCATAAATTTCTCTGTAGGTATGTTGTATCTTTTCAATCTGCTTTTTATCTGCAATTACATCGAGCAATTCTTCCATAAAAGCAAGAGTTACATTAACTCTGTCAGAAAATGGTTTTAACATATGCGTTTCCACCGTAAAGCCAATACAATGGTGTAAAGATGCGTATCCGGTGCTATACCTTCCGGTTTCCCAAAAGGCCACTATTCCACTATCGGGAACATGTGAAATGGTTTCTACATAAGGTGCTGTTGGAATTTTTCTTTTGTGCAATTTCTTTTCTATTCCAGTGGTCATTTCTTCCATAAACGGAACCAATAATGGATTTAACTTCTCAGGCCGGGTATGAAAATACGTTAAGGTATATTGATAATCTGCGCCATTTGAAGTGTGGTTATCAATAAAAACCTGGAATTTATTTTTGATAAAATAGCGCGAAAAATATTTAGCATTTCTGCTATCCATTTTAATAAAATCCCGATTCAGATCCAAATTCTTTGCATTGGCTCTGTTCCCCTTAAAATCAGGTCCATCCTGATTTGCACGCCTGCAACAACCGCGGTTTTTAGTACCATCCGCATTGTACTGACATAAAATATTCAGATCGATATTCTGCAAAATTTCTCTGTATTTTTTTGGATTCTCCAGCAGGTTTCGCACCAATATCATACTGGCATCGGTGCCTTCCGGTTCTCCCGGGTGAATATTGTTCATCACCAAAACCCGCAGCGCTTGTACATTTTCGCCGGTGTATATTCTGAATGTATACATCGGAAATCCACCATCGCTGGTACCAATGCTGTCAAAAAAAGTGATATCCGGAAATTGCTGATGCAAATTCCTATACCACTCCCTGCATTCCTCATAAGTTGTTGTAGCTTTATTCCCGGACAATTCATAAGGGGTTTTATGCTGTTGTCCATTTATTGCTGAAAAAACAAAAAGAAAAATGAAGCCAATAAAAGAAATTTTTTTCATCGAATTCTATCCATGCTTTTTAAAAGGTTTTCATCCTTTCTAACTCCGCGCCAGGCCATAAAAGAGAGCAGAATCATCACCACCGGAAATACACTAAAAACTCCGGGATATGTGGCAGAATCCGGATACGTATTTCTGGTAGTATTGAAATCCAAAACCATTACCAGAATTAACAATGCGCTTACCAAAGTGAGATAAATGCACAACTTTTTTTGAAGCTCTCTGTTCTTAAAAAGAAATATATTGATTAATGCCATAATTCCGATGCTCGCAAGAATGAGTACATTAATCCATTTTGCAACGCTGTGCTGGCTGTTCTCCTGTGTAATTTCAGTGGTGGTATACCGGAGCTCCGTCTTATTTTTATCTTCTTTATCTGAAAATCCGGCATATTTTAAATTGCCAAATAAACACAATGCTGCGAAAAGGAAAATGAGCAATAAATACAAGCTCTGTTTGCGCTGAATCATAAGGCAAATATAATTTTAGAAGTTCAAAATCGAACCTCATTAAGAACAATACGGAAGGTAGTGCGAACAAAAGGAATGCTCTCTTTTACAAATATCTGCCCTTTGTGGTAATCTGTAATAATGCGTTTTGCCAACGACAATCCCAGTCCCCACCCACGTTTCTTGGTCGTAAATCCGGGTTTAAAAACACTTTTAAACCGGTTTCTGGGCATGCCCTTTCCATTGTCGGAAACATCGATATGTACTTTGTGGTTTTTGACAGAAACACGAATCACTAGTTTGCCTTTCCCCTCCATGGCATCAATACCATTCTTAATCAGATTTTCCAATACCCAGTCAAACAAATTCACATTGAGTTCCACATAGGTAATACTTGGAAACAGAAACAATTCCAATTCCACGCCCTGGCCAATTCTGCCTTCCATGTAATCCATGGCGCCCTGCACTGCCTTGTTAACATCCACCATTTGCAACACAGGTTCCGAACCAATTTTGCTAAATCTTTCTGTAATTACATTCAGCCTTTTTACATCCTTCCGCATTTCATCTCCGGCCTGATTCGGTAATTTTCCCAGCTCCATTTCCAAATATTCGACCCAACCCATCAAACTCGTAATGGGTGTGCCCAACTGGTGTGCTGTTTCTTTGGCAAGCCCAACCCACACGCGGTTTTGTTCTGCCCTTCTGGAAGAAGAAAACGCGAAATAAGAAACCATCATAAACAATGCCACCACCGTTAATACCACATATGGATAATAACGCAATTGCTGTAACACTGTGCTCTCTCCATAATACACCTTGTGGTTCGTATTGTGAAACCAATGGATCAAAATGGGCTCATGCAAACCTGCAAAATCTTCCACTTTCCTTTTCAGCCAAACTGTATCTCTGGATTTGGCACTGTCCATATTTACATGCTGTGTAATTCTTCCGTTTTCATCCACCACAATAGCTGGAATGGTGGTATTGGTCTGCACCACTTTCAAATGAAAAGTAAGGTCGTTTACTTCATCTCCCTCCTGCACCAAAATGCGCATTGCCTCCGCCCAAAGTGCAACCTTTTTTTGCTCTTCCTGTGCAACCTTTTGGGTAAGTAATTTACTGAGTAATAACATTGCTCCACTGATGAGGAATGCCATTACCAGCAATATGATCTTGAAATATTTTTTAACGAGGTAATTGTGCAAGGCCGGGGATTTTATGCAATTAAATCAATTTCTTGCGAAAATTTGTCGGGTTACAACCAGCCAGTCTTTATAAACACTGTAATCCCGCGCATATGCCAGATTGCTGTTCAGTTCCTGATCGGTATTTTTAAAAGCTTGTGACGGTGTAAATACACCGGTTTTCATATTGGGCAGTCCTTCCGATCCATTTGTATTCCGGTAACTTACCCAGGTTTTATTTCCAAAAAAAACTGCCACGGAATTTGCAAGCATTTTTCTTCCATTGGGATATAAAATAACCAATGGGAAAAGTACCCAAATCAATACCGACAAGGCGATGTCAAAAAATCGCTTTTTCCTGCGCAAATGCCTCTCACCCAAGGCAAAGCGCACATCAATACTGTAAAACTCACCTGGATCATTTTTAGAATTAGAACCAATGACCACCCAACTTTTTTCGGGCACAATTTTAAACTGAATATCCGTACCGCTCAATTCCGACATTACACCCATTATTTCTTTTGCGGGTACATCTGTTCCGGAAAAAATAACGTGGTTAATCCGGAATATTTCTGCCACTTCCTGAATTTGCGCAATATGCCCCAAAAAGCCTTCGGGTTTGTTATTCCCCGGATCCACCATTCCAATAAAATCATATTGCACATTTCCCTGTGTAAGTACATCCCTGATTCTCCTGGATTCGTTTTCACCCGCGACAATAATGATTCTTCTCTCCAGATTTTCTCCCAACTGGAATTTTCCGGATTTGAAAAAATGAACTGCCGCGCGAACCAAAGGAAATGCCAGAAACGCCCATGCCGAACCGAGTGCAAGTATTGCCCGGGAGAACTGCATGCTCTTTGGCAAAAAAGCATATATAGCGAATAAAAAAACAGCCCCTGCAAATGTTCCTCTGTTGATCCTTCTGAAACTGTATGGCTTGTCATTTCCCCCCGAAATAAATACGGCTGCCATTACCAATAAAATGTAACCCGGGATATGCAAAAAATAATATTCATCCGGATAAAATCCACGCACATATTTATTATATACTTCCCAATATCCGGCAATTAAAAAATAACCGGTGTAGACCAAAATAAAATCTAAAACTGGAACGATGATTCCCGATAAAAGCCTCCACAACAAAGCCATTACAGCTCTAAACCAAACCGCGGATCGAATAAAAAAAGCAAACCATCCCGCCATTTTATTGCTGTAATGTTTTTGGGCAAATAATATCATTGCATGATAAAAAACCCGAACATAATTGGCGCTTTTTTTCTTGGTGCTTTCTCCCTTATAATGGATAATGGTTGTCTCCGGAAAATAATAATTTTTAAAGCCGGCTTTGGTAATCCGGTAGCTCAAATCAATATCCTCGCCATACATGAAAAATGTCTCATCCAGCAATCCGGTAATATCCAGGGCAGATTTGCGCAACATCATAAAGGCGCCCGATAAAACATCCACCACATTGGTTTGCATTTCGGGCAAATATTTCAAATGGTATTTACCAAATATTCTGGATTTTGGGAATATGGATGACAGTCCTGTCATTTTATAAAAAGCCACGGCCGGCGTAGGTAATCCGCGCTTGCTCTCCGGTAAAAACTTCCCTTTTCCATCAATCATTCGAACTCCCAATCCGCCACAATCCTGCGTTCGGTCCATAAATTCACAACACTTTTCCAGCGTATCTTCCCGCAACACGGTATCCGGATTTAACAGTAAAATATATTGCCCTTTGCTCTCGCGAATCGCCTGATTATTCGCTCTGGAAAATCCTACATTTTCTTTATTTGCAATCAGTTTTACACCGGGAAAATCCCGGCTGATGGTATCTACACTATTGTCGACACTATTGTTGTCAACAACAAATACTTCCATATCCAAATTTCTTCCCGCTTTGAAAACGGATTGCAGCGCCTGCTCCAAAAAATGGACCACGTTATAATTTACAATAACAACAGACAGTTTCATGCTTTAAATATGGTATTCCGTGCGGTTGGTAATACTGCGTCCCAGGGTGAGTTCATCCGCATATTCCAGTTCACCGCCTATGGCAATTCCACGGGCAATACAACTCACTTTTACAGGTAAATCGCGTAATTTTTTTGCAATATAAAACATGGTAGTATCCCCTTCCACATTGGCGCTGAAGGCTAGAATCACTTCTTTGGGTTGATCGTGATGTACCTTGTTAATCAGTGCAGCAATAGATAATTGTTCTGGTCCAATACCATCAATAGGTGCAATCAATCCTCCCAAAATATGATAAACGCCGTTAAACTGCCCGGTTCCCTCAATAGCCATCTGGTCGCTGAAATCTTCTACCACACAAATAATGGATTTGTTGCGGGCAGGATTGGAACAAATATCACAAATCTTACTGTCGGCTACGTTTCCGCAAACTTCACATAGCTGTAATTCAGTTTTAAGGCGTATAAGAGAATCAGCCAAATGCGCAACTTCTGATTCCGGCCTTTTTAGGAGGTACATTACCAGGCGCAATGCAGTGCGTTTTCCTATACCCGGAAAGGCGGACAAAGCATCCACAGCCTTTTCTACTATGGCCGAATTGTATTCCATAAATGGCGTAACGGATGCGAAAATACGGCCTTAATCTTTCACAAATAGCCACCATCTTTGTTATTGCCTGATTTCTAAGGTAAATTTGCAGTGAAAATGCTGATAGAAGTATTACAGGCGAAAATCCATAATGTTCGCATTACCCAAACAGAATTGAATTACACCGGATCCATTACGATTGACGCGGATATGCTGGATGCAGCAGGACTTATCGCCAATCAAAAAGTTCTGATTGTAAACAACAATAATGGGGAGCGCTTTGAAACATATACCATTATTGGAGAAAGAGGCACGGGCGTAATCGGATTAAATGGTGCAGCAGCGCGCCGCGGACAAGTTGGAGATGAACTCATTATTATGAGTTTTGCGCAAATGACACCCGAAGAGGCAAAAACCCACAAACCCAACAATATTTATCCCGATCGCAACAACCGAATTATTTGAAAATAACAAAGAAAACCCTTACGAATTTAGTACTTCTGGTATTTGCTGCCGGTGTATTTATTTGGATAGGATTCAAAACAGACTGGGAGAAAACATGGAGTTCCATAAGATCTGCAAACCTCTCCTGGCTTGGTACCTCTCTTATTTTCATGTTGGGGGCTCACTGGTGTCGCGGCGCCAGGTGGACGCTGCTCACCGAACCGGCAGGCTATAAATTAAATGCACGTAGGTCTTTTTATTCGGTAATGGTTGGGTATTTGGTAAATGTGGCCACCAGTCGTGGAGGAGAAATTGTGCGCAGTGCAATTACTGCCAAAAGCGAAAAAGCACCGGTAGAATTGCTGATAGGCACTGTGGTAACCGAAAGAATCGTGGATTTCATAATGTTGTTCTTCGTGTGCCTTGCCGCTTTGGCATTGCAGTTTAAATATATTTATTCCTTCTTTGATACCTATATCATTACTCCGCTTTCAGAAAAACTAAGCTGGGAAACTATGGGACTTTTGATTTTGATTTTAGCTGGAATCGCTTTCATTTTATTCCGTTTACGCAAAAAAAACAAATCAGGAAAAACACAGGAAAAAAAAGGTATTTGGGGAATTATTGCCAGGTTTTCGGAAGGCTTAAAGACAGTTTTTGAACTAAAATCCCCATCGAAATTTATCGTATTGTCCTTTGGAATTTGGGTGGGGTATTGGCTTTCCGGCTGGTGTGTAATGAAAAGTCTGGCTGTGACAGAACATTTTGGTATTCTCACTGCACTTTCGCTCGTTGTATTTTCATCCATAGGAATTGCGATTCCGTTGCCTGCCGGAGCAGGTGTTTGGGGCGCAGTGTCCTTCGGATTACAGACTGTTTATGGCATGAGCACAGCTAATGCGGATACCTACGGAATTTATACCATTGCAATTTCCAACTTAATTATGATTATTTTCGGTGCCGTTTGTTATTTCCTATTGTATTTCGAGATGCAGAAATTACAAAAAAATGCTGCCTGAGGTAATTCAAAATAAAATATGGAACCGCTACGATGCAACCTCTAAGGTTGATACTCTGAAAAAACAGGGCAAGAAAATCGTATTTACCAATGGTGTATTTGACATTTTACATGCTGGACACGTTTCTTATCTGGCAGATACCAAAGCACTCGGCGATATTTTAATAGTAGGAGTAAATAGCGACGACAGCGTCCGAAGACTCGGAAAATCTCCTGCGCGTCCTTTACAAAGTGAATTATCCAGATCTGCGGTTATTGCATCCTTGCAATGGGTGGATGCCGCTATTGTTTTTGATGAAGATACCCCATTGGAACTAATATCTGAATTGGTTCCGGATGTGTTGGTAAAAGGAAGCGATTACAACCAAACAAATATTGCAGGCGCCGAAATTGTGCTACAACACGGCGGCACTGTTACTACCATAAACTTACTACCCGGATATTCTACAACTGCCATAGAAAAAAAGATTCTGAGCGAAAACCGGGAATGAAGCAAAAAAACATATGGAGACTGGCGAAAATCGCATTATCACTTACACTGGTGTGGGTGATTTTTCGGTATTTCTATAAAATTGAAAACCCAGAATTGGTTTGGGAAAAAATACTGAATTTCCCTTTTCAGTTTGTGCTTGCAGGTCTTCTTTTTGCCATAGTAAACTGGGGAATTGAAGCCCGAAAATGGCAATTGGTAAATCAGGAATTGCAATATATGAATTACCCCATGGCATATAAAAGTGTATGTGCGGGTGCTGCTGTCAGCAATATTCTCCCTTTCCGTATTGGCGAATATCTGGGGAGAATTATTTATATAAAACAGGTGAACAGAGTTCCCGCAGTGGTGAATTCTATACTATCCAGTACATGCCAACTTTTTATTTCCCTGTTGATTGGTATTCCTGCTTCCTTATATATGCTGGACAGCCAGTATTATACCATTTCCATATTTGCAGGAATTGCCATCGTAGTAATTCCAATCGTATTTTATCTGGCATTTTATTATTTCAGCAACACCCGCCGCTTTCAATTTCCCTGGTTGACCAGAATTGCGGAAGATGTGCGAAAATTCACCTTCCGTCAGATTCTTTTAATTCTTTGGCTTTCCTTATGCCGGTATTTGGTGTTCGCCAGTTTTTATATTTTCCTGCTCTATTATTTTGATGTGGTTTCGGATATTTATATTGCTGCAGCCGGCGTGGCAACTGTGTATTTACTGCAGAGTTTCGCCCCCAGTGTTGTATTAACAGATGCAGGATTACGAACCGGATTGCCTTTATTGGTATTCGCACCGGCAACAGAATTACAGGCGAGTTTGGTTGCTGCCGCACTGATCAATTATCTGTTTAATATAGTATTGCCTTCGCTAACAGGCTTGGGTTTCATCATCAACAAAAAAATCAAATCCAGATGATTTTCTACGGCATTCTTTTTATTTCACTGTTGCTATTTTCTTTGGTTTCTATAATTGCCGCAAACAATTACAGGAAAAAATGGAATGGTGAAATTTATGAAGCCGGCCTTCTTCCAAAATCCACTTTCTCCATCATCATTCCCTATCGCAATGAAAGAAAAAATTTAAATCAACTTCTGGAATCTCTGCAAATTTTGGATTATCCGGAAGAACTATTTGAAGTAATTTGGATTGATGACCATTCTGCAGATTCCGGAGATTTAATACTGGGCAATTATATTTCCCAATACAAACCTTCAGGCAACTGGATTCACTTAATTAATGAGAAAACAGGCAAAAAAAATGCAGTAGACATGGGAGTCCGCAATGCCAAAATGGATTTCATATTAACCATTGATGCAGATTGTAACATAAACCGTGAAATTCTGAATGACCTGAATTGGCGAACTCAATTACCCGGAAAATTCATTTTCCCGGGGCCGGTTATCTTTAAAAGAAAGGAAGGAAATATATCAGAAGCATACCAACGGCTGGAGAATTCCGGATTAATCGTTTATACTGCGTTTGGCATTTCAATTGGAAAACCTTTTATGGCTAATGGCGCCAATCTTTGCTACTCCCGCAAAGCATTTCTGGAGGTTTCCGGATTTGAAGGAAGCAACCAACATCCGGGTGGTGATGACGAATTTATTCTGGAGAAAATTATGGATAGATATCCTGATTCTGCACTTTTCAGATATTCGGAAAATTCTCTGGTATTAACCCAAACCCAAAGCGGTTTTCATAACCTGATTCAACAAAGAATTCGCTGGGCAGGAAAAGGCAAATACAGGAGAGGATTTGGAATCCTCGCCGTGCAATTTTTCGTTTTTGTGATGTATTCATCTTTACTGATTTCTCCCCTTACCGGATTAATTTACCAAAATATCTGGCTTGCTGTTTTACCAATTTTGTTGAAATCCATTCACGATATGTGGTTTTATACTATCATAAAAAATCCATTTCAACTGGATCTCCGTTATGAAAAGGTTTTTCTTTCCACTTGTATCCAGTGTTTTTTTGTTCCTTACATCGCCATTCGAACATTAAACGGAAAATTTAGCTGGAAAGAGCGGAACTATTCCGTTTGATTTTTATTTTCGAATTTCCGTGAGGCGCAATCTTAATATGTTGCTGGCTTGGCTATTGGCTTTGCCCGCAGCAGCTCAGTTTAATGATAGTTTTCAGGATGGCAGCCTGAAACTCAATCCAACCTGGATGTACAATACATCCGATTTTGAAATATTTAATGGCCGGCTGCATACCACAAACAATTCAGGGGGTTCCGTAACCTACGGAATTTCTTCACCCTGGGATTTTTATGGCGTGGAATGGTTTGCATTCGAATTTGAATTACAGGCAAATCCTTCAAGTACCAATTATATGGATGTGTTTATTGCTGCGGATACAACAGTTGGCTTAGCTAAAAATGGATACTTCATCCGCATTGGAGATCTAAAAGATGAAATCAGTTTTTATAAATTGGTAAATGGAACCAAAACAGAATTGATTTCCGGAACGGATGGTGAACTCAACAAAACCAATAACAGATATCAGATACAAGTCCGCAGGAAAGGGAATCAGTGGTACTTTTATTATACGAACCAGGTAACAGGTTTAAAAGACACCATTGGCTTTTGTTCGGACAGCACTTTCCTTCACAGCAAATATTGCGGTATTAAAATTATTCAAAACGGCACGGGAATTATTGGAAAACATTACTTCGACAATTTATATTTTGGACCTGTACCTGTTGATTTAACCAAACCAAAAATAACCGGAGTAACACCCTTATTCCCGGATCAATTGCTCATCACTTTTTCAGAAGCAGTTCAATCTCAAAACACCTCTGAATACCAATTCGTTCAAAATATTGCAATTAACGGGATTCGCACTATTCCCGGATTTCCCGAGCAGGTTTTACTCACCACAACTCCATGGATCAAAAACAAACATTATGCATTGATAAATGAGAATACTTCGGACATATCCGGCAATTGGAGTAAAAGAGATACAATTCCATTTTTCACTTTCTATGCCGATTCCGCAATTTTCGGAGATATAATTATTACAGAAGTTATGGCGAATCCATCACCAGCGGCAGGAAATTTACCGGAACTGGAATATGTGGAAATCAAGAACACCAGCGGGAAATTCATCCGACTTTCCAATTGCGTCATCACCGATGGTACGAGCACAGCCGTATTTCCGGATTCTATTCTGAAACCTTATCAATATGCTTTGTTATTGAAAAGCGGGAATTCCCATTTCGGTGATGCAAATACAATTCAGTTTTCATCATTCCCCGGTTTGAATAATGATGAGGACTATCTCACCATTTACAATGCAAAAAAAGAACCCATCACTTATCTGCATTATTCCAATAAGTGGCATTCCAATCCCATTAAAGCAGCTGGCGGATGGAGTCTGGAATTGAGAGATACCCTGAACTATTGTATTACTTTAAACAATTGGAGTAGCAACAAAAGTATCGGAGGCACTCCGGGAATACAAAATTCCATCTGCCAACAATTGGAAAGAAAACCGGAATTCCAGGTTATGCGATTGTATGCTGAAAATATCCATCAGGTGCGCATATTTTTTAACCAGATGCCGGATAGCATTTCCATTCGGGCAAAAGATTTTCTAAATTCACAACAAAACGCAACCCCTTCTTCCATCAGTAGTTTCAGGTATTCAGACAACAGTCTGTTGCTCACATTCGATTCTGAATTCGAAGAAGATTCCATATATAATCTTGAAATACAATCCCTGAATTCTATTTGTGGAAATTCGCTGGTAAGCGGAAATTTTCGATTTGCTTTCAGCAATCATTCCATACAATTGGGAGATGTATTTATCAATGAATTGTTATACGATCCCAAATTTCACGACAACGATTTTGTGGAATTGTACAATGCTTCGTCACATCCTTTGAATTTGAAATACCTGTATCTGGCAAATGTGTTCGACAACGGTAAGCCCAATCAAACCGCATGTTCTGCACCCAACGGTTATTGGTTGTTGCCGGGTGAATATTGCTGGATTTGCAATGAACCCGACACCATTATTCAGCAATATTCCAGGCATCAGATTTCAAATGGTATCCAAATTCAAAATATGCCTTCGTATCCTAATAGCGGAGGTGATGTGGTGTTGTTAAATGCAAATGCAGAAATTCTGGATCGGATGCATTTCAATGATGCCATGCACAGTCCTGTAATTTCTGTTACCGAAGGAGTAAGTCTGGAAAAAATGAATTGCACCGGGCCATCAGAAGATCCGGGAAACTGGACCAGCGCGGCATCTGCAGCGGGTTTTGCTACACCGGGTTTGCCAAATTCACAGCTCGTAGTTTTCAAAAATGGAAAAGGATTTTATTTGGATAACCCATATTTCTCTCCTGACAATGATGGTATCGATGATGTTTTGAAAATGCATTATTCCATGGAAATGCCCGGATACTTTATTCAAAGTTCTGTGTACTCCGAAAATGGAATTTTTCTCCATTCACTGCATCAAAACATAAGCATCGATCAAAAGGGAAGCCTGGTGTGGGACGGTAAAACCTCTCAGGGTTTAATTCCCCGCGGAAATTATGTAATCTTGCTGGAAGGATTTCATCCATCGGGAAAAACCATCCATCAAAAATTGGATTTTTCCGTATTGGGGAATCTATAATTGCGATAATATGGATTTTGAAAACTTCGCTGCTTCCATTAAACAAATCTATTCTGTAGCAGAAGCCAGAGTGATCCGGAATCTTTTACTGGAATCTCAAAAGCCCTTTGCTGAAGCCATTCCCCGCCTGTTGTCCGGGGAGCCTGTTCAATACATAATTGGATATACCTGGTTTTACAAAAGAAAATTTTCGGTGAATAAGGAAACATTAATTCCGAGACCGGAGACAGAAGAACTTTGTGCGCTGATATTGAATGAATATCCCAATACATCCAAAAAGATTCTGGATATTGGAACCGGTTCCGGTTGTATTGCCATTACTCTTTGTGCGGAACGGGAAAGCTGGATGGCAGAGGCTTTAGACATATCCGCAGGTGCTCTGGAAATAGCTAAAAGTAACGCGCAGCGATTGGGAATTTCGCAAAGAACTAAGTTCACTACATCTGATTTTCTGAAATGGGAAACAAATCAATCCTATGATATTATAGTAAGTAATCCACCCTATATTTCACATAAGGAGGCAGTTTCCATGAGTCGTGGAGTATTGGACTGGGAGCCGCACAACGCATTATTTCCAAAAGGGGAAGATGTTTTGATCTTCTACAAAAAACTTCAACAACTGATGGCTTTTCAAAAATCCAACTGCACATTGTTTGCAGAGATCAATCCGGAATATGCAAGCGAAACCCTGGCATTATTTTCTGATTTTAATTCACGGATTATTGCTGACTGGAGCGGGAATGACAGATTTATTCAAATAAAAAAAGAGGGTTGATACAACCCTCTTTTCTTATGATTCAAACAAACAATTAACCTTTGTTTTCTGTAGAACCTGAAGCTGCTGGAGCTTCTGATTTGGAAACAACAGGTTTCGCTTTTGAAACCGGTTTTGCTTTTTTAACCTTGGTTTTTGCGGCTTTCTTAGCTGGCTTTGCAGCTTTCTTAGCGGCTGGCTTTGCAGCTTTTTTCGCGGCTGGTTTAGCTGCTTTCTTAGCTGTTTTTTTCGCTGCTTTTGGTTTTGCTGCTGCTTTTGCTTTTGGTCCACGTTTTGCTTTCGGAGCTGCTTTTTTTGCTGCTGCTGGTTTAGCTGCTTTCTTAGCTGCTTTTTTAGCTGCTGGTCTGCCTGCTTTTTTCACAGCTTTTTTAGCTGCTGGTCTGCCTGCTTTTTTAGCTGCTTTTTTTGCTGCTGGTTTCGCTGCTTTTTTTGCTGCGGCCGGTCTGCCTGGTTTTCTGCCCGGCTTTTTAGCTGCGGCAGCTTTTTTCGGACGACCTGCACTGCGTGCTTTTCTTTTTGCTTTCGCTGCAGCTTTCGCTTTAGCTACTTTCTTTTCTGCGCGTTCTTTTGCTTTTGAAACCAAAGCCTGAGCTTTTGCTTCTGCTTTTGCAACTTCTTTTGCAGATGCACCTTTTGCTTTGTTAACTGCTTTTGTTAAGGAAGCAATCTCTTTTAACAATGCATCAAATGCAGTAGATTTTCTTGGCTTGCGGCCTCTTTTTGCTCCTGCGGATTTGTTTTTGGAGCCTGGTTTTCTTCCTCTTTTCTTTGGCGCTGCAGCCTTAGGTGCAGCAGCTGAAGATTTCGGTTTTGCTTTGCGTGCCATTTTATAAAATATTATTGGTAGTGCAAATTTCAATTATTTATTTAGAATACAACTCATTTACAAGAAAATGTTTTACGCGCCATCCAATATATTATACATATTAATTTTTATACTCTTTGTATCTTGCTGTAATACAATTTGTTACATTGTTTATAAAAGGTGCAAAAAACGATATGTTTTCGAAATAAAATATTATTTTAAATGAATTTCATACCTGATTTTATGATTTCACATTAATTTTTACTCCCGATTTTTTGATTCTGATCAGAAAGTTTTATATTATTTTGCATCAAATTATTGCAATTCACAATAGCTTTGTGTTTTTAAAAATGTCGTATCTCCAACGCATAGAAAATCCGGATGATTTAAAAAAACTTCGTTTAGATGAATTACCGGTTCTCTGCGGTGAGACTAGGGATTTCCTTATATCTACCATACTTGAAAATGGTGGACATTTTGCAGGGAATCTTGGTGTGGTTGAATTGACTATTGCCCTGCATTTTGTATTTGATTCTCCTTCCGACAAATTGATTTGGGATGTTGGTCATCAGTCCTATATCCACAAAATATTAACAGAAAGAAAAAACTTGTTGCATACCATTCGCACTGCAAATGGTATTTCCGGATTTCCAAAAATTTCAGAAAACATTCATGACAGTTTTGGCACAGGACACAGCAGCACAGCTATTTCCGCTGCATGCGGAATGGGAATTGCCTGCAAACTGAAAAATGAATTGCACAGAAAAATAATTGCAGTTGTTGGCGATGGTGCACTTACCGGTGGAATGAGTTTTGAAGCACTCAATAATTTGGCTTCTACAAATGCAAATATCCTCGTCATCATCAACGACAATCACATTGGCATTGATGCCAACACAGGCGCTCTGGATCAGCATCTTCAGGATATTGAATTTGCCTCTTCCAATTTTTTTCAAAATCTTGGATTGAAATATTCAGGTCCGATTGATGGACATGATGTGGAATTGCTCGTACAGAAATTTCAGGAAATAAAATCCAATACCGGTCCTGAAGTTTTACATATTCGCACTGTCAAGGGAAAAGGTTATGAACCCGCAGTACAGGCACAAACCAAGTACCACAGCACAACGCGTTATGTAAAAATTAAACCTGAGTTAGATAACGATTCTGAAAAATGGCAGGATGTATTTGCAAAAGCACTTTTGCAACTTGCAGAAGCACATGACAATATTGTTGGAATTACTCCGGCAATGCCAAGTGGTAGTGGAATGATTCTGCCAATGGAAAAATTTCCGGAACGATTTTTTGATGTAGGAATTGCAGAACAGCATGCAGTAACTTTTGCTGCAGGCCTTGCCACAGAAGGGTTTGTGCCTTATCTGAATATCTACTCCACGTTTTTACAGCGCGGGTTCGATCAATTGATTCATGATGTTGCACTTCAGGAATTACATGTGGTGTTTTGTATTGATCGGGCAGGATTGGTAGGTGAAGATGGTCCAACACATCATGGAACATTTGACATTGCATATTTAAAATCCATTCCTGAAATTATTGTCACTGCTCCAAGAAATGATTCCGAACTGAGAGAACTGATGGATCTTGCATATCAGGCCGGAAAGCCATTTTGCATTCGATACCCAAAAGGAAAAGTTGTAAAGTCCAGTCCATTACTTTCTCAGAAAATCAATTTGAATGGCAAGGCGTATGAACTTGTAAGAGGAGAGAAAATTGCAATTTTATCTACCGGAATTACTTCAGATTTTGCCTTAAAGGCTGTGGAATTATCTTCAGTTAATGCCAGTGTTTTTCATTTTCCGGTAATTAAACCGCTGAATGAAAATGAAGTTTTAGAAATAATTAAAGTTCATGACACCATCATCACGGTGGAAGACGGATGCCTGATTGGCGGCTTTGGAGAGAGCATTGCAGGAGTGATTGCCAATAGCTCCCTGAATAAAAAATGTTTTCATCTGGGAATTCCGGATGCATTTATTGGACATGGTGACAATGCACTGTTATATGATAAATGCGGATATAGTCCCAAAAAAATTGCGGAACTTCTTATTTCTCTGAATGCCGAATAATATTTTCTGCCAACCCAACCCATTGATTTAACATCCGCTGACCCGATGGCGTTAAAATACTCTCGGGATGAAATTGAACTCCCCACACTAAATTCCCCTTTCCACTAATTGCCATAATTTCATTTTCACATTCTGCTTCTATGGTCAATGCATCGGAATTATCTTTGGGATGCACTATAAGAGAATGATACCTTCCCGCTTGTATCGGATTTTGTAATCCTTCAAAAATTCCTGTTCCGCGATGTTGGATCCAGGATGATTTTCCATGTTTTGGCAAATGCGCTTTTTCCAATTTCCAGCCATAATGCATGGCAATCGCCTGCATTCCAAGACAAACCCCCAAAATTGGCTTTTTGCCCAAATTCATTTCCAGAAATGGCATCAGATTTATGGCATCAGAAGGTGTACATGGACCTGGACTTAATACTGCAGCATCAAATGTTTTCATTTGCATCTGATCTGCATTTAAGGCTTCATTGCGAACAACTTCCACCTCACAACCAGCGATCATCAGATAATGACAGAGATTGAATGTAAAACTATCGATATTATCTACCAACAACAACCGTATCATTTCACTTTTTTCCTGATAGTGGAATAAACGATTTTAAATAGAATGGTTCAAAATAGGCGGTATCCATAAACTCCTTTTTCTGAAATTTTTCTGCAGCTTCTGTACACAAAAATTTTGCTTTTGGGTTCGTTTGAAAATATTGAAACTCCTCGTTTTCCGGTGCAGCTTCGGCAATTTTACTACTGGCATTTCCACAAAACACCACCTTGTGCCCAAGATGTTTTTTATAAAAATCAACACTGGTAAATTCCGGATGTATATCACTTTTCTCGCTGAAATCCAGTTGGAACTCCTGACAATAAAACTCATCTCTGCGCGCATCAATGTTGGAAATAAATATTTCACCTGAAATCTTATTATAACCGGCTTCTTTAGCCATCCCCAACATTCCGTTTACTGCGATAAGCGGTATCCCTCCAGCGTAACATAAACCTTTTGCAAGGCTGGTTGCTATGCGTAAACCTGTATAACTTCCAGGTCCTGCATTTATTGCAACCGCTTTCAATTCAGGAATAGTTAATAGATCGTCTTTAATAATTTTCTCAACCATCAAAGGCAAACTTTCTGCATGGGCAAATGATTCTTCAGAAATAACATCATACATGCAAACACCATCCAACCCTGCAAGTGCAACAGAACAAATTTCAGTTGATGTTTCTATAACAAGTATCAAAAGCTTTGATTGATTTTTTTAAAATGTCCGTTTCGCTGAATCAACTGTTTCATCTTTTGAATTTCTTCCATGGTAATAACCAGATTTTTCAAATGATTTAACAAATACAATTGTCTTTCAGAGGCTGTTTGCAAACATGCCAACTCTTCTTCTTTTTCCAATGACAATCCACATTTATGCACGTATTGAAAAATACTGTCTCCGGATGAAACGGGATGAAGTACCGGCGTTTCGGAAAGATTATAAACCTGTTGCAAAAGATCCAGCAAACGTAAATTTAATTCTTTGTCTTCATTGTTTGCAAATGGCAATGTTGAAACCAAAGCTGTTGCTGCTGTATTTTTATCTTCTGCTTCAAAAACTTCCAGAATTTCAAAACGCTGAATCACTTTACAAACAATATCCATTTCACCGGCAGGATAAGTTTTTTCAATTTTAAGTAATTGAATTTCTGCCCCGTTTAGTCCTAATTCTTCGTGAATAACGGGTGGTATTCCAAAAGTGTAGTGATGTTCCATACATTCCCGAATCAGCTTTTTATAACGGGGTCCAAAAATATGCAGTCGCAATTCTTCACCTTCCAGGGCCACCATTTGCAATGGGAAAATATATATGGTTCTGGATTCCAATGAAAGGCAAAATTACAAAACCACAATTCAGAATTTCCATATCTGTCAAACAAAAGACGCGTATATAGTGTTTTTCATAGATCGAATGAATATTTTTGCGGCTCGAATATGAAGGACGTTTTTGTAATCGCAGCAGTCAGAACTCCCTTGGGGAGCTTCAATGGCTCACTGGCTTCAGTTGGTGCAACCCATTTAGGTGCAGCAGCTATTCAAGGTGCTTTGAAAAAATCAGGAGTGGACGCCTCTGAAGTGCAAGAGGTTTTTATGGGCTGTGTTTTACAAGCCGGTATTGGACAGGCTCCGGCGCGACAGGCCGCCAGATATGCCGGAATTCCGGATAATGTTCCTTGCACCACCGTAAACAAAGTTTGTGCAAGCGGAATGAAATCCATTGCGCTTGGTGCACAAAGTATTATGCTCGGACATAATGATGTGGTAATTGCCGGCGGTATGGAAAACATGAGCCAGGTTCCCCATTATCTGCCCGGTTCCAGATCCGGATTTAAATATGGCAATATCACCATGCTGGATGGATTGCAATATGATGGACTTACTGACATTTACAGCAACTCACTGATGGGAAGTTGCGCGGATCTTTGTGCCAAAGAATATGGAATTACCAGAGAAGATCAGGATACATTTGCCATTCAATCTTACAAAAGGGCAGCCGCCGCATGGCAAGCAGGTAAATTCAACGATGAAGTTGTTTCGGTTTCCATTCCGCAGAAAAAAGGTGACCCCATTTTATTTTCTGAAGATGAAGAATATAAAAATGTAAAATTTGATAAAATCCCGGAATTGCGTCCGGTTTTTCAGAAAGATGGCACAGTAACAGCTGCAAATGCAAGTACCATGAATGATGGTGCTGCTGTTTTATTGCTGATGAGTGGAGAAAAAATGAATTCTCTTGGATTAAAACCAATTGCAAAAATTCTGGGATTCGGAGACGCAGAACAAGCGCCCGAATGGTTCACCACTACTCCAAGTAAAGCTTTGCCAATTGCCGCACAACGTGCAGGCATTTCCTTGGATGAAGTCGATTATTTTGAATTAAATGAAGCTTTTGCAGTGGTAGGCTTGGTTAACAATAAACTATTAAATCTGAACCCCGAACGTGTAAATGTGAATGGCGGTGCGGTTGCTCTTGGCCACCCGCTGGGAGCCTCCGGAGCCAGAATTTTAGTTACGTTGATTCATGTATTAAAACAAAATCAGGCAAAAACCGGTGCAGCAGGAATCTGTAACGGCGGCGGTGGTGCCAGTGCTATGATTGTTGAATCTGTCTAATTCGAAAGCCTGTAAGAATATTCAGGCAGTTTTCGAGTTCTATTTATATAAAATGCGTTTGTTAAAACTGCTTTTGGTCTTCTGTATGCTTGGAATGGCAAATTATGTTTTTGCTAAAAAAACAGATACAACCGGATTCTGGTGGCTGGGCCAAAACGATATTCGCCTCAGTAGAATTGCCCCGCTCATAAATACAGCAGAAACCGACCAGGAGCGAAAAACAGCAGCAAATTTTCTATTTCATTCTCTGGATACTATTCTACAAATTCCCGGAAGTTTTGGGTTTGCTTTTGATTCCCTGAAATCTACAACCGTCTCCATTGTAAACAGCCCGGATAAAAAATTCAGATTCCTGACTTTCAATTTAGTAACTACAAAAGGCGATTTTAAACAATTTGGTTTTCTGCAAATGAACGATAAGGAACATTCTTTATATGCATTGGCAGATACACTGAAGAATCCGAAAAAAGACTTTCTGAATTTGGAATTGGAAACCGGCGAATGGTTGGGCGCATTGTATTATTCCATTGCACCTTTTAAATACCAGGGAAAAAAAATGTATCTGCTGCTTGGCTTTGATGGGGCAACCATTCACAGCAATAAAAAAATATTGGATGTGCTTTGGTTCGATAATGGTGTTCCCGTATTTGGAAAGCAATTATTCAGACAAGGTGCATTTGATCGCCAGCCAACAAGCAGGGTGGTGTTTGAATTCCATAACAACAGTTTGATGATGTTGCATTACGAAGAGAAAAAGAAAATTGTGGTTTTAGATAAATTAGTGCCTTCTTTTCCTGAAGCTACCAACGATTTTTATTATTATATCCCAAGTGGGGATCTGGATTATTTTGCATTTAAAAAAGGTTGGTGGATTAAAGATGCTTTGGAAAATTACAATTTGGGACAAGGCAAATTGAAAAAGAAACCAAAATCACTACCAACCCCGGAAGCGGATCCGCAAAACCAGGAATAATTCTAAAGATAATTTCTTAGAATCGCCATTTTTGCTTCTGCTTCTTCCCATTCTTTTTGGGCATTGCTTCCGCTATTTATACCGCAGCCTGCAAAAAACTGAATTTCTGTTTTTCCGATTTTGGCACAGCGCAAATTCACCCAGGAATGAAAAACATTTTCATTGCTCCATCCCAACCATCCTGTAAACAATTCCCGATTTAAATTCTCAAATCTTTCTATAAAAGCAATGGCGTCTTTTTGTGCAAATCCTCCGACTGCAGGTGTCGGATGTATTTCCATTAAAAAATCTCCAATACTCTTTTGTGCAAGCGGAAAATGAAACTTCTGTGCAATATGGGTTAATGCACCTTGCTTCACTTCCAGTTTTTCTGCTTCGGTAACATTTTCAATTTTAAATTTTTGAAATACCTGATGCAAAAAATCTGCAATGGTATGCTGTTCCTTTTCTTCCTTAGAAGTCCAGGAATCTTCAGGCTTTACAAGTGTTCCTGCAAGCGCAACCGTTTCACCTGTATTATTTTTCCAGTGAAGCAATAATTCAGGTGAGGCGCCAATCCAGGTGCCCCAATTTGGATGCGAAATCAAAGAAATAAATGCATCGGGGTATGCAGTACAAAGTGCATAAAAACAACTTTCAATTTCTTCAATTTCATTTTTTTGTATGCGGTTACGCGCTGCTACAATTTTTTCGAAATCACCTTGTGCAATTGCAGTTTTTGAAAACAGAATGAATTGCTCAAATTCCGATTGGGATATTTCCTTATTTTGAAATTCCGCGACCAGATTGCATTCCCGGAACCACAATTTCAATAAGTTTTTATCATCGGTTTTTTCTACAACATTTAATCCTGAAACCGGAGTTTTCTTATCCCAGGCCTGAATAAAAAATGTGGATTTATCTGAAACAAACGGTTCACTGAAGTTGGCGAATTCGCCCCTCCATCCCTGAATTTTTTTGGAAATTACAGGGTCTCTGAATATGACAAAACCGCTATTCAATCTTAGATTTTGGGATAACTGCCATGGTAATGGAACCTTTACAAATCAAATTATTTCCACTGGAAATGGAAACTTCCCAAACCTGACTGGTTTTCCCAATATGCAGTGGTTTGGCAATTCCGGTAACAATTTCACCCAAAAATGCTGGCTTGAAATGACTACCATTCACCGTTTGCCCAACTGCAACAAATTTTTCCCGATCTAAAGCCAGATTCGCGGCCATACTTCCCAAACTCTCTATTAAAGCAAGTGATGCTCCCCCGTTCAATACGCCAAAAGGCTGAATGGTATTGTTATTCACGGGCATGGTGGCAGACAAGGTTTGGCTACTGATTTCCGTAAATACTATTCCAAGAGCCGTGTTTAAGGTATTTTTACATCTTTCGTTGAGCTGCGCAATGGTTATCTTTGCAACTTCTTTAAAAACCGATTCCAAAGTGTCGCAAAAATCTAACCCTGCCAGCACAAAAACAATTTATATTATTCGACACGGACAAACGGAATTCAACAAGAAGGGAATTGTTCAAGGCTCAGGGGTGGATACGGACCTGAACGAAACCGGGATCAGACAGGCGCATCAGTTTTTTAATCATTACCGGCATATACCATTTTCAAGGGTATATGTGAGTGCGCTAAAACGCACCCACCAAACTGTGGCAGAATTTCAAAAAATTGGAATTCTGCAGACCATCATGGAGGAATTGAATGAAATCAACTGGGGCAGTATGGAAGGCGCAGAACCAACGCCTGAATCTCACAATATTTTTGTGGAAACGCTGCAAAAATGGCAACAGGGAATGCTGGATGTTGCAGCTGCCGGAGGTGAATCACCGAACCAATTGTACGCACGTCAAAAAACGGGTCTCGCAAAAATTATGGAAGCCAGGGATGAAGATCCGGTTCTGATTTGCATGCATGGTCGGGCTATGCGGAGTTTTATTTGCCTTCTTACAGGAACCCCGTTAAACCAAATGGATGATTTTGAACACGGGAATGTTTGCCTGTATGTGCTGGAGAAAAAAGCAGATTCACCCTATTTCGAAATTGTTATTCGCAATTCAAGATTGCACCTGCACGAAAATTACCATACATGATTTTAGACAACAAGGATATAACCATTACTGTAATTGACCGGCAAAATGAATCCCATGAGATTTCCGCACCGGTAGATATGAACCTGAACCTGATGGAAGTTTGCAAACTATATGAACTTCCTGTAAAAGGAGAATGCGGAGGCATGGCAATGTGCGCCACCTGTCAGGTTTATATTGAAAGTGATCATATTTTGCCTGCGCAAAATGACGCAGAGTTGGATATGCTGGATCAGGCATTTTTTGTAAAATCCAACAGTCGCCTGGGTTGCCAGATTCATATTTCTCCGGAAATCAACGGACTTGTTGTTCGATTGGCCCCTGAATCTGAATGAAAATTAACAGTACACTTGATAGTTTCAAGGATTAAGCGTAATTTTGCAGTCCTTTTTTAAGAAGAGATGGCAAACCATAAGTCAGCAATCAAAAGAATCCGCTCCAACGAAGCGAAGAACGAGCGCAATCGCTATCAGCATAAGTCTGCGAGAACTATCATTAAAAATATTCGCAAGGCAACCGATAAAACGGATGCTGAAAAGTTGTTGCTCGAAGCTTTTAGCGCGGTAGATAAATTGGCGAAGCGCAACATCATTCACAAAAACAAAGCCGGCAACCTGAAAAGCAGTTTGCAGAAGCATGTGAATGCAATGAATTGATATTCAAACAATACCCATATATAAAAGCCCCGTAAACGGGGCTTTTTTTATTGAATTTGTTTTTGAATCACTCCCGCGCAATAGGCACAAAGCCATTCATTTTCATGAAAAAGAGTTTTTACCGTTCCCTTTGCATCATTCATCATACAGCGCTGGTCGCGGTTGCAGTGAGGGAGACCAAAAGTGTGCCCCATTTCATGCAGGGCAACCTTTACCACAAGTGAATCAGTTTCTTTGCCAAATTTCAATAACCTGAAATCTGACACTATACAGGCCCTTCCCGGTTGGTAGCCCAATCCAAAAATTCCCCAATGGGAATATTTCACCGCATTTACTGTTTTTTCGGTAAAAATATCTCTATCACTGAGCCCCAGAATTTTATCATATCCTTTGGGAATCTTTTTTAACAATTCTTTCAATATTATTCGGGCATCATAACGTTCTGTGCCAGCTAATTTTGCATGGTCAAAATATTCTACTGAAGGAAGAGTCGTCACTTTCACATGATAAAATAATGCGATTTCATTTGCGATTAATTCTGCCCTTTTATCTGAAAATCCATGAAAAGGCAGTATTGCAATGGAATATTCTTCTACTGCCCTGGAAGGCTTTCGCGATTCACCACAGGAGGCGATAAATGCGATGAAAAACACAACTGCTAATATTTTGCGCACTTTAAACAGAACGCAAAAATTAAAAATAAATTGGGGACTAATTACCTGACTGTGGTACCCACCATTTCTCCCTGCAACAATTTTAGCAAATTGCCTCTTTTGTTCATATCAAATACCACAATGGGCAGTTTGTTTTCCTGGCAGAGGGTAATTGCTGTAAGGTCCATAACCTGCAGGCCCATGTCATACACATCTTTGAAGGTAATATTTTCAAATTTTGTGGCATTTGGGTCTTTTTCAGGATCGGCAGAATAAATTCCATCTACTCTGGTTCCTTTTATCACCAAATCTGCTTCTATTTCCACTGCTCTCAAACTCGCGGCAGTATCTGTAGTAAAATAAGGGTTGCCTGTACCGGCGCCGAAAATAACTACCCTTCCTTTTTCCAAATGCCTCATAGCTCTTCTGCGAATAAATGGTTCAGATACCTGTTCCATTTTAATTGCAGATAAAAGTCTGGTAATGATGCCATGTTTTTCGAAAGCGCCTTGCAATGCCATAGCATTAATCATGGTGGCCAGCATTCCCATATAGTCGCCTGTGGCCCTGTCTACCACACCACCTTGTGCACCCTGAATTCCTCTGAATATATTGCCACCTCCAATTACGATTGCAATTTCAATCCCGGCTTCCACCACCCCTTTAATTTCCTGAGCATATTGCTCCAGCATTTTTGGATCAATTCCGAATTGCTGATCTCCCTGAAGCGCTTCGCCGCTTAGCTTGAGAAGTACGCGTTTGTATTGCATTCGGGGTGCAAATATAGCGGGCAATCGGATTATTCAGAGGCAGATAAACAGAATGTAATAAAAAAAGACCGCCTTTGGCGGTCCTTTTCATGTTTTCAATTTTGATTAATTACCCTAATTGAACGCGGCGGAAAGATTTTACTGTAAGTCCTTTTTCCACTTCATCCAACATTTTTGCTACGGTTTTACTACCGTCTTTCACAAATTCCTGATTCAATAAGGTAGAATCTTTATAGAATTTTTCCAATTTGCCCTGAGCAATTTTATCGAGAATAGCTTCCGGTTTGCCTTCTGCACGTGCTTGTTCGCGGCCTATTTCCATTTCTCTTTCTACTGTAGCAGTATCCACGTCGGATTTATCTACTGCCACAGGATTCATTGCTGCAATTTGCATGGCAACATCTTTTCCCGCCGCAATATTCGCTGCACTTGGAGCTATATTCATTTCCACCAAAACACCCAGGCGGTTGGCACCGTGGATATAAGCCACCACGTTGTCACCTTTGAGAATTTCGTATTTGGATACATCTATTTTCTCTCCAATTTTTGCCATTTCATCCAGCAATTTGGCCTCTATGGTAATTCCACCGAGGGTAAGCTGTTTCAATGCTGTTAGATCTGCAGGTTGATTTTCGAGTGCGGTTTTGGCAATTTCCTGTGCGAAAGAAACAAACCCTTCGTTTTTACCTACAAAATCGGTTTCGCAATTCAATTCAATGATCACTCCGGTTTTGCCATCTTCACCTGTCATAGCGATTACGGCTCCTTCGCTGGCCTGGCGATCTGCTCTGTTAGCGGAAATTTTTGCGCCTTTTTTACGCAAAAAATCAATAGCTGCTTCAAAATCGCCACCGGTTTCGGCAAGCGCTTTTTTGCAATCCATCAAGCCCGCGCCAGTCATTTGGCGCAATTTATTTACATCTGCTGCACTAATGCTCATAATAAGTTTTTTGGTTTTTTAAATAAAAGTAAAAGATTGAATTCCTTATGGAATTAAGCTTCTGCAGTGGTGTTTTCCACTGCTGCCGGTGCGCTCTCTTCTTCTGGCTTTTCACGACGGCGCTCTTGTAGACCTTCAGAAATTGCATCTGAAATTTCAGAAACAATAATTTGAATGCTTTTGGATGCATCGTCGTTACCCGGGATCGCAAAATCCACGATGGTTGGATCAGAATTGGTATCGACCAAAGCAAAAGTTGGAATACCAAGACGAATAGCTTCAGCAATAGCAATATGCTCGCGCTTAACATCCACAATAAATATTGCACCTGGCAGTTTGCTCATATCTTCAATTCCACCCAACATACGGGCCAGCTTTTCTTTTTCACGGGCAAGCATCAAACGCTCTTTTTTATTGATACGTTCAAAAGTGCCGTCGGTGGCCATGCGGTCGATAATTTGCATGCGTTTGATACTGCGGCGAACGGTTTGGAAATTGGTAAGCATACCACCCAACCAACGCTCGGTAACATAAGGCATGTTGTTCTTCCTGGCATGTTCCGCAATAATTTCCTTCGCCTGCTTTTTGGTAGCAACGAACATAATCTTGCGACCCGATTTGGCAATGTTGCGAATTGCACCTTTTGCTTCTTCGAGTTTTGCCTCGGTTTTATTCAGGTCAATAATATGAATTCCATTCTGCTCCATAAATATATAAGGAGCCATTTTGGGATTCCATTTGCGGGTAAGGTGACCGAAGTGTACCCCGGCGTCCAGCAAATCCTGTTGTGTATAAGCCATATCTTGTATTAACGTTTTGAGAATTGGAACCTCTTACGGGCCTTTTTCTGACCGCTTTTCTTACGTTCAACCACGCGGGAGTCGCGGGTCATAAATCCTGCAGCACGCAATGTGGGTTTCAATTCAGCATTGAGATCCACCAATGCTTTGGCAATACCCAAACGAACGGCTTCCGCCTGTCCGCTTTGTCCACCACCACGTACGTTTACAGAAATATCAAATTTGCCATAGTTGTCAGTAATGCGCAAAGGGCTCTCAATAGAGGATCTGTGCCATTCCAACGGAAAGTAGCTGTCAAAACTGCGATTGTTCACCTCAATTTTGCCGTTACCATCTTTCATGTAAATGCGGGCGATCGCTGCTTTTCTTCTGCCTGAGTTGTTAATCATATATTGTTTCTCAGAATTCGAATGTTAATGTTTCGGGTTTTTGTGCCTGCTGGTTATGTTCAGTACCTTCATATACATAAAGGTTGGTAAACACCCTGCGTCCCAATCTGTTCTTTGGTAACATGCCACGCACTGCTTCTTCAATCAGTTTTGTAGGTTTCATGTCTTTTGCTAAAGTAGAGCGCTGCCCTCCGGGATATCCGGTGTGGCGCAAATACTCGCGACTCTCCATCTTATTTCCGGAAAGACTTACTTTTTCGGCATTGATAACAATTACATTATCACCGCAGTCAACGTGCGGGGTAAAGTCGGGCTTGTTCTTGCCACGGAGAACATGTGCGATACGGCTTGCAAGGCGACCAAGGGTCTGTCCTTCAGCGTCCACAATGTACCATTTCTTGTTTACTGTGGCTCTGTTTGCCGATACAGTTTTATATGTGCTAAGCGGATTCACGTCTACTCTTGCTGGTTAAATTTGGGGTTGCAAAAGTAGCAATTTTCTTCCTCTGTTGCAAGTTGTACGCAATTTTTTTAGTCGCCGAATTTATTATACAGCAACATCCAGCGTCATAAAAATACAAAAACCCCATCTGACGAAGGGGTTTTTGACATTTTGCTGCCACCTTGGCCGCTGCAAAATATTACCTATAATTTTTGGCCTACCAATCGTCTTCGTCTGGCTGGTAAGGCTCCTTGAGCGACTTTTTCAATCCCTCTACGATTTCCTTCACTTCCTGGTCTGCGGAAAGCAGGTATTTATCTGTATTCTGATACCCCTTTTTCACCTTCATATAATATTCATGGTAAGTTCTTGTGGCATCCTTTGCCAATCCATCCGGTGATTCAATATGTACAAAGTTCCCAAACTGGTATTTATATCTGTTATCCTTAAATCTCAAGGTAAGCTTGTATTCCAAAGTGCCTGATTCTGATTTATTGTAATTGCCGTAACGCACAACCATTGGAATGGACACTTTCAGCGTGATTCTGTCACTCTTTTTGTCTTCTACTACAAATTTCTTCAGGTTTTCCTTTCCGTATCTTTTGGTAAGGTACTTCATTGCCCTCCAATATAAGGAATCAGAACCGCAGAAGTCGCAGTTCTCGTCTTCAATGATACCTTCATAATATATAATCTCCCTCAGACTGTCATAAGGTGGATTAAACCTTTTATAGGCAACACGTTTTGGCATCTGAGGCCCTTTATCTTCCTCCATGCCCCAACCACTGCCATCCTCTACCATTGGGCCTGTACTGTCTTTTGTGGCAGTATCGCCTGTTGTTGGTGCTGATCCCCAATCGCCCCATTGGGCATTCGAGTTCCCTGCGATTAAAAAGAATCCCGCCATAGCAGCTACTCTGGCAATTCTCATCCTGTTACTGTTCATTCTTAATAATGGGGTTTTCAAAAAGTCTGCCAAAAAATTCGCGCGAATATACAGATAGCACCTTACGGTGTACAACCCCCTCCAATGTTGTTTTTGCATGGTACCTGATCGTTTTTTGTTCGTATTAAACGGATAAGCTCACGTTTTATTGTGTAATTGGAAACCTTCCTTTAGAAAATATTTTGGGCTTTGGCTTGCCTTTCCGAAGAATTTTTTGCTCTTCCTCAGGCAGGGCAATGGTTTCCATACATTCAATGCTGCAACAGTGTTGGTATTTGTCAGCACATGACTTGCACTGAATAAACAATAAATGACATCCTACATTGGCACAATTTACATGAGCGTCTGCGGGTTCACCACATTGGTGACAATGCGCAAGAACTTCATCGGTAATTCTTTCATGTAAGCGTTGGTCAAATACAAAGTTCACTCCGTGAAATTTATTTTCAACTCCTTGCTCCCTCACCTGATTTACGTAATTAATTATTCCTCCTTCTAAATGATATACCTGCCCAAATCCATTGTGTTTCATCCAGGCACTAGCCTTTTCACAGCGAATGCCACCGGTGCAGTACATCAATATAGGTTGATCGCGTTTTTCTTTGAACTCATCTATTACAGAATCTAATTCTTCCTTAAAAGTGTCTACATCCGGACACCTCGCATTCTCAAACCTACCCACTTCACTTTCATAATGGTTGCGCATGTCTATTACCACCACATCCGGTTTTTCCAGCATACTGTTCCATTCCCCTGCTTTTAAGTAATTGCCGGTATCTGAAGGATTAAATGTAGGATCTTCAATTCCATCAGCTACTATTTTCCTGCGTGCTTTGACATCCAGTTTATAAAAAGATTTCTCGCCTTCTTCCAATGCGAGATTTAAACGAATGTTATTTAAAAAAGAAATGGAATATAAATACTCCTTAAAATTTTCAAACTGTTCAGATGGAAGTGAAATTTGTGCGTTAATACCTTCATCGGCTACATAAATCCTGCCTACAACTCCTAAATTGTGGAGATTGTAATAAAGTGTTTCCCGGAATGTTTTTACATCCTTAATTGCATAATACTTATAGAAGGAGATAGTGGTATACGGGCGCAGATCTGCCAGCATTCGCCGCTTCAACTCCTCCCTGTTCACCTTGTTGTGCATTAACATGGAATAGGTTGGTTTTGAAAATTTCTGCAAAAATAAGAATTTGGAATTCAAAAGTTGAATGGAAATGAAATTCAGTATTCCAAATTCCCGGATTTACAATTTGCATAGACAATTGCCGATTGCAATCACCGCAGTAAATTATCTTATTGCCATTTCAACTTCAGAAAACGGTTCTTCTTAAGAATTTAATACCATTTCTGTTTCCGAATACACCAAACGCATTTCTTCTAATACCGCAATTACCAAATCGTATTCATTCTCTGTTACCAGTTGGGTTCGGAAAGGTTTAAAATCATGCAATCCCCGAAAATAATGGGAATAATGTCTGCGCATTTCTATAATACCCAATTTCTCCCCTTTCCATTCCACACTTCTATCCAAATGGGTTTTACAAGTTTCCAAACGCTCTGCAAAGGTTGGCGCATTTAACTCCATTCCGGTTTTCAGGAAATGCTTTATCTCCCGAAATATCCATGGATAACCAATGCTTGCTCTTCCAATCATAATTCCATCTACCCCATATTTATTTTTGTATTCCAGCGCTTTTTGCGGACTGTCAATATCTCCATTTCCGAAAATTGGAATTTTAATTCTGGGATTATTTTTCACAGCTGCGATCAGGGACCAATCTGCTTCACCTTTGTAAAGTTGCGCCCTGGTTCTTCCATGTATGGAAAGTGCCTGAACCCCCACATCCTGGAGCCTTTCTGCCACTTCCTCCACATTTTTACTTTGATCATCCCATCCCAATCGTGTTTTTACCGTAACCGGTTTACTTGTTGCATTTACCACAGCTTTAGTGAGCCTGACCATTAATTCCACATCCTTAAGCACTGCGGCACCTGCTCCCTTGCAAACAACTTTTTTAACCGGACACCCAAAATTGATATCTACCAAATCCGGATTTGTTGCATCTACAATCCTGGCTGACATGGCCATGGCCTCTTCATCTCCACCGAATATTTGTATGCCAATGGGTCGTTCGTAATCGAAAATATCCAGTTTCTGGCGACTTTTAATAGCATCCCGAATCAATCCTTCGCTGCTGATAAACTCCGTAAACATCAGGTCAGCACCATGTTTTTTACATACATAACGAAATGGAGGGTCACTCACATCCTCCATAGGTGCCAGTAACAAAGGGAAATCCCCGAGCTGTATATTGCCAATTTTTACCAACTTTGTCGCAAATTTACATGTTAGACGATAAACCCCTGTTTGAAAAACCCGCCAAATCCTTTTATACTCCTTGGGGACTGGCTTTTGTATTGGTTTTCCTTTTTCTTTTTCAGATCATTTTTTATTTTCTGGCAGTTTATACCGGTGGCCTGATTTATGACCTGGGATTTCACGGCGCATTAAATTTGCTAAACGAACCGGATGGCACGTCCAAAGCCATCAATCTCGCCAGATATACTAACGTTGTGAGTTTTACAGGTTATATGTTTTTACCTGTTCTGCTGTTTACCATCATCAATAAAACCAGTTTGTCTGTGGAAGGTGGTTTAAAAATTCCTATGCGCCGTCCATTGTTCTTCCTGAGTATTCTGATTCTTGCTCTTACCATCCCCCTGGTTGATTATGTAACCGGATCGTTACAGAATTTAGACCTTCCCCAATCTTTGAAATATTGGGCAAACCGTTTTGAACAAAGCAGAGAAGAACAATTCAATACTCTACTGGAAATGCACCAACCATCTGAATTGATATTTTGTATTTTAACTATAGGCTTGTTACCGGCAGTTCTTGAAGAATTTATGTTCCGTGGTGTAATCATGAATATTTTTCTGAAAATATTGCGAAACAAAAACACCGCAATTTTCCTTCAGGCAATTGTTTTTAGTGTACTTCATTTCAGCTTTTATCAATTACCGGGTATTTTATTTATGGGTATTTTATTCGGATTTGTGGCACAAAAAACAGGAACTATTTTATACGGAATTATCATGCACTTCCTTTTTAATACCACCACTATTGTTCTGTATTATTTGAATTTCATGGAATTCGACAAATCCGGTGTTTTTGGTAAGTACCAAAGCCTGCCTTTAAATATCTTTACAGCAATAGCCTGTTTCTTTGGAATTGTGATATTTTTGCGATTATTCAATCGCGTTATACGAAATTCACATGAATAATTTTTGGACCAGAACCATCAGCGGGGCTGTATTTGCCGGAGTCGTTATCGCCTGTATATGGTATAATCAATGGTCATTAATTATGCTGCTTTGGCTTATTTCCGTTGTAGGTATTTTTGAGTTTTTAAAATTGCGCAAATCCACAGATCCGCTCTCTGTAATTTTCGGTATTCTTCTTGGATCTCTCTTTATTTTAATTCCTGTAATAACCAAAATACAGCCATATATTTATATATCCATTGCAGCAATAGCGTTAATCTTTGTTCTGATTTCACTGCTTCGCTTCCAAACTTTAGTGTATAAACATGTTTCCAATGTATTTATCGGTTGCCTGTATGTTGCAATTCCGGTTACCCTTTTTTTGGATGCTGTTTATGATCCTTTCGATTATGAATTTCGAAAACCGCTGTTTATTTTTCTTTTGGTTTGGAGCTCAGACACTTTTGCATATCTGACTGGCAGAGCATTGGGCAACCACCATCTCGCACCAAAATTAAGTCCTAAAAAAACCTGGGAAGGTTTTATTGGCGGAAGTATTTTAACCGCAATTCTGGGAGGATTTTTGGGATATATTTGGATCTCTATGGAACCCTACCAGGGTGTGATCTTGGGTTTGTGTGTTGGAATTTTTGGTACGGCCGGAGATCTTTTTGAAAGTGCATTAAAACGAAACGCAGAAGTGAAGGATAGTGGTAATATTATTCCCGGACATGGTGGTGTTCTCGACAGATTCGATGCATTCCTTTTTGCCTGCATTGTTTGCTGGTGCACCTTTCAATGGCTGGAAATTTAACTTATCTATTTTGCCTTTAAATCCGTACCCGAATAGTTACGGATTTTTGTAAGAAGATTTTTGAAATCATCCGGTAAAGGCGCATCAAACTTCACCATCTGCCCTGTATCGGGGTGTATAAAGCCTAGCTCCGCTGCATGTAACGCCTGCCTTGGCATCATCTCAAATGCATTATCTATGAATTGTTTGAATTTTGGCAATGCCGAACCTTTTTTTATTTCCTTTCCTCCGTACATTTCATCGCTGAAAATCGGATGTCCAATGGATGCCATTTGCGCCCTTATTTGATGTGTTCTTCCCGTTTCCAGCCTGCATTCTACGAGTGCTGAAAAATAGTATTTTTCCAGAGTTTTATAATGGGTAATTGCCATTTTCCCGTCTTCCGGATCACTAAAATTTTTTGATCGCCTTCTGTCGGCTGGATCTCTGGATAAATATCCCGTAATGGTTCCGGACTCCGGGTCCGGCTCACCCCAAACCAAAGCCACGTAACGCCTGTGAATACTATGGTCGTAAAATTGCTTCGCTAAATGGGTGAGTGCAGATTCCGTTTTCGCAATTACCAATAAACCACTGGTATCCTTATCTATGCGGTGTACCAAACCCGGTCTGTGTGAAGCATCTTTTTGTGGCAGATTTCCAAAATGATACGCAAGTGCATTTACCAGAGTACCTGTGTAATTGTTAAATCCGGGATGCACCACCATTCCTGCAGGTTTACTTACTACCAGTAAGGATGCATCTTCATAAACAATGTCCAAAGGAATATTTTCAGGATATATCTCAGTATCTCTGGGTGCTTCCGGTAAAACAATACGCACATCATCTCCGGCTTTTATTTTGTAATTGCTTTTTACCCCCTTCCCATTCACCAAAACAAAATCCACCTCGATCGCAGCCTGTATCTTGGTTCTGCTGGCATTTGCAATTTTATGCATCAGCCACTTATCAATCCGCATTGGCTCCTGACCCGGATCCGCTACAAACTGATAATGCTCAAATAAACCGTTTTCCTCCTGTAATATTTCTTCTTCCAATCCGGCAAATTTCGTGAAATATCTCCATGTTAGGTGACTTTCCTTTTCATGCAAAGCTTCACAAGGATCAAAAGCATACCCTGTTGAAATATTAATTGGTATTTTCGCATCCGGAAATGCCCCGGAAACTTCAGTTAAAACTCAGTGGAATTTTATTGCTCGCACTTTTTTGGTCGGTATACCACGAGCATTACTCCGGTAATTTTAAAAGGACCGTTAAAATAGATGGTATCGGTTACAACGGATATCTCCCGGCACTTTTCATACATGATGGAAATTTGCACTGGAGTTTTTACGAAAATAAATTGGATACCCTCTCCGTTTTTGAAGGTAAAATTCAGGATTTCCGCAAACCGTATGGCAATGGACGATTCATCAACAAATACCCTTTGGGTTTGGCCATTGCGCAAGCCCCTTTCTGGTTCTCTGCCTGGGGTTATTACGGATTTTCAGACCATGTGTCGGGATATGAACCGGCATTTCAAGCAGCAGTATTTATCAATAATATTTTTTGGCTTTTTCTTGGAATCTGGTTATTCGGCATATTTCTGAAAAAACACCATTGGCGCGACAATAGCATCATTTTATTTGTAGCATTATTCCTTTTCGGAACCAATTTATTTCACTTTATCACCTTCGACAATTGTCTTACACATCCTGTTACTGTAGGGCTCAGCATGATGGCGTTTTATCTGTTGAGCAAATTTATCAGCAGCAGCAGAATCATATTTTTTCTTTCATTTCTTCTGATTTTCGCTATAATTTTTTGTATCCGACCAGTGAATATTTTGATGGTTCCTTTTTTTCTGATTTATTTTTATTGGGGCAATAAGGATAGACCTAAAATTGAATTGAAACATTTAGCCTGGGCCTTTGCGGGCGTATGCCTGGCTTTGTTCCTTTATTTGGGAAGCAATAAAATGCAAACCGGAAGCTGGCTGGTATACACCTACCAAAATGAAAAATTTGTATGGAATGAATTTCATTTCTTAGATGTTACTTTTGGTTACCGTTGTGGTGTTTTCCTGTATACACCAATTTTATTGACCACGGTATATTTGGGTTTCAAATCTCCCAATCGCAAACTGGTCATTGGATATCTGGTTTCCATGCTGACAACCATTTATATCATTTCCTGTTGGAATGAATTCTGTTATGGCTGCCGTTTGGGCAACCGACCCATGGTAGATTATTATATTTTCTTTTTGATTCCCTTATTAAATCTCAAATGGAGACCGGGTAAACCGGAAAAATATTTATTGGTATTCCTATGGATTTTCTTTTTGTATTACAATCAAATTTTACATTACCAATACCGACATTACCTTCTGGATTGGTGCGATGTAAAAAAACAACAATTCTGGGAAGTATTTTTACAAACTGACAACAATTAAATTTATGATTCAGGGCATTCACCATATCGCCATTATTTGCACCAATTATGAAGTGTCCCGCAGGTTCTATACTGAAATTCTCGGTTTTGAAATTATTGCAGAACATTTCAGGGAAGAGCGGAATTCCTGGAAACTGGATCTGGCATTAAATGGCAATTATCTTTTAGAATTGTTCTCATTTCCCAATGTTCCTGAGCGAATTTCACATCCGGAAGCCGCAGGGCTCCGGCATCTTGCGTTTGCAGTTCAGAATCTTGAATTGGAAGTGGAACGATTAAAACACCTCAAAGTTTTTACGGAAGAAATCCGACATGATGCTTTAACGGGTAAACCATTTACCTTTTTTAAAGACCCGGATGGGTTGCCAATAGAATTGTACGAAATGTAACCATTCGGTATCTATATATGGTCCATAATAAAATCTATCTTCCCCAACCTTAATCCAGCCCATCCCGCCTGGTTTATGATTACTTCTTTGCCACTTATATTTTTGAACTTCACCGGTTCGTCCAAAAAGGTATGGGTATGTCCACCTAAAATCAGATCAATGCCATTCGTAGCCTTCGCCAATTTCTGATCGTCGATTTTATTGCCTGGATATTGATAACCCAAATGACTTAATACGATAATCATTTCACAATGCTCCTTTTTTCGCAAGTGATCAACGGTTTTTTGAACCCATTCCACCGGGTCTCTGTATACGACTCCTTTACGCAAGGGAGCCTGCACCAGTCCGTCTAAATCAATCCCCACCCCCGTTATGCCAATTTTGATTCCACTCCGTTTAAAAATCTGATACGGTTTTACCATATTATTTAAAGCTGTTTCATGGAAATCGTAATTGCAATTTACCGCTGGGAAATTGGCGTGTTTCAAGAGCTCTGCCAGTTTTTCAACACCATTATCAAAATCATGATTGCCCAGAGTTGTTGCATGATAACCGGCATGGTTCATCCAAATCATTTCCGGTACCCCGCCAAACAAATTAAAATATGGAGTACCCTGAAAAATATCACCGCAATCCAATAACAGAAAAGATTCATCCAGTGGTCTATTGTCCAGAATCAGGCTCCGTAAATTTTCAATTCCACCCATATTGGCATGCAGAGGGTGATTTGCCGGGAATGGATCGACGTGGCTGTGAAAATCATTGGTATGTAATATGCGGATGCCGCGTTTATACCCTGCTGATCTGCCATGTAACCATTCAGGCACATATAGGCTTCCCGCAGTTGCGAGCATGCCATACCTGATAAAATTACGCCTGTTAATCATTTTTTCTCAGTGTAATCCGTTTGTCGTTATGATACAACAATTTACCATACTGCTTGGTTTCCGCTTTCATCCCTTCCCGGGTGATATCGCGTATATTTTTGGTGGTGTAAACTTTAATCATTGCCGACTTCAATGAAAAAAATCCATCCCCATAATTTAACAAATAATCGCTGGTTGCAATCCAGTATTCTCTTCTGCTGTCAAACTTAAAACCCCCAATTTCAGCATTGAAATACTCATTTTTCCTTATCTCCATTTTCAAGCCGGCAATAACCGCCCCTCCGGCAATTCGTATTTCATTTAATATACTATCCATGGTTGCCCCTCCAACTTTTACAAAAACCAAATAATTATCAAAAGGCATCATTTCAAATAAATCCCTTTCGGTGATATATCCTTTGGGTAATGGATTGCGCAAAAACCCACGATTGAGCAGGCAGAGATGGGTTGGATAACCAAAGGTGTCGCGCAAAAATCGATCAGCTTCCTCCTTTACTAAATCTGCTACCAAATGGTTTAAGTTACCCTCTGGCATTCCCGGAAGAAATGCAGAATCTGCATATGCAATGGTATCCTTCATGCTCTTAGCTACCGAATCTCGCCAGGGTTTTATAAGGTTTGCAGTAAGGGTATCATACTTTGCAGTTGAAATCACTTTTAAATTTTCTCCTCCGGCATAGCTTACTTTTTTTATCTGACAGGAATGGCCTGATAAAATACCAAAAACCAATACTCCAAAAGGGAATATCCTTTGCCACAAGAGAATAGGTTTCATATCTTCAAAGTTAAACACCCCGGATTTATTTCCACAATTTCAAACTTAATCGGATAAAAAGTTACGAATTCAGTAATTCCGCATTAATTCGCATAAAGAGGGATTTATGAAGGCAAAAAACATTGGCAGGAACGCATTGCTTTCCATCATTTTATTTTCGGGAAATCAGTTTGAACTAAAAGCGCAGGCTTCCCTTCCCGCTTTTTGGGATATGGGAAATATAACTTCCCCACCAGTTGGCTGGAATTACGATCTGTTAAAAGGAAGCGGCACAAACCTTACTTATACTACATCTGCATATTATTCCAGCGCTCCGCAATCCATGAGATTTGATAATTCAGATGAATTTTTGGATCTCCATTTTGTAGGGAAACCCGATACCATGACCTTTTCCATTCGGCATACCGGAACCTCTGATCCATATAGCGGAACTTTTGAAGTGATACAAAGCCCGGATGGAATTACATGGACCACCCTGATTTCATACAAAAATTCCATGCCTAGAAGTATGACCAAAATAACAACCAGATTAAAAGGCACCACCAGATTTGTTCGTTTCATATTCAAACAAAAAAACAGCGGTTATAATGTAGCATTGGATGATGTTTCCATTCTTCCTGCCATAGATGGATTAAATCCTGAAATAGCTGTTTATAAAGACAATGGGTTAATTAATAATGGAGAATTGGTGCAAGTTGGAAATTGCAATGGTTTTCCTATTATTATTCGAAATAAAAGCAAGTTTAACCCCTTAATTCTGGATTCATTTATTTGGAAAGGATATAGAGATTCCATGTTTTTGTCTATTGCTCCAAAATCCATTTCTCCCTTATCCGAAGATACATTTTGGATCGGAAATTCCGATAGTATCTCAGGTACTTATCGATCCACATTGCTTATTTACAGCAATGATTCTAATGGAAATTCTCCTTTTACAATTCCTGTATATCTCATTCATGGCAATTCAGCCGAAGAGCCGGAAGCGAGTGATATATCCGGAATTTTTACCGAAGTTAAACCATGGAAAATTCAAATAAATTCATTTACAAATAACACGGAAAAAATATTGGTTTTATGCAATAATAACGGGGAATTACCATTGCCAAAAGATGGAATTTCATATGAAAAAGGTGCTTATTTAGGTAATTCCAGAATTATATACAATGGCCCTGGGAATACTTTTACCGCAGATAAAATAGAATGCAATTCCAGATATTATTTTAGCATATTCGGATATAACGGTTTCGATACTTTTGTCAATTATAACACAACAAATTATATTGAAACAGATACGCTTACACCAGGTTTAAACGAAGGGAATTATTATGATGCAGTGGATATAGGCCAGACAAGTTTTATTGCTGATTTGAAACGAACCATCAGACCCCACAAACCAATTTATTACTCCAATTATGGCAGTGCATTTGGAAATGTATTTGAAGCATATGATACAACTTTCGGTCGTAAAGTTCTTTCCTGTTATTATTCCGGATATAAATATCTTTATGTTCCTCCTCTGATATGGGATACCATGAGCAGGGAGCATTCCTATCCTCACAGCTGGATGGGAGAACAAAGTGAAGACAGTGCCAATTACAATGATTTATTTTTGTTGTTTCCAGTTCATCAAAACAAGGCAAATCTGATTCGCAGCAATTATCCTTTGAATAATTTGAAGTCTGTGAGTTTTCAATTTCTGCTTGGAAAATTTGGATTGGACAGCAATGGAAATCCCGCTTATGAACCACAGGATAAGGTTAAAGGGGAGATTTCCCGTGCCTGTTTTTATACATGCGCAGCCTACAACCAACCATCAAAACCATTTACCATTCCGTCTTCTGTTTCCGGAATGATGCAAAAACAAAATGAATCTGTTTTAAAAAAGTGGAACCGAATGTATCCGCCGGATAACAAGGAAATGGCCAGACAGGAATTCATTTATTCCCTACAAGGCAATCGAAATCCATTTATCGATCATCCGGAATGGGCTTGCTACATTCGGTTTTCAGACATGTCGTATTTACCCGGTGGAAATTGCGAATTGAACAGCACTTTGGAACAAGTGCAGGTATTTACTCCGGTTCTTTTCCCAAATCCTGCAGGTTCATGTATATGCTTGGATCCAGGTACTTTGGAAAACGGCACTATAGATATTTATGATATCACGGAGAGAAAGTTGATGCATTTGGAATTTAATAAAGGCATACAAAATATTCCTTTGCAGGGCTTGCAAGCCGGAACCTATTTGGTTTTGATCAATTCCGGGAACCGACTTGGGATTGCTAAATTCACCCATTATTAAGCGAATTTGAACCTTTATTCCTGTTTTGGCATAATATTCGCGTGTTTTATAACGTATGTTGCCTCCGGTATTCACATCCGTATTGCTGTTGTGGTCCTCCATTTTCGGAAACCAGACAGAAAGCGATAAGATGGTTAAAATGTTTTCTGAAGGAAATTCAGAGAGTATTTCTGCATATTTTAATTCCAGTATCCAACTCACAACACCTGGCAAAGAAGGCGTGTATTCACGCTCTCAGGCAAAGATGATCCTTTCCGATTTCTTCAGCGCCAATGCACCCACACAGGCTACTTTAAAAACAAAAGGTAACAGCGAAAACGGGGCCCAATTCGTGTTATTGAATCTGATTACTTCTGAAGGAACATTTAAAGTGAATATTTTCTACCGCGGATCGGGGAACAACGTAAAAATTCACGAACTCAAAATCGAAAAATAATCGATTTTTGCCCCATGGATTTTCAACATCCGCAGATTCTGAATCTGATTGATCTGGCAATTGCAGAAGATCTTGGAAACGGGGATCACAGCTCCCTGGCATCGATTCCTGAAGGAACTTTGGGTACATCCAGAATTTTATGCAAGGAAGATGGGATACTTGCAGGAATTGCGCTTTCTGAAACAATCATGCACAGAATTGAAGCCCAAATTCAATTGCATATCCAAATTACTGATGGTTCAGAAATAAAAAAAGGCGATATCATAGCCACTGCAGAAGGCCCTGTTCATGCGTTGCTGGCATCTGAAAGAATTGTACTGAATTTTATGCAAAGGCTTTCCGGGATTGCCACGCGCACCCATAAAGCAGTTCAAATTTTAAAAGGCGCACATACCCAAATTCTGGATACCCGCAAAACCACACCGGGAATGCGCTTGCTGGAGAAGTGGGCTGTAAAAACAGGAGGCGGGAATAACCACAGAATCGGTTTATATGACATGATCATGCTCAAGGATAACCACGTGGATTCCAGTGGTGGTATTGCAAAAGCAGTTGCAACGACAGTAGAATATCTGCAATCCAAACATCTGGCATTAAAAATTGAAGTGGAAACCCGAAATATATCCGAAGTTCAACAAGCCCTGGACACAGGCGCTGTGGACCGCATTATGCTGGATAATTTCACGCCTGAAGCCTGCACTGAAGCTGTATCTCTGATAGCAGGCCGCGCTGAAACGGAAGCTTCGGGTGGTATTCATGAGGAGAATCTTCTGGAATACGCAGCAAGCGGGGTGGATTACATATCTCTAGGTTATCTTACGCACTCCGTAAAGAGTCTGGACATAAGTATGAAGACCAGAACAAATCTCTGAGGAGGAATTTGGCATTATTCCTGCTTAACTTTGTATCACAGTATGTATCGCATTGTATTGTTTTCCGTGGCCATTGCCGCCATACTCTTTTTGCCTTCATTTAAAAACGACGGGTATAAACAGGCAACTGGAGTTTTGACGCCTACCGATACCGCCAAATCTATCGAAGCCATCTCCTGGCTGGATTTTGAAAGCGGTTATGCCAAAGCATTAAAGGAGAAAAAAATGTTGTTGGTGGATGTATATACCGATTGGTGCTATTGGTGTAAGGTAATGGATAAAGAAACCTATACAGATCCCAATATCATTAAAAAAGTGAATGCCAATTTTGTTACCGTAAAACTCAATCCGGAAAAAGCCAGAGTTTATAAATTCGGCGATACATCCATGGCAGCAGATCAATTGCACCGTTGGTTGGGATATGGAGAAACTTTCGGTTACCCCAGTACATATTTTATGGTTAGTCCAGGAAAAACTGAAGAGAGATATGCGCAGGTTGGATACCTGGAAGTGGCAGAATTTCAAAAAATTCTCGACATCGTTTTGGGCAAAAAGAAATAATTCATTGCCAAGAAAGAAAATCAAATACGCCTTACTGGAAAATGTCACAATTGGCCCTGCTGTAGCGGAAGGCAATTGCATTGCGCGCATAGACAATCAGGTAGTCTTTGTGAAATATGCTGCTCCAAATGATGTTGCTGATATTCAAATCACCGGAAAAAAGAAAAAATTTCTGGAAGGAAAAATAAGCAACTTTCACAGCAAATCCGAACTCCGTACCGAACCGGTATGCGAGCATTATGGCCTTTGTGGTGGTTGTAAATGGCAACATCTAAAATACGAAGAACAATTAAAATTTAAGCAGCAACAAGTGTTGGATGCGATGCAGAGAATTGGTGGTATTACTGAATTTCAATGTCTTCCTATTGTTGGCTGCAAAGATATTTACGGCTACAGAAATAAATTGGATATGACCTTTAGCAACAAGGCCTGGGTTACCCAATTTAACAAAGAAAATCCGGAGAATTTCAATGCATTGGGTTTTCATATTCCGGGTAAATTTGATAAGGTTTTGGATATCCACCATTGCCATTTAATGCCGGAACCTTTGAATGAAATCACCAGAAGTGTAAAACAATTTTGTGAAGAAAACGGATATTCGTTTTTTGACCTGAGAGATCAGCACGGATTGATGAGAAACCTTCTCCTGCGATGTAATTCCGATGGTCAATGGATGGTTTTATTCAGTTTTTTTGAAAACGATTCGGAGAAAATTAATGCCATTCTGGAGTATACAAAGAATACATTTCCTCAAATTTCTTCTCTGGTTTATGTAGTGAATGAGAAACGGAATGATACCCTGAACGATTTGGAAATTCAATTGTATTACGGTGATGCCTATTTAATAGAAAATCTGTATGGGAAAAAATTCAAAATCCGGCCACAGAGTTTTTTTCAAACCAATACCAAACAGGCGGAAACGCTTTACCAGATTACAGGAGAATTTGCAGATTTAAAAGGCACGGAACTCGTGTATGATCTTTATACTGGAACTGGAAGTATCGCTATTTATCTCGCCGAAAAGGCAAAACATTTTGTGGGAATAGAATATGTGGAAGCTGCGGTAATGGATGCCAGAGAAAATATGGAACTCAATGGGGTTTCCAATCTGGAATTTTATGCTGGCGATATGAAAGACATTCTCACTGCAGAATTCATTGCAGAAAACGGCAAACCAGATGTTGTAATTACAGATCCCCCACGCGATGGCATGCATCCTGCAGTAGTGGAGAGATTGCTGGAAATGGAAGCGCCAAAAATGGTTTATGTAAGTTGCAATCCTGCAACCCAGGCAAGGGATGCAAAAATGCTTTCAGAAAAATACAGACTGGTTAAAATCCAACCCGTGGATATGTTTCCGCATACGCACCATGTGGAGAGTGTGGCGCTTTTTGAATTGATAAACTAATCAATAAAACGTTGAGGCAGTTTTAAGGGTATGTTTCAGAATTGTTGTACATAACAATCAGAAACATGAGAATCCCAATATTTATTATAACGCAATTGTTGGGTATATATCAGTTATTAAGTAAACCAAGGTCCTATCCAAACAAAACAAATTCACGACCTGTTTTTTATGATTGGTCAATTGGCATTGGAACTGCATACATAGGACATAACAATTCAAAAATTCATCCGGATCACATATTTGCTCCCCAATTCGGAACAGGTCTAAATATCAAATTTAAATGTGCAGATCATATTGAATTCTGTTTTAATTCTCTTCTTAATCAGAACACTGACCATTTCAATTATTCAGGATTTGGCTCACTTTATCGAAAACAATTCTATCAAAATTATAGTGTAGGTGTAATATTTCAATTCAGAAATGAAGATAAGAAATTTGGAATTGGATGGCGGTTTTTATGCGGTTTTGAAAAAGGTCAATATAAATTCAACTCAAGTAGTCCAGAGCTAAATCGTATACTAAAACAACCTGGTCCTAATAAAAGCCTAACCTTTGGATGCGGTCCGGGAATCTCTTGCAAGATTCTCAAACATCATTATTTTAGCTTTCACTATTTATTTCAACGTGGTGGTTTCCGATCCTCACCTGATTCCTTCGATCCTTCAAAAAAAATTAAAATCGTAGTTCCATATAGCATGATGTTACAATATGAATGGAATTTTTAGAATAATAATTCTTAACGTAAGTTGTTTTTTGGCAGGGATATCATGCACAAAATCCAGGGAATCATGGCCAAAAGGATATAACATGAATGATTGGGTTGAACTTAAAGTTGAATCATGGGAGACAGGGAACCTGCACTATGATTACTCGTGGAATTTCGTTGATTTACCAGAGATTATCCGAAACAGATCCGATTTGGATAAAATAAATTGTTCGTCACAATATACTAATATTGATTTCGATCTTTATGACCTGATTTATACGAATGCAAATATCTCAGAATATAGTAAAATCATTGAAATTAATCCGCGTTATTTCATGAATTTTGACGCAAATGAATTTTATGTTTCTACTGGAATTACAACAAAAAAATCAGATCGTTCAATTAGTCATTATGGCCCGATGATAGTTTGTAAAGTTCCTAATCTCCCAACCGGATTTAAAAGGGCAGAAAGTATGTAACCCATGGTATTATCATTCCTCAGATTCCGAATACAATTTGGCTTTCCCTTTTCTCGATTTGTGCATAGCATTCCATTCATTTTCATCAAACAATGCCACTATGGTTTGACCCGGAATAAAACCGCCGGATAAACGATTGCACAGGGTAACTGCAAATTTATTTTCTTCCAGACTGAAATACATATTGGTGCGGAAACCATGCCACCAGCCGGAATGAAACATCCAGGTTTCCTTTTCAGTTTTCCGCACACGCCAACCGAGTGCATATCCGGTTCCCCGTCTGGCATTTGGAAACCGAACGCGAAACATTTCATTTTTGATAGAATCCGGAAACAATTTGTTATCCCGCAATGCCAGATAAAACCTGTACAAATCCAGCACAGTACTTACAATATTTTTATCGCCATAAGTTCCATCCTGATAGTGGAAAGGAAATACACGGCCGTCTCCGTAATGCCCTTTTACTTCATAATCCCGCACCGGAAAATCCGGTGGTAACACCTTCGTTTGTCGCATGCCCAGCGGATGAAAAATATTTTTTTGGAGAAATTCGGGATAAGAAATTCCACTTATTTTTTCAATGATGGAAGCCAAAAGTACAAAATTGGTATTGCAATATTGGTGGCGCTTTCCCGGTGTAAAATATGCCTCGGGCTTTTCCAATGCCATCAAAGCGATTAAATCATAATTATTCAATGGGCCCAGTGAATCGTGCCAATATACATCCGTAAACCAGGTATATTCAGGCAAGCCACTGCAGTGACTGAGCATCTGTTCAACGGTAATGTTATAATATGGTAGTTCCGGATAAAATTGCCGCAATGTATCTGTCAGTTTTAATTTTCCTTTGGAATTCAAAATCATGCAGGCAGTTGCACAAAATGTTTTGCTGATACTTGCAATTTGCATAGGCATTTCGGGATTTAATTCCGTGGCTGAATCTGCAAGCCCTGCACTCCAAAAATAAATGCTGTCATTAAAGGCAAACATAGATACACCGGTATATCCGGTAGCGCGATGCAGGTGCTTCCAATATCCATTCAAACGATCCCGGCTTTGTTCAGAAAATGGAATGGATTTAATTGTCTCCTGAATGGCAGACTGCTTTATTTTTTTTACCGTACGCTTTTTGGTATTCCCGGTGCAGGAAAACAATGCCAACAGAATAAAAACTCCCGATAAATATCTCACCTCTCGCTTACAAATTTATGTATTCTTGACTTCAAACAACCAACAATCACCCACCAACTTATTGTCGGTAAATTAGAAATGTTCCGGCATTTCTGCGTATGAAAAAAATTTACGCTAACGCTTCAGCCACAATCGCAGCCTGCTCTTTATCGTGTACCTTCTTAAATCCGGTAGCCGGAGAAGCGCTGCTTTTACGGCCAATATATTTCACTTTCACCGGAAAATCGTATCGTGCCAAATGTAACCAGGTTCCCTGATTCATTGGCTCTTCCTGTACCCAGCAAAACTCAGCACCCGCGTATTTTTCGAAAATATTTTTTAGCATCCAAAGCGGTAAAGGATACAATTGTTCTACACGAACGATGGCAATATCCTTTGCTCCTATTTCTTCTTTTTTGGCCAACAAATCATAATACACTTTTCCGGTGCAGAAAAGCACTTTGCGCACCTTGCCCTCCACATTGGAATCGTCAATAAGCTCCTGAAATCCGGTGTTTGTAAATGTAGAAATATCACTCACACATTTTGGATGGCGCAACAAACTTTTGGGTGTAAAAATAATTAAAGGCAATTCAAAATCGCGTTTCAATTGTCTGCGCAATGCATGAAATAAATTCGCCGGTGTGCTGCAATTTAATACCTGCATATTGTTACCCGCACATAGCTGCAAATAACGCTCTATCCTTGCACTGCTATGTTCAGGTCCCTGACCTTCATATCCATGTGGCAACAGCATTACCAGCCCGCTGTATTTGTTCCATTTGGTTTCTGCAGAAGCAATAAATTGATCAATAATAATCTGAGCACCATTGCTAAAATCACCAAACTGCGCTTCCCAGATTGTGAGGCCATTTGGAATTACCGAACTGTATCCGTATTCATAACCAAGTGCAGCATATTCACTCAATAAACTATTATAAATGGAAAATATTCCCTGATTATTGGATATATTTTTTAATGGAACAAATTCCTGTTCACTGTCTTCTTTTTTTATTACTGCATGTCTGTGACTAAAGGTTCCGCGTTCCACATCCTGCCCTGCAAGCCTTATTGGGTGGCCTTCGGCCAGCAAAGTTCCATAGGCGAGTAATTCACCCATAGCCCAATCCAAAGTGCCGGAATCCAGCATTTTTTTTCTGTCTGCAAATAAATTTTGTACCTTTTTAATAGGCAAATTATTTTCAGGAATGTAGGTGATTTTATTGCCAACTTCTTTCAAAATTTCCAATGAAACCGATGTATTTACCGCCGTTTGAAAATCCTTGTCCAGTGGCTTTCTGAATGCCTCCCAATTATTTGGAAGTTCCTGCTTTTTCGGTTTAAAATCCCCTTTTGCTTCTTCAAATTTTTCCTGCAACAATTCCCGGAATTTTACTTCCATTTCCCTCGCAATTTCCGCATCAATTTCGCTGCGTTCCAGCAATTTTTGCTTGTATATTTCTCGTGGATTGGAGTGGTTGTCTATGAGTTTGTACATCGCCGGTTGGGTGAACCTTGGCTCATCCCCTTCGTTATGTCCGTATTTTCGGTAACCCAATAAATCAATAAATATATCGCTGTTAAATTCCAGGCGATATGCCATTGCCAATTTCACAGAATGTACTACTGCTTCCACATCATCGGCATTTACGTGCAATACCGGACATAAAGTTACTTTAGCCACATCCGTACAGTAAGTGCTGGTTCTTGCATCCAGATAATCTGTGGTAAAACCAATCTGGTTGTTGGTTACTATATGCATGGTTCCGCCTACATGGTAACCCTCCAAACCGCTCATTTGTACTACTTCATACATAATTCCCTGACCCGCAATTGCCGCGTCTCCGTGAATTAAAATGGGACAAATTTTATCTTCCTGATTGTTGTATTTGGTTTCCAGTTTGGCGCGAACAATGCCTTTCACCACAGGATTCACTGCTTCCAAATGACTGGGGTTATCCGCCAGCCTCAAGTGTACAGTTTTGCCACTTTTGGTGGGAATATTGGTACTAAATCCCAAATGATATTTTACATCTCCTTCAAAATCATCTTCCGATTGAAAAACTTTTCCTTCGAATTCTGAAAAAATTTCGGAATATGTTTTATTGAAAATATTCGCCAGCACATTCAACCTTCCGCGATGCGCCATACCCACCACAAATTCTTCAACACCCAAACCGGCACCATATTGAATTACTGCATCCAGCGCGGGAATTAAACACTCTAATCCTTCTACTGAAAATCGCTTCTGTCCGATGTATTTGGTATGTATAAAATTCTCAAAAACGGTAGCCTGATTTAATTTATCCAGAAAATGTCTTTTCTCTTCTACGTTCAAATCCGGAATATTTCTGGTTTTTTCAAATCGCTGTTGCAACCACTGCCTGCGTTTGGGATCCCGGATATAGGAAAATTCACATCCAATACTCTGACAATAAGTTTGTTCCAGCAAAGCAATAATATCCCGAAGCTTGGCAGGTCCTAATCCAACTTCATTTCCTGCATTGAAAGATGTATCCAGATCTGACTCGGTCAACCCGAAATTTTCCAGGGCCAAAGTTGGTGTCCATTGCCTTCTGTCTCGCAATGGATTGGTTTTGGAAAACAAGTGCCCCCGCTGCCGATATCCATAAATGAGGTTCATCACGTGCATTTCACGGGAAGCATCTTCACTTAATTGTGGAATGGCATCCCCTTGTTGTGCACCGAGGTCAAAACCCTCAAAGAATTTGCGCCAGCCGAAATCTACGCTTTCCTTGTCTTTCTGGTACTGTTCGTATAGGTTTTCTAAGGCCGAGGGGTCGGCATTTTGCAGGTAAGAAGTATCTGGTTCAGGCATTTCTGAAATGAGGTGCAAATATAGCAAAATTGAGCCAAAAAGGCAGCGTTGTAAGCGGGTTTTATGGGATGAAATCTATCTCTGTACTAGTACTTTTATGGCTTGCCCAAATTCTGTTCGAAGCAGATATATGCCGGGTGATAAACCACTAAGATCCAATTCGCCCTGACCCGGATTTAAAAGATGTGTCTGGGCCAACACACCAACACTGTTGTAAATAAAAGAATTCAATACTCTATCACTTGTACTTTCATATTTTAGCACATCACAAATCGGATTCCCCATTATCTGAATTTGGTTCCTCTTTAGAATCTTCGCATTTCGAAGTGTATGAAAATTATCAAAGAAATCTGCGATACCAGTTGATCTAATGTCTAATATGGATTCGTGTAAATTATATGTTCCTGTTTTATCCTTTATGGTCCAATACCTATAACTTTCCACAGCCATTACAAATCTGCCGTTAGATAATCTATGCGCGTCCCTGACAAAACCAATAGTAGAATTGTGGTCATCCTTGCCCTCTTCGTATTTGGAATATTGCAATTCTCCCCAACCCGTAAAATACATGGTATGCGCGTTTTTTTGCAGTATACCGCCTCCACATAATACAACCATAAAATCATTTTTGTCCACGGGTACAAACCAAAAATTCGCATCAGGTCCAATGCCTTCCTTTCTTAGTGCTTGTAAGACTTTTGAAACTTTATTATCGGAAATTCTTTTCATCATAACATCTCCATCCGAGGATTCAAAATAGAATATAAAATTGCCAAAATCATTGCAGAAAGTCTTTACAACAGATAATGAAACAAAAGAGTCAAGAACTTGCTGTGTAGAATCAATAATTCTATAAATCCTGAAACTGTCCGAATTCCCATCACTTGTTTTACACACTGCAACAAAGGAATTCAGGCTCCCCAATTCCGGATCCATAGCAACCAGATTTGGAATATTCCATTCTGATTTTATTAAAATGGAATCTCCAATGAGTTGTATAAAAAAAGTACGTCCCTTATTTTTTAAATCCTTTAAAATATAATAAACCGAATCTTTTTGAATGAATGAAAGTATCGGAATTTGAGAAGACCCTGAAAGTTCCAGTGGATATTCATAAAATGCTCCGTTTGAATCCGCCTTTATTATGGTATAATGCGTATCCAATGTATCCTCATATTCGGTTGCATAATAATTGCGATTCTGTATTCCCAAATTGCGCACCGAATTATAAGGCCTGCGATTTACCGGTATTTTAGTATATTTTAAATACTTCTTGCTTGCCCATGGACTATCGGGGAGACATTGATAGGTAAAATATAAAAAACCGTTGATGTATTCGGGACCTGCCATGAAAATAAAATTACAAGGAGTGTCCGCCATTGTAAGTTTTACATTGGCAAAATCACCCACTTTTCCATTGGATGTAAAATCAATAAAAGTACTGTGCGATTGACCCCTTGTAAGGTTTGAGAGAAATAAAATACAACATGTAAAAAATAACAGCCTCATATAAATTTAACCAAATTTAATCCAGCCGACGGTCAAAATCAAATCATTTTTTTCTTCCCTCTTTCAAAATCCTCAAATACAAATTCTCCCAACCCGGTAAGGCTGGAATAAAATGCCCTTCCTCCATTTGTCTCCGTAAAATCGCGCACAAATTTTTGCAAAAAAGGATCTTTGGCAATCATAAAAGTGGTGATGGGAATTTGCAGCCTTTTACAGGCTGCCGCCATGTTCAGCGTTTTATTTATGATTTTTTTATCCAGCCCAAAACTGTTCTGATAATATTTATTTCCCTCTTTCAAACAGGTTGGTTTTCCATCGGTTATCATGAAAATCTGCTTATTCGGATTTTTTTTGCGACGTAGCAAATCCATTGCCAGTTCCAAACCTGCAACTGTATTGGTATGGTAAGGACCTACCTGCAAATACGGCAAATCCTTAACTTCAATTTGCCAGGCATCATTCCCAAAAACGATGACATCCAGAGTGTCTTTCGGATATTTTATTTTTACCAGTTCAGACAATGCCATTGCTACTTTTTTCGCAGGAGTAATTCGGTCTTCCCCATATAAAATCATGCTGTGGCTGATGTCAATCATCAATACGGTGCTGCTCTGGCTTTTATGCTCTCTTTCGTGAACCACCAAATCCGATTCCGACATCATTCCCGAATCAATTCCATGGTGAATCTGGCTGTTCCGAAAACTCTCCGTCATGCTGATGGTTTCCAGGCCATCCCCAAAACGGAATTCTCTGGTGTCTGAACTGATTTCATCCCCAACTCCGGTAAATCTGGTTTTGTGTGACCCGGCTTTGCTCTTTTTTAACTTTCCAAAAATTTGATCCAGCGCATTTTTGCGCATGTTTTGCTCCATTTTGGAGGTGATATGAAAGCTGCCTTCCGATTCATCATCTGCAATTAAACCGAGTTTTTTGAGGTCTTCTATAAAATCTCCCATGCCGTATTCGGCATTGGTGAGTTGGTATTCCCTGTCCAGATCGTTCATCCAGCTTAATGCCTCTACAGCGTCTCCGTTGGTATACATCAGCAATTCAGAAAATAAATCCAGCAGTGTTTCAAAGGTGGATTTCCCTTTTTGTGGAATATAATTCGAGAATAAAAACCCGCGCATGAATAGAAATAACAAACTAATTACCGGTTTGTATCGGTTTGCAGAAAAAAATTATTCGTAAGTCAGGTCTATTTCCGCACTGCGTGGCAGTGATTGGCAGGTAAGAACATAACCTTCGTTTATTTCTTCATCTGTCAACCCTTCGCGTTCCATCATGTGCACCAATCCCTTGTGCACTTTTGCCCTGCAAGTGGTACAAACACCAACGGTGCAGGAATACGGAGGATCTACTCCGTTTTTCATTGCAGCTTTTAGAATGGTAGTGTCCTTATCCACATTAAATGTAGCCGAATGGCCGTACACATTTACCGTTACTTTCGCTGTTCCGGTAAAGGCTGCCACTTCTTCCGGCTCTTCTATTTTCTTTTCTGAAACCGGTGCACCAAAATATTCGGTATGTATATTTTCATTGGAAACTCCGGCTTTCGCAAGTCCCTTTTTTACCACATCCATCATGGGACTGGGTCCGCATATATAATAACCAAAAGTTGTAAAATTGCCACCAATTTTACTGTGTAAAATATTGTGCATTTTATCTTCGGTTAAAAATCCTTTTAACCCAAACCAAGTGAGCGGTGCGCTATCATAATTATGAATAATTTTTAACCTGCCGTTGCTGTTTTTTTCCATTTCTGCAAGTGTATTTTTAAAAATCACACTGTCCGGATTTCGGTTTGCATAGAGCAAAATAATATTGCTTAAAGGCTCTTCTTTCAACACGGCTTTTGCAATTCCCATCATCGGTGTAATACCGCTGCCACCCGCTATTAACACATAGGTGGTGCTGCGGTTTGCGTCCGGAACTACAGTGAATTTTCCATACGGCGGCATAACCTCAATGGTATCTCCCACATTCAGGTTATCCGGCATGTAATTGCTCATGATACCGCCATCCACGCGCTTTACGGTTACACCCGGCATGGCATCCATGCCTGAATACGTGCAATGGGAATAGGAACGGCGAACTTCTTCACCATTTACAAATACGCGAAATGTGAGATATTGACCGGCTGTATACTGATAAATACTTTTAAGATCTTCGGGAATTTCGAAAAAGAATGACGTTGCATCTGCAGTTTCCTGAACTTTTCCGGCAATTTTCAATGTGTGAAAAATATGCTCCATGAGCCGGCAAAGTTAGCGATTTGAAATTGGTAAAATAGAAAATTACATCGCGGAAATTCCCATCATTTACATCAACCTCTGGTATGCGCGCCACCAGCGATCCGGCATTTCATCATCATTTACGGATTGATAATCGCGGTAGGAACAGCCAATAAAAAAAGATTGTTTTTCATACGGATGCGGAATTTCCATCCACCATCGGTTGCTCTTGCGGCTTTTGTAAAAAATAAGCTCATGTCCGGTGCTCTGAAGTCGATTCCGGTAAATCAAAAAATCTTTATGGTTCGGAGTTGGGTGGTCATTAAATCTGGAAATAACCCCATCTAAAAAATACCAGGCCATTTGCGCCAGCAGCACATAGCTTTCTCTTGCATCAGACGCAGGATCCAATCCATAAAAATGTGCTGAAGTAAGTTTATTGGAAATTCCTGCATAACGCACAAGTTTTGCTGCTTCTTCTGCATATAATCCATTGGGAGATTGCAATAAACTGGCTGGATTATCGGCGGTTCTAATGGTATTTAAATCAAACAACATCATGTGCGCACTTCGAAGAATAGGCTCTGTTTCCTCAATTTGATCGCGCACCTCCCCCAACCTGTGGTTTTCAAAGTACATTTTTTCTAAAACTGCCGCAGTTTGATTCGAAACGTAATAAGCCTGGGTTCCAATAAAATCAATATTGAAAAGATAGCCGGGTTTTTCAACCAATACCTGTCTCAATGGTGAGCCTTCCTCCAAATCAATATTCGGACTCACTTTAACTATCTCAATTTGCTCACCGGTTTCTCTATAACCTTTATAATGCCCGTACATGTAGCCAGGGCCATTGCCAATGATCAAAATCAATAAACCCGCATCCAGCAATTCTGCGATTACATCACTCAATGCAAATTGCCTGTCTGTCTCTTTTTCTGCATGTACCAAATTCCCGAGATCCACCACTTTCAAATCCTCAAATCTCCATTCCAGTGCATAGAATTCTTTGCGAAACAAATCTGCCTGTGGGCCTACTCCCAAAATCGCAACCTTGCTCTTTTTCCAATTTGGCATTTTGCCTCCGTGAATGGAGAGCTTGTTGCCCACTTTTCCTTCAACTTCCTTGTATGGCGCCCACAGCGATTCTGATACAGCTACAAAATATCCTTCCAGCATCCATGCAAAGAAAAATATATCTTGCAGGTATCGGGAATAAATAAATGAACATAGCAGTACATTGTAATATTTTGAGAACGATGATTTGCCATATTTTTACATTTTGAACCCCGAAGTTTCCATTATTATTCCGGTAAAAAATGCGGCTCCCTGGCTGCATGAATGCCTGCAGAGTATTGCGGAACAAGACTTTTCGGCATGGGAATGTATTTTGATTAACGATCATAGCGATGACAGTACACAGCATATCATTTCCACCTTTGCTTTTTATGACCACAGATTTCGACAAATACCGAACCATGGTAGTGGATTGATTGATGCGTATAAAACCAGTCTCGCAAATGCACGCGGCACATGGATTGCCCGAATGGATGCGGATGATATTATGCCTGCTTATCGCATTGGGAAAATGGTAGAAGCCCTGCAAGTATCAGCACCCAAAACAGTGGTGACGGGGAAAATTCATTTCTTTCCTGAAGAAGAAATAGGTGTGGGTACAAAATTTTATCAAAGCTGGCTCAACAAACGAATGGAAAAACAGGACCACTGGAACTGGATCTGGCGCGAATGTGTAATCCCTTCTCCATGTTGGATGGCCAGAAAAACCGAATTGTTACATATTGGAAATTTTGATGAACTGGAATATCCGGAAGACTATAATTTGGCCTTCCGCTTTTTTGAACATGGATTTACTGTTCTTGGACTTCCAGAAATTCTCCATTACTGGCGACAACATGAAAACCGATATTCCAGAACCAGCAATAATTATTCAGCTGAGAAATTCATGAATATGAAATGGCATTTTTTTGAGAAACTGGAAGCTCCGAAATTCAAGAATATTTATCTGTTGGGAACAGGAGATAAATCCAAATATTTAATTGAAAAACTGGACCTCAGGTTTCCTCAATGGCAATGGATAAGTCACAAAATTTCACATTCCGGAAATACAATTAACGGAAGAAAAATACAACATGTATCAGAAATAGATTGGAAGCCGGAATCTGCTATAATATCCGTGCTTTCATCCATTGACAACCACAATGAAACTTACGAATTACTTGCGGAGAAATCCATGCCGGTTTACAGATTCTGTTAACAATCTTTAGTGAATCAAAATTTTCGTTTTCTGGCGCAAATCACCTTGTTCCAATTCAATAAAATATACACCCGGATTCAGCGGAGGAACCATGATTTGAATACTGGATTTTTCATTCAAAAAAACCAACTTCCCATCGCTCGTGTACCAATTGACTTTTCCTTTAAAATTTTCAGGTAATTGCAAATATTCTCCACTGGAAACAGGGTTTTTAAACCTCCAGTTTTCCAAATTCAGGTCTTTAATATTTATTGGAAAACATTGAATGGTATCCCTGTAAATGGAAGGGCAATTTTGATCATTATTGATGGTGTGAATAACAATATATTTACCACCATAAGTCAGCGGAAATGTATCTGTTTTTTTGGTTGAAAAGAATAATTCTTTGATACCATTGGAATCCCTGATGCTCCATTTGTATTGTGCAATTCCCCTGAATCCTTCCGGTAATTTTGCGTCAACCGCAATACGACCTGAATCCATACACGTATATTTTCTGGTGTCAAAGGCTTTGTAATTAACCAGTACCTTAAATCCTAAAATAGAAATTCCGGGTTTCGGACAATGGTTATCGGTCGCGGAAACCGTAAAAGCATAGGCAACATCACTCGCCTGACCTACTTTGGTTTGCCAACAGAATTGAGCCGTTTTTTCTCTGTCATTGGGATTTTTTATTACAAAGGTTGAGCCAGGGATTCCCTTGTTCCAGTTCATAACAACCGTATCTGGTATAGTTTGATAAGGAATGAATGTTGCATCTGCCGCGGATATATCAAAACAAATTTTTTCTCCTTCACATACTTTATTTACGGCAGGACCCGTAATTTTTGGGGGATAATTATAGCTACAATCATCTTTTACAGAAATTGCTATTTCCCGAACAAATGTGGTTATGGGTATAAAAACCCCGTTATTGTTTTTTCTCCATTTGGTGGTTGAATATGCCACCACCGCCGTTTCATCACATTTAACAGGTGTAAATATCATTGCACCTTTACCAAAATAAAATCCTCTGGGTGGATTCACATAAATATTCGGCGAACATTTGATGGTTGTTGGAGTTACACAATAGGACGAAAGTGGGTACTTATATTCATACGGACTTGTATAACTTGCGCTTATTCCTTTATAATCCGCCATACATGGAATTAATTCATTTGAAAAGGTATCGTTATAAAAGGTGTCATTTGGATTGATAAACATGTGGAAAGCCTGGTTACAACAGGCAAAGCTAAAAGGTACCTGAGGGTAATTTCCGCCTCCAATATCTCTCAATAAACAGTTGTTCAGGTTACAAAAATTAATTGACCCTGAAATCCATTGTTCTGTGGATGCTACTCCTGTTGTAAATGCACCTGCCCGTCTTCCGGGGCTGAATAAAAATCCGAGAATGCAATTTTTATTTCCAAGTGATAAAGTAGAAAATGGCGAATAACTTAAATCTATTTCCAACTCCAGTTTGTGTTGCTCCACCCCTTCCCCTCCCTGTCCGTTTTGCGGTTTGCATGGTCCGCTTTGTGTTGAACACCTAGGGGTTACATCTTTAATTCCGGTGCGATTGAGCCAGGAGGCATTCATGGAGTTCCCATTTACTACACCTGTATCATTTGCAACAAACCATCGCAGTTTCCAGTCGCTTTTCCCAACGCTATCCCCCCTGCAATCCCGGTAATAATTTATGAGAAGTTTAAGCTTTGATCCGCCGGAATAAACAATATCCATTTCGGATGAGAGAATGCTTTGAGAATGGAGTTGAAAGTTTGAACCAATAAAAAAAATAAATAATGCAAAAAAGCGCAAATTCATAAACAATAGACGGATTCTAAATTCATCCGTTGCTTTGAATCCTTTTATTTTTAGGGTTATACCGAGACAATTCCCTTAATCGCAGGCCAGGGATCGTAATTTTCCAAGGTAAAATCTTCGAATTGATAAGAGAAAAGATCCTTCACTTCCGGATTTATTTTCATGGTCGGATAAGGTCTTGGCGTTCTGCTCAATTGCTCTCTTACCTGCTCAAAATGGTTGTTATAGATATGCGCATCTCCAAAGGTGTGTACAAAATCGCCATATTCCAATCCGCAAACCTTCGCTATCATCATGGTGAGCAAGGCATAGCTGGCAATATTAAATGGAACCCCTAAAAAGAGATCCGCACTGCGCTGGTATAATTGGCAGCTCAATTTTCCATCGGCCACATAAAACTGAAACATGGTATGGCAGGGCATAAGGGCCATTTTGTCAATCTCTCCCACATTCCAGGCATTTACTATAATTCTGCGGCTGTCCGGATTGGTTTTGATCAGGTTTAAAGCCTCAGATATCTGGTCAATTTCACGTCCATCTCTGGTTTCCCAACTGCGCCATTGTTTGCCATACACCGGGCCGAGATTCCCTTCCTCATCGGCCCATTCATCCCAAATACGAACATTGTTTTCTTTAAGATAGGCAATATTGGTTTCCCCTTTTAAAAACCAGAGCAGCTCATAAATGATGCTTTTGAGATGCACTTTTTTACTGGTAATCAACGGGAAACCCTCATTTAAATCAAATCGCAACTGCCCTCCAAACACGCTCACCGTTCCGGTGCCGGTTCTATCTGTCTTTGGTGTTCCGGTCTCCAAAACATGTTTCAAAAAGGTCTCATACTGGTTGTAAGAAGGCATGGTGCAAAGGTACAACAAGCCGGACAGACCTTAATTCACAATTCTTGCACGCTATGAATGCTGGTGCAGTCCGTAAAATGTAAAACACCTTCTTCTAATTGCCATTATTTTGTAAAATACCCCCAAACTTCAAGGGAGAATATAACTTTTACGGTATTTCATTTCAAATGATTTACCAAGTATTTTTTATAAACTTGTATCATTGCTTTATTTACCATTTTAATTATCGTTTTATGAAATATATTTTTATTCCTTTTATGTTGTTTTGGATTGGGATTTTTCAGGAATCCAAGGCTCAGGCTTTAGAATTTGGACCTGGCTTCAACATCACCCATTTGTGGCAGGGAAACACCTATATAGATGGTGTGTCAAAGAAATATTTCGCTGGGGTTAGCCTGATGGCCAGAACACAATCAAAAGCCAAAATTTTTCCGTTGCGACACTTACAGGCAGGGTTGGAATATACCCAGGCAGGAATTACAATTGATGAACATAGAAGTCCCGGTGGTGCAGGAGGAGAATTTCTTACCGTGAGATACAAAGTACTTTCCGCAACTTTTAATGATTATCTGATAAATTTTAACACTTTGGACAAGCCCTTTCAAATTGGGTTGGGAATCCATTTTAACTACAAGCTGATTACACAATCCAATGGCTATTATACGACTCAAAAAATTGGATGGGATTCAGCACAAAATTATTATAGTTTTAAATGGGAAAAACATTCTTTAGATGGGAGGAATATTTCAGAATTTGAAAAATTAAATATTGGGCTGTGTATGAGTGTTGGATTTGCACCGCGTAACATCGGAAAATATAATTATAGAATGCGTATTGAAACCTATGCTGCTATTGGGAGCGAAGTTAACAACGCCATGGGATTTGCTTATATTTCACCGAGGTTAACCTTAAATATCGTAATCCCGGATAAAATGAATTCCAGTGAAAAGAAAAGGCTGGAGAAAAGAAAAGAAATAAAATTGGAGAGGCTCGAAAAAAAGGAAGAGAGAATGGAGAGAATAAAATCCAAGGTAAATATTTTGGACAAATCGCTGGAATATGGCATCGGAGCCAATTTATATCACTTTCTTGTTAATCGGGGAATGATGGGAAACCATACAGGATTAGGATTTGGATTCGGTATGCGGATTTGGGACCTAAAAATAAAAAATCACAAACTGCCGGGTGTTTCCATAAATTTCCAGCAGATAAATCATACACTGGAAAATGGATTTTTTCTGATTGATAATCTTACCGGAAAGTTTCAAAGAAATACCATATCCATTGGTCTTTATCCGGTAAAATTCCTTATCTTACAAAAACGAATTGATGTAAGGCTGGGATTTGATTTTGCATATCTTTTGTGGAACAAGGCTGAGGGAGTCTATCAAGGATATGATAACATTTCAGGAAAAATTTTGCCTGCTATTTATTTTAAAAAGGATGACCTGAACCTTAATAATAAATTTACCGTTTCAGGAATTGCTACAGTCTCCGGCCCGATTTTAAGAAGACAAGATTATTGCATAAAATGGCGCTATACCAATGCTTACAGCTTAGCAGACATGACACTGGAAGGCAAATGGTGTTCCGGATCCAGGCATCAATTTGAATTCACTCTGTGCAAAAAATTGCCCTGGAATAAATGAATAAACTTATTTGTATTCACTCTTCATTATCCATGCTTTCACCTGTGCATCACTCAACAATTCACCAAAAACCTTGTAGTGACTTAAAGCAAAGGGATTTGGACCACTGGCAGTTTCGCGGGTCACACCATCAGCTTGTATAAAATATGCAGAATGAATAAAATTAACCGCGGTATCCCGTTTTTCAATGATACCGACATGGGTATCCAATCCTACCAAAAAATACTGCGGTTTTTGTTTCCGGATCCAACCCATTACATCCACTGTTTCTTTTCCAATTTGATGGAAAACGGTATTGTTACAGAATTCTCGTATAAAAGTTTCAGAAGCTACTTCTGCCCACCTCACCCTTGGAATTTGAAATCCGGCATCCCGTAGCAATGTGGTAACAAAATATCCGCAAGCTATCTCACCACACCTGGGTTTTTCAGTGGTTCCGTAAAACCCCCAAAGGGTGTTTTCCCAAAAATAAAACATGGAATCAAACATACATACCCGCAGGTATGTCCTGCAGGAATCCAGAACAAAAGTGCGATTTGTTGCCTTGCTATATGAAATTCGGAATGCTTTCCTCCTTTTTTCCATTCGTGTCAACAGTACACGATATGCCGTATCATCGCATGAATCCAATTCAAGTTTTTGAAAATCAATTTTCCCGACCGTTTGCAAATCCATAGAATTCCGGTTCTCCGAAAGTCCCGTAATTGCAATAACAAGGAACGTATATTTATACCACAACTATTTAAAACGAAAATGAGCATAAAATCTTTTGTATGAGTCAAATATTTGATATTAATATCGCCACGCTCTTTACTTAGTAAACAATTAATATTCTATTAAATTTACATTTTTAAGCGATGAAACCCACCTATTTTATTTTAACTATATTTTTTTTTCATGCCCAGGTAAAGTCGCAGAACTTTTATGCTGGAATTCACATGATATCCCAAAATTTTTTCGCAAAGGAGCCCATCTTAAAACACGATAATCGTTTAGGTGCGAATCTGGTTTTTGGAAGAACCCTGGATTCCGGATTTTTGCTAATTCGGAACATCCAAGGGTCCCTGATTTATTATCAGGGCGCTATAAGAGCAGGCGGAACATCTTACGCTGGTAGCTTCTTTTCGGGCGTTGATCTCGAAACGCAAAAATTATCGGCAACCATTGCAATTTTACCGATTTCCATAAAACTAAAAAAGTTTCGTTTTAGTCTTGGTGGCGAGTCGGTTTTTAACCTCTGGAATAAAACAAATGGAACAATTTATTCCTTAAAGAAATTTGATTCTCTTCCCCCGAATTATTCCGGACCTGGGTATTATCAAACCCAAGAAATTTTGACAAAACATTCTAATAAAACCTTACCCGTTTCTCTCGGATTTCTCGCAAATATGAAATATCAAATTGGTTCCGGGAAAATTGGCGATTTTTATCTGAATTACCAATTTCATCAGGGATTTACCACCGAATTCAAGGATGAATCCATCGTAAGCCAAAGACATATACTTGGAATACTATGGCAATTTTCTAATAATCGCAATAAACCAAATTGACTTCACAGCATTCCGCTCCAGCCAACTCCATTATTTCCAAGTCGGGGACATAGAAAATTAGAATAAAATCACCCTTCCCAAAGTTCACCCCTATTCCCTAATTTTGCATCCCCTATGGCAGAAGCAGTTCGATTGCCCAAGATGAGCGACACCATGACCGAAGGTGTTATTGTAAAATGGAATTACAAGGTTGGCGACACCGTTAAGAGTGGAGATATTCTCGCAGAAGTGGAGACCGACAAGGCTACCATGGACATGGAAGTATACAGCAAAGGCACCATTCTCTATCTCAGCGAACAAGGTGCCGCGGTACCTGTGGATGGAATTATAGCAGTAGTTGGAGCCCCCGGTGAAGATTTCAGCGGCCTGCTAAGTGCAGCTCCCGCAGCTTCATCTTCCGGTTCTCCGGCTAAATCCGAGCCAGTGGCAACAAGCCCTGCCTTGTCGCCCGCACCGCCTGCTGCAGAACCTTCCACAATTCCCGCAAACAACAACGACCGCGTAATTGCTTCTCCATTGGCCAAAAAGCTCGCCGCAGAAAAAGGCATTGATCTGCGCGCTCTCGCCGGAACCGGCGAAAATGGCAGAATTGTACGCAAGGATATAGAAGAATTTAAACCATCTACGGCATCTGCTCCTGTTGCAATGCCGGCTTATATTCCTGTTGGTCAGGAGAGTTTTGAAGAAATTCCTGTTTCGCAAATGCGCAAAACCATTGCTGCACGTCTGGCAGAAAGCAAATTCACCGCACCGCACTTCTACTTATCCATGGAAATTAACATGGACAATGCCGTTGCAGCACGTGAACAAATGAATACCATTAGCCCGGTAAAAATCAGCATGAATGATATTGTGGTGAAAGCCGCAGCAGTTGCACTTCGCAGCCATCCAAAAATCAACAGCAGTTGGCTGGGTACCAAAATCCGAATCAACCACCATATTCATGTGGGTGTTGCCATGGCTGTTGAAGAAGGCTTGTTGGTTCCTGTGGTGCGTTTTGCAGATCAAAAAAATCTGAGCACCTTGAGTTCAGAGATAAAAGATTACGGCAAAAAAGCCAAGGAGAAAAAACTACAACCTCAGGACTGGAGCGGCAATACATTTACAGTTTCCAACCTGGGAATGTTTGGAATTGATGAATTTACCGCAATCATTAATCCACCGGATGCCTGTATTTTGGCCGTAGGTACCGTAAAAGATACCGTTGGGGTTGTAAATGGCGAAGTAAAACCGGTGAAAACCATGAAAGTAACATTGAGTTGCGATCATAGAATTGTCGACGGAACCATGGGTGCTGCATTTTTGCAAACCTTAAAAGGACTATTGGAAGAACCAGTTAAACTGTTGGTTTAATGCGTAACCAATTGGTTTCGCTAAATTTTTCTGTTTTTTGAAAATAAAATTCAATCATATTCGGGATCTTTCTGATGCGCGTTATGCATCTGCATTAATGGCTGAATGGATTGGATTTTCAGTTGGGGCTGAGGATTCCCTGAGCATTTCAAAGATTCAGGAAATTTTAAACTGGTGTTCCGGGCCAAAGATAATTCTGGAATTAAACCCCGGCTCAGACCCTTTTGTATTGCAGAGTTACGCCGATGTGCTTCCCATAGACGGATTTGAATTGGATAAAGAAGATTTTAACAAATGGAAGGAGCTTCCCTTCCTTCAGAACAGGGAAATAATTGTATCCGGAGATTATTTTGATTCTGTAGACTCCCGCATTTTTACCCATAACGAAAATCAAATTCCCTCCCCTGCACATATTCAAAAATTAAAACAGCCCATTGCTTCACAAATCTGGGATGCAGAGCTGGCTTGTATCAGTCTGGATTGCGAATCAGCAGCAGATCCAACCATGAAAAATTATGACGAATGGAATTCTTTTTTCGAAGAATTGGAACTTCTTTAATAGGCCAACTTCTTTTTAGGGATTTTAATTTTAAAAAATTCTGATGTTAATTTGTACACTTATATGAAAAAGTTTATCTGGATTTCTGCAGCATGTTTGATGCTTTTGGGAACTTCCTGTTCCGGCGAAGGAGCCACTTCAGAAGGGGAAAAAAAGGCACAGGATTCTGTAGATGAAATACGCCAGGATACGGGTTTTGACAAGCTTTATCAGGAAGAAGCCAAAACAGTAGATTCAGGCTCGAAAACTGAAGAAATAAAAGAAGAAAAGAAACCATAAACCATGAAAGTAGCAATAGTAGGTGCTACCGGCCTGGTTGGCACCAAAATGCTACAGGTTCTGGAAGAGCGCAATTTCCCCGTTACCGAATTAATTCCGGTAGCATCTGCAGCCAGCGTTGGCAAAGAAATCATTTTTAAAGGAAAGGCATACAAGGTTCAGTCTATGGATGATGCCATAGCGCAAAAACCGGAAATAGCAATTTTTAGTGCCGGTGGAGATACCAGCAAAGAATTTGCACCAAAATTCGCAGCCGCTGGCACCAGGGTGATTGACAATTCTTCAGCCTGGAGAATGGATGCGGAAGTGCCGTTGGTAGTTCCTGAGGTAAATCCGGACAGTATTACAGCTTCAAATTATATTATAGCAAATCCAAATTGCAGTACCATACAAATGGTTGTTGCATTAAAACCTTTGCATGATAATTTTCATATAAAACGCGTAGTTGTAAGTACATACCAGAGTATTACCGGTACCGGCCAGAAGGCCGTTGCGCAAATGGCTGCCGAAAGAAAAGGCGATACCGTTGAAATGGTATATCCGCATAAAATTGACCAGAATGTTCTGCCACATATTGATGTATTTCTCGATAATGGTTACACCAAAGAAGAAATGAAAATGGTGAATGAAACCAAAAAAATTATGCAGGATAATTCCATTGCAGTAACAGCTACTACAGTGCGTGTACCCACAACCGGCGGGCATTCCGAAAGCATTAATGTACAATTTGAAAAAGAATTTGATATAGAAAATATAAAACAAATTCTTTCCATGGCACCGGGAATTACTTTACAGGATGATGTAGCAAATAACATTTATCCAATGCCCATTTGGAGCCACGATAAAGACGATGTTTTTGTGGGCAGATTGCGCCGGGATGAAAGCCAGCCCTGCACCTTAAACATGTGGGTGGTGAGCGATAACCTGAGAAAAGGTGCAGCAACGAATGCCGTGCAAATAGCTGAATTGTTGTTGCAAAAAGGTTTTGTAAAAGCCTGAAAATATTAACCACCGAAGGCTAATAAATCTTAAGAAATTCGATTTTATTTTTTATTAAAAAAAGCATCCACCGCTTTTCTTACGGATCCATTTTCCAATAATATTTTCTTAGCAGACGTCTCGTCCAGTGCGGTTTTATCCATCACCATTCTGGTGCCTCTTTCAATCAATTTATAATTGGTAAGCTGCATATCCACCATTTTATTTCCCTCCACTTTTCCGAGTTTTATCATCACACTGGTGGTAATCATATTTAACACCAATTTGGTTGCTGTTCCCGCTTTCATTCGGGTACTGCCGGTCACAAATTCGGGACCGGTAATTACCTCTACCGGCGCAGTTGCGTGCTTTGCAATTTCACTTCCGCTGTTGCATACAATACATCCGGTTTGAATTTGATTTTCTGCGCATTTTTTTAATGCACCCAAAACATAAGGGGTTCTTCCACTGGCCGATATTCCAACTACCACATCATTTTCGCGAATATCATGCGCTTGCAGATCTTTAAATCCCTGTTCTGTATCGTCCTCTGCAAATTCCACTGCTTTACGGATTGCACTGTCACCACCGGCCATAATTCCAATTACCATTCCATGCGGAACACCGTATGTTGGCGGGCATTCACTTGCATCTACAACTCCAAGCCTGCCGCTGGTTCCAGCACCCATATAAAATAAGCGACCGCCATTTTTGAGTTTGGAATAAACCAATTCGCAAAGCGTGGTAATTTCAGATAAGGCATTTTCAACTGCTTCTGCAACGGAATAATCTTCTTCATTCATTCCGCGGAGCAATTCCGAAATTGTTAAATGCTCCAGATTGTCTCTTCCCGAATCACCTTCGGTATGCAAATTCATACTGCTCCTACTTTGAGGGATACCAGATATTGACACCAATCTTCGTAATTCTTGTCTGACATTACCCTAGGAAATTTGCTTTGACCGCCTAGTTTCCCATGTTTTTCAAGCCAGCCCAGAAAAACACTTTCCGGTAATACTTCCAATTTCATATTGCGCAATACATGTTTGCGCTCCACAGCATAATCGTCATTTAACAAATTCAAATTCGCATCCAGTTTTTCGCGAAATTTTTCTGCATCCAAATCTTTGTTATCACAAGCCACGAACCAGTGATGTCCCATATTCCCATTATCTTTATATCCCTTTACCGTAAATTCCGGAATTTCCACACCAAATTCTTCAGCTGTGCGCTGCACCCCTTCGTTCATATTTTCTACGGTTAAATGCTCCCCACAAAGTGATAAATAATGTTTGATCCTACCGGTAATTTTTATTTCACATGATTCTGCATCTGTAAATTTGATGGTATCTCCAATCAGATATCTCCAAGCACCAGCGCAGGTTGTGAGCAGAATTGCATATTCGGTTTCTTCATCAATTTCAGCCAAAGTAAGTGCTTTGGCATTTGGCAATAATTCTCCATTTTCGTCAAAATTATTCTCATTAAATGGCACAAATTCAAAATAGGTATTGTTGCGCAATACGAGTCGCATACCGCTTGCTTCGGGTTTGGTTTCAAAAGCAACAAAACCTTCGCTCGCCAAATAAGTTTCAAAATATTTGATTGGAGTACCCATCATGGCATCCAGTTGTTTTTTATATGGTGCAATGGATACCGCCCCCCAGGTATATACGCTGAAATTTGGCCAGATCTGATGGATATTTTCCAATCCATACCGGTCTATTACCGTTTCCAGCAATATTTTAATCCAGGCAGGAGCACCTGCAACCATTACCACATCCCAATCCGGAGCGCTGGCAACCATCAATTCCAGTTTTTTATGCCAATCGCGTTGTCTTTGAATTTCTTCACCAGGCTTGGCGAATCGCTCGAACCATAGTGGAACATTGCTCGTGGTAATTCCACTGAGATCTCCGCTATAACTCACACCATTGAAATTCAGATCGGTACTTCCCCCTATCATCAGATAATTTTTAGTAAAAAAATCTTTGGGAACATCCGTACGAAATACTGCGAACAACTGCCGACGGCTTGCGCGGAGAATCGATTTCAACTGATCGTCGGTAACAGGAATGTATTTACTGGAACCTTCGGTAGTGCCGGAACTCAATGCAAAATACCGGGGCCTTCCGGGCCAGGTAATGTTGTTTTCTCCCGAATATTCCCGTTTCCACCAAAGATGCATGGTTTCATACTTATGTATGGGAACCTTCTCCCTGAATTCGTTGGCAGCATGGTGTGAAATCAGAATATTATCAAACTGATAAGTCTTGCCAAATTCTGTGTTCCTTGCCTTGTACAGCAGCTTTTTCAGGGTTTTCTCCTGCCATTTTATTGCCTTCGGCCTGTTGAAGGAAAAAATATCAGTAATATTTGTTCCTCTGTGAAACAACTGGCCAAGGAAATCCATTCTCTTCGACATGTTCGGAACAAAAATAAGGGATTCATCAAAAAATGAAACATTTGCCCGGTTTCATTTCAGCCCCTCACAAATAATTGAACAATATCCTCCCCTTTTTGTTTATTTCGCTACCTCATGGCGGGCAAGAATACACTCACAGCAGAAATAGCAGAAAACTGGAAGCAGGTGCTCGCTTTTTTTGAAAAAAATTTCCAAAAAAAACCGGATCTCAATGCCATTCTATTCTTAATCGGAATACGGGAATTGGGAGAATTGCCTGAAAAAAAATACAGCAAAGAGGAAAAAACACATTTGATGCATATTGCCAATTGTAAATTACTGAGTTACAGTGGATATTATGCACAAACAGGGTTTAACTCAAAAGGCTGGCCTGTTTGGGAAAATGTAAAACCGCTTCCGCCAATGAATATTTTTGAACAGGAAAATTTATTGCGACAACATATCATAGAATACTTTGAAAATGAAGAAATACTGGATTTCAAAAAACCTTAAAATCATGGCTGCAGGCCTGATTATTTCAGGCCTCTTTAATGTGCAGTCTTCCTGCAATCCTTCCAAATCCAAAGCAACAAAAGCGGACAGCACCATAGCCACATACGAAGAAGAAAAATGGAATCTTGTTACTCCGGATACAACATGGATGAGAAACCATTATACCTGTGTGGAAATTGAAACCAATAAAGGAAAACTCACTATAGCCCTGTTCGATGAAACACCTGCCCACCGGGATAATTTTCTGAAACTTGTAAATACAGGTTTTTACAATAATGTGCTTTTTCACAGAGTAATCAAGGATTTTATGATTCAAACCGGAGATCCCGAATCCATTGGTTCGCCTGCCGGTGCAGATTTGGGCAAAGGTGGCCCCGGATATACACAGAAAGCCGAAATTCTGGATACTTTGTACCATTATCGCGGAGCCCTGGCTGCAGCCAGACAAGGGGATGAAATAAATCCGCAGAAGAACAGCAGTGGCAGTCAGTTTTACATCATTTCCGGCAGCAAACATGGTACTTTGGCATTAAAAAATGTTTTGAAAAACCGCGCCGCTATTTCATTTATGAAAGACCCGGAAAATATGAGTTATGGAATGCGCATGGAAACTTACCAGCGAAGCGGAGATCAGGCAAAAATGAATACCGTTTTAAATGAGTTGGAAGTGGCAATTAAACCGCTTACGGATAGTTTGTATAATTCCCTTCCGGAACGCACCCGCCAGATATATGCCACCTGGGGAGGATATCCGGCCCTGGACAAGGAATACACCATATTTGGTTTTCTGGTTTCGGGTTATTCCATTTTGGATGCCATACAAATGGAAAGAACCAATGAGAATGGCAGGCCATTTTCAGATGTACGCATACTGAAAACTACGGTGTTGCCTAAAGGCAAGCCTTGAAGTCTGTAATTCGCGCTTCAATATTTTGTTATATTTAAAATAGCTGCTATATTTGCAACACTTTTCCGAAAATTTGGAAGGGGGCCGGCGAAAAGCAGTCCCCTTTTTTATTGGTATGACAAAAATTGGCGAAGAAATAAAGAAACTGGTTGAAGCAGAGGCAGAAAATGCCGGTGCGTTTCTTGTTGGTCAGTCATCCGGTGAACAAGGTTTGTATCGATATTATATCGATTCAGAAAACCAGCTTTCACTGAATGTAATTGCAGAAATTACCAGAAAAGTTTCAAAAGCCATCGATGAAGGCAATTTTGGCGAACAGGCCTTTACCTTCGAAGTGTCATCACCGGGTGCTGACAGGCCGTTGACAGATGTGAGACAGTTTCACAAACACGTTGGCAGAAGCTTTGAAATTGAGGGAGAGGAAGGTGAATTTGAAGGCAAATTGGTAACTATTGAAGGCGAAAATTTGACCTTTGAAAAAACCACAACAGAAAAAATAAATGGCAAAAAAACTACCATTACACAGGAGATTTTTTTACCTTTAAATAAAATAAAAAAAGCAACGATAAAAATTTCATTCAAATAGAGATATGAAAACAAAAGCACAGGATTTAGGTATCAATCTGGTTGACAGTTTTTCTGAATTTAAAGAATTCAAAAACATTGATCGTGCAACCATGATGCGCGTTCTGGAGGATGTATTCAGAAGCATGCTCCGAAAAAAACACGGAAACGATGCGAAATTTGATATCATTATCAATACAGAAACCGGTGATATAGAAATGTATCACCTGAGATTAATTGTGGAAGATGGTGAAGTGGAAGATGAGAATTTACAAATCTGCATTTCAGATGCCCGTAAATTGGAACCTGATTATGCCGTTGGGGAAGATTGTATTCAGGAAGTATTTCTGGATGACTTCGGTCGTCGCAGCATTCTCAATGCCCGTCAGGCATTGATGAGCCGCATTCTGGAACTGGAAAAAGATGAGTTGTTCCGCAAATATGCAGACAAACGCGGTGAGATAATTACCGGCGAAGTATATAATGTTTGGAAACGCGAAATCATGGTATTGGACGACGAGGGCAATGAACTTGTCATGCCTAAAGAGCACATGATTCCGCGCGATATGTTTAAGAAAGGCGATACCATTCGTGCAGTAGTGCATGAAGTAAATATGGATAAAGGTGCGCCGAGAATTATTATTTCACGCACTTCACCTGAATTCCTGGAACGCCTGTTTGAGCTGGAAGTTCCTGAGATTCTGGATGGATTGATTACCATTAAAAAAGTAGTTCGCGAACCGGGAGAAAGGGCAAAAGTTGCAGTGGAAAGTTACGATGATCGTATCGATCCGGTTGGCGCCTGCGTAGGTGTTAAAGGTGCGAGAATTCACGGAATTGTACGTGAATTGCGCAATGAAAATATTGACGTTATCAACTACACTACCAACAATGCATTGTTTATTCAACGCGCATTGCAGCCGGCTGCAATCAGCAGAATGGAACTGGATGACAATACCAAAAAAGCAGATGTTTTTTTGGAAAGCGATCAGGTTTCTCTTGCTATTGGTAAAGGTGGATTTAATATCCGTTTGGCGAGCAAACTTACCGGCTACCAAATCGAAGTTTACAGAGTTACACAGGGTCAGTCAGACGAAGATGACGTGGAACTGACAGAATTTTTGGATGAAATTGATGAGTGGATTATTGAAGAATTCAAACGCGTTGGTTTGGATACAGCAAGATCTGTTCTTCGCAACTCTACTGAGGATCTGATGCGCCGCACAGAACTGGAGGAAGAGACTATACTTGAAGTAAAGAAAATACTTCAGGCCGAATTTGAAGATTGAAAAAATGATGCTTTTTAATTCATGAAAAAAGCGTTGCGGGGTCATGGGAATTGTGTACGCAATACAGCAATTCCCATCCCAACCCTGATCAAAAACTGATCTGAAAAGGCGTTCAGCAATTGAATTTCCTTATTCAGACAGAATGGGAAATTTGTATTGCAAAGGATTAAAACTAATTTTGAACGCTTAAATGCCAGAGTATCGCTTAGCGAAAGTAGCCGGAGAACTGAACAGAAGTGCCAAGGATTTGGCAGAATATCTCAATTCGAAGGGATTTAGTGTGGATGGAAAACCAACCACAAAAATTTCTGAGGAAATGCACAACCTTTTATTAGCGGAGTTCAGCAAGGACAAAGCCGCTAAGGATGAAGCAAATCAGCTGAAAACAATGCGCGATAAGGCTGCTGTGCCTCCTGTTGCTAAAACTACCGCCGCACCGCAAAAACCGGTTGCGAAAAAAGAACCTGAACAGGTTGAAATTCCACAGCCAAAACCCCAGGAGATTCCAGAAAAAGTGGAACCTGTAGTGGAACCACCTGTAATTGAAAAAATTCCCACTGCAAAACCTAAAACTGAAGGACCAAAAATCCTCGGTAAAATAGAACTTACTGAGAAAAAAGGCAAGGATAAAAAAGCTGCAAAACCTATAGAAAAACAACCTGAAGAAGTAGTAGCTGAAAAACCAAAAACAGTTAAAAAACAGGAACCAATTGCAGAGCCTCCCGTTGTTCCTGCACCGGTTGAAGAAATAGAAATTACTGCGGATAAAGAGGAGGATGTTGAAAAACACGAGACCAAATTTGAAAAATTATCCGGGCCAAAAGTTCTTGGTACTATTGTTCTTCCGAAAGACCAGCCCAAAGGCCTGAAATCTTTGGCCGATGAGGCCCGCGACGACTTGCGAGAAAAACGCAAACGCAAACGCAAAAATGTTGCAGCTGAAAAAGTAACCATTCAGGAAAAAGTAAAAGAGGAAGAAAATCGCAATAAAGAAGTCCGGAAAAAAGAAGAAAATAAACCGGAAATCTCCCAAAAAAGAGTTGGCGAAAAAGTGAAATCCACTATGGGCAAAATGGGTGGATCAGGCCAAACAAAAGGACTTAAACAAAAATTAAAAAATCAAAAACGCGAGCGTTTCGAGAAAGAAGAAGCCAAAGACCGCAAGAAAAAGGAACTCGAAAGTAAAATACTGAAAGTTACCGAATTCCTTACGGCCAATGAGCTCGCGGTTTTAATGAATATTCCGGTTACTCAGGTAATTCAGGCATGTTTTAAACTTGGATTAATGGTGGCAATCAACCAGCGTTTGGATGCACAAACCATTGAGATTGTTGCTGATGAATATGGATTCCAGGTAGACTTTGTAGATGCCGATGCACAACTGGAAGCGGAAGACGATGTGGAAGACGAACCAAAAGATTTGGAACCACGCCCACCAATTGTTACTGTTATGGGTCACGTGGACCATGGTAAAACTTCGCTTCTGGATTATGTAAGAAAAGAGAATGTAATTGCCGGTGAAGCAGGTGGAATTACCCAGCACATCGGTGCCTATGAGGTAACATTGGCTGACAATCGAAAAATTACTTTTTTAGATACACCGGGTCACGAAGCCTTTACCGCAATGCGTGCAAGAGGTGCTAAAGTAACGGATCTGGCAATTATAGTAATTGCCGCAGATGACAGTGTAATGCCACAAACCAGAGAAGCTATTGCCCACGCTCAGGCAGCAGGTGTTCCTATGGTTTTTGCATTAAATAAAATTGATAAAGATGGCGCAAATCCGGATAAAATCCGTGAAGAACTCGCCGGTATGAATATTTTGGTAGAAGATTGGGGTGGTAAATTCCAATGTCAGGAAATTTCAGCTAAAAAGGGATTAAACGTAGACAAACTGTTGGAAAAAGTGTTGCTGGAGGCGGAACTTATGGAGCTGAAAGCCAATCCGAACAGACGTGCAAAAGGAACTGTAATAGAAGCTACCCAAGAAAAAGGCCGGGGTATCGTTTGCTCTTTGTTGGTTCAAAATGGAACCTTAAAAGTTGGAGACCACATGGTTGCCGGTCCTTACTACGCCAAGGTGCGGGCACTTTTAAATGAGCGCGACCAGAGAATTGATGAAGCGCCTCCGGGTACGCCAGTAAAAATGTTAGGTTTCAGCGATCCCCCGACAGCAGGTGATGTATACGTGGTGTTACCGGGTGAAAGTGAAGCGAAAGAACTTGCAACCAAGCGCATGCAACTGGTGCGTGAACAGGGAATCAGAACCAAAAGGCACATTACATTGGATGAAATTGGTCGTCGTTTGGCCATTGGCAACTTTAAAGAATTGAAGCTTATTGTTAAAGGCGACGTGGATGGCTCTGTGGAAGCATTGAGCGATGCATTGCTGAAACTGAGCACCGAAGAAATAGCTGTAAGTGTAATCCACAGCGGTGTTGGTCAGATCACTGAAAGTGATGTATTGCTGGCCAGTGCATCGGATGCAATTATAGTTGGTTTCCAGGTGCGCCCATCCGCCAAAGCACGCCAATTGGCAGAAGCTGAAGACATTGATATCCGGGCTTACTCGATAATATATAAAGCCATTGAAGAAATAAAATCCGCTATGGAAGGCATGTTGAGTCCGGAAGTGATAGAAAAGATTGTGGGCAACGTTGAAGTTCGGGATGTATTCAAAATTTCAAAAGTTGGTACCATTGCCGGTTGCTATGTAACGGATGGATATGTAGACCGCAAAAGCAAGATTCGCGTTATTCGCGATGGAGTGGTACTGCATTCTGGTACTTTGGATTCATTGAAACGCTTCAAAGATGATGTGAAGGAAGTGGCTAAAGGATACGAATGTGGCTTACAAATTGCCAACTTCAACAATATCGAAGTTGGGGATTACCTGGAAGTCTACAAGGAAGAAGAAATCCAAAGAAAACTCTGATTCAACCATAATTAAAAACATAAAAAAAGGGGACGATATCGTCCCCTTTTTTATGAATTTCATTTTTAATTAATGAACAATGATTGGATCCGAAGTTCCATCAGGATCATTGTTTACAGTTCCACTGGTATTGATAGTTCCATGGAGCAACACACCAGCAGCGTGCGGGGTAGCCATTGAAGTTCCGCTCATGGTGGTGTAGCCGTCATTTTTATAGGTGCTATAAATAGATACACCGGGAGCACAATAGTCAACAATAGATGCACTCCAGTTAGACCAGCTCGCATAATTGTCATTCACATCCATTGCAGAAATGGTATATACATTGGTTGCATTGGTTCTGGCTGGAGAATGGTTATTGGCATCATCTCCTTCATTTCCGGCAGCAAGCGCAAATTTAATTCCATTGGCAGCTGCGGTTTTGATAGCATCATCCAAAGGAGTATAAATTGGTCCGCCGAGGCTCATGCTGGCAACATCGCCTGTAGTGGCATGTGCAGCAACAAAATCCACACCGGCAATAACGCCGCTGTAAGAACCACTGCCGGTATTACTCAAAACTTTTACAGGAACAACAGTTGCTCCGGCTGCAACACCAACAACTCCGATATCGTTGTTTTTAGCGCCAACAACTCCTGCGCAATGAGAGCCATGCCCATGTCCATCATTCAGGGATTTAGCATCAATTCCGGTTCTAAATGCATTGAATCCTTTTTTAGCATCTACATTCAGATCCGGGTGATTCAGGTCTATACCTGTATCCAGGATAAAACATACGTTGCTACCGGCATAAGTCGCCCAGTTAACACGCAGCATATTCCATTTAATCACCTGTGCAGGCTGCGTTGTTCCACTACCCGGTTTGCCACCGCTGATGTGAATCATAATGTCCTGCTCCACATAGGCAACACGGGCATCCTTTTTAATTTTTTCCAACTGCTCATTCGTAAGACTTGCTGCAAAACCGTTGATGGTATTGCAATAAATCTCTTTAATCTCTGCAGCAGCACTAATGCCGTGTTGTTCGAACATCTGGTTGGTAACACCCTGAACGTAATCATGCAATGCAACCGGATTTTTGCCGATTTTTTGCTGTGGATTACCAATTTGTGCTTTATCATACACGATAATATATTGGCCGGGGATGTATTCCCAGGTCGTTTTTACAACATCATCGCTTGTCACGGAATTCTCTACCATTTTCTTTTCTCTCTGGCACCCGGTAAAGAGGGCGGTTGCCATTAATCCTGCAACCAATATGCTGCCGGATAGTTGAATGAACTGTTTTTTCATGATTTTATTTGGGGGGATAGTTTAAGATTGGTTTTTTAGTTTCGTTTCTTCAGGCTTTCGGCTCTCATCATCTTCATCTCGTCCTGCGTTTTGAGCAACTCTTCTATCAGCCTTTCTCTTTCATTGCGCAGGGTGTATAGCTCGTAGGCCAAATTCACTGTTTGAATAATTTCATCGCGATCCCAGGGTTTCAACATGTATTTGAAAATCCTGCCACTGTTAAGTGCCTCACGCGCCACCTGGAAATCCTGATATGCAGTAAGGATCACTTTAAGTGACTTGGGGTATTTCGCGCTGATAGCCAGAAGAAATTCAGTTCCGGCTACACCAGGCATCTTCTGATCACTGATGATAACCTGATACTCTTTTTTGCTCAGGGCATCCAGTGCATGTGGCAGGCTGGTAGTGGCTGTAATATCGAATTCTCTTCTGAAACTCGCTTCAAACGCCTTTACGTTCGCTTCTTCATCATCAATATAAAGTACGCAAGGTTTATCCATGGATCTCCGGTGTTATTTTACAAATTTAAGAAATTGTATTCTGTCTGGCCAAAAATTCCAACTGTTCTGCCAATATTTTCATATCCTCTAAATCCTGGCGCTTGGCTTTCTGAATCGCATATTCCTCAAATGCTTTCAAAATGATATCCTTGAGATTGTTGTTGTCCCATGGTTTTTGCACGTATTGGTATATCTTCCCTTTATTTACTGCATCCACCACTATGCCGATATCGGCATAACCGGTGATGAGAATTCGAATGCAATCCGGGTATTTGGATAAAATTTGTTCAAAGAATTCCACCCCTGTAGTCCCTGGCATACGCTGGTCCGACAAAATGACGTGCATGTCTTCCTTCTCCAGTAATTCCATTGCCTCGGCAACACTCAAACAAATAAAAACATCAAAGTCCCTCCTAAAAGTAGCCTTAAATGCCTCCAGATTGTGGAGTTCGTCATCAACAAAAAGTACCTTAATCCTAGTGTTTTCCGTCATTTCGACGATAGTGTTTACCTTTGTACTGCAAAATAATGCAAAATTCTCAGAATTCCGAAAAAGTTATTTTTCATCCCAGCATTTTCGATTTCAATATCCCGGGAAAAAAAGAGGAATTTGATTCCCTTCATGAAAGGTTTAACTTTCAAATATTGAACACTTTAGCCGCTCAAATGGAAGACCTTGCGGAAATTAATTTTCCGGAAGATGCAAAAAAAGGAGTACCTCCAAATGAATTGGTAAATCGACTTTTAAACGGAAAAAAAATAGAAGATTTTGGCAATCTCGTTTATTACCCCTGGAAAAATTCTGCCGCATGGATTTTAAAAGAGGATTATTTTTCTGAAACCAGAACCAATCGAAACAGAAATAAAATTACTGCCGATATCCAACAACAATTATTTCAAAAACATGTACTTATTATCGGTTTGTCGGTAGGACAAAGTGCCGCACTCGCCTTCGCCATGCAGCGCATTTGTGGCCATTTGCATCTCGCCGATTTTGATTCCCTGTCACTGAGCAATATGAACCGTCTCAGAGCCAGTGTTTTGGATATTAACCTTCCAAAAACCGCTATTGCTGCCAGACAAATTGCCGAACAAGACCCATATCTGCAAGTGCATTGTTTTGCCGATGGCGCAACTGCAGAAAATCTGGATGCGCTGATTACCAGAAATGGCATGGGAAAAGTAGACCTGATTGTGGAAGAATGTGACAGCCTGGAAGTAAAATTAATGGTACGGCAAAAAGCAAAAGAATACGGAGTGCCCGTAATTATGGACACCAGCGATCGAGGATTGATGGATATAGAAAGGTTTGATCTGGAAAAAAATCGCCCCCTGTTTCATGGACTCCTGGAAGGTGAAATATTGCCGGAGCCAGGTGAAAAACTCAACCCCGGCAGGCGTTTTGAGCTGCTTTCAAAAATTGTAAATATTTCCGGTGTTAGCCGCGGAATGCAAATTTCGTTGCCAGAAATTGGGAAATCCCTCCTCACCTGGCCGCAACTTTCTTATGAAGTTACTCTGGGTGGCGCTTTGACCACATATGTTGGGTATAAAATTCTGGCCGGCGAGCAAATGGATTCAGGCAGAATTTATGTTGATTTGGAGGAAATTTTTAAGAAAAAAGAGTGAATGGACCTGAATATTAGAGCCTTTCGTGCGATGGATGATGTTAAAATCCGTGATGAATATCATGTGGGTTTGGAGCAGGTTCTACTTTATTACGGCGTTACAAGAGTTACTTCTCAAAGCCGCGACTGGTTTGACTCTCCGGATACATGGCTGGTTGTGGTACAAGACAGAGAAGATGGTACCGTACTCGGTGGGGCCAGAATGCAAATGGCTTCCAACGATCTTCCATTGCCAATTGAAAGAGCCGTTGCATTTAAAGACACCCGAATTTATACGGAAGTAGACAAATACCGAGAAAACGGACTGGGAGAATTGTGTGGATTGTGGAACTCGAGAAAGGTTGCCGGTATGGGACTCGGAAGTATCTATCTCGGAATAACCTGTGTTTCCATTGCCGTAAAAATCAATATGAATACGGTGATGTGCCTTTGCGCTCCCAGCACCAAACAAAATTGTTTTCGGGTAGGTTTCAAACTCAATAAAGAACTTGGTGTGCAGGGTGAATTTGTATATCCCAAAGAAAATCTGGTGGCTACAGCCCTCATTATCAACGACCCTTTGGAAATACCAGAGGCGGAAGAATTTGAAAAATCCAGAATTTTGGCTTTGCGACAAAATGGCAAACTGGTAGCCGATGAAACTACTCCACGTGGAGATATCCGAATTTTTTACGACATATGAGAACCCTGAAAACTATTATTTTCTGCCTGTCCCTGTTTCTATTTTCCCTTTTCGCCGGGGCACAAACCATTAATTTCGAAGATTTTGAAAGCAGTGAAATGCTGGAGCCTACTGCTGCTTATTATAAATTTATTGCCGATAAAAATCCGGAAAATTCCGAATATAAAATCTCTCCCCTTCCCAGTTTTCAAAATCAGAATGGTACACATTTTATCAAATTTGAAATCAAGGAAAACTCATTTCACCGTGGGCCTGTTTGGATTAAATTGCCATTCCTGAGTTGTGAAAGTATTGAATTAAATTTTATTGATGCTGCTGAAAAAACAATTGCCAATATTCCGCTCACCAAAAAAAGCAGCAACTTTCTTTTTCGAATAGATAGTGTTCCGGAAAATTCCAAATTCATCCTGTTTAAAGTAAAAAGTTCATTCGCATTGTTTTTTCCAATGAAACTGATGCAAAATGACAAAATGGAATCCTCAGAAAAACGGGACGACATTGTGTACAGCATGTATTTCGGAATTGTAATTATCATGTCTTTGTACAACCTTTTTGTATACTTCTCTACGCGTTCTTCCAGTTACCTGTATTATTTCGCTTATTCGCTCACATTTGGTATTGCCCAGTTTTGTCTGGTTGGATTTTTTAATACTTTGGCAACACCCGGAAATTATATGCTTTCCAAGCAGTTTAGTATTGTATTCTCCGGATTGTCGGGCGTTTTTGGACTGTTTTTTATCAATTCCTTTTTGGAAATAAAACAGTTATTGCCAAAATTCAGAAAGTTATTTCTGCTGTTTTTATTTTCATACATCGGCGTAACACTGGCCGGCATGTTCCGCATTTTTGAACCCGTTTTTAACTGGCTCAATATGAATGGGGTTGGTGCCGGACTTTTTTGCCTGGTTGTTTCGGCATATTTGTCATTAAAAAAGAACAGACCTGCAAGATTTTATTTCGCCGCCTGGTCTACTTTTATTCTCTGTCTGGTTCTGTACATACTTACGAATGTGGGTGTTGCACCTTATAACGGTTTTACGAAATTCCTACTCCCACTTGGTTCCGCCATCGAAATTTCATTGCTCTCATTTGCACTTGCAGATAAAATCAATATTCTTTCGGAAGAAAATGAAATGCTGATTCGCGAACAAAATATCATGCTGGAAAGACAGGTTGCAGAGCGAACTGCGGAATTGGGCGATGCACTGGAGAATTTGAAACAAACCCAAATGCAATTGGTAAATTCCGAAAAAATGGCCAGTCTGGGTCATTTAACGGCAGGTATAGCGCACGAAATCAATAACCCGATAAACTTTATTTCTGCAAATGTATCGCCGCTTAGAAGGGATATTGAGGATTATGAAACCCTCATGGATTTGTATGGTGAATTAACTCCTGAAAACTTTGATGAACGCATTGCCAATATTCAGGCTAAAGAAAAAGAATTCGATCTGGAATACCTGAAAAAAGAAATACAAACCCTCCTCAGTGGTATTGATGAAGGTGCAAAGCGAACGGCAGAAATTGTAAAAAATCTGAAAATCTTTTCCCATATCGATAAAGCAGAACATTCCTTTTATTCTGTAAATGAAGGATTAAAATCAACCCTGCAATTGTTGAGTCATAAACTCAATGATATTTATGTTCGCGAAGATTTCAGTGACCTGCCTCCTATACTTTGTTTTCCGGGAAAACTGAACCAGGTATTTATGAATATTCTGAGCAATGCCATTGATGCACTGGCCGGCAGAAATAATCCGGAAATTGGCGTTACTACTTATTTAAAAGACAATTTGGTTTTTGTAGATATCAGCGACAACGGTTCGGGAATTCCTGAAAATATTATCAAAGATATTTTTAATCCATTCTTCACTACCAAAGATGTGGGATCTGGCACCGGTTTAGGATTATCCATAACCCTTGCCATTGTGGAAGAACACGGTGGCGAATTAAGGGTAAAAAGCGAACCGGATAAAGGCACTACATTTACCATTATTCTGCCATTGAAGGATGATAAAAATGTAGATTAATCTGCATATCGTGTTGTGCTATCTAAATACAATTATTTAATTTAGGAAATACGTTTTTTTTTAATCCACCCTTTTGCCGAAAAGGGTGGAGCCCAAACTCTTAGCTGTCAAAGGCGCCATTTCGGTTTGAATTCAGCTCAGTTCGCTCTCCCGCCCGTACCGGTTCGGGCGGGGGTTCAGTTTTTGTCAAATAGTGTGAAATTTAGCGTTGCATCCCCTCAACAAAAACCTTAGCGGCGTGGTAAATCCAAATCGTAGTTTTTCAGCTTTTTCTCCGAGGGCCTAGCCTTTGGCGCCACCCTTTGGGCGATGCCAAAGGTGGCAAATATTATTTGACAGCATAACAAGTTCATAAATAAAAAACCCGTTTGCAAGGCAAACGGGTTTTAGGAAAACACTTAATCAGGAAATGTTTATTACGTTAATTTGAAGGTGGAAGCAGAACCTCATCAATAATGTAAACCAATCCATTGGATGCCTGAACTGTCCCAATCACATTCGCCTTATCGTTCACCATTATTTTGTCTCCTTTTTTTGTTATTTTAATATTGGCACTGTTTGCCTGGCCAATAGTTTGCCCATCTTGTAAAATGGTTTCTGTAAAAACGCCAACAGATACATGGTATTGCAAAATATCCGCAAGCTTTTCTTTATTCTCAGGTTTTAAAAGGTCTTCCACTGTGCCTTTGGGCAATTTGTCGAATGCAGCATTGGTTGGTGCGAAAACAGTAAATGGTCCTGCATTGGCAAGTGTATTTGCAAGATCTGCTGCCTTAACTGCTGCCACCAGAGTGCTGTGGTCCTTACTTCCAATTGCAACCTGAAGTATGTTTTTCTGAGAAACATCATCGCTCACTCCGGATTGTCCTACACCTGCATTTTCTGTTTCTGTGGATGTTGTTCCAGCTGCACTTCCGGCTTCCCCGCTGCTGCATGATGACACTGCGATAGCGGCGACGAGAACCCAAAGAATATTTTTAAAATTTTTCATGGTTAGTAAATTTATGCTTTCAAAATAATGGGCTATTTCTTTAATTTCCTACCATTAGTGGATATTTTTATCCAGTATTTTTTACAAAATGTAATATAGTGATATATTGCATCCAAAATTGTAATTATTGTCACGATTTTGGGCATTATTCCAGATGCTTTTGCGCATGGAAATATTGATGAACCATTTTTTATTGCCCAGATTTACACCTGCGGATGTTCCCATATAACATTGATTGGACAATGCGCTATCCACCTCTCCGGAAACACTGGAACGGCCGGAAAACTGCCCGAATATTCCGCATTTCGGTTGTATAAATATCCCTTTGCCCAATTGCTTTTCACCAAATCCCTCCGCTGCAAAATCTATACTATTGGCGCGGTGTTCCCGATCTTGGGAAACCCCATTCCATTTCAATTGTAACTGAGAATTCAATCCCAGATTCCGATTGCGAACACCAAATGTTCCTCCTGCAATCCAATCCAGTGAACCTGAACCCGGTTGCATCAGCGGCTCATATTTCTCCCCTTTTCTGTTTCCCGCAGGTAGTTCAACTCCGCCTCCAACAGCCAGTCTCATTGCACGATTTTTATCTCTTTTTACAAAAACCCGCCGTCCTATCAATGTAAAATCACACCAACCCGAATATTGCTTTAAAACATATTTCTCCGAACGTGCACTTACGATTTGGTATGGCAACATAGCAATTACTTCCACCTTGTTTTTAATCATCACTTTTGCCTGTAAATCCAAATGTTGCATTTGAATGGAAGATCCGGAAAAACCCGGAAATACACCAAATCCGTCATACCTACAGCCTGTAGAAATCCAGTGGTTTTTGTCCGATGCCACAATATATCCGGGCATCAGGGCACCACAAATTCCGCATGCCTTTGCCCCAAATGAAGACAAAATGAAGAAAGCAAAAGTCAGGAGTGAAATTTTCATTTTTTGCCGAATACTTTCACTTCGAGCTCCGATTCATTTTCTGCATGATCCTCTGCTTCAATATGTATTTTTACATCTCCGGAAGGCATCAAAAATGAATCTGAAAAGGAACCGCTTTTCTCATGATAATGCTCTGAAAAAGTGCGTATCAGACTGTCTGAAGCTACTGTTCTGATCTCATATGCTATATTGTGAACGGCGTCATTATCGGTTACACTCCCCTGTAAATAAACCATTGCCCCAATTACAACAGAATCGCCGTTTACGGGCCTTTGCAAATGGATAACAGGCTTTTCATTATCATGCTCTTTATTACAAGCGGAAAATACAAATGCAACGCAGCAAAAGATTGCAAGTGAAAAAAGGAAATTGAATTTCATATAGTATCTGTTTTTTTATTTGAATTCATCGTTAAACGCAGGCATAGCAGACCCAGAAACATCAAAGCTGCAATACCAATCAGCCAAATATCCGTATGGTGAATTACCAGATGGACAATGGCTCCAAGACCTTGTAGCGCTAACAAAACTTCGTTCATTAATGCGCCTATTATAAACAATATCACCGCGGTAACCGTGGCTTTGCTCACTTTTTGGCTATATGCCAAAATCAATCCCAGCAGGTAAAAGGTAATGATGATCAGAAATACAAGATGCAAATATCCAATGGCAATAGAGCGGTGTTCATATACCATATACCCCACTGCCGGTATGGCACTTGCCGCCTGCAAAACGGCTTTCAATATGCAGCCAAATAAAGACAAAGACCAGAGCAGTCGAACAATAAAAGGCAATTGCGTCTTTATGTCTCTGTATGTTTTCATTACCGCAGGACCTATCAAAAAAATAGTAGTGAGAATACCAACGCCCACTGCATAATTCAATCCGGTAAGCCAAATTGGTTTATGCCACATCAGCCATACCAGGCCTATACCCAGCAATACTGCCGCCCCGTACATCCGAATGCCGAGGATTGCACTTCTGCTTTCAAAATGTTTGGGATATTTAATTGCAAATATTCCCAGACACATCAATAAAAAGAAGCCATTATACTGGTAATGCAGAAATACATAAAGTGCATTTTGTTTGTCGTAAGCATTACCCAAGGCATAGGCTTTTAAAACCGCCAGTGCCAATGTGCCAATAAAAGAAAGGAGATTAAAGGCTGTCGCCATGTCTACAGCTATGCGTCCCGCCAATGGATGCGTTCTTCTATTCTTCAACCACCAGATTGCAAACCAGATGGACAAGCCAATATGAATGCCCAGAAGAATCATTCCCGGCCATGCATAACCAAAGGCCAAAAATAACGGCACCATCAGCCATACATTCCACTGATAAATTTTCAAATATTTTTGTACATTTCGGGAAAAACCTTTAGAAATAAAAGTGATTTTTAACACATAAAAAAGTAACATATATCCTACCCAACCCATAAATGCAAAATGGCTGTGCGCATTGAGCAAATTTTTGTGTTCTATCCAGGGCATTGGAAACGACAACTTCAATCGGAGCAAGAACCCCAGCATTGCCACTACGGCAAGATTAAGAAGGCCCTGACGAAGATATTTCGAATAAGATTCCATTCAAATCTGACGCAAATATAGATTGCATGTCAGAATTCACAAGCATCCAAAAAAGAAATTAAGATTTCGGACTCTTTTATCTTGTATTATCAAAATATTTTATACATTTGCTCCGTAAAAACGCTATTAAAATGAAAAAGATAATTGTTCCAATCCTCGTCCTGTTTGCGTTTGCCTGCTCTTCAGGCCCTAAAACCACAGAGGGAGGAGATGCTGCTGCATCCAAAGAAGTTCAAAAAGAACCGGAAGAAACCAAAGGCATTGGCAAATATGACCATGTAGATCTCGGCGATAAGCTGGATACTAAAATGGCCGCCGATGGCAAGGTGCTTTATGACTTAAAATGCCTGTCCTGCCACAAACTCACCGATGAAAAACTGGTGGGTCCGGGTTGGAAAGGTGTTACAAGCCGCCGCAAACCTGAATGGGTAATGAATTTCCTTACCAATATTGACCAGATGCTGGAGAAAGATCCTGATGCTCAGGCTATGCTCGAAGTTTGTCTGGTTCGTATGCCAAATCAAAACCTAACCGATAAAGACGCCAGAAATGCACTGGAATTCATGCGTCAAAACGATGGTGTTAAATAAAAAATGAATATGAAAAATCAAAAAAACGTCTTCTCCATGATTGTTTTAGGGCTTGTTGCCGGTATGATGATTACCGGTTGTAAACCCAAAGGTGTTGGCTCCGCTGTAGATGCCGACGCAGCTAAAAAAGCTTATGTTGCTCCCGGTAAATACGACGAATTTTACAACTTCGTGTCCGGTGGATTTAGCGGACAATTGACTGTTTATGGTCTGCCTTCCGGCAGATTGTTCCGCATTATTCCTGTTTTTTCTCAGGATCCTACCACAGGCTGGGGTTATTCTGAAGAAACCAAACCCATGCTGAATACTTCGCACGGTTATGTTCCATGGGATGATTACCACCACCCTGAACTTTCCCAAACCAATGGCGAAGTGGATGGACGATGGGTTTTTGGCAATGCCAATAATACGCCTCGTGTGGCTCGCATCAGTTTGAAGTCCTTCCGCACCGAAGAAATTCTGGAACTTCCAAATTCCGGTGGTAACCACTCCTCTCCTTTTGCTACAGAAAACACGGAATATATTGTAGCAGGAACTCGTTTCAGCGTACCTATGGATGACCAAAATGGGGATGTAGCTATCAACTCATATAAAGACAATTTCCGTGGCTCTCTTAGCTTTATCAGTGTTGGTAAAGAGGATGGCAAACTCGCAATTGCATTTCAAATACGCACCCCTGGTGTGAATTTTGATTTGGCAAGAGCAGGCAAAGCAAAAAGCCATGGATGGTTTTTCTTTTCCTGTTACAATACAGAACAGGCAAATACTTTGTTAGAAGTGAATGCTTCCCAAAAAGACAAAGATTTTATCTTAGCCGTAAACTGGAAAAAAGCTGAGGAATATGTGAAAGCAGGCAAAGGCAAAAAATTACCTGCCAAATATGCCCACAACACCTATAACGAAAAAACACACTCCGCAGTTTCCGTAATGGAAAATGAAGTTTTGGTATTGGATACACGCGAACTTAAAGACCTGTGTTACTTTATCCCATGTCCAAAATCTCCCCATGGTTGTGATGTAAATCCAACCGGAGAATATATTGTGGGTAGCGGTAAGCTGGCTGCAGTATTGCCTGTTTTTAGTTTTGACAAAATTCAGGCTGCCATTGCTTCCAAAGCATTTGATGGTTCATTTGACGGTATTCCAATTATCAAATATGAAGCAGCATTATATGGTGAAGTGAAAAAACCAGGCCTCGGTCCTTTGCATACCGAATTTGATGCGAATGGTAATGCTTACACTTCATTCTTTGTATCTTCAGAAATCGTAAAATGGAATGTAAAAGATCTCAAAATTCTGGATCGCGTGCCTACCTATTATTCTATTGGTCACCTTTGCGTACCTGGTGGAAATACACGCAAACCTTTCGGCAAATATGTAATTGCATATAACAAAATCACCAAAGACCGCTATCTGCCAACTGGTCCTGAACTTACTCAAAGTGCACAGTTGTATGATATTTCAGGAGATAAAATGCAATTGATTCTGGATTTTCCGACAACAGGAGAACCGCACTATGCACAGGCATGTCCTGCTGATTTAATTACCAAAAACAGTTTGAAAATTTACAAACTGGAAGAGAACAAACATCCTTATGCTGCCCATGGGGAAAAAGAAGCAAAAGTGGAAAGGCAGGGCAACAAAGTACATATTTATATGACTTCTATCCGCTCCCATTTTGTGCCTGATAATATTGAAGGTGTGCGAATGGGCGATGAAGTTTATTTCCACGTAACCAATCTGGAACAAGACTGGGATGTGCCTCATGGATTTGCAGTAAAAGGTGCTAACAATGCCGAATTACTCATTATGCCCGGAGAAACACAAACCCTGAAATGGGTTCCGGATAAAGTGGGAGTTCAACCTTTTTATTGCACCGATTTTTGTAGTGCATTGCACCAGGAAATGCAGGGTTACCTTCGGGTTTCACCGGCAGGAAGCAATGTACCTTTAACCTGGCATACAGGAACAGTTTCAAAATAATAAAAAGGGTGGCCGGAGTCATTTCGGCCACCCCCTTTTTCGCATGAAAAAATCAAATAAAATTTTAGTTCTTATCGCAAGTCTCTCCATTTTGGCGACCATATTTTTGCCCTTTTGGAAAATTGATCTTTGGGCTCCACAATACCCCGAGGGACTTGGACTTAAAATCTATACCAACAGATTAGGTGGAGATGTAGATGTGATTAACGGATTAAATCACTACATCGGAATGCGCACTTTACATACCAACGATTTCTGGGAATTTAAAATTCTCAATGCCATCATTATCGGATTTTCCATCTTAGGTGTATTGGCTGCACTTATTCGTAAAAAAATCCCATTTCTCTTTTTCTATTCCATGTTTATTTTGTTCGCCATTTTAGCATTGTATGATTTCTGGAGATGGGAATATGATTATGGACACAACCTCGATTCATCAGCTCCCATTCAGGTACCCGGCATGGCATACCAGCCGCCGCTAATCGGCTACAAACAACTGTTAAATTTCGGCGCTTATTCCTTTCCGGATTCCGGCGGTTTGATATTTATTGGCGCTGCAGTTATATTTACCTGGGTATTTATTTCTGAATTTATCTTAAAAAAGAAAGCAATTAAAAATGAAAAATAAAACCATCATCACTTTACTTTCTACCATTCTCTTGTCTTGTACAGCTCAGGGCCCCGTTCCGTTCAAAATTGGGAAAGATGCCTGCGACCATTGCAAAATGACGGTGATGTCGAAAAAGAACGGAATGGAATTTATTTCCGACAAAGGAAAAATATTCAAATTCGACGATATATCCTGCGGTGTTAATTATTTAAAAGCCAATAAACCCACAGGGAAATGGTATGTCGCAGATTTTCAAAATGGCAATTTGGTGGAAGCAGAAAAAGCTTTTTATCTGAAGAGCGATAAACTGCGCACCCCCATGAATAGCAGCATCATTGCATTTGCGACTAAAGAGTTTGCGGAAAAAAACAAAAAGAAATCCGGTGGAGAAATATTGACATGGCCCGCGGTACAGGATCTGTATTAATTTTATTTGCCTTTATGATGTATTTTTTTTCACAGAAATGTGAAGGGAAAATAATTGAAGTGTGCCCGGAAGCTACATGTAAAGTACATTCTATTCAGCAAGCCATAAATATGGCCGAAAATGGAGATACCGTGTATGTTGGTGGCGGCTTTTATTATGAAGGCAATCTGAAATTAAACAAATCCATTTTTTTGTGGAGCGATGAAAATGCGGTAATTGACGGACAAAATAAATTCGAAACCCTTACCATTACAGTACCAAATGTAAAAGTACAGGGATTTTGTTTTCAAAACACAGGGCGCACCAGTATTGAGGATATTGCCGCAATCCACATTGACAAAACCCACAACATTTCCATCATTAACAACCGGATAGAAAATGCTTTTTTCGGAATTTTATCGGAAGGAAGCAATACATGCCGAATTGAAAAAAACCAAATTTCCGGAATTGCAGTAGACGAAAATGTTACCGGAAATGGCATACATAACTGGAAATGCGATAGCATGCAAATCCTCTCCAACAGCATATCCGGACACAGAGATGGTATCTATATGGAATTTGTAAGCAACTCCACCATTGCAAAAAATAAAAGTACCGGAAATCTACGCTATGGATTGCATTTTATGTTTAGCAACAATGACTTGTATGAAGGAAATACATTTCAAAAAAATGGCGCAGGTGTTGCTGTCATGTTTTCCAAACACGTAGACATGTACAACAACCTGTTTGCCGATAATTGGGGAAGTTCTGCCTTTGGCCTCTTGCTCAAAGAAATTTCCGGAGGAAATATCAGTGGAAATATTTTTAAATCCAATACCACCGGAGCTTTTTTTGAGGGCAGTGCAAAATTAAAAATGCACAAAAACCAATTTTTAAAAAATGGCTGGGCCTTTAAAATTCAGGCCAGTTGCGAAGATATCCAAATGGATTCCAATAATTTTATTGGCAACACTTTCGATATCGCCACCAATGGAACCCTGGTGCTCAATACTTTTGAAAACAATTACTGGGATAAGTATCAGGGTTATGATCTTTCCAAAGATGGTATTGGAGATGTGCCATACCAGCCGGTAAGCCTGTATTCCATGATCACTGAAAAAAATCCAACTACTTTATTGCTGATGAGAAGTTTTCTTACCGATATGCTGGATAAAGCAGAAAAAGTAATTCCTTCTATTACTCCCGAAAAGTTAAAAGACAACAAACCCCTAATGAAGCCTGTTATATGAGAATTGAGTTCCAGAATATCACTAAAAAATACAACAAATTTGTTGCGCTGAATAACATCAGCATTCAATTGGAAGGCAACAAAAGTTATGCATTGCTTGGACCCAATGGAAGCGGTAAAACTACTTTTATCAAATCCATTTTGGGTATGGTGGTACCGGGTTCAGGCAATCTCACCGTAAACGGAGAAAATGTAAAACACGGATACCAGTATCGCAAACAAATTGGTTACATGCCGCAAATAGGACAGTATCCCAATAACATGACCGTAAAACATGTTTTTGATATGATGAAAGATCTGCGCAATACTGCAGATTATGAATTGGATGAAGAGTTAATGGATGCCTACCAGATAGGTACTTTTTGGAATAAAAAAACTGCTGCACTTTCTGGTGGTACACGCCAAAAAATGAGTGCCTGCCTCGCTTTTTTATTTAATCCGGATATTCTGATTCTGGACGAACCCACTGCCGGTCTGGACCCATTGAGTTCGGAGATTCTCAAAGAAAAAATTATTCGCGAAACCCAAAAGAACAAACTCATTTTAATCACATCGCACATTCTGAGTGATTTGGATGAAATAATTACCGATGTAATTTATCTGCAAGACGGAGAAATTCTGATGGCCGACCCCATCCACAACCTGCGCAGGGATACAGGAGAAAAAGCTTTGTCTAAAATCATTGCAGGATTTATTAAACAACACAATAAAGTAAACCAACATGCTTAAAATCATCAAATATGTGATTTTGGATATACTGAAAAACAGATTTATGATCTTCTATTTTATCTGTTTGCTGGCGCTCACTTTTGGCCTGTTTCAGCTGGATGAAAACAGCTCCAAAGCCACATTGAGTATATTAAATATTGTGTTGCTGTTTGTACCGCTGGTATCGCTGATGTTTACCACGGTTTATTACTACAATTCTTCAGAGTTTATCACCTTAATTCTTGCACAACCCATAGCGAGAAGGCGAATTTTTTATTCCGTTTTTCTTGGAATATCACTTTCATTGATTCTCGCTTTTTTATTGGGAAGCGGATTGCCATTGCTATTGGTAAATCCGAACAGCGCTTCCCTGTATATCGTTATTTCCGGAGTCATGCTCACCCTTATTTTTACCACGCTGGCAATGTTATTTGCGGTTTGGTTTCGCGATAAGGCCAAGGGCATGGGAGTTTCCTTAATACTCTGGATTTTTTTCATGCTCATTTTCGATGGAATTGTGATGTTTTTGATGTTCACTTTCGCCGATTATCCCATGGAAAAAACATTTATTGCACTCTCCTTTTTGAACCCTATAGACCTTGCCAGAATTTTCGTTTTGCTGCAATTAGACTTCAGTGCTCTGATGGGCGTAACCGGCGCAATTTTCAAGGACTTTTTCGGCAGTGGGATTGGTGCTGTTATGGCAATTGGAATGCTGATCATGTGGTTTGCTATGCCATTGCTGTTTGCCGGAAGATATTTTTCTAAAAAAGATTTTTAGATATAGTACTCCGGTATGGTAAAATATTCGACCTCCTGAAATAAATTTGCATGGCTAAAATGTTTTCAAAAACCTGTGAATATGGCATGAGAGCGATGATTTATATCGCCAAATGCAGTGCAGATGGTTATATGGTTGGTGTGGAAGAAATTGCTACGGAAACCAATACCCCTAAGCACTTTGTTTCTAAAATACTACAAATCCTTGCTAAGGAAAACCTTGTGGCGTCTGCCAAAGGCCCTAAAGGAGGATTTTATCTTCTACCTAAAAAAGTAACCCTGGCAGACATTGTTATTGCGCTGGAAGGCAAGACATTCTTCACCGGTTGCGCCATGGGCCTCGCCCGCTGCTCCGAAAAAAATCCATGTCCCATGCACCACCATTTTATAATTGTGCGGGATCAATTAACTGCTGCTTTGGAAAGCAACACCCTTACTGAAATTGTAAAAAGTTTCGATCAGAAACACCTCAAACTGAAATAAAATAATGAGCAACGAAAACATATTGGAAGAAAAACTCAGAGCCATAGGGATGGATCCCCGAATGGGTGTGGTTGGATTGCAAAACCTTGCACCCATTAATTATTGGGATTACACCCAGGTAGATACCCTGCTTACCCTGCAAAAGCCCAGAACTGAATTCGAAGATGAGTATATTTTTATTGTGTACCATCAAATTACCGAATTGGTTTTTAACCTGATGTTGCATGAGCTAAAACAACTCACCGGTTATGTGGAATTATCTGCAGAAAAAATGACGGTGAAATTGAAACGCCTGAGCAATTATACCAATATGTTGCAGAATTCATTTGATATCATGACACGCGGTATGGATTATGACCAGTACAACACATTTCGCCATAGTCTGGCACCGGCAAGCGGCTTTCAGAGTGCACAATACCGCATGATTGAGTTGTATTGTACTTCTTTAAAAAATCTGGCGCGTAATGCACCTGAAAATGCAACTATTGTGGAGCAATTTCAGCATATCTATTGGCAGCACGCTGGTACGGATCCGCGTACCGGAAATAAGACCTTGACGCTACGTCAATTCGAAGAAAAATATTTGAATTCTTTTATCGAAACCGCACATTTATTGAAAGACAATACTCTCGAAAATAAATTGCAAAAAATTCAGGAATCCGGAAACTTAACGGATGAATTGCGCAACGCGGCAAGGGAATTTGACCAGTTGTACAACGTCACCTGGCCATTGGTACACCTGCAAACTGCACGCTTTTACCTCAACGCAAAAGGCGAAAATAAAGCGGCAACAGGAGGCAGTGAATGGCAAAAATATTTACATCCGAAATACCAAAGACGAATCTTTTTCCCATCTTTGTGGAGCGATATCGAACTCGCACATTGGGGCGAAGAATAAATCAGTTACCTTTATTCAATAAAACGCCGTATAGACAAGTCATGACTTGTCTTCATTTATTTATTTTTTATAAAATACATTTACCGCAGAATGCGCAGACTCAGTCTACGCCACCACGCAGAATACGCAGAGAAATACATGAAGAAAATATGTCCTTTTTTCTGCGCCCTTTGCGCTGTATTCCTTCTGCGTCCTCTGCGGTTTTTTTTAACACAGAAATACGCAGAATAAAATCCTAACCAGCCTGTGGCTTGCAGCTTGAAGCCTGAGGCTGTCTCTGCTGTTTAATTTTAATGCAGAATACACAGAATATCTGAATCAACACGGTACACTACGAAACACGGAATACAAAGAAAAAATCTCGCACCCGTCCGTACCGGCATGGGCGGGCAGAAATCACAGAACCCACAGAATAAAATCCTAACCAGCCTGTGGCTTGCAGCTTGAAGCCTGAGGCTGTCTCTGCTGTTTCATTTTAATGCAGAATACGTGGGGAAATCTGAATCAACACGGAGGACACCACGAAACACGGGGTACACGGAGAAATAAATAAAAGCGCACAGATACCACAGATCACACAGATCAAATCAAAACCAGCTCGAGGCTCGTAGCTCGAGGCGCGCAGCAATTTTCCTCGCACCCGTCCGTACCGGCACGCCCGCCTGAGCTAGAAAGGCAGGGCGGGCAAAGGTTTACACAGAAAGCCACAGAGAAATTTGCAGCTCCGAATGTTGGTCGCTTCGGCTCCGCTCAGCGTCCAACTAACGATTGTCCGCGAGTGAAACGAGCTGCCAGTAGCCATAGCTCACGACTCGTGGCTGAATTCATTTCTTTCATTTTCTTCATTATTTCATTAATTGGCAGCTCTTTTAATTCACACGTAAACCAGCCCACAGCTCGCGGCTCGCAGCCAATTTCCTTTGTGTCCTTGTGTTTCTTTGTGTCCTTGTGTTGAGATTCTTCTATACCTTCAATTGAAATACAAACTACCAAATTGAACCCGAAACCAGCTCGCGGCTCTCCGCCGCGGCGGAGCTCGAAGCTCGCAGCCTGCTTCTCACATCTTCACATACCTCACTTCCTTCAACAACACATTCTCCGCCATACTCCGCTGACTGCTTGGCAAGGATGTTTGTTCCCTAACACCACCTCGCACCTCCCCAATATCCGGCCCCAAATCCGAAACTGTTCGGTTTACACCCGCCTTCCGCTTCACAGAAACCGGCATTTTATAGGTGCTTTTTTGAACCACAGGCAATATTACCGTATCTGTTTTAACCACCTGTACCACATCCCGTAACCGAACGGTATCATGAATGATTTGTACCACTTCATTAGGTACAGGCACCTGCTTCACCCAAAAATATCGCGTCCCCAAAATGGCCAGCAACACCGATGCCGCTGCCGCCCAATACGGTATGCGCCTGGCAATGAAAATTGTTTTCTTAGGCACAACCAGAGGTGGAATAACAATAGATTCTGCCGCTTCCAAATGCACCGCCCCCTCATTCAAAGAAAGCCCATGCAACGCATGCAATTCGTTATAGGTTTCCGCATCCATTTCATGCAGCACTACAGCCTGCTCTTCGGCGCTCAGCTGCTCAAAGTCACGATCCAGCCATTGGTATATTTCAGCGTTTTCCATATTCGCTTTTTAATGTTTTTAATTCGTCGTTTAGTTTTTTCAAAATATAAAATAAAGTACTTCGCACAGTTCCTTCCGGCACCTCCATCACCCAGGCGATTTCTGTATTTTTAAATCCATGTTCATAGCGCAGATAAAACATACAGCGCTCCTTTTCATTCAACAATTCAAAAGCCCGGTTCAATTCCTTTTGAATAATCCGGTTATCCGGATTCCCCGGCAAAACAAATTCTGTTAATGCACCTGTACCAAAAAAATCATACACCAGTCTTTCCCTGTTTTTTTCATTTCTCAGGGCGTTTTTACAGCGGTTGGATGCCAAAGTATAAATCCAGGTTTTAAATGAAAATTCCGGGCGATACGCATCTGGATTTTTCATCATCTGAACAAATAAATCCTGCACCAAATCTTCGGCATGCGTGTATCCAAATGCATGCTTCAGAAAAATCACCAACCTGCCGAAATACCGGGTATACAGCACTTCCATGGCCTGCGGATTTCCACCGGCAAATTGCTGCATCAACAACTGATCTGTGCGATCCGGAGATATGTCAGTTTTGGATACGGGCAATTCTGTCTTTTACTTTTTGTGCTTCCTCGCAGTTTTCTGTAATGGTGAGCAACATTTGTCGCATCCATTTTTCGCGGTTGTTATCCCCCGATTCTATATAATGTTCCCACAACGTGAACATAGCCACAAAATAATTGAAATTCACCTCTTTTACAATGTCTTTAGACATATCGGTATACAAGGGATGCTGAATATAATCCAGTGCAAATTTCTGTTCAAAATTGCGCTTTAAAACGGCTGTTTGATCCAATGGTTGATCGCTGTATTGCCAGCTGAGTCCGCAGAGATACATTTTTGTACTTATAGATCTGGTTAAATCATCGCTGCAGGTAACACTCACATGTACGCTGCGTTTTTGTGTATTTTTTACAAGTTCGGATACCGCAGAATGTGCGAATCTTTCGTAGCGGATATCGGAACTATCGGTATGCAAACCAGGTTCATAAATATCTTCCGGAAAAAATTTAGAACCTATTTCCTTACAAATTTTATCGCGGTATTTTTTAATGGCAAACAAAGTATAATTAACTACCAGGACATCACTGCGAACCCCCATGGATTGCAGCATCCAGCAGCCATAAGTATCATTGTCACCCGCAGTAAAAACAATGGCATTTTCCGGTAAACCGATGAGCAAATTGTAACAATAATATTGAAAACCGGCAGAGTATTGTCCTTCCTCCATCATTCTTTTTGCGGTTTCATTTCGCAATTTTATATCTCTGTCCAGTTCGCTTTGAATCAAAACAAATTCCAAATGTTCCGTGCGGTTTTTACCCAATGCCAGCAGCTTGTTATAAAATTCTATTTTCTTTTCATCCAATCCCGCTTCGGCCCATTGAATCAGGTTGTATTCATACGATTCCGGCAGAACTTTCGCCATGTCAGTAAGGATAGCCTGGTGCTCCGCTTTTCGCACATTTTTAGGTCTGTGATCATTGGTATCCAAACGCATCAGATTTCGCGATGCTTTGTATCTGTAATACCATGCCATGGCATTTTGCGGATTCTTGGTGGTTTCCAATTTCCACAAATCCAGTTGTTGATGGTACCAATCCAGCGACATGCGCACTTTGGCAAAAGAGTATACCGGCTGAGGACTCTGCGCTTTAACACTCACAGTTGCCAGGGCCAGGATAATTATAAGATGGATGTATTTCATTTTCGTTTGTATGTTATACACCTATCAAGATAAAACGTTCAATAAATTTTCAAATACTTAGTACCCAGTAACCCAGTACCTAGTATCCAGTAGTTAGTTGTCAGTGATTCGTGGTTAGTTATTAGATAAAGAAATGTGATAAGATATAACCCGCTAATGAACATCGAAAAGCTAGTTGCCTGAGGCTTGTGGCTTGAGGCTTGCAGCTGTATTTAAAAAAAAGCGCACAGAAAACACAGAACCCACAGAATAAAATCATAACCAACCTGCAGCTTGTGGCATGCGGCCTGAAGCTGTATTTATTAAAGCGCGCACGGAATACACAGAACCCACAGATCAAAGCTAAAACCAGCTTGCGGCTTGAGGCATGCAGCTTGAGGCCAATCCCCACCAGCCCGCAATCTGCAGCTTGAGGCTTGAGGCCTGCGGCTTGCAGCTTGTATTTGCAATTCTCCTCCGAAATCCCTTTCTTCGTTCCCCCTCCCGGAGCCACCGTGTCACGGCTCTGACCCCTCTGAGAAAAAGATTTAGCGGCTCCTAGCGGACCGCAAGCACTGCCGTGCGCCACTCCGGAAAGGGAAAGCTGTGGGATATTTAAAAAATGTTCTTCCAGCTTAAAGCCTTGCCCCAATGCGCTAAGCACACGAGGATGTGACTGAAGGGGCGAAGCTGTGGAATGTGCAATTGGGAATTAAATAAAATATGAAAAAAGAATTGAAGAATAAACGGAAATCCGTAGCGAATAGAAACGCATATGAGCGGATATTGGCGCAATTTTATGGCGCATATAAGTAAGTTGGTAATTATAATAAACAGTGCACCGTGACAACAATTTCTACATTTAAGGATAAAGCTTCTTTTCCAGAACAAGCAGTAGTTATGATTTTTGATCTTGAAGGATTTTCAAAATTTTTCAGTCAACCCGATGTCCAAGAATATGTTCCTAAATTTTTAAATCTCGTATTGGATGCAATCTCAATCTGCATAAATGGCGGTGAAGCATATTGGCTGAGTGCTGAGGATAAAACCTATAACCCACTACCTAAACATATACATTCTAAATTTTTAGGAGATGGCGCTATATATATTTGGAAGTATAATGATTTCGAACATAGCGATTTAATAGTTCTAATAAACCGCTTATATAATTTGAAATACCGATTTGACAACATTATTGAATCTGCTTCTGAAATAATACCTGTGCTTGATATTCCAAAAAATATACGATTTGGCATTGCGGCAGGTTCAGTTTATAAATTAACTTATCAAAATAGCAATAAAGAAGAATATATTGGTTATAGTATAAACCTTGCGAGCAGACTTCAAAGTTATTGTAGAGATATCGGATTTATTTTTTCAGGAAGATTGAATATAAAATCAACGGAGTTAAAAAAAAATACCTATATAAAAACTGTAGCAAAGCAAATAAAAGGCTTTCCAAAAGAATTTGTAATTGTTGATAAGGAAGATTTCAATAATCTTTCGGAAGATATTAAGGATGAACTTTTTGAATGAGCACTACCGCCAACACACGCAAAGCAGGATTACATAGCTGTTTAAGTGTTCTTGAGTTCTTCCTTCTAAAAACTCCTATCTTGCTGAATAAATGCAGTTCCAAAACCCGCTACCTTGCTATACGCGAAACCGTTAACAGCAAATTTTGAAAGACCATCATACAACTTAAAAGTAAAAAATTATGATTGAAAAAAATAAATCATCAAAACTAGCAGACAAGCTTTTTCCAGAAGTGGAAGAATTAAATTTGGACATATTAAATATTCCCCCTGAAAAGCGAAGACTAAATACAGAAACATACGATTTCACAGTTTCAACCCTTATAGACTATCTAACTAACGGACATATACTAATACCTGAATTTCAAAGGGGCTATGTTTGGAACAGAGCTCAGGCATCAAGGCTTATTGAATCTTTAATTATTAACTGCCCGATTCCAGTTATATTTCTAAGTCAAAATCCTGACGAAACATTAGCAGTTATTGATGGAAATCAAAGACTAAATAGTATTAAACTTTATCTTTCAGACGATTTTGAATTGAGGGGATTAACTGCATATCCTGAGTTGGAAGGATTTAAGTTTTCCGAACTTGACCCGAGATTTCAAAGACATATCCAAAACAGAACAGTTAGATGTATTGTAATATTGAAAGACACGCACCCTCAAATCAAATTTGATGTATTCGAAAGACTAAATACAGGCTCTGTTAAACTTAACTCTCACGAATTAAGACATGGAATTCATTCAGGTCCATTTATGGACTTACTTGAAAAGTTGGGGAACAATAAAACATTCAGAGATTTGACTTTAAATAAGGCAGATAAAAGAATGAAATCCGATGAACTTGTTTTACGCTTCCTATCGATGGCGGAAAATTGGAGAAATTATACAAAACCGCTTGTCGCTTTCTTAAACAATTTCAGTGAAGTAAATAGAAACGCAAATACCGTTAAACTTCTAGAATATGAAAATGATTTTCTAAAAACTTTAGAAAAAGTAAATTCTGCTCTAGGTAAATATGCATTTAAAACATATGATGCCTCTTTAAAAAATGCAAAATTCAATGCGGCTTTATTTGACGCACAAATGATTTCTTTTTATGAATTGAATCCTAGTCAAGAAAAAATTAATTCTTTATCTACTAAAGATTTTTTTTCAAGGAATCAACATTTTATTGATAGTGAAGACTTCAATAAATTTATTTCTGCAGGAACAACAGACAAAAACTCTGTAATTGGAAGAATAAATGACTACAAAGAATTTCTGAAAAAACTCCTCTAATTATGCCTTACTCGAGAAGCAAAGCCAGAAGGGAGTTTGAAACTACCTATTTAGAACTTCATTCACTGGCAAAACAAATTTCTTATAAGAATGTTGAACTATCATACGACCATAAGAATATGATTTTTCAGTCATCTATGGTTCTGCTTTGCTCCGCTTTAGAAGAATATTTGAGAGTTTTCATTGAAGATATGTTTTATAAATATAGGTTAAATGGGGCATCACTTTCAGAAATACCAATAAATCCCAGGACTTTTTCTTTATTTCATAAGCAGAGAACAATATATGAAGCCTTTATTCACAATCGAGACGAAACGAAGGTGCTTGAAAAGTTAAAAATTTCAAATGCTTCCTTATATGCTGTTATTGATGACGATGAAATTTTCGCTAATCACGTTGATGCAAAATCAATTGTTAATGATAAAAAATATCCATCACCAAAAAACATAAAAATCCTCTACAACAGAATTGGAATTAAAAATTTATTTTCTGAGACAAATAGATTGGGAAGAAAAGACTATGAACTTATTTTGCGCTCCTTCCTTGATGTTAGAGAAACTATTGCACATCAGGAATCTACAGACTTAACTTTTGCAGACGTAAAACGCAATTTTGAGAACATTAAAGACTTTTTAGATAAACTCGACAGAACAACATATAAACACATCTGCAATGTATCAGGACAAAGATTCTGGATATAAATCTGCTACAAACAGGCTTCGGCCCAATGGCGGATGCGGTGGTTATTAGAACATTCTACCTTGCATCAAATCATGTGGTGTATCCATAGTTTTGTGCTCCGAAAGCCGCCCATGCTCTAAACTCCAAAACGTTACAGGAAAAAAAATATACTAATTTTAACATTAAATAAAGATATGGCTATTGCAATTATTGCTTCGATTATTTTGGTATTTGTATTGTTAATTTACCTTGAGGTACGTAATAAAAGATTATTGCAAACTGTCACAAATACGAATAGAGGAACAAATTCTGAAAGGAATTTGGTTTTACGTTTGTTAAAATTAGGAACACCTGCAGTTACCATATTTCATGATTTGTACATAAAAAACCCGAATGGTAAATTCACACAAATCGATTTGGCAGTTGCAACAAAAGTTGGATTAATAATTTTTGAGGTAAAAGATTACAGCGGCTGGATATACGGGACGGGATATAGAGAGAAGTGGACTCAAGTTTTAACTTATGGCAGAAATAAATATAGATTCTATAACCCTGTGTTACAAAATAAAAAACACATAGAGGATATCAGGAAACAGTCTAGTCAATTTCAAAATTTACCATTTTTTTCTGTAATAGTATTTTATGGAAACTCCGAATTTAAAGATGTGAGCTTTATACCAAAAGGTACCTATTTAATAAAACCCCATCGCATACGTCGCGTGTTGAAAACCATTTTAAACGAAAATCCTCCAGCTAAATACACGAATAAAAATGAGGTGGTTGGGATTTTAAAAGCAGCTGTCGAAAATAGTAATAGCACAAAAACGCAAACACAACATATTAAAAACATTGAAAACATGCTTGGGAATCATAGAATATTTGAATGAATACTGCCAGCGCCGAGTTTTACATCAGGTTGGGTGAGGTACAAAACTTTGAACAATCTGGTTATATTCAAGTTCTGTTCGTACAGACAGTTTTGGCTCCGAAATCACCAACTTCTCATAATCGCAAAACGTTATCTATAAGCAGATTAAGCTTTTCCAGAATAATACACTTAACGTTAATTTGCCGATATGCAAAATTTTCTAATTGGCGTATTTGCCAATTCGAATTTTTTCATTATCTTTGCTTCCCAACTCTAAAAGTGGCGACAACACTTTAAATGCGGTACAAAATGATATGAATAAAGAACTAAGAAAATTTTTGACGACTAAATTTAAGTCAAAAGCAACAATAATTGATGACAAAATGGTCGAGGTTATTGCACCAGATGGTGAAGCTTTCTCCATATTGGCTCATATTGGGATTTACACCAACGAAGAAACTCGTCTTTATCAACTACATGTGATAGAGTATGTTTTTGACAAAAATTTCTCAGATGATAAGGAATTTATGTCAAACAATATTTGGCGTGATTTAATGCTAAATGGTGTGTCATTTATGGGAATGAGTTCTGGAGACAGAGAAGGCGAAAGAACTAGAATTGGAAATAAAATTCGCCAAATTCGGGAAGAAAAGGGAATGGAGGCAAAAGATTTAGCAAAGTTAGCAGATATTGACGCAGCAAATCTCAGTAGAATTGAAAAAGGTAAATATTCTGTTGGCCTTGATATTCTTTCCAAATTAGCATTTGTTTTAGGGTGCCATATAGATATTGTACCTGTTCAAATGTAATCACTACGGAAATTTTCTTGAAACATATAATGGCCTTCTTGAATTCCATAATAAAAAAGCGAATTTCAACATACGAGGCAACTGAGAACTATTTACTTATAAAGATTATTAGTTTAAAATAAAAGAATAATACGGGGAGCTATCTGCAGGATTCCAAAGATAAATATGGATAAAACATTCGCTCATTTCAGACTTAAAATTAAAATAAATCGAAAATATGTTACACGAATTATTCAATAATATATGACAATAAAAATAGACTTTTAAAAAATATATGGCAAAATTCATAAACACAAGAAAAGCAGTTTCAGAAATTGAAGAACTTATCAAAAATGCGGGAGAAAGATTAATCCTTATTTCGCCTTATCTAAAACTTTCAAAAGATTTTAAAGAGCTCCTGACTTATCGTAACGGCAAAGACAAAATTACAACGGTAATTTTTGGGAAACAAGAATTAAATCCAGATGAAATGAAATTCTTGCAAGGACTACGTTTCGTCATTCTAAAATACAATGAAGATTTACATGCTAAATGCTACGTAAATGACAACAAAATGGTTATTACTTCATTGAATTTATATGAGTTTTCGATGGCCAATAATAAAGAAATGGGTGTTTTAATTGATAAAAACGACCCTGCAGATACACCTCTTTTTGAAGATGCGTTTAATGAGGTTGAATATATAACCGCGACAAGTCAAAACTTTGAACTTAATTCCACTAAACCCACTTATGTTAAACAGGAAAACATTAAAATAACAAAGAACAAATCAAATTCTGTTGAAAACAAAAAGCATAACGGATTCTGTATTCGCACTGGAGTAGAAATTCCATTTAACATTGAAAAACCTTTAAGCTATGATGCTTATAAACGATGGAATGAATATGGTGATCCAGATTATCCTGAGAAGTTTTGCCATTTCTCAGGTGAGCCTTCAAACGGTGATACAAGTGTTAACCGTCCTATATTAAACAAGAATTGGAAAAGAGCGAAAGAAATATTTAATCTCTGAAATAAAAGAATGAATTATTTTTGACTGGAGTTTTCCTAATCCTGCTAACAATCAAATATGTGATTTATGCAACACTCATTATTAGTTATAAATAGTAATATTTCAATTCTAATTCAAGCACAACTTCATAACAAATAAATAATTTAAGATATATTTTTTGGCATTGATGGACCAACTCCCTTTCATACCAGATCACATTTACAACCGTAGAAAGGATATCCATGCTTTATATGGCGGGAACTGGCAAGGTGGAATATGTCCTTCTTCTAAATATCCTTACATATTTATTTTTACTGGAAAGTCAGGGCAACAACATGGATACGAAGATGGCTGGGACAATCCGAATGTATTTACATATACCGGCGAAGGCCAAAAAGGAGATATGGCATTTATCAAAGGGAACTTGGCATTAAAAGACCATATTGCAAATGGCAAAAGGGTGTTTCTTTTTGAAAGCCATACCAAGGGGTTTGTGAAATTCATCTGCGAGCTGGAGTTTTTTGATGTGGATTATTTTGAAACCCCAGATTCTTCAGGAAATATGCGCATTGGCATCAAATTCTTTTTCAAACGAAAGGATGCTATAGTGAATGTCCAACCCGCTTATTTTGAGTCACAAGAATTTCAACAAGTTCTGGAACACACAGAAGACTGGCATATTAAACCCAATAAAACGGAACGCGTTGGATTGGTAACATCAAGAGTAGGTCAAGGCGCTTATCGGAAACGAATTATACATCGCTGGGAATACAAATGTGCCGTTACTGGTTTTGACAAACTGGAAGTACTGATTGCTTCTCATATTTTACCCTGGGCAAAATCCGATAACAATCAAAAGCTGGATGTGCATAATGGCATTTTACTTTCTCCAACCTACGACGCTCTGTTTGACCGAGAACTAATTAGTTTTGAAAATTCTGGTAAAATTATTCTTTCGAATAAGATCGAACCACTCGCATTTCAAAAGGTCGGAGTTACTGGAAAAGAACAAATAAAGAACTTAAGCGAGAGTAACTTTGAATACCTGGAGAAACATAGAGAACTATTCAATCTTAGACACTAATTATTTTCCTCATATTTCACATATTTCGAAAGTCTGGAACTCAAAATCACATCCGATATAGATGAACAAATACAAACTCTTTTCGTATTCATTTATCATTTTATTAGCTGCCTGTTCCCAACCCCAAAATAGCAACGATAACCAACAAATCACAGATTCTGTTCAAAACGATAAGGATAGTGAAATAACAGTCCCACCAAAAAACAATTCCGAAGACGTTCCCCCATTTTCCGACACCTGCGCCTGTTCCTTCGACATCATTGGAGATATCCGAATAAGTCCCACCCACATGGAACGAATAATTTCCGGAATCGGCTGGAACCCACAATCCCATTCCTGCAGCTGGACCTGGGGAGAATTAATTGCCAATGCACTTCCACCAGATTCTCTAATAACCGTTTTCAAAATCCATCTGGTAGAACTTCCGAAATCCAATATCACCCTGAATCCTGAATTTATCCAATCCAATGCATTTAAATCCTCCCTAATCGCAACAAACACCACAAAAGGCATGAGAGAGTCACTTTGCATTTTTGATCCATTTAAAACAGGGAAATACCCCAAACCGAAATATTGGGAGTAAACTTAGATGCTAATAGATGCCTTTATCTTGCACTTTGATGTGACTTTAAGGTGAAGTAGTAAACAAGGTATACACTTAAAAGCCCTGAATCATTGGGGCTTTTTTTAATTTATTGATTATGTTCGCACTTATAATTATTTCGGATGTGAAATGGAAGAGACATCAACAAAAGTTACTTTTATTCTTTGACATGAAAAATATACCCAAATTATTAATTCTAATCTTAATTGTTGTTTTCAGTTATGAATCTTTTGGAAACAAACTCGATTCTCTCAAAAACAAAATGGAATTTAACAATCAATTGTACTTTGGGATTGCAAAAGCCCAATATTTCACCAGTAAGGCCGAGTCCGTATATGGTGCAGTTCAAACAATTGTGGATAATACATACCCTACTTATACTATTGGATATGATATGAGTACTCCATTGAGTAAACGAATTCAAATTGGACTTGGATTATATTACCAATCCACAAATTTTCGCATTACGCATACGAACTTCAATGCTCCGAATATAAAAAGTGGCGTGGTTAGTTTTCCCGTCAAGCATGACTTATTATCCATACCATTATTTATTTCTTTGAAAACACCTGTTTCAAACAGAAGTTATCTAGAATTATTAGTAGGTGTGGAGACTTTTAAGACATTGAAATTTCTGCAAACCGACAGAGATCTTATATCTGTATATAAAAATGACGGCACTGCGGATAATGGTGTTACTATTTACAATAAAATGAAAGTTGAAAATGTTTCCATTTTTAGAATTCTTAGATCCGGATTAAGATTGCACATGAACGAACCCGTCGGAAAGGGACTTGTATTGGGTATTAACTATTATCAAATGACGAATTATTTCCCCTTGGAAGTAAATTCACTCATATATACCGGCAATACATACTATGACATTAACAAACACTTGTATTTTAAAGGTTTACAATTCATGATGGGATATGAATGGTAAAACCATTCCCAGTGAAATGAGTTTGATCCAAATAAGAGAGCAGCCATGAGATTAAAAGCCCCGCTTCACGGGGCTTTTATATTTGTGGCATCGCCAAAAGTAGTAGGATATCTAAAATAACCTAATTTTGATTGTACAAAAAAAGAGAAGCATACAGCCTGTAATGAAAAATTATACGAAGTGTTTTTATATTTTGATTTTTTGGATTATCGAATTATCATTAAATCCAATACATGCGCAACCCTTGCAATGGGCTGGTGCGATTGGCGGTTGGGATGACGATTATGGATTGGATGTTACCGTCGACAAATACGGCAATATGTACGTTGCAGGAATGTTTGGTACAGACTGCGATTTTGACCCGGGAGCGGGTACTTTTGGCTTGAGTTCCTACGGCGAAGGGGATGCTTTTGTATTGAAGTTAGATGCCTCAGGTAAATTAATTTGGGCCAAAAATTTCGGCGGAATTCTTTATGATGCAGCAAAAAAAGCAGTGGTGGATGACTCCGGAAATGTATATGTATGCGGCACCTTCAAAGGGGAAGCGGATATGAATCCCGATATCGCTGTTAACAGTCTTACCGCTTTTGGTTCCAACGATATTTTTCTACTTAAGTTAGATAGCTCTGGAAAGTTTCAATGGGCAAAACAATATGGGGGCGCAGGTTCTGAACTTGCTATCGACATGATTCTTACTTCACCTTCACTGCTATTAACGGGATATTTTGTAGGTACAGCAGACTTCAATCCGAATACTGGGGTGAATGCCATTACATCCGAAGGTAAATTGGATGTTTTTATTTTACAGCTTGACTTCAACGGGAATTTAAATTGGGTAAAACGTATCGGAGCTGCTGGGGACGATTTTGGTCTGTCCATTGCAACGGATGCAAAAAAAGACATTTATGTATCCGGGTATTTTGAAGCCACTGTAGATATGGATCCCGGTGATTCCGTTTTTCAAAAAAAATCAAAAGGAAAACATGACGATTTTATCCTAAAACTAGAGAGCAATGGAGAATTTTTGTGGGCTCAATGTACAGGAAATTCCGATGAGGATTATGGCTACTATATGTCTGTTTGCAACAATCAATTGTATTTGGCACAATATTTTAGCGGTACAAAAGACATGGATCCTGGCACCGCAGTTTCAAATCTAACTTCACTTGGAAACAATGATGTGGCCATGCTGAAAATGGATAGCAACGGGAAATTAATTTGGACTAAAAGTTTTGGTGGAACAGCGGATGAAAGGGTCCGCTCTATTGCTACAGATAAATACGAAAATGTATATTGTACTGGTTTTTTTCAAGGTACAGCCGATTTTGATCCGGGCTCAGCAACAAAAAATTTAACTGCAAAAGGACTAATGTTTTCTAACGATGCATTTATTTCCATACTCGATTCCGCCGGCAAATATATTTGGGCTGGCGGTTTTGGTTCAACAGGCCAGGATGAAGGAAACAAGATTTGCACCCATCCCAATGGCAATTTTTATGTTACCGGAACATTTCAAAGCACGGTAGATTTTGATCCGGGTGTGGATTCCTTCAAAATTAAAGGAGCTGGAATCTATGATATTTTTCTGCAGAAATTTACTAAATTAAATTCGATTTCTTCATTCATAAAATCTGAAAGTGTGTTGATTTACCCCAATCCTGCCCATGACAAAATCCAGATTCGGGCGCAAATAAATAATTCATTTCAATACGAAATTTGCAATTTGCAGAATGCGGTAGTTTGCAATGGAAAGGCCTTCAATAATGAGGATCTTGACATTTCTACTTTGGTTTCCGGTGTATATTTCTTGCGTATATGGGATGAAAATAAATTTACAATCGGGCAAAAATTTATGGTGATAAATGAAACACATGATTAAGAAGACAAGCTTGTAGGGTTATTTTTTATTTATCATCAAATCCTCTTCCGACATCCAAAATCACCTTGTTTACATATTTCCCTGAAGATGTTTTGATTTGTATATCCCAATTTCCGTAGGGAATAAAACCAAATGTGTAACAAAATTGGTGAATGTTCGCGATTTCCCGTTCTTTGATATTTCTCATAGCAAAATAACGGTCATATCCATTAATTAAGTGAAATTCTTCAGTCAACAATACTTTGCCCATTATGGTCGTATCGGCATTTTCAATGATGATGGAACTATCTGCTGCATGGTAGCGGAATTTTCCATAAATCGGGTGCGCACTTGCTCCAATTACATGGTGGTTTTCAATGTCTATGGTATCCTTTGGCGTTTTATCTAAAACCATTTTAAAGTTGCCGGAATCATGTACCATCTTCTTAAATTCATCATATTTGGGGAATATCAATTTCCCTTTATATAAAAATCGGATTCCCATGATGGAGTCGTCCTGAATCTGGGCCCAGGCTTCATCCTGGATTAAATTTCCGGTGACATCCATATACTGAACATCATAAAAATACACTTTATCACCTGCCAGAAGACCTTCGAGTGCTGCTGTTAGCGGGGCCAAACTACTTCCCATGACTTCAACCTTTCTATAGCCAAAATTTTTTGAAAAAACCATAGCCTTATAGGAAGTAATATTTAATTTTATGCCTTCATATACAAAGCCTTGAATAACCAGAAATATCTTGCGTTGAATTACAAATGAAGACTTAAGAATTGGCTTAGAAATATCTAATGAACCAATCCTTATTTCAGGCTTTGGTACATTTCTGATTCTGAAATTTTTGCTGTAACACCATATAGTATCCTTTCGCCTTAATTTACCTACAGTTACAATAGCTTGATTCGCGTTGCGCACCGGTACATGTATTTCAAATACCGAATCCGTTTTTACTACTGTGCCCACATCGGATTTTAAAACTGTTTTGCTATAAGGAACTCCGGAAATAGCCACCCTTAGCGGATTTTTAAGACCTACGTAAAGCACCGACATTTCTTCGGGTGAAATGGCCGCGTGTTGTGCGCTTGCAGCATTAACTGCAAAGCCGAATATGCAAATACATTCCACTAATTTCATTCTAATTAAACGCAATTTAACCCGGATTATTTTGAACACAGCAAGCATCAACTCTCTTCGTTAAAAATTCCATTAAAAAGCAACCAGAGAACAAGCCATTTCGATTCTAACCTCTAATTAGCAAGCCCCTTCATTCTCTTCATTTTTTTCATTTTTTTCATTTCGTAAAAGTTCTTCATTAACCTGCATAACAAGCCCCAATAATCAGGGCTTTTTTTATGCCCTAAAACTGCTCTTACTTTTTCTTCAAACTATGAAAAACCAAATCGTTCAAATAGGCGATAATTTCACTCTGCTTTTTGGTTTTGCCAAAATCGGTTAGGGAGGGCAAATAGTGCATAAAGAAGGTTTGAAAATGCGCCATTTCAATGATGGTGGAGGCCAGGGAACGCGGGTATTTGTATTTGGGATTACACTCCAAAATAATATTGCCGATGGCGGCACAGAGTTCTTTATAAGGTTTGAAAAATTGCTGCTTGTTGTCCGCTTCCACCAGCTTGGTCAGGTATGCCTTTGAACCTTCTGCAATAATAATTTGGTGCAGCAAACTCTCGTTGATATAACTGGTTTCCTCATCGTCTTCCACCGCAGATGCCAGCAATTGGATGACCCGTTTCAACTTCACCGCAGGGTCCTCTATATTGTTGGTTTGGTAGCTGATCTGATATTCTACCCAACCCCAATACCAGGCCGCCAAATAAACCAGCAATTTGTGCTTGTTTTCAAAATACCGGTAAATGCCGGCCTCAGTGGTGCCAATGTCTTCGGCCAGTTTTTTAAAGGTAAACGCCTCAAAACCTGCTTTGTGAATCAGCTGCACACTGTGCTTCAGGATGTTTTTCCCTAACTCCGAACTTTCCGGATTGCGCAGGTAGAGCGCTTCGTTCATCTGGATCTGCAATTGCAACTTCATGCTTTCCGCTTTTGCCGCTTGTGGCGAGGGCAGCAAAATTATGGAAATATTTTTACAATTATTTATGATAGCTTTACTATTATTTTAAAAACTATTACTATCTTTGCCTTCCAACCTATTAGCCTCATGCTCCTAAAACGCGCCATACCTGTATCGTACATCCTGAACAAGGTGAAATACGACCTGATCTATGTGTTGCTGGTTTCCTTTATCGTGCTCTTTATCACAGACAGGTACAACGAAATGCTGCCTGAAATGCCATTGACCATTCCGGCGTTTATAGGTACCGCCATTTCCATTCTGTTGTCTTTTAAATTGAACCAGTCTTACGACAGATGGTGGGAAGCCCGCAAAATATGGGGCGCTATTGTAAACGACTCCCGCAGTCTGGTCATTCAATTGCAAACCTTCACTGCAAATGGCAATGATCCTGCCATTCAAAAAATAGCGCACAGACAAATCGCCTGGTGCATGGCATTGGGACAGTCACTGCGCGGACTGAATCCCATGGAAAATTTAGAAAACTACATTTCCGATGAGGAATTTAAGGAAATACAACAGCACCAAAACAAACCTTTGGCGCTGTTACAATTGCATGGTAACGATATTAAAAACCTCAGGGAAAACAACCAACTGGATCTTTTCGCGCAAATACAATTGGACAGCACACTCGTAAGACTTTGCGATGCACAGGGCAAAGCGGAAAGAATTAAGTCTACCGTATTTCCGGTAACCTACAGTTTATTTCTGCATGGCATTATTTATTTATTCATCATCACGCTTTCCATTTCTTTAAATGATGTTGCCAGCTATTTTGAACTGCCATTGTTGCTTTTAATTTCTTCTGCCTTTTTGCTGTTGGAAAAATCTGCAACCCACATGCAGGATCCGTTTGAGAACAAGCCTACGGACACGCCGGTATCCGCAATTGCCAGAACCATTGAAATCAATATCAAACAACTGTTAAAACAAAGCGACATACCAGAGGTTATGCAAACCGAAAAATTTTACATGTTATAATAAAAACCAAACAAAAAATATATGAAAACGCTGACAAGAGAAATGCAGGAAGCCATCACTCCAACCATGGCTTTGGAGCTTTTAAAAGAGGGAAACATAAGGTTTATCAACAACCTGAAAATCAATCGCAACCTTCTGCAACAGGCAAATGAAACATCAGATGGGCAACATCCCTTTGCGGTGATTTTGAGTTGCATCGACAGCCGCACTTCTGCCGAATTAATTTTCGACCAGGGACTTGGAGATATTTTTAGCGTTCGAATTGCCGGAAATATTCTCAATGAAGACATTTTAGGCAGCATGGAATTTGGATGTAAAGTTGCAGGTTCCAAAATTATTGTGGTATTGGGACATACCAGATGTGGAGCAATAAAAGGCGCCTGCGACCATGTGGAAATGGGCAATTTAACCGCATTGCTTTCTAAAATAAGTCCGGCAGTGGAAGAAGAACAAACCACAAAAGAAAATCGCAATTCAGAGAATTCGGATTTTGTAGAAAAAGTGGCAACGCTTAATGTAAAACGCACAGTAAAATCCATCATGGAACGCAGCCCGATAATAAAAGAAATGGTGCATAGCGGACAAATTGGAATTGTAGGTGGTATTCACGATATCTCTACAGGAGAAGTTAATTTCTATCCTGAAACCATGCTATTTACTTCTACCGGAACGAACTCGTAATTGTATTTTATTTTGTAAAAAAATAAAATACAAAATACCCCGAAATAGATTCCTCCTTTCAGCAGGAAAAACTATTGCACAGAAACTGATTTTAAATATTAAAATGAGCTATAATTTTAACTTTTATATTAAAAGCGTTGCAACCCGGTTCTGGCCCTCCCGGAGAAAAAGCGTAGAAAAACAAGATGAAGGATTAGCCCGTCCGTACCGGCACGGGCGGATGCGTGGGGGCGGCCCGGCGTAAGCAAGGGCGCAGGAAGCCCTTGCCCGAACCGTACCGGGCGGGGCTGCAGTTTTTGTCAATAAAAGTGGATTTAATCGTTTCATCCCCTCGACAAAAACCTTAGCGGCGCGGTAAATCCAAATCGTAGTTTTTCAGCTTTTTGTCCGAGGGCCTAGCCTTTGGTGCCACCTTTGGGCGATGCCAAAGGTGGTAAATTATATATAATTACATAATAATTTAATTCAGAAATTATATGCTGAAGTAGATTGATTTTTTTTATAATCAATAATGTGATGTACTTTTTCAAATAAATTACCGAATTTTAAGTTTCCGGGAATTTATTTTTAATCCACCCTTTTTACCGAAAAAGGTGGAGCCAAAACTCTTAGCTGGCAAAGGCGTCATTTCGGACCGAAGTCAGCTCAGGTCGCTCCCAAGCTTTCGCCCTTACTCCGCTTCGCTTCGCACGGGTGTCGCGCCCTTTCGCACGCTGCTGCCAGCTAAAGCCGGGTTGCAACATTTATTAAAAACTTTACCACGAAAACACATTTTAACTTTTCTAATTCAAAGTTAAAATGCGTTTATTTTTCAAATTCTATATTAATGCGTTGCAACCCGGTTCTGGCCCCTCAGAAGAATTGCATAGGAAGCCTTCGTGAAAGGAAATTTTAAAGCAAGTTCAAGAATTTTTTCATCAGACTAGGCGCGCGTTGAAATTCATACCTGGAGGTATAGATAAAACGCGCAACGAAGTATGATGGAAAAATACGCAGTAAATATTATTTCTACTGCTCTTGATTAACTTGCTTAAAAGAGACTTTTGCGATGGCTTCAATAAAACAAGATGGCATTTGCCCGCCCGTACCGTTCGGGCGGGCGTCCGGTGTAAGCAATTAGTGAGTGCATAGCGCCTGCAGTTTTTGCCATTAAATGAGCCTATACCGTGTTTATTCCCTTCGCAAAAACCTTAGGCGCGTTGTAAAAATGCCAATCGTAGTTTTCAAGCAATTAT